>Ga0210410_10000009_pt1 | contig 441777 bp, 410 predicted proteins | sample IncBWC4MmetaG_FD_161058 | JGI IMG/M metagenome (GOLD analysis project Ga0210410, IMG submission 161058) | Forest soil microbial communities from Barre Woods Harvard Forest LTER site, Petersham, Massachusetts, United States - Inc-BW-C-4-M | ecosystem: Environmental > Terrestrial > Soil >...
CGGTGGATCGCGATCCCACACGTCGTGTTCCACGAGCTGATGGTGCCACAGACGTTTGCCGGTATTGGCGTCAAGCGCCACCAGCGAGGTGCCAAAGAGCGTATTGCCCTCGCGATCGGCGCCGTAGAAATCCTTAAATCCCATGCCCGCTGACGCCAGCGGAAGGTAGACAATGCCGCGCTCAGGATCGAGGCTCAGACCGGACCATGCGTTGGCACCATTCGCAGTCTTCCATGCATCCTTGGGCCACGTGTCATAACCAAATTCGCCGGGATGCGGGATCGTGTGGAAGATCCACCTCAGCTTTCCGGTGCGCACGTCATAGGCGCGAATATGACCGGGCGTCGCGCCAGTGCTACCGAGGATAATGAGGTCTTTGTAGATCACGCCGGGCGAATTGACGTTCACCGATACCGAGCGTGGATCTCGCCCAAGGTCCTGACTCAGGTCGACCTTGCCGGTATCGCCGAAACTTTCGATCAGTTTTCCGGTGTTGGCATTTACCGCCATCAGTCGATTGCGCGAGGTGAACAAAATCCGCTCATCAGTTCCGTCGGCCCAATAGCAAACGCCGCGCAATCGCCCATTGCCGCTAACCGGCGCTCCCTCAGCCGGATCGTAGACCCAGTTCTGCGTGCCAGTGGCCGCATTGAGACTGAAAATGCGCCCCTTCGGAGAGGCGAAATACATGCGTCCTTTGACGACGATGGTGTCACCTTCCATGTCGTTGGTCGGGGCGCCATCACCGGTTTCAAACGTCCACGCGACCCTCAGGCGTTTGACGTTCTTTGTATTGATTTGATCGAGCGTCGAATAGTGTGTTCCCTGCGGATTGCCGTGATAAACGGCCCAGTCCGCACTAGAAGCCTGCGAGGAAGGCTCGGCGCCTATAGCGGAGGAATGGGCCTGAGCGTTAGGCCCTTGTACCTGGCTGGAGGCGAGTAATGCACACGCCACTGCAATTGCGATTCGTTTCATTGGCGCATCCTTCGTGGCGAGCGCGTTCGCTTCACCCGCTCTTATCCATGTTCTTGGTTCTTGCGCCGCTTACTTGCCAGCTGCGGAATGGGTTTCTTCGCTTATTCATGACGCAGCGCCGATGCAAGAAAGTACAGAGGTTTAGCGTTAAGTGCAACGCGGACTTTGCGGAGCCCCAGTTGTGTTGACGTGCCCGGCATGAAATGGTCCAGCTGGAGTGGGAGACAGCAGACGAAGCGGTTATGAAAACTTGCTTTACTTGTGCGTCCTCTATGGTTTGGCCGAAGTTGAAGCAACTTCTTTGGAAGGAATGGCGGGGACGACGAGACTCGAACTCGCGACCTCTGCCGTGACAGGGCAGCGTTCTAACCAACTGAACTACGTCCCCGCTGAAGGGTGAAGCGTCACAATGGTGGGCACTGTCCGATTTGAACGGACGACCTTTCGGGTGTAAACCGAACGCTCTAACCGCTGAGCTAAGCGCCCAACCAATTCTTTGTTCATCGTACAGGAAGCGGCGCGAAGAATCAACGCGCCCGGAAAATGCACGCGCATTTCCTGGGATTCGGTGGCGTTCCTTGCACTTTCTCCGCGCTGCCAGTAAACTCGTTTTCTTGTCTACACGCAAAGGAAACGCACAGAGATGCTGATTGTCCGGGATTACGTGGCGCACATGGCCAAAGAAGTCGTGAAACAACTGGTGGAGGGCGGGCACATTGAAGTGAAAGATGCCGCTGGGCTCACCAACCGCGTGCGCCTGCGCATGACGGAAGAGCTCACTGTAGAAGACCGGCTGAACGAGGAAGTGCGCAACATCCTGGTCGAGCACCAGGATGAGATGCGGCGAACCGGAGTTTCCTATCAGGAGATGTATAAGAAGGCAAAGCAGCAACTGGCGCGGGAGCGCAAGCTGATCTTGCGATAGTGGTTTTAAGCAGAGAGATCGGAAATCAGAGATCAGAAATCAGACAGCGTAAAAGGGAAATCGGAAATTTGAATTGCGAAGTTGCGCTGCTTGCTGAGATTGATAGGGAAGAGGTTGGATGAGAATTAGCCGGGAAAAGATTGTGCGCATGTCGCACCAGATCACCGAGGTGCTGGTGGCCAGCGAGGACGTGGAATTCGTGGATGACCGGGACACCATCCGGCAGCAGGTCGTTCTGATCCTGACGGCGGCGCTCAAAGAAGAAGAGAAAGTGGAGTTGGAAGTCCGCAAGAAGATTGGTTCGCAGAAGAAAGAAATCCTCGAAGGCAGCGAAGAGTGGGACGTGCTCTTCAAGAAATATTACGGCGACGAATTGCGCCGCATGGGCGTGGCGGCAGCCCCGGACGACCGGGATCGACGAGGCCGGGAAAGTAACTATTAGGTGGCAGTTTTTTGCCGTGAGGTCTACCGCAACAGAATTCTTCGCTTTGTCCCCAGAGAAGTTGCGCCTGGTAGTGGACTCCTCCTCCGGTGTAGAGCAACCCAATAATAAAGTTCTTCCGAGGTGTCCGTGCGAATATGGTCGGCCCCCGCTTTTCTGTAAGTGTTGATTACAAAGGAGTTGACATCCCTGTAAGTGCTTTAGAATGAGCACTTACGGGTATTCCTGTAAGTGCTCATTCTGAAGGGCTTAGGGGTGGCGAGGCGGGAGGGGCAGGGTCGGTACGTTTCCGCAGCGTGGGTTTTCCCGCAAGAGTGGCAGGGCCGACGGTTTCTTTTGATTTTAGGGCACGCAGGCGTTCCTGGATTTGCTGGAACTCGGCGGTGGTGACGATGGCGGTGTCTTGATGCGGGAGGATTCTTGCGATTTCCTTATTCATGGATGCGAGGCGCTCGCCGAGCGGAGGGAACTCGCTGAATACTTCAGTGGTTTTCTTGGATTGGGATGCGGGCGACTGGGAAGAACTGCGTTCGAGGAGGTGCACTAGGCATTCAGGATCGTAACCGGACTTGTAAAGGTATTGAAGACCATAAAAGTCGGCGGCGCGCTGCGCATCTCGCTGGAATTTGAAAAGGGTGATGGGAATTGAAAGATTGAGGCCCTGATAGATTCCGTAGCCTCCCCAGCCTGCGGGACCTAGGATCATGAAAGGGGTCGTGGAGAGCTCCATTAATTCGCCCTTGGTCGCCTCCTTGGTCGAGGAGCGCAATGCGGTATGCGCGATTCCGCGGGCCAGCAGTCCCGCAAGCTCACCCTCGTTTTCGGTCTGGAGTATCAGGCTTGTATTGATGTACTGGAATCCGCCGGGCAGGGTGAAGCCGTTTACGACGTCGGATACGATGACGCGGACGGAGACAGGCACGCGGGCATCGGAATTGGCGGCGATTTTTTGAGCGATGCGATTTACGTATTCCGTGATGACGGGATCGTTGAGGAGTTTCGATGCTCGCTCAACTTCGTTGCTGAGTTGTTCGCCAAGTTTTTTCTCGCGATCCAGGGAAAAAAGATTGACGCCTTTGCCGACGTTTCGGTGGCCGATGGCATTTAGGTCTTCGTCGGAATGGGAAGGTTTGAATGGCGGGACGGTTTGAGCTTGGACTACTGTTCCGGGACAAGCCATGGCTACGGCGAGGAATATGATCGACCGTTTGAGGCTGGAAGTCATGTTCATGGAATGACCTCGGGGTGCATACAGTAGAGACGAAGATTGCGACATAAAGTCGCCGCTACAAGAGAAAGGCGCACAGCCAAAATTGGCTGTGCCACAAATGCGAAGAGGCCGGGCTCAAGCCCGGCCCTTACACAAACAGGATACAAAAGCATAGAAAATCAGGGTTGTGAGTCGGGGCGGCGCTTTAGCGTTGGGCGGTCGTCGTCGGTGCTGGCGGGGTCGTTGCCGTTGGGCTGCTTCTTGGATTGCTCGGTCTTGGTGCGCAGCGTGGGTTTGCCGGGCTGATTGTCCGAGGCTTTCCGCGAGAACATGATGTTGCGGAGGCGCGCTTTCACGGTGTCGAATTCAGAAGTGGTGACGATGTATTCCTGTCTGGCCGGGAGGATGCGGGCGATTTCTTTCTGCGCGGCTTCAATGCGCTCCGGCGTCGGCGGATGCGTCGAGAAAACCTTGGGGATGGTGCCCGGACGGCGCTTCTCGTCGGCCTGGATGCGCTCGAAGAAGGTGACGTAGGCGTTGGGATCGTAGCCGGTCTTGTACATGTACTGGAGACCGAGGAAGTCGGCTTCGCGCTCGGCGTCGCGGCTAAACTTCAAGAAAGTGATGGGGATTGCCAGATTGAGGCCCTGATAGATGCCGTAACCAGCCCAGCCAGCCGGCCCCAGGATCATCAGGGGGATGGTGGCCAATTGCATCAGTTCGCCCTTAGTGGCGTTCTTGGTGCCGTGGCGCGCGGTAACGTGAGAGATTTCGTGCGCCATGACGCCGGCGAGCTCAGACTCTTCCTGCGCGCGGAGGATGAGGCCGCTGTTCACGTAGAAAAAGCCGCCGGGGAGAGCGAAAGCGTTTACTTCATCGGAATCGATGACTTTGATGGTGAAGGGCACGCGAGCATCTGAATTGCGCACAAGGTTCTGGCCGACTCGGTTGACATATTCGGTGACTACGGGGTCATCAATCAGCTTGGAAGAACGCTCAACTTCCTGTGCCAGTTGCTTGCCCAGGCCAATTTCCCGCTCGAGTGAGAAGAGGTTCACGCCCTTGCCGACATTGCGGTTGCCGATGGCCTCGACGTCTTCCTTCGAATTCTTGGGATTGACAGTCTCCTGCTGCTGGACAGGCTGGGAGGTGGTGTCCTTCTGCTGCTGGGTCTGCTGCGGCTGTGCGGCAGGCGGCTGCGTCTTGGCTGGATCCTGGGTCTTGGCTGGATCCTGGGCCGGAGGCGGGGGATCCTGGCTTTGAGGAGCGGAGAAGGCTGGAGCTGCCATCAGGGCGCTTGCCAGCGTGAATTTCAAGGCTTGCCGGAAGATGCTTTGCATAGCGTTACCTCCGCCTATTGAGGATTATACACCCCCAAACCGCCGGATGGGGCGCAATCATCCCTCAGTGACTACGATGTTAGACGGGCCGAGAAGGTTATCTATTCCATGGAGAAATGAGGCTTTTCAGGAGGGCAGCGAAGAAGTGGAGGAGTGGAATCTGTTGACTGGGATAGCGGGTTTGTATCTCTCCGATTTGAAGGAGTTGACACACTTGGTGGGGCACTCTAGAGTCAAGGACAGCGTATGAGCGTGTCGAAGCTTCAAGTCGGCCAGCTTTGGAAGAAGGACGGGACCAAGGATATTTACCTGGTTACGCGGCTATATTCCGAGGCGATGAATACCATGGTAATCCTGCGAAAATCGGGTTCCGAGGGTGAGGGGCAAATCCGGGTGCGCGTTGAGCGCGATGGCAACGGACAGACCATACCCGGGTTTTCGCCCGCGCAAGAAGACGAAAAGTTTTAGTCAGTTTGGGTGTTAGATAGAACGAACCTCCAGCTTTACCACGTCATCCACCTTCATTAATTCTTTCTGCAAGAAGGGCTCGCCGTATTGCACGCCGATCATTTCTCCGTAGTGTCGAGCAAGCTGGTTCATTTGGCCTTCCAGTCGGTCAATGGCCAGGAAAACTTTGGACTTCGTCAAGCCGGACTTGGGACCGAACTGCGTGCTGTAGGCGAGTATGGCCCGGTGCCGCTGCCGGTATTGCGCGCTGATTTCTACGACAAAGGTGGGGCGGACGTCGGCGTAGGAGATGGAATAAAGAATTTTGAAGGGGCGGAAGGGTTCGCCTTCGAGGGGCAACTGCTTCAGGCCGGCGAGAAAACAGCCCTCATAGCCAAGGGTAGAGGCGTGGTAGTGGTCGGGGTGGCGGGCTTCCCAGTAGGGAAGGATGACGGTCTTGGGGCGAAGCTGTCGAATTACTGCGGCGAGACGAAGCTTATGCTGGCGGGTAGGCTGGACGTCGGAGTCGGGCACGCCCAGGGTGCCGCGCCATTTTACGCGGAGGAGTTTTGCGGCTTTGGCGGCCTCCTTTGCACGTGTTTCAGGCGTGCCTCGGGTGCCCATTTCACCGGCGGTCAGATCGAGAATTCCCGTTTTGTAGCCCTGCTGGGCCATCTTTAGGAGCGTCCCGCCGCAGGTCAGCTCGACGTCGTCGGGATGGGCGGCGATCGCCAGTAGATCTAGGTTCATTGAGCCTCCAGCTTCTTGTGATTGTAGGGTAGGACAGACATTCTCGTTTGTCCCCTATTAAGTAGCGATGAGGAAAAAGTTGGCGGGACCTTCGAGGGTCTCGGGGTAAACAGGAATGCCTGTCCTACGGGAATGTGTTAGGGTCTGAGTTTCGAACGCGATGGAAAAAGGCATAAAGTCCGAGGAGTCGTTGCAAGGGCGCGTGGCGCTGGTTACCGGGTCGGCGAAACGGCTGGGGCGCGCGGTCGCGAAGCGTCTGGCGGAAGAAGGCGCGGACGTGGTGATTCACCACCGATCTTCGAACAAGGAGGCCGCGAGCGCGATTGCGGAAATCGAAAAGCTGGGGCGGCGCGCGGTTGCCATCGCTGCGGATCTTAGCAGCGTTACTGAGATTAAACGGCTGCTTGACGAAACGGCGAAAACCTTTGGGCGGCTGGACATTCTGGTGAACAGCGCGGCGAATTTTTTGCCGGCGAGCATTGTTTCGACGACGGAGCAAATTTGGGATTCGTCGCTGGGCACGAACCTGAAGGCGCCGTTTTTCTGCGCGCAGGCCGCCGCGCCGCTATTGAGGCGCAGCCGCGGGGTGATCATTAATTTCGCGGACGTTGGCGGAATTCTCGGCTGGCCGGGATACGTGCCGCACTGCGTTTCGAAAGCGGGTGTCATCATGCTGACGCGGGTGCTGGCCAAGGAGCTTGCGCCAGAAGTGCGCGTTAATGCGATTGCTCCCGGCACGATCACCATGCCGGAAGATCCGCCGGAGTGGGAACAAGACTTCATCCAGCGCGCGCCACTGAAGCGTTCCGGGAGACCCTCGGACATTGCGGAGAGTGTCTTATTTCTTGTGCAGTCCGAATTCATCACTGGGCAAGTGTTGGTGGTCGACGGCGGGCGTACTTTGTGAAAACCGCTTGAGCGGCCGCCAATTCCCAGCGGTTCCTCAACTCAAATGCAAGAATTCACCTGCTCGCCGTGCAGAGAATTGCGGCGGGGTGTATTCTAGGGTGACAAAACGCCGCACAAATCCGGCGCACGGGCCGCGCGATGACGCGGAAAATCGAAAGAAGAGGAACCGACCGAAGTTATGGATAACGAAATATCGACCCAGCCGCATGGCATGGAAGATTTGGAGATTCAGGAATGGCTCGAATCGCTCGACTCTGTGCTGGAGTCCAGCGGGCCGGAAGTAGCCGCGGAGATTCTGGAGCGCTTGCGCGCTCACGCCACTGTCAACGGAATCGACCTGCCCTTTAGCGCGAATACTCCTTATGCGAACACCATCCCAGTTCGTCTCGAGCCGCTCTTTCCCGGGGATCAGGAGCTGGAGCGGCGCATCAAGAGCCTGATCCGGTGGAACGCGCTGGCCATGGTGGTGCGCGCGAATCGCGTGGAACACAATATCGGCGGCCATATTTCCACGTACGCGTCGGCGGCCACGCTCTATGAAGTGGGCTTCAATCATTTTTTCCGCGCGCGCAGCGAAGAGTTCGAAGGCGACACCGTCTATTTCCAAGGCCACGCTTCGCCCGGAATGTATGCCCGAGCGTTTCTTGAGGGCCGCCTCAGCGCGCAAAAACTGGAAAACTTCCGTCGCGAGCTGAAACCAGGCGGAGGACTTTCTTCGTACCCGCATCCCTGGCTGATGCCCGATTTCTGGGAGTTTCCGACCGTTTCGATGGGGCTCAGCCCGCTGATGGCGATTTACCAGGCGCGGTTCAATCGCTACCTGGAAGACCGGGGCATGAAGCCTGCCACGGACGCCAAAGTGTGGGCGTTCCTCGGCGATGGCGAGACCGACGAGCCGGAATCGCTTGGCGCGATTACGCTGGCTTCGCGAGAAAAGCTGGATAACCTGATTTTTGTGGTGAATTGCAATTTGCAGCGGCTCGATGGGCCGGTGCGCGGCAATGGGCAGATTATTCAGGAACTGGAATCGGCTTTCCGCGGCGCGCGCTGGAACGTGATCAAGGTCTTGTGGGGCAGCGAGTGGGATCCCATCTTCGAGCGCGACACCGAAGGCCTGTTGGTCAAACGCATGGGCGAGCTGGTCGACGGGGAATATCAGAAGCTGGTGGTTTCCTCGGGCGCGTATGTGCGCGAGCATTTCTTCGGCAGCGACCCGCGGTTGCTGCAGCTTGTCGAGCCCATGTCGGACGAGAGCTTGCGTCGGCTCAGGCTCGGCGGACACGATCCACGCAAGGTTTATGCCGCATACAAAGCGGCCGTCGAGCATAAGGGCTCGCCAACGGTGATTCTGGCGCGGACGATCAAAGGTTACGGGCTAGGCGAAGCGGGCGAAGGGAAGAACGTCACCCACCAGCAGAAAAAACTGAATGAAGATGAATTGAGAGAGTTCCGTTCACGATTCGGGATTCCGCTGAACGATGAGGACTGCATCGAAGTGCCCTTCTACCGTCCGGCGGAGGACAGCGTCGAGATTCAGTATCTACGCGCGCGGCGCGAAGCGCTCGGCGGCTACGTTCCGGCTCGCAGTACGCGTTCGAAAGCGCTGGTTGCCGATCACGACGAGCTCTTCAAGGAATTCCACGAAGGCAGCGAGGGCCGGGAAGTTTCCACGACGATGGCCTTCGTGGGCATGCTCCGGAAAATGCTGAAGGACGCGGAAATCGGCAAACTGATCGTACCCATCGTTCCGGACGAAGCGCGCACGTTCGGTATGGAGTCTTTGTTTCGAACGGTCGGCATTTATTCAAGCGTTGGCCAGAAGTATGAACCAGTCGACGTGAACACTCTGCTTTACTACAAGGAAGCGAAGGACGGCCAAATCCTCGAAGAAGGCATTACAGAGGCGGGCTCGATGGCTTCCTTCATCGCTGCGGGTTCGGCATACGCGACCCACGGGATCAATACCATTCCGTTTTTCATCTACTACTCGATGTTCGGCTTCCAGCGCATCGCGGATTTTATCTGGGCCGCGGCGGACATGCGCGTCCGCGGATTCCTGTTGGGCGGTACTGCAGGACGCACCACGCTCTCCGGCGAAGGACTGCAGCACCAAGACGGCAACAGTCATGTGTTGGCGCTGCCGGTTCCGAACGTTAAGGCCTACGACCCCGCGTTCGCGTATGAAATCGCGGTGATTATTCAGGATGGAATCCGGCGCATGTATAAGGACGGCGAGAGCGTCTTCTACTACATCACCGTGATGAACGAGCCGTACGCCATGCCGGCGATGCCCGGTGACGTGAAGGATGGCATCTTGAAAGGCATGTACCGCTTCCGGCGGGCAGCGAATTCGAAGCCCAAGTTGCGCGCTCAGCTTTTTGGCAGCGGCGCGATTCTGAATGAAGTACTGCGTGCGCAGGAAATTCTGGAAACCAAGTACGGCGTCTCCGCCGACGTTTGGAGCGTGACCAGTTACAAGGAACTTTATAACGATGGCGTTGAAACGGAACGATGGAACCGCCTGCACCCCGGCGACAAGCCGCGCGTGCCCTACGTTTCGAAATGTCTCGCCGACGCACCCGGAGTCTTCGTGGCCGCTTCCGACTATTTGAAGACCCTGCCGAACATGATCAGCAAATGGATGCCAAGGCGGCTCGCGTCGCTGGGCACGGATGGATTTGGCCGCAGTGAAGGCCGTACCTCCTTGCGTGACTTCTTCGAAGTCGACTCCCGCTTCATCACGTTGGCTACGCTGCATGAGCTCTTCGTGGACGGCAAAATCGAGCGCTCCGTCCTCGACAATGCCATTAAAGACCTTGGAATTAATGCCGACAAGCCAAATCCGGTGATTTCGTAGGAAGCAAGCGCGCATGCTTCGTTGGAGAAGCCAAACCGCGCCTCTTGTAATTCTTGTCCTTGCTACAGTTCCAGCACTGACGGCGCCAGCGTGGCTCGCGCTTGCCCAATCTAATCCAAGCCCAGAAGCGCGGCGCCGCGAATTCGCGCAGCGTCTGGTGGCCGCCGCAATTGAGCGCACCCACCACGTTGTCCGCTACGATCCTGCCTACGTCCGCATTCCGTATCCCGGTGGTGACGTGCCGGCGGATACGGGTGTTTGCACGGACGAAATTATCCGCTTCTATCGAAGCGTCGGCGTCGATCTTCAGAAGGAAGTTCATGAGGACATGGCGCAGAACTTCGATCTCTATCCGGGGAGGTGGAGATGGCTTATCAGCCATCCGGATTCGAACATCGATCACCGGCGTGTGCCAAATTTGATGGTATTTTTTGCGCGTAAGGGTGAATCGCTGGCACTATCGGCTCGCGCGGAAGACTACGCGCCTGGAGATATTGTCACCTGGGATCTCGGTGGAGGAGTTCCCCATGTGGGTCTGGTAGTGGACCAGAAATCATCGCAGAGCGGCCGGTACATGATCGTCCACAACATCGGCCAAGGGCCGCGCATGGAAGATGTCTTGTTCAACTGGAAGGTTACCGGCCACTACCGCTATTTTGGCCCGGCGATGTAGGTCGCGAAGAATTGCTGGCGGCTTGCAGAATTTCGCCCGGCTTGATGCGGCCGGTGGCAAGCTGGGCTACGAGTTGCGCGTTGGCGGCCAGAAAATCGTAGCCGCCCAATTCCTTGGGCAGAACCCAGATCAGCTGTTCGAAAGCGCGGGGGGCGAGCTCCGTTTCGAGGATTTCGACGGCATAAAAGAGGATTTCGAGGTCTTCAGGAGTTGCGGCGTACTTGTGAATGACGCGTCCGATGGGCACGCACTTGCGCAAGGTCGCGGCGAGTTCTTCTCGCAGTTCGCGGGCGAGCGCCTGCTCCGGGCTTTCGCCGGGTTCGACTTTTCCACCGGGAAATTCCCATTTGAGGGGAGACGTGTCGCGGCGCTTGCGCTGGCCGATGAGCAGCCGCCGATCGTCTCCTTCAATAACTGCCGCAACAACTTGCCTCATCTTGCAGCGCCTCGTTTCGGTTGCCGGCAGTTGCCCATAAGTAGTTCCGGCTCTCAGAGTTCTAGCGGTTTATTCACTTATAAGGCGCGCGAGTTCCAGGGCTCCAGTCATTAACGGCGGTCCGGGGGTGTTCAACAACTCGTCGCTGATGACATGGACGCGCCGGTTGAGGATGGCGGGTACGTTTTTCCAGGAGGGCAGGCGATAAATTTGGTTGGGATCGGATTTATTGCCGGTGGCGGCCCAGGCGAGCACGATCAGCTGCGGCTGGGCCGCGGCGATTTGTTCCTCGGTCACTTTCTGGCCTGCGGGAACGATCATTTCGCCGCCAGCCATCTTCACCAGTTCCGCCACCCACGGTGGGGAAGTGATCCGCGGATGGGGCCACGCCTCGCAGTAGACGCGCACGTGCGGCTTCCTCTTCGCTGCTCTCTTCTGAATTGAAGCAAAGGCAGCGCGCATTTTGCGTATCAATCCTTTAGCGGAAGCCGCACGGCCGGCGATGCCGCCCAGCATGCGAATGTCGTTCTCGATGTCCGAAAGCGTGCGGGGATTCATGGCCAGAAAATTCAAGGGCTGCTCCAGGAGCTTCGCCACGGTCTCCTGTTTGTAGGGGACGGAGCCGATCACCAGAGTTGGTTTAAGGCGCAGAATGGCGTCAACCGAGTCCATGTGCCAGCAGTCGCCGAGCTGTGGCAGGTTAGCCACAGGTGCGACGTCCGCGCACCATTTCGTCACTCCGACGAGCGAACGCCTTGCTCCAACGGCGCACAAGATGGAGGTGGCGCTGGGCGCCAGCGAAACTATGCGCAAGGGCAAGGGATTTCGCGAATTGGCTCTCATGGTATGCGGGAAAAGGATAGCAGAGGGGTGACGGCTTGGTGATGGGCCAGTCTGGATTGACTCTGCACCATGAGTGTGATGCACTTCGCTTTCTCACTTTGGAGGACTCTCGTGCGATTTCTGCCAGTTGCTCTGCTATGCCCGCTGCTGCTTGCGGTAAACTCGCAAGCGCAATCCACGCCGTCGAAAGCGGACGTGGTGCCGTATCACGCCACGATTGACGTGGTGAAATATGTCTATGGCGTTGCCCCACCTGTTGGTCGGCTGCGGCCAGGGGATATTCTCGATTCGAATTCGCTGGACTGCTTTGGCAACGCCATCAAGAAGCCGGGAGATCCGCTATCGCTATCTAAGGGCGACAATCCGCTGACCGGACCGTTCTTTATCGAAGGCGCGGAGCCCGGCGACACGCTGGTAGTTCGCATTCTCGACTTGCAGGTAGACGGCAATCAGGGGCTGGGCGCGTTTGCGCCGGGATTTGGCGCGCTCAACGAAACCAACTACACCCCGATGCTGCACGCGCCGCTGCCGGAGAAAATCTGGTTCTATCCCATCGATCACGCCAACAATACCGCGACGTTTCAGGCGCTCGATTCGAATTACAAGGTAAAGATTCCCCTTCACCCGTTTCTCGGCTGCATCGGCGTTGCACCCGCGGGCGGCGAATCGCGTAGCTCGATCGTTCCGGCGGAATTTGGCGGCAACATGGATGCTCCCGAAGCGTCCGTTGGTAACACGCTTTATTTGCCGGTGAATGTCCCCGGCGCGCTGCTTTATTTTGGCGACGGCCACGCGGCCATGGGCGATGGAGAAATTGCCGGGACGGCCATCGAAGTACCGTTGAAGGTGCGCCTGCAGGTCGACCTGGTGAAAGGGAAGCATTCGAATTGGCCGCGCTTCGAGAATGATAAAGAGATTATGGCCGCGGGCATCTACCGTCCCGTGGATGATGCGGTGCGCATTGCCTTCACCGAACTGGTTGCCTGGATTCACGCGGACTATGGCCTCTCCGAACTGGACGCCTATGAGCTTCTGTCGCAGGTGGGCAAGGCGCATCTCACCGAGATGGTGGATCCGAATTATGTGGTAGTTGCTTCCATCGAGAAAAAATACTTACCAGCGAAGAAGTAAGCACGGAAAGACCGACACCAAAATAGCCAGCGAGCTAGCCGTCAAGCCGCGTTGAAGATTTGGCCGCTCATTGCCATACTTTCGGATATGTTCAGTGAAGCGGTTCTCGATCATTTTCGCAATCCGCGCAATGCCGGCGTGCTGCCGGGCGCCACGGCCATCGTTGAAGTGAGCAATCCCGTTTGCGGCGACGTTCTCAAGCTCTCCGCACAGGTCGTCGACGGACGGTTCGCGGAAGTCCGCTTTTTATGCCGCGGCTGCACAACTTCGATTGCCTGCGCGTCGCTGCTAACCGAGAGAATCTCCGGCCGCGGAGCTTCCGAAGTGCGCAGTTTGACACCAGAAAATCTCTCCGCGGCTCTCGGCGGCTTGCCGGCTGCGACTTTTCACGGGGCGCAGCTTGCTATTGATGGACTGAAAGCCCTCGTCGAAAAATCGCGCTAAGGATTCTCTCCCGTCAGCCGCACGTATTCATTTTGTGGCGGCGGGCTGAAAACCCCAACGACGCAATACACCAATAGAAAGATTTGCGCGGTCACAAAGCCTGTCACAAACCGGCCGGGAAGCGCCTTGAGCGGGTTTGCGGGAACAGTCTCCTGGATGTAGATCGCTGCGGATAGAAGAAGACGGACAGACAGAAATAGATGCACGTATCCGCAAAGGACCGCAATTGGCTTGCGAACCACAATGCCAAACACAAAATAGAGGAGGGCGCTTAGGCCACAGAAAAGAGCGGCGCCGAAGAGAAAGTCGGAAGAAGATAAGGCAGTCTGTCCGAGGCGAACCCGGAGAGTGGAATCCCAATGAGAATACCAGCGGAGTCTAAAACCGCTGAAGCTGTAGAAAATGTATGCGCACGCAAAAAACCAGACTCCGAGAAGCGACGACGCGTAGGCCCAAAATCTCTTGGAGGCCGACTTTTCGTGAATGACCAGATCGCCCGAAAGGGAAGAAGCTTCGCGCTCGAGTTCGTTCAAGCTCCACCAAGCGCTTTCTTCACCGTGTCCGGATCGTTGAGATTCAGGACGCAGCCCTCTTCGTTCGTCCGCATTTCCTCGACTTCTCCGGAATGCGCCCAGACCACGGCTCGTGCTCCTGTTTCGGGTGGAGCATGCAGCAATTCGTCGTACACCGCGGAGGAAAAAATCACCGGATGGCCGCGGCGCCCTTGGTAGAGAGGCAAAACGATGGGTTTGCCGGACTTATAAAAGCACTCGATCAGCTCCTGAACGAGATCGGCGCTGATTAGCGGGTGGTCGATTAAGCAGAGTATTATTCCGTCCGTGCCCGGCGGCAAGCTTCGCAGCGCCGCTTGAATCGAAGTCAGTTGCCCCTTCTCCCAATCTTCGTTGATGACGATTTCATCCAATTTTAAGTCGATGGCCTTGGCGATGGGCTCAGCGTGCGCGCCCAGGACCACCCGTCGCGCGCCGATTTGCCGGTGCGCCGTCACTTCAAGAAGATGTTCCAGAAACGGACGCCCCTGGTAAGCCAGCAACGCCTTCGGCGAGCCCATTCGGCTCGAAGCCCCGCCCGAGAGGATGACGGCGGCCAGCATGTGCTTCCTTTCAGCGCTCGCTGACGGAAACGCGCGCCTCGTATTTCAATTTTTTGTGCGCCGCATCTAGTGCGTTGCGCCGCACGGCGATTAATTCCGCCACGATGCTGACGGCAATCTCTTCCGGCGAAAGCGCGCCAATCTCCAGCCCCATCGGCGCGTAGACACGTTCGAACTCTTCCGGCTTGTAGCCGTCGTTTTCCAGCGCTTTGTAGACCGACATCACTTTGCGCTTGCTGCCGATCATGCCGATATACCGCGCCTCCGTTCGCACGGCCCACGCCAGCACGCGCATGTCTTCCTTGTGGCCGCGAGTCACGATCAGCAAGTAGCTCGCGGCGTTCGGATGAATTTTCGCGAAAGCATCCTCGTAACTGGCGTGAATTTCCAGCGCCATGGGAAATCGCTCCGCATTGGCGAAGGCTTCGCGGTCGTCCACGACTCCAACGCAGAATCCCGCGGCGTTTGCTGCCTTCGCTACCGCCATCGACACGTGCCCGCCACCAAACAAATACAGCATCGGCTGCGGCAAGATCGGCTCGACAAATACTTCCAGCGTCCCGCCGCAAATCAATCCGTTGTCGTAAGTCGCTTCGTTGTTCAGATTGAAAACCATTTTGCGCGGCGCTTCGTTCTGCATCACTTCCTTCGCCGCCGCCCAGACTTCCGCCTCAACGCACCCGCCGCCGATAGTGCCCGCAATCGAGCCGTCTTCGCGCACCAGCATCCGCGAACTCTCGTAACTGGGGATCGACCCGTTGGTATGCACGATCGTAGCCAGCGCTGCGCGCCGCCCGGCCCGCCGCATCCTCACGATTTCTTCAAACAGGTCCACGCTTGCCTCTGGGTTCAGCCTACGGCGCGGTCGGTTCACTGTCAATGCGTGCTGCTGCGTTCTGGACACTCTTTCGCCCGGATGCTACCTTTCGAATCCTTGCACGACGGGCTGGAGGTTTCATGAAGGCTATAGTTTTCGAGCGGCACGGCGGTCCAGAAGTTTTGAAATACACGGATGCACCCGATCCGGTCATCAGCGCCAGCGAAGTTCTCGTTAGGGTGAGAGCCTGCGCGCTGAACCATCTTGACCTTTGGGTTCGCCACGGAATCCCCGGTGTCGCGTTCCCGCTCCCGCACATTCCCGGCAGCGACATCTCCGGCGAAATCGCACAGATCGGCGCCGATGTCATCACCGTGCGCGTCGGCCAGAAAGTCGTCCTCGCCCCCGGAGTCAGCTGCGGCAAATGCCCCGCGTGCCTCTCCGGCCAGGATAACCGCTGCCGACAATTCACCAATCTCGGCTACATGATCGACGGCGGCTGCGCGGAACTCGTTCGGGCCCCCGAAGTGAATTGCATTCCGTATCCGGAAAACTTGTCCTTCGAGGAATCCGCTTCGATTCCGCTCGTCTTTCAAACAGCCTGGCACATGCTGGTCGCCCGCGCTGAGTTGCAACCCGGCGAAGATGTTCTGATCCTCGGCGCGGGCAGCGGAGTCGGCAGCGCCGCCATCCAAATCGCGAAATTCTTCGGCGCGCGCGTCCTCGCCACCGCCGGCAGCGATGAAAAACTCCAAAAGGCCAAAGAACTCGGCGCCGTTCATCTCATCAATCACAAGACCCAGAAGATCCGCGAAGAAGTCCGCCGCATCACCAGCAAACGCGGCGTCGACGTCGTCTTCGAACACGTCGGCACCGCCACCTGGGATGAAAGCATCGCCAGCCTCGCCCCTGGCGGCCGTCTGGTCACCTGCGGCGCCACCACCGGCTACGACGCCAAGATCGATCTCCGGTACCTCTTCAGCCGCCAGCTTTCGCTTCTCGGTTCGTACATGGGCACCAAGCCGGAGCTGCTCACGGTGATGAAGCTGGTCGCCGCTGGCCGCTTGAGACCTGTCGTTGATCGCGTGTTTCCGCTGGCCGAAGCCGCCGCCGCCCACGCGTATCTCGAATCCAGCGCTCAATTCGGAAAAGTGGTCCTCAAGGTTTAGTTTTTGCGGATATCTGGTATTCTCGCCTCGTTCGCAATTCGAAAAGGCAATCGGAACGGAATATGGCAAGCCTTCAAGCGCATCTTGCAGTCTGGCTCACCATGTTGCGGATCAAGCGACGCCTGAGAGGTGTTCGCGACTATCGCCTCGCGCGCGCGATTCTCAGGCCCGACCGCTACAACGTTCCGGCTTCGATTCGCGTGACGCCAGCATCCCTCGGCGGTGTCCCCGGAGAATGGGTCGAAGGACCGAAGGCCGGCGAACTCGTTCTGCTGTATCTGCACGGCGGAGGATATTTCGGCTGCTCCGCGGAGACGCACCGCCCCATCACCGTAGGTTTTGCCCTGCAGGGTTTTCGCGTTTACGCTCCCGACTACCGTCTCGCTCCGGAGAATCGGTTTCCCGCCGCCGTCGATGATGCCGTCGCCGTCTATCGCGCGCTCTTGAATGCCGGCCACTCGCCGGGGCATATCGTCATTTCCGGCGAGTCAGCAGGCGGCGGCCTCACGCTCTCGCTGATGCTTGCGCTTCGCGCCCCTGGCATTCCATTGCCCGCGTGCGCCGCCGTTTTTTCACCCTGGACCGATCTTGCCGCTACTGGTGATTCCATCCGTACCAATTCGAACCGCTGCTCGATGTTCATCGGCACGGATATTGGCCCGAGCGCGCGCTACTATCTCGGTGACACCGATCCGCGCAATCCGCTCGCCTCTCCGCTCTACGCCGATCTCACTGGCCTTCCTCCGCTGCTGATCCACGTCGGCGCGGACGAAGTCTTGCGCGATGATTCCACGCGCCTCGCCGAACGCGCCCGTGCTGCGGGCGTCACCGTGGAACTGAAAATCTGGCCGGTCGTCCCGCATGCCTGGCAGCTCGCGGCGCACATGATTCCGGAAGGCCGCGCGTCCTTGCGCGAAGCTGGCGATTTTCTTCGCACGCATTCCCGGAGTGCAGACTTCAGCAAAGTGAAGATGACCCACGCGTGATCGAACCCACCACCCCGCATTCGAACGCACCGGAGACCGCCGTCGACGTGCTCATCATCGGCGCCGGCTTTTCCGGCCTATGCATGGGCATCAAGCTTCTCGAAGCGGGCATGAACTCGTTTCTGATCATCGAGAAAAGCGCCGACATCGGCGGCACCTGGTGGGACAATCGCTACCCCGGCTGCGCTTGCGACATTCCTTCGCATTTGTATTCTTTCTCTTTCGAGCCCTCTACCGAATGGACGCGCATGTATCCCGGCCAGCAGGAAATTCATGCGTACCTGAAACGCTGCGTCGAAAAATACGCACTGAGCTCTTACATTCGTCTGAATACCCGTTTTCACGAAGCCGTTTGGGATGAAGCTGCCGGCGAATGGCATGCCACTACGCAAGACGGTGCCCGCATTCGCGCTCGCGTGCTGGTCTCCGGCATGGGCGCGCTGCACGTGCCGCACTATCCGGAAATCAAAGGGCTCGACCGTTTCCAAGGCCCCGCGTTTCATTCTTCAAACTGGGATCACGGAGTGGATTTGGCCGGGAAAAACGTGGCCGTCATTGGTACCGGCGCCAGCGCCATCCAGTTCGTTCCGCAAATCGCTCCGCGCGTCGGAAAACTCCATCTTTTTCAACGCACCGCGCCGTGGATTGTGCCTCGGCTCGATTTCGCCTTCAGCGAAAAGTGGAAGCGCCGCTTCCGCAGCATTCCACTCACGCGCTGGGCCTTGCGCCAATTCATCTTCTGGCGCCAGGAATTTCGCGTACTCGGTTTTCTAGGCAATGAAACCATCCGCAAGAAGGCCGAGGAAATCGCCAACCGCCATCGCGAGCGCCAGGTCGAAGATCCCAAAATCCGAGCCACACTCACGCCCAACTATCAGCTGGGCTGCAAGCGCGTGCTGGTTTCCGACGATTATTACCCGACGCTCAACCGTTCAAACGTCGAATTGGTCACCACTCGCATTGCCGAAGTGCGCGTGCAGAGCATCCTTACGCAGGACGGCGTGGAACGCCCCATCGACGTCCTGATTTATGGCACCGGCTTCCGCGCCACGGAGCCGCTCATCGGTTGCCGCATCGTCGGCCGCGGCGGCGTGGAAATTCACGACGCCTGGGGAAAGCGCATGAGCGCCTATCTCGGCGTCACCGTCACCGGCTTCCCGAATCTCTTCATGCTTCTAGGCCCCAACACCGGCCTCGGTCACAATTCCGTCGTCCTGATGATCGAAGCCCAGGTCCGCTATGCCATGAATTGCCTCAAACTTCTGAAGAACAGCAAGCACCGCGTCATCGAAGTTCGTGCAGACTCCCAGCAGCGCTTCGTCGACGATATCTACCGCCGCATGGGCGGCACCGTCTGGCTCTCCGGCGGTTGCCACAGTTGGTACCAAGATCAGATCACCGGCGAGATCACCACCTTGTGGCCCGGCTCCGTCATTGCCTATCTTCGCCGCACGCGCTCCGTCTCCGCTTCCGACTACGAATTGACCTCTTGAGTCGCCCCGACAATCATTCGCAGGGTGTCAATTTCCCGACTGGCGCTTTGATCAAGCTCTAACAATACTGGTACAAACCCAGTAAAATGGTGAGATGCTGAATCCTGCCCATGCTCGCAGGTCGATCCTGCTCGGTGTGTTGTTGTCAGCGTTTGGGATAATTCTGTACACCCAGCTCGGTAGCATTGTAGAACTTCGTGTCGGCCTTACTGTCCTTAACACCGCTACAATCTTGAGTTTTTTTTTGACACTTCTGGGACTACTGGCAATTTTGATTGGCGGCGTTGCTTGGGCGCGCCGCGCACCACTTGCCTCCGTGATTTTATCGGGTGGATCAGTGGGAGTTGTGGCGTTCCTACTGGCCGAGCTTGTGGACATCAATGTTCACGGACCAACGGCTATCCTCATGTTTGTGGTGTTCGCGTGCGCGTTAGGCTGCGTCTTGATTTTGGGCATTGCGGCAAGCCGTTTTCTCTATCGTGATGGGAGCACCCACACTGACGTGACGTAGCTTTGGAACCTCTTGATTCCGGGACTCGGAAATTCATAGGCTGCACAATAGTCGCTCCAGTTTGTCTTGGCTGCTCAGCTATGCGAAAATAGCTTTAACAGGACACCATGAGCACCTCACTCGGCAAACACGTCACACTCACCAAACCCGACGACTTCGGCAGCCTGCTGCAAGACGAAGGCATCATCTTCACGCAGCTCGATAAGGCCGTGAACTGGGCGCGCAAGAGCTCCATCTGGCCACTGAGCTTTGGCTTGGCCTGTTGCGCCATCGAGATGATGTCTATGTCTGCCGCGCGCTTCGATGTTGCGCGCTTCGGCTCGGAAGTTTTCCGCCCATCGCCGCGCCAGGCTGACCTGATGATCGTCGCCGGGCGTCTTTCCCAAAAAATGGCCCCGGTGATTCGCCAGCTCTACGATCAAATGCCCGAGCCAAAGTGGGTTATTTCCATGGGCGCGTGCGCCACGTCCGGCGGCGTCTTCAACAATTACGCCATCGTGCAAGGCTGCAATCAGGTGATTCCCATTGACGTCTACGTGCCCGGTTGCCCTCCGCGCCCCGAAGCACTTCTCTACGCCATCCTCCAGCTGCAGAAAAAAATCGACAACGAAAAGGGCTCCTTCAAGCGCGCCCTGAATCTTTCCTGATCGCGACGTCCTTCCGCAAATAGATTGCCTGTTAGTTCACCGTCAGTGGAATAGCGACGTTTGCGTCGGCAGTGGAATTGGTCCCGTCGCTGGTGTTGCTTTCGGTGAACGCGTAAACCGTCACCGTGTAGGAGCCCGGAGTCGTGCCGGTGTTGGGCGGGGGAGGCGGAGGGTTCATGCCGCTCCCGCCCCCGCAGCCTGCAACAACGACGACGCCTGCAAGAATCAATACTGCTGCAATGCCACAGAGCTGGCGCCTCACGCGGCCCTGTGCGCGCAGGGCAAGCGCCGCAATCAGCAACGCCAGCAGTCCTGCGACTGTTACTGGTATCCAGATGCGAATCCTAGGGTCAAAGAAGAAGGGTGGCAGAATCGCATTGGCGATCGTGGCAACCGTAACCGTAACGGTCTCCGCTGCACCCGACGGGCTCGAATTGACCACAAACGGGCTGACTGGATCACTCGTGCCCACCGAACATGAGGACTTGGGGGCATTCGTTGTGCAACTGAAGAATACAAAACCTGTTCCGCTGGTCAGTCCTGGGGTGAATTTACTAGTGTTCGTAACCCCGCTACTATCTCCCGCTTTGACCGTGATCGAAGGAGGAGCAGGCAATACCGGGGGCGCGACTGGCGCCGACGCTGTGTACCGGCGAACATAGTCCACCAAGTACGGCTGCGTCGGACTAGCAAGCCCGGTGGGGTCGCCACCCAGATTACCTCCAACGGCCAGGTTCAGAAGAATGAAGCTGTTGGAATTAAATGGCCACAAGTCACCGTTACCGAGGTCACTGATCGTGGCGATATAGAAGGGATGGGTTGGATCGTCGACGTAATGTTGGACCATGTTCGCGGACCAAATCACGCCGTACTTGTGAAAGGCCGTATTGTTCGCCATTCCAGATGCAAATTTAAAGGTATGTTTATTCGTCGCAACGCCGGCGCCATCGGTACTCTTGGTGTGAATCGTCGATATGTTTCCCCCGGTACCGGGTCCGTTGAATACTTGTGGGGACCAGACCTCCATGAAGTCGTCTTCGCCGCAGGTCGGCCAATTCACCGAGGTGATGTTGGCTCCCAGCGACCAAAAAGCTGGCCAAAGCCCCTGGTTTGTTGTGTCGGGGAGCTGAATGTTGGCTTCGATTCTTCCGTACGTGAAGCTCTCAAGATTTTGCGTCTTCATTCTCGTCGAAAGCCACGTGCCCCCATTCTTGATGGCTTGAATCACCAAGTGGCCGCTGCCATCAATGTAGGCGTTATTGGATGTAGTCAGGCTATTAGGACATATGGTCGGGTTCATCGGATAACCAGGAGGCCCGCAGTAGACTTCCACCTCGTTGTTTCCCCATCCGTTGGTTCCGTTCCCAAGATCAAAATTCCATACCGTGATATCAATAGCGGTCAACGCCGCGCCGTTAAATTCCTGGCAGAACCCAGGCGTCCAGGTGACACTGCCGGTCGTTGAATTGCCAACGCCTTGATTCGTGCATTGCGCGCTTGCTTGTGCATTGGCTTGGCCCGCCACGGCCAAAACCAAAACAACGATTGCGAGAAGAAAGATACTGCGGAAAGCGAAACGGGAAATTCTCCAATTGATCATCGCCGACACGCTCCTGAAAAAATACGGACGACTTCGGCACTCGTATCAGGGTTTCGGTATTCCCCAGTAGAATACCGATATTCTATGCTAGCACAAAGTTTTGGAGGCGCAACGTTTGCATCAAAATGTAGGAGATGGGCTTTTGCCGGCCCGCTTCGACTCAATTCTCTGTGTCCTCTGTGCCCTCTGGGTTCTCCGCGATCTCTGTGTTAAAACTCTTATTTGTATTCCTGAGAGAGAAGGGAATCACCCATGTCCGCATCTGCCGATCCCGCCCGCCAGCTCCTTCGACATGCTGTAGCCACTGTTGCCTATCGTGGAAGCAAAGCCCTGCGCGGCGCGCCCGACACCTTCGCCAGCTTTCCCATCGGCGACAAATCGCGCACTCCCGCCCAAATCCTCGTGCACCTGGGCGATCTTTTCGATTGGGCTCTATCCATCGCGCAAGGCAAGCAGGCCTGGCACGACTCCACGCCGCTCGCCTGGAACGCCGAAGTCGATCGCTTCTTCGCCACTCTAAAAAAGTTCGACGATTACCTCGCGTCCCCCGAGCCGCTCCACGCTCCCATCGAAAGCCTTTTCCAAGGCCCCATCGCCGATGCCCTCACGCACATCGGCCAAATCGCCATGCTCCGCCGCTTAGCCGGCGCCGCGATCAAAGGCGAAAACTATTTCAAAGCCGACATCGCCACCGGCCGCGTCAGCCTCGACCAGTCCGCACCGCGCCGCGAATTTGATTGAACCCTTGCCTTCAATGGTTGGATTTCACGTTGGCGAATCTCTCTTTGCTCTTGCATCCAAAGGCCGGCGTAGTACGTCCTCTCGCAGACAAAAAGCTCCCGGTTTAGTGTAAGTTGCTAAGAACCATTCGAATCGAAGGAGATGTCATGCTGGCGCGCCTGCTTGCTCTGGGACTTTCTTTGCTGCTGGTGTTTTCTCCTCTTCTGCTCGCCGCGCCTCAAGCCCGAGCAGCTACGCCCACGCCAAATCAGGAGCCTAACGTCATCCGCTCCACCACGCGCCTCGTGCAAATCAGCGTGATTGCCCAGGACGGCAAAGGCCAGCCCATGACCGGACTCAAGAGAGAAGATTTTACGGTTCTCGACGATGGCAAATCGCAGAAGATCTCCGTCTTCACCTGCGCCAGCCCCGCTCCTGCCGCGCCTCCTCCGGCTCTGCCTCCGCACTATTTCACCAACCGCTTTGACCTGAAGGGCGAAGATCCTGGCGCCGTCACCGTCATCCTGTTTGACACGCTCAACACCTCCTCGCCGGATCAAACGTATGTCCGCCAGCAGGTGCTCCGCTTTCTGCAAACCATTAAGCTCCAGGATCACGTCGCCATCTATGCGCTCACGACGAAACTCATCGTTCTCCATGATTTCACACGAGACGTTTCCACCCTTGTCGACGCCGTGGGCCACTTCACTCCGAAAGAGGTCGCGGCCTTTGACGCCTCCAACTCTCAGGCTCTCGATTTGGTAAGCCTCACCGGTGACCCCCAGTGGCAGGGCTTCCAGAACGCCTTGAACAATGCCGAGGGCCAGATCGCCGACCAAAACACTCTGAACCGCATTGGCACAACCGCTGGCGCTCTCGAAGCCATCGCCAATCACGTCGCCACGCTTCCCGGCCGCAAGAATCTCATCTGGGTTTCCGGAGGATTCCCCGTTCAAATCGGCATGAGCCAGCTCGGCAACCCTCAGGTCCAGATGCAGCCGGTTACTGGTTCCGGCGCTGGCGGTGATCCTCGATCGGTCGCGGGCGCTGGGCGAAGTCAGCCGGTGGGTGGCGGTGATCCCACCAACCAGCTCACGCGCAACGACCGTGAATTCGGTTTGCAAACGGCCGCCGTCAGAAAAGCCACAGACGCGCTCAATCGCGCGAATATGGCTATCTATCCGGTCGATGCTCGTGGTGTCGAGACAAGCACTGGAACCATTGGCATGAGTCCGGAAATTCGCTCATCTACGGTCCAGCCTTCGCTTTCCTCCGGCGGATTCTATGGCCGCCAGGACTCCTATGACACCGTCAACCTCCTCGCCGACCGCACCGGTGGGAAGGCCTTTTATGGCAGCAACGACATTCGCGGCGCCGTCCGCAGCGCCTTCGACGACGCGCGCTATGCCTGTACCATCGGTTTTTATCCCGACCACGGCAAATGGGATGGCAAATACCGCGAAATCAAAGTAAAAGCCAGCGTGTCCGGCGCGCATCTCCGTTACCGCCAGGGCTACTACGCTTTCGCCGATCGCCCCGGCAGCGACGAAGTCGTTAAATCCGAATTACATGAGGCGGCCTTGAGCCCTCTCGAAACCACCAGCCTCGGCATTGTCGTCAACGGCAAACCCTTGGAGCCGCTTTCCAGCAGAACCCTCCAGTTGCAAGTCGCGCTCGACCCCAAACAGTTTTTGTTGAAGGAATCCGACAGCCATCAGAAGGGCGGCCTGGACATGCTCTTTGTGCAGAGCGACGCCGCCGGCGCCATCGTCGCCGCGGATAAACAGCACTTCGACATCAATTTCGAGCAAAAACAGTACGAATACTTTTGCAAGGTCGGAATTATTCTTCAGCGCAAGGTCGGCGTGTTGCCGGAGTCCGGCGAGATTCGTGTCGTCGTCCGTGACGCCGGCTCCGGCGGCATTGGCTCCGTCAACATTCCGGTAAAGGAGTTCTATCCGCCTGAATTACGCCGGCCGTAAAACAAGCCGCGCCCTTCGTTGTAAGCGCCAACACATCTATCCACACAACCTTCGGGCCTCAATTCCCGCCAGTGTTTTCCGCTACGACTGAGCTGTACACGGTACTTAGCTCCTGCTGGATTTGCTGCAACCTTGCAGGATTCCGCTCTTTTTTCATCATCGCCTCCAGAATCGGCTCCAGGAATCGACCGTACTTCGCCAGCGTTGCACGATCGTGCGTAGCCAGCGCGCGCTCCACCGCTCTCTCTGTTGCTGGCGTCACAATTTCCATTCGCCCCACAAACACACGCACCGTCTGCACCGGCGCCGGATTGATCGTCAGCGGCAGCACGCGATTCACAAACGCTCCCGGCACGATATACAACAGCCGGCTGCCTTCTTCGAACCAAGAGTTCCGCCACGTCGCCACCATGGCCTGCGCCTCGTCCTGATAGAGTCCCTGCGAAACAAGCGCGCCTTCCAATTCGTGGCTCAACGCATCGATGTTTTCCGTAAGCGCCGGGGGCTCCAGGGTCAATCTGTTTCCCACCGCTCCGCTGACTCTGTAGCCCACTTTCTCGCCGCGCCGTTCGAACAGAATCACGTTGGGTAACTCTTCCACTCCGTGATTCTCCACCACCACGTTTCCGCCGGCCGTCAGCCTCGCCGAAACCGGCACCGCAAACCCCGCTACTCCCCGGTAAAAAAGAAACTTTTCCTGTTGCTCGCCGCTCGCCGTCTTCACCCGCAGCGGTGTCGCGGAAGTCTGCCGCGCCGCGTAGTAATGGCTGTCTCGCCCCTCAGCAGGGAAGTCCGCCCGCAAGCCGGGTGCCACCGTCACCGCGTCCCACGCGACGCTTCCATCCGGCCCCTTTCCGTAGACCGCCTCACCGTAGAGAGTTGCCACCGGTTCAACGCGGCTCGCATGCGGATACCATTCCGTGATCACCCCTCGTGAAAAGTTCACCTTCACCGATACGGTGGTTTCCCGCGAATCGTAAAAATAAAGCACCGGCGTCTCCATTCGAACGGTGCCCCGCAGCCCCAGCTTGAAATGCGGATCACGAAAGTGTTCCACAAATCCCGGCAAGTCCGTCGCCCCGCTCAACGGGGACCACACCACCGCCTGCCCCTTCTCCCCCGCAATCGACGTAAACGTGCCCCATTCGTGCGCCGTCAGCCCGGTGTCCACCGGCCGCCCTTCTCTTCCCAGCAGCCCCGACGAAATCGCCAGGCAGCATCCCAGCAGCCCGTAATTCATGAACCGTAAATGTCTCGCCGTCATGGCCAGTCCTCCCGGAAAGGGTCGGCGTCTGCCTCTTCGCCTGCTGCTTTCCAAGACGCCATGCCGGCTGCCACTGTTAACAGGGGATCTGCGGCCATCGTCTTCAATTCCAAGAAAAAAGGGCGCAACCGGTCACGCGCGGCGGCTACGCCCTTCGGGGACAATCCTGATTTAACGTCTAGTTGTGGTCCCGGTCGTGGTCCTTGTCCTTATCGCGGCCATGGTCGTGGTCGTGATCGTCCCAGTCCCGATCGGTATGCCAGCGATGGCCATCTTCGTCCCACCACCTGTGCGCGTGCGACCAGCAATATTCTCGTGCCTCATGCAATTGCTGGCGCGCGTTGACAGCTTGGGGACTGTTCCACCCGTGGTGCTCAGTGGCTTCGTGCAGCCGATGGTCCGCTTTCGCGATCCGCCGCTGGCATGCCCCTTCATCCGCGCGTGCCGCCGGCGCACTCGTCAATAGCAGTGCCCCTGCCAACGCCGCGGTTGCCACCGCCGTCCTCACCCAGAATACTCTCTTGAGTTGAATTCGCATTTCTCTCCTGCCCTCCTGATGATCGATTAAGATCCAGTCAAAATCCCTGGCCCACTTCCAGCCAAAGTAAGTCTAGAGAGGGTTTTCCCACTCTGGCCATACAGCTTTTACCCCAATTAAGGTGCGGTAAAACCCGGCTGCCACGCTGTCCACTTTTGCACACTTCCCCTCCGCCCCACGAAAAGCCCCCGGGACCGCCAACGCTTCTGTATCCCGCCGGGTTAGCGCGATGAATCTCCCGATTGGCGCGCCTTGGCGTTTACTTGCCGGCGTTTTTCTGTTTTTCCAATTCCGTGCGGAATTCCTGTTCCTTTTCGGCAATGTACTTTTTGTACCCGTTTGGATCGACGAACGGGTTCGCCCCTCCCTCCTTCAGCAGAGGGTACTTTTCCTCAAGTCCGAAGTAACCGCCATGCGCGCCGAGAAAAATTTCGCCTGGCAATGTTTTCAGCACGCGCCACATGCGCTCGTAGTCTTCGGCGATCTGCGGATAAGCCGTGTTGCCGACGAGCTTGTAACCGGGGTTCACATTCGGGCTGCCCAGAATCACCACGTTGTAGGTCTTGCCGCGGTCTGTCACCGCCATCATCCACGTGGTGCATCCCTTGGTGTGCCCTGGGGTGAGGTGCGCGACCAGCACCGCGCCGCCAAGTCGCACCTCGTCGCCATCATGCAATACGCGATCCACCTTGGCGGGCCGGTAGAGAAGCGCAGGATCGTTGCCGTACGCAAAATCTGCCTTGCCGCCGGATTCCACCACGGCCACGTCCGCGTCCATCACCATGTACTTCGCGCCGGTCCTCTCCTTGATCGTCGCGCTCCCGGCATCGTGATCCCAGTGCGCGTGGCTGATCAGCAGAATCTTTGTGTCCGCAAACTTGAATCCCAGTTTCTCGATGCTCGCCTCAATCAGCGGCACATTGGCTTCCATGTCGCTGTTGATCAGGATGTTCCCCTGCGGCGTCGTGATTAGATAATTCGCCAGCCCCTTGCTCCCCACGTAGTACAGGTTATCCGCGATGCGAAACGGCGGAAACGGCTCTGTCCACTCGGGATTGCCCTGCGCGAGCACACCACCCGCGGCGGCCAGCACGAGGATGAACGCGCTGCATGTGATCGACAGTCTTTTGCGCATTCGCGGAGTATAAGCGAAGCTCCGGAACGGAGGCCAGCGAAAGGCAGCTAGGATGCAAAAAACAGAACTGTGAGGGTCGCCCGCCCGCGAGAAGCATTTTTGCGGATAAAGGGTCGGCTGGCCGCCGCAAGAGGTACTATTCGGGGAGGGCACCGCCACATTTCGCGTTTCTGATAAGAGGTGAAGACATGAAAACCCTATTCCGTTCGCTGACAATTTTGCTGCTACTGCTTCTCACGACTGCTGCGGAATGCCAGACCAACTATGGGTCCAACGAACGAGTGGGCAAGTATGCCGATGTCAACGGCATCAAGGTCTATTACGAAATCTACGGAGCGGGCGAGCCCCTGCTCTTGCTGCACGGTAACAGCGGATCCATGGAGAGTTTTTCGCAACAGATTCCGGAATTGTCCAAACATTTCAAAGTCATCGCCGTTGACAGCAGGGCTCAAGGCAAATCGACAGACTCCGATCAGGAGATCACCTACGCGCTCATGGCTTCCGACATGAGCGCCCTGATGGACAAACTCAACCTCGCCAGTGTTCATGTCGTGGGCTGGAGTGATGGTGGAAACGTCGGACTGGAATTGGCTTTGGCCCATCCTCAAAAGGTGAAAAAGCTGGTCACCTTCGGCGCCAACTACACCCATGAGAATTACGAGGCCCCGCCTGACAATGTCGCCATGGAGCCAAATGATCCCAGGATCTTGAAGACCACGCCCGCGTTGCAGAAATACATGCAGGGAATTGAGAAACTCTCTCCCGCCGTAAGAAAGAAACTTTCTGATTTAATGGAGAAGTATCCGAATCTTACTGTGGAACAGCTCAAACAGATCAAGGTTCCCGTCCTTGTTGTTGCTGGAGACCATGACGCCATCAATCTGGACCATACCATTTCGCTGTTCCGGAGCCTGCCTCATTCCCAATTGTTGATTGTCCCCGGTGCTTCCCACTTGGCGCCCATCGAACAACCGGAGTTGCTCAACAACGAGGTGATCACGTTCCTGTCAACACCCTACCGCGACCTCGACCGCTACTATTGGATGAGTCCTGCCAAATGAGATGGCGTACCAAAGGCGTTTTTCGGAATTAGGGCGCGGCCACTCGCCTCGATTGTGACTACACTACGTTTTGCGTGATGGAGGAATCCCTGATGCTCGCAATTCGCGCTGCCTCTGCCGGCGATGTGCCGATGCTGTTGAGATTCTTCCGCGAATTGGCGGAGTTTGAACGCTATCCCGATGCGGTGGTCATCCAGGAAGAGACGCTGATCCGGGACGGCTTTGGAGCGCAACCGAAGTTCCGCAGCCTGATTGCGGAATGGGACGGACAAGCGATTGGCTATGCGCTCTTCTTTGGCTTTTATTCCAGCTGGAAGGGTTCCGGTATCTTCCTGGAGGACCTCTTCGTACGGGAAGCGTTTCGCGGTCGAGGCATAGGAAGAGCGCTTCTGTCTGAGGTCGCCCGTATTGCCCGGCAAGAAGGCTCTTTCGGGATTCGCTGGGAAGTTCTCGATTGGAATGAGTCGGCAATTCAATTTTACAAGTCTTTAGGGGCCGAGTTTTTCGATGAATGGAGACAAGTCCTCTTGGAAGCAGACGCCCTGAATCGGCTCGCCAACGGATAGGTGTCCAGGATTGCAACCCTTGGATCCCGAAAAAACAGGCCAGCGAAAACCAACCCCACCCTTGCATGAACCAAACCCGCAAGGCTGGCCCACCCAAAGTCGCTTTTCGGAGTAAGGCGCGGCCACCCGCGATCCAAGACGACAGCGCCGGCGGCTGGCGCCCCGACGTGCCCTGGACTGGCTCCGGGTTTCGCGCGCTCGTACATGAGGAAGACCTGGCGACAGTACGCCACGTGCTTGACCGAGCAGACGAAACGCGCGCCAAGGCCTGGTAACTCGCATTACCGGAAAAGTCCGCGCTTGATCTGTCCGTTTTAGGGCGTGGTCCTGTCCGGAAACTGACCCTCCGTACAGATGACACCCAGCCGCATGAGGGCTAGCCTGAGCTCATGGGGGATTCTCCAAAATATAGACCGCGCAGCGCTTATGCGCAGCCCGGCGAGATCGATACTTCTCTAGTCGAAGCGGAATCGGTGCGGCCCCGCCCTGCTGAATCCAGGCCATCGCCGCCGCGTGCGAACCCGTCGGCACAACCCTTTTACAAGGGGCTCGCGCCGGCCGGGAACGTGGAACCCAGCCGCAAAGGGCTCGCCCCCGCATCGGCACCTTTCGAAGGAAAACCGGCACCGTTTCGCCTGGGCACCGATCCAGGTCTCAGCAACGGGAACCCCGCGCTACAAAGAGGCTTGGCGCCTCCGCCCGGAATTGCCTCAACACCTTCGGTCCCACTGCGGCCGGTCGGTATCCACACGCTGATCTTCGAAAGAAAACCTGCACCGCCGCCTCCCCCGCGACTGGAGCTGAAACCGGTCCGCGAAAATCCGGAGCGAGCGAAAACCCCCACGCTCTCCCTGCCCAGGAGCCCGCTAGTGCGGCAGGGTGTTTCTGCTCGATTCGAGCTTTTGCCCGACGCCAAGCCGCGCTGGAACCAGGTCGGCCTGAGCGCCGCGGGACAATTGGTGATCTTGGGCCTCGCGCTTCTCAGTCCGATAATCTTTCCGCAGACGATGAAGACGGCGCTCAAATTTGATGTGATCGAGCTGATGCAGCCGGTGACCGAAATTCCCGTGGCCCCCGAAACGCCGAAGCCTCCCGCGCCTCGTCCGCCACCGAAGCCAAAACCCAAGCCGAAAGTCGAGCCCAAAGCGCCGGAGCTGAAGCCGGAAGTGCCCCAACCTCCTCCCCTAATGCCGCAGCTGAGTCCCAAGCAGCCGCACGTCTTTCTGAATCTCAAACCGCTCGTGCCCAAGGCGCACACAGTGGAGGTGAAGCCCCTCGAGCTGAAGCAAAACCTGAAGCAACCCGATATTGTTCTGTCGTCGAACGGTCCAAAAGCTCCCAAGGAAGAAGTGAAGCCCAATCCGGGTGCCGGCAATCCTGCGCCGGGCACAGTGAATGCCGCATTGAGCAAAGTGCAGACCGGCGGATTTGGAGACCCGAACGGAATCGCGGGGCCGGGAAATCCGAACCGCCGCGGCAACATCAACTATGCCGGCTCGCCCGGTTTGCCCGGAGGCCCCGGCTATGGCAACGGCACCGGAGGCGCGCAAGGCCTGCGCGGCACGGTGGCTTCGGATGGCTCCGGGCGTGGCGGAGGCGCTGCCGCAAGCGCTTCGGCTGGTGTGACTATTCTGTACAAGCCAAAGCCGCGCTATTCCGGCGATGGGCTTGAGCGCAAGATCCAGGGCGACGTAGTGCTGGAGGTGGTCTTCCTCGCCTCAGGCCAGATAAAAGTGACCCGCGTGGTGAGCGGCCTCGGCTTCGGTATGGACGACGAAGCCATTCAAGCCGCGCAGCGGATTCGGTTCACACCCGCAATGCGCGATGGCAAGCCCGTCGATTCTCCCGCCCGCATTCGCATCGAGTTCCGCCTCGTAGATTAGAGAATCCCTCAGAGTCCCGCGCTAAGTTAATTTGTCGGAAATCCGTCAGGTCGCTCGACAAGAGAAAAAGTCTGAAAAGACCGGCAAGTACAAACCTCTACCTCGGAACAAGCAAACAGAAACAGAAATCGCGTAGATATTTGAGCACGGAACCGAGCGGGAACTTATGCGATTTTTGCGCGCGAGCGGATTGCGGGACGATTCGCCGCGCTTTGCCGAGATCGTGAAACTTTTCCGCGAGCACGCCGGGAAACGGTTGTAGCCAGCTTGATGAGTTCTTTCCGGGCTTTGACTTCTTCGTTCCTCTTCCAGGATGGCTGCGGCTCGTCGCACACTCGCTGTATTCTTTGTTTTGTTTTGCATAGTTATCTCGTGTCAGAACGCAAGACCGTATGCATACCACTATGCCCGGTCGCATGGGCGGCCTTCCCAACCTTCAAACCTTCCAACGTGCAACTTTCCAACGTGCTTCACTCCATCCCCTTCCTTTTCATCCACTTAATAAATTCCAGCATGTTTTCCTTGACAGGTACCGTACCTATCTGGTAACGTCAGCCGTGATCCCCAGCCTCTGTGTTCTCTGCGTCGGCGTTTACCCCGACTGGGTCGGGTGTTGAATCCGCTTATCCCTTCCTTACTTCGCCACCGTCGCCGTCCCCCCCGCCCACTGCAGCACGCTTTTCGGTGCGCCTGCCTCTCGCCGGACATACCCCATGCCCAGAACTCGCGGCGGAACAGCATCCCAGGCCTTCGCCGCGCGCGTCACGAAGCCGACTTCCTTGCCGTGCACCGTCAGCGGCGCGCCCGCCTCCGGCACGGCTTCGCCGGAGAAAACCAGGCTCACCCGCTGGCGGTTCACCTGGCCACGCGACCGCACGCGCTCCACAATCTCCTGCCCGGTGTAGCAGCCCTTGGTGTAACTGATGTGGCTGTACTGCAATCCCGCTTCGTGCGGGATCTGCTTCTCGCCGAAGTCGTAGCCGAACCACGGCGCGCCTTGCGCGAGCCGCACACCGCTCAAGGCCGTGTAGCCCATCGGCCCGCCGCCGTGGAGGCGTGTTGCTCCAAGAAGAACTTCCCAGAGCGCGGCCAGATTTTCCGTCTGCACCACAAATTCGGCCCCTGCAATTCCACCCGGCGATCTCTTTACGATGCGGCAGGGAATTGCATCGACAGCGCCGTCCGTGGAAGTCAGCTCGCCCAGAGGCGCGAGTTCCACGCCGGAAAGTTCGCGCACCATCGCGGCTGCCTTCGGGCCTTCCAGCGCCAGCGTGCCGAAGCGATGCGTTTCATCGGCCAGTGTAACGTCATCCATGATGATGAATTTATCCAGCACCTCGATCAGCCGCTCGCGAATCATCGCGTAGGACATGCAGAAAAGTTTGTCCGCAAATGCGTACGTCTCCAACTCGGCGAGAATGTGCCCCTGCGGATTCAGCAGCAGCGACACGTTGCCGCTTCCAATGGACAAGTCCTTGACGTTGTTGGTCAGAATCGCATTCAGATAGCGAACGCGGTCGGGCCCGGTGAACGCAAGATAGGCGCGATAATTCTTGTCGATCAGCGCCACGCTCTCTCTCGCCCCGCGAAATTCGGCCGCCGCATCGCCGAAATCATCCGGCAGCGCGCACCCGAACCACGCTCCCATCTTCGCGCCCGCCCGCTTGTGCATCGCGGCCAGCGGCGTATCGAGAGCTGTGCCTGTTGCAGCGTTTCCCACTTGCTTGCGCATCCTCCAATCTTAAGTCTATCAAATGCTGCGGCGGCCAACGTAGCAGCCCCGGCACTCCATTCCGCTCCAAATGGTATACTCCCATCATGAACGACGGTTTGCCCACCCTGAATGCCGCCACCGAAGGCTTCATTCACATCACCATTCCCGTGGGAATGCTGCAGTGCAATTGCTCCATCATCGGCGATCCCATCACGCGCGAAGCCCTGGTCATCGATCCCGGCGATGAAGTCCATCGCATCCTGGATCTGCTCGGCCGCCACAAGCTCACCGTGAAAGCCATCGTCAGCACGCACGCGCATATCGATCACGTTGGTGGCCTCAGCAAGCTGCATCAATATACGGGCGCGCCCGTTCTCATGCACCGCGACGATTTGCCGCTGTATCAAGCGATGGACATGCAAGCTGCTTTCCTCGGCGTCCATCCGCCCGACCTCACGGAAATCGATCAGTTGCTGAAGGAAGGCGATTCGCTGCGCTGGGGCTCGTTCGAGGCCCAGGTCATTCACACTCCCGGCCACACGCCCGGCAGCGTTTCACTCTATCTTCCGCACGACGCCGGCAAAGTCACGGCCGCTCCCGCGCCAAAGTCATCGTTTACATTCAAGAATGAAGCGGGAGAAGAAGTCAGCCTCGATGATCTGGTGAGGAAAGCGTCCGGTCTTGAAAACTATGTCCCACCGGGAATTCCGGAGGAAGAAAAAGTTGCGCGCGCGCCACAACTTTTTTCTGGCGACACCCTGTTTGCCGGAAGCATCGGCCGCACCGACCTGTGGGGCGGTTCGCTAGATAGAATTATGGATTCGCTGCGCACAAAACTCATGGGCCTGCCCGACGAAACCGTCGTGTATCCCGGCCACGGCCCCGTCACCACCATCGGCCAGGAACGCCACCTGAATCCGTTTTTGCAACCCTGACAGAGGGGGCAGAATAGACATTAGAGATTAGGGATCAGAGATCAGAGAAATGGGCCAAACAATAGGCGCAGCTGGTAAATAGGGAACGACCATGGCCCGGTCAGCTTTTCGGTTTTTGTTTTGCGAGCCGCAATTCTTCCATCACCGATTGCACTAATTCTTTCGCGTGCACCAGCTCCTGATTGATCATTCGCAGGTCCATTGCCGGCATCATCGGATTCCGCGCACTAGTGCAATAAACGCCGTGCTGGCCCACCAGCACCAGCGCATTCGTCAAGCGGTCGAGTGACACCGCCAGGCGGCCGCGCTCGCGGCCAAACATCTGTTCGAATTTTTCCAGTTCCTCTTTGTGTTCCTCGAATGCGGACATCGTTGGTTTTCCCCTTCCAGCCGCCGCTGGGCGGAGTTGCACATCGGGCACACCTGCTTCGAAGCAAACTTTACCCCATCGGGCCCGCGGAACATAATTTGCTACAGCCGCCAAGACATTCTCCACCGTTTTGCGTGGCGCAAGTTTAGTTCCCGCAGTGAAGCGTCCGGTCCCTGAACGTGCTTGGGAAGGGATTGGGCTGGAGCAGCCAAACGATGCGACGTTCCGACCTGGTGCAGCATAAGGAAAGGGAAAAAGCCACTACCACGCGCACCTCACAGATTGTGTTTGGTGAGCGGCAGCATCTGTTGCGCGTGCTGGATTCCTTGGAAGGCACGGACCTGCCGATCGCGCGGCTGCAGCAGGAGCGGCGCATCCTGGAAGAATTGATTCACGCGCGGACGCGCGATTTGAACCAAATCAACACGGCGTGGGACGAAAAAATCGGATTGGTATTGAGCGCGGATGCCAAACCGGAAATGCTGGAAAAACTGGTGAAGCAGGCGCCGGTGGAAGATTTTTATTTGCTGCGATTGATCAGCGAGCACCCACGCGCGAACGCAAAAACTTTGAACAAGCTGGCAAAACATTCTTACGGTGCGATCCGCGAAAATGTGGCGCGGCATCCGAACGCGGATGCGGCAACGCTAACGTGGCTGAGCAAGGATCGCAGCCAGCCGCTGTGGTACCTGGTGGCGTTCAATCCGAATACGCCGACGCCGCTGCAGAGGCGTCTGCGGGACCGGCTGAAGCGGCTGGGCGAAAATCAAATTTCGAAGTAACTTCGTACTTCTCCTCGAATCTCTAAAGAATCAATCCGCATCCTCATAAACTCTCGTTTGCTTGAACTGTTTGCGTTTCCATTCTCAGCCATCTAAAGAAAACTCCCGTTCGAATTGGATTCGAACGGGAGTGTGCCCGGCACAGAGAAAATCGTTCAGTGGACGGTGATGGTTACCGTGGCCGTGGTGCGGTCGAAGGCATTGGTAGCGTAGAGAGTGTAGGTGGTCGTTTGCGTTGGTGAGACGGAGAAGTTGGTGGTTCGAATGGCGCCGATTGCGGGCGAGATGATGACGTAGGATGCGCCGGTGACTTGCCAAGACAAAGTGACCGGATTACCGGCGGCGACGGAATTGGCGCTTGCGGTGAACGAATTGATTTGTGGGGCAGGGCCAGTAGGGATGTTGGATTGGGTGTAGAGCGGAGACAAGTGAATCACTTCGAAGTCCGAAGCGGTGACCAAAGCGAGGTTGTGCAGGTCGTTGTTGTCCCAGCGATCGTCGGGGGCGCCACTGAGGAACATGTTCGAACCGTTGTCAACCATGATCATCCCGTATTTTTTCAGGGCGTTGAGGATGGCCTGATTCGTGGCGGAAAATCCGGAGACATCGAAGCTGGCTTTGAGGCGCATGCGCATGCCCATGGGGGCTGCGGATGCGTTTCCCGATGTGGATGCCATGTGAGAGGCGGGCGGGGTGAAGGCGGCGCTGCTATTTCGCAGCGTGAAGCGGAAGGCGTGCTGCACCTGGCCGGCAGAGACTTCATCGTAACGGACGAGGCCGGGGAAAATCGGCAGGCCCGCGGCGTCCGCGCTGGTCCAGGTGTAGGGGCGCTGCTCGTTCGAAAGAAGATCCCAGATGGCAGCGGAACCGGCGGTCCAGGAATTTCCAGAGACGGCGGAGCCGTAGAGTTCGTAGAGGAAGCAATTCGAATTGTCGAGCACCAGGACGTGCTGGTCGCCGGGATTTGGGAAGCCTTCGATCGGCGCGGTAACTGGAATGGGCATGGGGCCCGGATCGCTTTCACTTCCAAATTGATTGAAGGTGACGGTGACCGGGGGTTGCAATGCGCCAACGATTAGATAAGGAATGCCGATGGTAGAGCCTTGATACTGGCCGGCACCGAAGTCTGCATGGATGCCGGTGGTGCCGCCGATGAAACTGATGATGGCGGTGGATTTGGGATCGACGGAGGCGTTGGAGATGTCCGTGTTCCAGAGGTTGTCAGCCGGGAACGGCAAGAAGCCGCCGAGGCTGGCGCCTTGACCGGGAACCATGGAGCCACAAGCGGAGCCTTGCGTGGAGCCGGTCACTTGTAGATTGGCGCTAGCGGACGAGCTGCTGCCGGGATTCGGATTGCTGACGGTGATAGCGTAGGTGCCGGCGGAGTTCGCAGCGCCAGTGGCGGTGAGCTGCGTCGCGGAATTAAATGTGGTTTGGAGAGTAGTGGTGCCCATGAGAACCTGCGCACCGTTTAGGAATTTGCTGCCAGTCAGGGTGAGTGTAAAGCTGCCTGCGGTAACGCTCGTGGGATTGATGCCAGTGAGCACCGGTGTAGGGTTCAAGAGACTGACGCTGCTAGTGCCGCTGGCGGAGGAATCGGCGGCGCTGGTGGCGCGGATAGTGATGGTATTTGGATTTGGAAGGGATGCAGGAGCGGTATAGCTGCCGTTCGCGGTGATGGTTCCAAGAGTAGCTGAGCCGCCGACGGTGCCGTTGACCGACCAGGTCACGGAGTCATTCGTGGTGCCGGAAACGGCGGCTGCGAAGGGCAAGGAATCACCTGCGCGAATGTTAGCGCTTGCAGGAGTTACGACAACGCTGATCGATGGGGGCGGAGGGGGAGGCGGCTGCTTATTCCCTGAAGTAGCGGCGGCACAACCCGTCAAGGAGAGAACCATAAGCGCGACGCTGAGATGAAATAGTTTGCGCATCTTTGCCGGCACAGACCGGGAGCAGTGCATCGATGCGATTAGTTTGCCGGATGAGAGGGCCGGTAGATACTGGACGAAAGGGCAGTAGGGGGACGATGTACTCGACTTCGGTTTTGAGGATTGATTGCAGTATCATCCCGGCAACTCGACGGTGGGAGACGGTGTCCAATTCAACGGCGAGCCTGTGCAAGCCGAAAAGAGACACAATGAGCAAAATGATGGTGCCGACGGACCGTTCATGGATGAAAAACGGCGAACTGCTGTTCTTGACTTTTTCGCTTGTGCTACTGCTTGCGCCGAACTCCATCCGGGCGCAGGGCGAGGAAAGCTACGACGAAAGAAGGAAACAGGCGCTTGAGCTGTACAAGCAGGGGCGTTTTGTAGACGCGTTGCCGATTCTTGCAAAACTGCACGCGGAAAAGCCGAGCGACATTGCGGTAGCGGAACGCCTGAGTTTCGCGACCCTGGCGAATTCAGCGACGATCGGCGATCCAGCCGGGCGCAAAGCGGAGCGCGCCAAGGCCCGGAAACTCGCCGAGGAAGCGAAGGCGGTGGGCGACGACAGCAACATGCTAAAGGTCCTACTCGACGTTCCTGAAGATGGGGGCGAGACTACGTTTTCCAACGATGCCATGGTGCAATCGACGATGCAGGAGGGAGAAGCCGCCTTTGTGAAGGGTGATTATGAAGGCGCGCTTTCTGCTTACAGCCGTGCGCTGGCGCTCGATCCAAAGGCATACGATGCAGCCGTTTTCAGCGGGGACGTCTGTTTTAAGAAGGGCGATCACGCGCGAGCGGGAGAATGGTTCGGGCGGGCGATCCAGATCGATCCGAACCGAGAAACAGCTTACCGGTATTGGGGAGATGATCTGGTGGCGCAAGGGCGCTTGAATGAAGCGAAGGACAAATTTATCGACGCCGTCGTTGCGGAGCCGTACACGCGCACGGCGTGGATTGGATTGTCGCAATGGGCGCCGAAGCAAAAAATGATGCTGGGGAATCCGCGAATCGATCCACCGGGAAAAGTGGAAGACAAGGGGAAGGACGACAAAGGCAAAAGCCAGATAACGATTACGATCGACCCTTCGACGATGAATTCCAACATGAAGAAGGACGGCACGAATGCGTGGTTTATCTATACGTTGTCGAAAGCGGTGTGGCACGGGGAACGATTTCAGAAGGAGTTCCCCAAGGAAAAGGAATACCGGCACAGTCTGGCCGAAGAGGTGGACGGATTCCAGATGGTCGTCACGCAAGTGAAAGAGGGGTTAAAGAAAAAAGAGATCAAGGAGCTGGACCCAGCGCTGGCCACGCTGGTCAAACTAGCGGACGAAAACTTGCTGGGGGCGTTTGTGCTGATTAGCCGCGCGGATCAGGGGGTCGCCAAAGATTATCCGGCGTATCGCGAAGCACACCGCGAGAAGATCCGGCAGTACATCACGGAGTGGATCATTCACCCTGCGCCGTAGAATTGGGCGGACAAATATTCGAGAGTCTGTTGAAGGGGCATAAATGGAGAGCGAAACGTAATGTGTGGCTTTTTCCAAGTTCGCCTACTTCTCCAATTCGGAGGACCAGTTCAGGAGGATGGAAAGCGGAGCGGGATTGGCTTCGTTGACTTTGGTGATAACCAAGAATCTTTGACCGTCAGCGGTGACATCGTAGGAGAAGAAGTCCTGGGCAGAGACAGGCGCGCGGCGGTGGGTTTGAAACAGAGCGACAGGCGAGCCGGCTTCGAAGCTGGCCCCGGTTTTGATCGGCACGGCCATCATTTTTCCTTCGGCCGACAAATAGAACAATTCCTTCCCGTCACCGCGCCAACGCGGCTCCTGTCCACCAGCGGTCGAGACCTGCCATTTACCATTGCTATTGGGAAAGGAGGAGACATAGATTTCCATGTTTCCAGTCTCATTCGCAGCGTAGGCGATCCAGCGGCCATCGGGGGAGAACTGCGCGCTCCGGGCAGTCCACTTTTCCTGCAGCAGCGGCTTGGCAATGCGTTCCGGCCAGGCGAAATACCACAGCTCGTTGGCCTTCCGAACCAGCATGTATTTTGAGTCGCGCGACCAATCCCAGGCATTGGTCTGCACGCCAGGGCCTAAGTCAGCGATCTCCTCTTCGGAGCCGGAACCATCGGCGTTTTTCAGATAGAGGTGAAAGCCGAGCTGCCTTCGGTTAGAGGAAAAAAGAATCTTCTTCCCGTCCGAACTCCAGATGGGGTCCTGATCCAGGGAGGGATCGAAAGTGAGGCGCGTGATGGCATTGCGGGCGGGCTCGCGGATCCAAACATCAATGTTGCGTCCCGCGGCATCGGATTTGTCTTCCGCCACTCTGCGCCCGTCGGGTGAGAGGCGGACGTTGTTGATGGACTCAGGCTGCCCAATCGTGCCAGTTACTTCTCCGCTGCGATTAAACCAGGTCAATTGCGAGAGTGCCGCACCTTTTCCGGTTTGCGTGACCAGAACGGCTCCGCGAGAAATACTAAAGACAGCCCGGTCGACACCCGGAAAGTACGTAAGGTCGTCGCTCAAGGTGTGCGGCTCGCCGGTGAGAACGAAGCGGCGCGTGTCCAAAGGTTGGGCGACCAGGGTGCGATCGCGCAAATAGACAAGATAGCCGGGCTCGGCATAGGTGGCGTTGGCACTGCTGGCCACGATGAGGTGTTTCTCTGCCGAATCCAAAGAGGCCAGAAAGATAGCGTTGGCTTCCAGCTGCCCGCTGAAATTTGCGGCCATAAATAGAAAATGATTGCCATCGGGAAGGAAGACCGGCCAGCGATGGCTGGCTTCAAAACGCGACGCGTCCGGCTTGGTCAATTCAACGGGAGTGCCTCCGCGGGAAGAGACGCGGGACAGCCCCGCAAGCGCGTCGGGCGTGAAAATGATGACGCCGTCCTGGTTCCATGAGCCGCCACGGCCGTTGGGTGCATCGCAGATGGTTTCGGCCTGCCCTCCGGCCGCCTGCACTTTTTTGAGTTTGCCGTCAGCGAAGAACCCGATGAACTTGCCATCCGGTGACCAGAAGGGGTAGGAGGCCCCTTGCGTGCCAGCCAGGAAATTGACCTGGCGGCCTCCGACTTCATGAGTCCAAAGGACGTAGTTGTTGGCCTGGGTGGAGTAGGCGATCATCGCCAGAGTGTGCCCATCGGGAGAAAGGGCGAGATCGTTGGCAGCAAATGGGACGGGCGTATGGAAGTACATAGGAGCTGGGCGGCGAGTGCTTGCGCGCCACCAAGCGGTACTTCCAGCGGCAAGGAGAAGAGAGAGCACGGCTGCTAGCAGCCAGCCGGCACGAGCCAGTGCTTTGCCACGTCGGGGTAGATGCACAGGACTAGTGGCGCCTGATCCGCTGGCCGCAGTCCATTTTAGTTCGAGGGCGAGATCGCGTGCGGTTTGCCAGCGATCTTCGCGATCCTTGGCGAGGCAACGGCGAATGGTGTGATCCAGAGACGCTGGGAGCATCGGCTTAACAGCGCTGAGCGGTTCCGGATCTTTTTCGAGGATGGCGGTGGCGACGCTGAGCTGACTCTTGCCGCCAAAGGCACGCTTGCCCGTCACCATTTCGTAGAGCACGGCGCCAAAGGAAAAAATGTCGCTTCGGGCGTCGAGCTCGTTGCCTTGCAACTGCTCGGGCGACATGTATTGGTAGGTTCCGAGGATGGTGCCTTCTTCGGTGACAGGAGAGGAGGATGCAGCAATGGTCAAGGTTGCTGCGGTGGCCAGAGGCACAGCGGGCCGGGCGAGACCGAAATCCAGAAGTTTTGCGCCGGTGGAGGAGAGGATGATATTGGCGGGCTTCAGATCGCGATGGACGATGCCGGAGCGATGGGCCTTGTCGAGAGCGTCGGCGATTTGCGCACCGTATTTGAGGACTTGTTCGAGAGGCAGAGGGCCTTTCTCCAGGCGGGTGGAAAGGGTTTCGCCTTCAACGCACTCCATCACGAGATAGTCCATGCCATCTTGTTTGCCAACGTCGAAGAGCACGCAGATGTTGGGATGATTCAGGCTGGAGATGGTCTTTGCTTCGCGATCGAAGCGCTGCTTGCGGACGGGGTCGGAAGAAAAATGGGCGGGAAGAATTTTGATGGCGACGGTGCGGTCCAGGCGCGTGTCGCGCGCGCGGTAGACTTCTCCCATGCCGCCAGCGCCGAGCGGGGAGAGAATTTCATAGGGGCCAAGTTGAGTGCCTGGGGCGAGGGACATACTTGGGCGCGATTATAACCCCAGAAAACGATCTCAAGCGACCTCAGCCTGATCATCCTGCTACACGTCCAATAACGCTTCGCGCGCTGTTCAGAGCAACTGCCTTAGTAGACTTTTCGCAGCGTGCGCAGGGAATTCAGGGGAGGCATGGGAGGCCGCTGATAAGATTCAAGAATGCGTGCGTTTGCCATTTTAGTGGCGGTGCCGGCAGATGTGCTCAGTTGAAAACGGCGAACGCAGGCGCGGCCGAAACCTGCGCTGTGCTTTGCCCGTCACACATTTAGACAGGCGCTCGCAGTTGCGCGCGCAAGAGACAGCAAGAAGTTGAACGGGATCGTGGAGCTATGTTTGCAGACAGGCCAAGTCGCGTTCTTTGGAATCGCGTCGGCCCAACTAGGAGCACGACGCGGAAGCCAATCTTTGACGCCGACTTCCAGGTTTCGCCAGCGAGGCCACCATGGCTCCGGTTCTAGTCTGGCTCATTCTGATCCTGTGCCTGCTGATTTCGATCGTCAAATACACGTTCGCGCTGATCCTGAAGTGGTCGGTTCCAGGAGCAACGGTCAAGAAAGACTACAGCTATCAGCCCACGGTGAGCGTGCTCATGCCTTGCTTCAACGAGGGCAAGACGGTTTACGAAACCATCGAGAGCATCAGCAGAAGCAATTATCCAAACGACAGATTTGAAGTGATCGCGCAGGACGACTGCTCGGTGGACGACAGTTACGACTGGATGCTCAAGGCGCAGCGTGATTTTAGCAACATCCCAGTACGCGTGGGACGGAATACCACCAACAGCGGGAAAGCGCGCAGTGTGTGCAATGCGTTGAAGCTGTCCACGGCAGAGTTGGTCATCTCCATCGACTCCGATTGCATTTTTCATCCGGACGCGATCCGCGAGCTGACGGCGTGCTTCTCGGAGCCGAAGATCGGGTCGGTGGGCGGCAGAGTGGGAGTAAGAAATCCCAACGAAAGCACGGTCACGGCGATCCAGACGTTTATCTACTACACCGCGTTCCAGGTCTACAAGGTGCCGGAAAACTGGACGCGCAGCGTGGGCTGCATCAGCGGATGCCTGTTCGCCATCCGGCGCGAGCTGCTGCTCGAGATCGAGCCGAAGATTCGCAGCCGGCATTGGTTCGGCATTCCGGTCAACCAGGGGGAGGACCGGTTCCTGACCCACCAGACACTGCTACGCGGCTATGGAACTTACATCAATACAGATGCTTTGTGCTGGACCACTGTGCCCGTCACATTGCCTGAACTCTTCAAGCAGCAGCTGCGCTGGCGGCGCAGCATCGTGCGCGATCTTTTCTACACGCTGCGAACGCTCCCGCAACACGTGTGGACGCTGCATCCCAACACTGTGCTGACGCTGGTGCTGACGCCGCTCGGGGCGCTCCTCGGATTGCTGGTGGCGCTGACCATGCTCTCTGGCAATCCGTTGTCGTTGGCCGGTCCGGGACCGTTGATCGCGTACTTGGGAATTGCGGCAGTTCTCAGCTGGGTCATCCGAAAGTACAGCGCCAGGGAAGCGATTAACAATCCGCTCGCTTTCGGCGCTTATTTAGCGTGGTCGATTGTCAGTAGTCTATTCATTACCACCCTGGCTCTGTGCACCATGGACTCCAAGGATTGGGGAACGCGCACCAAGGAACAGGAGGCCAGCGATGGCGACGCCACCGGTCAAGAAAATGCCGGCTGATGCAAAACCCTTCTTGATTCAACCGATGATTTACAAGTCGGTGGTCACGATTTACCGGATCTTCGCGATCTTGACGCTCTACGTCGTGCTTGGGGGCGTCCTGGCGTACGGCTTCGTCATGGGTTTCTATGCGCTGAACTCATCGTGGGCCGCGCCGGTGATTCTCTCTCCGACCGATGACAAAAGCCTCGATTTCACTGAGAAGCTGGTGACCAGCAAGCAGACGTTGGAAGACTTAAACGTTGACGTGAGGCGGCTCGACGGCGGCGTCGAAGAAATGAATCAGCACCGGGATGCTCTGTTGGCGCTGGAGCCCGAACTAAGGGCCGCCATCACCCGGGAAAAGAAACACAACCAGGCTACGGGTCCGCAGCTGGCGGAACTGGACAAGCAGAAACAATCCGACAACCAGAAAACGCAAGCGGTCATGACGCAGATCAAAGAGGTGGAAGCCGCCATCGACAAAGACCTGGCGGCGGGCCTGATTACCAAAGGGGATGCTGCCACCCAGCGAGCGTCGCTGAATCAGGCGGAGAGTTCGTACACGGACAGCAAGATCAACGAGCTGCTGCTGACCGACAGCGTTCTCGAGAAGACGGCGACAGGGACCAAGTCCATGGACGTGCTCGACAAGCAGGCCGAGCTGGCGTCGGAGATTGCGCAGCTGGATATTGCGATTGGCGTGGCGCAAAAGCAGATCCAGGAAGAGACGCAACAGATCAACCGGCTGAAACAGGCGCTCACCACTGCGAAGCAGTCGCCCTATTACCTCATCGCATCGGGAGATAAGGCGGCGTACTTCGCGTTTGTGCCCTACGACAATCAGGGGAATGTCTCCGCCGGCACCGCGGTTTACGACTGCTTCCTGAACATGGTGGCGTGCAAGAAAGTGGGCACAGTGAAGCAGGTTTTTTCGGGCGAAGAACATGCCATCCATCCCATTTTCCGGACGGACATCCGCGGCTTCCTGATCCAGATGCAGCTGGACCATCCGGAATCCGCGAAATCGAAAACGGTGTTCCTGAATCGCAAACCGCTTTTCTTCTGAGGAGACGCATGATGCCTTTGAGCAAAGCAAAGATGAATACGTTCCAGGGAAAACTCTGCGTGGCTTTTGCGATTAGCTTGCTGTTGCTCCCTGCCGCGTTTGCGGGCGACGAAGAGCAACAGAGCTATTGCAAGTACGTAACCGAAGAGGCCGCGGCGCAGCGGGACTTGCTGCGAACACCCAATGCCATTGCGGGCCTTACGCAGCCCAACACCGGCTTGCCCACGCAACTGGTGTGGGGAGTCTCCGGCAGCCTTTCCAATGTGCGGAAGGCCGGGCTGACGATGGACGAGGCGCGCAAAAACTGTGCGCTCTACAGCGCGGCTTCTTCGGCGCAGCGGGCTATCCAATATGCCTTGCCGAACCTGGAGAAGGAAGCGCTGCAGCACAGGCTGGGGCTGATCGAAAAAGCGTCTGAAAACCTGGACGCTCTTCTCACCACAACAAAAAAGATGCTGGATGCGCAGAACGTCACCCGGCCCATGGCCTTTGCATTGCAAACCACGAAAATCAAGCTGGAAGCGGATCGAGGGGATACGCAGTCGAAGATGGTCGCCATCTACGCACCGCAGCTGAGTGATGCGCCTTTGAAGGAACTGGTCGCCGAGAAGCAGGGCAGCGAAATGAACGAGCGGCGGGCGCTAGACAAACTGGCACGGCAGAATAACTGGGACGTGGCCCTTTCGGTGGGCGCGCACCAGCAGGTCAATCCGTTAGTGGGGAATCAAGGGGCGTACGGCGAGGTGACGGTGAGCTACAACCTCGGAAGCCATGCCATCAACAAACACCGGGACCAGGCCGCAAATGCGTACGACGATTGGAAGAAAGTTCAGGAGGGCGATGTCATCCGCAACGCCGAGATCCTCAAGCAGGAGGTTATGAGCGGCATATCCGTTCAAGACGGCAGGCTCAAAGCTCTCCAAGAGGAGCAGAAGCAGATTGAAAGCAATCTTCAACTCTTGGGACGCGCGGAGACCAGCGCCGGCATGGATTTCTTCAACCAACTGAGCACCGCGCAATTGCTTCTGGGGATTGAGATTGGCGATGCCAGTTTCCGGCTTGAGCGGCTGAAAGAGTTTCTGGAAAGAAATTTCTAAAGCAGCGGACCGCGCCTGGAATCAAAGTCAGCGAATCCGCAAGAGAATCGGGACGCTTCGATAGTAGAATCGGCCACAGCGGTCCAGGCGGAAGACTTCGTGTACTCCAGATGAAAATGGTAGAGAGTGGCGCTCCATCCACGGGTGTATCTGCGTTCGTGCGGGCGTTCAAGCTGCGCATACTTTTTTTGTCCGTTGTGCTTTTGATTCCATGTTTTTGGCACCGGCGGATTGAGGCGGGTGATTTGCCGAGCCATGTCTATAACGCGTGGCTGGCGCAGTTGATTGAGAAGGGGCAGGCGCCGGGGCTGTACCTGGCAAAACAGTGGAACAATGTTTTGTTCGATTTCACACTGCTGAAAGTAGCGAATCACGTGGGTTTTCCCGCGGCGCAGAAAATTGTGGTTCCTGCATGCGTGCTGATTTTCTTCTGGGGAGTGTTCGCTTTTGTTGCTGCGATGACCGAACGGCCTCCGTGGTTTCTTGCGCCGTGCATGGCGATGCTCGCTTACGGCTATTCGTTCAACATGGGTTTTCTGAATTATTACCTGTCGATTGGGTTGGCGTGCTTTAGCCTGGCGATGATTTGGCCGGGGAGGGGAAGAGGCTTGGTCGGGGGCGGAATGCTTCTCGCAATTGCGCTGATTGCGCACCCGATTGGATTTGTGTGGGGAATCGGGACGCTGGCATACGTTGTGATCAGAAAGAGATTGACCGGGTGGTGGAAGCTGGTTCTGCCTGCGACGGTCGCTGCAAGTTTCGTGGCGCTTTATTTGTTCATGAAGCAGCACGCCACACAATTCATGGTGGACTGGGACCGGGGAGCTTTCTATTTTTACAACGGAGCGGATCAGCTTGCGCTTTATGGGCGGCGGTATTTGTGGCTGGCATGCGTGGCGTTTTTGTTTGGTATTTGTTGTGTGGTTTTTGATCGCTACGCGCGCAAGGGCGAAGGCGGATGGTGGAAGCAATTCGGACTGGCGTTCGAATTGTACGCGGTGGCGTTTTGCGCGACCTCGCTGGTGCCGGAGAATTTCAAGCTGTCGGTTTATACAGGGTGGATCGGGGTGCTGGGATCGCGGCTGACGACGATTTCGGCGATCTTCGGATTGTGTTTCATGGGTTTCCTAAAATGGCGGAAATGGCATGCGGTGGGATTTGCGGCGTGCGCGGTGGTGTTCTTCGGCTTCTTGTATCAAGACACCGGGTGGCTAAATCGGCTGGAAGCAAATGCCGAGTCGATCGCGGACACGCTTGTGCCGGGGACGCGGGTGATGCCGACGATTTGGGCGCCGCCGGGATCGCGGGTATCGTTCATCGGGCACGTGGTTGACCGCGCGTGTATCGGGCATTGCTTCAATTTCGCAAACTATGAGGCGGCTTCGGGAGAATTCCGCGTGCGGGTGAGGCCGGGGAGCCGCGTAGCTACGGCTTCCCCGGACGATTCAGAAGATATGGAGTCAGGCGAGTATGAACCGGGCGACGATGACTTGCCGATGAAGGAGATCTATCAATGCGATGCCAGCGACCTGACGAAGCTGTGCATTCGCGACCTGGAATCCGGAGAGAAGAACGGGCGCCTCGGGTACCGTCCCCCGGGTCGGTGAAGAACAAACGGCAGGGGGAAGGGCGTTCCGCGCGGAGACAAATTGGCTCTTGCGCCAGTCCAATGTCTGGTAGAATTGGCCGAGGGTGAGAGACAATGCTTCCAGTTCATCTCCAGCCGCAGAGTCACGTTCCGCTGTACATCCAACTTCGCGATCAATTGAGGGCCTTGGTGCATGCGGGCGATTTGCGCCCGGGCGACCGTATTCCGGCCAGCCGTGAATTGGCGAACATGCTGGGCGTACACCGCACGACGGTGGCGAATGCCTATGCGGAGCTGGAATCGGAAGGGTTGATCCAAGGGCATGTAGGTCGTGGGACTTTTATTAAGGGCAATGGGAATGGACTGAAGATTACGCCGCCGGCGCCGCCCGTGCTGAATGGGAACGAGGGCGTGCGCTGGGAATTGCTATTTGCGGATGAACGAGGCGAAGAGGTGCTGAGCCGGCTGACGGCGAGCGCTCCCGTGGATGCGCTTTCGTTTGTGATGGCGCGGCCGGCGCAGGAGTTTTTCCCCATCGAAGAATTGCAGACTTGCGTGAACGCGGTTCTGCGGCGGGAAGGCGTGGACGTTTTGAACCTGGGGCCCTCGGATGGCTATCCACCGTTGAAAGAGGCCTTGCTGGAGATGCTGCATCGCGACGGCATCCCGGCCAAAGACGAAAACCTGCTGATTACGGACGGATGCCAGCAATCGTTTGATTTGATTAGCAAGGCGTTTGTGCGGCCGGGCGACTCGGTGATTATGGAAAATCCGACGTATCCGGGTGCAGTGGCGATATTCCATGGCGCGCGGGCGCGATGCTTGAGCGTTCCGATGAGGACGCATGCGGAACCCGGAACCTCCTTGGGGCTGGACTTGGAAGCGCTGGAAGCGACACTGGCAGCGAACCGCGTCAAGCTCATTCTGCTCACCCCGGACTTTCACAATCCGACGGGGACGTCGATGCCGCTGGCGTCGCGTCGCAAATTGCTGGAGCTGGCGGGGCGGCATCAGGTTCCTGTCGTGGAAGATCATATTTATGCGCGGCTGAATTCGCGCGAAGAACGGATTCCTTCGCTGAAGCAGTTGGACCGTTCGAACATCGTGATTCACATCGATAGTTTCGCGAAAGTGGCGTTTCCCGGATTGCGCGTCGGGTGGATCGTGGCGCCTGCGGCGGCGATAGAACGGTTGCGCGTGGTGAAGCAGACGACGGACCTGCATACAGATCAACTGGCGCAGGCTACGCTGGCGGAGTTTCTGCGACGCGGACTTTTCAGCAAGCACCTGGCGAAAATGCGCAAAGTGTACACTTCGCGGCTTGCGGCGGTCGATGAGGCGCTGCGGAAACACATGCCGGAAGGAACGCGGTGGACGCGGCCGGAGGGCGGGATGTGCTTGTGGCTGGAATTGCCTCCGGGCTTTGACGCCAGCGAGTTGCTGATCCATGCAAAAGAACGCGGCGTACTGTTTGCTCCCGGGCGGTATTTCTACGTGCAGAGCCCGCTGCCGAACACCCTGCGGCTGGGTTTCGCGAGCCTGGATGAGAAGCAGATTGCGCGTGGTGTGGCGATTTTGGCGGAGTTGCTGAAGATCGAGATGCGCAAGCGGCAACGCGGAGTTCGGCGGGCGGAGCGCAGTCGAGTGGCGCTGGTGTGAAGAGAGTTGTCAGTTGTCAGCCGTCAGTTTTCAGTTGTCCGTAAGAGCAGAAACGCATTTGTGTAGCGCAGATGGCGGGTCGTGTTAGAGGAGTGGCGGCGGTAAGAATCAGGGCCAGGACGGCGGGGACGCGATTTGAGCGACACAATCAGGCTGGAGCCCAACCCTACTAACAAATGCTTTGGGTGCGGGGGCGACAATGCGGGCGGAATGAAATTGACGTTTGAGCAGGACAACGTCAATCGCAAGATCGTGGGTCGTTTTGTTTTGGGCGAGAGGTATCAGGGCGGCGGAGGGATGGCACATGGCGGGATCATCGCGACGTTGCTGGATGAAGCCATGGGCAAGGTCTGCCGCTTCAGGGACGTTCGGGCGGTAACGGCGGAGCTGACGGTGGAATACTTGAAGCCGGTGAGCGTGGCGCAAGAAATTATAGTTGAGGGACACGAGGCGGAGCTGAAGGGAAGGAACCTGTTCCTGTTGGGCGAGATTCGGAATGCCGAAGGCCTTGTTCTTGCGCGAGGGCGAGGGCGGTTCGTGATCATCGGGCAGAAGTAGAGAAAGATTCAGAGAAGAAGACCGGTGAATGAGAAGGGCGAAGAGTTTACGGAGCGAGAGGAGAATCACCATGGACGCGAAGAAAGTAAACGGCAGCGGCAACGGGAGCAAGGGTTCGAATGAATGGCGCGTGAAAGTCGGCTTGGCGGAGATGCTGAAGGGCGGCGTCATCATGGACGTCACCAATGCCGAGCAAGCGAAGATCGCCGAAAAGGCCGGGGCTTGCGCAGTGATGGCGCTGGAGCGCGTGCCGTCGGACATCCGCAAAGAAGGCGGAGTGGCGCGTATGGCGTCCATTAAAGTGATTCGCGAGATTATGGCCACGGTGACGATTCCGGTGATGGCCAAGGTGCGCATCGGGCATTTTGTGGAAGCGGAAGTGCTGCAGGCACTGGAAGTGGATTTCATCGATGAGAGCGAAGTGCTGACTCCGGCGGACGAAGAGAATCATATTTGGAAACACGATTACCGCATTCCATTTGTGTGCGGCGCGCGGAATCTTGGCGAAGCGCTGCGGCGCATTGCTGAAGGCGCGGCGATGATTCGAACGAAGGGCGAGGCGGGCTCCGGCAACGTGGTGGAAGCAGTGCGGCACATGCGCACAATCGTCAGCCAGATGAAGAAGCTAACTACCATGCGGGACGACGAATTGATGCGCGAAGCCAAGGAACTGGGCGCTCCGCTCGATCTGATTCGGCAGGTGGCCAAGACCGGCAAACTTCCGGTTCCGAATTTTTCCGCTGGCGGTATTGCAACACCGGCAGATGCGGCGCTGGTGCGGAAGCTGGGCGCGGAGGCGGTTTTCGTAGGATCGGGGATTTTTAAGTCTAGCGATCCGGAGACGCGCGCGAAGGCGGTTGTCAAGGCCACGACGCATTTCGAAGATCCAAAGATTGTGCTGGAAGCCCACGAAGAGCTGGGCGAAGCCATGAAGGGATTGGATATCCGGCAGATGGAAGAGAAAGACATGCTGTCGACACGCGGATGGTGATGAAGGAGTATTCAGTTATCAGTTGTCGGCTTTCAGTTGGAAACAGCCTGCGACAAGCAAACCAGTCTCACGATCGAGTTTGCCTTCCATAGGAATCTTGATTTGGGACGGATTCGCGGGAACAAACAATCCAGGGATGGGATTTGGAGCAAGTTCAGTGAAGATTGGAATATTGGCGGTGCAGGGGGATTTTGAAGCGCACGCGGCGATGCTGGAGCAGCTGGGCGTGGAGAGCGTGGAAGTGCGCAAGCCTGAAGACCTCGAGAGCTGCGACGGGTTGATACTGCCTGGCGGAGAGAGCACGACGCAACTACAGTTCTTGCAGGAGGAAGGGCTGAGCGAAGAGATACTGAAATTCGCGGCGCTTGGGGGCGCCATTTTTGGGACGTGCGCTGGCGCGATTTTGCTTGCCACAGAGGTTCTGAATCCAAAGCAGGACTCTTTGAAACTCCTGGACGTGACCGTGCTGCGCAACGGTTATGGGCGGCAAGTTGCGAGCGATGTGGTCCACGGCCCTTCAAAGCTCAGGCAGGATTCTCTTGAGATGGTTTTCATTCGCGGGCCGATCATTGAGCGGATCGGTCAGGGCATCGAAGTTCTCGCAGAGTACGCCGGGAAGCCCGTGCTGGTTCAGCGGGGTCACATCCTGGCAGCGACCTTCCATCCTGAATTGACAGACGACACCACCGTGCATCAACATTTCCTCAGGCTTGTCGCAGAAGGAACAAAGCAAGCAGCGGGCAGCTCGAAATACTAATCGTGGGAAAAGAAAAGAAGGCAGACCCCGGTCCCCGGCGCACGAGCCGGGCAAGAGTGCTGTTCGTGTGCATCGGGAATGCTTGCCGGAGCCCGATGGCGGAGGCCATTGCGCGTTACGATGCCGCGGACGTGATAGAGGCTTCGAGCGCAGGAGTGAGCCCGCTGGGCTTCATACCGGAGTTGACGCAGAAAACTTTGGAGAACAACGGGTATTCGGCGGACGGCTTGGTTTCAGAGAGAGTCTCTCTCGAAGCCTGCGAGAATGCGGATATCATTATCAACATGACGGGAGAGCGGCGCGAGACGGCATTCGAACGGTGGGGCTTCTCCGGGCACGAAAAGGTCGAGGACTGGATGGTGGAGGATCCATACAGCGCGGATGCAGACACGTACCAAAGAGTTCTGGAAGGCATCCGGCGGAGAGTGGCGCAGCTCGCGAAAGGGCTGAGAGATAACCGGGAGAATCGGACAAGCAGCAAACAGGAGTCGCGTTGAGACGGGAAAAGACCAGCGTATCGCAAGAAGATTACCTGAAGGCGATCTGGGAGATGCTCGAAGAGGACCAGACGCCGATCAGCGCGCGGCTTGCGGAAGAGCTGCGAGTGACCCCGCCGGCGGTGACGGCTGCGCTGAAACGCATGACGCGCGACGGGCACGTGCGTGTGGAGCGCAGTGGACGGATCGACCTTACGCAGAAGGGGCGCAAGCAGGCGGAACATCTGGCGTTGCGTCATCAGCTGGCGGAAATGCTATTGACGGAAGTGATCGGACTCTCCTGGTCGAAGGCTCACGATGAAGCGGAGCGGCTGGAGCATGCCATTTCGCCGGAAGTTGAAGCTCTTCTACTGAAGAGATTTGGAGACAAGAAGAGCTGCCCGCATGGCGTTCCCATGCGCGGGGGAGTCGCAAAATTACGGAAGCAAGGCGCGGTGCTGCTGGCAGATTTGCGCGCGAAAGATGCGGCGGAGATTCTCTGTGTTTACGAGAAAGACGCGCAGTTTCTGGAATTCCTCGAAGGTCTGCGCCTGCGGCCTTCCACAACCGTGCAAGTGTTGAAGCGCGAATACGATGAAACCATGACGCTGCGCGCAAGTGGAAAGACGGTGCACCTCGGAAAGCCGGCCACCAGCCGGATTTGGGTGCGGCGGCTCGGCGCGTAAGTAGCAGTTTTCAGTCCTCAGTTATCAGTATTCGGTTCAATCCAGAGTCGAACTGCAGGTGGACGCGTCTCGATCGGAGGCTGATTAGGCCCGTTCGTCGAGGAGAGCTTTGAGGCGGGCATAGCCAGCTTTGCTTACGGGCAGGCGTGCCCCGTCGGAGAGGATAGCGATGCGGCTATCCTTGGCGTAGGGCTCGATACGCACGACGCGCTCGAGATTGACGATGTAGGAGCGATGGATGCGGACAAAGTTGGCGGGGTCGAGGCTGGCTTCGAGACCGGCGATCGTTTGCTGTTTGAGATGCTTTTTTCCTTGCGTCGCCAGAGCTACGTAGTCGTCCTGTGCTTCCGCGTAGTCGAGTTTCCCAACGGGAATCAGCGTGACTTTCGTGCCGTCTTTCACGACGAGGCGCTCCAGAAACTGTTGCGGTGGACGAGCCGCGGCCGCCAAATCGGCGGCAGTGGGCATTTTTTCTCCGAGGCGGGTCTTGGCGCGCTCGACGGCGGCATCGAAGCGGTCTTTTCCGATGGGTTTCAGCAAATAGTCCACAGCGTGGACATCGAAAGCGCGCATGGCGTACTGATCGTAGGCGGTCACGAAGATGACGGGCACATCGGTGCCAATCAGTTCTAAGACATCGAAGCCCGTCAGCTTGGGCATTTGCACGTCGAGAAAAATCAAATTGGGCTTGTGCTCCGCTACGGCCTTTACGGCTTCCATCCCGTTGACGCATTCCGCGGTGATTTCGATCTCAGCATGGGATTGCAGAAACTCGCGAATCACGTGGCGCGCGAGCTCTTCGTCATCGACGATGATGGCCTTCCACCGTTTTTCCAGCGAGGGGCTCACGCTTTCTCCTCACTTTCGGCCGGGAGGGACAGGCTGACCTGGAAGAGTTCGCCTTCGGTGTTTACGCGGAGGCTGGCGTCTTTCCCATAGCGCGCTTCGAGGCGCTGTTGAACGTTTTTCAGGCCCATGCCGCCGGAGCGGCGCGGCGGCGCATCGGGATCCCATGAATTCTCGACGACGATTGCCAAGCGGCCGTTTTGGCGCTCGCCGCTGAGGCGCACGTGGCCGCCTTCAGGGAGGCCGGCAATGCCATGTTTGACGGCGTTCTCTACCAGCGGCTGCAGCAGCAGTGGCGGAAGAAGGCAAGACTTGGACTCTTCCTGGATTTCTTCCCGCATTTCCAAGCGCGCGCCAAAGCGGACTTTTTCAATGGCCAGATATTTTTGAAGGAGATCGAGTTCCTCGGAAAAATGGACCACGGTTTTTTCTCCCAAACCCAGAGTTAAGCGCAAGAAATCGCCAAGCAGAACGCACATGTCACGTGCCCGTGAGGGATCGATGCTCGTTAGGGCGCTGATGGAATTCAGGCTGTTGAAGAGGAAATGGGGATTGATTTGGGCCTTCAGGGCCTTGAGTTCCGCGTCGCGCGCCTGAATGCCGGTCTGCATGGCGCGCGCTTCCAACTCGTGCGAAGTTTCCTGCGCCAGGGAAACGTAGTGAAAGGAGACGGCCAGCAGGTAGAAAACGCATCCGGAGGCGTAAACGATGGCGATACGCTCGTTGAACCGCGCCTCGATACCCTGCATAGAGGGGAAGAACGACAGCGCGTGGGCAATGAGCTTGCCGAGGCCCACCCATAAAAGGCTGAGAAGCTGAGCGGCAACGATGTGGGTGGCGAGAAGGCGCCAGAGCGGAGCGCGATCGATGGGAGCGATGCGGCAGGAATACCAGGCGGGGAGGGAAATCAGCTCTCCCGCGGTGGCGAGGGCAAAGCCGATGAGCCCGGCCTCCATCCATGTTAAACCCCCAGGTGTTTGCAAAACGAATGCGAGAATCGCAGCGATGGGGAGCGCAGCAACTCGGTAGATTCGGTGCTGATTTCGAAGTGCGGTATTGAGATTCATGGAGGCGTCTCAGTTCTTGATTTCGACGCCTCCGAAGATGACCGCGCCGGTGAGGATCAAGACTTTGCGGCTGGGATCGTCGACGTTGACGGTGCGACCGACGCGCGTCTTGTCCGAGATGCCGCCGAAGATGGGGGTGCCGCGGAACGCCACTTGCCAAGTCTCAGGTATGCGAAGTTCGACGCCGCCGAAGATGGCGTTGATTTCCATGGTGGCTTCATCGGCTTGCATGTTGGCGTCGGTAAGGTCGAGCTCGACCCCGCCAAAAACCGCGTTGATGCGCCCGCCTTTAAAGTCCTGGCTCGTTACTCTGCGTTCGACACCACTAAAAATGGCGGAATCCTCGAGAGTTGTGCGCGGGTCGCCGCTAATGGACGGCGCGGAAGGGTTTCTCCGTGCCTCGAAGGCACCCCACATCAACGTGAGGCCGCCCAGAATCAACAAAATCGGCCAGATGTCGCTCCATTTGAAGTGGGCGATGCCCAACTCGTTGAGCTGCAGGATCAGGCCTGCCGTTATCAGCGAGACGCCCCAGAAGCGGTTCTCGCGGCGCATGACGTTGGGGATTCCAGCGCAAACGAGGAGAAGGGGCCAGAAGCGCCACAAGCGGTCGATGTAGATGATGCCCATGTGGTCGAGAAGGAGAGCGACTCCAACGAGAAACAGGAGAGCGCCCCAAACCAGGCCGCCGGTGCCGCGGCCGCCGAGGTGAATTCCGACCACGATGGGGCCGCGACGGGGCCTCCGAGGGTTGGCACCTGTTCCGGCGCTATCGTAAATGTCGCGATGAATCCGATCGTGGAGATCATCGCTGAACTTTTTGGGATCGAATTTGTTTTCGTCGCCCATCAGCGATCTCCCATTGCCGAAACGCCGGCACCGGCTTTGTAATTCGCGAATAGCCCGCGGAACGCGTCCCGCAAGAGCACTCCTCCAAGGACGATGAGGGTCAGCGGCCAGAATGATACCAAGATTTGGAGGAGAGCCGACAAAAAGCCGGAGTGATCGAAGACGTAGGACTGTACGGCATGCAGGGCTCCCAGGACGACTGCCGGAAGCACGTCCGGCTCGTGGGCGCCGGGGATGCCGACAGCGCCGCTGATTTGAGCGGCCACGGCGTCCAGGTTGGCGAAAAGCACCAGAAACCCGAGGGCGAGGAGAATCGCGCCTGCAATCGATTTCAGGCTTCGGGGAGATGCTTGCTTTGCCTTCATGCTGGCCTCCTGCGGGCCGATTTCCGGGCCCCACAGTGAGAATACGGATCTGGCAAAAAGCACGCACCAGGGATTCGGCGGAAACGGCTGGTTTACCGGCAAATGGCGGCTCGGGGAAGGGGAATGGAGGAGTCAGAAACGGTGGGGAGGAATCTGGTGGCGCCCGAGCATCCCTGGGCCGAAAAAGACCGCTTGCAAAAACAGAACAATGGGAATAGCTTATCCGGCACGCGTTGGGACATCCTCCTTGCATACAGCTGTCCCCAGGTTTCCTGGAGCTATTTGATGGGCGCATCCATGAGCCGAAGTGTCACGAAGAATGCGGAGCGGTGGCGGTGGCTGTTGTACGTTGCGCTGGCCTTTGCTGGGGCCCTGGTGACTTTTGTAGGAGCCCGGGCGCAGCAGAAAGTCACGGATGACGCCACGTTCCGCAAGCTGGTCGACGGCCTTTGCACAGCTTGGAGTACGGGGAACGCGGAGGCCCCCGCGAAGTTCTACGCCAAGGATAACGGCCTTGTTTTCTATGATGTCGCTCCGTTTGCATACCACGGCTGGAAGGAATTTCACGACGGGGTGCAGAAGGAATTCCTGGACAACGCCTCAGAGATCAGACTGACGGCCGGCAAGGAACTAAAAGTGACCCGCCGCGGAATGATTGCCTGGACGATCGTGCCAATGCATTTAATGGAAAAATCAAAAGACGGTAAGACTACGGAAATGGATCTGCGGTACACCGGAATTTGGGAAAAACGCGGCGCGAGCTGGCTGTTGGTTCACGACCATCTCTCGGCGCCGGTGGCCGGAAACTAGAGTCTTGACGAAGAGGGCTGGGCGATTCTTGCCCATTGCGCAAGAGATGTTCAAGACACTTCAGTATTACTGGAATGCGGCTCGAGGCTATCGGTTTAATCCTTGGAAGAGTCCCTACGTACGTTGGCGCTTTGAAACCTTTCTGGGAAAAGAAGCCGCCAATCTGACGGCCAGCAAGTTTTTCCACCTGGCCTGGAAGTACCGCGACAATATGGAGCGCTTTGTCGACTGGGCCGCGGAGCGCCGCCGCCACCAGCGACGTCACGCTTGAAACTCCCTTCGTATCCAGACTTGCCAACACGCCTGCCGCATGCGGATGACTCTCCGGGGCTATAATGCTGTCTGAGAGGAGGATTCTTGGAAGAACTGAAGATCCTCCAGAAGACCGATACTTTATACGAAGCGCGCTGGTGGGAGGCGGAACCTGCCGGGCGCGTCCATTGCTACCTCTGTCCCCGCCATTGCCACATCCATCCCGGGCAGGCCGGCTTCTGCTTCATTCGAATCAATGAAGGCGGAAAACTTTATAGCCTGGGTTACGGATCCCCCGCCGCACTGCAAATTGATCCCATCGAGAAAAAACCGCTGAGCCATTTCCTTCCGGGCACGCGTGTCTTCAGCATGGGCACCGCGGGATGCAACATGGGGTGTTTCTTCTGCCAGAACTGGGACATCTCCAAATCACGCTCCGATCAGGTGCACTCGCAACATGTCCCTCCCGAAGATGTACCGCTATTGGCGTTGAAGTATGGATGCGATTCGATCGCGTTTACCTACAACGAGCCGACCATCTGGGGCGAGTATGTCATCGATATTTGCAAAGAGGCGAAGAAGTACGGCTTGAAGACGGTGATGGTCACGAACGGCTACATCACCTACGAGGCTTTCCACGACATTTACGACCACGTTGATGCGGCGAACGTGGACCTGAAAGCGTTCACGGAGACTTTCTACGGCAAGATTACTCTCACGCATCTCCAGCCTGTCCTGGAAACGCTGGAGTGGTTGAAGAACGAAACGAAAGTGTGGTTTGAGATTACCAATCTGATGATTCCGACGCTGAATGACGACCCTGTGGAGACGCGCAAGCTCGCGGATTGGATCCTAGCGCACCTGGGGCCGGATGTGCCGTTGCATTTCACGGCGTTTCATCCGGACTTCAAGCTGCAGGACAAGCCGCGGACTCCAGCAGCGACACTCGATCGCGCGCGGCAGATCGCCATCGAAGCCGGCCTGCACTACGTTTATGAGGGCAACATCTACAGCGAGGGAGCGAACACGTATTGTCCACGATGCGCGAAACTACTTGTGCGCCGGTCGTGGCACGAGGTCCTCGAAAATCACATTGCGCATGGGGCATGCCCGGACTGCCACTCCAAGGTTGCTGGTGTCTGGACGAACGACGAGAAGAGGAAGCCGGGGGCCGCGCGAAGTGCGTCCGCAATCTCCAGAAGCTACGGACATTTGAACCTTTGATAGTCGGGACTCATCGCGGATGGAAGGAATAAAAACCAGGGCCCACGCGCATGCCGTGGTGCCAAATAACCGGGAAAGCCCACCACACCAGCGTGCCGACAATGCCTTGAAAGATAGCGAGCGGAAGAATGTTGCGCTGGCGCGCAAACAGCCAGGACATGGCGGTGCCGCCAAACCAAGTTACGGGCACGAGCACGGGGTTGGGCCAGTGCAGTGCGCCAAAGAGAGCGCCAGTCAGGAGTGCCGCGCGGATCGGACTATCAGTTGCCGCTAGAAGACGATTGGTCACGTAAGAGTTCAGCCCCACCTGTTGCAGCAAGCAAAACGACATGTAACCGAAGAACTTTTGCGGCACCAATAAGTGCTCCGAAGAGCGGTGCAGACCGCCGAGTAAGATCCCGATGATGTAAAGTGCAAGAATACATGGAACGAAGAACGCTGCGGCCTGTTTGCCCGCGGGCCAGAGATTATCAGCCCTCCAGCCAAGAGTCTTGGGGGTGTCCTTGTGAAAGAAGATGCTGGTAATCAGCCATGCGGGAAAAATGAGCCAGAAGTATCTGTAGTTAGACTGAAGCAGCCAGATGTAAATCGCGACGAAGACGCTGAATGCGAAGGCCTCCACCAGGTTCAAGGAACGGTCGGCGGCGATGGGCATGGGTGTTTCAGTTTAGAAGTTGCTCTTCGTCCGGGTGGCTGACGTCGAGAAGCTGCAGGGCACTCTCAAATAATTTGTCGATTTCGGCCTCGGTCACTTCATGGGGGGCGAGGAAATCGTGCAGGTCGAAATCGGGAAACCCGCGATTCGTCACCTTTGCGGGAAGAATCTCCCGTAAGCGGCGCGACTCGATGGCGCCGAGCGCGCGAATCTCCTCGAAAACAACGCGCCGCAAAGGATCTTGAAAGACGGCGGGGTCGAGCAGGCGGCAGATTTCCAGCCTGGTGCCAGACTTAATCAGCACGGAGCAAAGGAGCCGCAACGTATCCCGCTCAAGTTGCAGATCTCCATGCGATTTCCCGCCATTCGTTGGATGTCGCATCATTCCATTCTCATTCAATGAGATGATATTTTGTAGGACGAGGTTGCGTTTAACGGACGGGGCGCATGGGAAAAAAACATCGGGTTGTCATCCTGGGGGGCGGCTTCGGCGGATTGGCGGCGGCGAAGAAACTGAAGCGCGCCTCTGTAGAAGTTACCCTCATCGACCGGCGCAATTTTCATCTTTTCCAGCCGCTTATGTATCAGGTGGCTACTGGATCACTTTCGCCGGGCGAGATAGCCGCGCCTCTCCGCGGGGTCTTGAGCCGGCAGAAAAACGCGCAAGTGCTGCTCGGCGAAGCCACGGATGTGGACCCCGAAGCCAAGCGCGTGATACTCCGCGACGGCGCCGCGTTTGAATACGACTCGCTCATCGTGGCGACGGGCTCCCAGACTTCTTATTACGGCAACGATTCCTGGCGGGAGTGGGCGCCCAGCCTCAAGTCCGTTGAGGAAGCAACCGCCATCCGCCACAAGATTCTCTATGCGTTCGAACGAGCTGAGCGTGCCGACACGGAAGAAGAGGCGCGCGCCTGGCTGACTTTCGTGATTGTGGGCGCAGGTGCCACCGGATTAGAGCTTTCGGGCGCGCTGGCGGAAATCGCAACCGAGACGCTGCGCCACGATTTCCGCAAAATCAATCCTCAGGAAGCACGAATCATTTTGATGGAAGGAGCGGCTCGCGTGCTGGGCGGTTTTCCAGAAGATCTTTCTGAAAAGGCGGAGAAGTTGGTCACGCGCCTGGGAGTAGAAGTGATCAAAGGCGTGATGGTGACGAATATCAACGCTGAGGGCGTCACCTTCAAGCGCGGAGACGCGGTGGAGCAGCTCGCGGCAAGGACTGTGCTGTGGGCGGGCGGCGTCACGGCAACGCCCTTTGGCCGCAAACTGGCCGAACGCACCAAGGCGGAGACCGACCGCAGTGGCCGCATCAAAGTGATGCCAGATCTGACGGTTCCCAGCTATCCCGACATTTTCATCATCGGGGATCTGGCATGCTCGATGGAAGAGGACGGAAAGACGCTGCCTGGAGTCGCGCAGGTTGCCATGCAAGGCGGCGCTTACGCCGCAAAGGTCATTCGCGCTCGACTTGCCGGCAGGAGAGCATTGCCTCCCTTTCATTATTTCAATAAGGGCGACATGGCGGTCATTGGGCGTGCCGCTGCAGTGGCCGATATTTTCGGTTTCCACGTTTCGGGTCTGCCTGCGTGGTTGATTTGGCTCTTCGTCCACCTGATTTATATCGTGGAGTTTCAGAGCCGCGTACTGGTCTTCGTTCAATGGGGATTCGAGTACCTGACGTTCAGCCGTGGCGCTCGCCTGATTACCGGCGAAGCCGCCACGGATTACGTCGACAAGTCTTCTTCCACCCCTCGGTGATACACTGCCAAACTTGCCGCGAGGTTGACATGAGTCCAGCGAAACAAAGGCAGCACAACTCTTGCGGGCAACTGTGCCGGTCCATCTTGTTGCTCTCGACTGGCGCAATCGTCGCCGCGCTTTGCGGGCCGATCGCAAGTTCACAACAAATCAGTTCCGACATGTATTCCGGGATGCGCTGGCGCCTCATCGGCCCGCATCGCGCGGGGCGAGTGACGGCCGTTGCCGGCGTAGCCGGGCAGCCGAATGAATATTATTTCGGCACGCCGGGCGGAGGCGTTTGGAAGACCATCGACAGCGGACGCGTTTGGAAGCCGATCTTTGACGACGCCCATGTCGCGTCGATCGGGGCCATCGCCATCGCGGCGTCGCAGCCGCGTACCATCTATGTCGGCACGGGAGAACAGACCCGGGGAAGCGGCGTCTTCAAGTCCACGGACGCCGGAGCCACGTGGACGAACGTGGGCCTCGTGGATACACACTATATCGACGCGATTCTCGTTGATCCGTCGGACGCGAATGTGGTCTTGGTCGGTGCTTCCGGAGATCCTCAGGCAGGTCCCGCTCGCGGCGTGTTCCGCTCGACAGATGGCGGAAAATCCTGGACGAAAGCGCTGTTCAAGGACGATCGCACAGGCGTGTGGGATATGGCGATCGACGGGAGCGCTCCGCGCGTGGTTTACGCCGCGCTCGTCAGCCTGCCGCCTGAGCGTGGCGAAAAAGCTCCGGAGGGTCCTGGCGCGTGGATCTACAAGTCCACGGACGAAGGCACCACGTGGCAGCCCGCGGGGGAATCCGGCCTTCCGCCGGACCATCGCGGGCGCATCGGCGTTGTCGTAGCGCCCGGCAGCGGTGGCCACCGTGTTTTCGCCATCATGAATCAAGGTTTATTTCGGTCGGATGACGGAGGCGCGACGTGGCAGCGCATCACGGAAGATGCGCGCATTGTTGGAAATTTCTACTTCAGTCGGGTCTTCGTCGATCCCAAGAACACTGATGTGGTTTATGTGATGCAGACTTCTACTTACCGCTCTAATGATGGCGGGAAGACGTTCGTGGCGTTTGCCGGTGCGCCGAGCGGAGAGGATCACCACGTCCTGTGGATCGCTCCCAACGATTCCCAGCGCATGCTTCTGGGCACGGACCAAGGAGCTGAGATTACCGTCGACGGTGGAAAATCCTGGACCGATTGGTTCAACCAGCCGACCGGGCAGTTTTATCACGTCACCACGGACAATCTTTTTCCGTATCACGCATACGCGGCGCAGCAGGATAGTGGCACGGCAGTGGTGCCCGACCGCAGCGATTTCGGAGAAATCACCTATCGCGAATGGTATTCCGCGGGCGGATTCGAAAGCGGCTACATCGCGCCGGATCCTTTGAATCCCAACAATATCTACACGATCGGATGGTACGGGATCGTGTTGCGCCTCGATCGAACGACGGGGCAAGTTGCGACCGTCTACGTTCCACCCGCAACCTATCGCACTGCTTGGGAGACGCCGCTGGTTTTCTCTCCACACGATCCGCACGCACTTTACTTTGGCACGCAGTACCTCCTGAAAACGATCGACGGAGCAGTGACGTGGAAGGTGATCAGCCCCGATCTGACAGGAGAAGCGGAAAAACCGCCGGAAACCAAGAAGGCTTCCGGCGGAAATGAGCCTGAGGAAGAAGAAAGGGAAGAAGGGCAGGCAGGCGGGGGGGGCACAATTTTGACGATTGCGCCTTCCTCATTAGGCGCGTCCGAAATATGGGTGGGAACGAGCATGGGCGCGATTCATTTGACGCGCGACGATGGCGCCAACTGGCAGAACGTTACGCCCGCAGGCTTGCCGCCCAAAAGCCGCGTGCTCATCATAGAAGCCTCGCCGTTCGACGCCGCAGTGGCCTATGCGGCCATTGCCGTACAGCGCGACAATCATCCCTTTTTCTATCGCACCCGCGACTCGGGGAAAAGTTGGGAACGCATCGTCAACGGGCTGCCGGATTTTGGGATAGCACGGACCGTTCGTGAAGATCCCGCGCGACGCGGGCTTCTCTATGCCGGCACGGAAACGGGAGTATACGTTTCCTGGGATAGCGGCGACCACTGGCAACCCTTGCAGCTCAATCTGCCGACCGCATCCGTGCGCGATCTTGTGGTGCATGCCGGAGACCTGGTGGCGGCAACCTTCGGCCGGGCGCTCTGGATTCTGGATGATTTGGCGCCGCTGCGGCAGGCAAATCCGTCGATTATAAATTCTGCGGCGCAGCTGTTCCACCCTCAAACGGCCCTGCGCGTTCGCTGGGACAATCATCCGGATACGCCGCTTTCCGCCGATCTCCCGGCTGGAGAGAATCCTCCGGATGGCGCAATCCTTGACTACTATTTGAAGTCCGCGCCAAAGGGCGAAATCACGCTCGAAATCTTGGACCAGAAAAAAAATCGCATTCGCCGCTATTCCAGCGTCCCGCCGCCGCCCGACGTTCGTCCGCCCAACGTGCCGGACTATTGGTTTGCACCGCCGGAGGTATTGTCTACCCAGCCGGGGATGCACCGCATCGTCTGGAATCTTCGATACGACAATCCGTTTTCGCTGACGTACAGCTACTACGGAAACCTCATCAACTACATCGAGTACACTTTGCCGGATCACGCGATTGCCGGGCACACGCCGCGCTACCAGCCGGAAGGCGCGTTAGCCGTGCCTGGGCAGTACGAGGTGGTGCTCACGGTGGATGGAAAGTCCATCAGCCAATCCTTGGTCGTAGAGATCGATCCCCGCGTGCATGTCTCCGGCTCCGATCTGGCCGCACAGACAAATTTGGCGTTGCAAATCTCCGAAGCTATGGCTGCCAGCTACAAAATGTTCAACAATGCGACTGCGCTGCACGCGGAAGTGTCGGCCCGGCAAAAGAGTCTCGCTGGAAATGCGCAAGCGAAAGACACGCTTGATGCACTGGGCGCATTGGAGAAACAGATAGCCGAAGTCACCGAGGGTGCGGAGGAGAAGCCGGGGGCCGGGCCGGTGAACCGTGATTTGACGCGTTACTTCATCATGATCGAAACAGCCGACATCCGGCCTCCTGAGTCTGCGTCAGCCGCTGTCAAAGCATCGTGCCGATCACTTCAGAAAGACTCGGAACTGTGGGGGAAGCTCAACGCGGAAATTGTGCCCGCCCTAAACAAGCAGCTCGAGATGACAAAGCTAAATGCGCTGTCCGTTACAGCCTACAAAGGGGCGGGTCTCGCATGTACGAAGTGAGTTAGAGAGTGAAATGGTGCCGGGGGCCAGAATCGAACTGGCTACGCCCGCCTTTTCAGGGCGGCGCTCTACCAATGAGCTACCCCGGCATAGGGGTTTTAGAAATTGTAGGGGCCATGCGGAGTTGTGTCAATTCGGCGCGTTTCCCCTGGTTCGACGGACAGGAGCAGCTCGTCTCATTTATCCCTGGTAATGAGCGGCAGGTACCTTTCCTCGAATTTCTTATGCGCTTCTCGCGCCGTGTACCGTTGCAGTAATTCTCCCGTTTCCGCCTTCACTCTATAAACATTGAATTCGCTCATGTACCTGCAGTTACCCACGTTCTGGACGAGCACCGACAATAACAATTCCTTGGAGCCGTTAAGCCATCGGCTACCGATAACATGGTAAGGCTCGCAGTATTCTTTACCCTCCCAGTAAGCCCTGCCCTCGGGATTGTCAAACTCCTTCGGGATCGGAAACCCGCGAACGCGACGCTCGAAATCCTTTCGGGCCATTTCCCCTACGTTAGGAATCTCTCGTATACCGGCGTCGTCAACCGCATACACTTGTGTATGCCACGGGCCCAAGTCGCCAGTCTCCGTCCAAGTCACAAAGAATCTCGACGAATCCGGCGCCCAGCCAAGCTCGGCGTCATGTTTCGCTCCTAAATCTGTCTCATATACCTTCCCATTCACTCGCAACGTAACATTCGTCTCAATCACTTGGATTGGTTTGTCGCGATCGGGAGAATAGAACGACATGTGCCGCCCAGGAGTGCGATCTATGGTGGTCCACGTATTGAAGAGCGAAATGGTAGCCGCCGACCATGAGCCGCTGGATACGGCGTATCTTAGATCGAGCTCCTTCTTGGATTCTTTCGCGGAGGTCTTTTTTGGGGTGACGGCGGCCGTTTGGGAATTTGCGCTACTCTGTGCCGCGACTCCCAGACAAAAATAAAAGCATGCGAGGAGGAATACAAACAAAGTTCTAAGCGCAGGAAACATACGATTAAGGGTTTCACTCCGCCGATTGATCGAATTCACGCATCCAGTTGCGGTTCTTAAGGACTTCGCGTGGTTTGGTGCCGTCGGGAGGACCAACGATGCCGTCTTTTTCCATGAGATCAATCAGCCGCGCAGCGCGGCCGTAGCCGATGCGCAGGCGCCGCTGGAGCGTGGAAGTGGAGGCGCGGCCCGCATCGCAGACCACGCGAATCGCGTCCTGGTAGAGATCGTCGTCCACATCCTCGCTGCCGTCGGCCTCGCCTTCATCGGCGGCCCCTTCGACCTTGCCATTCTCGTCCTTCGGCGCTTCGAGTAGTTCCTCTTGATACTTCGCCAGCGCCTGCTGCCGCCAGAAGTCGCACACCGCCGTAATTTCCTCTTCCGTGACCAGCGGGCCGTGAATGCGATGCAGCCTCGCCGAGCCGGCGGGGAGATACAACATGTCGCCTTTGCCCAGAAGCGATTCCGAGCCGTTCGAATCGAGAATCGTTCGCGAGTCCACTTTGCTGGCCACACGGAACGAAATGCGGGCAGGGAAGTTGGCCTTGATCAATCCCGTGATGACGTCCACCGATGGCCGCTGCGTCGCTAGAATCAGATGAATGCCAACTGCGCGCGCCATTTGCGCCAGCCGCGTGATGGACTCTTCCACGTTATTCGTATCCACCATCATGAGATCTGCAAGCTCATCGATCACGATCACCAGATAGGGCAGCGGTTTATGCTCGCTGTCTTCCAGATTATCGAAGAGTGAAAGCGACTGCTCCTTCTTGAACGTGCGGTTGTACTGGTCGATGTTTCGAACGCCGCGCTGCGCCAGTAGCTTCAGCCGGTTTTCCATCTCTCGCGTGGCGTTTCGCAGGACGTTCGATGCGATTTTTGGGTCGGTCACCACTGGCGCGATCAAATGCGGGATGTTTTCGTAAAGATTCAGTTCCAAACGCTTCGGATCCACCAGCACCATCTTCACTTCGTCGGGGCTTGCTTTGTAAAGGATGGACATCATCAACGAATTGATAAACACGCTCTTCCCCGTACCCGTGGAGCCGGCGATCAGCAAGTGCGGCATAGCCGACAGGTCCGTGATTCGAATGCGCCCGTGCAGGTCGCGCCCCATCGCCAGCGTCAGCTTGCTCGGCGAATTCAGGAATTCCGGCGCCTCAATCACGTCGCGAAGCGCAATCGTCTGCCGGTTCAGGTTCGGCACTTCGATGCCAATGGTCGATTTTCCCGGGATCCGTTCGATCAAAATCGATTCCGCTTGCAGCGCTAGGCACAAGTCCTCGGTCAGGCCGGTAATTCGCGTGTACTTGATGCCTGCTTCCGGCTTGAATTCGAACGTTGTGACCACCGGCCCGGGATTGATCTGCGTGACCCGCCCCTGAATGTCGAACTCCAGGCATTTTTCCTCGATTGCACGCGCCCGGTCCTTCAGCTCCACCTCATCCAGTTTATGGCTGCGTTCGCCCTCACGAAGCAGGCTCGGCGACGGCAGCCTGTAATTCGGATTGCCCTTGGCGATCTTCGGCTCGCCCGCTTTTTTCGCCGCAGCTTTCTCGTTTTCGCGGTTCAGCACAAAGATTGGCGTTTTGTGCTCCTTGTTCTTCTTCTCGTCTTCCTGTTCTTCCGTATCAACGCCGCTCTTGAAAATGTCGCTTTCATCCGCCAATCGAATCGTCTTCGGCGGCTCGTTCAACACCTCGCCCTTGCCGAACGATTGCGGCGCAACCGGCTTCCTACCGGACAGCCGCGACTCCTCCACGCGCCGCCGCATGCGACGCTGTTCACGCTCATCGCGCCAGGCGTGCCAGCGCGCTTGCACCTTCTGCAGAATCCCCAGCCGTTCCACCGCACCAATCGGCCCCTTCGGGCTCGTCGCCCACGCATGGGTGCCCGCGAACGAAAAACTCGTGGTCATGAACAATGACGTGAAAAAAAGAGCAACCGCCACCAGCAGCGCGCCCCAGAAGTTAAACCCGGCCAACAGGCCGCCGGAGATCAGCGACCCCAAAAAGCCGCCGGCATGTATCGATCCGCGTACTTCAGGAAAATGGCAAAGTTCCAGCAGGGAAGGGAGCGACAGCAACAGCAAGCCATATCCGACGAGAGTGGCCACTTGGGAATCAATTGCGCGGCTGCGGAACCAACGCCATCCCACCACCACAATTGCCGCAGGCAATAGAAACGCCGCGAACCCGAACATTTGAAACAACAGATCCGAGCCGTAGGCGCCCGCAGGACCAATCCAGTTGCGGACCACGCTTTCGCCAGTGGCGCGTGCGCTCACATTAAAAGAAGAATCATGCGGGTTGTAGGAAAGCAACGCCAGCGCCATCAGGACCGCCAGCGTAATACACAAGAATCCGATCAGCTCGTTGAGCCGTTTGTTTTCCGTGGGTGTCAGAAAGCGCAAGTAGTTCTCCTCAGCTTTTGGGGAAGGCTGAGTGTCGCGGCGGGCGGCTGGCGCTATCGCTCTCCCGCTTGGAGGAACTCTGAAACGAAGAAATCATATCAAACAGCAGGTAGGTGACAACAAATACTTTCAGTCGGTGTGTCTGCGAATTGCGTGATCCGATGGGGCGGCACTCAGCAGCCCCCTATCCTCCCTGCCGCAGCGCCCAGTACAAAACAGCTACGCCAACGATGATCCGGTACACCGCAAACGGCGCAAATCCCCGCCGTCTCACATAACCCATGAACCAGCCCACACTGCCATAGGCCACGATGAACGATACGACGAAACCAATGGCCAGCACTACCCATCCATGCGCACCGATCTGTGAAACGCCGATAGGGTTCTCCGTCTTTCCCATCACCGACTTCAACAAGTCATAGCAGGTGGCTACCACCATCGTCGGAATCGACAGAAAAAACGAAAACTCCAGCGCCGAAGCCCGTGACATTCCCGCAAGCTGCCCCGCCGCAATCGTGGACATCGAACGCGACGTCCCCGGAAACACCGCCGAAAGAATCTGGCACGCTCCAATCCAAATCGCCTGGCCCATGCCCATATCCTCCATGTGCCAGGTGTTGATGCGCGTCCCCGTGGCCCCTAGCCCCGCCCTCTCCGAATCAGAATTCAGCTCGTCCACGATCCACATCACGAGTCCGCCAATCAACAGCGAACATCCCATAATGTAAAGGCTTTCCAGATGCTTGCCGATCACTCTTGTAAGCAAGAACGCGGGAATCGCGGTGACCACAAAGGCCACGGCGACGAGGCCCAGCGGATGAGTCAGAGGGTTGCGATCGCCGCGCTTGCCCTGTGGAAAGGTGGAAATAAACTTGGCAATCCGCTCACGGAAATAAACCGGCAAGCAAAGAATCGCCCCCAGCTGAATCACGATCGTATACATCTTCCAGTAGCCGCTCGTCATGCTCACGTGAAACAGCGCTTCCGAAATCCGTAAATGCGCCGTCGAGCTGACGGGCAAAAACTCCGTCAACCCTTCCACGATTCCCAGCAGCACGGACAAAATGTAATCGTTCAACTTTTCTCTCCGGGGCGTGTGCCAGCCCTGACCGAAGCAGCCGGCAGGATCTTGCGCATCTCGTAGGCATCGACGCGGCCCAAATAATAGCGCTTCAACACCGCTTCGATACCATAGCCGTGACGCTTCCAGAACGCAATTCCGCTCTCATTATCAGTTGCGGTTTCCAGCAAGATGGTTCGCACCCCGCGCAGCGCAAGATTCCGCTCACTCTCCGCCAGCAGGGAAGACCCCGCTCCGCGTCTCCGGTGTGTTTCCGCCACGTCCAGCGTAATGACGTGCGCAAGCGGTGGATTTTCTTCCGTCAAAATGAATCCCACGATGCGTGCATCCTCCGCGGCCACCAGGCAGTCCGCCGAAGGCAGCTTCAGGAAATACCTCAGCATCATCTTCGAATAGCTGATCCCGGCAGGGAAGCAGGCTTGATCCAGCCGGTACAGCGTCGCAAAGTCATGCGGCTCGTAGGAGCGGAGGCTGAGAGCCATCGCGGGATTGTATGCCGAAGACATGTCTGATGAATAAGGGAATGGAAACAGGGGCCGCCCGCATCGCTACATGCTCGGCGCAGGATAGCTGCGCCCGAGGGCCTTAATCGTCAGCTCATCGGGGTGAATCTGTCCTTTTTCTTTCACCACCACACCAAATTCTCCGCTATAGTCCCACATCGTCCATCCGATTCCGTATTTTTCCAGCGTCGTTCGAACGTCTGAAATCCACGCCGCGCGATCCCTTGGATTCGCCGCCTTGCGGTAAACTCCAAACTCGTTGCACGTCACCGACACATTCCAGCGTTTAGCCCATGCCGCCACTTGTCCAATTTCGCCGTCGATGCGCGCAGCGTTCCACCGGTCCAGTCCATAATGAATCGCCTGCAGCCGGTTCACTGCGTCCGGCAGGAGCGCTGCCGCTGCCTGAACATTTTCGGGCGTCGAAGGGTACGGCAGGTCCTTCAAATAGTGGACGTAGTTCGTGCTCCAGGTCGCCCCTTGATGCGTAAAGATGTGCGGTTCGTAAAAATGGAAATTGTAGATGATGTTCGGATCGCGCAGCGGATCGAAAAACAACAGCTCGCTCTCCGACGACCAATACGCCCCCGCCGCGATGATCGTGTGCTGCGGCGCGCCCTCGCGAATAGCCGACGCCAGTTTCGCTTGAACCCCCTGCCACCGGAAGCGATCTTTGAATTCCGGCTCATTCAGGATTTCGAACGAAACCAGCTCGGGATTCGTCGATGCATAGTGCCGCGCCAGCGCCCGCCAATAATCGGCGAACTGCTCCACAAAGCCATCGTCCGTCGCAAGCTTCTGCTTGAATTCGTTTTCAGGATGAATGTCTATAATAACCGCCAGTCCGCGCGCCAGGATCATCTGCACCGCGGAGTCCAGGTAGCCGATGTACTCCTCGGGAATCCGGTCTGCCTGTCCCCGCCGGAACATCGGCTGCGGATTCACGCTCAGCCGCACGTGGTCAAATCCCATCGCCTTGATTGCATCGATGTCCGCCGCCGTCGTCCACGACACAAAATGCTCTGGCGTGTATCCCTTCTCGTCGTAAACCTGCGCAAACCATTCGCTCAAATTGATGCCGTGCTGCAAATGCGAAGCGTGTCGTCGTGCAACACTCGCTTGTGAATCGGATTGTGCATAACTGTCGTGCGCCGCGGAAAAAACCGCCGCCGACAAAGCTACCGTCACTGCGAAAAAACGTAGGGGCACGATAAATCGTGCCCCCCCCCGCGTCCTTCAATCCGTTGTCGATCGCTCATAGTTTAACGGTGACGGTCTTCACCTCGGTGTAATTCGACAAGCCGTATTCGCCGAGTTCGCGCCCAATTCCCGATTGCTTGAACCCGCCGAACGGCGCGCCAGCTTCGAACACATCGTAGCAGTTCACCCAAACCGTGCCCGCGCGCACGCCGTCCGCGATGGCATGGGCCTTGGTGATGTCCTTGGTCCACACCGCCGCCGCCAAGCCGTACAGCGACTTGTTAGCGCGCTCCACCACTTCGCTCATGTCCTTGAACTTCAAAATGGACATGACCGGCCCGAAGATCTCTTCCTGCGCGATCTTCATGTTGTCCTTCACGTCCGCGAACACTGTCGGCTCAATAAAATAGCCCTTGTCGCCCACGCGCCCGCCGCCCGTCAGCATCTTGGCATTTTCTTTCTTGCCGGAGTCGATGTAGCCCATCACCTTGTTGAACTGGTCTTGGTCCACCTGCGGCCCCTGCTCCGTCTTCGCATCAAACGGATTGCCAACCGTGCGCTTCTTTGCCCGCGCCACGCTACGCTCCACGAATTCGTCGTAGCACTTTTCCTCGACGAACAGTCGCGAACCCGCGCAGCAGCACTGCCCCTGGTTGAAGAACAGCGCAAAGTGCGCGCCCTCGATGGCTTCATCCATGTTCGCATCGGCAAACACAATGTTCGGGCTCTTCCCGCCCAGCTCCAGCGTCACGCGCTTCAGGTTGGTGTCCGCCGCCGCGCGCATAATCAAGTGCCCCACTTCCGTCGACCCGGTAAACGCCACCTTGTCCACGTCCATGTGCCGCGCAATCGCCGCGCCCGCCGTCGGCCCGTATCCCGGCAGCAAATTCACTACGCCTTCCGGGAATCCCGCCTCCAGAATCAATTCGCCCACGCGCAGCGCCGTCAGCGGCGTTTGCTCTGCCGGCTTCATCACCACCGTGCAGCCCATCGAAAGCGCCGGGCCCAGCTTCCAAGCCTGCATCAACAGCGGGAAATTCCACGGAATAATCTGCCCCACCACGCCCACCGGTTCGTGCTTCGTGTAAGAGAAATAATTCCCGCTCACCGGGATGGTCTTTCCATGATTCTTGTCCGCCCATCCCGCGTAATACCGGTAGCACGCAATCGTCAGCGGAAGATCCGCTGCTCGCGCCATCTGGTAGGGCTTCCCGTTGTCCAGCGATTCCAGCTGCGCCAGCTCATCCGCATGCTTTTCGATCAGGTCGGCCAGCTTGTGCATCAAGTTCCCGCGCTCCGCCCCGCTCATCTTCCTCCACGGCCCCTTGTCGAAGGCAGCTCGAGCCGCTGCTACCGCCTTGTCCACGTCCGCCGCGTCCGCTTCCGCCACTTGCCGGATCACTTCGCCCGTCGACGGGTTGATCGTCGGAAATGTTTTCCCCGATGCGCTATCTACCCATCGCCCGTTAATCAGTAGTTTCGTCGGTCCAATCTTGACATTCGCTTCCGTAACCATCGCTGCTGTCGCCATTTTGCTTTCCTCCTTAGATCGTGCTCGGCCAGAAGGTAGGTGCGGAGCAAGACCCCTCAAGCCCCGCCGGGCGCGAGCATATTGCGAGGCCCAAGCCTATACCCGCGCGCGCTCCGAGGCAAGAACGTGTGAGGACACTAGGGGAAACACCTGACACGAAATCAAGGTAAGCACTGGATTCCCGCGGACATGACTCTGATGCAGGATGCATCCACAACTGTGAGAGCGGGTCGCCTCCGCGTCCAGGGCCCCCACCTAAACAACCCGAACATTGCCCTGGCACGGAGGCGGCTCACCCCGAAAAGTCGTAAGGAGTTCCTCAGGAATTTGATAGCTCGCCAACTTGGGGAATTGACTCGAGACCGTGGCCCCGGCGTTTCCGCTTATGGTTTCCTGATAAAAGGTTCAGGATTTCCTCAAAGTCTTTTTCCTACCATTTGAAATGACGCTTTTTAGGGCAAGGAGCGCAAAGGCCAAGGGGGAACGATCATGTCAGCTGGACCAAAGGGCACGGAGCAGGATTCGATTGCACAGTGTAGTGTTTGTGGCCGGTTCGAGCCATTATTCGAGCTTCCTGGAAGAACAGAGAAATGCTGCCTGGAGTGCAGCGCGGACTTGGCGACAGCCATTTTGTTGAGTACGGAGATTGACGCCGCGACGCTGGCCGGGAGGAGTTCAAACGCCTTAGTGTCTGAATTCTCCGAGATCAGCAGCCGGATGCTGGAACGGTCCCAATCTGCGGAATTGGGCAACGGCTGAGTCCTACACGTTATAATGGCGATGCCGTTGACCGGGATTTCACTCAAGAAGAGAAGTCACCTGACCCATGCAGGAAGCCGCCAAAAATCTGCTCCTGGTTCTCGTTGCACTCTTTCCCATCGTGGACCCGCTCGGAGGCAGCCCCTTCTTTCTGGCGCTGACCAGGGAATACTCGCAGGAAGCGCGAAAAGCATTGTCATGGCGCATTGCCATCAACAGTTTTTTCCTGCTGATTGGGTCTTATTTTGTCGGGACCTACATTCTCGCCTTTTTTGGCATTTCGCTGCCGGTGGTGCAGGTCGGCGGAGGCTTGCTCGTCATCGCCACCGGATGGACGCTGCTGAAGCAGCGCGACGACGAAAAGCATGACGTGCACAGAACCGTTCAGCCGCAGGACACCTTCCGCCAGGCCTTCTATCCCTTGACCTTGCCACTGACCGTAGGCCCGGGATCCATCTCCGTGGCCATCACCCTGGGCGCGAATGCCGCTCACCGTCACCCGTTCCATCTTTTGACGATTTTGGCCGCTCTCATTGGATTGGTGTTGATCGCCATCAGCATTTTCCTCTGCTATGGATTTGCCGACCGCCTGGCGCGCATCCTGGGCGCAACGGGAATGACCGTGATCACCCAACTGTCCTCATTCTTCCTCGTTTGTATCGGTGTGCAGATTGCCTGGAACGGGATCAAAGCCCTGCTGGAGTCGCTGACCCTGCATCTTGGCTGAACAAGGCGTTTGACCTTGTAGTGGCAGTCTTTCGCGCCTTCGCGTCCCGGTGGAGCGGTAGCTCGGTCCTGGCAGCATTGCCCGGAACGTAGCTCGCTAGATTTCGAGGATGACAGGAAGAATCAGCGGCCGCTTGGAGGTCTGTTTGCTGATGTACCGCTTCAGGTCCACACGAATTTTTTCTTTGATGACGCCCCAGTCGGATTTTTCCTCGGCGTTGGATTCCTCGACCGTTTTCATGATGACCACACGCGCCCCGGCGATGAGTTCCTGGCCGTTGTCGCTCATCAGTCCGCGGGTCACGATTTCGGGGTGCGATTCCATCTTCCCGGTGTGCTTGTCGATCGCGATGATCGGCACGACAATGCCGTCTTCGGAAAGATGCTTGCGGTCGCGGATAACGACATCTTCGATTTCCGCCAGCGAACCGGAATCCACGCACACGCGTCCAGCGGTCACTGGGTCGCGCCGGTACGCGCCATCCTCGGTGAATTCGATCTGCTGCCCGTCTTCGATGAGCAGTATCTCGCCGGAGACCACGCCCAGCTGGCTCGCCAGCGCCGCGTGGCGGAACAGATGCCGGTATTCGCCGTGCACCGGAATAAAATATTTCGGCCGCACCAGTTGCAGCAGAAGTTTTTGTTCTTCCTGGCTGGCATGCCCGGAAACGTGAATGATTCCCGCCGAATTGTCATAGTAAACCAGCGCACGCCGCCGGAACATGTGGTCCAGCATTCGGAAAATGGATTTTTCATTGCCGGGAATGATGCGCGCGGAAAGAATCACGCTGTCGTTTTCATCCACAGAAACGAAGCGGTGATTGTCCACCGCAATCCGCGAAAGCGAGGACATCGGCTCCGCTTGCGTTCCGCTAGCCAGAATAATGATGCGTTTGGGATCGAATCCGCGAATGTCCTGCGGCCGCACGACCATCCCGTCGGGAATGCGCAACAGTTCCAGAGAGTGCGCGATCTCCACGTTGTCAACCATGCTGCGCCCGACAAACGCGATCTTCCGGTTCACGCGCGAAGCGATGTCAATCACTTGCTGAATTCGGTGGATGGAAGAGGCGAAACACGAAAGAATCACACGCCGCGGCGCAGATCGGCATAGCTCCTCAATGCGCGGCACGACAGCGCGCTCCGACGGCGTGAATCCCGGACGCTCCACGTTCGTCGAGTCGCTAAACAGCGCCAGCACGCCTTCGCTTCCGTATTTCGCGAACGTGTGCAAATCGAATGGCGCGCCGCCCACCGGCGTCTGGTCAATCTTGAAATCCCCCGTATGAATGATCACGCCAAGCGGCGTGCGGATCGCCAGCGCCACGCAGTCCACCGTACTGTGCGTAACGGCAATAAATTCAATTTCGTACGGGCCGATTTCCACCAGGCGGCCGGGAATGACTTCGCGAAGCGTGGTCGATTCCAAAAGTCCCGCTTCGTCCAAACGTTTTTTCACCAGAGCCAGCGTGAAGCGCGTGCCGTAAACCGGAACATTCAGATCGCGCAAAATGTACGGCAGTGCGCCGATGTGATCTTCATGCCCGTGCGTCAGCACGATCGCGCGCACATGCGAACGATTCTGTTTCAGATACGAAATATCCGGAATCACCAGATCGACGCCCAGCAATTCCGATTCGGGGAACATCATGCCCGCGTCGATGACTAGAATGTCATCGCCGACACGCAGCGCCATCATGTTCATGCCGAATTCGCCGAGACCGCCGAGAGGAATAGCTGTGAGGGATTGCGAACTCTTGCTCAATGAAGCGTCAACTCCGGGACGCTAACGAGAATCGTACCATAGTGGAGCACGAGAACTCAGTTTCAGAGACTCCGGGTCAGGAGAATCCCGAGAAAAGTGAGGGTAAGATCGTTGGATTCAAATCTTGCAGAGCAATTCCGCGGCGTGGCTCGCTCGGCCTCTGCGGAAATGAACATCCTGGGAAATCGGATGTTTCTGGAGCAGTTCGACGAAGGAATCGAGATAGGCTGGCCGCGTACCATTTCGCCGTAATGCCACATTCCATTGGCGGCGAATTCCCGAGCGTGTCAGGCGCGCGGCATGGAGTTCACCCGATGCCAGCAGCGGCGCGACCGCCCAGCGCGCGAGCACGGTGATTCCCAGTCCCGCGCGCACCATCTCGAGGATCGCTTCCGTTAAATCGACGGTGGAAACTTTTTGCGGCACAACCCCGGCGGGATTCAGAAACTGCTGGAATACCGAGCTCTCCTCGCGTGCGAGCGAATACATGATGAAATGCTCCCGCGCGAAATCCTCCGCCCGAATCCAGCTTCGCGAGGCAAGAGCGTGCCCCGGAGCCATCACCGCCACGAGTTCATCCTCAAACAACGGCAAAAACTCCAGCCGCCGATTCGGCCGGGGATCAGCAACAATCGCCAATTCCAGACGCCCGTCCAAAAGTGCGGGCAGGGGATGACGCGTTTCCCCGGCAACGATTTGCACTTCCACGCGCGGAAACTTTTCGTGAAATAACTTCAGCCGAGCCGGAAGCCAGTGATAACAGGTGTAGCACTCCGTGCTGATCCGCAACCGGCCCTCTCCGGCAGCTGCGGAGTTGCGAAGTTCGTCTTCGGCGACACGCAATTCCTCGAGAACAACGCGCGAAACGGCCAGCAAGCGTTTGCCGGCCGGAGTGAGAACCATTTTCTTGTTGATGCGTTCGAACAGCCGCGCGCCGAGCTGCTCCTCGGCATTCTGGAGTTGGTGGCTCAAGGCGGGCTGTGTCATATGCAGGCGGGCTGCGGCGCGCGTGACGCCGCCTTCATCGACGATGGCGGAGAGCAGGCGAAGATGGCGGGTTTCTATAGGCATTACAACAACGCTCCTGGTCATCCATAAATAGAGAGCATCTACATCATTCTAACAATAGATTATCTGCATGCATAGTATTTCGCTATTCTCAGGCAGGCCCGTCCGGGCCGCTGGGAGGCGCAATGGAAACCGTCTGGCAGGACGTGCGTTACGCGGTTCGAACACTGATACGGAGACCGGGATTCAGTATCTTTGCAATCCTCACCCTGGCGCTGGGCATCGGCGCCAACACGGCCATTTTCAGCATGGTCAACGCGGTCCTGCTGCGGCCACTCGCGCTTCGGGAGCCGGACCGCGTCCTGTCGATCTGGGAGAGCCGCAACGACTCTGACAAGATTCCTATATCCATCCCGGAATTCCTCAATCTGCGGGGTCAAAACCGCTCGTTCACGCAGCTGGCGGCGCTTGCCAATTGGAACGCCAACCTCAGCGGTGAAGACACGCCCGAGCGCGTGCAAGGCATGCAAGCTTCGGGGGAATTTTTCGAAACGCTCGGGGTTCAAGCCGCGATTGGGCGCACACTCTCGGCCGCTGATTCCCAACCAGGAAGCCCGCGAACTGTGGTGCTGAGCTATGGCTTCTGGTCGCGGCATTACGGCAGCGACCGGACGATTCTGGGAAAGCCGATTCGGCTCAACGGCGATTCCTATACTGTCGTCGGCGTGCTGCCTGCGGAATTTGTTTATCGTCAGGCGCAGGATAATGTGATCGCTCCGCTGGTTTTTGAAAACGACCCGCGCCGGGAGCACAGAGGCAATAATTTTCTTCGCACTTATGGCCGGCTCAAGCCTGGCGTGACACTGGCACAAGCACGGGAAGATCTGCGGGGAATGATTCACGAGTTTCGCCGGCAATTTCCCCAAGATAATGCGACACAGACCGGAGTTGTTGTTGAAGAGTTGCGGACTGCATTGGTGGGCAATGTTCGCGGCAGCCTGCTGATTCTTCTCGGCGCAGTCCTGGCTGTGCTGCTGATCGCCTGTGCCAATCTGGCGGGACTTTTTCTGGTCCGAGCGAGCACGCGTACAAGGGAAGTAGCGATGCGCGTCGCCTTAGGCGCTTCGCCGAGACGGCTGGTGCAGCAATTACTTACCGAGAGCTTGCTGATTGCAGTAGTAGGCGGAGCGCTGGGGCTGATCTTGGGTGCGATCGGAATTCCCATGCTGGTCGCCGCAAGCCAGGCGGGCTTGCCACGCGCGAAGGAGATCGGACTCGACGGGCACGTCCTGGGATTTACGCTCGCGATGTCGGTACTGTGCGGTTTGATTTTTGGGTTGGCGCCGGCACTGGAACTTTCGAAGGTGAACCTCAACGAAGGGATGCGTGAGAGCAGCCAGGGAAGTTCGGGAGGCGCAGCCCGGCAGAAACTGCGTCAATTCCTTGTGGTGGCGCAAGTTTCCATTTCCTTAATTCTGCTTGCGGGAAGCGGCTTGCTGCTGAAGAGTTTCGTCAAGCTGGAAGCCGTGGACCCTGGATTCAATCCCAATCATCTCTTAGTGGTCCGGCTGGCGCTTCCGAAGACGCAATACAGAGGACGCGAAGGAGTCGTCAATTTTTATCGCGCACTCTCCCCGCGGATCGAAGGATTACCGGGAGTGAAGTCCGTGGCGGTGGCCAACGTGATTCCAACGGACGGCTTTCTTGCAACCGTTGATTTCAATCTGGTGGGGCGCGGTTGGACCGCGGACAAGTTTCCCGAGGCCCACTACCGAATGACCACGCCGGGCTATTTCCGGACGCTCCGGATTCCGTTGATTGCGGGAAGGGAATTCTCGGAGAGGGACACGGAACGAAGCGCGCCGGTGGTGATCATCAATCAGACGCTGGCGAAGAGATACTGGCCAGGCGGAAATCCCATTGGCGGACACTTACAAATGGATGATACGCAAAAGGAAATGCGCGAAGTAGAAATCGTGGGAGTGGTGGGAGATGTGCACGACTTCGGGCTGGACAACGATTCACGCGCGGAGATCTATACTCCGATTTCGCAGGTGCCGGTGGACACGCTCGCTTATTTGAAAAACAACATGTGCTGGTTTGTGCGCACGGCGAACGAGCCGCTGGCAGCGGCGGCGCCGTTCCGCGAGGAGCTGAAGAAGATAGATCCAGAGGTTCCAGCATCCAGCGTGCGCACGGTGGAACAGTATTTTGCGCAATCCGTTGCTCCCCGGCGATTCAATTTGATGATTGTAGGAATTTTTGGGGTCGCTTCGCTGTTCCTGGCGGCGATGGGAATTTATGCGGTGATCTCCTACTCGGTCGCGCAGCGCACGCACGAAATCGGCATTCGAATGGCACTCGGTGCACAGCGCTTCCGACTAATGCGCTCGATCGTGGGGCAAGGATTGCTGTTGGTCGCAGGCGGTGCGGGAATCGGGCTGCTGATGGCGATTCCGCTGACGCGACTGATGAGGGGGCTGCTCTTTGGAGTCAGCGCCACGGACCCGGCAACCTACGCCGCAATCACCGTGCTGTTGTTTGCAATCGCAGTGCTAGCTTGCTACATCCCTGGCCGTCGGGCGATGTCTGTGGATCCGCTCGTCGCGCTACGGCATGAATGAAGTCCACCAAGACACTCTTTATTTGTCGCCGCTGGAGAAGGCGTGAGCGATGGAAACGAGAATTACAGCGCCAAGCGTGGCGGCTGCGAGGGAATAGAGAAAGCCGCCGCCAAGAATTCCCAGCTTGATAAAAATCCAGCCGCCAATGTAGGAGCCGATCAATCCCAGCAAAATGTCGCCGATGCAGCCGAACCCGCGCCCGCGGGCAATTTTCCCGGCGAGCCACCCGGCCACCAGGCCGAGGAATAGCCACGCCACCAAGCTGTGCGATTCGAACCAGACTCGAACCGTCCTTTGGGTAATCACCTGTTCGGCGTACATGAAGCCTCCTAGTCGAGCACCGATTGTATCCGATATCGCGGTGATGGCAATGCGATGAACGCGAAAAGAAAAGTCTTACTGTGCAGCCGGCTGCTGCTGCGTCATGCAGTGGATGGTACCGAGTCCGAGAACGAGATCGCGGCAGGCGATGCCGGTGACTTGGCGATCGGGGAATAAGGCGGCGAGGGTGTTCAGTGCTATGCGGTCATTCGAATCGTTGAATGTGGGCACAAGCACAATTTTGTTTGCGATGTAGAAATTGGCGTAGCTCGCGGGGAGCCGCTGGCCGTCGAAATACACGGGAGCCGGCATCGGCAGCGTTTCGACGCGCAGCGGCCGTCCGTCTTGATCCTTCATGGATTGCAGCAGGCGCAGGTTTTCCTGGAGCGGGGAATAGTTCGCGTCGTTCGAATCTTCCTCGACGATCGTCACGACGGTTGACGGATTTACAAAACGGGTCAAATCGTCGACATGGCCGTGCGTATCGTCTCCCGCGATTCCATTTTTGAGCCAGAGTACGTTGGTGATGCCGAAGTATTCGCGGAACACCTGGGCATAGTCTTCTTTGGTGAAGCCGGGGTTTCGCTCCTGCACTTTGCTCAAAAGACATTCTTCGGTGGTCAGCAGCGTGCCGCGGCCATTCACGTCGATGCTGCCGCCTTCGAGGACGATGCGGCGGCCTTTGTATTCGGGGAGCCACAGGCGGCGTTTCAATTTCTGATTTACTTTTGTCACCGCCACGGAATCTTTTTTGTGATTTGGATATTTGGCCCAGCCATTGAAGACGAAATGGTTGTAGGCGACTTCGCCGGCGTCGTTTCGAACACAGATGGGACCGGAGTCGCGCATCCAGCCGCGGTCGGTGGGCACGCGGAAGAAATCGACGGCGTCCAGATTGGCGCCGGACTTTTTCAGGATGGTTCGAACGCGCGATTCCGCCGCACGGTTCTCCACGAGGAGGTAGACCCGTTCGACTTGCGACAAGTGGCGGACGATTTCTGCGAAGGCCCACGGGATTGGCGCAAATTTTCCGGGCCAGTCCGTGAGCTCGTGGGGCCAGCCGAGCCAGGTGGCGTGGTGCGGCTCCCATTCGGCGGGCATACGGAAGCCGAGAGCGTGCGGTGTTTTCTGTGGCGGCGCCTTCATCGGGAAAGAGAATCTAACACAGAGATTACCGAGGGCACAGAAAACACGGAGACGAGGGCACTATTCTTTGTCCAGCCAGCGATTGAGGATGGGCGGATAGGCGTCGATGCGGCGGTCGCGCAGGAAGGGCCAGTTGCGGCGAGTGTCTTCGCTTTTGGCGGGATCGCATTCGACGACCAGGATTTCTTCTTTATTGTCTGCGGCTTGAGAAACAACCTGGCCGAAAGGATCGGCAACAAAAGAATTTCCCCAGAAGTCGAGTCCGGGGTCGCCCTTCTCCGGTTTGCCTTCGAATCCGACGCGATTAACGACCGCGGCGTAGACGCCGTTGGCAATCGCATGCGCGCGCTGGATGGTGCGCCAGGCATCGAGTTGCGCGGCGCCGAATTGCGCTTTTTCGTGCGGGTGCCAGCCGATGCTGGTGGGATAGAAAATCACTTGCGCACCGCCCAGCGCGGTGATTCGCGAACCTTCGGGATACCACTGGTCCCAGCAGATTTGCACGCCAATCTTGGCGTACCTGGTTTGGAAAGTTGGAAAACCGAGATCGCCCGGCGTGAAATAAAACTTTTCGTAGTATAGCGGATCGTCGGGGATGTGCATCTTGCGGTATTTTCCGAGAAAACTTCCGTCGGCATCCAGCACGGCACAGGTGTTGTGATAAACGCCGGGGGCGCGCCGTTCGAAAAGGGAAACCACCAGCGCGATTTTCTTTTCCTTGGCAACTTGCGTGAGTTTTTCCGTGGTGGGGCCGGGCACGCCTTCAGAAAGATTAAACAGCTCCGAGTCTTCGGTGCGGCAGAAGTATTCGCCATGAAACAGTTCGTGCAAGCAGATGATTTGCGCACCACGGGCAGCCGCTTCGCGGACTTTGTCGATGGCGCGCGTCAGGTTTTCCTCGCTGTTCGCCGTGCATTTCATTTGCACGAGTCCGATGGTAAATTTGTTTGCCATAAAATTTAGTTTAACATGAGCAGGAAAAAATATTTGCGCGCGTTTTGCGCTATCTTTTGTTCGGCATTTGTAATATCAATCAGCAAGCAGAATTGACGGTTTCCGACAATACAATGATTTTGCGAAAGGAATTTGTTTCAGTCGAGGAGACGGAATGGCAAAGCAGCGAAAAAAGACGGTGACCGGGCGAGTGCTGCACGATCCGGTGAAGGATAAACTCCGGCCGATGTTTCCGCTGGACTTATCCCAATGCCGCACCGTCGATGAGCTGGTCCGCGCCATGGGAGATACGGCTTTCACCGGGCGGCAGATCGGCGATGCCGCCGATGTGTTTGAGGCGATGGCACGCGACAAAGATTGCTTCGTGGTGATGACGCTTTCCGGCGCGCTGACAGTCGGCAAAATGGGACTGGTTTTTTGCGATTTGATCGAATCGGGCGTGGTGAAAGCCATTGTCTCGACGGGCGCCCTGATGGCGCACGGATTGGTGGAAGCCACCGGTTATAAGCATTTCCGCTACAACCCCAAGATGGGCGACAGTGAACTTTTTCATGCGGGGTACAACCGCGTTTACGATTCGCTGGAGCCGGAGACCAATCTCGACCATGTCGAAGAGGTGATGGACCACGTTCTCGACGAATGGGACGCGGAGGAGATTGCCTGCAGCTGGAAAATCCACCGCCGCATCGGCGAGTATTTGCACAGGACGGCGCCGGGACGGGGAATCCTGAAGTCCGCGTTCGAGCACAACGTTCCCATCTTTGTTCCGGCGTTCAGCGATTCCGAGTTGGGAATTGACTTTGCGCTGCACAAGATCGCCCGGCAGCGGGACAAGCGCCCGCTGCTCCGTTACGATCCCTTCGAGGATTTCGAGAAATTTGCCGACACCATGCTGGCGACGAAGCGCATGGGGATTTTCACGGTGGGCGGCGGGGTGCCGCGGAACTGGTCGCAGCAATTCGGTGTCTACGCCGAGCTGCTGGCGCGGCGCGGCTACAAAAAGATTCCGCTGAAGCGCTACAACTACGGGCTTCGCATTTGCCCGGAGCCGGTGCACTGGGGTGGGCTCAGCGGTAGCACATACACCGAGGCAGTTTCCTGGGGCAAGTTCGTGCCTCCAGAGGAGGGCGGCCGGTTCGCGGAAGTGTTTGATGATGCGACCGTGGCGCTGCCGTTGATCGTCAGAGCGGTGCTGGAAAGGATTGGCTACTTTAAGAAGGATTAGCGACGGGTCCCGGGCTCCAGATTAATTTGTGGAAGGAGAACCGAAATGAAGCGAATCCTGCTGGCGGGCATCCTAGGTGGATTGACACTGTTCGTCTGGCTTTTTGTGGCGCACGAATTACTCGGGCTCGGTGAAGTGGGTGTGAAAGAGATTCCGTACGAGGCAGCCGTCCTGACTGCGATGCAAGTCGCGATTCCCGACGCCGGCTTCTATATTTTCCCCGGTTTTGGACTAGGCCCCAAGCCGACCCGGGAGCAGCAAAACGCCGCAATGCCGGGGTACATGAACAAATATGAAAAATCCGCACACGGCATACTTATCTATCATCCGCCGTCGGGGGCTTTCAACTTTGGCCTTATGCTTGGCCGGGAATTTGGGCTCAATGTCTTGCAATCGCTGCTTGCGGCGTGGCTGCTTGCTTGCGCCGCAAGCGGGCGAAGCTATGCGGGACGCGTGGCGTTTGTGGCCGTTGCCGGAGTTCTCGCCGCCATAAGCACGAACGTGGAATATTGGAATTGGTATAATTTTCCGGGAAATTACATCGCCGCATACATAACCACGCAAATATCTGGGTTCATCCTGGCGGGGCTGGTGATTGGCGGCATCGTGAAGAACGGGACGCCAGCGAGGAGTTGATCCAATGGCAAAGGCTCAACGACGATCAGTTTACGACGTGCATCCGGGCGTCACGATGATAGTGAAGTGGGTCGCGGGATTAAAGGAGAAAACCGGACGCTCGGTGGAAGAATGGGTCGCGCTGGTCAAAAAAGAAGGCCCGAAGGATGAAAAGGCGCAGCGCGAGTGGCTGCAGACCAAGCACAATCTCGGCACCAACAACGCCTGGTGGCTCGCGGAACGCGCGGGAGGAAAGAGCGGTGAGGAAGACACGCCGGAAGGGTATCTGGCGGCGGCCGTCCGCTATGTTGAGGAGCAGTATGCCGGGCCGAAGGGGAAATTGCGGCCGATCTATGATGAACTGCTGGCGCTGGGAAAATCGATGGGTCAAGACGTGAAGGCTTGCCCTTGCAAGACGATCGTGCCGCTGTATCGCGAACATGTTTTTGCGCAAATCAAGCCGACGACAAATACGCGGATCGATCTGGGGTTTGCTTTAGCACACTACAAAGGGAAACTGCCCAAGCGGTTGATCGACACCGGCGGTCTGGCGAGAAAAGACCGCATCACCCACCGCATTGAAATTACATCGGTGAAAGAGATCAATGAAGAAGTGAAGAAGTGGCTGATGACCGCGTACGATTTGGACGCGTAAGGCATTCCTTGTCTACGTTGCTTGAAATCCTCAAGAATGAAGCTGGAACTCTCTTAGTGAGCAAGGGCGGGGTTCAAGAAGAGTGCAGGTTGCTTCCCTCCCTGACTCCCGAAGAGCTCCAAGAGTTGGAAGCAACGATTCCTTGTCCTTTACCAGCAGAGATGCGGGAAGTTTTTGCGGTTACACGGGGATTAGATTGTGGCGAACTGGGACTAATGGACTTGGCGGGGCTGCCCAGCGGATTTGGACTGGAACAAGTTAGTCCACATGCACTATCGATCGCGGGCGACGGATGTGGCAATTTTTGGGTGGTCGATTTAACGAGTGACTCGCAGAGTTGGGCACCGATCTATTACGCTGGTCACGACCCGCCGGTATTCGTCTACCAGACCGACAGCCTCGCCCATTTCATTGAGGAGTCTCATCGTGGAGTGATTGCTCCATGGAAAAGCGAGATTCAGGATGTGCGTGGAAAATTGAGTACGCAAGTCTGGGGGACAAACCCAGGAGTCCTGAGTTACGAAGAGTGCGCGAATTCAAGTGATCCGGAATTGAGAGAGTTTGCGAGTTCACTCGATCCGAACTACGAATTCATCGATTTGCGATCCCCGAAACTGGGCGACGGATTCTCCTGGGGACGATATGGAAGCAAATCTGTAGTCAAGAGATTTGGTGAAAAACGGATATTCGCAAACCAGAAAAAGTCGCGCTGGCAGAGATTCAAGGGCGTTTGGAAGCGATAGGCCGTCAGTCGTCTTCGCCGATGAGAATGGCGGCGCCGAGGACGGTGGTCCACAGGCCGCGCTTGTCGCCCACGGCGGATTGCGTGACATTCATGGTGCGGACGATTTTGTTGGAGATTCGATAGACCTCTTTTTTTTCGTCGAAGCTCAAGTCCGGGTCGAATTCCACATTCAAAGTGGTCGCAAGCATTTCCGCCGCGAGCTCTTCCGCGTACTCGCCGGCCACTTCCTCGGTTTCACCGAAGGAATGATGCTCGGACAAATATCCGTACATGGATTTGTCACTCGGGAGCGCCAAGCCGATGCTGGCGGCAATGAGGCGATGCGCTTCCTTGGTAGAGTTTTCGCTGATGACGGTGAAAGCCACCTGCCCGGGCTTGATGTGCTTCAATCCTTCGCTGCGGGAAATCAATTTGCAGTTGGGAGGAAAAATCGAAGAGACGCGGACGATGTTGCAAGCCGCAATGCCTGCGTTTCGGAGAGCGAGCTCGAAGCTCGAGAGCCTTTCGCGATGTTTACCGACGCCTTTGGTGAGGAATATTTTCTTAGCGACGAACGCCATGGTGCCGGTTGGCCGTGCCTCCGTGAGTAGAATGGGCGCGAAAAAATCTCGCAGTGGAAAAGTAACAAGAAGGTATTGCAGTGTCAAACGAATTCACGCCTCCGGCGATGGAGCGCGACGCAAAATGTGAATGGGAGATGAAAGACGAAGCGAAGGCATCACTCGGAAGTGATGTGCCGCAACAATTTTCCCAGCGGCCTGCACACGGCGAGAAGTTTTCCGAGATCATCGGCAGTGAAATCCGGGCCTGCGCTTGACGCGGTAGCACCTTTCCGGCTGATCTGAATGACTCCGATGACTTTTCCTTCGGCTAGAATCGGCGCGCTAATGATTTTCTGGATGGACTCCGCAGCCTCAGCGGTGATTTTCACGCCTTCGAATACGTTGGCGTGCCGAATAGCGACGAAATTGTTCTCGATTTCGGGACGGCTATCACGCGCGGTGCGCGCAGCCAGTGCGGAATTGCTCGACAGCGGGATGAAGCCGACATTCTTGAGCGCTTCCGGAACCAAGAAATGCAAATGCCGCCAGCGCGTCGAAACGCCCATGATGGCGACTTCATCTTTTCGAACCGAAAGCGTCTTGGCAATTTTTTCCGCCACTGATGTGAGGGAAAATTCCGCGGCGCCACCTTCTTCCGCACGAAGGGCACTCGCAATGCGTTCTAGTTCGGTGACGAGGCCTGAAGTTGTGCTCATTTGGGTGGACTTTGTATTCCGAGGATCCCTGGCCATCAGAGGGTTGGCCAGACGAATCCCATCCGTCAGTTGCTATTTTCAAGCTATCAAGGCGCTGCAGCAAGAAGTATTCGAATCGTATGTGCCTGCTGAAAAAACAGTCCAACTTGCATCGCCTGTTGCATGTGCCTATACTGATTTCGCCGCGATTTCTCTTCGCTCCTCCGGATTCACGCATTGTGAACCGGCATGGACTTCCGCGGCGGAGAGGGCATGTCCGCAACGGAAACCCAGCCTGATTCGAGTTATCTCCTCAGAAAGCTTCATTCGTTTACCGGCATACTTCCCGTTGGCGCATTTCTCGCGGAACATTTTTGGTCGAACAGCGCCGCCCTCGTCAGTAGGGCGAAATACGACGCCACGTCTCAGGATTTGCAGACGATTCCATTCCGCCTGCTGGTGGAATGGGGCGGCATTTTCCTGCCGATGCTTTTTCACGGCGGCTACGGCATTTATATTTGGTGGAAAGGTAAATCGAACGTCTCCGCCTATCCCTGGGTAGGGAACTGGCTTTATACCGCGCAGCGCTACACCGGATTGATCGCCTTCGCATACATTTCGTGGCATTTGTACACCGAGCGCTGGCTGACGCACGGCAAATCTACGTACGCCAATGTTGCTCAGGACATGCAGAATCCGTGGTACCTGGTGTTTTTTATCGTTGGTGTGCTGACCTCTTCGTTCCATCTTGGCGTCGGAGTGTGGAATTTCGCTTGCAAGTGGGGACTGGCTGCGACTGTTAGAGCGCAGCAGGCCGCGGGACGGTTCGGCGCGTTTGTCGGAGTGGCATTCGGCGTGGTGGGAGTTCTGATTATTCTTAGCTTCAGATTTGACTGGCATCCATTTTCCGCTTATCTGCCAAACAAATGAGACAGCCAAAAATTATCGTCGTGGGTGGTGGTCTGGCCGGATTGATGGCCACAATTCGCGTAGCCGAAGCGGGTGTGCCGGTCGATTTGTTTTCCATCGTGCCTGTGAAGCGGTCGCATTCGGTCTGCGCTCAGGGCGGGATTAACGCGGCGAAGAATCAGAAGGGCGAAGGCGATACTACCGCGAAGCATTTTGACGACACGATCTACGGCGGCGATTTTCTGGCGAATCAGCCTCTCGTAAAGCGCATGTGCGAAGCCGCGCCGGGAATAATCGACCTTCTCGACCGCATGGGCGTGATGTTCAACCGCACGCCGGAAGGATTGCTGGATTATCGGCGCTTCGGAGGCACGCTCTATCACCGTACGGCGTTCGCCGGTGCCACGACGGGGCAGCAGCTACTCTATGCGCTCGATGAACAGGTGCGGCGCCATGAATCCGAAGGAAAAGTAAGAAAGTTTGAGAGCTCGACCTTTCTATCAGCGGTTCTTGACGAAGGCGGGGCGTGCCGCGGCATTTGCGCGATGGATCTGCGCACCATGGAAGTGAAGACTTTCGCCGCTGATGCCGTCATTTTTGCAACGGGCGGAATCGGAGCAATCTTCGGTCGCTCGACCAATTCGGTCGTGTGCACCGGTTCTGCGCAATCGGCACTTTTGCAGCAGGGCGTGGATTACGCCAACGGCGAATTTATCCAGGTACATCCGACGGCGATCCCGGGCGAGGACAAGCTTCGGCTGATGAGCGAGTCCGCACGCGGAGAAGGAGGCCGCGTGTGGGTGCCGCGGAATCCCAGCGAGAAGCGGGCTGCGAAGAGCATTCCCGATGCCGACCGTTTCTACTTTTTGGAAGAGTGGTATCCGAAGTACGGCAATCTTGTGCCCCGCGATATTGCTACGCGCGCGATCCATCGCATTGTGTACCAGGAAAAACTCGGCATCGACGGCCAGCCTGCAGTTTATTTGGACGTGACGCACATCCCGCGCGAAATTTTGGACCGCAAGCTTGAAGGGATTCTGGAAATCTACGAAAAGTTTTGCGGCGTCGATCCCCGCGAAGAGCCGATGAAAGTTTTTCCGGCCATGCACTACACCATGGGCGGGATCTGGGTGAACGGCGAGGATCAGGCCACCAGTGTTCCAGGAATCTATGCCGCGGGCGAATGCGAGTATCAGTATCACGGCGCCAACCGGCTCGGAGCGAATTCGCTGGTCTCGTGCATTTTTGGCGGCGGCCTGGCTGGGCCTGCGGCCGTGAAATATGCCAAAAACCTCCAAACGGGAGCGGATGCGACGGCCTCCACTGTATTTGACCGGGAAAAGAAGCGTCAGGAAGAGAAGAATCAAGCGCTGATTTCGCAGGATGGCTCGGAGAACCCCATTACGATTTGGCGGGAGCTGGGCGATACTATGACGGAACACGTCACAGTGACGCGCATCAACAAAAATCTCCAGCAGGCTGACGCGCAGATTCGCGCGCTGCAGGAACGCTACGGGAAAATCAATCTCAGCGATCGCACGCGATGGTCCAACCAGACTCTTAACTTTGCGCGCGAACTGGAAAACATGATTATCCTGGCCCGCGTCGTCACCGTCGGTGCGCTGGCGCGTAACGAATCTCGCGGCGCGCATTATAAGCCGGAGTTCCCGGATCGTGACGACGCCAAATGGCTAAAAACCACCCGGGCCAAGTGGGTGAACAACGAAGTGCAACTGGCGTACGAACCGGTGGATATTTCACAGATTGCTCCGCGGCCGCGCCGTTACGACGCGGCGAAGTAAGAAAAGCAACTCGCACGGAGCGCAAGAGGTTTTATGGCAGACGGAAAACAAGTGATCGTCAAGGTGAAGCGGCAGACGGGGCCGAAAGAACCGGCGCGCTGGGAAGAGTTTTCGCTGAAGTGGCGGCCGTCGATGAACGTCATCATTTGCTTGCGGGATATCGCGGAGAATCCCGTCACGCGCGACGGCAAGAAGACAACGCCGATCTCTTACGATTCGAATTGCCTCGAGGAGATTTGCGGCTCCTGCGCCATGCTCATCAACGGCAAGGCGCGAATGGCCTGCTCCGCGCTGGTGGACCAGCTGGAGCAGCCCATTCGAATCGAGCCGCTCTCGAAATTTCCCTTGGTGCGCGATCTCACCGTGGACCGTCAGTCCATGTTCGAAAGCTTGAAGCGCGTGAAGGCCTGGATTCCCATCGATGGCACGTACGATCTCGGCGAAGGGCCGCGCGTTTCCCCAGAGATTCAGGAGCAGGGCTATCCGCTTTCGAATTGCATCTCCTGCGGAAGCTGTCTGGAAGTTTGCCCGCAGGTCAATGACCACAGCCAGTTCATGGGCGCGGCCATTATCAGCCAGGTGCGGCTCTTCAATCTGCATCCCACAGGCGCGATGAACAAGCACGAGCGGCTTGCCGCAATGATGGGCCCGGGCGGCATTCAGGATTGCGCTAACGCGCAAAACTGCGTGCATGCGTGCCCCAAGAACATTCCTCTGACGGAATCGATCGCCGCCGTCAACCGCGACACGTGGAAACAGGCGCTTCTCGGCTGGCTTGTAGGGTAAACTCTCTTCGCCATCTGCAGCTTGGGGGAAAATGAATGCGCCGTCTACCGGCCTTATTGTGGGTAAGCTTCTGTCTATGTGGCGCATTTATTTTGGCGTCTGCAACCCCCGCGGACGACATCGCCGAGCGCGCGAAGAAGCTGCATTTCTCCTCCATAGTTCTCGACACGCACGCGGATACGCCGCAGCGCATGCTCACCGGCAAATTTGATCTCGGAAAACGCGATACAGAGGGGCATGTCGACATTCCTCGGATGCGCGAGGGCGGTCTAAACGCCCAGTTTTTTTCGATTTTTATCTCCGGCAAAATCCTTGGCCCTCCCGCTATTCAGCAGGCGCTTGATCAGATAGACATCATCCGCCAGAACATTCGGCAACACCGTAAGGATTTGACACTTGCAACCACCGCCGAGGAGATCCGGCAAGCTCACGCACAGGGCAAGATCGCCATCCTCATGGGAATCGAGGGCGGCCACATGATCGGCAACCACATTCGAATGGTGCGCGTCTTCTCGGCACTCGGCGTGCGCTACATGACCCTGGCGCATTTCTACAATGACGAGTGGGCGGATTCTTCCACGGACAAACCGGCGCACAACGGGCTGACGGATTTCGGCAAGGATGTCGTCCGCGAAATGAACCGGCAGGGAATGCTGGTGGACATCTCGCACGTTTCCGACAAAACGTTTTATGACGCACTGGAAGTCAGCAAAGTGCCGCCTATCGCCTCGCACTCCTCCGTCCGCGCGATTTCGAATCATCCGCGAAATATGAGTGACGACATGATCAAAGCGCTCTCGGCCAAGGGCGGAGTGATCCAAATCAACTATGAACGGAACTACCTCAGCGAGGAATACAGGAAGGCCTTTGAGGTCGTTGCAGGCGACGTGAGCCGCATGGAGGAGAAATTCAAGAAAGAATGCGGCGACGATAACGTGTGCATCGGCAGGGCGGAGATTAAGCTGGAGAAGGAACTAACCGACGCTGGCAAACTGCCCCACGTAAGCTGGGAGAAGATCATCGAGCACATCGACCATGTCGTGAAGCTCGTCGGCCCTGATCATGTCGGGCTGGGTTCGGATTTTGACGGCGCGGACATGCCCGATGGACTGGAAGACTGTTCGAAACTCCCGAAGATCACGGAAGCATTGCTGCGCAAGGGCTACTCGGAAGAAAACATTCGCAAGATTCTGGGCGGCAACATCCTCCGCGTAATGGAACAGTCCGAAAGAATCAGCAAGGAATTGCAGGCAGCGCAATAGGAGAATAAGGAGCGTGAAATGGTGCGATCGATTCTGTGTGCAGGCGCATGCGTTGCAGCCGGCGTGGTTTTGGCGGGTGCGATGAAAGCCGATGACATTTCCGAAAAAGCGCGCAAGCTGCACTTTTCTGCGATCGTCGTGGATACGCACGATGACACCACGCAGCGTTTCCTGGACGGTAAATTCGATCTTGGCACTCGCAGCGCTATGGGCAGCATCGACATCCCGCGCATGCGCGAAGGCAATCTCAGTGCCATTTTCTTTTCCATCTGGATACCCAGTAAAGTGACGGGCCCGGAAGCCGTCGATAGAGCCCTCGTCCAGATCGACGCGGTGCGCGAGCAAGTCCGCAAACATCCAAACGACTTGGTCCTGGCTACGACCGCGGCCCAGATCCGAGAAGCACGCAAGCAAGGCAAAATCGCCGCGCTCATAGGAGTTGAGGGCGGCCACATGATCAACAGCGACCTTGGTGTGCTTCGCAGTTACGCAGCACTAGGTGTCCGGTACATGACCTTGACGCACAGCGGCAACGACGAGTGGGCCGATTCCTCGACGGACAAGCCCGCGCACAACGGGCTGACGGACTTTGGCAAAGATGTCGTCCGCGAAATGAATCGCCTCGGCGTGATGGTGGACATTTCGCACGTCAGCGACAAGACTTTTTACGACGCGTTGGAAGTCAGCAAAGCCCCGCTCATCGCCTCGCATTCTTCCTGCCGCGCCATCTGCGATGCGCGGCGCAATATGACCGATCAGATGATCAAGGATCTCGCCGCGAAGGGCGGGGTGATCCAAATCAACTACCATGTAGGCTTTCTCAGCCAGGAGTTTCTCAACGCCGAAGTCGCGAATCCCGAGCTGAATAAGGGAATCGCCGCCGAGGTCGCCAAGCGCTGTGGCGACAACGAAGGCTGTCAGCTGATTGAAGGCGACCGCATCACGCGCGAATATGTGGAACAGGGCAAGCTCCCGCGCGTGGCCTACACTAAAATCATCGAGCACATCGATCATGCCGTGAAAGTCGCGGGAGTGGATCACGTTGGTCTTGGCTCGGATTTTGACGGCGCCAACATGCCCTATGGCATGGAAGATGCCACCAAGCTTCCGGTCATCACCGAAGCGCTGCTGAAAAAAGGCTATTCCGAAGGTGACGTGAAGAAGATTCTCGGCGAAAATACCTTGCGGGTAATGACTGAAGTCGAGCGCGTCAGCCGCGAGCTGAACGCCCATAACTAGGAACGCAGCAAAGACTTTAAGACTGAACTACAGGGGGACGCTGAAAAATGAAACGTTCGATATGGTTAGTGGCCGTTACGGGACTCGGAATGTTGATTTTGGGTTGCAAAGGGGATGAGAAAACGGCGGAAGCTCCGCCCCAACCAGCCCCCAAGGCCGAAGCGCCCGCCCCAGCGACAACGACCCCGCCGGCACAGCCCGAAGCCTCGGCCGCCGCGCCAGCCGAAGCCCCGCGCGTAGGTTATGACCACGCGCTTCTTCGTCCAGCGCTGCTCAAGGAAACAGCTCCAGAAACCTACAAGGTAAAATTTGTCACTACACGAGGCGATTTCACGGTGACCGTGACCCGCGCTTGGGCTCCCATCGGCGCCGACCGCTTCTACAATCTGGTTAAGCACCACTTCTATGACAACGCCAGCTTCTTCCGCGTAGTGCCCGGTTTCGTCGTGCAGTTCGGCATCAGCGCATATCCGCCGGTGTCGGCGGCTTGGGAAAGCGCGAATATCAAGGATGAACCGGTAGTCGGGAGCAACAAGCGCGGCTATCTTACGTATGCGAAAACGAGCATGCCGAATACCCGGTCCACGCAGATCTTCATCAATCTAAAGGACAACGCCGGGCTGGATGGTCAGGGGTTTTCACCCTTCGGCGTCATCGATGCCCAGGGAATGAAAGTGGTTGAGATGATGTACGACCAGTATGGCGACAGCACTCCGGATAATTTTCAGGATCTGATAAACAAGCAGGGCAAGCCGTATCTTGATAAGAACTGGCCCAAGCTGGATTCCATCAAGACGGCCACGCTGGTCGGCCCGGGCGGAGCGGCTCAAAAGCCCTAATAATTCTAATCATTCGTTGATTACTTTTTTCAATGCAATGCATCTAATCTTTGTGACACCGAATCTTTTGACATTCGGTCGAACGGGAAAGTATCCTTCAACTTGATGAGTACTTGTTGCCAGAACATGTGTTGTCCCTGCACGCAAAACGCTGCGTGTCGCATGACACCCATCTCTGGCCAGAGGAGTTTCCGGACTTAGTTGTAGCTTAATCACAGAGTTCCGAAGCCCACGTGCCAGAGCCGCTGGTAACGTGGGCTTTTTTGTTTTTGGAGCGAGGATTTTTCAGGGCACCGATCCCGGGAGTTGGAATCATGGCCGTAGCAACCTTACCCGAAGTCGAAGAACGACACAGCCGCGAGGCGATCGAAGCGGAAATCAGCCGCTTTGAAGAGCGCGTCCAGCAATTGCAGAGCGGTGCCATCACGGCGGAGCAGTTCCGGCCGTTCCGTTTGAAGCATGGCACTTACGGCCAGCGGCAGCCAGGGTTCCAGATGCTGCGCGTCAAGGTTGCGGCTGGGGTGCTCAAGTCCGACCAGCTGCGAGTCTTGGCAGACTTGGCTGATGAATACTCGACGGGGCGCGGCCACCTGACGACGCGTGAAAACGTCCAGTTCCATTTTGTAAAGCTGGAAAAAGTGACAGCGGCTATGCGGCTGCTGGCCGAGGCGGGGCTTACAACGCGCGAGGCTTGCGGCAACACCGTGCGCAACGTTACGGCGTGCCCCGTCGCGGGAGTTTGCCCGGGTGAAGCGTTTGACGTGACACCGTATGCGCTGGGGGTTTCACGCTACCTCCTGCGTCATCCCGATTTTCACGATTTGCCGCGCAAGTTCAAGATTGCCTTCTCCGGCTGCGAAAACGACGGCGACTGCGCGGTTGCCGGGATTCACGATGTCGGTCTGATCGCGCAAGTCCGGGGCACGAACGGTACGTCGCGTCGAGGCTTCAAGGTTTTGGTCGGCGGCGGTTTGGGAAGTCTGCCAACAGAGAGCGCCGCGCTTACGGAGTTTTTGCCAGAAGAAGAACTTCTTCCCACCATCGAAGCTGTTCTGCGAGTCTTCACGGAAACGGGCAATCGCAAGAACAAACTCCTGGCACGGCTGAAGTACGTCTTGCGAGCGAAGGGCATCGAAGAGTTTCGCCGTCTGGTGGCGGAGAAGCGCAAGATATCGACGGCCCCCGCGGAGAAATTCGTGGTGCCATCGCCCATTCAGCCCTCGTTGGTGACTATCGCCCTAGCCCCGTTATCTGCTTCCGCGGCGGATTCGCGATTGGACCCTGAATACGATCGCTGGACGGAATCCAACCTGATGTCGCAGCGCCAGGCCGGCTACGGCGCGATTTGGATCAAGCTGCCCGCGGGAACGTTTTACAGCAACCAGATGCGTGGCCTCGCTGACGTTCTCGAAGCAAACGAACTGACCGGGGTCCGCATCGCCGTCAACCAGGACCTCGTTATCCCATGGGTGCCTTTTGACCGCGTGCGCGCAATTTACGATGAACTTCGCGTGCTCGATCTGGCCACGCCCGGCGCGCGCACGATTTCCGACGTCACCGGCTGCCCCGGCGCTACGACCTGCAACCTTGGTATCACACGTTCGCTGACGCTGGCAGAGGTGCTCTCCCGCGAGTTGAATGGCTACGCCGATCCTGAAATTCAAAAGCTGCGCATCAAGATCAGCGGCTGCCCGAATTCTTGCGGGCACCATCACATCGCCGACATCGGTTTCTATGGCAACGTGCGGAAAATCGGCGAACAGCAAGCCCCGTACTACCAGCTTTTGCTAGGCGGCAAGGTGGATGCGAACGGCGTGCGTTTTGCGCGCCAGATCATGGCTGTTCCGGCACGCCCGATACCCGCAATCATCCGCGAGCTCCTGTCGTTTTACCAGCACGATCGACGGGCCGCGGAGACCTTTTCCGATTGGGTGGGCCGCACCGCGGACAAGACCATCAGCGCGCGGCTCCAGCCACTCGCCGATGTTAATGCCGATTCCGAAGACATTTTTGTGGATTGGGGCGATACGGAAACCTATTCGCTGAAGCTTGGTCGCGGGGAGTGCGTGGCATGAGCACCACGGTTTATCTCGTCGGCGCAGGGCCGGGCGATCCGGAGCTGCTCACGCTGAAAGCAGCGCGCCTGCTTTCTCGAGCTGAAGTCGTTCTCCACGATGCGCTGGTCAGCCGTGAAGTTCTGCGAATGATTTCGCCCGCTGCGGAAGTCATCGACGTCGGCAAGCGCGCCGGCCGCAAGCTGCTCACGCAGGACGAAATCAACTCGCTGCTCGTCTCTTATGCGCAAACGCGCGAGACCGTTGTGCGATTGAAAGGCGGCGATCCTTCTGTCTTCGGCCGCGCTGGAGAGGAAATTGAGTCCCTTCGCAAGGCGGGGGTCGAGTACGAGATTGTGCCTGGCATCACCGCTGCCTTGGGAGCCGCGGCAGCCGCTGGAATTTCGCTGACCGATCGCCGCGTCGCCTCGCAAATTCTCCTCACCACATTTTCACGAGGAACGGATGGCAGTGTGATGGATTGGGGCAGTGTCACCAGTACGACCACGCTGGTTCTGTACATGCCTGGTGCGGATTACGCGGAAGTGTCGAGGCGATTACTCGACGGCGGACTCTCGCCGGACCTGCCGTGCCTGATTGTTTCGAGCGCCACGGGTTCTTCGCAGGATGTGCGCTGGTCGAACGTCGGCCGGCTCGCCGCCGAAGAAAAGTTGCCCGCGCCCGCGCTCTTGATTGTGGGGCGCGTAGCTGCGCATCAAGTGGAAGAAATCCGTGTGTCCTTCTGGGAACGCGCCGGAGAGAAACTCAATTCATCGCGACCGTCGATATCTTAGTTGAGGAGGAGCAAAGCCATGAGTACAGAGGTGAAATCGGTCAGTAGTGGAAATCGCTGGAAAGTGTCGCTGGATACTTGGGCCGTGCTGGCAGCATTCCTCGCGGCGCTTTTGATACGCGCCGGTGTGTTCAAACATATCCCGTGGTGATGACTCTTGAAAAATGGAGAGAATGAAAAATGGCTGACGTAATCACGGTTCCCCATGTCCAGCCGGCGCAGCCGGCGCTAAGGTTCTTGCGAGTGATTCCCGGCGTTCTCTTGCTTGCCGCCATCGGCTACGCGGGAAAACTGCTCGAGCAAAATGTCGGCGGCTTCGCCAAGGCGCACCATTGGACGTTCCCGAACATCGAATACGTCCTTTGGGCCATCGTCCTTGGGTTGGCTATCTCCAACACCGTTGGCGTTCCCGAGATCTTTCGCGCTGGCGTGGCCACCTATGAATTCTGGCTCAAAGCCGGAATCGTATTGCTCGGCGCGCGATTTCTCCTCGGCGACATCTTGAAGCTCGGCGGCGTCAGCCTGATTCTCGTGGCCATTGAAATTACTGGGGCCATCGCCTTCATGACCTTTCTTGGCAGAGTCTTCAAGCTCAAACCCAAACTCACCACGCTCCTCGCAGTGGGCTCCGCCGTTTGCGGCGTCAGCGCCATCATCGCCACCAAGGGCGCTATCGAAGCCGACGATGAAGATTCCTCGTTCTCCATCGCCGCGATTCTCGCTCTCGGCGCGCTCGCGCTCTTCACTTTTCCGCTGATCGGCCACTTTCTGCATCTTAGCGACCGCGCCTACGGCTTGTGGGCCGGCCTCGCCGTGGACAACACCGCGGAAGCCACTGCCGCTGGTGCGCTCTACTCCGACGCCGCGGCCAAACTCGCCGTCCTGGTGAAGTCTACGCGCAACGCCATGATCGGCTTCGTGGTTCTCGCCTACGCCATTTATTGGTCCAGCCAGGGCCAAGCAAAGTCAGTAGGGAACAAGGCCGCCTTCCTCTGGCAAAAGTTTCCGAAGTTCGTCCTCGGTTTCCTGCTGATCTCCGTTCTCGCCACCTATCATTTCTTCAACAAAGATCAAGTCGGCGCGCTCGCCAATCTTTCTCGCTGGGCGTTTCTGCTGACCTTCGCGGGTGTTGGCCTGCGCACCAACTTCAGAGACATGCGTAAGCAGGGCCTGCGCCCGTTCGCAGTAGGTGCCATCGGCGAAGTGGTGATCGCTGTCTTTACGTTGGGTCTGGTCGTTGGAGCGAGCAAGCTCTTCGGTTGGTAGGAGAAACCGCGACTGCAAAATTGCTGAGACGTATGGCGATGGAGTCTACGGTCGGCTCCGTTGCTGTACGCCTTTCACCGCACCCAGAATCAAGTTATAAGCTGCCTGGCGTGATATCCCGGTTTTGTCGCGATCGTCGAAAGGCGTCGAAGCCACGCCAAAGGCTGCAACTTTTTCGTATTTGAACATTTCCGTCAACGCAACGGCTAGTTCGAGACTCGTCGGTCCGCCCGGAACGGCCAGTGGATGGCCGGGCACTTCGCGCGGGTCCAGTCCATCCATGTCCACATGAATGTAGATCACGTCGGTAAGTTCCGAGAGCCGTTTCATCTCCCGATGCAGATTTGCCGAACGCGTGCGAACGTCTTCCAATGTGAGTTGCTGAATCTCCGAGCGATCGAGCAGCTCCTGCTCGAGGGGATCCGTATCGCGCACGCACATTTCCACGATATGTCGCGTTGGTATGGCGGGCTCCAGGCCTGCCTTCATGCGCATCCGCGTGAGGCATTGGCCGGCGGCGATCGCCACCGGCATCCCGCCCAGCATTCCGCTCAGCGTGGTTTCGGGCGTATTGAAATCGCCGTGCGCATCGATAAACACCATTCCAACACGCAAGGGCTTTCCACTGGGCCCCGAACGCTGCAATCCGCTGAGCATTCCCAAAAGTCCGTTGCAATTCGCGAGGAGTCCGACAGGAAGGTAACCGTTGCGCCGCTCTTCTGAAACAAGTTTTGCGAGATCGCCGCTAGCCAGCGCAAGGTGATTCCACGAACCGTAGGCCTTCTCCTCTTCGGCACTAAGTGCCACGGTATCGGGCGGCTTTACTTGTACCCCTTGCTGCTCAAGTAGCTTCTGGATTCCACCTTCCTCAAGGTAGTCCGGCCCACGAGAAGTGTCGGGCACATTGCGCTCGCCGACATACGGCATCTTGACCAATGCAACGCGAACGGCTTTCGCATTCGCCTCCTGGCCCTGCGCCGAGGAGCTCACCGCAATAGGCATCAGACTTACAAACAACAGCGCAATCCACCGTTTCAGCATGGCTCTCTCGGCGATCTCCCTGCTCCTCTGCGTTCTCTGTGTTAAAGTTTTATTCCGAACCTACAACCCCAGCACTGTCACAAGTTCCCGCACCGACGCCGAGGATTTTTGTAGCGCAGCATTCTCTTCCGCCGTCAGCTTAATCTGGATGATTTCTTCGACGCCCTTGGCCCCCAACTTCACCGGCACGCCGACGAACAGCCCCTTGATTCCGTACTCGCCTTCGAGATAGACGGCGCAAGGCAGAATTTTCTTCTTGTCCTTCAGAATCGCTTCCACCATCTCCACGGCTGCCGCCGACGGCGCATAGTACGCCGATCCCGTCTTCAACAAATTCACGATTTCCGCTCCCCCTTTGCGCGTCCGTTCCACAATCGCGTCGATGCGCTCCTTGGGCAGCAAATCGGGGAGGGGAATTCCCGCCACCGTCGAATAGCGCGGCAGCGGCACCATGTCGTCACCATGCCCGCCCAGCACAAAGGAGTGCACGTTTTCCACACTGACCTTGCATTCCATCGCCACGAACGTGCTCATGCGCGCCGAATCCAGCACTCCGGCCATGCCTAACACGCGGTTCTTCGGGAACCCGCTCACCTTCAGCGCGGCCTGCGCCATAGCATCCAGCGGATTCGTCACCACAATGATGACGCAATTGGGCGAGTGCTTCACGATCTGCTCGACGACGGCCTTCACCACGTCGTAGTTGGCCTTCAACAAATCGTCGCGACTCATCCCAGGCTTGCGCGGAAACCCCGCCGTAATCACCACCACGTCGCTGCCCGCGGTCGCGGAATAATCTCCAGTCGCGGTGGAGATTCCTGTCGCCCTCGAATCCGTCCGAGTGATCGGCCCGGACTCCATCATGTCCAGCGACTTGCCTGCCGGCGGCCCATCCAAAATATCCGTTAGCACCACATCGGCCAGCTCCATGTCCACAATCCGCTGCGCCGTGGTCGACCCCACAAACCCGCCGCCTACTACTGTCACCTTTTTCCTACTCATGCCGCTCCTCGTCTCCCACAAAATTCTTCTCCGCGAACCCTCTGCATTCTCTGCGTCTCAGCGTTATCTTTGTCTTGCTCCCTCCCGCCTAGCGCGCTGCCGCAACGCCTTTCATATTCTCAATGATCGCCGAAGCGAACGCCGACGTTCCCACCTTCGTAGCCCCCGGCATCAGCCGCTCGAGGTCGTACGTAACGCGCTTTTGCTGAATCGTCCGTGCAATGCCGTCCTCGATCAGCGTGGCCGCTTCCTTCCAACCCAGAAACTCAAACATCATCGCTCCCGAAAGCATTACCGAGCTCGGATTAATCACATCCTTGTCTGCATACTTCGGCGCCGTGCCATGCGTGGCCTCGAAGACGCCAAATCCATCGCCAATATTCGACCCCGGCGCCATACCCAGGCCGCCAACCTGTGCCGCGCACGCATCCGACAAGTAATCGCCATTTAAGTTGGAAGTAGCCAGCACGCTGTACTCATCCGGCCGCAGCAAAACTTGCTGGAAGACCGAATCCGCAATGCGGTCATTAATCATCAGCTTCTGCTTCCATTGGCCCTTGCCATGCGTTTTGTAAATCGCATCCAGCGTCAGCTTGACTTCATCGTAAAGCGTTTTCTTAAACGCGTCGGTCGCCTGCTCGAGCCCAGGCTCGATCAACGGCGCGTTCTGCTCCACGGTCAGCGCCGGATTCTTGTCCAGGTTGTCCACGATCCAACTCTCGCGCTCGGTGATCGTCTGCGCGCGAAACTCTTCCCGCGCCAGGTCATAGCCCCAGTCGCGGAACGCGCCCTCGGTGAATTTCTGGATGTTGCCCTTGTGCACCAGCGTCACGCTCTTGCGCTTGTTCGCCAGCGCATACTTGATCGCCCGCCGCACCAGCCGCTTGGTCCCTGTCGGCGAAATCGGCTTGATCCCAACGCCGGAGTCCCAGCGAATCTGTTTCTTTCCATCCTTCAACATGTCGTTGTTCAGAAACTCCAGCAGCTTCTTCGCTTCCGGCGAACCCGACTTCCACTCAATGCCGATGTAAACATCCTCCGTATTCTCCCGGAAGATGAATACATTCATTTTTTCCGGCTCACGCACAGGGGAGGGAACTCCCTGAAAATACCGTACCGGCCGCTCGCAGGAATACAAATCCAAAATCTGCCGCAACGCCACGTTCAGCGAACGAATCCCCCCGCCCACCGGCGTCGTCAGCGGCCCTTTGATCGCCACGCGGAAATCCCGGATGGCATCCACTGTTTCGCCCGGCAGCCATTCCTTGAAAGTGTTGAAGGCTTTCTCGCCAGCGAAAACCTCAAACCACGCCACCCGCCGTTTCCCACCGTAAGCCTGCTCCACTGCCGCATCGAACACCCGCCTCGAAGCTTTCCAGATGTCGCGACCCGTTCCATCCCCTTCAATGAACGGAATAATCGGCACGTCCGGCACTTGCAGGTCTCCACCGCTGTAGCCGATTGGCTTGCCCTCCGCGGGAATAGCCTTGCCGTTGTACGAACTCTTCATTGCTGCCGCTCCTTGAACAATGTTTGAACGCGCCGCGGGCAGGAAAGGAAAGAGCTGCGCCGCCGTCTGAACCCAGAAAACTTGGCGGGCCAGAGTGAAATGGAGAAGATATCACATTCGCGAGGGCCGGGAGTATAATCGCGCGCCGTCCCAACTTCGCCTTACAGGAGAGCAACCTATGGTTATGGATTGGAACCAATACCACAAAGAGATCGGCGCTCGCGTGGGTGACCTCGCAAAGCTGTCTCCCGACACCGTGCGGGGATATCAAACGCTCAGCGCTGCGAATTCCAAAACCAGCAAGCTCGGCGAAAAAACGCGCCAGTTGATTTCACTGGCCGTGGCCGTCACCACGCGCTGCGACGGTTGCATCGTGTTTCATACCGACGCTGCGCTGAAGGCCGGCGCAACCAAAGAAGAAATCTCCGAAGCACTCGGGGTTGCCGTCAGCATGAACGCCGGCGCGGCCCTGATTTACTCCGCCCGCGTCCTCGACGCTGTCGATGCCAAATCCGCCGCAGCCCACGGCGACTAATTGACGTCACATCCCGGCAACGCGTCAACTTCGCTGATCTCTGTTCTCGGATCACTCTTCTAGTCGTAATACTCCTGGCCGAGGTGCGTGATCAAATCCTCGCCCTTCATCCAGCGAAGAGTGTTCTTCAACTTCATCGACTGAATGAACAGATCGTGCTCGGGGTACAGCCCCGGCGCGGTCATCGGCGATTTAAAATAGAAGCTGAGCCACTCTTGAATGCCGCGCATCCCCGCCCGTTGCGCCAGATCCATGAATAGGACGAGATCAAGCACAATGGGCGCAGCCAGGATCGAATCGCGGCACAGGAAATCCACCTTGATCTGCATCGGATAGCCCAGCCATCCGAAAATATCGATGTTATCCCAGCCTTCTTTATTGTCGCCGCGCGGCGGATAATAGTTGATGCGCACTTTGTGAAACATCTTTCCGTAAAGCTGCGGATACAATTTTGGCTGAAGGATGTACTCCAGCACACTCAACTTCGATTCTTCCTTGGTCTTGAACGAGCCGGGATCTTCGAGGACTTCGCCGTCACGATTGCCCAGAATGTTGGTCGAAAACCACCCGTCCAGCCCAAGCATTCGCGCCTTAAACGCCGGCGCCAGCACCGTCTTCATCAGCGTTTGTCCGGTCTTGAAATCCTTGCCGCAGATCGCCACGTTGTGATCGTGGGCAAGCGTTTGAATCGCGGGAATGTCGACGCTCAGGTTCGGCGCACCGTTGGCATATGGTACTCCGCTGGTCACCGATGCCCATGCATAAAGCATTGACGGCGCAATGTCCGGCGAATTCGCTTTCATCGCCTCGACGAACTTCTCCGGTGTCGAATGTGCCTCACTGGGCTTCAAAAAGCTTTCCGTCGACCCGCACCAGCAAGTCACCAGCCGTGAAGCGCGAGATGTCTTCCGGAAGTTCGCAATGTCTTCCTTGATTTGCAGCGCCAGCTCGTACTTGTTCTTGCCTTTCTTGATGTTCGGGCCATCGATCATCTTTACGAAGTCGTGATCGAACGCCGCTTTCATCGGCTTGATGGTAGATAGGAACGGTTTCACCTTTTCGAGGTCCTGCGGATTCAAGACGCCCGCGTTGGCCGCGGATTGGTACGCGTTATCCTTGAAAATATCCCAGCCGCCGAACGCGATGTCCTTCAATTCCGCGAGCGGCACGAATTCCTTAATCGTTGGCGTGCGCCCTTCCGTGCGCTTCCCCAGACGAATAGTGCCCATCTGCGTGAGCGACCCCACCGGTTGCGCCTTGCCCTTGCGGACCAGTTCCACTCCCGCCATAAACGTTGTGCTCACAGCGCCCATACCCGGAAGCAAAACTCCGAGTTTCCCCTTGGCCGGCGCAATCTTAGAAGGCTTTTCCATGCAACTCCTTTTTGTTAAGCGATCGCCGTGCGATCGATTGAGAAATCAAATCTGGAACGAGAACGGTCGCAGCAGGAGCGCGCGGCATTCCCAAACAAACCAGTAATGATGAGCGAAGAGCGGGGGATTTGCAAATCGCGGAGAGAAAAAAGCGTGCAACCAGCGCGAAGGAACGGAGGCCGGGTTGTCCTGCAGCGACTTGCCTGGGCTGTGGACGTTCAGGACAAGGGTGTGTCAATTCGGCGTGGCCGGTAGTGGGTCATGGAGTTAGAGTGGGACAAATGACGCGGCAATGACCGCGACGGAGGAGTCCGCAATGAAGTTTCCAAATCGATCTGGACAGTTTTTGATTGTGCTCGCAATTCTTGCTATTGGCGCCACGATTTTCACCGCAGGAGTCGGCGCCCAGGACGAAGGCTGGCGCATCATTCGCGCTGACTACGGCTATAGGGATCAACGCATTGACGTCACAAATCTGCTCACGGACCTCATTTCCAGGGGAGGCGTGAACGGCAGGCTCGCAGTGAACAACCAGACCATGGGCGGAGACCCGGCTGTCGGAAAAGACAAGTCTCTGCGTATTTTCGCAAGAAACAGAAGGAACGAGGAGCGTGAATTCAACTTCAACGAAGGTGCTTTCGTGGATGTGCGCATGTTTGCTGTTCGCCGTGATGACTGGGACGATCGCCCGGCCACCTATGGCGACCGCGAAGATTCAAACGGGTTGCGCATTATCCGCGCCTTCTATGGAGTCCAGAGAAGGACTGTAGATGTCACCGACTTGCTGCGCAGCAGAGCCCGCGAGGGTGTTCTCTCGTTCGTGGTGACCAACAGCGCTTTGGGCGGCGATCCCGCTCCCGGCGCGGATAAAGTCCTGATTGTCGTTTACAAGTTTGAAGGCCGGGAAACCGCCGCGGCCGTTCGCGAAGGAAATACCCTGACGCTTCCGTAGCCAGCTGCGCCGTTTCTACAGTGAAAAGTCCGGCGCTTCGCCTCGCCGCAGCGAAATTGAAATTTAGAACCATTCGCTGCGATACGCAATCCACCAGCTCGCCATGCCGATGGGAACTGTCGCCGCGAGCGCCCACCAGAGGGGAAGCGCGAGATCCGCGATTAGCCCCAACACGCCAAAGGTGAGCCAGAAAACCTTCCGTTGCATGCCACTATTCTACCGCTCGCCGACGCGGAGCCTGCCGCCAATGTTCGTTGTTCGTGCCCCTTCGTGAGGCTCTTAGCCTCCATGGGGAATTCCACCGTGTCTTACTGAGGGCTTCTCGTTCGACGCAGTTCACGCACCAGGTAAGCAACCACCACCAAATTGATCAGCAGGGCGAAACCCTTTCCAATGCTGGCATGCCGGACAAGCTCGTAGATTTCGATGGGCAGCAGGGAAGAAGTCGTGATGATCGTGAAGTATTCCGCCCAGCGTTTCCGGAAAGCCAGACCGATGCCTTCCGTAAAAAAAATCCCGGAATAGATGAATGTGCCAACACTCAGCTCTTTCAACCGACGATCATCCAGCCTAGACACTTTCTCCAGCAGTTTGTGAATGAAATGATTGTGGGGATCGACTTGAAAAACGCTGATCCAATGCTCGATCAGGACCGCCACATCTTTGTGAAGCAGTTTCAGCGCGCCGATGCCAACCGCGAGCAGCACACACCCTTTCAGCAGCTTGAACGCGGCGATCAGCAGCAGCCCGCGTCCCTTCGATGGTTTTCCCGCCATGCCCTTGTCCAGCCTCCGGAAGCCGGCCGGGCATTGTACCCTAGAAGAATAGTGCGTGGACTCCTTTCGTATGTCCGGGGAGCGCAAGAAAGGAGTGAACCGCCGCTGCACCACGCAGACGGCGGCTCACTGTCAGTGATGGATTTTGCGAGTGCCGTCGAACGGAAACTAAAGGCTCTCGATTCGCTTTGAATTGTCCCTGCAGCGCTCAGCGCTTACAGCGAGTGTAAGAAAGCGATCAGCGCAGCCTTTTGCTGCTGGCTGAGCTGCTGGAAGTTCTCCGCAACGTTCTCTGCTTCGCCTTTATGCCGTTGGATCGCGTCTGTATATGTCATCGAATTGCCGTCGTGCATCAGGCGGTTTCGCATGCGCAAACCCCACAAAGGCGCGGTCCGCAGTTTGTTGGCTGTGTCCGGGCCTCCGTTTTGCACGATGCCGTCGCCGGTGCCGATGTCGTGAAGGAGGAAGTCCCCGAACGGATGAATGATCTTGTTGCCGAGCGCGTCTGGTACGGTTAGCGTTCCGCCGTTGATCATCGTACCGGATGGCGCCGTGACGATGGTGCTCACATGGCAGTTGTCGCAGCCGATGGCGTCAAAAATCCGGCCACCTTGTTGCGCAGCCGCCGTCACTGCCGCAGCCAGATCCCGTGGCGGAACCTTTGACGAACGCATGAATCGAGCAAACGCATCCAGGTCCGCCTGCGTCGAATTCGGCACGGGGCCCTGGTTGAAGGAAGAGACATCCACGCCCAGTGATGTGCGTTCGGTCGGGAAGAACGATGTCGTAATGCCCATCTCGTTTACGTAGGCATCCGCGGAGAAGCTGAACAAGCTCGCATGCTGGTTCTTCCATCCGAAGCGCGCCACGCGCGTCTGCCCAGGGGCTTCCAGCAAGGGCACGCGAATCACTTCTCCTGAAATGCGCCCGCGCGTGTTGTCTGACTGCAGGCGGGCAATCTGCACCAGCGTATCGTCGGCAATGGCCTCGACGAAGCCGTCACCCAGGGTATTCAAAGAAGTGCGAAACGTTCGAATGAACTCACGATCGGGCACGTACGGCATGGGGACGCCCGGCAGCGCATTGCTATTGATCAACGACCCGCCGGGGGCGTCTACGAACGAGCCACTTCTATCCAGATGCCCGGCCCGCAGCTCAGTGACCTCGCTGATTCCACCGGTCGCAGGATTGAAATGGCACGCCGCGCAGGAATCCGCGTTGTACAAGGGACCAAGGCCATCCTTGGGAGCCTCGTGCTCGCTGAACACCATCGCGTCTGCATCGTGATCGGCTTCCGCGGCCACAAAGCCATTCGTCAGGTTGTCGAATCCCGCCGGTGCCTCCGTTGCACCCGGCGGTATGGGAATATTCGGGGAGTGCGGCAGATTGTTGGAAAAAGCCAGAGCTGACGCAGCAACAGCAACAAAAATTGCAGGCAGAACGATCCGCAGTTTCATCCGGTGTCTCGGTTCCGGGCTGGATAATGGGCTTGGGTAAGTGCGCGTACACTATCGCTGCGCCCGCCGGCAGGCTACTGTTCCGTGGGACAGTTTTGGAGCAGCTCTCCCTGCTGGCCTTCACTGCCACTTCCTGTTGGGATCATTCGTGTTTTGCGGGGATTCGCGTTCGTTAGGGCTTCTTCGAGGAATCCCCGTCCTCAACATACCTAGTGTTCGGCGCGGACAATTCCGCATTCGCATACCCGCTGATTTCGCACGCCAACGATATCTCCGTCAATTCCGGTCTCTCCCACTGCATGGCCACCCTCCTTCTCAAATTCTGTTTGGAAATTCTGTCAGCCACGTGCGCCTACGGCAGCGTGAACGCAATCACATAGTCGCCTTGTTTGGTGCCCAATTTTCCGTGCCCACCGGCGGCAATGACCAGATACTGCTTCCCGTTTAGCACATACGTCATCGGCGTGGCTTGTCCGCTCGCCGGTAACTCATACTTCCACAACTCCTTGCCGGAATCAGAGTCGAAGGCCCGCAAATAGTTGTCCATGGCAGCTGCCGCAAAGACCAATCCGCCTCCCGTCACCATCGGACCACCCAGTGTTACCGTTCCGGTGTTCATCCCTGGAATCCAGCTTCCCAGCGGCACATCCCAAACTTTTTTTCCGGAGAAAAGATCCACCGCGACAACCGTGCCCCACGGCGGCGCATTGCAAGGCAGCCCACTTGGCGAAAGCAACGGCGTTCGAAACATCGCAAACGGCGCACCCGTTTGCCGCGCGAACTCCCCATGGAGCCGGTCGGAATCCGTCTGGTTTTTGCGCGCATCCGCTAACTCTGCCTGCAGGATCAGCTTTACAAAAATCGGCAGTCGGTTCGTGTTCATGAACAGCAAATGCCGCTGCGCATCGTACGCCGAGCTTCCCCAATTGATGCCGCCGACGTTGCTCGGAAACACGAGCGTGCCCTGCAAGCTCGGCGGCGCGTAAATATCGCCCGACCGTGCCGCTTTGATCTTGTCCGCGCACCACTGTCGTTCCATTTCGTCTTTGCCCCAAGCGTCTTCAGGCGTGAGCTTCTCCGGCACGACGGAAATCGTGGAAGCTGGCTGCGTCGGCCAGGACTCTTCCCCCGGAATATCGCTCTTGAGCACCGGCCTCTCTTCAACAGGAAGCAGCGGCGCGCCGGTCAGCCGATTCAAAACAAACACGCGCCCCATTTTTGTGGTAATCGCAATGGCCGGCGTTCCGTCTTTCCATGTGAATAGCGATGGTTGCGAAGCCACGTCGTAGTCCCACAAATCGTGATGCACCACCTGAAAGCCCCAAACGAATTTGCCGGTGGTCGCACGTAGCGCTACGACCGAATTGGCCCATTTATTGTCGCCCTTTCGAATTCCTCCGTAATAGTCCGGGCTCGCGCTCCCCGTCGGAATGAACACCAGATCACGCTCCGCATCCACCGAAAGCGTGGACCATGCATTTCCGGCGCCCGTCCGCGGCGTTGTTTCGTACGCCCACGGTGCAATCGGATCCCAGGTCCAACGCAGCGCCCCGTTGCGCGCATCGAAAGCGCGAACAATCCCTCGCTCGACCGTGACGGCGCGATTATCTCCCAGCGAAGATCCGGTAATGACCAAATCTCTGACAACGGCAGGAGCCGAAGTCACCTGATAATCGCCGGGGTCGCGTAGCCGTACATTCGCCGTCAGGTCCACTTGTCCGTCCACTCCGAAGTCCGCGCACGGCTTACCGGTGGCCCCGTCGATCGCAATCAACCGCGCATCGAGCGTCCCAACAAAAATGCGTAGCGCGCAGGGCCGCCCAGCCTTGGCTGCCGAGTCATGCCAGGCAGAAACTCCGCGTGACGTCACTTCGGAAGCCCCGTAGGGAAGCTCCAGCTTCGGATCAAACTCCCAGAGCTTCGCCCCCGTCTCCGCATTCAAGGCAATGACCTGATCGTAAGGCGTGCTCAGGAACAGTGTGTTGCCAGTCAGAATGGGCGTCGCTTCGAACGCCGCCTTGTGATCGAGCTCGCCATCGTGCGGAAACGCACCTGTCCGTGCCGTCCACGCGGCTTTCAGCTGCGCGACGTTGCTGCGATCGATCTGTGCCGCCGCGGAATACCGCGTGCCCCCGGCGTCCCCGCCATAGCTTGGCCAGCCCGCCTCCGGCTTGCTTTGCCCCCGAGCGCTTGGGGCCAGCCATGGGAGAAGAAATAGTAGGAAGAGGAACCAGCGTGCCGTGCAGTCGTAGTATCGGTTTCTCATGGTGCCACGAGATACCGCAACGTGCCGGCACAACGCAACAAACTTGGGATGACCGGGCCCAGCCGAGGGACGAACGGGAAGCTCCCGAGGGCCGGCCTCTCGATGTTACTGCGCGCTCGGACCCGCAATCGCCGCAACAACCCTGTCCGCATCCAGTGATAGCGGAATTCGCAGAATCATCTCGAACTGCCAGCCCGCGTCAAAAAGTGCATCCGCTCCTCGATGGCGGCCCAACAGCACCAGCGTAACAACCCCTGCGGCCGTGGCCCCGATGGCGATTCCTGCCACCTTGCCGGGTGATGGCCCAAGCCTTGGCAATGGAGGCGGCTGTTGCTGAGCCCCCAGTCCGCCGCCAAATGCGCTACCCTCCGCGCTCTGACGTTCGGCCGCGGAGCTCTCGGGCAAACTCATCCCGGGATTCTCAACTCTCGCCTTAGCCATCTCGCCTTCCAGCGCTATCGCATAGCCATTCGCAAAAACGATCCGCGTAAAGTGAACCTTCAACGCTGGCTGGCCCGTTGAATCTCGCTTGATCACTCTCTCCAGTGAGCCTTCCACATAAGTTCCAGGAGGGATCATCACTTGCGTTCCAATCGTGACTGGAAACGCCGTCACTGCGCGCACGGAGTCCCCGGGCTTCGCCGTTCTTGTGCGAATAGGATTTGTCAGCGTTAGGGGAATCCGTGTGCCCGCGGGAATCATAAACGTCTGCTGTTGCGCAGGCGCCGGAGATTGTTCTTGAACTTGTTCTGCTGGCTGGTGGGAAATCGTCGGTGGTTCCTGCGCCCAGCATCCCGAAACAATCATCAGCCCTGCCATGGCCAATAGTCGCATGATCTCACCTGCCTTTCCTCATCCTGAAGGGACACCACAAGCCGTCTTCCTGGAGGCGCACTTGCGAATTCGCGCCCTGGAGTCCTCCTGCGTCTTTCTATTCGAAAGTCAGTTCAAAGATCTCGCCGGCGAATTGTACCGAGGCCAGCGAAACTGTTCCGTCTGCGTTGCTGCGCATCGACGTCGCGTCCCTGGGTATTTTCTGATCCAGAGCAATCACTCGCGCCTGCGCATGCACGGTTGGTTTTCCCTTCTGGACGATGTCCACCAGTGCCGTTGGACCCGCCCCCGTCCAGCTGAATTGATACTTTCCCGCCGTCAACGCGTTCCCAGCGATTAGCAGCGAACTCGAAAGAGTTAAAGTTTTCTTATAGGTCGCCGGCTTGCTCAGACTGGACATCACCACCGGCGGACCGGGACACGCGATCTCCGGCGTGCCCGGAGTGCCGGGGATCACGGTCGTTGGAGTCGCTGGAATCCCCGGTATGACCGTGTCCGGCATGCCATTCACTCCAGGTATGACCGTATCCGGCGTGCCCGGAGAGCCAGGTATGACCGTATCGGAAGTCCCCGGCGTCGCTGGAATTGGTCTGCATTTCGTTGCGGATTTCACCGGCGTAATCGCCAGTGGCTTCGTCTGGCGCGCGGCGGCGCTCACACGCGCCCCATCCAGAGAGAGAGCGTTCTGCAGCACCATCTCAATCTGTGTGCCGTTATCCAGCAGGATGTCGCTTCTCGGACTGACACCCACGTAAACAGTCGCTGTTGCCGTTGGCACTCCCGGCATTACGGCTTGTTGGCTCGTTTCTCTCGGCCCCGCCGAGCTCGGAGCTTCCTGGGAAACGCTGGGAATCTCCACCGTATAGCCGTTGGCGAAAATCATTTTTGTGAAATGCATTTGAAACGTGGCGCGCGCGGAGAACATGCCGGGCTTTGTCAGCGCGTCGATCTGGCCTTGCACGTACGTCCCCGGTGGAATCGCGATTAGATTATTGACCGCAACCGGAAACGCTGCCGCCGCATACACCGAGTCTCCCGGTTTCGCTGACTTGGTCCACACCGGACTGGTGAGCGCCAGAACAATTTTGGTTCCCGCAGGAAGCGTAACGGTTGGACTTACAGATGTCTTGCCTGTTGATGATTGGCTGGGTGCATCTGACTGTGGCGGCAGGGCCTCACGCGCTTGCGCAGCCCCTGCCAGGGCCGCAAACAATACTGCTGAAGTGAGTAGTCGCATACGCGCTAGCTCCGAAGACCTGCTCGCGTGTTCCTATCTAACAGACGGAATCCTGCGCGTATAGGTTTCACTTTGTTTGGCTATATGTTTCTGTGATATAGCGAACTTGCTGAAAAACACCATTTTTCAAGGACTCTTCAATAGTTCCGGGCGCTGCGAAACGTACCGCCGCGACCACCGCAGTTCCGTCCCGTCATGCAACACTACTTTGTACTCTCCGTGAAACCACGGCAGCATCTCTCGAATCGCCTCCAGCCGCACCAGCGTTCCGCGATTAATCCGCACGAAGAGTTTTGGGTCTAGCGTATTTTGCAGCGCGTCGAGTGTGCTCCGCAGCGTATGCGTTCTCTTGCCGCAGTGCAGCAACACGTAATTCCGGTCCGCTTCCGCCCAGGCGATCTCCTTCACCGACACAAAAATCGCGCGCGCACCTTCCTGAATCAGAATCCGCTCCGCGAACGATTTTTCGCGTTCCAGTTGCTCCAGCATGGCCTGTACGCGGGCGGGGAACCCATCTGTCGTTTGTTCCCGTTGCGCGCGGGCACGCTGCACGGCCTCTCGGAAACGCTCTTCGCTCACCGGCTTCAGCAAATAGTCGAACGCGTGCACTTCGAACGCACGAAGCGCGAACCGGTCGTGCGCGGTGACAAATATGACTCGCGGTAAGCTCTGCTTGGCGGCGTGCAGCGCCCGGATCACCCCAAATCCGTCCAATCCAGGCATCTGCACATCCAGGAAAACCAGGTCCGGCTTGTGTTTTTTCACCGTTGAGACAGCCGCTTCTCCGCTATCGGCCTCGCCAATGATCTCCACGCTGGCTTCTTCGCGCAGGAGCCGCAGAATTTTCCGGCGCGCCGGCGCTTCGTCGTCCACGACGAGAACCCGGAGTGGCTGCCGCGGACTCATTCGGAAGCTTGCGTAGGTTGATTCGAAAGATGCAGCGGGACGCGCAGCGTCACTTCCGCTCCGCCCGCTGGCCGATTGACGATCGTCAATTCCTGGCTCTCGCCATAGAGTTGCGCCAGCCGGTCGCGGATGTTCGAAAGTCCCAGCCCTCGTCCAAATACTCCCGCAGGATCCGTCTCACCCAGCCCGGCGCCAGTATCGGAAACCTGCAAGATGAGGCTGCCATTCTCCCGATGTGCGGAAACCGACAATTCCATCGCCGCCGAGCCGGATTTCATCCCATGCCGCAGCGAATTCTCCAGCAACGGTTGCAGCACCAGTTGCGGCACCAGCGAATTGTTCAGCGACGGATCGATCGCATATGCCACCCGAAGCTTGTTCTCAAAGCGTTTCTGCATTAACTCCATATACAACCGCGTGATCTCGAGTTCTTCCGACAACGGAATCTCATGCGCACGCGAAGCCCGCAGCGTCAGCCGCAGCAACTCGCTCAGCTGCGTAATCATCGCGTCCGCGGCGCGCACGTCTTCGTACATCACCGCCGAAATCGTATTCAGCGTGTTGAAAAGAAAATGCGGCTGCAGCTGCAGCCGCAAATTCTCGAGTTGCGCCTGCGCCAGCTTTGTCTGCAACTCCGCGGCCGCCAGCTTTTCCGCCTGCGCCATCCGGTACCGTTCGAACGCGTAGTACGCCAGCACTGTTATCGTGTACCCCACGAAGTCATTCGAAAACTCCATGGGATACCGGTAGGTCATGATCCCGTAGTCGTACGGCCCCCATCCCAACGCTGGAGACAGAATCTGCCGGCTCACCGCCATCATCGTGGTATGAAGAAAAGAAAATAGGATGGCGCCGGAAACGTGCCACGCCACCCGCCGCACCCAGCCCTGGCATTCGAAGAGGTAGTACCGCGCAAAAAGCAAAACAAACGGCAGCAGCAGAAACACGGAATAGACTCCCGTGGTTTCTTCCAGCAGCCGCCTGCCGAGCGTCCCCTCGTGCTGCCGCGAAAGATCGTCGAGATACCGGTATTCCAGCGCGCTGACGCAAAAAGCGGTGTAGATCAAAAACAGTACCGCCCACACTCGAGCGCGCGAAAGCCGCGGCGGTTTTGCGATAGTCAGTGGAGTGCCCATATTCGGAGAGTCGCAGGGAGATTATGCGCCAAAGGCGGCACTAGCGGAAAGTTCTAACGATTCGAATCGGGAAGGAGTAGGGCGGGGGACACCAGAACCTAAGGCCGCCGTCGGCCCGACGTATTGATCGAGCTGATTGCATTGACTGCTACCAGAAGCAAGATGGCACCGACAAGCGCGTAGACAATCACAAACATCTCCTCAAACTACAGCCTGAAACATTGCAGATCGGGTGCCACACGCCTGGCTTTTGTTTTCAGTGAGTTACGCAAAATAGGTGGGCAGAATAGTCGCCAACCGCGGACAACTGTGTGCCACAGTTTCACGACAAGCGAGTACTAATACTAGAAGTGCAGTACTCACTCTTTTTGGGCTGTTGAACGCGCCCGTTAGGTCTTGCTCAGCCGGATCGACCCGTCCCCGGTGTGAATCAGCAGTTGCTGGCCCCCACCGTTCATCTTCCCCCGGATTTCCGATTTGCTAAAAGTGCCTTCCACGGTCACCGGAATGCCCAGGCTGATATGCCCGTCGCCAGTCGTCGCTTCAATGTTGGCCTGGAAATCGGCCGGGAGCACCAGGTCCACGCTGCCATCCCCCGTTCGAATCGTCCAGCTCGATGCCATCTTCGATCCGTTCAAGACCCGCGTGTCCACGCTTCCGTCGCCCGTCTTCACGCTAAGCGCGTCAAAGCGCCCCACGATTCGAATGTGTCCGTCGCCAGAATCGGCTTCCACTTTGCCGTCCAAATCCCGCGCCTCAATCGATCCGTCGCCCGTCCGCAGCCGAATGTCACCCTTTAGGCTGTCCACCGTAATGCTGCCGTCCTTGGTGTGGAGATCGATGGCGCCGTTCAGTGTATTTGCTTTCACCGAGCCGTCCCCGGTATACACGCTGACCGTGCCGTTGATCGAATCTGCCTGGACGGACCCGTCGTCGGTATGGACCTCCAAGTCCGCTTCGCGAGGCATGCGCACTTCAATATGTAGGCTTCTTGAATTGTTACCCCAGGAAAAGCCCCAATGGCCCATAATCCGCGCGGAGAGCAGCACCTTGTCGCCATCCTGCTTTGAGTCGACGTGCAGGTTCTTTCCCAACTCGTACCCGCGATATTCCACCCGAAACTCCACCTGCTTATTGTCGCCCGTGGTCACACGCACGCTACCATCATTCGTCTCCACGCGCACATTGGCCCGCCCAGACACTGTAAAGGACTTGACCACATCCTCTGCCCGGGCCTGTGGAGCAGCCGCAGCCACGGTCAGCAGAGCCGCGCAAGCCATCCCCAGCCGAATGGCGGTATTGCGGTTAGAAAGGAAGTTCATGGGCAAAACCCTCCGTAAATGACGTTCCTAACAGTATAAACGACGCTCGGCCCCAAAAGGTTCCATGGAAGAAATCGGCAGTGAAGCGTCCTTGTCAAGAGGGCAACAGCGCTCCTGACCCCCTTCGGAGCGACTATTTTGACGGCGCGGACTCAAAATAACTCGAATCGGGCGGCGTGAAGAGAAAATAGCCCACAGCGATCAACAGCAGGAGGTGCGGCACCGATGAGGAGAGCGAGTCCAACGCTCTTGCCACGACGTGAAAGGCCAGCCAAATTAATACGAGCCAGCGAGCCCAGTTCCGACCCTTAAGCAAAAAAATTCCGGCCGCGATAGCGGCTATCTCTAAAAGCGCAATGGGAATCATCCAAAAATCGATCCTGTCTTTTATCAGGTGATAGCAGAGAGCTGCCAGGCCCACAAAAATGAACAGCCAGCCGAGGAATGCGGTGGAAAAGGGGCGTTTCATGACATTGAAAGAGTCGCAGCGAGATTCCTTGATTCCATTCGCGTCGCTCCATGCACCAGGGATATTAGCAGGCTACCGGCGAGTCTCTTGAAGAAAAGCCCTAATTAACGCTAACCGACGCGACGACAGATGACCCATACGCTTTTCTTCACATCGTCGGCGGTCAAGCCCTCACCCCGCCAGGTGCGAACCATCTGAGTAACGGGGGATCATTGACGGCCCTTTGGTATCGGGAATCCGCAGGCTATTATGGATGCATTCGTGAATCCGCGTAATAATCCCTGGGGGGCAATCGATGCCTTTGGAAATAACGCAGCGTGAGATGAATGGAATCTACCTTCTGGCGCTCAAAGGGCGTCTTGTGCTCGGACAAGAGAGCAGCGGTTTGCTTTCAATGATCGACAATCTTCACGCGTCCGGCGCCACGCGGATTGTCATTAATCTCGAGCAGGTCAATTATGTTGACAGCGCGGGCCTTGGCGCCCTCATCGAAGTGCATCGAAAGACAAAAGCCAAAGGCGGAGCCCTCAAGCTTTGTCTTCTCGGCCCGAACTTGAGGCAAGCGTTGGAAATTGCCCGGCTGCTCCCAATATTCGAAACCTGTCCCACCGAAACTGCCGCTGTTGCAAGTTTCTGAGAACGGCGGACGATGTCATGATCCGCTCGGGCGCTGCTCTCACCGCAAGGCTAGCTAACTGGCCCGAGGCACTTCAGTTGTTCGTGGAGTGCGCTTCAGCGTTAATCCTGGCCGGCGAAGCAAACCTGCCCGCTATACCGGAACCCAGTACCCTTGATCAAATCCACTTCGCCTATGGCCGTCATATCTCCTGACGCTCCGGCAAACTTGCCCGTTCCTCCGGTGAGGTGTATGGGATAGGTCACGACGGCAAACAAAGTTTGGGAGATTGGAACAGTCGTAGCAGTGGCGGGATCGAAGAAGAGTGTGTCTCCCGATTCCGTGACCCAGTGATGCTGGACATGAAACACAACGGTGTTTCCCACCTGCTGAGGTTGCCCCAAAAGGGTTCCGCTCACAGCTCCTCTCAAGTCGCCCGTCGCCGTACCCATCGTGGTGTTTTGATCGATCGCGCCGAAGTTGGTCATAATCGAGCCGCCAACCAGTGCGCAGTGCGGATCGGCCTCCCTCGGCGGACGGGGAACGGCCAAGGCATTGCCACTGCCGCTTTCTCCCGCAATTGCCACGAGTAAGACAGCGAAGGCGACAAAAAACGAGATTTGAGCAATTCTTCGCAATTTCATTTTGGTTTTCCTCCATTTTGATGAGCGGACGATTCTGCTGGGTCCAGCAGCAATTCATGGCGTCTGCTTCTACCTGATGTAGCGAGAAGCAGAACGAAAAACTGTAAGGCGCAGGTGACGCGGCGAATGGATATATCCGGATAGCGGTCGCGATGAGTGTGCTATCCTCCCGGTGATCCCCGAACAATTTCGTGGCCTACAGAGCGTTGAATGTCTATTCCCCCTACCCACGAGGTCACCCAGCTGCTGCAGGCATGGAGCGCTGGGGACGAAAGCGCACTCGAGAGGCTGGCGCCGCTGGTTTACGACGAACTGCATCGCACGGCACACCGTTACATGGCCCGGGAGCAAGCGGGCCACACCCTGCAGACCACTGCTCTAGTGAATGAAGTCTATATGCGGCTGGTCAAGGTCCGCGAGGTAAGCTGGCAAGGCCGCACCCACTTTTTTGCCGTTTGCGCGCGAATGATGCGAAGAATACTTACAGATTTCGCACGTTCCCGACGCTATCTAAAGAGAGGAGGCTGCGCGGCGCACCTTCCGTTTGAGGAAGAGCTATTCCCGGAAAGCCAGCCTCACGCGGACATCGTGGCCTTGGACGATGCGCTAAATGCCCTGGCAGACGTCGACCGGCGCAAGAGCCAGGTCGTGGAACTGCGCTTTTTTGGGGGATTGAGCGTGGAGGAAACCGCCCACGTATTGGACGTTTCCGTCGAAACGGTGCATCGAGACTGGAGACTGTCGAAAGCTTGGCTGTTGCGCGAAATGAGCGGTGAGAAACGTGATGAATCCTGAACGTTGGCGGCGTGTCGAACAGTTGTACCATTCCGCTCTGGCCCTGGAGGAGAGTCGGCGCAAGGCGTTTCTTGAGGACTCTTGTGCTGACGACGAGGCCCTGCGCCGCGATGTAGCGTCACTCATTGCTCGCCAGGGGCAGGCGGAGGAATTCATGGAGGTTCCTGCGCTGGAGATGATGGCGAGGGAGTTGGCTCAGGAACAGAAGCAACCTGGCGGACTCCTTGAAGACCCTCGCCAATTGGTGGGCCGAAAGATCTCGCATTACCGTGTGCTAGCCAAGCTGGGTGGCGGTGGCATGGGAGTCATCTATAGCGCTGAGGATTCGCGCCTGGGAAGAAACGTGGCTTTGAAGTTTTTGCATGAAGGCGCCCAGGACCAGGCGGCCCTGGAACGCCTGCGAAGGGAGGCCCGGGCCGCCTCTGCTCTGAACCATCCCCACATTTGTACGATTTACGACATCGGGGAATTTGAAGGCGAGTATTTCATCGCCATGGAAGCGCTTGAAGGCCAGACTCTGCGAGAGCGCATCGCCGGCAAGCCGCTGCCCCTCGAATTGCTTTCGGAATGGGGCATTCAGGTTGCCGACGCCTTGGAGGCGGCGCACATTGAAGGAATCATTCACCGGGATATCAAACCGTCCAACATCTTCATCACCAATCGCGGCCAGGCTAAAATTCTCGACTTCGGCCTCGCCAAGAGGACTCACCGAAAGATCGCTGGGCGGGCCGGGGCTGCGAATGATTCAACGCTGAGCCTGCGCGAGGAACACCTCACGAGTCCTGGAGAGGCGATTGGCACCGTCGCTTACATGTCTCCCGAGCAAGCCCGCGGCGAGGAACTAGACAGTAGGACAGACGTTTTTTCGCTTGGGTGCGTGCTTTACGAGATGGCGACAGGTCAGCCGCCGTTTACCGGCAGCACTTCCGCAGTGGTCTTCGATGGCATATTGCATCAGGTGCCCACGCCGCCCTCGCGATGGAGCCCTGGGATACCCGCGGAAGTGGAACGGATCATCGGCAAGGCGCTGGAGAAGGATCGCGAGGTGCGCTGCCAGACGGCGGCCGAGCTGCGCGCCGACCTAAAAAGGTTGAAGCGCGATACAGATTCAGCAAAAGCAGCATCGGCAAAGGAAGAAATCCCCGCCAGACCGGTGATCTCGCGACGATGGATGGCCGTACTCACGGGAGGCTTGGTCGCTGTGCTCTTGGTGGCAGTGGGTTTGAACCTAGGAGGGATGCGAGGCTGGTTGCGCGACACTGGGGAACGCCCACGCATTGGATCGCTCGCGGTGCTCCCGCTTGAAAATCTGTCGAGAGATCCCGAGCAGGAGTACTTCGCGGAAGGCATGACGGACGAATTGATTACCGACCTGGCCAAAATTGGGGCTTTACGGGTCATATCGCGGACCTCGGTAATGCAATACAAAGGGACACAGAAACCCATTGCGCAGATCGCCAAGGAGTTACAGGTGGATGCGGTAATAGAGGGCACTGTACTGCGCTCCGGCAATCGAGTCCGCATTACAGCGCAGTTGATCGCGGCCCCAACGGAAAGGCATGTCTGGGCGGAGAGCTATGAACGGGACCTGAGCGACGTGCTCTTCTTGCAGAACGAAGTTGCACGGACCATTGCCCAGCAGATTCGTGCCCAACTCACTCCGCAACAGGAGGCGCAGCTCTCCACGAACCGTCCGCTTCAACCGGAAGCCCACGAAGCCTTTTTGAAGGGGAAGTACTTCGCCAACAGATTGAGTCCCGACGGATTGGAAAAGTCGATCCACTACTTCAACGAGGCCATCAGCGCCGATCCGACGTACGGTTTGGCGTACGCGGAAATGGCTGAGACTTATTGCTGGGCCACCGCTTATCAATTGCTCCCCTCCCAGGAGGCGCTGGCTAAGGCAAAATCAGCGGCCCTCCATGCGTTAGAGGTTGATCCCAACCTGGGCGAGGCCCACAACGCACTCGCTTGGGTCAAGTATGTTCATGACTGGGACTTCCAGGGTGCGGAGGAGGAATTCAAGCGCGCCATCAATCTGTCGCCTGGGAACGCGAATATTCATTTATGGTATGGGAATTATTTAACGCAGGCGGGTCGCTTCGATGAGTCAATCGCCGAGATGAACACGGCCCAAAGTCTCGATCCGCTTTCCCCAATTCTCGGGTCACTTGCCGCAACTCCACTTCTTGGCAGCCGGCAATTTGACAAAGCCATTGAACAGCTTCACAAAGTACTGGAATTGGACCCCAATTCGCCGTTACCTCACATTTTTTTGCAGCAGGCTTACGAGAGAAAGGGTGATTTCCCAAATGCCATTAGTGAGTGGCAGCAGGTGGCCCTGGGATTTGGTGGAAAACTGGAAATTGTGACTCCGCGCACGGAAAAGCTGCGTCGTGCCTTCGCAGAGAGAGGAGAACGCGGGTACTGGCAGACGCAACTGGAGTTTCTCGAAGCCGACTCGAAGCAAAACCCTGTTGATAGCTACTCTTTTGCCCCTCTCTATGCCCGTCTGGGAGACCGGGATCGAGCTTTCCAATCCCTCGAAAAGGCTCTTCAGGAACACTCACAGGAATTGACTCTGTGGCTTCTAACGGATTCGGCATTCGACTCTATTCGGACGGATCCTCGCTTTCACGACCTGCTCCGGCGCATGGGCCGGACGCCGTGAGCAACAGACGCATTTGTCGGTAACTGGCTTCGCGCGCCAAAGGCCAAAAAAACTCTTGTTCTGAAATTTCACCGATCCCGCGCTATACTCGGACCACTCGACACTCTTGTCGACATCGGCGTTCACGCCGAGAAGGAGGTGATCCAGTGAGGTACGGTTTACGTTGACGCAGTAAAGGAGGCGCTTGTGAGCTTACCGAGCGCCTCTTCCTTTTTCGTCCCTCTGTCCGAATTCCCCATCATTTGACGAATTGATTCAGCGTCTCATCCCCACCAGGGAACCGCAGCCTTCGGTACTTAAGCGCGTTTTCGTTGCTCCCGCCGCCAGGCTCATTTCTTCAGCCTGCTGGGCCAATTGACCACCAACGAAAAACTTTGTGCCTTCGGTGTGAGTGGGGATGTGTTGGTGAGGAAACGTCCGTCCGGCGCCACATCGTAATACCGGCCATTCAGATTGCTGGAGGCCAGTTCGAACAGTGCTGTCGGACTGCTGAATGCAACGGGGCTGGCCGTTGTATTTAGCTGCACTGCCATCATTCTTAGCCCTTCTCGATAGTAGATCTCTCTCCCGTCGTGCCGCCAAACTGCTCGTTCCCCGCCAACGGTAGAAACCTGGTACTGCGCTCCACCGGTGGGAAAAGGTGTAATGTAGACTTCCTTTCTGCCGCTAGCATCTGATTCGTACGCTAGCCACCTCCCATCGGGAGAGAAGGCCGGGAAGGTTTCATTTGCAGCCGAATGAAGGAACGGTTGCGGCTTGCCTTCACCGGCAAGCGCCACGGCGTAGATGTCCGCACCCGTGGCACGGTCGATAAAATCATAAGCGAGATACTTTCCGTCCGGTGACACGGCGAGGTGCAGCGCTCCAAACTGGTCTTTGTTAAACTTCAATACCTCTTTCTCCTCCCCGGAGCCATCCGCCGATCTCACATAAATATCCTGCGGCCCATTGGCAGTCAACGTGAAATAGATCTGCCTGCCGTCAGGCGACCAGGTCGGACTGCCTCCATCGCTATTGCGGAGTGTCATCAGCGTCCTGGTTCCCCGCGAATCCAGAACTTGGATCTTGCTCTCCTTCAGGCTGGTCGTATCCGCCACGACATGCGACCCATCGCGCGAAATGGCCACGTTCACGAAGCGGTCGTGCTCACCCAACGTGCCTGTTACTTTTCCGTTCCGGTCGTACCACACCAACTGCGAGCCTGTGGGAGCATCTCCTGCCATGTACACCAGCCTCCCGTCGGCGGAGGTCGAGAATTCCGCAATACTGAAGAGTGTCTCGAAACTTGCATGTTCGACGATGGCCGCAGGGACTCCGCTCAATACTCCGGTGCGTGGGTTAAAGCGTTGTGCGACGAGATTGCCATCGCGCCAAAAAAGCAAGTTTCCGTTGGCAAAAGTAGCGCTGCTGCATGTCCGCATTAGCGAGACGTCTTGTTTCCCGTCGATGGAGGCGAAGTGCAACTCATTGCGTTCCGTGCACGAACCGTTCGGAGCGTCTACGAAAAGGAAGTGTTCGCCGTCGGGCAGGAAATATGGCCAGCGACGGCTAACTTCCTCCAGAGGCACTGAGGAAGGCTTCAAGGCAGCGATTGCCACCGGCGTCCCGCCATCGGGGGTTACACGAAGAATCGGACTTAGTCTTGTGGCCGCAAAGATGATGATTCCGGAGCTTCCCCAGCTTCCTCCTCGGGCGTCAGCGGCATCGCAGATGATCTGAACTGGTCCGCCGTCCGCAGCGACCCGCTTCAGCTTGCCATCACCAAAAAAAGCGATTTCGCGCCCGTCCGGAGACCAGAAGGGATAGTATGCGCCGCTGGTGTCGCCAACTTCGCGGGCCTCGGTCGAGGCCAGCACGCGCAACCAGATCGAGCAGGTCTTGCCTCCGACAATTGAGGCTGCTGCAGATTCTGTTTTGCAGCCTATAAATGCAACCCTTCGCCCATCGGGAGAAATCTGCGGCGGTCCAATTCTTCCCGAGGTATCTGCAAACACACCGGGCGGAGGAATTACCGAAACCATCAACGGCGGCTCCGGCGCAGGCCGTGTCGCGAAATACGTCACCGCCATCGTCACTGCGATACCAGCCAGCATCATCATTGCCCATACCAGTCCCAGGCGGGATTTCCATGATTTCTCTGCGACTCCGCGTGCCGCACTGTCCGCGCCGCTCTCACCGATCCATTTCAACTCACTCGCCAGGTCCCGAGCCGTCTGCCAACGTTCGTCGCAATCCTTCGCGAGGCATTTCCTTATGGCGTGATCCAAATTCGCGGGTGTCAGCGGCTTGATCGTGCTTATGGGCGCCGGCTCCTTCTCCAGGATCGCCGACGCCACGCTCAATTGGGTCTTCCCTTCGAACGCTTTCTGCCCCGTCAGCATCTCGTACAGCACCGCTCCCAACGAAAAAATGTCGCTACGCCCATCCAGTTCTTTCCCCTCGATCTGCTCTGGCGACATGTATTGAAACGTCCCGACAATCGTTCCCTCTTGCGTAACGGGCGGCTGTTGTGGGGCCGCAGCCGTCATCGTCGCTAGCGTCACCATCGGCGCCGCGGGCTTCGCTAATCCAAAATCCAGCAGCTTCGCCCCACTCGCCGTCAGCATGATGTTTCCCGGCTTCAAATCCCGGTGCACCACGCCATTCCGGTGCGCCTTGTCCAGAGCTCCCGCGATCTCTTGCCCTATCTTCAACATCTGCCCCAACGGCAGCAGTCCTTTCTCCAGCCGCTTCGCCAGCGTCTCTCCCTCCACGCACTCCATCACCAGGTAGTCCACTCCATTCTGGCTACCCACGTCATGCAACGTGCAAATGTTCGGATGATTTAACCCGGAGATGCTCTTCGCTTCCCGCTCAAACCGTTGCTTTGCCAGCGGGTCCGCGGAAATACTTGCGGGCAGGATTTTAATGGCTACGGTCCGCTCCAACCGCGTATCGCGCGCGCGATACACCTCGCCCATCCCGCCCGCGCCGAGCGGCCCCACAATCTCATACGGTCCGAGCTTTGACCCGGAAGTAAGCGTCATAATTGCAGGGATTATAGCCTCAGAAACGCCTGGCGAGATACCTTCGACCGCTTCGGTCCTGATTGTGCGCTTGCCGGAAAATGTGGATGGGCATTCGAAACTCGACATTGTTGTCGACATCGGCGTTCCCGCCGAGAAGGAGGTGATCCAGTGAGGTGCGGTTTACGTTGAAGCAGTAGAGGAGGCGCTCGTGAGCTTATCGAGCGCCTCTCCTTTTTGTTCCCTCTGTCCGAATTCCCCATCATTTGAAGAATTGACTCAGCGTCTCATCCCCAGCAGGGAACCGCAGCCTTGACGTCCGCTAATCGGCGGAAACAGAAATTCTTAATCCGTTTAAAGGTAATTTGGTATCGTAATTGCCATAGTCGGAGGTTTGCCCGATCGCACGCACGCAACCTGCGCCCCGTACTTGTGCAGGAGGAGGTGAAGAACTTGCAAGCTCTGTGGCAGGACATCTGTTACGCGGTGCGCATGCTGAGGAAGAATCCTGGATTCGCCGCTGTCGCCGTGCTATCGCTGGCCCTGGGAATCGGCGCCAATACCACTATCTTCACCGTTGTGAACGCCATTCTCCTCAATCCCTTGCCCGTCAAGGACATTTCCCGTCTCGTCCAAGCGGATACCATTGACAGCAAGACCATAGTGACCGCGGCAAATGCTACGAAGCTCGGCATGTCGTATCCAAATTTCCAGGACTATGCCAGAGAGAACAAGGTTTTCGTGGGGCTCGGATGCTTTGTGGGCCCGCTCCCCCTGACGTGGAGCAGCGGGACGGAACCCAGGCAAATTTTCGGACAAATGGTCAGCGCAAACTATTTTGAAATCCTCGGACTGCGTCCTGTTTCGGGGCGTTTCTTCCTGCCCGACGAGGATACCAAGCCGGGCGGCAACAATGTCGCGGTAGTAAGCTACAGCCTGTGGGCCAATAAATTCGGATCTGATCCCAATGTGGTTGGCAAGATTCTTACGCTGAACGCCACACCTTACACCGTCATCGGTGTGGCCCCGCACAGCTTCAAAGGTACGTTTACGTTTGGCAATGCCGAGCAAATCTGGATTCCCGTCAGCATGTATCCCCAGTTACTCGCGGGTTTCTTCAAAGACAATTTTAACGATCGCCGGTTTCTGGCCACTACTATGATCGGCCGGCTAAAAGACGGCGTTAGCCCGAGTGGAGCGGAAGCCTCGCTGAAGACAATCGCAGCGCATCTGGAGAGCGCGTTTCCAAAAGACAACGCCAGCCGGAGTGTGGCTTTGACACCTCTCGCAGACGCGGCTGTGGGAGTGAACAATCGCGGCCAGATCGTCCTCGCCGGTGGATTGATGATGGGGATAGTGGGTTTGGTTCTTTTGATTGCCTGCGTGAACCTGGCAAATCTGTTGCTTGCCCAGGCGGCTCGCCGGGAAAAAGAAATTGGCTTGCGAGCCGCGCTCGGAGCCAGCCAGGGCAGGGTCATCCGGCAATTGCTCACAGAAAGCCTGGTGCTCGCGATTCTTTCTGGAGTTGTTGGCTTGGCGATCGCTTATGGTGGCCGCGCAGCGCTGTGGTCTTTCCGGCCGCCCTTCATCCTCGATGGTGACGTCGATTTGGGTTTCGATTCCCACGTGCTTTTCTTCACGTTAAGCATGGCACTTCTTACAGCTGTGTTCATTGGGGTGGTTCCGGCGATCAAGGCTGCAAAACCCAACTTGATCGAAGTGCTGAAAGCCGGTGGACGAGGCGGCACTGTGGGCTGGACGAGGAACCCGTTCCGCAGCCTTCTGGTCGTAACGGAAATTGCGCTGGCGCTTGTCGCCCTCGTCGGCGCGGGTTTATTTATTCGCAGCATGCAAAACGCGCAAGGCATCGATCCAGGGTTCGAGTCGAAAAAACTCTTCGTGTTCGCTTTCGATCTGGGAGCCTTGCATTACGATGAAGGCCGTGGACAGCAGTATTTTCGCGCCGCGATCGATCGCGCCAGGACATCTCCTGGGGTCGAGTCGGCAACTATCGCGTCCAATTTTCCGCTCGGCGGAGGACTTGGGCGCACCGTGTTCCCGGAAGGTCAAGATGAAGCTTCCGGCTTTCGTGGGACTTTGACCCAGCTCGACGACATCAGTCCGAACTTTTTTGAGACTCTGCATATTCCGCTCGTAAGCGGCCGCGAATTCACCGACGCCGATCGCAAGGACACAACTCAGGTCGCTATCATCGACGAAGCCATGGCAAAACAATTCTGGCCAAATCAGAACGCCGTCGGGAAACGCTTCCACTTCTTCGGAGAAACCGGGTTGCGCGAAGTCGTTGGCGTCGTGCGCAATACCGTTGTGAATGCCATCGGAGAAGAACCTCAGCCGTTGGCCTACTTGCCTCTCACGCAAGATTATGCCCCTGCGGCCACTATACAGGTGCGAACTAGCGGCCGGCCCGAAGCAGTCAGCGCCACAGTTCGGAGCCAGGTTCAATCACTAGACACAAACCTCGCGCTAACCAACATGAACACCATCGGAGAATTGATCGATCAGGGACTATGGGCGCCGCGAATGGGCGCCGGGCTGCTGACTGTGTTCGGCGGACTCGCCCTGCTCCTCGCGGTGGTGGGTGTCTATGGCGTGCTCTCCTATTCGGTGAACCAGCAAACGCGCGAAATCGGCATTCGCATGGCCATGGGCGCACAGACCGGCCGCATATTGCGGCTTGTGGTAGGGCAAGGGATGCGGCTGGCAGTCGCCGGGCTAACGCTGGGTCTGCTGGTTGCTTTCGCAGCCATGCGCGTCCTTTCCAGCCTGCTCTTCGGGATCAGTGCCCACGATCCGCTCATCTTCGGTGGTGTCTCGCTGGTTTTGGCGACCGCCGCTATCCTGGCTTGCTACATCCCCGCCCGCCGCGCCACAAGGGTCGACCCGATCATCGCGTTGCGTTACGAATAAGCGATGGTCCTTTCAGGACCACAACGGATCGAGAATCAAAGGCTCACGAACTGATAGGTCCTGATCTCTCTGTCCGAATTCCTTATGATTTTGCGAATTTATTTGGCGTCTCATCCCCAGCAGGGAACCGCAGCCTTCGGTTTTGAAGCGTTTTCTTGCGCTCACTGCCGGAAGCCGCTGATCGGAATCTGTCAAACTGCCCTCAGCGCCGAGCAGCGGACCGCCTGGGGGCAATAGACTTTTGTTTTGCGGCACCCGGCTTGGCCCGCAGAGCGGCCAGGAAGTCAGCCGTGGGCAGCGTATTGATGACGTCGTGTTTCTCCAGCCAGCCGCGGCGAGCCATAGTCACACCGTGACGGATGAAGGAGAGGTTGGCCCCGCTGTGGGAGTCCGTGGAGATGACCACCTTGACGCCGCGATCCTTGCACATGCGCAAATAAACGTCCTTCAAGTCGAGCCGGTCCGGATACGAATTGCACTCCATGGCCACCCCATGCTTCGCGCAGGCCTCCAGAACTTTTTCCATGTCATAGTCGATGGGGTCGCGCCGAAGCAGCAGCCGTCCTGTCGGGTGCGCGATGATCTGCGTGTACGGATTCTCGATGGCCGCAAGCATGCGCTCGGTCATGGCCGCCCGATCGAGGTTGAAATACGAGTGGATGGAGCACACCACAACCTCAAGCTGCGCCAGAATTTCGTCGGAGTAGTCGAGCACGCCGTCCTTGAGAATGTCCACTTCCGCTCCAGCGAACACTTGGATGCCGAGGCCCTTCTCGTTTGCCGCGTGAATCTTCTTGATGTGCGCGGCCATGCGCTTTTCATCCAGGCCGTTGGCCACCGTCACCGCTTTCGAATGGTCGGTGATGGCGATGTACTGGTGGCCCAGCTGCCGCGCGGCTTCAGCCATCTCCTCAACCGAATTCTTTCCATCGCTGGCCGTGCTGTGCATCTGCAAATCACCTTTCATGTCTTTCAGTGTGATCAGATGCGGCAGTTTGTGCTCCTCCGCAGCGGCAATTTCGCCCGTGTTCTCGCGCAGTTCCGGCGGAATGAAATCCAGCTTCAGTTTTGAATAAATCTCTTCCTCCGTCCGCCCGGCAACCCGCTTTTCGGCTTTCAGCGTAGCCAATGCGTATTCGTTCAGCGTGTAGCCCATGTCGTTGGCGCGCCCGCGCAGCGTCACGTTGTGCTCTTTCGAACCGGTGAAGTAGAGGAGCGCGGCGCCAAAGTTTTCTTTCTCGAGCAAGCGCACGTCCACCTGCAAACCGTTTCCCAGTGTGAAGCTGACCTTGTTTTCTCCGTGCGCCAGTGTCTGGTCGATCCCCGGAAATTCCAGAATATGTTTTGCCAGCGCATCCACATGTTTTTGCGAAGTGTGACCGTCAGCCAGCGTCACCAGCAGATCGAGGTCGCCCACGGTTTCCTTGCCCCGTCGCAACGATCCCGCGGGCGTAATGCCCTCGGCGGCTTTTCCCGCTTTTTTGATGTGTGCGATGATCGCTGTCGCCGCGTCTTCCGCCACGTCAATGTGAAATCGCCCCGTAGATTTCTTGAACACTTCCACGGCTTTCAAAATATTTTGTTCGCTTTTTTCGCCAAATCCTGGCAAGTCGCGCAGTTTGCCCTCTTTAGCAATGCGCTCAACGTCCGCCACCGTCCCTGCCTTGAAGTTGGACCACAGAAACGCCACTTTCTTCGGCCCAAGTGACTGCAGCTGCAGCACATCCAGAAGCGTCGCCGGATATTTCTTCAGCAGTTTCTTTCGCAGCGCGTAGTCGCCGGTCTCCACGATTTCCGCCAAGTGCGCGGCCATGCCATCCCCGATCCCCGGGAGCTCCTTCAGTTTCTTCGGATCTTTGACGAGTTGCTCAATCGAATCGGGCAACCCATCGATGAGTTCCGCCGCCTTCTCGTAGCTGCGGTAACGCCCGATGATGGCGCCGTCAATTTCCAGGAGCTGCGCCGTCTCGCGCAAGATGCGGGCAATCTGTTTGTTGTCCATGGCGCAACGATTATAAACCCGGGCGGGGAACTGGAAGCAAAATCACACGATTCGAATCGGAAGCAGCGTCTTATTCGAATCAGAGGTGGCGCCATTCGAATCGCGGCGCCGCGCCCCCCCCCCAAAAAAAAATGGCCGGCAGAGGGGCGCACCCTGCCGGCCGAAAAATGGCTGTACGGCTCAAGCACCAATTTTAGAGACTTCGGCCGCTTGGGGGCCCTTCGGCCCTTGCACGATTTCGAATTGGACCTGATCTCCTTCCTGAAGCGTGCGGTACCCATCGCCGGTTATGGCGGAATAATGTACGAAGACGTCTGGACCATCATCGCGCCCGATGAAGCCATACCCTTTGGAATTATTGAACCACTTGACAGTTCCTTGCAATGCGATCGCCTCCCTGAATAGGCACTCAGATTTTTTCAAACACGGCGGCAAGCGGACAGTCCCCGAGCCGTGATGAATACAAATTGCGCGGAGTGTACCAGAATCGAAGTTCGAGTCAATAGAACATTCGTATTTTTTAGTAAGGTTCAATACGCAATTATGCGTTTATCTAATCGATTCAATGCGGTTTAGCGGAAAACCGTTTTCCCGCGGTCAGGAACCGCAAATAAAAAAGAATTCCGGCAATCGATTTTGCGTCGCGGAGCTTTCCCGTTCGAATCATTTCTTCTAATTGCTTGAAACTAAAGGCACGGGAAAAAAGTTTCTCATCTTCCTCGGGTTCCGCCTCCCCGGCGGTGAGGCCCTCCGCCAACAAAATGAACATCCGCTCCTCCAGAAAGCCGGGGGTGGGGAAGACGTCCAGGAAGATTCGAAAGCTCCTGGCGCGGTAGCCGGTTTCCTCGATCAGCTCGCGGACGGCGGCGTCACGGGGGCTTTCGCCGGCATCGATCCGGCCGGCGACCAGTTCCCAGAGGTATTGATGGGCGGCGTGGCGATATTGGCGAATCACGAGGATGCGTCCGTCGGGCAGTACCGGTAGGACCACGACGGAGCCGGGGTGGGTGATTACTTCGCGTGTGGTTCGAACGCCGCTGGGTTCGATGACTTCGTCGCGGCGGATTCCGAAGACCGGGCCATTGTAAATGGTGTTCGAACTTAGAACTTTTGCCTGTTTCGAACGCAGCCTGCCTGAAGGTTTCTTCATAATTCTTTCCTTGTCCGGGAGAGCCGTGGGACATGATACCGGAAAATGGTAATTCGCCATCGCGCTCTGCGTTCGAACGCTGTTTGCTTGGGGTAGGCGGTACGCCTATACTCGGCGTCAGCGTGATTGTTGGCAATCGGAGAGGCCGCGCTGAAGCGCGACCCTACATAAGCCAAAGCAGAACCGGAAACAATGACGATTAACACCATCATCGTGGATGACGAGAAGCCGGCCCGGGACGAGCTGGCGTATTTGTTGAAAGGCTTCCCGGAAATTAACGTGATCGGGCAGGGGAAGAACGGTGTGGAAGCCGTATCGCTGATCAAGGAGCACGCGCCGGATCTGGTTTTTCTGGATGTGCAGATGCCGGGATTGGATGGCTTCGGCGTTTTGAAAAAGCTCGTGGAACGCAAAATGAAAGTTCCGCACGTGGTCTTTGCGACGGCCTTCGACCATTACGCGGTGCAGGCGTTCGACGTGAACGCGGTGGACTACGTTTTGAAGCCGTTCGACAAGGCGCGCATTTCGAAAGCGATTCAGCGCGCGCGGAAAGAGATCGAGGCGCACACCAGTCCGACCGAGCGCCTGGAACAATTGGTACAGCAACTGGGGGCAGGGAAGCAGACCTCCTCGCAGCCGGTGAAGCTGCTGGTGAAATCGCAGCAGCGACTGCTGCTGGTAGACGCCGAAGATTTAATTTTCGCGTCGATCCAGGACGGCGTGATTTCCGTGGCTTCCAAAGATACGGAGGGCACATCGAATTATCGCACGCTGGAAGAACTAAACGCCGCGCTCGATTCGGAGTCCTTCTGGCGCCCGCACCGCTCTTACCTGGTGAACATTCAGCACATCAAGGAAGTTGTGCCATGGTTCAAATCCGGCTACATGCTGAAAATGAACGACAAAAAAGCCACCGAAATTCCAGTAAGCCGCGCTCAAACGAAACGCCTGCGCGAATTGTTCAAGCTGTAATATCGAAGAACTTCATGGTTTTGTTGCTCGTTCCCGCCGTTTGGACCATTTCTCGTTGTAGTCATCACCGGTGATTCGCTTCGATTCCACATGTGAAATCTGTTCTATGATAAGCAAGCGGCAACAGCCCATATGTCCGTATCCTGGCATGACGCCAATAAGCTTGGGATTCTGTTTGGGATTTTGGGAAAAGAATACGCCCGTGAGTGTCGCTGTGACTCGATAAAGCGGTTTCTTGTTCTCCCGCTCCGTGACATGACTGAAAAACTCATCAAACGATGCATCCTTCGCGAGAGTATACTCCACCCCAGAGAAGGAAATGTTCTTACCCGGGATGCGTTTCCTGTCGCCCCACATTGACATAATGGGGGTAGCAACATCCCCGCCAAACATGAGCCAGACATCGGGAGACTGATTGCATCGCAAGTCATAGATGCTGAATTCCTCAAATTCAAGACTGATTTTTCCGCGGACTTGAACCTGTTTGCCATCGTAAGCTTTTGGGTCCTTCAGCAGTTCACAGAGTGAAACCGAGACCGGTGGCAAGGACTGGGCAGACGCAAAACTCGGAAGTGCCAACGTGGTTAGTAGGAACAGCCAGGAAACGCGCCTTGGTCTCATCATAAGTCTTGACTCCGAGTGTACATCTAGCTGAGTTCGTCAGTCCTGCTGTTTGAGAACGGTACCGCACAGGCAAAAAAAGTCCTTGCAAAGGGTTTCGGATCTGGTATGATACTTATGGGGTAAGTTGTGCTTCAGGCAACTTGCCCTTTTTGTATTTGCGGGTAGCCTGCCTCGGATCGCTCTGGTTTTAACCTTCTGAAAACTTACGTTAGGCCTTAGGGGCTGTTGTAGCCCTCGCGGCCGCGCTGCGTCCGCTCCTTGCTCTCGGCGTAAAGAAGAGACAAGGACTTAACGCAGAGAGCGCGGAGTGCGGAGCGCAGAGATCACAGAGAAAGAAGCAGATTCCCCGGGCAAACCCGGCCCTCGGAATGACAGGTTCAAACTCTACGGTTCCGCACAAGGGGCGCGGGCTTTAGGGCGTCTCAAGCAGGGCACGATATATCGTGCCCCTACTTTTTCCCCCAAAATTCCAACTCTGGACACAAACATGAAAAACATAAAACCCAATGCCGAACTCGTCTGGAAACAACTCGATGACCTGCTCGTTCCGAGGCTGCGCCTGTCCATCGCGGAGCGCGGGGTCTATTCTCATCTCCTGCGGCACAGCCGTCTCGAAGGCAAGGCCCTGCTGCACTTCTCCCTTACCTGGCTCGCCCGCGGAGCTCGCGTGTCGACCAACCCCGCCCGGCGAGCCGTACGCCGTCTTATCGCGCATGGCGCTTTGCGTCTAGTCAAACGCAACAATGCCGGCCACGTGGTCGAGGTGCGGCTGCCCGACGAAATTCACGCCACCCGCCAAGGCAGGCTGCCCGTTCATGACGGGATCGACTTCGAGGCAGACTTCCTGACGACCAAGGCTCTGCGCCAGGCCATCCATAATCGAGAACGCGGATTCTGTTTCTATTGCCTGCGCCGACTTACGCGTCTGATTCGCTGCCTCGATCACGTTGTGCCACGGGTGAGCTTCGGGAGCAATTCCTATCGCAATCTTGTGTCCTGCTGTTCGCGCTGCAATGTGCAGAAAAGGGATCGCTCCGCCAGTGATTTTCTCCGCCGGCTCTATCGCGAGCGGCGGTTGACGGCGCTCGAACTCATCGACCGCCTTCGCGCGCTGGATGCACTTGCTTCGGGCAAGCTTCCGGCTCCTCTGCCCAAGTAGAAAATAGAAAAGGGAAATTAGAAAATAGGGGAGAAGAGGAAAACGGAAACTAGAAGTTCGAAGAGGACAAGAGAGAGACTCCATCCATGGATTCCGAACAGTCAGAACCCCCAGGCAGAAAAGCGCAACCTGGGGCACCCGGCGAAACGTTTAGGAAGTTAAGGATGCGCCGCACGCCAACACGCTTCGAGCCTGTGTTTTGAGTGCAGACAAAGGAAAAACGTTTCCGGAATAAAAGAGTGCCTCGATATTCCTGGCGGCGGAGACGCAATGTTCGGCTGACATCATGGGATGTCGAACGCGCTTCGGAAACTCGTCATAAGTCTTGCCTTCGAGACGCCTGCCGGCCTTCGCCTTGCGAACTCCGCCCCATTGCTTGAAAAAGAAAGGAACACCGCTACGCTTGCACTGATCCCGAAGCTGCAAGACCCATTCTTTCTTCATTGGCCTGGCTCCTGCGCCGCTCTCTCCACCTACAATCATCCAGTCGATGCCTCGCAAGTCCAGTCTGCCCATGTCTTCCAGCAATGGCTCCACAGAGAGAAACCGAACCGATGCGTTTGCATTTCTCAAGTCTTCGATCCGTGGCAAACCATACTTCTTATCTTCCACGCTCACACCCCACCAGATGTGTTGCTGCTCGGCGGCAAAACGAAGCTTTGTATTGAGAAGCCTGCGGAGGCGATCCGATCGTTTGGTTAGCACCTGGTAGGTATGCCACTTCGCGGCCGCCATCACTTGTGCCACAGCAACGATGTAATTCTCTGGAACCTCGTCGTGAAAAAGGTCGCTCATGGAATTGACGAAGATCATTTTCGGTGCGCGCCATCGGAGCGGTTCCGCAAGTTTCTCCGGGACCAGCCTCAGATCAAAGCCCTGCTCGTAAGGGTGCCCTTTGACCCCCCTAAAGCGCTCCGCAAACGTCTCGGCGTAGCAGTGCTTACAACCAGGACTAATTTTCGTACAGCCTCGCACCGGGTTCCAGGTCGCGTCCGTCCATTCAATAGTGGATTCGATCGACATCAACTGTCTCCGCGTTTTTCGTATTTTTTGAAAACATCCCGTACTATATGTTCGGCCGTATTTTTCTGCGATGCGAAGAATAAATAGTAGACTACTGCACCTTTCGTATTCCTCATAGGTAGAGGCTTCGGAACTCTTGCGAATCCGGCAACCTTCTTGAGGCGTTCTCGAAATGCCTCCGCGACGACTTCGTTAGACTGTTTTTCTGGTTCACCGAACAAGTTGGTGTCGGTGCGGTATGCAATGCCTCTCCATGAATCATCTCCCCAGTAGGTATTTAGTCTCGCCTTTTGAACCTCATCCACAGCTTCGGGATTGCGCCACAGGACATTTCGGTTCATGTCCGCTACCGGAAAATTTAGGAAGATATCGAGCGTCTTCATCTGGCCAGCGGCGAAAATTACAGACCAATCCAAGTCGAGCCCATATGGATCGAGGACACAGAGGCCACGCCGGAAATCCTTCCACTGTACTCGCGGGAAAACAATATCTAGAAGAATCCGATTGCAGTCGCCTTGATAAATCGATACATCCTCACGCGGTTGTATGAGGCTTCGCAGACTCTCGACCTTTTCAGTAACTATATCGATGAGATGGTATTCTCGGAAAGGGGGCTGGACCCACAAAGCATTCAACGGGCTTCCGGGCACAAAGTTCTTCATCAGTTTGGTGAGGTGCATTCCGGCGCCAGCAAACGCATCAATGTAAACATGTTCCAAGGATGGGTTTCTCTGAGCCGCAAGGATCTTGGAATAGGCAGTAGCGTAATCCTTCAAGATTTCGAGTTTTATTTCGGACCAGTAACCAATCTCATCGAATTCAGGCTGGCTTCCCATAAACGTCTCTATGTTCGCTTTGTCTTCGCCTTGTGTCAATGCGGCGTGGTTTCCGGTACGCATTTATTAATATACTTTCCGATAATAGAGAACTTATTCTCAGGGTCAGATGAAAGTGGGCGACGAGGTGGCAAACGTGAGGCCATCCCGTGTCTCTTTGGGCGAAGGAGGGTGGCCGCGCCTCAATTCCGAAAAAGCGCTTTTGGGTGGCGGGTGGCACACCGGAAGCCTTCCGAAATACTCTGGGCTACCTACACGACCAAGCGAAACCAGAGAGCCACCACTTCTGTTGGACCATCCGCGGGGGTGTGCCATTTTGCACAGAAAGTTTTTCTTTGCTTGTTTACTGTCCTTGGCTGAAGTGGGGGTTCGAGGGCGCCGAAGTGCGGACAATCTCATGGAAGACCCTGCTCCCTTGCATCGCGATCGTACTTTTGGCGGCCACGATCGCTTACGCCGAATCGCCGGTGGCGGTTCCCGAAACAACCACGGCGGCGCTCGCCCGGATTCGGGACGCGAACATCCATTGGACGGCCTTCCGACTTCTCGAGCTGGCAATTCCACTTTTCTTTCTGTTCACCGGACTGGGCGCGCGCGTGCGACGGATGTGCGAGTCTATTTCCGGCCACCGCCGGTTTTGGACGGTTACGCTGTTCGTCTGCGCCTATCTGATCCTGGCCGCGCTGATCGCCCTACCCTTCGACTTTTATGCCGGCTATGTCCAGGCGCACGCCGCAGGACGGTCCGACCAGACCTTGCCGAATTGGCTGAAAGGGGAGGTTGTGCACGTTGCGGTCAACCTGGTGGTCGCATCGCTGTTAATCTGGTTTTCTTACCTGTTGATGGTCAGAAGCCCGCGTCGCTGGTGGCTCTATTGCGCGCTGGCGCTGATTCCGGTCGCATTTCTGGCTCTGGTGGCATTGCCCGTGTGGGTCAAACCGCTGACGACAACCTATAAACCACTCGACGACCGCCCGCTCGAAACGCGGATCAAGTCGTTGGCCGCGCGATGCGGCGTCGTTGACATCCCCGTCTTGGTCGGCGGCAACGACACTGGAGTGGATGGCCTCGGTCCGACCAATCGCGTCATTCTGCAGAGCAACTTGGCGTCGGTCGAGTCACCTGCCCAAATCGAGTTCACCATCGGCCACGAATTGAAGCATTACGTCATGGGCGACAACTGGAAAGCGCTGGCGATCATCGCTGCGTTCCTGCTGGCCGGATTTTGGCTCACCGACCGCCTGGGTCGCGCCGCCATTCGCCGCTTCTCCCCACGTTGGGGGTTCAACGAACTTTCCGATCCGGCGTCCTTTCCGCTGATCGTGTTCCTGTTGACCTTCCTATGGCTTGCCATTTTGCCGTTTTTCAATATGTTCGCCCGCCACATCGAGCTCGAAGCCGACCGGTTTGGCCTTGAATTGACGCATCAGAATCACGCCGCGGCGATGATATTCGTCAGGGATGCTGAGACCAGTCTCGCGCCGGATTGGGGTACGTACTTCCTCATCTTCCAGGGAACTCATCCCTCCATTCGTGTGCGGATCGAATTTGCCAACAGCTACAAGCCATGGGAACAGGGAGCGCCCTTGGTCTACGGCAGTGTCTGCAAATCGGAGTGATTCGAGCCGGGTGGCCGTGTCTTTAGCAGGCTGAAACGGCCCCGGGTATCCAACCCTTTCGATTCTGCCTTGTGCAAAGTATGAGTCAGGAGAAATGCACGGTTGGCAATGCCGTGATTGTTTGTCAGAACGCCTGTGATCAACTCCCGAGCGGGTACTGGCCGAGAGGCCGGTGCTGGGAAGGAAACGCGCGTGGGAGAAACGCAGGGACACTGGCTAGCGGACTGTGTACGATTTTGGGAAGGTAAGGGATACCCGCCGTTTCGCAGTTGGTCTGTAAGTTTCGACCGGTGAACGGGTCCAACCAGCCACCTCATCCCATTCACCCCAAGGGTAGCCCTTTGGAGGTGTCAAATGTTTAACTCTCAGGTACGTCGAAACCACTGGCTCGCTTTAGCAGCGGCAGCCGTTTTGATGGCGGCGGGCTGCTCGAAGACGGCCACGGACGAAGCCAATAACACAGCAAAGGAAGCCGAGACAGCAAAACCTGCTGCCGCAGCGAAACCTGCCGTAGCAGTAAAAGCTGCCGCAGCCGCGAAAGTGCCGGAGCCAATACTGGTCACAGTGCCGAAAGGCACAGCGATCAGCGCGGCGACAAGACAAACTCTGGCCACGGACAAGAACAAGGTCGGTGACACTTTTACCGCCAGCCTGACCACGCCGATTCAGGTGGAAGGGAGGACGGTGATTCCGAAAGGCGCGCAAGTAACCTGCCGGATCGTCAAGGTGAAAAGGCACGAACTGAAGGTGACGCTCGCTTCGGTGGTCATCCACGGGAAGTCCTACGTATTGGACACCAATTCGATCACCGAGCCGAAGAGCCAGGCCAAAAACGACACCAAAGATGGCGATAAGCCCAAGGCGAACAAGGACGTAACAGTAGTTGCGGCCAAGAGCCAGTTGACGTTCAAGCTGGCAAAGCCGGTCACTATTCCGGTGAAAGGATAGCGAGGATTAGCCAGGCAGTTTTTTAGCCGCCGAGTCCCAGCCAGCAGATGTTGACGCGAAGCTGACTGGATTCGGCGGTTTTTGTTTCATCGAGTGGCGGGTGGCCGCGCCTTAATTCCGAAAAACGCCTTCAGGTGGCCCATCCCTCGCGGGTGCCCGGGTCAGCCGCTACCTTCCAATCCCACCGAGAAAATCCAGCACCCGCGTGGTCATCAACTCCGCCGCATGCGCATCGTAGGCGGGAAGGGCCGAATCGGAGAACAAGTGTCCCGGCGCGTCATAGTCGAACTGCTCGAAGCTCGACCCGGATTGACGCACCTTCACCCCCAGGGCATCGACCACTGCTTGATTTCGTATCGGGTCCTTATCGGCAAAATGCACTTGCACGGGGACATTGGATGGCCACACCTTCCACCCGAGGTCGCGCACCATCAGCGGTGCGTGCATCAGGATTGCACCTCGGGCTCCGGGGCGAGTCGCGGCCAGCAACTCCGCGCAAGCGCCTCCATTGGAAAACCCGGCGTACACCAGAGTGTGCGGCAGCTTCTCGACGGCCGCGGCGGCCCGTTCCAGCAGCTTGTCGAATCCGAGTTCCTGGATCTTGCGCACCACCTCATTGCGATCGCTAAACACCTCGCCGTCATACAGATCGGGAGTATGAACGGTATGCCCGGCCAAACGCAGTTTGTCGGCAAATTCAATCACCGCCGGCCTGAGTCCATACGCCGAGTGGTAAACCACAACTTCTTGCGCGTGTATCTTTTCCTGCGGCGATAACGCCTGCATCCTGGAAATCCCCGTTTTAGCTCCGCCAACCCCGTACTTCCCTGAGTATAGCAACAGCGATGATTGCGGCTGGCCGCGCCTTTAATTCCGAAAAACGCCTTTGGGTGGCGCGTCCCTGGTATCGTGCCCCTACACACTACAAAGCAGGAGTGCTAGGCTCTCGAAGCCGTGGCACCGAAACGCCCCAAAACCGAAGCAATTCGCAGCGCGACGCTCTTTCCGATGGAGAAGCTGGATCAGCCGGCCCAACCTGCCAGCTCGCGCAGAGTTGCGAGGCCGTACTCGGAACCGGGAATCTATCTCGGGACGTCCTCGTTCACGGCGTCAGGATGGGAAGGCAATTTCTATCCTGCGGGCATGAAGCAACGCGAGTTTCTTTCCTACTACGCAACGCAGTTCAGCACGGTCGAAATCGATAGCACGTTCTACGGGACGCCCAGCGCCTCGACGGTGACCGGCTGGTATGAAAAGACGCCGCCGGATTTTCTATTCGCCGCGAAGATGCCGCAAATCATCACGCACGAAAAGGTGCTGCTGGATTGCGAGGCGGAGCTCGACGAGTTCCTTGCGCGGATGAACCTGCTCCACGAGAAGCTCGGGCCGCTGCTCCTGCAGTTTCCCCACTTCGACCGATACGCATTCCCCAGCGCCGCTGAATTTCTTGCGCGCCTGCGCTTTTTTCTGAAGCGGGCGCAGGGGATGTCCACCTGCAAATTTGCGGTGGAGATTCGGAATAAGAGCTGGCTCGATGCCAAGTTCGCGGACGTGCTCCGGGAGCACAACGCCGCCCTGGTGCTGAACGACACCTCGTTTGTGCCGCGGCCGTGGGAGAGGAAAGAGCAAATCGACTTGGTGACTTCCGATTTTCTCTATGTGCGATGGCTGGGAGACCGCAAGGGCATCGAGAAACAGACGAAGACGTGGGACAAAGCCATTGTCGACAGGGAAGGCGACCTGCGGAGATGGGTGGACCTGTTGCGAGGTCTGGTCATGGACAAGCGCATCCGGAAGATCCTCGCCTACGCGAACAATCACTACGCCGGCCACGGCCCGTCCACCGTCAAACTTTTCTGGGAGCTGTGGAGCAAAAACAAACTAGAAATCAGAAACTAGAGATCAGAAACTAGAGATCAGAAAGGTGAAAAGCGAAGACCCCACCGTTCATCCAGCAAGAGTAGCGGGACGGCGCAGAGATGTTTCGATCCCTGACCACTTAGGCTGTTGCCGCGGCTCCTTGAACAGCTTTCACTGCGGTGCGAATGACGTCGAGGACGCGTTCCGGCTGGGAGAGCATCGGCACGTGGCTGCTGTCGAGTTCGTAGGTGGTTGCGCCCATGCGCTTGGCGAAAAAACGCTCCAGGTCGGGATGCACGGTGCGGTCTTTTTTGCCGACGATGTACCAGCTCGGCTTGGACTTCCAGGCGGTTCCTCCGACTTTCGCGTCGAACAGGTCGGGTTGGGGAACGCCCTGTGTGGCCCAAACGAGCTTCTGTTCCTGCTCCGAAAGGTCTCCGCAAAAATACTTTGTGCCCTCCGGACGCAGCCAGATACGGCCATCCACGATTTCGATGTGGGAGAAGACGTCGGTCTTCGGGAACTTGGCCTGCTGCGTCTGAGACGTTTCATCGGCGTCCGGAGCGAGCGCGCAGATATAAACCAGCCCGGCAACGCGATCATCGGTTCCGGCGCCGGTGATGACGGTTCCGCCGTAGGAGTGGCCGACGAGGATAACGGGGCTGCTGACGCGGCCTATCGTTGCTTTGGTTACGGCGACGTCCTCTGCCGTGGTGTTGAGGCCGTACTGCGCGGCAATGCACTCATAGCCCTCCGCCAAAAGGGGAACGATCAGCTTGCTGAAGCACGAGCCATCGGCCCAAAGCCCGTGGCAGAAAACGATACCTGGTTTGCTCGATTTCATGGTGTGGTTCCTTTCTTTTGTAACGAGGATTGACTACTGATTTTGGCGTCGAGGAGCGTGCCGAGTCCCTCGGGCCACGCTTTCTCGAAGCCGGCGTCGCGTTGCAGTCCGCGCTCCAACAAAACCTGGACCCGCCGCTGCGCTTCAGGCCACGTCAACGCGGTCTCAAAGGAGGTAAACGCGTCCAGTAGCTCGTCATCGGACGGCAACGAGACTTGGTTGACGAGATTCTTTGCGGCGGCGATGGCACGCCGGTCGAAGGAGGCGATGCGGCGGGCGAGCGCGTCGACGAAGCGGTCCAGTTCGGCGTCTGGAAGCGCCCGGTTGACGTATCCGTATCGTTCCGCGGTGTCGCCGTCGAAGTCGTTCGCGCCAAGAACGATTTCGAGCGCGCGGCCTCGGCCCACCAAATGCGGCAGGCGTTCCGCACCGCCGCCGCCCGGATGCAATCCCACGCCGACTTCGGGTTGGCCGAGTCGCGTGTTCTCGCGCGATGCGAAGCGCATGTCGCAGGCGAGGACGAACTCGCTGCTCGCGCCCCGGACGCAGCCTCGGATCTTCGCGATGCTGACCACCGGGGACTTGGTGAGAAGCACGAACGTATCCATCAGGATCGGAAGGCCCGAAGCCCCGACAGCCGTCATGATGTTCCCTAACTTGCCGGTCAAATCAAAGTGGGAAAGGTAAAACTCGGGGTTCGCGCTTTCGAATACGACGATCCGCAGGTTCGGGCTGGCGTTCATTCGCGCGAGCAGATCTTGGAGGCCTTGGAATATGGTGGCGTCTACGACGTTGAAAGGCGGGTAATCGAATACAACCCTCCAGTATCCAGGCGTTTCCTCGATGACCCGCACGGGCGTACCTGATTCATTCATGATTCGCACCTTAGGCGCTTGCGCGCGTGCTCTCTTGCAGGATTTTGCTGATTTTGTTGTTTCTTGCCTAAAATGAGTTGCATCTGCCGGTAGGTAAACGCGATTGTCTTGAAAGTTTGGAACATGGGGCCTTACGCTCGGAAATGCGTAGTCATGTGATGCCGTCGCCATCTTCCGGGGCTGACCCCGACGAGTTGATGGAATGTGCGCGTGAACGCTGCCTGGTCATTAAATCCAGACTGAATCGCGATGTCGATCAGCGACATGCTGGTCTGGCTCATCAGTTGTTTGGCGTGGTCAATGCGATGCTGAGTGAGCCACTGGTGAGTGGAGGCGCCGAAAGAGATTTTGAACGAGCGGGCAAAGTGGCTGACGGAGAGTCCGCATTCGCGGGCAATGTCAGAAAGCCGGATGCGGCCATGCATGTTCTCATGAAGAAGTTCCGACGCTCGTCGCTTCTGCCATGGCGCCAGACCTCCCTTTGAACGCCGCGCTGCTTTCTGCAGTACACCGTACTGCTGGATGAGATGCGCTCCGAGGATGAGACTGAATTGATCGAGAGCCAGCGCAGAGAGAGCGTCGCTCCGCCCAAGGAACGGAAGGATGCTTTTGGTGATTTGGGCCACAACCAGGTCGTCTTCGAGCACCGCCAGGCGATAGTCACTTACCCGGCCAAAACCGAGATCCTCGGCAATGTCATCTAGCCCCTTGCGAGGGACAGAATAGTGAACGTAATCGAAGGCACAGCCTGCCCAGCAACTTGGCTGTGAATCGAAATCGATGACGTTGGAGCGAAACGGGTGAACGATGGATGTGGCAATGAGCTTGTCTGATTTCCAAACCTGGTAGCTCGATGACGGCAGAGACTTCAGGGAGACCGAGACTAGCAGAGCGGGGACGGGCGATAACTTTGTGATTCGGTCAGGAAGCCCAGCCGGCGACTGGAGCCGGGTGATCGTAAAAGTCCCCGGAGTGCGAAACTGTGATGGAACTGGGGACTTCCCGTCCAGTTGAATGAACGTTGTGCAGGGAGCTTCAGGTGACGTCTGCGGAGTCTTATCTGTCTTCGGCGAAGCCTTCTTGCCCATCGCGACCTCCGTTTCGGGGCGCCGGCCGTGCAATGATGACAGGTTTTGGTCAGGATCGCATCCGAACAAGGCGGCGGCCAAGCGCTACCCTTACCCGCATCGGCCGGAGTATTGCTACTTCTTCAAAAGTGCCATTCAGGACAGATTGAGAGCGAAAAGAAGCTCATGCTGACTCAGCTATTGAGAGGCGGTGCCCTCCATGAACCAAAAGGAATTCAACGATTTGCACGCACGCTGCGTGGATGCATTCGGAACTTACGCGGATGAGGCGGAGAAAACGGCCACGATGCTGGCGACTTGTACCGCAGAACCGATGCCTCTAGCGGCGCGATTGGAGATAGCGGTCCAGGAGAAAAACGAGGTTGCGGCGCACTTGGTCTATCTGGCGGAGAAACTTATTCTGCATGATGCGGCGCGGCTGGGCTACGCGTTTACGGATTAAGAAGGGCGTGACCGGGCACCGAGACGCTCGTAAAGGCCCCACCCAAACGCGCTTTTCGGGATTTTCTGCTCAGCGGCCCACCATTTTCTGCAGTTCTTCGGGGTAGCGCGCGCCTACCGCCGGGATCTTTGAGGCTGCGGTCCCCAATTCGCGGAGATCTTCAGCCGAAAGTTCGACGGTAACGGCGGCGAGGTTTTCTTCAAGCCGATGCAGCTTGGTGGTTCCGGGGATCGGCACGATCCACGGCTTCTGCGCAAGCAGCCAGGCGAGCGCGACCTGCGCCGGTGTCGCTTTCTTCTGCTGCGCAAATCTGCCAAGCAGATCCACCAACGCTTGATTCGCTTTGCGGTTCTCCGGCGTGAAGCGCGGGACGATGTTGCGGAAATCGTTTTTGTCGAACTTCGTATCTTCGCTGATCGTTCCGGTAAGGAAACCTTTGCCAAGGGGACTGAAGGGAACGAACCCGATCCCGAGTTCCTCCAACGTCGGAATCACTTCCGCTTCAGGCTCTCTCCACCACAGCGAGTATTCACTCTGAAGTGCGGCGACGGGCTGAACCGCGTGTGCACGACGAATGGTCTTCACGCCAGCTTCCGAAAGTCCGAAGTGCCGCACCTTGCCTTGACGAATCAAATCCTTCACGGTGCCTGCCACGTCTTCAATCGGCACGTTGGGGTCAACGCGGTGCTGGTAGAACAAATCGATGACGTCGGTCTTGAGGCGCTTCAGCGAGGCCTCGGCGACTTCCTTGATGTGCGCGGGCCGGCTGTCCAGGCCAACTTGTTTGCCGGTGTCCGGATCAATTTTGAACCCGAACTTGGTGGCGATCACCACTTGCTTACGGAAGGGAGCGAGCGCTTCACCCACGAGTTCTTCGTTTGTGTACGCGCCGTAGACTTCCGCGGTATCGAAGAAGGTAATGCCGCGTTCTATCGCCGTTCGAATCAGCGAGATCATCTCCTGCTTGTCGGCGGCCGGGCCGTAGCCATAGCTCATGCCCATGCAGCCGAGGCCCTGAGCGGAGACTTCTAGATTGCTTTTTCCAAGTTTGCGCTTCTGCATTGTTTCTCCTTACGAAGCGTTTGATGTCTGATCCCGAGACTAGGGTATTTGAACGCCGTGGATGTGGTAACCCGATCCTTTTGATTCGTTGGCCATTCGTCTCGTTATGTGAAACATTATTCGCCAGTCCACGTACTATCTCCAGGAAGGGTCCATGTCCTATTCACCCACACTGATTGTGCATATCTTCGGGGGATCCCTGGGGTTGCTGTCCGGGACCGCGGCAATGGTTTTCCGCAAAGGCTCGCCGCGCCACGTGCTGGCGGGAAGAATCTTTGTCGCATCCATGCTGACCATGGCCGCCTTCGCGGCTTACCTTGCCACCGTGAGGCATCAACCAAATAACATCGGCGGCGGGATTTTCACCTTTTATCTGATCGGAACGGCATGGCTGACCGCCAGACGCAAAGACGGGGAAACGAACCGTTTTGATTGGGTTATTCGGTATCCTCACGTGGATGACTGGTATTCAAATCGTGCGCAGCGGCGCGAGCTCACAAGACGGTGTTCCTGTCGGAATGACCTTTTTCATGGGTTCGGTGATGTTGCTGGCTGCCACGGGGGACGTGCGCATGCTGGTGCGCGGCGGTGTTGCTGGAACAAAGCGCATCGCGCGGCATCTCTGGCGCATGTGCTTTGGGCTGTTCATCGCGGCAGGATCTTTTTTCCTGGGGCCGCAAAACCGCCCGCTTAGATTGCTTTCGACAGTGGGTGTCGGAAAATATCTGTCACCGGCTTTGTTCAGCACAACCTTGTATTTAATTCTCACCCTGCTTCCACTGATTCTGCTGATTTTCTGGCTGGTGCGAGTGCGCTTCACAGATGCGTACGAGGGAAAGTCGCTGATCACGGCTGGATCTGCGCGATTCGCAGAAACAAAAACCCGCACCCTTTAGTAGAGAGAGCAGAAAGACCCCTCGCCCTTGCAAAAACCAAAGGGATGGTTTAAATGAGAAATACCATTGCGCCCACGGAGGCGCGAGGAAGCTGACGGCATCCGAACGAGTGGTATAAGGAGCACGCATGTCCACGATTCACCTCCACCAGACAACCACCTCGACGCCCGAGCAGTACCTCGCCGGGCTTACCGACTTCGGGCCTGGCCGCTCGAAGCTCTTTGGCAACAGCGCCGATGAGTATCTCAAGGTGCATCACCTGGGCCGCTCGGAGGCCGACGTCACCGAAGGTTCGGGCGGCATCTGGGAACGCTTGCACTATGACTGGTCCGATCCCAACCATGTCGTCCTCACGACAACCGATTCCAACACCTGGGGAGGCGCGTCGGGCCACACCTACACCTTCAGGCGCCAGCCCGACGGCACGACCGACATTGACGTGGTCGTCGTACGCGAAGGCAAGAACCTCAAGGGGTGGCTCCTCGGCTTCGTGCTCGGGACCATCGGCAGGGGCGTTTTGGAAAAAGCGTTTGAAAACTCCGTCAAGGCCATCGAAGCCCGGAAGGCCCCAGCCGCCAAGGCAGCTGGCGCCTGAAGACAGCATTCGTCGCGCCTTTATAGTTCGCCCCATCAGGACTTGAAGCTACACTCACTGAGCAACTCCAAAGGTTCAGAGCCCTAAGCGTTCCCGGCGCAGTCGTCTTCCAGTGCGTATTTGGTTTAGCTTCACCCTTCGCTTTAGCCCCATCCAGAAAATCACGTACGGCAATCCCAGAATGAAAATGGCGCCATAAGCACGCCACCGTGACCAGTGAAACTTTTCGTAGCACCAGAATAGGAAAACTATTCCGGAGATAGACGCGACCCAATTCGCCAAATGAACCGTAATGGAAAGCCACGGCAACCTTCCAGTTTGATGTTTGTATCGGGTCCATCCTTGAACTGTGGCGCGGGAGTCTTGAACAAACTGAGATCGAGCCATGTCGCGGTCAATGGCGGACGATAACTTTCGCAGGCCGGATGGCTTGGGCTGTGGCTGGTTAGAAAGCTCCGCGACCAAGTCCACATCACAATCAGAGCAATGAGTGAAGCTTGGTCGGTATTCAGCTTTGCATTGCGGGCAGAACAAGAGAACCTCTTAGCCCCCGACCCTCGGGGCCTCCACTTGGATGGAGATTATGCCAGAACGCCAACTCCTGGTCGGATTATCCAAAAGTGACCCACTTCCGCTGGCCTCCCCGGCCTTCTGCTTGGCGGATGTACGCGCCTTAATTCCGAACAACGCACCTGGGTGCCGCAATCCTGCGGTTTTCAAGCTTGCCCGCCGAAGGGAGGGGTGCGGTTTTCTCCCCGATGCCCGCGGTTTCGTTGACCTGTCCCATGCCATCAACGTAAGATTCACCTCGGTGATCGGCGTGTACGCGCACCTTTCCCGATTCTAGTTTCAGCAGGAGGGAACCATGCGTCGAGAGCGGGCGCTGAAGATTGTACTGGTGTTGGTGGGATTGCTCTTTTCGGCTCTAGTTTATCCCTTGACGATGTTTGTCAAGCAAGCGCCGGCCCTGGCGATGATGCTCAGCGTTTATGTCACACTCGGCATTTTCTTGCTGCTGGCAGCCCGCAACCCGTCTGCGAATCGCAGCCTGATCGCCTTCACGGCATGGTCGAGCTTTGCCCATGCCGCACTTATGGCCGGGCAGGCATTCAGCAATTTCATCGCACGCGGAGAACTGCTGGGCGTGGCTGCCCTCGTCATCATCGGTGTGACCCTGATCGCTCTCGCGCCGGCAAGGCAGCTCCTGCAGACGGCATCCGCCGTCGGTGCCTAGGCTCGCGCTATGTTGGAACGGAACTCGCACCGCGTGTACACTCGACACGATGGATTTTTCGCTTAACGACCACCAAAAACTGATTCGCGATACTGTCCGCCAATTCATGGAAGCGGAGGTACGCCCGCTCGTGAAGGAGATGGAGAAGGCGGAAAAATTTCCGGCCGAGGCCATCAAAAAACTGGGCGAGATGGGCTGCTGCGGGATGCTGGCGCCGGAAGAGTGGGGCGGGCCGGGGCTGGACACCGTTTCCTATGTGTTGATGCTGGAAGAAGTGGCGCGTGTGTTCACGGCGATGTCCACGGCGCTGGGCGTGACGAATTCGGCGGTGCAGGCGCCGCTGCTGCTCTTTGGCACGGAGGCGCAGAAGAAAAAATATTTGCGGCGCATGGCCACGGGCGAAACGCTGGGCGCATTTTGCCTGACGGAGCCGGCGGCGGGTTCGGATGCAGCGGGAATCCAGGCGCGAGCGGTTCGAACCGGCGATAGCTACAAACTCAATGGGACGAAGACCTGGGTGACCAACGGAAGCGTCGCCGGTGTGCTGCTGGTGTTTGCGAAAACCGATCCCGAAGCGGGCGGGAAGGGCATCAGCGCGTTTCTGGTGGAGCCGGGATTTCCCGGGTTTCGCGCGGGGCGGCATGAAGACAAGATGGGGCAACGCTCGTCGCCTTCGGTGGAGATTCTGCTGAATGATTGCGTGGTGCCCGTGGAGAACCGGCTGGGCGAAGAGGGCCAGGGCTTGAAGATTGCCTTGAGCGCGCTGGACGGCGGCCGCATTGGGATTGCGGCGCAGGCGGTGGGGCTGGCGCAGGGCGCGCTGGACGAAACGGTAAAGTACGCGAAGCAGCGCGGCGCCTTTGGGAAGAAGATTGCGGATTTCCAGGCGATCCAGTGGATGATTGCGGACATGCAGACGGAGATTGAAGCAGCGCGCGGGCTGACCTACTACGCGGCGTGGTTGAAGGACGCGCATCCCACGAAACTTGGCGCGGCTTCTTCCAAGGCCAAGCTTTATGCCAGCGAGATGGTGAACCGCGTTGTGTATAAAGCGGTGCAAGTCCACGGCAGCGTGGGCTATTCGCGCGAAACGGATGTGGAGCGCATGTACCGCGACGCCCGCGTGATCACAATTTACGAGGGCACGAGCGAAGTCCAGCGGATGATTATTGCGCGTGAGCTGCTCGGGAAAGCGAGCTGAACTGTAGTGGCCGGTCTTCAGACCGGTGCTTTGCTTAGTCGGAGAGGCCTTGTGAAGGAGGGGCAGATGATCTCTGGTGCTCACATCATTGTTTACAGCAAAGATGCAGAAGCGGACCGCGCCTTCTTCCGCGACATTCTCGGGTTCAAATCTGTGGATGCAGGCCATGGTTGGCTGATCTTTGCGCTGCCTCCGAGTGAAGCCGCATTTCACCCGGGCGATGAGAACGGTCCGCACGAGCTCTATTTCATGTGCGACAGCCTGAAGGGTGAGATGGATTCGCTGGGCAAGAAGGGCGTGAAGTGCTCCAAGGTGGAAGAAGCGCGATGGGGTTCGATTACGAAGATGAAGCTGCCTGGTGGAGGGGAAGTAGGCCTCTATCAGCCAAAGCATCCGACGGCGTTGGGGCTTGGATGGAAATGAGATATGACAATGACGGGCGCGATGGTTGACGATGCGGAAGCTCGTGACGCTGTCCGGCAACTCATGAAGCGGTTTGAGTTCATAGCAGCGCAGGGGGGGCGCCATGGCATTCGTCCTCGCAAAAAGAGACTCTCGGGAGTACGCCCGATTGCTGGATGCCGCCGAGGTCGCCTTGAGGACAGTGATTCAACCGATCAGTGATACCGACCGGGATTGGAGCGCGGTCTATGCGGCGCTGGATGACCCTCGCGCCGATTGGAGCAAGGCCGTGGTCGCGATGCTCAATCGAGGAGTGACCGAATTATGGGGCCAGGAAGCGCTCGAACGGATGAAGTTCGTCCAAAGCCTGGAAGATCGATTTGATGCGGAGATGAAGGATAAAAGGAAAAGTGACGAAGACAAGGAGCCTGGATTTGGGAACCGGGGTTGAAGGGAAGAAGAGTCGAGTATTGAGTGGAATGCGGCCGACGGGGCGGCTGCATATTGGGCATTTTTTTGGTGCGCTGCAGAATTGGGTGCGACTGCAGAATGATCCAGTGTATGAGTGTTTCTACTTCATTGCGGATTGGCATGCGCTGACGAGCGACTACGCGGACACCAGCGCGGTGGCGGAGAATACGCTGCAGATCATGATGGATTATCTGGCGGCGGGGCTCGATCCGCAGAAGAGCGTAATCTTTCAGCAGTCGGTGATTCCGGAACATGCGGAGCTGCATTTGTTGCTGTCGATGGTGACGCCGCTGGGCTGGCTCGAGCGCGTGCCGACGTACAAAGAGGCTCTAGAAAACGTCAAAGATAAAGACCTGCACAATTATGGTTTCCTTGGCTATCCCGTCCTGCAGTGCGCCGACATTGTGATTTATAGCAAAGAGGGCGCACACCTTTTCGTTCCTGTCGGCGAGGACCAGGTTTCGCATGTAGAGACCAGCCGTGAGATCGTGCGCAAGTTTAATTTTCATTTTGGGCTTGAGCTTCTGCCTGGTTTTTTTGAAGGTGGGCAGGAAGCTCCGGTTGTTTTTGTACTCGCACATTCGAAAGAGCTCGTTGGCATTAAGAATCCGCCTGGTTGGGGTGCGCTCGCAACTGAGCCCGTGAGAACGCAACTGAGAAAGATGGTTCTTCAGCACGCGGGTGAAATTGGAATAGACAACTTTCTAGATTCTTTGCCACCTCCGTTTCGAAAACACATCGTGCATGGAGGCTTAACCGAACCGCAGGCGATGCTTACCAAGACACCGAGGATCCCGGGGCTCGACGGACGCAAGATGTCGAAGAGTTACGGAAATGCGATTACGCTGAGCGAGACGGATGCGGAGATACGGGCGAAGACGAAAGTGATGGTGACCGATCCGGCGCGGAAGCGGCGGACGGATCCGGGAAATCCGGACGTGTGTCCGGTGTATGACTGGCATAAACTGTTCTCGGCGGAAGAGCCGGGGCGCCTGGAGTGGGTGCGCCAAGGGTGCACGAAAGCAGGCATCGGCTGCATCGAGTGCAAGGCTGCGATGGCGGAGAATTTGATCAAGTGGATCGCGCCAGTGCGGGAACGTCGCGTGAAATGGGAGAACGACCCGAAGGGGGTGCTGGAAATTCTGGACGCCGGTTCGAACAAGGCCCGCGCAGTCGCACGAGGTACGATGGAGCGCGTGCGCGAAGCAGTTTTCGGTTGGAACAAGAAGCGCGAAGAAATTGGCGGGGCAGCAGCGAAGGCATAAAAGAGAAAGATAGGAATTAACACAGGATGCAGAGAAATCGCGGAGAATAAAATGCAGGCTGGCCGAGCTAAAGCCCGGCGCCTACACAAGAAAGAGAAACGCACCGGTCTAAAGACCGGCCACTACAGAGGACGAATGGCGACGCCGTACAAAATAAATATCCCGATGTATGAAGGGCCGCTGGACTTGCTCCTCGACCTGATCCGTCAGCAGAAGATGAGCATCCACGACATCCAGATTTCCACGATTACGGCGCAGTATTTGGATTACTTGCACAAATTGGAAGAGCTGGATGTGGATGTTTCGTCGGAATTCATTTATATGGCGGCTACGCTGATTTACATTAAGTCGAAGATGCTGCTGCCGCCGGATCCGCTGGCCGGGCCGGAAGAGGCGGAGGGCGATCCGCGGGCGGAATTAGTGCAGCGGCTCGTGGAACACGAGAAGTTCAAAAATGCGGCTCAACTTTTGTATCAGAAGCAGCAGATTGAAGAAAATGTGTGGTCGAAGCCGGACAAGTCGCTCTATAACGACGAAGGGACCGAGGGCGAACTAGTGGTTTCGCTGGTGGATTTGGTAAAAGTTTTTCAGCAAGTGCTGGAGCGGCGAAAGGAAGTTTCGCGGATCGAGCTGCGGCACGAAGAGTTTACCGTGGCGCAGATGATCGCGGCGATTCGGGGACAGATTCTGGCGAGCGCGGATAATTCGGTGAATTTGATTCATTTTTTTGAGGCTTGTCCTTCGCGGCACGCGACGATCGTGGCGTTCCTGGCGGTGCTGGAAATGGTGAAATTGCAAGCGGTCGCGCTCGTGCAGGAGAAACAATTTGGGGAGATTTTAGTGAGGAAGCATAAAATGTTTGATCTGGTGTTTGATGAAAGCGGGGGGATCAAGCAGATTGATGAGGAGTACAAGTAGGAAGAGATCGGAGAAGAAAAGGATTTAACACAGAGGGCACTGAGGGCGGAGAGCATAGAGATCGCTGAGAGGCAGAGAGTTCAACGCAGAGACGCAAAGGTGCAGAGGATTCGCAGAGAAGAGAAAACGGAATGACAAACGAAGAGAGAAGAGCGGCACTCGAAGCGATTATTTATGCGGCGGATGAGCCGGCTACGATTGAGCAGCTGGCGCGGGCGCTGGGCGAAGAGAAGCTGGCGGTGCAGGCTTCGCTGGATGAGCTGGTGGCGAGTTATGCGGGGGAAGAGCGCGGGATTGAAATTCGCGCGGTGGCAGGCGGTTACAAACTTTATACCAAGCCGCAGCAGCATGACGTGGTGCGGCGGTTCATCAAGAGTTTGCGGCCTCCGCTGAGGCTGTCGATGCCGGCGCTGGAGACGCTGGCGGTGATTGCGTACAAGCAGCCGGTGACTTCGCCGGAGATTTCGGAGATTCGCGGAGTGAATACGGCGGGAGTGATTGGGACGCTGCTGGACAAACATTTGATTACTACGGCGGGTCGGAAGGAAGTGATGGGGCGGCCGATCCTTTATAAGACGTCGAAAGAGTTTTTGATGCGGTTTGGGTTGAGCGATTTGGAGGAGTTGCCGAGCTTGAAGGAGTTTGAGGCGCTGGCGCGGGAAGCGCTGGGGAGCGATGAGGGGTTTGCGCCGATGGAAGGGGCGGAGATGGGGGATCATGCGCATGAAACTCCATCGGAGGCTATCGCGCATGTCACGGAAGACCTGGCCGAGGCAGAAGCACAGCGCGAACATGAGGCTTTGGCGACCTCCGAGGGAATGCCTTCGGGACAGCTGGATGAAGATCCGCCGGCGGTGAAGTCTACGGCAGCAGGGGAGTAAGAGCGGAAGAGAAAGAACAGATAACGCAGTAAGTTCGCGGAGAAGTACGCCGCTCGGAGAGAAGTTCGTAAGTCATGAGCAAAGATTGGCGAATCATCCTTCGATTTGCTGCTGTGGGCTTGGCAATCTCAGTTGTTTTTTTTGCGTTCCTTAGAACAGATACTTTGCGAGAGAGTTCGGTAGCCCACGGTGCGATGTGGGCTGGCTCAATCCTCTGCCCCGGGTTTTTCCTGTTCCTTTGGGCCGCGGCCGCTGAGCTGCAACTACCGGGTATAGCACTTATGTGGTTGATAGTTGGGCTGATAAATTTTGTACTTTACGGCTTGATTGGCACAGTTTTCGTCGGATTGAGGAAAAAGCGAGGAGAAACTGCTGCGAACTGAGGTCCGGCGTTGCGAGTGCATAAGGTGCGGCCCGCCTCAGAAGGCGAGCCCTACGAGAAGCAGGGCGGACTGAAGTCCGCCTCTACACAAGCCAGAGAAGAAAAAGACAAGAAAGAGAAAATGGAAGAGAGACTGCAGAAGATTATTGCGCGGGCGGGGATTGCTTCGCGGCGGCATGCGGAGCTGCTGATCCTCAGCGGACAGGTGAAGGTGAACGGGCGGGTGGTGAAAGAGCTGGGGACGAAGGCGGATGCGGCGAAGGACCGGATTGAGGCAGCGGGGAAAGTCGTCGAAGCGAAAGAGGGACGGCGTGTTTACATTTTGCTGAACAAGCCGCCGGAAGTGGTTTCGGCGATGGCGGATCCGGAAGGGCGCAAGACGCTGCGAAATTGTTTGCGGGGATTGCCGGAACGGGTGTTTCCGGTGGGGAATCTGGAGTATGCGGCGTCGGGGCTGGTGTTTTTGACGAATGATGGGGACCTGGCGGCGGAGATGCTGAAGAATTGGGCGCAGCTGGAGCAGGTGTATCACGTGAAGGTGAAAGGCATGCTGACGCTGCCGGACCTGGAGCGGCTGGGGAGAGAGATTGGCGTGCGGATGCAGACGGTGCGGCAGCCGGATGCTTCGCGGGGGCGAGCAGCGAATTTCTGGTATGAGGTACGGATGCGGGATTCGAAGAAGGAAGAGATGCGGCGGGTGCTGGTCAAAGAGAATCATCCGGTGGAGAAGCTGAAGCGGATTGGGTTGGGGCCGCTGTCGGTGGAGGGAATACCGCGGGGGAGATACCGGTTGATTGAGCAGCGGGAGGCGGAGAAGTTGGGGAAATTTGAGAAGGACGCGGAAGGAAAGGAAGAAAGAAAGAGAGATTTTACACTGAGGCCACAGAGAGCACAAAGGACACAGAGAAGAGGGAGAAAAGAACCGGTCTGAAGACCGGCCACTACAGGAGGGCAGGTGAAGTATTACTTTATTGGAGAGCTCGAGGTTACGGATCAGAGTTGGGTATCGGATTACGTCAAGAATGTGACGGGGATGGTGGAGCGGTGGGGCGGTCGATACCTGGCGCGCACGCCGCTGGTGGAGCGGGTCGAGGGCCAGCGCAAGGCTCCGGCGATGATGGTGATCTTGGAATGGCCTTCGAGGGAAAAGGCGATGGCGTTTTATGAGAGTGAAGAGTATCGGCCCTACCGGCAAAAGCGCATTTCTGGGGCGAAGAATGAGTTTCTGCTAGTGGCGGGCGAGGACGTTGCCAAGGCGGCCCGTATTCCGGCTTAGCCACTTTCTTAGCGCTTGCGCTAGGGCCGCAGGCCGCAACCTCTAACGTCTGGGCTGACGGAAGAGCGGGAGCGAGTTCCCGCACTCCAAGGAATCCACAGAAATGGCTTCCGAACGATTGCAGAAAATCATGGCGGCTAGCGGAGTTGCGTCGCGGCGCAAGGCCGAGGAGATCATTGCGGCGGGGCGCGTGACGGTCAACGGAAAAGTGGTGGTGGAACTAGGCACCAAGGCCGATGTGGAGAAGGACATAATTTGCGTCGATGAAAAGCCGCTAAAGCGCCGCGAGCGGACCTTGTATTTTATGCTGCATAAGCCGAAGGGGTATGTGACCACAGTGAGCGATCCCGAAGGCCGGCCGACGGTGATGGAACTGATGAAGAGTTGCAAGGAACGCGTCTATCCGGTTGGGCGGCTGGACTACGCCAGCGAAGGTTTGTTGTTGATGACTAATGACGGCGCGCTGGCGCAAAAGTTGATGAAAGCGGGGTCGCACGCACCGAAAACCTATCTGGTAAAAATCAGCGGAAGACCGGACGAGAAAGCGCTCAGCCGTTTGCGCGCAGGAATCATGATCGAGCTGGAAGATGGCACGCGCGTGAAGACTTCCCCGGCGAAAATACGGCTGGTGGAGGACAGCGCGAATCCCTGGTATGAAGTAATCTTAATCGAAGGCAGAAATCGCCAGATTCGGCGGATGTTCCAGAACACAGGGTTTCTGGTGGAAAAAATCAAGCGGGTGCAATATGGGCCATTGCTGCTGGACGTGCCTGCCGGAAATTACCGCCCGCTGACGGTACGCGAAGTGGCGAAATTGAAAAGCCTTTGAGAGTTAGCGAATGGCCACCATAAGTGAACGACGGATTGGCGACAACACGAGGACAGAAGTAGACTAGAAGAGATGAGCCGAGCGATAGAAGACCTGATACCGGATTACCTTCGCGGATTACCCGTTTACATTCCCGGAAAACCGATTGAGGAAGTGGAACGCGAGCTGAAGATTCATGCGGTGAAGCTCGCTTCGAATGAAAATCCGCTGGGCCCTTCGCCGAAAGGGATTGCGGCGGCGCGGGCGGTGCTTGCGGATGCCAATCGCTATCCGGATGGCGGGACGCATCGATTGCGCGACGCGCTGGCGGCGCTCAACGGAGTTTCGCCGGAAGAGATTTTTGTGGGGCTGGGATCGAGCGAGATTATTGATTTGGCGGCGCGAGTGTTGCTGCGCGCGGGCTTGCAGGGGCTGACGTCGGAGGGGAGTTACGCGCCGTTTTCCGTGGCGATTCGCGCGAGCGGAGCGGAGCTGGTGCTGGTGCCGCAGCGGAACTTTGCGTTTGATTTGGGAGCGATGGCGAAGGCCATCACGCCGAAAACGCGCGTAATTTACCTGGCGAATCCGAACAATCCGACGGGGACGGCGTTTTCCGGGAAAGAGTTCGAAGAGTTTTTGGCGAAAGTGCCGGATGGCGTGCTGGTGGTGCTGGATGAGGCGTACATCCATTATGCGGTGAGCGTGGGATTGCGCGATTCGGTGGCGGCTTATCGCAAGCGGAAGAATATGCTGATCCTGCGAACGTTTTCGAAGGTTTATGGGCTGGCGGGGCTGCGGATTGGATACGCGATTGGAACGTCCGAGCTGCTTTTGGCGATGAACAAGCTGAAGACGCCGTTCAATACTTCGGGAACAGCGCAGGCGGCGGCGCTCGCGGCGCTGGAAGATCACGATCACGTGGCTCGGTGCATCGAAACGAACGCGACGGAGCGCGCGCGGCTTTGCGCGGGACTCGCGAAGATGGGATTGCGGCCGGTGGAGAGCGAATCGAACTTTGTGTTTATGGAAGTGGGCCCGGAGGCGAAAGAGATGAGCGATGAGTTGCTGCACAAGGGCGTGATCGTGCGGCCGCTCGGCTGGATGGGATTTCCGGAGGCGATTCGCGTTTCGGTGGGAACAGCGGATGAGAATGATAAGTTTTTGCGGGCGATGACGGAAGTGCTCGCGAAGCGCGCCGGAAAGAGCGAACTCGCGGCGCGATGAGAGTCCTGGTTCCGGATGGCGCGGCGGGCAGCGCCGATCCGATTCTCGAAATTCTTACAAAATACAAAACCATTGCAGTGGTCGGATTGTCATCGAATCCCATGCGGCCGAGCTATGGCGTGACGGAACACATGCAAAGCGCGGGGTACCGGATTATTCCGGTGAATCCGAACGAGAGGGAAGTGCTGGGGGAGAAGAGCTACGCGCGGCTGGAGGATGTGCCGGAGAAAATAGAAATCGTCGATATTTTCCGCAGGCCAGAAGAAGTGGCGGCAGTAGTGGATAGTGCGATTCGAATCGGTGCGAAAGTGCTATGGATGCAGTTGGATATTGAGAATGAAGCGGCTGCGGAGAAGGCGCGTGCGGCGGGGCTGACGGCGGTGGAAGATGCGTGCATGATGATCGAGCACCGGAAAAGATTGCGGCAACTGCATTCCTGATTTTGTTACCATTCCCTTTCATATTTTTGCGAGGTGAGGCCGATGAAGGTTTTCAGGCGGTTGATGGCGTGTTTCTGTCTGTTCGCAACGGCCGCGGCGATTGCTGCGACGCCCGATTGGGACGCACTGGGGAAGCGCTGGTGGGCACACATACAGTATTTGGCGGACGACAAGCTGGAGGGCCGCAACGTCGGCAGCGGGGGATTTGAGATGGCGGCCGCGTACGTCGTGGCGCAATTCAAGAATGCGGGGCTGAAACCGGCGGGCGCGGATGGGTATTTGCAGCCAGTGCGTTTTCAGGTCGCGGAGACGGATGAGAGCCAGTCATCAATCAAGCTGACGCTGGAGACGAAAATACAGCAACTTGAGTTGGGAGAGGATGCGTTTTTCGTTCCGCATGCGGATGGCAATGCGATGATTTCCGCGCCGGCGGTGTTTGCGGGTTATGGGCTGACGGTGCCTGAGCTGAACTACGACGATTTTGCGGGGCTGGACGCAAAGGGCAAGTACGTGGTGTACGTTAGCGGCGGGCCTGCGAACATGCCGGCGGCGGTGAAGGCGCATTATCAATCGCGAGACGAACGGCTGAAATGGCTGAAAAAAAGCGGCGCCATTGGAATGGCGATCATTCCGAATCCCAAGGCGGCGGAAGTGCCGTGGTCGCGGACGGCGGGGTCGCGGTTGGCGCCGAAGATGGAGCTGAGCGACCTGGGCGTGGCGGGGGAGCCGAACCTGCCAATCACGATGGAGTTCAATCCGGCGCATGCGGAAAACCTATTCGCTGGGAGCGGACATTCGTTCCAGGAAGTTCTGGATGCGCTGATTGCGGACAGGCCGCTGCCGCGATTTCCATTGGCGGTGAGGATTCAGGCGCGGGTGACGGTGAAGACTTCGTCAGCAAAATCGGAAAATATCGCGGGGTTGTTGACGGGGAGCGATCCGGCGTTGAGCAAGGAATATGTGGTGATCAGCGCGCACCTGGATCACCTGGGGATCGGCGAGCCGGTGAATGGCGACAAGATTTACAACGGGGCGATGGACGATGCGTCGGGAATCGCGTCGCTGATTGAAATTGCCCGCGGGATGAAAGAGTCGGGGGCGAAACCGAAGCGCTCGATTCTGTTTTTGGCGGTGACCGGAGAAGAGAAAGGGCTGCTGGGATCGCGGTATTTCGCGGAGCATCCGACGGTGGAGCGGAAAAACATTGTGGCGGATTTGAACATGGACATGTACCTGCCGCTTTTTCCGTTGAAATATTTGGAGGTGCAGGGGCTGGGAGAATCGACGCTGGGCGAGGACATTCGCGCGGTTTGCGAGGCTGCGGGCGTGCAGGTGCAGGCGGACAAGCAGCCGGATCACAACCGGTTCATTCGAAGCGATCAGTACAGTTTTATTCGAAAGGGAGTGCCGTCGCTGGCGTTCAAGTTTGGGTGGCTGCCGGGAACGCCGGAGGAAAAGAAATTCAATGATTGGTACAAGGAGCGTTATCACGGGCCGGCGGATGATTTGAGCCAGCCGGTGGATGCTGCCGCGGCGGCGCAGTTCAATGACATTCTGGGGAAACTGGCGCTGCGGGTGGCGGATGCGGCGGAACGGCCGCACTGGAAGGCGGATAGTTTTTTCAGGAGGTTTGCGGAGTAGGATTTCCGATTCATCGTTTGAGAATGGCCCGCGCGGCGATGCTGCGCGGGCTGTTTTGTTTTGTGCAGTCAGGCGAACAGAAAGAACTTAACGCAGAGTACACCGAGAGCACAGAGTCCACGGAGAAGCACAAGAACTAGCGCAGCGGGAGGGGGAAAACGAGGAGATTGCGTTTCCCGGTGATCACGACGGCAAGGAAGCGGCCGTCGGGGGAGATGGCGAAGTCGCGGAAGGTGAGGCCGTGCAAAATGGAAATCGGCTCCGGCTGCGAAACGGGAATGTCGTGATCCTTGGCAATGGCGGCGAGGGGCGGGAGATCGATCCAGACGAGGTCGCCGGATTTCTTCTCGATGGCGCGCTTGAGGAGAATGCGCGATTCGTCGGGCGACCAGTGAAGAACGCCGAGGCCGACGCGCACACGGGCCAGGTGATCGGGCGAAGCGAGATCGCGCACTTCAAGAACTTCCTTGTCAATAAAATAGGCGACTTTTTTTCCGCTGGGAGAGACACTGAGGCCCCCTTCGTAGCCGTCCAGAGTCACAAGTTCCTCGTGCTCGTCGATTAAGAGTTTGAGGCGCTGTAGGCGCGCCGGGCCGGTCATGGAATGGTCCTGCTCGACGGCGATGGCGGCAAAGACACCAGGGAGCGGGAGGAGTTCGCGGAAAGTGCGGCCTTCATGAGGGGACTTGCCGAAACCAGTGTCGAGGCGCGCGGTTTTCAAGGAATAGAGCCTGCGCGGCGTCACGGCTTCGGCGAGGCAATTGATGGTGACGTTGTCTGGCAGAAAGAAGGGGTCGGCAGCGTCGGGGATGACACTGTCCCCTTTGGCGATGCGAATTTCTTTTCCGCCGTCGTCGAGGACGAGCGTTTGGAAAGAATCCTGCGTTCGGCCGGATTCGTCCGTCACGGTGGTGGTAAGAAGCTCGGCGAGGATGAATCGACCGTTGGCTGACCAGCGAAAGGAATTGACGATGTAGCTGAAGGGCTGGTTGCCGCGATTGAATTTTTGCCCTTCGAGAAGGCGGCGGCGCTTTCCGCCGGCGTCCTGCAGCCAGATGTCGTCGTGTTCGAGGTCGTAGAGTTTGGTTTTGAATTTGCGATTGACGGCGTAGACGATGCGGCCGTCGGGAGCGTAAGCGAAAGCGGTGATTTCTTCGTCGATGGATTGCAGGGGCTTGTCGAGATTTTGGGCTCTGGCGGGAGGCAGAGAACAGCAGCCCACAAGCGCGCATACGAGAGAGCAGAGACGGCGGAGCCGGCGAAAGCGGCTGCGAGAGTGAGGGCAATTCATGGCTTCGGATGATCCGCCGTGTAGGGATTGCAGCAGGGCGGCTGCGCGGGCTTGTACTCCATGAATTCAATGCGCGTCAGGTCGGGATCGTAGATGTCCCAGGACCATTTGCCGTCGCGGCCGATTTCGGGCTGGTCGTTGGATTTCAGGCCGTGGGTGCGGAGGCGTGCGGCGGCGGATTGAATTTTATCCACGGCGAAGGAGAAATGATTTTGCACGCCGCGCTCCTGTTTGTCGGCGCGGGTCGAAATGTTGAGCATGTATTCGATCCAGTCGGAGCCATCGGGGACTTGGATTTCCCACCAGTCGTTGTCGGCGTCCTTGAAGCCGCCGTGCCAGTACATGCGGAAACCAAGAAGGTCGCGATAGAAGGCGTCTTCGACAGCGCGATCCTGGACGATGAAGCCGGCGTGGATCATGCGCGTGCTGATCTGTTCGCCGGACGCGGTGAAGAAACGCGAGGCGGGGAGCTGGACGAAGGCAATGGGATGACGCTCCGGATCGAGAAGCTCGAAATGCTGTACGCCGTTCGAATCTTTTTTGATTTCGCCAGCGGCGACATGATGGGCGAGGAGGTAGCGGCGCATCTGTTCGAGGTCGGGAGTGGCGAAGGCGATTTCGGCGAGGAGATTGGCGGGAGCGCCGGCGGTTACTTGTACCAGCTCGATTTGCTGGCGTTCATTGATGGTGTAGCACGGGTGGGAGATGCCGGTGCAGCCTGCGGTGCCGGGAGCAAGTCCGAGAATGCGAGAGTAGAACTCGCGAGACTTATAGAGGTCCGTGGAATAGATGCGGACACGCGCGATACCGGTGATGGGCGGGCGCGCGGGCAGGTCTTCCGCAGTGAGCGGGAGCCATGCGAAACAAGCAGCCAGGAGGAAGAGGAGCCGGTTCATTTTGCAGACGAATGCATTTTGACACGGCGCGATGGCGTTTGGGAAATCGATCAGGGTTTCTGGCCCGGATGCGGGCCGGTGTATTCCGAGCAGCAGGGCTTTTGCGTGGGCGTGAATTCCATAAATTCGACGCGTGTATCGTCGGGGTCGTAGAGGTTGAGTTGCCATTTGCCGTCGCGGCCGATTTTGGGCTGTTCAAGAATTGGCAGGACGTTATCTTCGCGGAGTCGTTCAGTGACAGGCTTGATGTTGGCGACTCCGATTGCAATGTGATTCATGACCCCGAGTTCTCTCTTATCGGCGTTTGGTGAAACGTTCAGCATGTACTCGATCCAATCGGTGCCATCGGGGACTTGCATATCGACCCAGTTGGTTTCGTCGTCCTTCATTCCACCATGCCAGTAAATGCGAAAGCCGAGAATATCCTTGTAGAAGCGATCTTGGGCAGCGCGATCGCGAACCACGAAGCCTGCATGAATGAGGTGAAGACCTGAGTAAACCAGCGGTGAATTCGGCGATCCGCGCCGGTATTGTGCAAACGCAATCTGATGACCTTCTGGGTCACTAAGAGTGATTTCCGAGACCCCTTTTGGCGCCGAAAATGCGATCCCCTTAGCTTTCAAGAATCGTTTCATGGCCTCTAGATCGTCCGTCGCGAAACTGATTTGGGCAACATACCCTGAGATAGACGCGGTTGGTAAGCTCCAGAGCATCAAAATCTGCTCTTCGTTTAGCGGGACGATCATTGGCGACCGGGGAATTTCCTCGCACCAGTGGCAGGGACCCCGCGCGTCCAAGACCTTCCTATAGAAACTTCGAGTCGCTACGGCGTTTGTAGCATACATGTCAACCTCAGAAATCCCGAGGATGCGCGGTCTTTTGGGAGCCTCCTGCGCGGGACAAGCCATGGAAATGAGCAGAGCCGTGAAAAGGAACGCTAAGCGCTTCATCGGGTCACCTCAAGATTCGCGAGCCGCTTTTGATTTTATCTTACGAATTTCGTCGAGGCGTTGGCGTAAGCGCTGCTCGAAGCCCTGGTCGGTGGGCTTGTAGTAGGTGCGGGCGGCGAGATTGTCGGGGAGGCAGGACATGTCGGTGACTTTCTCTTGGAAATTGTGGGCGTATTTGTAGCCTTGGCCGTAGCCGATATTTTTCATGAGGCCGGTGACGGCGTTGCGGAGATGGAGCGGGACAGGATCGGCTTCGGTTTTCTGGACGTCTTCGAGGACCGCGCCGTAGCCGGTGTAGAGGGCGTTGGATTTTGGCGCGAGCGAGAGATAGACGGCGGCTTGCGCGAGGGCCAGATGGCCTTCGGGCGCGCCGAGGAAATCGAAAGCGTCTTTGGCGGCAAGGGTGACGGCAAGGGCGCCGGGTTCGGCGAGGCCGATGTCTTCGCTGGCCATGCGCACCATGCGGCGCGCGAGGTAGAGCGGGTCTTCGCCGGATTCGAGCATGCGCGCGAGCCAGTAGAGCGCGGCGTCGGGATCGGAATTGCGTACGGATTTGTGAAGGGCAGAGATGAGATTGAAGTGCTCTTCGCCAGCTTTGTCGTAGCGCAGGAGTTTTCTTTGCAGGACGTCTTCGAGGAGTTCGGGGGTGATGGTTCGAACGCCCGTTGAATCCGGCTTTGCGCTTCGAACGGCGAGCTCCAGTGTGTTGTACGCGGCGCGGGCATCCCCGTTGGCAAAAGAAGCGATGCGAAAAAGGATTTCGTCGGACGCTTCGATGGATTCGTTGCCGAAGCCGTGTTCTTTGTCGTTGAGGGCACGGCGAAGGAGTTCGGCGATTTGCGGCGTGGTGAGCGGATCGAGCACGTAGACCTTGGTGCGGGAGAGAAGCGGGGAGATGACTTCGAACGATGGATTCTCCGTTGTCGCGCCGATGAAGATGATGTGGCCAGCTTCGACGTGGGGCAGGAAAGCGTCCTGCTGCGCCTTGTTGAAGCGGTGGACTTCATCGACGAAGACGATGGTGCGATGGCCGGAGCGGGACTTTTGCTCGGCGACGGCCATGACTTCCTTGATTTCCTTGATGCCGGCGAGCACGGCGCTGAAAGAAACAAATTCGGAACTGGTTAGCCGGGCGATGAGGCGCGCGAGGGTTGTCTTTCCGCAGCCGGGAGGCCCCCAGAAGAGCATGGAGCCGAGATTGTCGTTTTCGATTTGAACGCGCAGGGATTTGCCGGGGCCGAGAAGCTTTTCCTGGCCGATGAATTCATCGAGCGTGCGCGGGCGCATGCGCTCGGCCAGCGGCTGGTTGGCGGCGGGTACTTCGGACTCGGCCGCGTTCGGCAAATGAGAGAAGAGGCTCATGGTTCGAGAACTATGGAGCCCCGTTGTTGGCTTCTAGAGTGGCTCATCACAGTACTCCGTTCCATAGTTGAAGAAAGGCGTTGCCGCTTTCCACTTCCCCTCTTCAAGCGTGAAGCTCCAAGAAGCAATCTGCGCAGGGTATTCTTTGCAAAAAAAATCCCAACGACTTAAGGTTCTTGTCCGAAACCGAGAGGCGATCGTAAAAAGTCATTGTTCCATAAATTTTGTTATCAAGAGAAGATCGAGAAACTTCGACCTTGATCCCTAGATGGCGCGCCCCCTTAAGTTTGTCGTAAACGGAACGCCAGTCGCCCGTGGATCCTTCAATGCATGAAGAATCAAAAATGTAACAATACAAACTGCTTTTGACGTTTGTGAGTGTGATCGCATCCTGCTCCCGCAAATCGGGCCGATCGTAGCTGAGCAGAGTTTGGATGTCTCTCTCCCTGACAGCTTTCACTAGCCCCTCCGCAACTCGGTGCAAGTCGCGGTTCACCTGGTCTTTCTGGGCAGTGTGGGGCCTCTCTTGTGATCGCCCATTAGTCAAAACGGGAGAAACCGCGCACGCTGCAACCATTGCTGCAGTGCTAGAGATCAGCAAAAGGCTTTTCACTGCCAAGCACGTCATTTATCCACTTCCAGTCTTTTGCCCACTCATTTGCTTCGTTGGCGGGCGGCTTCGTAAAACAGGACCGCCGCGGCGGCCGCCGCATTGAGGGATTCTACGCCGCTGGCCATGGGGATTCGAATGCGCGCGTCGGCGCTGCGTTCGATTTCTTCCGGCAGGCCGGCGCCTTCGTTGCCAACGAGCAGGGCGACCGGCTGGCACCAATCCACTTCCCAGGGAGCGAGCAACGGCTGGTCACCGTCCTGCGGCTCGTGGACGCTTGATGCTAGAGTGCGGACGCCGGCGACTTTGAGTTGCGCGAGGAGGATGGAAAGTGACATTCCGGCGAGGATGGGGAGATGCAGGGCGGCTCCCGCGGAGGCGCGCAAGGCTTTCGGCGAAAAGGGGCTAGCCGTGCCGCTGATGCCGGAGGCCGCGGTGGCCGCGCCAGTCGCGCCGAAAGCGGAGGCGGTACGCAGGATGGTTCCGACGTTACCGGGATCCTGGACGCCCGCGAGAACGACGAGCAGGGAAGCGCAGGCGGATTCCGGTGTGCGCACAAGATCATCGAAAGAGGTTTCGCGCAGTTGAACGAGCGCGGCGACTCCTTGCGGGTGTTCGGTGTCGGCAAGGCCCTCAAAGAGTCGGTCGGTGGTGCGGAGAACAGGAAAAGCCATCTCAGGGCGGTCGACAAAGGGAGAAAGGCGTTCGTGATGGCGTTCGCCGGATTCGCTGAAGAGCACAGCCTGGATGCGGCAGCCAGACCGCAGCGCTTCTTCGACAAGCCGGGCACCTTCAACGCCGACGAACCCATTCTCCGTAGGGAGCCCGCCGCGAAGAGCCACACGGAACTCCTTGAGCCAGCGATTATCGCGGCTGGTGAGCAGCGCAGGATCACCCGCAGGGCGAGCGCCGCGAGCGGCTTTTCCGGGTGTGGCCATCACCGTGGAGCGTAGCAAATTTCGTGCTGCGGACGCTATTTCCCGGACGTCGTACTTATTCCTGAAACGTCACGCAGATGCCGTTGGGATCGATCGCGGCGAACTCTTTCGTGCCCCAGGGCTTGGTTTGCAGCGGGCCGTTGGGATGCACTTTGCCTCCGCGTTGTTGGTATTCGGCATACAGGGCTTCGATGCCTTCTACGACGAGGCGCACCATGGTCTGGTCGCCGATCTTGCGCGCCAGTTCTTTGTCGCTCATGCCGGCTATGTGCAGATAGGCCTCGCCGCGGTTGATTCCTACATAGGACGGCGGCGTGGCGTCGCGAAACGTTTCCGTGAAGCCGCAGACCTCGGTCCACCAATTCATAGATTTCGTTGTGTCAGCGGCAGGAAGAACGGGGATTGCGTCTTTTATAATCGGGTCCATGGCCGAAGCATAATCGAATCCAGCAGAATCTTCTACAACAGGCAAGTCCGCGTGGTGGGTCACTTTCCGGTTAGCGCTTTACCATGACCTGGGATGCCCGATTGCATTACAATCCCCCCATGGCACGTCTTATTTGTTCCTGCTTAGTTCTGTGTGCATTTTCTCTAACTGCGGCGGCCCAAGTGAAAATTCATGTTCCGCAGCAGCACCAGAAGAAGTTCGAGAAGATTAGTGCGAGCGTCGAAAACTCCAAAAGCAAGCCGGTCACTTTTTGTGTTGAATACGGCCAGTGGTCGCCAAAAGGAGATGGCGAAGTTGAAACGACTCCATACCCGTTTTGGGTACAGCAAAAGTACAACGGCAAGTGGAGCACACTGATAAGCGGCCCCGATGTTGGCAGCATCCGCAGTCACGTGGTGCTGGATCCAGGCAAGTCGATGGAGTTTCCCTTCCGCTTGGGTGGCTCGGGAGAGATGCGATTACGGTTGAACTATTGGAATGGGGACATGCCGAGTTTGGACTGTCACGCGCCGCCCAAGGGCGCAAAGCTAATAACATCATCAGCTTTTACGGTCGAATAGTTTGCTCGGCTCTTTAGGTCCCGATTAGTCGGATCATCGGAATCTGAACCACCACCCAAGTCCATATCGTTAGGCCGTAATGCTGCCCGCTTTGGAGGAAACGGTTTCCCCGAGGTCCGAACCGGATTCGCGAGCCTCCAGCCGCGAACGGACATCGGCAAGGAGTTCGAACGAGCGAAGCCGGGCACGGTGGTCATAGAGGTGAGCGGCGGCGATGATCTCGTCGGGTTGAGCCACCTCGATAAGTTTCAGCAATGCGGGCTCGACAGTTTCCGGCGAACCCACTGCGGAAACGAGTAGCGTCATGGCGGCCGAAGCCTTTTCGGCAGGAGACCAGAACGCATCAATATCGTCAATCGGCGGGGGAACCTGCCCGGGCCGGCCCCGGCGGAGATTCGTAAAAGATTGCTGCTGGGAAGTGAAATGGCGCTGCGCTTCCGCGTCGGTCTTCGCGACGACAGCATTCAGCCCCACCATGGCGTAGGGACGATCGAGCCGACTGGAGGGTTTGAAGCGCGAGCGATAGAGATGGAGCGCTTGCATCATGTCCGCCGGCGCGAAATGGGATGCGAAGGCAAAGGGCAGGCCAAGCATGGCCGCGAGTTGCGCGCTGAAGAGGCTCGAGCCCAACAGCCAGATGGGAACGTGCAAGCCAGCTCCGGGAACGGCGCGAATTTCCTGGCTGGGTGTCGTAGCTTCGAAATACGAGATGAGTTCCTGGACATCCTGAGGGAAATCGTCCGCTGTGGAAGCCTTATCGCGGCGCAGAGCGCGGGCCGTGGGCATGTCCGTTCCGGGAGCGCGTCCGAGGCCAAGCTCGATGCGGCCCGGGTAAAGCGAGGCAAGTGTGCCGAACTGTTCCGCGATGACCAGCGGCGAATGATTGGGCAGCATGATGCCGCCGGAGCCGACGCGAATCGTCTTGGTTCCGCCAGCGATGTAACCAATGACTACCGACGTCGCGGCACTGGCGATGCCCGGCATGTTGTGGTGTTCGGCGAGCCAATAGCGGTTGTAGCCCCAGGACTCGGCGTGCTGGGCGAGATCGAGGCTGTTGCGCAAAGCGTCGGAGGCGGTCGAGCCTTCCGGTACGGGCGAAAGGTCCAGAATTGAAAGCGGAATCACAGATGTTGGATGCGTTGGGCCTTTCGCGGGATACGGGCAGAGCAACAACCACTTAGTTGTCTCTGAGCCTAAGACCTTATAGTCTCAACTTCAAATTTGGGGACATTAGGTGGCCATTGATCACGCCCTCGCCCTTATCGAAAGTGGACGCTCTGGGAATTGGCGTTGAGCCAATTCACCTGCCAAAGTCGCGCCGCCTGACATTATTGTCGCTGACCTGCGTCATCTTCTTCATCACCTGCGGAGGCCCTTTCGGACTCGAAGGACTCATCGGCACAGTGGGACCGGGCTGGGCGATCGTATTGATCGTACTCACGCCGCTGATCTGGAGCCTGCCGATGGCCCTGATGGTAGCGGAGCTGGCCACGCTGATGCCCGAAGAAGGCGGTTACTACGTTTGGGTTCGTGAAACACTCGGCCCGTTCTGGGGAGTGCAAGAGGCGTGGTGGACTATATCCTACTCCATCGTTCTGCTGGCGAGTTTCTCGGTCCTCTTCGTCAGCTATCTGGCTTACTTCATTCCCGCGCTGGCAGTGGATGCCGCGCATCCCGGAATGACGGCGCTTCTTAAGTGGCTGGTCGCCGTGCTCGTGATGGTTACCGTGACGGGAGTAAACCTGCGAGGCGCGCGGGATGTGGGCCGCTCGGCCAAGATTGGCGCTCTCTACGTGCTCGGAGTCTTTGCACTGCTGGTATTGGTTTGGCTCAAGCAGGGGCCAGCGCCAGGAACGGTTGTCGGTATCGTGACCCGTGATCTAAGTTCGAGCCACTCCGGCGCGTTGCTGCTGGGTCTGTCGATCATTGCCTTCAACTATTCAGGTTGGGACAACGCCTCGACCTTCGCCGGGGAAGTGGATCAGCCTCAACGCAACTATCCACGCGCCCTCGGCGGCGCCCTCATCGTCATCGTTCTGTGCTACCTCCTACCGGTGTTCGCGGGCGTGAGCCTCACAAGCAGTCCAGATATATGGAACGCTGACGCTGGCTGGCCCGTGATCGCACAGATGATTGGCGGCCGCTGGCTGGGTGCACTGATCGCGGCGGCGGGTTTGGTCTCCATGTGGGGACTCTGCAACGCGCAGGTGCTGTACCTTTCTCGCTTGCCGTATGTCATGGCGCGCGATGGCTGGCTCCCCAAGGCGCTTGCCCAGGCTTCGTCGGAAACAGCAGTGCCGAAGACGGCCATCCTGTGGTGTTGCGTGATCGGCGCGCTCTTCGCGGCGCTTTCCTTTGGCAGCCTTGCGGTCATCACCTGTCTGCTTAACACGGCTGGGCTGGCACTGGAGTTTCTTGCACTGATTGTTTTGCGCGTAAAGCGGCCGGACGCTCCACGCAGCTTTCGTGTGCCGGGCGGCTGGCTGGGATTGAGTTATGTGTGTCTGCTACCCTTTGCGGCGGCGGTGCTGCTGGTGATTGCGGCGCTTCGTGATTGGCGGTCGTACCCGGGACAGATTCTTGTGGTGGTGGGCGTCGTAATTGCTGGCATCGTTCTGTATTTCGCTCGCCGCAAGGGCGCGATGGCTTCTGGCTCCGCTACTTGACCAGAAGTCATTCTTCGAACATTGTGTCAGTCAAATGGGATGCCCGTCTTGCGAGAGATTTCGCGAAGGTCTTCGAGGACGGGCAGGAGGAGTGGGACCCCTTTTTCGCGGCGCAATTTTTCGGCTTCGCGCTCGGGATCACCGGGAATCAGCGGGCCAGTGGTGCCGGGGGCAGGTTTGGTGGCGCGAAAGACGCGGATATACTCGTCGACCTGACGCTTGAAGGAATCCGGATCGATAAAGCCGCCGATGCGCATGGCGCCGAAGAAATGGCCGATGCCTTTGCCGACGCTGCGCTTGGGGATTTCCTGTCGCAGGGCGAAGGGCGGCGCGAAGGGTCCCCAATTGGCGCCGCTGAGCGGGCCGCAAAGCATGTCCACCATGACGGCGAGGCCGTAGCCTTTGTGACCGCCGCGCTCGCGATCCGATCCCAGCGGCAAGAGAGCGCCGCCATCAATCATATCGTCGGGCTTTGTGGTACTCCGGCCCTGGCTGTCGATGCACCAGCCGGAAGGGACATCCTCGCCGCGGCGGCGCGCGATTTCGATTTTTCCATACGCTGCAGCGCACGTGGCCATGTCGAGCACGATGGGCGGCTCATCTTTGCTGGGGAAGCCGATGGCAATTGGGTTGGTGCCGAGCATGCGCTCGGCACCCCACAAAGGAGCTACGAGCTTCGTGGTATTTGTCATGGCCCAGCCGATGAGGTCGCGATCGAGCGCTTGCAGGACGTAGTAGCCCGCGATCCCGAAATGATTGGTGTTGCAGACGCTGACCCAGCCGGAGCCGGCCTTCTCCGCCATGTCCATGGCGATGCGATTGGCCTGCGGGCCAACGACCAGGCCGAGGCCGTTATCGCCATCGATAGTCGCGGTGCTCAAAGTGGAGCGCACCGTCTTGATGCGCGGCTTAGGATTGATGTGGCCTTCGCTGAGCATTCCGAAGTAACTGTATAAGCGGGCGACGCCGTGCGAGTCGATGCCGCGAAGGTCGGCGGAGGCAAGCACATCGGCGGCTTGCGCGGCGTCGTCCGGCGTCACGTCAAAGTGAAGGAACACGCGAGTGGAGAATTCGCGCAAGGCTTCGATAGGAAAAACTTTGCACTCGATGTCGGCCATGACTGCCTCTGTCAGTTCGCGAACGACCTTAGGTCAGGCGCGGCCGCGCGTCAAGGACGAGCCAACCAGGCGCGATTCGAGGGACGGCCCTTCCTCCAACAGGCTCTTATTGCGTGGGTTACAGTGGTGTGGTAGCGTCGCCCAAATAAGGGCAGCGATGGCGGACCGCTGCGAGGTGGAACACGACTTCGCCAAAGGCCAAAAAGTTGCCGGCTGAACTGCTGCGCGTCAACGCGCAAAGTCCCGAAGCGGAAGTGCTGCGCTATGCAGCGGATTTTCTTGCGCGGGGTTGTGTGGTCGGGATTCCCACCGACACTTTCTATGGGCTGGCTGCCGATCCTTTCAATTTAGCTGCCGTTGATGAAATTTACCGCGTGAAGGGGCGCCCGGATGCGCGCGCGCTTCCCATCCTCGTGAATTCGATCGAGCAGGCGATTTTGCTTTCGCGCGAGCAGATCTTCCTGACAGGCGCGACGGACTCCCTGGCGCGGAATTTTCTGCGGCTGGCACACCGGTTTTGGCCCGGCGCTCTGACGCTCGTGGTGGAAGCGGCGACCCGCCTGCCGCTGAAGGTGACGGCGAATACGGGACGAGTCGCGCTGCGCTGGCCTATGAGCCCGGTCGTGGAAGGAATCATCAAGGAGTTCGAAGGGCCGATCACCGGAACGAGCGCGAACATTTCCGGATTTCCATCCTGCGCGAGCGCGGCACAGGTAATGAAGCAACTGGGCTCGCGCCTTCCGCTGGTGCTCGACGCGGGAGAAACCGGAGCGACGCTGGCTTCGACGATCGTGGAACTGAACGGCGATTCCTGGAAGATTGGCAGGGAAGGGGCGATCCCTGTCGCGGAGATTGAGCGGGCGCTGAAATAGGTTTGTTCAGTTCTGTTTGCCGCTAACAGGAAGACTGACGAGAAAATTGTAATCGCCGGTGGGGGAAAGATTCAGCGCGGCGGGGCATAGGAGATTTTACCGAGAATGGCGGGGCCCCGCGCGCCGGTCGCGGAGGGGAGGTTTGCGGGGCGCTGGTGAAAGGATTCGTAGGCAAGCAAGGCGAAAGCGAAGGCTTCCTTGGCATCTTCAGGAATGCCGAGCCGCGAAGACGGAAGCACTTCGATATTGGGAAGCGCTGCGGCGAGTTGCGCAAGGATGAGCGGGTTGCGGGCGCCGCCGCCGGAGACGATCAGCTGGTGGGTTTTTGTTTTGGGAAGGACGAAACGATTGAGCGCATCGACGACGGAGAGCGCGGTGAAGATGGTTGCAGCTCGGATAAGGTCGTTGGGCTTGGCGCGATGGTGTCGACCTAAAGCGAGAATCTTCTTTACGTAAGCACTTCCGTAATACTCACGACCGGTAGATTTCGGTGGGGCGAGTTTCAAGTAGGGATCGCGAAGAAGCTCATTCAGGAGAGCGGGGTTGCTGCGGCCCTGCGAGGCCAGATGGGCGTTTGCGTCGAAGCGCTGTCGTCCGCTGGTGAAGTGGGAGACGAGCGCATCAATCAGCATATTTGCCGGGCCCGTGTCGAAGGCCAGAACTTGATTTGGTTTTGCCCCGCGCGGAAGAACGGTGATGTTGGCGATGCCGCCGAGGTTGAGCGAAACGCGGCCAAACTTCGCGTGGCGATAGAGAAGATAGTCCGCGTAAGGAACAAGCGGTGCGCCCTGGCCGCCGAGCGCGATGTCCGCGGGCCGAAAATCGCCAACCGTGGTGATACCGGTGAGCGCGGCGATAATCGACGGTTCGCCGATTTGCAGCGTTGAGGCAACCTTGCGGCGAAAGAAATACGCGGGAATGCCTTGATGAAATATGGTTTGGCCGTGAGTGCCGATTAGATCCACTCTCAAGGGCGAGACGCGAAAACGAGCGCAAGCACTCAAGGCTGCGTCAGCGAAAACTTCTCCCAAACGAAAATTGAGCTGGCTCACCTCGTTGGCCGTGATCAGGTGGCCTTCGGCGACGTGGAGAATTTCCTTTCGCAGGGCTACCGGAAGCTTCATTGAAGTGTGGCCTATGAGCTTCACTTTTAGTCTCGGAGGTGCGCCAGAGATCCGCGCGAGAGCGACGTCGATGCCATCGGCTGACGTTCCGGACATCATGCCGAGCACGAGCATGGGTTTGGCGACCATAAATGGTGAAAGGGATTTTTAACACAGAGGACGCAGAGAACACAGAGAAGAAGGAAAGAGGGAGGGGAAAAGATTAACGGGAAGGAAAGACTCAGCTTGATTTCGGCCCTTTGACGGCGAATCGGATCAGCCAAAAGGCCACAAACCCGCAGAATGCGACGAAACCCAGGGCGGGAATGAGTTCCCAAGCCTTGTCGGCACTGACGGCGAAGAGCACGGGCACCACCGTGCCCGCAAGGATGGCTACCACACCGGCGACGCCACTTAGCCATCGAAGAAATACTGTGCCTACTTGAGTGGCTCGGCCGTTGCCGTCTGATTCGGGAACTTCGGTCATGAGATTTGCTTTTTGAGTTCGGCAAGGAGATTCAACGCGTCGAGCGGCTTCAACTGATCGAGGTCGGCGCCGCGCAGCTTTTCCAGCACTTCGCGATCGAGCGCGGTGAAGAGCACCTGCTGGTGGCCGTTCTTATTCGTGACATCCGAAGCGCCGGGAGAAAGCGTTTCGCTGAGCTCGTGCTCGCTCTGCTCATGCCGCTTCAAAACTTCGCGCGCGCGTTCGACCACGCTGCGAGGAAGCCCCGCGAGGCGCGCGACTTCGATGCCGTAGCTCTTGTTAGCACTGCCGGGTTCGACGCGACGCAAGAAAATAATTTCGCTGGGCGTTTCTTTCACGGACACATGAACATTTTTCACCGCGGGCAACAAATCGGCAAGCTCGGTGAGTTCGTGATAGTGCGTGGCAAAGAGCGTGCGCGCGCGGGTGTGTTTTTGAAGATGCTCGACCACAGCCCAGGCGATGGAGAGTCCATCGAAGGTCGCCGTGCCGCGGCCGACCTCGTCGAGCAGAACCAGGCTCGCCGGCGTGGCGTGATTGAGAATGGCCGCGACTTCGCTCATCTCCACAAGAAACGTGGAACGGCCGCGGGCCAGATTGTCGCTGGCCCCGATGCGCGTGAAGATGCGGTCGGTGATGGGCAGCTTGGCCTGCCGCGCGGGAACGAACGAACCCATCTGCGCCATCAGCACAATCAGCGCAGCCTGGCGCAAGTACGTGGACTTGCCTCCCATGTTGGGCCCGGTAATGAGCAGAAGCTGCTGCCGGCCCGGTTCGAAACAGAGATCGTTGGGAACGAAGCGCTCGCCTTTTTGCCTCAGCAGCTCTTCGATCACCGGATGACGGCCGCCGATGATCAGGAGTTCTCCCGCTGAATTGAATTCCGGCCGGACATAGCCACGATCGGCGGCAAGTTTCGCAAACGCCGTGAGCACGTCAAGCTGCGCGACGGCGGCGGCAGTGCGGCGCAATCGCGTGGCTTTTGCAGCAACGAACGAGCGCACGTCGATAAACAGCTGCCGTTCGATCTCCAGAATGCGCTCGTCGGCAGCAAGAATCTTGCGTTCGTATTCCTTGAGCTCGCTCGAAGTGAAGCGCTCGGCATTCACAAGCGTTTGCTTGCGCTCGTAATCGGCCGGGGCAAGATGCAGATTGGGTTTCGAAATCTCTATGTAATAGCCAAAGATTTGATTGAAGCGAATCTTCAGCGAGGCAATGCCCGTGCGCTTGCGCTCGCGCTCTTCCATCGCGGCAATAATCTGTTTACTGTGCTGGCTTAAATTGCGAAGTTCATCTAACTCCACGTGATAGCCGGCGCGAATCATTCCTGGATCGGTGGCCAGCGCGGGCGGCTCATCGGAGATGGCTCGCTCTAAACGATCGCGGACATCGGTGAGCTCGTCGATCTCCTGGTGGAGATGGCGCAGAAGTTCGCTGCCGCCGGACGGCTGCGGCGTGAGGAAATTCTTTAACACCGGCAGCTGAACCAAAGACCTGCGCAGCGCAACGAGTTCGCGCGGCGACGCCAACCCTAAAGTAATCCGGCTGGTCAGACGCTCGAGATCAAGAATTCCTTTCAGTTCCTTGCGAATTTCTCCGCGCACAACCGTTTGCTGCACAAGGTGCGTGACGCCGTCAAGACGCCCGTCGATCAACTCGCGGTCAATAAGAGGGCGAAGCACCCACGAGCGCAGCAGGCGCGCTCCCATGCCGGTAACGGTGACATCCAGCGCGGCGATGAGCGTTGTGGGGCCGCTCGTGCGGCTGCTTTCCTCCGTAAAGATCGGCGCGAGTAGCTCGAGATTACGAACGGAGACAGGGTCGAGGACCAGCGCGTTTTGCTGCTCGTAATAACGCACGCGGTCGAGGTGTTGGAGTGCTTCAAGGCTTGGCGCGGCTTCGCTGCTGGCGGGTGCCGTGCGGTCTACAGAGCGCGCGGCGTTTTCGCGCAGATAGTGGACGATCGCGCCTGCGGCGCATAGGGCTTGCACGTGATCGTCGAGGCCGAAGCCGGTCAGCTCCGCCACGCCAAACTGCTCGCGCAGGATGCGTTCGGCATAGTCGCGCTGAAAAATCCAGTCTTCAAGACGAGATTCCACGCCGCCAAAGCCTTCAAGGAGCGATGTCTTCGCTGTTTCAAAAAGCTGTTGTGGCCGGGGAAGCAGCGTCTCGCGCGGGTGCAGCAACTGGAGTTCGTCGCGCAACGCTTCGTCCGCGCCCGGGTCCGAGAATTCCGTCGCTTGGAATTCACCCGTGGAAAGATCAACGTAGGCGAGGCCGATGGGCGAGCCCGAAGAGTGGCGAGAAACAGCCGCGAGAAAATTATTTTCGCGGGCGTCGAGAACAGTGGCGTCCGTGGCCGTCCCAGGAGTGATGACCCGCACGACTTCGCGACGTACAAGTTTTTTGCCCGGGCCGGGCTGCTCCATCTGATCGCAGATGGCAATCTTGAATCCGGCGCGAATCAGCCGGGCGATGTAGCCCTCCGCGGCATGATAGGGAACGCCGCACATGGGAATCGGCTGGCCCTTCTCTCGATTGCGGGAAGTCAGAGTGATTTGCAATTCGCGCGAAGCGATGATGGCATCTTCGTAGAATAGCTCGTAGAAATCGCCCAGACGGAAAAGCAGCAGCGCATGCGGGTAGCGCGCCTTGATGGCGTGATACTGCTGCATCAATGGGGATGTAGGCTCGCTCATTCCGTCAGTCGTTAATTGTCATTCGCGGATTCCTAGTTGTGTCAGCAAGAACGCGTAGTCTAGCGCAATCTCACGCAGATAGTCGTAGCGGCCGGACGCGCCGCCGTGGCCCGCGCCCATGTTGGTCTTCAGCAGCAGGGCATTCGAATCCGTTTTCAGCGTTCGCAGCTTGGCAACGTATTTTGCCGGCTCCCAATACATGACCTGGCTGTCGTTCAGCCCGGTTTTCAGAAGCATTGCAGGATAGGCTTTGTGCTCGAGATTTGTGTAAGGGCAATAGGATTTCATGTAGAAATAGTCGTCGGCGATTCGCGGATTGCCCCACTCTTCATATTCGCCGACGGTGAGCGGGAGCGATGCGTCAAGCATGGTGTTCAACACGTCGACGAATGGGACGTGGTTGATGACGATTCGAAAGAGATTGGGGCGCATGTTGGCCACCGTGCCCATCAGCAGGCCCCCTGCGCTGCCGCCTTCGACGACCAGTGTTTCTGGCGAGGTAAAGCGCTGCGCGATGAGATGTTCGGCGGAAGCGATGAAATCAATGAAGGTGTTTCGCTTCTGCTTCATGCGCCCGGCGTCGTGCCATGGTTTGCCGAGTTCGCCTCCGCCACGAATGTGAGCAACGGCGTAAATGACGCCGCGATTGAGCAGGCTGAGGCGATTCGAACTGAAATTGACGGGAACAGAGATGCCGTAGCTCCCGTAGCCGTAGAGCAGAAGGGGAGAGGAGCCATCGCGCGGAGTATCCCGCCGATAGACGATTGAGAGCGGCACGCGAGTGCCGTCCGAAGTTGTCGCGTGCAGGCGCTCACTAACGTATTGAGTTGGATCGTAGCCGCCGAGTACTGGTTGCTGTTTGCGAAGCGTGCGCTCGCGGGTGTGGACGTCGTAATCAAAAATCGAGCGCGGTGTCACAAAGGATTCGTACTGAAAGCGGACGTGCGACGCAACGAACTCCGGGTTGTCGCCGATAGATGCGTTGTACGCTGGCTCCGTGAATTCGATGCGATGCGACGCGGCCAGCGCGTTCGAACCGTCAACCGGCAGGTCCACGATTCGTAGATACGGGAGCCCGCTTTCGCGTTCGAATAAAACAAGATGCGTCTCGAAAACTTGTGCGGCCGCAAGCATGACTTCCGCGCGATTGGAGATAACCTCGCGCCAGAATTCGCGGCGCGGATCGGCCACAGGCGCAGTCACGAGGCGGAAGGTGCGTCCACCGGAATTGGTCCGGATGTAGAAGACGCCGCCGCTCGCGCCGCCTGACACCGCGGGATGATGGTCCGCGTAATACTCGTGGCTATCTTCGCGCGGCGCGATCAGCTGGAACTCGCCGGAAGGCTCTCTTGCGGGCAAAAAGCGAACCTCGCTGGTGGTATGGCTCAAGACAGTAAGAAAAAGAAACGCGCCGCTGCGCGCCCGCTCAATTTCGAGGCGGAAGCGTTCGTCAGTTTCTTCATAAAGCAGAGTGTCCGGATCAGAGCTGCCCAGAACATGCCGGTAAAGCCGGTGAGATCGCTTGGTGATTTCGTCCTCGACAGTGTAGAAGAGCGTGCGGTTGTCAGAGGCCCAAGCCGCGCCGGTAACGCGTTCGAATCGCTCGGGCATCATCGCGCCTGCCCGGAGATCCTTCACCTGCAGCGTGTACTGGCGGAATCCCGTGGTGTCGATCGAGAAGGCAAGGAAATGGTTGTCATCGCTAACTTCGAACGCGTCCAAACCCAAAAACGAGTGGCCTTCCGCCAGCTGATTCAAGTCCAGCAAAAGTCCTTCGGCTGAGCCCTCAGCGTCGTGCCGGCGGCAATGCAGGGCGTACTGTTTTCCTTCTTCCGTCCGCGTGTAGTACAAATAGCCGCGGAGACGGTAGGGAACCGAGAGGTCGGTTTGCAGGATGCGGCCCAGCATCTCCTGATAAAGGGTTTCTTGAAATCCCTCGGTGGGCTTGAGAACCGCTTCCGTGTAAGCGTTTTCGGCATTCAGATAGGCGATGACTTCCGGGCTTTCTTTCTGGCGGAGCCAGCCGTAGTGGTCGACGCGGTGGTCGCCGTGCAGGAGATGCTCGACCGGTTCGCGCCGGGCGAGGGGAGGCTGAGGAACGTGATTCGATAAATTCTCTGGTGGCGGCGCCGGCGCTGCGGTTTTGATTTCCGGAGGCATGGTTCCTTTGTTTGTCGTGTAACTGAAATTGGCCCGTTTTGCGGTGTACGGCGAATCTGGGCGCCGGGCGCAAGGAATTGCGTGCGTCCGCTATACTAACGGAACTCCACGGCGGGAGAAAGCAGGCTGATGCATTAGAAGGGCGCGCAGATGGCACAGGAAACTGAAATCAAACTGAAGATTGGCGACGTTCGGGCTTTCCATCGGGCCCTGAAGCGCATGGGAGCGCGGCCGTTCGGCAGCGCGACGGGGCGAGTCCATGAGGAAAACGTAATTTTCGATACCCCGGACGGTGGACTCGCAAAGCACGGCCAACTGTTGCGCATTCGAACGGAGACGCCGGAAGCGCGCGGGAAGGCCAAGACTGTTAGTTCGAAACAGCGCCACGTTGTAACCTTCAAGCAGCCGCCCACGCGGCCGGATTCTGACCACGCCCGGCACGGACGCTACAAAGTTCGAGATGAGATTGAGCTGGAAGTCAGTGGGTCAGATAATCTGACGAAAATCTTCGAGGGGCTGGGGATGAGCGGATGGTTCCGCTATGAAAAATACCGCACGACGTTCCGGTTAACGGCCTCGAAGGCTTGGGCGCGAGAGCTCTTGATCGAACTCGATGAAACGCCCATCGGGACGTTTGTCGAACTCGAGGGGCCGGCGGAGGCCATCGACCGGGCCGCTACGGAACTCGGCTTTTCGAGACGCGACTACGTTTTGAAAAGCTACCTGGTTCTGTACATGGAAGAATGCCGCCGCAAGGGGGAGCAGCCCCGGAACATGGTCTTCCCGAATGGGAAGAAGCCCTCGAAGTAACCTTCCACGCAAAAAAAATCGGTTGAATGGCCGTTTTTTCTTGACAACCCGGCGCGCGGCGGCTTATCAATTCACCTGCGGCCGAAAAAACGGTCATTTTCATTTGGCCGCGCGTCGGTTGCACAGCAACGGAGTGAATTCTCTCGATGATTGCGCGCAGCGAACTCGAACCTGGCCCTAGTCGGTCAGAGCTTGAGCGGGTCCACCGAATGGATTTGCGGGTGATGTCGCGCGGGGCGCAAGCACTGGCCCAGGCAGTCGGGTGGGGAGGGTTCACCGGCGGCTAACGGTAAGTCCAGCTATATGAGGTACTTGCCCGCGGCCGAGGACGAACGGTGCGCGGGTTTTTTGTTGTCCGAGCCGCCCGCGCAGACAGGCCGGCACTGGATCGGCTGGCAATAGGGAGCATCCGATGGAAATCTACGCCACAGAATTGATGGGATCAAAGACGTACGACGCCGACGGAAACTTTGTCGGGCGCGTGCGCGAGTTCTTCATCGAGCCGGCGGAAGCGCCGAACCGCGTGTCGCACTACCTGCTCTCGCGCGGCAGCTATCAACCGCTGGTGGCCAAGCACGATCAAGTCGCCTCGGTGTCCGCCGGGAACATGACATTGAACGTGAGTGAGCGCGCGCTGGACCTCTACCGTCCCAATGAGTCGTGGCTGGCGGTACAAAAGGACTTGATGGATCAGCAAATCATTGACACGCATGGGCGGAAGGTCGTGCGCGTAAATGATGTCGACCTGACGGGGCTGCGCGCGAACGGCAACGTGGAGCTGCGCGTGACGCAGGTGGACGTGGGGATCCCCGGCGCAGTGCGTCGGCTGTTGCAAGGAGTTGTACCGTCCCTGCTAGTCCGAAAACTGCAGAGCAAGTTGCCCCAGCGTTCCATTCGCTGGGAATTTGTGAACCTGGTCGAGCCGGACCCCATGCGTCGCGTAAAACTGCGCATCACCCACGAGAAACTCGAAGACCTGCATCCCGCCGATTTGGCGGAAATCATGGAGGACCTCTCGGCCGCGGAACGGCAGGGGATTATCGCCTCGCTGGACGAAGAGACGGCCGCGGCGGTCCTTGCGGAGTTGGACGAGCGCTTGACGACGCAAATCGTCGAGAAACTGGACCCGGAGAAGGCCGCCGACATCCTCGAAGAAATGGCTCCCGACGCGGCCGCGGACTTGCTTGCCGACTTGCCGAAGAAAACTTCCGAAGAGTTGCTGGACGAAATGCCCGGGCAAGAAGCGGACGAAGTCCGGGAATTGCTGGAGTTCGATCCTGCCACGGCGGGCGGCATGATGAATACGGAGTTCCTATTCGTCGGCGAAGGATCCACTCGCGACGAAGTGCTGGCGTGGATGCGCAGCCAGGATTTGAACCTGGATCAACTCGATACCATCGTGTTGCTGGATCCCGAGGCTCAGTATTCCGGCACGGTGCCATTGTCGCGTCTACTGCTCGCGGCGGGGGAGGCGCGCATGATGGAGCTGAAAATGGAGCCGCTGCTCAGTTTGCCCGCCAACGCGGACGACAAGGAAGTGTTCGAACTGTTCGACAAATACAATCTGCGGATGTTGACGGTGATCAACGAAGAGAATCAGCCCATCGGGGCCATCACCGTGGACGACGTGGTGTCGCGGCTGGTGAAAGACTAGAAAGGGAATTTTAGACGAGCGATGAATTGGCAGGCCATCACGACGAGATTTGATCGCGTCCGCGCCGGCGACACGGATTTGCAGAAGAAGATCCGCGGACTGCGGCGTCGCTTGACGCTGCTGCTCGCCGTGGTGGGCCCCGGGCTGATCACCTCCAATGTCGACAACGATGCGGGCGGAATCTCGGTTTACACCCAAGCGGGGGCGCAATACGGGTACGCATTGCTGTGGTCACTGATTCCCATGACGATTGCGCTGTATGTCACAGAAGAGATGTGCGCGCGAATGGGAGTAGTGACGGGGAAGGGGCTCTCCGACCTCATCCGCGAAGAATTCGGGTTCCGTCCAACGTTCTTTGTGATGGTAACAGGGTTTTTCGTCGACCTGGCGAACGTGGTAGCGGAATTTGCGGGCGTCGCCGCGGCGATGCAAATCTTCCACGTGAGCAAATACGTTGCCGTGCCGATAGCAGCGATCATCGTATGGGTGCTGGTGCTTCGAGGGACGTACCGCCAGGTAGAGGTAATTTTTCTGTTCGCGTGTGTTTTGTATCTGTCGTATTTGTTTTCCGCTGTGCTGGCCAAGCCGGACTGGCTGATCGCCGCAAAACATACCGTGATTCCAAACCTTCGCTTCGAATCCGGGTATCTGCTGATGCTGACGGGCCTCGTAGGAACCACGATTGCTCCCTGGCAGTTCTTCTACCTGCAGGCCGGATTCGTGGAAAAAAAAGTTGGACCCAGCCAGTACCGCAAGGCGCGCGCGGACGTATTGTTCGGCAGCGTAAGTTGCATGGTGATTGTGTTTTTCATCATCGTGTGCACGGCGGCGACGCTTTATACCACTGGCCACCGGGACATTACCGATGCCGCGCAGGCCGCCCAGGCGCTTATCCCGCTTGCCGGCAAATGGGCGGGGACGTTATTCGCATTCGGACTGCTGAACGCTTCACTCTTCGCCGCCTCCATCCTCCCGCTTTCCACAGCCCACGTCATTTGCGAGGGGCTGGGGTTTGAGGCGGGAATCGACAACAAATTCAAGGAAGCACCCATCTTCTACTGGCTCTATACCGTCCTGATCGTGGTGGGAGCAGGAGTCGTGCTGCTTCCAAACGCCCCGCTGTGGAAGATTCTGATTTTTTCGCAGGTGGGCAACGGCATCTGGCTTCCCGTGGTGGTGATTTTCATTTTGTTGCTGGTGAACCGGCGCGACCTGATGGGGGAATATGTCAATACGACGGCATTCAACATCGTGGCGTGGGTGACGGCCATCGTTATGATCGGACTGACGCTGGTTCTCGCCTATACGAGCATCTTCCAGAGTTCCGCGCCGGCGCCCTGATCTCCCTGATATACGAAAAGACAACACGGGATTGCGCGTCTGCCAAATCGTGTGTTAACTTTGCGGCGTAAAGAAGAAGTGTCAGGAAGACCTCATAAGCGCCGTGCTGCATAACAAATCACATAAAACTCTCCATCTCGCCGCGCCGGTTGAGCTAGGGCCGGTAACGGGGGAGGAGTCACTGCTCCTCGAAAAGCTGGACTTGAAGCGGCTGCCGAGGCACGTAGCAGTGATTATGGATGGGAATGGGCGCTGGGCACAGAAGCGGCACTTGCCACGGATTGCCGGGCACCGCTCTGGGACCCAATCCGCGCGGACGACGATTGAAACTTGCGCGCGATTGAAGATTGAAGCTCTGACGCTGTACGCGTTCTCCGTGGAGAACTGGCGGCGACCCAAGGCCGAAATCGACTTCCTGATGCAGCTACTGCGGGAATATCTGCGCAAAGAAATGCCGCTCCTGCAGAAAAACAATATCCGCATGCGATTTCTCGGTCGCATCGACGAACTGCCCGCCGGAGTGCAGCACGACGTGCGGGACGCTATGGAAAAGACGGCAGGGAACAAGGGCATGGTGCTGTGCGTGGCGCTGAATTACGGGGGACGCGCCGAGATCGTTGACGCCATGAATGCCATTCTCGCGAAGCGCAATGGCCACGGCGCATCCCAAAAAGTTACCGAGGAACTTCTCTCACAGCATTTGTACACGGATGGCTTGCCGGACCCGGACTTGTTGATCCGCACGAGCGGGGAAATGCGCGTAAGCAATTTCCTGCTGTGGCAGATTGCCTATGCGGAGATTTTCGTGACCGAGACGCTCTGGCCGGACTTCAACCGCGCGCGTCTCCTTGAGGCGCTGCTGGAATTCCAGAAGCGCGAGCGGCGCTACGGCGGCATCCGCGAAGACGAACCTTCCGACGAAAATCCCGTGCGCGCGGCCGGTCACTAATCTGGCGACAGGCGACACGCTTACTCGCCGTTTCCAATTCTCAGCTGTCAGTTGTTAGTTCCAAATAATAGAAAATAATCAGAGAGCAATGTCAGGGATGCTTGTCTCGGGGGACGGTACCGAAACCCGCTGTGAACACCGGTAAGTGTTTCCTCAACTTCCGAGTGCCCGACAACACGGGAGTTGGCCAGACCATTCAATACAAGCGCGTTTGTCGTTACCAACTGGAGCGGTGAGCTCATAACTTCAGCGCCGACAATAGGAGAAATCGAATTAGGCAGGAAATGCGCAGGATACACCCACGTTGACTTGCTTAGGCGTCCGGCCTAATATCGCCCTCCTAGGCGGTTCTTACAGATGATTGGCCAGACCCTCGGCCATTACCACATCGTCGAAAAGTTCGGTGTAGGAGGTGTCCATGTTCACCAGACTTCTGATACTCGCTAGTTTCTTGGCATGTTCCGATGGACTGGCCTTGGCACAAGGCGGCGCTACGGGCGCGATCACGGGTACGGTACACGATCCGTCCGGAGGGACCATCGCGGGCGCTAAAGTCGAGATTGTAAGCGAAGCGACGAACCAGGTGGTACGAGACTTGACAACGGATTCTTCGGGCTCCTTCACCGCCACTCTTCTCCCGGTGGGTTCTTACTCCGTCGAGGTGAGCGCGACCGGCTTTGCCAAAACGAAATTCTCCGGCGCCCTGGTGCGCGTGACGGAAATCACCCAGATGACAGCGCTATTGAAAGTGACCCAAGCGACCGAGGTCGTGACAGTTTCGGCGGAGGTCGCCACGATCAATACGGCCGATGCCACGACGGGGGAAGCCCTCGGTGCTGCAACGGTTTCCACCCTGCCTCTCCCGACTCAAAACTTTCAGCAATTGCTCTCGCTTTCGACGGGCGCGTCTTCGGATATCAACAATGCCGGGGACTTGGGCCGCGGCACTGCAAGGATCGACGTGAACGGCCAGCGAGAGACCAATAACAACTACCTGATCGAAGGAATCTCTTCCGCCGATTTCGCCAATGGAGAGTTGACCTTCACCCCCATTCCGAATGCCAACGCCATCCAGGAATTCAAGGTCTCCACCAGCCTTTACGACGCTACCCAAGGCCGCAATGGAGGCGGCAACATCGACGCCGTCTTGAAAACCGGGACAAGCAAGTACCACGCCGATGCCTGGGAGTTTTTTCGCAACACGGACCTCGACGCGAATGACTTCTTTCTGAATGGTGCCGGCACTGGCGTCCGCCAACCCAGGCCCCGGATTCAGCAAAACATTTTCGGGGCAGACGGCGGCGGCCCGCTTGCCCGGAACGCGCAGTTTGGTTACTTGTATTTGAATTATCAGGGTTCGCGTCAGCGTGCAAGCGGCTCGCCGGGAACGCTCACCAATGCCACGATTCCTTACGTACCATTGGCTGATCGCCAGTCCATGACACAACTCGAGACAGACTGCGGCGTTTCAAGCGTCGACCCGGTGGCCCTCAAGATGTTGCAGGCCAAAAGTAACCAGTTCGGTGGCGGCGCGGGGGGCTTTCTCTACCCGTTGCCTACCAATGTGCCCGCAACCACAGCCTGCTTGACTCCGGTTTCCTTTATCGTGACTAGTGTCGGAAAATTTACAGAGAATCAGTTCCTGGTCAACTGGGACCGTCATTTCCGCGGGGATAAGGACAGCCTGGCGTGGCGCTTCTTCTGGTCCGACTCCGAAAGGTTTCAGCCTTTCGGCGCTGATTCTTTCCAGGTTCAAACAGGCGGCCCGGCGGCCGAAAACAATCTGAATTTCCCGCTCACGATTCCGCTGCGCGGTCGTTTCGGCAGCATCACGGAGACCCACATCTTCAATAATCGTCTGGCGAACGAGTTCCGCTTTGGCGTCAACGTCATCCGTGACGACCTGCTTGGCCAAAACACATCTACCGCAGCGCAACTGGGCATTGTCCAGCCCGGCGGCAGTGCGGGAATCGACCGCTTCCAGTTTGGGAGTTTTGCGTTTGGCCCGTTTCCTGGAAGCGGTCAATTCGAGCTCTCGGATTCCTTCATCCTGGAAGACACGCTGAGCTGGACACGCGGGCCGCACACGTTCCGGTTCGGCGGCGAGCTGAACCACACCAGCCTTCGCCGAACCCTAAACGTTATCGGCAATCCTCTGGTCTTCTTCACGCCCCCTTCCGATCCCGCCCTGACAGACTTTCAGAATTTCCTAGTGGGCTCCCCTACCGTTGCTTTGGGCAGCGGCGGCGCAGCCAACCATGACTACCGCCTCCCCGCTTATGCCCTCTTCGCCCAGGACGACTATAAAGTCACTGGGCGCTTGACGCTGAACCTCGGCTTTCGCGTTGAATTCGTCGGCGCGCCCTATGACACGCTCTGCCAAATCGCCAATGTAGACACGACGGCGGCGTCAACCGGGCAGCCTTTCGTGTATGGCACCTGCGTAAGCAGGTTCAAGATTCCCGGTTTCACCGGGAATCTTGAACATACGGCCCTGCGCAACAACTACGCCACTGTCCCGGAGCCACGCATCGGCTTCGCTTACGACCTCTTCGGTAATCACAAGACAGTGGTGCGGGGCGGCTACGGAATCTACGCCAATCGCGAGGACATAGGTGCCGTCGACAACCTGTCCTTTAACCCTCCCTTTTTAGTTGTCGCCGTTACCGGGGGGCCGCCGGGAAGTTTGTCCTGCCTCTTTTTTCAGGGCCAGAACTGCACCAACCCACCCTTAATCCCGGGCCCAGGCCAAGTGAGCCCGGCATTTGTGCCCGTTCCGTCCTTCTTTCAGGGCTTTCCCGGCGGCGACACAACCCAGGCGCCGATTTTCTCGGGCAACGTCAACTCCTTCGGTGGTTTGGCTGTGCCGCTCCACTGGATCTCGGGAACGACCCAGCAGTGGAACCTGTCCGTGGAGCGCGACCTCGGGAAAAACTGGTTCGTCTCGGTAGGCTACGTGGGAACCAGGGGCACGCATCTGCGCGTGACCTACGATCCCGACCAGGCCAACCTGGCCAGTCCTCAGAATCCTATTAAGGTAACCGCGCAGAACGGACAGACGTTCACGATTACGCAGAATACGACCGCCAATGCCCCTGCAAGGGCGCCTTTCCAACCCCTTGCGCCTGGCGGGTTCGAGGCTTTCTCTCCTATTGCCAACTCCATCTACCATTCCATGCAGTTCTCTGTCGCGCATCACTTCACCGGGGGCCTTTATCTCCAGAGCGCCTACACCTATTCCAAATCGATCGACGACGATTCAACGGTCAGTGTGGCATTTGTGAGCTTTTTTAACGATCAGAACAATCCGCGCGGTTCCCGCGGCCTCTCTGATTTCGATCACCGGCATCGCTCCATCACCAGCTTCGTTTATGAACTGCCTTTTTACAAAAACACGGGCGGAATCATGGGGCGAGCGCTGGGTGGGTGGCAGACCAGCGGCGTGCTCACGGTGCAATCGGGTGCGCCTTTCTCGGTTCTGGATTCCTCCGGAGGGAGCGCCCTTGCCCTAGACGGCGGCACGTCATTCACACCCGGTTTCGCAACGGGATTCAGTTGCCGCAACGCGGTCACCCCGGGGAGCGATGAGTCGCGGCTAAATGGCTTCGTGCAACTCGCCGCCTTCGTGAAGGCGCCGGTAGTCGGCCCGGATGGCTCGACGGGTTTCGGCGACGTCCCTCGCAATTGCTTCATTGGACCACATCAGGCGAACATGGACCTGTCGCTTGGAAAAACCATTCGCATCGGCGAACGCCAAAGCGTACTGTTCCGGGCCGAGTTTCTCAACGTGGCCAACCATCCTTCGTTCGCCAATCCACCGGCCACGGACATCGAAAACCAAAGTTCGCTGGCAAAGATCAACTCGACGATTGGTAATCCGCGCTTCATCCAGTTCTCTTTGAAGTATTCGTTCTAACGTACCCCGAATCGAGACTGTTACGCTGACCCATTCGCTCGGCGCGCGGTCACACGTAGTGGAAACTAATTAAATAAATATTCTCACCTCGACCGTGCTTCGCGACCTTGAGCAGGTCCAGACTCCCCATCAATTCTCAACGAACCACAAAACACGCAAACACTACGCCAAACTCCCGGGAAGTCGGCTTGTAGGAAGTGATCGCGATTGGTCCCGGATGACGGCACACTCGGAAGCATCACCGCACAGAGCCGGATAGCTCTGGGTGAATTGTTAGCTCTACACCAGAAATGAAACTCAACTTGACCCACCACGAAAACTTGAGCCGTAGGTGATCCTGCATTATTTCAGGTGGCGGTGCCAATGCGGCGGCACCGAAGGCTGCAGAAGAAAACTGTAACCGGCTGCCACGCCGTGCAGTAATACCTAGTAGAAGCGCAGCATTTAACTCTGGCGCAATTGGATGAAGTGCTTGCTGGCTTCCGGGGAGGCCAAGACATGAAAACGCTATTCACGGCGCTTCGCGCCGCAATCTTTGGGACCGGGTTCATCCTTCTTTGGGGTTGGGTAGCGGTGAGCTTGCGCGATCGTTACGACGGCGTTTTCGGCACGGCGTTGCCCGGCTGGACGCCTGCCATTGGCATTGCCCTGATGGCTGCGGGTGGAGTTCTGGCATTCGCGTGCGTAGCGACGTTTGTCACGCGCGGAGAAGGAACGCCCGCGCCCTTCGACCCGCCGCGCAAGTTCGTTGCCGCCGGTCCGTACCGCTTCGTGCGCAATCCGATGTATATCGGTGGTTTCACGGTGCTTTTGGGTTTCGGACTGTACGAACAGTCGCCGGCGATTCTGCTGTTCACTCTGCCGTGGCTGCTGGCCGCTCATGTCTTTGTCATCGTGTACGAAGAGCCGCATCTCCGCTCGACGTTCGGCGGGCCGTACGATGACTATTGCCGCTCGGTGCGCCGCTGGCTACCTCGCCGCGCCTTCGCGGCATAACTCTTGCCGCAAACCGACCGCGTCACGCAGCCAAATGCCTGCCTTGCTTCTCGCGGGTGATTTATTTCTCTCGATATGATGAGATGATGCCATCGATCTCTCGGGGGATTCTCTTTCTATGACATGGAAGCGGGTGGCGACGGCCGCGGTGTTGATTCCGTTTGCAGTGGGGCTGGTACTGTGGGGCTCGACGGCGATGGTTGCGCTGGCGGTTGGGCTGGTGACCCTGCTCGCGCTGTTTGAGTATTTCGCCCTAGGCGAGGCAATCGGGCATCGCGCGTACCGGTTTTGGACGGCTACTTGCGCGTTGGTTTTGGCTTTCGTCCAGTGGTATGCCACACAAATCCATGATTACGGGATATTTCGTGAAGTAGTGGTTCAGCGAGAGCCAAGGCTTGTTCTGGGAATTGCTCCGGCCGCGCTGGATGTCTTCTTTTTGTTTGTTATCGGCATTGCAGTACTAACTCTTTTTACAAAGAGACCACTCGTTGAATCTCTGCCGGCTGCCGGCATCAGCTGCAGCGGTCTCATTCTGGTTGCTCTTCCCTTGTCATTCGCGATTCGCGTGCATGGACTAGGAAGGGAAGGCCCGGCGCTTTTGCTCTTCGCGATGGTCATCATTTGGGTGGGAGATACGGCGGCTTACTTTGTTGGGCGATCCATTGGCAAATACAAACTGGCGCCGCATTTGAGTCCCAAGAAAACTTGGGAGGGGACCCTTGCGAGTTTCCTTGGATCGCTGATTGTTGCGGTTGTTTTTGCACGATATATGACCGTGCCGCTTGGGCATTTGCTGGGGATGGCGGCGGTAGGGAATGTGGCGGGGCAAGTGGGAGATTTGCTGGAATCGGCGTACAAGCGGAGCGCGGGAATTAAGGATTCGGGGAGTATTTTACCGGGGCATGGTGGCGTCTTGGACCGAATCGATGCGCTTATCCTTGCGATTCCGGTTGTCTGGTATTATTGGATCTTGATCTACTCTCCCAGGTCGTAGGTCGCGACGAGCTACCTGGCGGCACTATGGAGTGCGGCGGCTTGCCGCCGCTTTTCCGTCATCTCAAATTGCCGCTTAGAGGATTCGTGAAACACTTAGCTATTTTGGGGTCTACCGGATCGATTGGGCGGCAGTGTCTCTCGGTGGTGGAGAGTCTGGCGGGACGGTTTGGTGTGGTGGCGCTGGCAGCCGGCGGCAATCTGGAAGAACTCGCCGGTCAAATCAAAAAACATAAGCCGGAAGTCGTTTCCGTGGGCGATTCGAACCGAGTGGATGAACTGGTGGCAATGCTGCGCGAGAAGGGTGTAGCAAGGCTGCCGGCAATTCACAGTGGGCGCGAAGGAATGCTGGCGGTGGGGACGCATTCGAAAGCGGACATCGTCGTCTCCGCAGCCGTCGGCGTCGTCGGGTTGGAAGCTACGTACGAAGCGGTGAAGCTGGGAAAGATCGTTGCGCTTTCGAACAAAGAAGTGCTGGTAGCCGCGGGCGAGTTGGTGATGGCCGCGGCGCAGAAGGCCGGGCGCGAGCTGCTGCCGGTGGATAGCGAACACAACGCGGTTCATCAATGTTTGCGCGGCGGAACGCGCGGCGAAGTGCGCCGTCTGCTGCTGACGGCTTCCGGCGGGCCATTTCGAAAGACCCCCCTGGCGGCGCTTTCGAACGTGACGCCGGAACAGGCCCTGGCGCACCCAAACTGGCGCATGGGCAACCGCATCACCATCGATTCCGCAACGATGATGAACAAGGGATTCGAAATCATTGAGGCGCGCTGGCTGTTCGGCGTGCGGCCGGACCAAATCGACGTGGTGGTGCACCCACAGTCCACGATTCATTCCATGGTTGAGTTCGTCGATGGTTCAGTCCTGGCACAGCTTGGGCCCACGGACATGCGCATGCCAATCCAATATGCGCTAACCTATCCTGAGCGCGCGACATCTAATAATGAAATAGCGCTGGATTGGCGGAAGCTCAAGCGACTGGATTTTGAGAAAGCATCGACGCGGCGGTTTCCGTGTTTGCGGCTGGCGCGCGAAGCGATGAAAAAAGGCGGAGCATTTCCGTGCGCGCTGAATGCGGCGGACGAAATTGCGGTGGCGGCATTTTTGGAGCGGCGGCTGGGGTTCCTGGGAATTCCGGAAGTGATCGAGCGCGTGCTCATTCGAACGCCGCGCGTGCGATTCGAACGGATGGACGATGTGCTCACGGCGGATGCCGAAGCGCGTCGAATGGCGAGAGAAGAAGTAGAAAAACTGGCGGTTACCGCGGCGGCGGCTTCGTAAAGAGAGAAGAGGCAGAACGAGTTCATGAATACACTGATTGGAATTTTCCTGGTTTTGGGCGTGATGATTCTGGTGCACGAGTGGGGACACTTCATCGTGGCCAGAATGTTCGGCGTCCGCGTGGATGTTTTTTCGATCGGATTCGGGCCGCGGCTGTTTGGGATCAAGCGCGGAGCGACGGATTACCGCATCAGCGCGCTGCCGCTGGGCGGTTACGTTCGAATGGCGGGACAGGATTTATCGGAAATCGATTCGAATGACGTGGCGCCGACGGGCGGGCCGGACGAATTGATGAGCAAGCCGCGCTGGCAGCGGGTGTTGATTTCTTTTGCGGGGCCGGCGGTGAACCTGATCATGCCGGTGATTCTGCTGGCAGGTTTTTTTGCGATCAAGGGACTTCCGTATCCCGCGTATCTGGACAAGCCGCTGGTTCTCAGCGGAATTCCACAAACGAGTCCACTGGCAAAAGTGGACGTGAAGGATGGCGATCAAGTGGTGTCGGTGAATGACGTTCCGACGCCAACGTGGTCGAAGATGAGTTCATCGCTTCTGCAGACCGCTCAGGATGGAATTCTGCGGTTCAAGATCGACCATCAGGGCGCGCAGCGAATCGTCGAAGTAAAGGCTACGGACATCCGCGATGCGGAGCGCGCACTGGGAAATCCGCCGATTCCGGCGCTGGTACGTCCGGTAGATCGCGGGACGCCCGCGAGCCGCGCGGGACTGCAGCGCGGAGACCTGGTGCTCTCAGTGAATGGCGCGCCGGTGCGCAACTGGTTCGATTTCTACGAAATCATCACGCATTCGAACGGGCAGGTCTTGAATACCGTGGTGCGCCGCAAAGGCAGCGAGGTCAAGCTGGAGATTCATCCGCTGCAGAATAAGGACGAAGAGGGCGTGACGGCCTGGCGCATCGGAGTGGCTCCGGAAGGCGAATGGGCTTTCAAGCCGATGACTTTCAGCGCCTCGGTAAAAGAGGCCACCGATGAAACTCTCGGCGCTACCGCAAAATTGTTTGGAGTCATGGGCAGACTGTTCACCGGAAAATTGTCAGTGAAGCAACTGCGAAGTTTTGTGGGTATCGCGGCGATGGCAGGGCAGGCGGTGGAGGAAGGCCCGGTGGACGTCATTACGATGATGGCGATGATCAGCCTGAACCTGGGAATCCTGAATTTGCTGCCGATTCCGATTCTGGATGGCGGAAATATTTTGCTGCTGACGATGGAAGCGATTCGCCGCCGGGATTTCAGCCTGGCGTTCAAGGAACGCTTCGTGCAGGTGGGGTTGGTGTTCCTTTTGGTGTTCTTCGCTTACGTTATGTACAATGACGTCGTGCGGCTGCTTCCGACGCATTCGTAAATAAATTAGAATCAGCGCACGAGCAGGATTCCAAATGGCTGCAACTCCGACTCACCGAGTCTCCACTGGTGAGCGTCTAAACACCGCGGAAACAACGGGAAAACTTCAGCAGGCCGCGGGTGTGCGCGGAATCCGCATGACGCGGCAGCGGCGGGTGATTCTGCAAGTAATGGATGACGCCGAGCAGCATTTGGACGTGGATCAGATTCTGGAGCGGGCGCAGAAGATTGATTCGGGCGTGCACCTCGTCACGGTCTACCGCACGATTGACCTCCTCAAGAAGCAAGGCTTGATCGACGAACTGGATTTGCTGCATCTTCGTGGCGACCGGCACTACTACGAGACGCACGGGCCGCGCGACCACATTCATGTGGCGTGCTTGCGGTGCGGGAAAGTACGGGAGTTCGAAAGCCGGCTGTACGAGCAATTGAAGGAACAGATTGCGCGGGATTTTCACATGAAGGTCACGATGTCGCGGACCGAAGTTGGCGGGTACTGCGCGGAGTGCCTGCAGAAGAAGGGCAGTGGCGAGTGACGAGCGCGAAGGTCGTCGGAACGTTTGCACGTCTTAACGTCGGTAGAAAATAGAAGAAGGAAAAGAGAAGAGCCCACCCTTGCATGAAGCAACCCGCAAGGATGGGGCACTCAAAGGCAATTTCGGAATTAAGCCGCGGCCACCCGCCACTACTACGGCCCACCTGGTGGCTTTACCTTGGCGGGGAATTCGTAGACGAACTTGAGCAGCATCTCGGAGAAAGTGATGAGGTCTTTCGCGTCATCCACGGACATAATCTTGATCTCGTGGTTCGCCTCATTCCCTTTAGTTCGGATGTAGTCCACCCATCCCTTGCCGTCAGGCGGGACGTAGTTCTTATCCGAGAGATACTCCACGTACTCAAGAAACGACTTGTTAGTCGGTGCTCCCTTGGCGACGGCAATGTGCATCAGGAGCTTGCGGCACGTCAGCACGGCAGACGTGAACGAGTTGACCGTCATGCAGAAGCGGGCTTCGGCATACAAGCTTCCGACGTCTCCGGGAACTGCTGCTACGTCGTTTCCAAATGGAGCCCCGGGGTATTGGTCTCCGTTGAAGTCAAAATAAGTGGGCTTGGAGCAAAAAGAACAAATGTAGATTCGGGCCTGATTAGGCGTTTTTGTCCACCATCCGCGGTCTGGGCCGACACGATGATTGCAGTAACCACACACGTAGCCACGCGGTTCCATCGGTCCGAGTGGGTTTTGCCAGTCGAAGGGCACAGCTGATTATCACTCGTCGGGTAAGTGCCGCGAAAGAGAATTTTCTCGCCCCGGCGCGCTCTTGGGAGCCGACCGCTGGACGGGAAGCTCGGGGACAGAGGTTGACCTCATCACCCGATAGCCCCGAGAAGTTTCCGGGCTCTCAGTGCCCAAAGGACGCGCCCGATAAAGGTGTTCTCGCTCAATGGTTTCCACGCCTCAACGCAGCATCTAGCCAGCTCGACATTATTCGGATAGATTGCCAGGAATTCGGTACAGCATTGAATGACGCTGATTACGTTAAGCCACATGGCTGGGCCGGCTATTTCCTTTTGCCACGTTTCCGTGATTTGGCCTGTAGTGAACATTCTCCGAAATGGCTGTCTGGAATCAAGGAGACTAGTTAGGGTTACGGTCGCCGGCGAAAAATGCACAAACCCGCAAAGGAATTGATATTCAGGATATAGACGCATCAGCATGCGTTTTCGGTCCGGATCAGTAACTCGATTGATGACCCTCTTAGGAGTCGGGAACGCAGAGATCGGAGCGGGCAAGATTCCTGGGGGAAGCGCCCCCCCTAGTTCCTGAGCCTCTATGGTCTGCTTTTCGATGTCGGTCACGCCAGATACAATTCTCAGCTTTTCAAGCCACTCCTCTACTTCTACTAAGCCCTTGGTAACTCTCGAGAGGCTTCGGCATTCCTCTCGCATGATAATGTGGCGGATGAAGAGTTTCTTCCACCCGTCCTTTTCGTAGTTCGTAAGGGCCCCTGGGTTTTCGACAATCAAACAGATTGCGTAGAGAGTTTCGAGTTGCGCCCGTACCAAAGGCATAACGTTGACGGATAGGGGCTGCTCATTCTCGGGCCGCAAGAGTTCCCTCACGGCAAAGTGGCCGTGCCGAGTTGCGAGAAGGACCTGATGCAAATGCGCCCTCTGAATCTCCGTGAAGTTTGGCGCGTGCGACTTCAGGCATTCCGTTGCCGCAGCCACACATTTAGCCACCGACGCATCGGCCTCGCGGGCGTCCCACCTAGCTTCGAGGTCGATATCACTCGTAATACTGGAAATGGAGTCAGAGATTCGGACTGTCATATAAGCCCTCGATACAGAATTCCACGGAGAGGTAGAAAAAAATTCCCCCATCGAACTTCATACTAGCATGGTGTGTCTAGACGGAGAAGTAGCGAAACTCGGACCCTAATGAGCAGCCGAAACGTTCCCCATATTGTCGTTTTGCTCGTAATGATTGTGAAATCGGGGACAGACGGGACGATTTCTGATGTTTGATATCGATCGCTTGGCTCGTAATGATTGGAAATTTTCAGAGAAAGGGAAACTTCCCGTCTGTCCCCCGTTCTCCCCGGCACCTCCCGCACCTCCCCGCGACCTTATAGCGGGTCGCCCGTCTTGTGTTCTTCGATCTGAAACCGCAAGAAACGGTGGATTGCCGCAAGCGCTTCGTCGTTAGTGGTAGAAATTACAACTCGACCACCTGCCGGAGTCTCTTCAAATGTGTAGCGAATTTGCTTTTGCAGCCGCTTCATTTCCGGCACACCGGGAGGAATGGTGTCGTGAACAAACATCGGGATGTCAAAGTCGCCGCTTTGAAACGCCCGGGCGATGTGGCCTAAGTGCATTCGTATGTTGTCCCGATTCGCTTCATCCTTCTGGTCATTGGTTTCTACTTGAATCACACCGCCATCCTTCCTCAAAAGGAAATGGTGCGTAGTGGCGGTTTGAGAAAAACCCATGCCTTTCCCGCCACGTTCGTTCATTTGCGCGTGAGCGTCGTGCATCGGACATTCGGTCTTTGATTCAGGTTTCTGGCCCGATTGAGCGGAAACAACGGCCAATGCAACCAAGATAATCAGCTTCATAGCTCTCTCCGTTTGCGGATGCCGCGAGCCGGGAATCGTGTCCGGCTCTTCGGATGAGTGTGCGTTTCCAGCAATCGAGCCTGTTTCCCGCGTGGAGTCTTCCCTAGCAGGCGGTCCCAATGCTTCAGCGTTGCACGCAACTCGCGACGCCAATTCTGCAAGTCGCGCAGCTTGGCTTCGAGCGCGACAAGCTTTTCGGCAGCCAGCTTCTTGACGCGGTGACAGGGCGCTCCTCCGGCATTACGTTCGCGTAGGATATCGGCGAGTTCACCGACCGAGAACCCCATGGACAGACCGGCTCTTATCGTGCGCATTCGAGCCAAACTATCTGGCGGAAACACACGGTATCCTGCCGACGTTCTGGCGGCTGGCGGCAGAAGCCGACGCCGTTCATAAAACCGGACGGTATCCGGGCTAACTCCGCAGAGACGAGCCAATTCGCCGCAGTAAAGAGGCCGAGTTTTGGAAACGGAACTCACGCGAGAAGCCTAAGGCTTGGAACCAGTTCCAAGGTCAAGTACATTTCCGCGCTCGACCGGGACAAATGTCAAGGGCCTGATAAACGCGCTTACCGAAAAGTGGAGTCCTAGGGAAATCGGGGGCAGACGGGACGTTTTCTGAAGTTCCTGTGATATCGGTCGTTTGGCTCGTGATGATTGGAAATTTTCAGAGAAAGGGAAGCTTCCCATCTGTCCGCCGGCACGCGTCCCCAGCACCCCGTCGTGGTCACACTACGGCGTTGGATAGTCCCAAACATCGGGGGGCAGCTTATCCTTGAGCGCTGCATACAGGGCGTCGCGGAACAGTTTCAGAGCCGGATACGGCCGGAGGGCAATGGTGCGCTCCACAATCAGCCCCTGCTCGTTGGGGGAATCGTTAGAACGTTGCACGTTGGAAGGTTTCAACGTTCTGATTTCTCGCTACGCTCGAAATGACGGGTGGCGAGAGGGGCGAGTTTAAATCTCCCCATAAAGCACATTTACTACGTGAGGGTATTGGGCGCAGCGGGCTGAGCGGAGGGGGCTGCGATCGAGATGGGCGCTCTCGGCACCAAAGTCACGCGAAAATCCGCGAACTCCTCATCGAGAATCCCCGAATAGATAACGAATAAGCCTACGGCGGCATCCATGAGGCCTTGCAACACAAAGGACACGAATGCACCCGTCCGGCCACCTAGCGTGGCAAGAATCCCAATCGTCAAACTGAGAGCAATAGAACCAGCGAACCTGAGAATCACGGAGTAGACAACGTTGCGCCAGATGAATTCCCACCAGACGCGCAGTGTTCGTTGAAGGGACAGGGACAAAGGCTCGTTACCGGAAGCAGGAGCGCGGGGCAGCAAGGCGATGGAGAAAGCGTGGAATTTTTTTGCCAGAATGCGCCAGATGCCAAGCATGGAAACCGCGGAGACGACGGCATAAGGCAGGATCTGATTAGCCCACCGAACAACCTGGGTTGAAAGCACATCGTTTTCCCAGGCTTTGCGCAGCAGAACCGCGAGAACGATGATGATGATGAACGAAATCAGGGATGTCGGCCAGTAGTAGGCCCACCAAATCCGAAGGCCATGGCCAAGGTTAGGCTGTAAGTAATTTTCCTGGGGCGGAGAGGAGCGCTCGAGCGAAGCTGCGTCGAACGAGCCGGGGTTGCTTAGCATTGCCTTGTGTCCATGATGCGCGGAGTGACGCAGTGTGGCACCTTTCCACTGAAAAGCCAAGGCGGCGATGAGGTGTTTCTTGACAACGCCTTCGCTCTTATCGAGGGCTGCCCAAAAACTATTTCGGAACTAAGACGCGGCCACTCGCCAGAAAGCGAAAGAATAAAGCCCTCCTGGATCGTCCTCCGTTAGGGAACTCCCGCCGCTAGCTGGTGTCTAATGCCGTATGAAACTCCAATTTGAAATCCCAAGATCTTCGCGTCCGCGGCTGCTTTTCATTGCTGCTGTACTCCTGGCGATGGCCCTTTGGCCGGTACTTCAGCACGTTATGGGGATGGTCTCACCTCAGCTTACGCAGGGAAGTGGGGCAGGAGACGCCAAGTGGGATTTGCGCTCGATGTACCGCTGACCATATAGAACCAGCGCTGAGCGTTGGGCCAAAGTGTGTCGCGCCTACGGCGCTGGAAGAAACGCAGACCTGCTTTCTCATCCCAGCGCTTACGCGCTGGGCTAAAGTATGCCACGCCTACGGCGCTTTGGAACTTGGCACTTCCTCAATCCCCCTGTTTCCTTATCTCCTTGCCTCCTAAGCGCTTACGACATTTTCTTCGATTACTAATGTTTCTCTTGACAAGGGCAGTACGGCTTTGGTAGAATTCATGGTGCAGAAAAATGCGCCCCGACTTCGGTCGGGGCGTTTTCATTTGTAGCGGCCGCTTTTGTATGGGGTTTATTTCGTAGCGCCGGAGGCGCGACACCGGAGGTGCGGCACGTGTCTCATACCTACGCACAAAACGTCGTGCACGTGGTGTTCAGCACGAAAGGCCGGCACAAAACGATAGCCGGCGAATTTCGGTCGAAATTGTGGGCCTACGTTATGGGCATTTGTAGAAAGCTGGAAATCTATGTTCATGCTGTAGGTGGAATGGAAGATCACCTTCATCTGCTAATTCAAATCCCGCCCGTTTTAACCTTGTCGAAGGCCGTTGCAACGATCAAAGCGAATTCCTCACGATGGGCCAGTGACGAAGGTCGCAAGTTTGCGTGGCAGGAAGGCTATGCGGCGTTCAGTGTCAGCGCGTCGGTGATTCCCGTCGTGATTCGGTACATACGGAATCAGGAAGAGCATCACAAGAAAATGGATTTTGATGCGGAGCTTGTTGCGTTGTTGAAGAAACATGGAATCGAGTTTGACCCGAAATATGTTTTTGGTTAGGTGCCGCACCTACGGTGCTCATGATTTTCTTGCTCTTTACCCCAGCCCTAACGGGCTGGGCTAAAGGGTTACGCGCCTCCGGCGCTTCAACAAGGAATCCCCCTTCGCCTCCAGGACGTAAACCAATGCGAAATAAAAGTGTGAATGCCAAACTGCTGTGGGTGCAGTTTGAAGATGTTCTTGTCCCGCGTCTCGAGCTGACGGTCAAGGAGCGCGTGGTCTATTCGTATCTGCTGCGGCATTCGCTCGTGGTGGGGAAGGTTCGCCTGCAGTTTGCGGTTATCGCCCTGGCACGCACTTTGGGGCTGTGCAACGGACCGGTGCGGCACGCGGTGCGGCGGCTCGATGAGCTGGGGGCTTTGCGGGTGCTCAAACGGAGCCACAAGACCGGCCATCTCGTAGAGATGCGGCTGCCGGAGAAGATCCGCGCGCTCCGCAGATACTACGCTTCCCAAGCCGCGGCAGAGCCTCCTGCCTCGGCGCTCGAAGCCGCGGATTTCTGGAAAACCTGGGCGCGGCGCAAAGCCATTCACGATCGCGAACGCGGGGCTTGCTTTTACTGCCTGCGCCGCACTGCCGCTAGCGTGCGCTGCCTGGATCACGTTGTGCCGCGCGTGCGCTTCGGGCGCAATTCCTACCGCAATTTGGTTTCCTGCTGTCTGGAATGCAACACGCGCAAGGGCGACCGTGCGGCCCCGGATTTTCTGCGCACGCTCTACCGCCTGGGGCGCCTGACGCCCGCCGAACTCGACGGACGCCTCCGCGCGTTGAAGGATCTCGCCGCCGGCAAGTTCCGCCCTGCTTTACCGGAAAATGGAAAATAGAAATCGGAAAAAGGGCAGGAGAAAGACCCCACCCTTGCAGAACCCGCAAGGATGGGGCACCCGAAGGCTTTCTCGGAATTAAGGAGCCACCACCCGCCCGAACGGGCGGTTAAGGCTTTTGCTTCGGCGGCGGCTTCGGCGGCGGATTCTGGCGCGGCGGCGGAGGCTGCTGCTTCTGCTGCATCTTCTGTTGTTGTTGTGTGTGGCGTTGCTCCAATTGCTGGGTCTGTTGCTGGTGGCGCTGTTCGACCTGCTGCCTTTTTGCTTCATTGGCATTTTGCTGCGCTATGCGCTGGTGCTCTTGCTCTTGTTTTTGCTGGAGCTTCTGATGCTCTTGCGCCTGTTTGGAGTAGAGCTTGTCCTGCTGTTGGCTGTATTTCTGGTCGAGCTTGGGATTGCCCGTTTTCGCCGGAGCCGGCCGATCGTGAGGTGTAATTTCCTTGGCGTGAGCGAAGGATGGACGATTGGCATTGCCTCCCGCGTTTGGCGGACGATTGGGATTGTTATCGGGACGAGCAGCGTTGTTGTTGTTGTTACCGCGCCGATTGGCTGGCGGCTCGTAGCGTCCGCCGGCTTCCTTTGCTGGAACAACCGCAGAGCCACGAAATGATCCGGGACGTTGTGTTGCGGCGATGGGAGGCCTGCCCTGATTGGCGGAAGCGCGCAATTCACGATTGCCGCGCGCTTCCTGAATGTGCTGGTGTTGCGCGGAAACCGGGGCAATGTGGCGTTCGCGAGAAAAGGATTCTTCTTCCCGAGAGGGCCGCTCGCGGACACCGCCATCGCCGCCGTTGTAGCTGACGCGGGTTTCGTTGCGATTGATGATGGTGGTGTTGTAGACGTTGTGGACTTCCGTGATGTTCACGTTGTTCACGGAACGGTTGTAATAAAAGTGGTCGTGTTCCCACCGGCCGCCTTCATACCCGTGGCCGAAATATCCGAATCCATAACTGATGCCGCCGTACCACCCCACGTGCGGGCCCCAATACCCTTCATGGAAGAAAAAGGCCCCGCGCTCCCAGCCCCAGTAGCCGGGCGTCCAGAGGAAGCCGACTTGGGGAGCTTCGACCCAGGTGCCAGGAACCCAGTAATAGTCCTCGTCGTCTGGATCCCAAGCCCAATAGCCCGGGGTCCAGATGTAACCGTCGCCTGGGCAAAGAGGCTGCTCATAGACTGGTAACGCTGGCGGGCCAAATTGAACGGAGATGCCGACAGCAACTTGTGCTCGGGATTGAGCAGTGATCGCCAATGTTCCAACGGCGAGCAGCAACGAACAAATCAAACGAGCGATACGCATGATTCTCACCTTTCTGGAGCGCGCTGGGCGTTCTTCGTTTTGAGAAGCGCGGCCGATGCCGACCACACTTATCAAACCCGGATAGTCTTTTAGAGTTCTTGGTCCTGCCACTGGAAAGGCATCCCCCCTTCCAAACTGGGGTTGGATTTGCTAACTGGCTGAGAATTCAATCACATAGACGGGAGGGATGGAGTGGCTGGTGGTGGTAGCAGAAATATGATGGGTGTAGAAACTACAGGGCAAGCAAGAGGGAATACTTCCTTTCTGGGTACTGGGACCCAAGCTCAACAAAGCTTTTGTATAGCCCGAAAATCTCTAGAAAATGAAAACGTTCCGTCTGTCCCCAAGTTTCCGTCCCCGAGTTTCGCGTGCCGCTTTTGTCCATCACCGGCCGCTCGCCACTTCTTCAAGCCCGTCCCATCCCCGCCCCGCTCGCCGCCCGCCGAAGTTCACGGGAGGTTCGTTATTTGCCGGTGAAAGCGGGGGCACGCTTTTCGATAAAGTGGGCCACGCCTTCTTTGAAGTCTTGGCTCTGCAGGCTCGCCAGCATTTCCTGCTCGGAACTTTCAAACGATTCCGCCAGCGTCTGGAACATCGCGTCATACACTTGCCGTTTGATCACCCGCAAGGACCGGGGACTCACGTTCGACGCCAGGTCCACCGCGTATTTTTGTGCGCTTTCCAGAAGCGTTTCCCGGGGATAGACCTGATTCACCAACCCCATTTTCAGTGCCTCCGCCGCATCGATCATTCTCGCGCTAAACAGCAGGTCCAGAGCATTGGCGTGTCCCACGAGGCGCGGCAACATCCACGCCATGCCGTACTCGGCAATCAGCCCGCGCTGCGCAAAAGCCGTGCCGAAACGCGCCGCATCCGAAGCAAGACGTATATCGCAGTACAGAGCAATCACCAATCCCAAGCCCACTACCGGCCCATTGATGGCCGCAATCACGGGCTTTGTCAGCGCCGGGAAATACGAATACTTCTTCTGGAAATCCCGTCGCGCGCCATCGTCGCTCCCACTGATGGCTTGCACCGCTTGTGCCCGCCGCGCTTCGTCGAGTCCCTTCTCTGCGACCGCGCTCAACAGGGACATGTCCGCGCCGGCGCAGAATCCGCGCCCCGCGCCCGTCAAGACAATGACGCGGACATTCTCGTCGTGTTCCGCCTCGCCTATCGCGGCGCGTACCTCGCGCTCCATGACGGCTGTCCAGGCGTTCAATTTATCCGGCCGGTTCAGCGTAATCGTGGCAACCCGGCCGGCCACGTGGTACAGGGTTTCTTGATTTGGCATGGTGAGCCGGATTATATACAACGGCAGCCGTGTTAGTAACACGCATCTGTGTGCGACTATCACGTTCCAGAAGCTCGGAAGCTCGGGGACAATTAGATGGGCAGGTGCTCGTTGCGCCCCGCTGACCATGTTGGGACAACTCCCATTGGTGTTTTCAGTTACTCGAGAGAAGACTATAGGTTCGCGCCGAAAGCCAGCAGACGGCCATCGCAATCCTTCACCGCGAACTCCCGCGTATGCCATGGCGTGTTGGCAAGTCCGCGAGTGAATTCCACGCCTTGGGCGGCGTACTCGGCGTAGAGCGCGTCGGCATCTTCAACGAGGAGGTACGCGTCGAGCAATTCGTCCGCGTATTTGTCCGGATTGGCGGTGGGCGGCTCGGCGCAGCGGAAATGAATCACCTGCTGGTCGCGCGCGACGATGGCGTAGACCGGCGGATCCTGCCACGTCCCCAGACATGCGAAACCAAGCTTGCCGGTGTAATAGGCGAGCGTTGCGGGAATGTCCATGGTGAAGAATACGGGCGCAATTTGACGGAGCATGGGGCAAGTCTACCGCAGATGGCGGGTGGAGCACGCGTAACCGAACAAGGGAGGGTGCCGCACCTACGGTGCTTATGATTTTTTTGCTTTTTAACCCAGTCCTAACGGGCTGGGCTAAAGGGTGACGCGCCTCCGGCGTTTGAGGAGGCTTGGCACAGCTGGCCCAGCGTGTGAGCGCCGGGTGCCGAAGAAGACTGACAATTTCGCGAGATGACGCTCTTTGTCGCTTGTAAGAGGCAGGTAGCGCCGATAGGGTGGGAGTCGGGGGTCGCCATGACCAACGGGAAATCGCGACGATTCGCCTCACTCGAATGGCTCCTGGTAATTCTTGTGGCGGGATTATTGACCGGCTGCGCCAATCCGCTGGGGCTACCACCGCCGGGGGCCAAGACCAGAGTTTATGTGGCCGACATCAACCAGAACAATGTCCTGGCATATATCATCGACGACATCCTCACGGGATCGCTGAGACCATTGCCAGGGTCGCAGATCGCGGCGAATTGCAACGGGCCGGAGGCTTTTGCGAAGGCGCCCTCAGGCAAGTTTGCGTATGTACTGTGCGCCCACTCCAACCAGTTTTCCGGGCTTGCCATCGACCAGGCGACGAACGGGTTGACGCCGGCGGGGACGTTTACCACTGGGAACAATCCCATGGCCGCGGCTATCGACCCCGGAAGCAGGTTTCTGTATGTGGCCAACGGCGGATCCAACACAGTGACCTGCTACACCATCGATTCCGCGACGGGCGCGGCCACTGCTATTGCCGGCGCCACGGTGACGACCAACTTTGCGCCCAACGGGCTGGCGATCGACCAGCTCGCAGGCTTCCTTTACGTGAGCACGCAGTTCGGGAATCGTGGCGACCTGGAAGGATTCTCGATTAACGCGGTGACCGGCGCACTGACGCCACTGGCGGGTTCGCCGTTCGCTTCGTTCCTGGCCACCGGGCTCCAGGTACATCCCTCGGGCAAATATATTTATGTAAGCGACGAGGCGAACGGCGTTCGCGCGTTCTCGATCAATGGGATGGGAGCCCTGGCGGAGATTGCAGGCTCGCCGTTCGCAGCGGGCAATGAGCCTTTCGGCGTCTCCGTGGATCTTGGGGGGAGATTCTTGTACACGGCAAACTTCGTGAGCAACGATGTTTCCGGATTCTCCATTGATCCGAATACGGGCAAACTATCGCCGGTGCCCGGTTCGCCGTTTGCAGTGGGCGCGTTTCCAGCGAGAGCGGTTGTGGACACGCTCGGGTTGTACCTCTACGTTCCCGACTCGGCTGACAACACGGTGCGAGCCTTTTCGATCAACGAGAACGGGTCGCTAAGCGCCGTGCCGGGGTCGCCATTTGCAGCGACGGGCGCCGAGGACGTGATGACCATTCCGTAGGAGGCTTGGAGGTTTGGAGTTCCTTGCTCGCCACTCGCCTCTGCGGCCTTCTGCGTTAAAAGCTTTTTTGCCGGTCTGGCTTAGCGTTCCGCGGTCCTCAGCATTTCGCGCTCTTCGGGCGAGAAATGACTGAAGCGCCCGTGCTCGATTTCGCGCTCGCGCGCATACGGCGGCATTTCGTGCAACGCGCGCATGGCGTTCAACACTTCGCGCCGCGGTGCGGCGGTAGCAGGCTCCGCCGCAGGCGAACGAAACGCCGCACTGGCCATGGTCACGCTATTCCCGCCCGGCAGACGGTTGGGATCCGGCGATGGCGGCGCGGAATCTCTGGGTGTGGCCGCCGGCCGTTCGTTCCAGTCGTTGGGTCTCGGCGCCGCGCTCGGAGGGGGAGCATTCAACCTGCGGTTGTCGCGGTACGGATAATCTCGATACGACCCGGCAGGTGGAGGATCGCCGGCCGCAGGGTCGTCGTAAGAATCGTAGTAGGGATCGTAGCTGGGCGAGTAATCAGCCGTTGGCCACCACGGGTCGTATCCATATCCGTAGCCATAGCCATACGGATACGCGTATCCGTATCCGGGCCAACCCCAATAATACGGCCAGCCCCAGCCGAAGCCCCAACCCCAGTCCCATCCTCCCCAACCCCAACCGCGTCCACGGAAGCTCCGGCCGCCGCGGAAGCCGTTACCGCGAAAGCCGCGGCCGAACGATCCATCGCGAAACCCTGACCCTCCGCGGAAGCCCGTTCCTCCGCGGAACGAGCTGCCACGAAACCCGCTGCCGCCTCGGAAGCCGCTCCCGCCGCGAAACCCGCCGCCACCGCGGAAGGCGCTCCCGCCATGAAATCCTCCACCGCCGTGGGAACCGCCTCCACCATGGAAGCCGCCTCCACCGCCATGGGATCCACCGCCTCCATGGCCGCCACCGCGCTGAGCGAGCGCCGGCGCGGGCACACCAAGAACCACGAGCGCAAGAATTACGATGAGAACTACAGGCAGGATCTTCTTCATTTCAGGCCCTCCAACTCAACCACTCGGGACTGCCTGGCAGGAACAAACTTCCGCAGGGGACAACTTGCGTTGGCAGCCCACCTACCGCCCCATCTTACACCGCGCCGCGCTTGGAGCCAAACTCCTCCCAACGCAAACCGCGACAAGAAAATCCCTTTCTTGGAAAATAACGAAGAGCCCACACGCAAAACCGGCGAGTGGGGCACGCGGCGGTGGCCAGCAAACGGAAAACATTGGTGGAGTGATGAGTGGCGAGAAAAAGGGAAGCTACACACTGCGGGCGGCACCCGGCAGGCGAATGGAGCGGAAGTGGCGGAGGCGGGAGAAGAATTTGTTCGCAATGGTGATGTCGCGGGCAATTTGTGTGCGCAATTCCGCGGGGCCGGTGAATTTCTTTTCTTCGCGAAGGCGATTCCAGAAGCGGACTTCTATGCGATTGGGTGTGCTGGTCCCTTGAAAATCGAGCAGGTGCGTTTCTACGCTGAGGGCGGAGCCGTTGAAGGTGGGGCGGACGCCGATGTTGGTGACGGAACGGCGGCTGCAGGTCTCGCCAGCGAAAAATGTGCGGGTGATGTAGACGCCGCGAGCGGGGAGAAGTTCCTGTTCGGCAACGAGGTTGAGGGTGGGGAAAGTGAATTTGCGGCCGGTGCCGGTGCCGCCGACGACTTCGCCGGTGAGGGCAAACGGGCGGCCGAGTAGACGGCCCGCATGAGAGACGTCGCCTTCGGCGACTTCGCGGCGGATGATGGTGCTGGAGACGATTTCGCCGCGGTATTGAACGGGCGGGACAATCACGACATCGAAATCGTTTTTTGTGCCGAGATCTTTCAGCAATTTCACGTTGCCTGCTTGCTTGTGGCCGAAGTGGAAGTCCTCGCCGACCAAAACGGTCTTGATGTGCAAATCGCGGACGAGAATCTGCTCGACAAATTCTTCAGGAGAGAGGCGCGCGAGTTCTAGGGTGAAAGGCAGAATCACGGCGGCTTCGAGGCCGAGGGAATTGAACCAATCCATGCGCTGAGCGTTGGTGGAGAGGCGCAGGGGCGCGGAGTCCGGGCGAAGAACTTTTCTTGGAGAGGGATCGAAGGTGAGCGCGGTGGAGACGGCTCCGAGGGTTTGAGCGCGCGCGACGGCGGAGCGAAGAATCGCCTGATGGCCAAGGTGGATACCATCGAAATTGCCGATGGCAAGAACGCTGTTTTGTCCGGAAGCGGCATACGTTGACGCCCAGGCTTCGGCGGAAGGGAAGGTCGCCAGCTTGCGGGATTCAGGTGCAGCTGCAGGGAGCGGCGGAGATTGCCGCGCGGTCCGAGTTTGCTTGGACTCCGCGATCGAGACTTCAAATTCGAGGCCGTCGTAGGCGAGTTGCACGTGGGGAAAACCCATTTGGCGAAGGCGCGCGTTCGTTTCTTCGTGCGGTAGATCGTGGGCGATATGCGTGAACCAGGCGCGGCGGGGCTTCAATTGCTGAACGAGAGCGAGAGCCTGATCGACAGTCTGGTGCATGGGGTGAGGGATGTCGCGCAGGGCGTCCAGAATCAGTTCGTCGAGACCTTCGAGAAGGGCGAGGGAAGAATCGGGAAGGCTGCTGAAATCCGTGAGGTAGGCGGCGCGGCCAAAACGAAAGCCCAGGACTTCCATGTCACCGTGAAGCATGGGGATGGGCACGAACGGAACGCCTAAAAGTTCGATGGGATTTTGCGCGAGCTTCAGAGTGACACTGGGCACAGTGCTGAGCGTTGGTTTGTCGTCGAAGACGTAGGCAAAAACGCGGCGGATGATTCGAAACGTTTCTTCGTTCCCGTAGACCGGAAGCGCCGCGCGTTGGCGGATATTGAAGGGGCGAATGTCGTCGAAACCGAGGATGTGGTCGGCGTGGCCGTGCGTGAGCAGAATTGCGTCGAGGCGGTCTAGGCCGAGGCGGAGGGCCTGCTGGCGGAAGTCGGGGGTGGTATCGATGACCACGTTTTGGCCATTGCGAGAAAGCAGCAGGGAAGGGCGGAGGCGTTTGTCGTGCGGGTCATTCGAATGGCAAACGCGGCAAGGGCAAGCCAGCGTGGGCACGCCCATGGAGGTGCCTGAGCCGAGGACGGTGATTTTAAGAGGGGCAGGAGGCATCTTCAAAAGATGTTAGCGCGAATGGCGCGGAGACGGGAACTGCCGAGTGAGGCCGGCTATGGGCGAGCCTTGGCCTTCGCTTGCGTAGCCGCCTGAGCAGCCACGGCCTGGTTGATCTCCAGAAAGGTCATCTTCAATTTTCCGAGGAGATCGAGCAAGAGGGTGTCTTCTTCGGCAGCGAGATTGCCTTTAGTCTTTTCGTGCAGGGCGTCGAGCATGTCGATGAGCTCGCGGGCGGCTTCGGGATCGATGACGGGCTGGCCGGTGCGCGGGTCGGCGTAGGCACCAAGGACCATGGCGGCGTTGCTGCCAAGCATGCGGACGAGGTTTTCGAATGCGGGGGAGCGCTTGGCGCTCTCAGCCGGAGGCGTTGGTGCGGTGGCCACTGCTGCTGCTTCGGCGGCTGCGGGTGGGTGCTTGGCGGCTTCGCGCCGGGCTTCGCGCTCTTCTTCCTCAACGACCTCTTTGCGGAGCTCGCCCTCCGCAGTAAAGGGGCGGCGGTCGATGACGCGAAACGAATCTTCCTGCTTAGGGTCAGACAAGGGACATTCCTTAACGATTGAGTTCCATCTTAGTTTATCACGGGTGGCGAATTTGCGCCGCGAAAGCGCTGCGAGAGCTTTGCCGCGCTTGTCAAAGGTGCGGGGGCACCGTAAAGTGGGACGCTTGATGCGAACTGGAAATCGTTGAAAAACATGAAGCACTCCCGCAAGAAACCGGCGAAGAAAGCGGGCCAGACGCGGCGCTCCGCTGGCAAACCGGCGAAGGCGAAGTCACTAACGCCGGGCGAATGGTTCGAACGACTCGTGGCCGTGCAGGCCAGGCTTCGTGCGCGTGACGGCTGCCCGTGGGATCGCGAACAAACGCATGAAACGTTGCGAACGTATCTGATTGAGGAAGCTTACGAAGTATTGGAAGCGCTCGAAAGCGGAAACGACGCGAAATTTGCGGAGGAGATGGGAGACCTGCTGTTGCAGATCGTGTTTCACTCGCAGATTGCGCAGGAGGAAGGACGCTTTACTGTTTCGGATGTGATCCAGGAAATTCACGACAAGATGATCCGGCGGCATCCGCACGTGTTCGGGGAGACGCGCGCGAAGGATTCCGCGGAGGTGCTGAGAAACTGGGAGCAAATCAAGGCCGAGGAACGCCGCGCGCTCGCGGAAAAGACCAAGTCTGGTGCGAATGGCAAAGGTGCTAAAGAGAGTTCGCTGCTTGATGGCGTTTCGCGGGGGCTGCCGGCAACACTGGAGGGATTTCAGTTGACGCGCAAGGCTGCGCGGATCGGGTTCGACTGGGAGGATGCGGGTGGCATCTTTGAAAAGATGGGCGAGGAGACCGAGGAATTACGAAGCGCCCTGAAAGCAAGTGAGCAGGGGAAAGTCGAGGAAGAGCTTGGGGACTTGTTGTTCGCAGCGGTGAACCTGGCGAGATTCCTGAAGGTGGACCCGGAGATCGCGCTGAAGAAGGCTAACGGAAAGTTTTCGAAGAGATTTCGCGTGATGGAGAAGTTGGCGCGCGAAAGCGGCAACGAGTTCAAGAATCTGCCACGAGTAGAGATGGAATCGCTCTGGGACGCCGCCAAAGAAGCTGAGAGAGAACCGGCTGCCGGGAAAGTGCGCGGGGCGCGGGCCAAACGATGAGCGGCGATATCGTAATTCGCAAATGCGAGCGGCTGGAGGAATTCCAGCGGTGCGTGGAGCTGCAGCGCGAAATCTGGGGCGAGGCGGATTTGGAAGTCGAGCCGGCCACGCTATTCGTGGTCGCCGCACACACCGGGGGCGGCGTGATGGGCGCTTTCGATGGCGACCGGATGGTTGGCTACACGCTTGCGGTGGCGGGAGTTCGTGAAGGCGTGCCGTATCTCCATTCGCACATGGCCGGCGTGCAGAGCGAGTACCGCGACCGACGGGTGGGCCGGATGCTGAAGCTTTTCCAGCGGGAAGAAGCGCTGGGGCGCGGAATCCGGTTGATTGAATGGACGTTTGATCCGCTTGAATTGCGCAATGCGCATTTCAATTTGAACCGTCTGGGCGCGATTTGCCGGAGATATGAGCCGAATTTGTATGGCGTGACTACCAGCCCGCTGCACCGGGGATTACAGACAGACCGTCTGGTGGCGGAGTGGCATCTGGATTCTGCGCGCGTGGTGGCAGCAATCGGGGAGATCGTGCGAGAACCAGTGGAAGCGCCGGCAGTCATTGAAATGCCGGCGGAATTGGAGCGCTGGCAGCGCGAGGATTCGCCGGAAGTCGGCAGGGTGCAGGCCCGCATTCGAGGGGAATTCACAAGTTGGTTTGCCAAGGGGTATGCGGCAATTGGATTGCGAAATATTCCCGGGAACAGAGCGTATCTGCTGGGGCCCTGGAGCGATTTCTAAGAAAGACAAGCGAACGGGGGACCATGCGCGTACGAGAAATCACAATGCGGGAAGTGCGAATGAAGCTGGTGGCTCCATTCGAAACCAGCGTGGAGCGCACCGAGGTTCGCCGCATCATTCTGGTCGAGGCGAATGTGGACGGAGCAACTGGCTGGAGCGAATGCGTTGCGGGCGAAGTGCCTTCCTACAGTCCGGAGACGACGGAGACGGCGTGGCACATCCTGCGCGATCACCTTTGGCCGCTGGTGAAGGGAAAGGAGTTCGGTTCGGCCGCGGAAGTCTGGGACCTGCTCGCTCACGTGCGAGGGCACAACATGGCCAAAGCGGCGCTGGAAGCCGCGGTGTGGGATGCGGAAGCGGTGCAAAAGGGAATTCCGTTGTGGAAGCTGCTGGGGGGCACGCGCGAGGAGATCGCCAGCGGAGTCTCGATTGGAATCAAAGAATCCGTGGAAGACCTTGTCGCGGCGGTGAAGAAGGAACTGGCCGCGGGCTATCAGCGCATCAAAATCAAGATCAAGCCGGGAAAAGATTTGGCGCCGGTGCAGCGGCTGCGGCAGGATTTTCCGCGCATCAAGCTGATGGTGGACGCCAACTCCGCGTACACGTTGAATGACTGGCCTCTCTTGAAGCAGCTCGAAGGCTTTTACCTGATGATGATCGAGCAGCCGCTGGGCTGGGATGATCTTTACGGCCATATCGAACTGCAGAAAAAGCTGGACACACCGATTTGCCTGGATGAATGCATCCACACCGAAGAGCAGGCACGCGCGGCGGTTGAACTCGGCGCCTGCAAAATCATCAACATCAAGCTTGGACGCGTCGGGGGATTTACGGTGGCGCGGCGGATTCACGATTTTTGCATGGAGCATGGCATTCCCGTGTGGTGCGGAGGGATGCTGGAATCCGGAATCGGACGGGCGCACAACATCGCGCTTTCGACACTGCCGGGGTTCACGCTGCCGGGTGATGTGACGGCCAGCAAGCGCTATTTCGAAGAAGACATCATCGAGCCGGAAGTGACGGTTTCACCGCATGGAACGATTCGCGTGCCGCTGGGGCCAGGCATCGGCTTCGAGCCGCGCGTTGAACGCATTGAGAAACTGACCGTTCGGAAAGAACGGCTGACCTGAGCCCGTGGAGATTCAAGCATCCAGCGGACGCGCGCCCTCGCGCGGCGCGATTGCAGCCTCGATTGGACTGCTGATCGTAGTCTGGGCGGTCAATTTTATCGCCGGCAAGATTGGGATCCGGGCTATGCCCGTTTTGACGCTGGCGTCCTTCCGAGTGGTCCTTGCCGGTGCAGTGATGATTCCGATTTACCTGGTGTGTTCCCGATTGCCGGCTTTTACGGAGGCCACAGCAGCCCGGGTACGCGGGTTTAACGCTCGCGACCTCTGGACATTTCTCTACCTGGGATTCTTCGGTGTAACGGTGAACCAGATGTGCTTCACCATAGGGCTTCGGTACACATCGGTGAGCCACTCGTCGGTGATTGTAGGGATGGCACCGATCTACACGCTGCTGCTCGCGGTGCTTTTCCGGCTAGAGAGGGCGACTTGGCGGAAGGCCACCGGCATGGGACTTGGGCTGGCCGGTATTGCGGTGATGGCTTCGGAGAAGGGGCTCTCTGCTCACTCGCCTTCGCTGCTTGGGGACGGCATAACCATGACGGGTTCGATCGGGTTCGCAATATATGTGGTACTGGGAAAACGCGTCGCGGGGAAATACGACACGCTGACGATGACGGCGTTCAATCATTTTGCGGGGGCGTTGATCGTTTTGCCGCTGGCGATCCGTGAGGCGAGGGCGCTTGGCCCCGCGGAGAACTGGCGGGCGATTCCGTGGAGCGGCTGGGTGGCTTTGCTGTACATGGCGCTGTTCAGTTCCGCGTTGGCGTACGTTTTCTATTTCTGGCTGCTGCGGTATTTGGAAGCGTCGCAGTTGGCCGCCTTCTCTTATCTCCTGCCCTTGCTCGCAACAATACTAGGAATTCTTTGGCTCGGTGAGAAAGGCTCGTGGGGACAGGTGCTGGGTGCGGTTCTCGCGCTTGGCGGTGTCTACTGGATTGAAGCGGGCCGGACACCGGCCCCGGCCTGAGGTACCCCATCCGCACCTATTGACCATTAGGCGCTACCAATCGCTGAGTTCTATTGCGATGTAGTACTAGTATCTTCAGAATCAATCCAGGCAGTGTCTTCGAATAAAATTCCGTGAGAACGTTATCTACTCTGTCCGTGGGAAGATCCATACGGCGAGTTCTTACAAAGAACGCGCTTGCCATCCTGCTGTTATTCATGGGAATGCTCCGAGGATATCCCGCCCAAGCGAATCAGAGTGACCAACAGGCTCCCCCGAACTTAAAGCAACTAAGTCTTGAACAGCTGGGCAGCCTGGAAGTGACGACTGCTTCCAAAGAACCGGAACAGGTCTGGAAAACGCCGGCAGCGATCTACGTGCTTACTCAGGAGGACATACGGCGGTCGGGGGCCACGAGCATCCCTGAGGTCCTTCGGCTGGTTCCGGGAGTGGAAGTGGCCCGAATTGATTCCGACCACTGGGCAGTCGGGATACGCGGATTTGGAGGGGAATTCTCGAAGTCGCTGCTGGTCCTGATTGACGGCCGGAGCGTGTATTCCCCCCTATTTGCCGGGGTGTATTGGCAACTCCAAGATACGGTGCTTGAGGACATCGATCGAATCGAAGTGATTCGAGGTCCGGGCGGAACGATCTGGGGAGCGAACGCGGTCAACGGGGTCATAAACATCATCACCAAGAGCACGAAGGATACGCATGGGGTGCTCGTTTCCACAAGCGGAGGGAATCTAGATCAAGGCATTGCCAGCGTCCGCGTGGGGGGCACAAACGGCAAGGGCTTCGACTACCGGGTATACGGCAGGGGCTTCATCCGTGGTCCGGAGTTTCATCCCGCCAACGATTCATCGAATTTCGATTATTGGAAAACCGGCCAACTAGGTTTCCGCACGGATTGGGACATGAACTCTCGCGACTCACTCACGGTGCAGGGCGACATGTATGAAGGGCTCGACGGAGAAAGGGTGGCCGTCTCGCTCTATACACCTCCGAGCAGATTGGTAATCGACGGGCCGCACGATGTCGGTGGAGGCAATATTCTGGGGCGCTGGAGGCGGGAGTTCAGCAAGGATTCCGACATCCAGATCCAGGGCTACTACGACCGGACCTCCCGGTACAGTCCCCAGCTCGACGAGATTCGCGACACCTTTGATATCGATCTCCTCTATCGCGTCACGCTGAAGGAGCGGCACAACGTCCTGATGGGCATTGGGGGCCGCTGGAGTCCCGATACCATCGTTCAGAAATTCGCCACACTCGATTTCGAACCGCACAAAGAAACGGACAGCATTTATAGCGGATTCCTGCAGGACCAGATCGCCATTGTTCGGGACAAAGTGGCGCTGACCTTGGGCTCGAAATTTGAGCACAACAATTACTCGGGATTCGAAATCCAGCCGAACGTTCGGCTGCTTTGGACGCCCACCCGGCATCAATCCTTGTGGACGGCAGTTACGAGAGCAGTGCGAACTCCTTCGCGCCTGGATCAGGACCTACAACTGACCGACTCTTTGTCGGCAAACCCTCCAATCTATTTGCGTGTTCTCGGGAGCAAGAATTTTTCCTCGGAACAGTTGCTTGGCTTCGAAGCCGGCTACCGCACTCTGGTAGCCTCGAAGCTGTACGTGGATGTCGCTTTTTTTCAGAATGAATACAACGATCTCTATGGATTCGGGCCGGGGGCAATTTTTGTAGAGCCTACACCGGCTCCGGCCCATGTGGTCATACAGGTGCCACTAGCGAATGCTCTCAAAGGGGATACTACTGGAGTAGAAATTGCTCCCGAGTGGAAGCCCGTCGAATGGTGGGGATTGAAAGCGTCTTACTCGTACTTGCATCTTTACGTGCATGACAAGGCAGGCTTCACGGACAACATAAATACGGTTTCCGACAACGGTTCGAGCCCTCACCATCAATTTGTCATCCAATCGCATTTTAACTTTCCCAAGAAGTTTGATTTTGATGTGACTTATCGTTACGTCAGTTCTCTCCCTGCCCAGTTGGTGAATGCCTACGGCACCGGGGATGTTCGATTCGGGTGGCACCCTGTGGCGGACTGGGAATTGTCGGTCGTGGGCCAGAACATTCTGCAGCCGCATCACGCAGAATTCGGGAGTGACGTTGACACGATTGTTGGAGTCAAGAGAAGCGTATACGCGAAGATTATCTGGAGAATGTCACGGGATTAGCCACGATGGGCGGGACGAACGCGACATTCGACTGCCGTCCAAATCTGCAGTGCTACGTGTGTCGGTCTTCTCGGTTTCGCTTCCTCCCATTCCTTGTCATGCTCATCGCGACAGTGTTCTTCGGTTCGACCGTCTCTCTCTTGGCCCAGCAGCCTAAACTGAGCGAATACCAGGTAAAGGCCGCCTATCTCTACAACTTTGGCAGGTTCGTCAAATGGCCGGCCGGACTGCCCGCCGGCAAGGGAGACTCCTTCGCCGTTTGCGTGCTCGGTAAGGACCCTTTCGGCGCGAACCTGGACGCAACTCTGGCGGGGGAAGCACTGGACGGAAAGCCGGTCGTGATTCGGCGGCTGACAAAGCCGCAAGACGCGGCGGACTGCCGGATCCTGTTCGTCAGTTCAACCGAAGAACATCATCTGAAAGAGATACTGGCGGCGATTGATCAAGAAGGCGTCCTGACAGTCAGCGATATGCCGGGCTTCTCACGGAAGGGCGGCATCATCCAGTTTGTCGCGGAAGGCGACAGAGTCCGCTTCGAGATTAACCTGTCGAGCGCCGAGAGTGCCCGGCTGGTCCTGAGCTCCGAACTGCTCAAAGTGGCGGCCGCGGTTAGAAGAAGTACGCGGACGGGGGATTGACTCACATGCCTGGAGCTCAAGCCAATTCCATTTCCCGCAAACTCACATGGATGAACATGCTGGTCAGCAGTGCAGCGCTCCTATTGGCATGCACGGCGTTTATTGCGTATGACCGGGTGACTTTCCGAGAGGCCAAAGTTCTGAACCTTTCCACGCAGGCTCAGATTATCGGCTCCAATTCGGTCTCTGCGCTGCTCTTCAACGACCAGCAGTCGGCGGAAAATACTTTGTCAGCCTTGAAGGCTGCTCACAACATTCTGTCCGCGGGAATCTACGCCTCCGACGGCCGTCTTTTTGCCTCCTATTCGCGGGATCCATCCGGCTCGATCCCAAAGCTTCCTTCAATTCCTGCAGGCCAGAGCGAAATCCATTGGCTCAACAATGAGGAAATCGTACTGGTCCGCTTGATCGTGTTTGAAGGGAAGCCAGCCGGGATGGTGTATATCCGATCTGACGTGAAAGAGCTGAACGGGCGTCTGCGGCGATACGCCAGTATAGCCGGCATTGTCTTGTTGGCGTGCTTGATGGCAGCGCTCCTCGTCTCATCCATATTCCGGAAAGCTCTTGCTGATCCCATCGTGAGCTTAGCGGAGATTGCAAAGGTCGTTTCTCGCGATAAGAACTATTCCGTTCGCGCAACTCCGACCCGCGGCCCCGGGGAACTGGCTATCCTGATCGACGCTTTCAATGAAATGCTGTCGCAGATCCAGCAGAGCGAGCGAGCTCTGCGAAAAGCTCATGATGGGCTGGAGCAACGCGTCCTGGAACGGACTGCCGAACTCGAAGCCGCCAAGAAAGAGGTGGAAGAGTTCTCTCATTCCATTCTCCTCGCGAAAGAGGAGGTTGAGCGCGGCAGTAAGTTCAAGGATCAGTTCCTCTCGACGATGAGTCACGAACTTCGGACTCCCCTGAATGCCGTCCTCGGTTTTTCCGATCTGCTCGCCGATGAACGTTACGGTCCGCTGAACGAGCGGCAGCAGCGTTACGTCAGCCATATCCACACCGGCGGCAAACACCTGCTCAGCCTCATTAGCGACATTCTGGATTTGTCAAAAATTGAGGCGGGTCGCATGGAGCTGGCCATTGAGAGCTTGCGAGTCACGACCACTTTGGGCGAGGTTATCAGCGTCATGCAGCCGCTCGCAGAGAAAAAATCACAAACTTTGACAAAGGTCGCCGATCCGGCTCTCTCTATCCGTGCCGATTCCACAAGGTTCAGGCAAGTACTGTTGAACCTGGTCGGAAACGCGATCAAGTTCACGCCGAATGGCGGGCACATCGAACTTTCTGCCTTTCTGGTTCAGGACAAAGTGCGCGTGGAAGTGCGCGACAACGGGCCGGGGATCCCCCCCGAAGAGCAACAGCGCATCTTCGAAGCCTTCTACCGGTTGCGAGAAACGGGCAAAAAAACGGAAGGGACAGGGCTCGGCCTGGCCATCACCCATAGGTTGGTTGAACTGCACGGCGGGGAACTTAGCCTCGAAAGCAAGGTCGGCGAGGGGAGCTGCTTCTATTTCTCTCTTCCCGCGGCTGCGACTATAAGCCAAGCGACTGCCGCCAAAGCAGCGACCGTTCCGAAAACTGCTCATCTGCCCCGGGTCCTGGTCATCGAAGACGACCGGGCCGCTGCCCAGCTGATTCAATCGCAACTGACGTCTGCCGGCTATGAAGTGATGGTCTGTCTGGAGTCACAAAATGCGCTCGAGATTGCCGTCCAGTTCCACCCTGGCGCAATCACTCTGGATATCGTGATGAAGCCCAAAAACGGATGGGAAATCTTGTCGCAGTTGAAACGCGACCCGCGCACGGCGCAGATTCCCCTGATCGTGGTCTCGATTGTGGATCAGCCCGGTATGGGAGCTTTGGTGGGGGCCGACGAATATCTGGTAAAGCCGGTGGAGAAGAAGATTCTTTTGGCCGCCATCGAACGCCGCATCAATAGCCGGCCTGCATCGGCACGTGTGCGACCCATCCTGGTGGTTGAAGATGACACGGCTACGCGCGAATTCATCGCTGAAATGCTGGTTGCGCGAGGGTACACCGTGGCTACCGCGGCGGACGGGGCTCAAGCGCGTGCTCAGGTTGCCGCGAATTTGCCCGAACTTGTAATCCTCGATTTGGTATTGCCGGAAGTGAGCGGCTTCGAATTGCTCGGGGAATGGCGCGCCAGCCCTCGCACCGCCGACCTTCCGGTTTTCGTGCTGACGAGCAAGGATTTGAACCAGGAAGAACAACGGTATCTTCGCGCCCACGCGGAATCGCTGTTCCGTAAACAACTGCCATGGCACGAAGAGCTGGTAAAACAGCTTTCGCGCGTAGTCTCGATGGGACCTCCGGTGAAGGTGTGAGATACCTCATCCTTGTTGTGGAAGACAACCCGATGAATCGCGAGTTGCTCTGTGACTGGCTCGAGTCTGAAGGACATGAAGTCCTGAGCGCAGAGGATCTGGCTACTGCGCGACGCATACTCCAGGATCGGCAACCCGATGCGGTGCTGCTCGATGTTCAGCTCGGCAATGAAGATGGCCTTTCCCTGGCTGCATGGATGCGACAGCAACCGGAACTGTGCCATCTTCCCGTGATTGTAGTAACCGCTCACGCCATGGTGGCGGAACATCAGCGTTTTCTGCTGGCGGGCTGCAATGCTTGCGTTTCCAAGCCTCTGAATTTCAAGCTGCTCAGCGCAGAGCTGGAACGATGGCTGACGCCCAGGCAGAAGTTGCCCTCCGCTTCGTAGGCGCCGGTTGGAACCGCCGTTGACGCCCTTGTTTCGCACACCTACTGTCGTGCCAAAGCAGCCTGCCGACGTCGATCCCCGAGAAACCTGTCCAAAAAACCAATGGCGGCGACCCAAACGGCGCCTGCGGCATATCCTGCGATGACGTCGCTGGGGTAATGCACTCCGAGATAGATGCGCGAAAATCCGATCATGGCGATTAAGAAGACGGCGGCCGACCAGATGGCCCACTTAGCGATCCTTCCACGCACGCGTGGCGCAAGAATGGCAGCGAGTGCTCCGTAAAAGCAGAGCGCGCCGAATGCGTGGCCGCTGGGAAAACTATAGGAACTCGGCGTGGGGCCAAAAAAAGCCACCGGCCGTGGGCGATGGAACGCCAGCTTTAAGGCCTCATCAAGAACAACCATGCCGATCATGGTGATGCCAAGCAATGCGGCCATGCGCTTGCGGCGAAAATAAAGGAGCACTGCGAGAATGACCAGGCACAGGGAGGTCACCGTACCGACAGAACCAAGAAACGAAAATCCTTGCATCAGTCGGGTAAGCCCCGGCGTGGAGTGTTGATGCACGGAGCCCCGAACGAACATATCGAATTTCTGTGTGTCACCTTCCAGCATCTCTTCTGACAGCCACCCGAAGACAAACAGAGCTGCAACTGCGACGAGGAGAGCACCGAGGAGCAAGAGCCAGCTGTTTAGTTTGCCGCGCTTTTCCATGTTGATGCGAAGACACGAAATCTTACCTGTCCGAGGCAGATTAATCGAATCGGTGGACGATTCCCCCGAAGCGCGCTAGAAAGAAGTGATTCCAAAGTGGGTGGCGCTAAAGGCCCTTTGATGGAAGAATATCCGCACGACGGTATGGCCGCGGTCCAAGACTTGGTTGTTGCCTTCGGCGGAATTCATCGAAGAGGGCGGAAGCTACCCGTCGAGGAGGCAATCCTTTGCCTGGCATTCCCCTGAGAAGTGGCGGCGCCACTGCACGTATCGCGGTGATACCCGGCGATGGCATTGGTGCGGAGGTTACGCCGCAGGCGGTCAAGGTGCTGAAAGCGGTGACCGCGACTGCGAAACGGCAGATCGAATTCGTTGAGTTTGACTGGGGCGCGGACAAGTATCTGCGCGAGGGGGTGACGTTGCCGGCGGGCGCGGTCGAGATGCTCCGCGATGAGTTTGATGCGATTCTGTTTGGGGCGCTGGGCGATCCCCGGGTGCCTTCGAATCAGCATGCCGCGGACATTCTGCTGGGGCTGCGGTTCAAGCTGGATCTTTACGTCAATGCGCGGCCGGTGGAGCTGTTGCATGACCGGCTGACTCCGCTGCGCGACCGGACCGAAAAAGACATCCGCCTGATGGTCATCCGTGAGAACACCGAGGGGCTGTACGTGGGCGTCGGAGGGTTCTTCAAGAAGGGCACGGCGGACGAGATTGCAGTCCAGGAAGACGTGAACTCCCGGAAGGGGGTGGAGCGCATTATCCGGTATGCGTTCGAATACGCGCGGCAGAATGGGTTGAAGCGCGTATGCATGAGCGACAAGTCGAACGCCATGACGTTTGCTCATGACCTATGGCAAAGGGTGTTCAAGGAAGTGCGGCAGGAATATGCGGTGATCGACTCGCGCCACCTTTACATCGATACGCTGGCGATGGAGATCGTGCGTGATCCGCGGCAGTTCGATGTGATTGTGACCTGCAATCTCTTCGGCGACATTATCAGCGACCTGGGCGCGCAACTGGCCGGGGGCCTGGGCCTGGCGCCGTCTGGAAACATCCATCCGGGGAGGACTTCGCTGTTCGAACCGGTGCACGGATCGGCGCCGAATATTGCGGGAAAGGGAATCGCCAACCCGCTGGGGTCGGTTCTTACGTCGGCAATGATGCTGGAGTTTCTGGGTTGGAGAGCGGATGCTGCGATGCTTCGAACGGCGGTTCGAACGGCAGTACATGAAAACTTTGTGACACCAGATCTTGGCGGGGACAAGAAAACGAGTGAAGTCGGAGATTGGATTGCAAATCGAGTGGCTAAGGGCGTCTTCGCTTCTAGTTAAAGTGATACTTTAACAGCTAATTTCTACAGAAATCCTCACCTAGGGCGTCGCGCCAGTGAGGTCAGCAACATCCCCAACAAGAATCCACCGACGTGCGCCCATACGGCTACGCCTCCCGTAACCTTGGCGCCGATGGTGCTGAGCCCCGCCATGAATTGCAGGATATACCACAAGCCGAGAAAAATGACCGCCGGGACGGGGATAGGAAAAATAATGACAAGCGTAAGAATGCGAGCCCGGGGATAGAGCAAAATATAGGCTCCCATGACTCCGGAGATAGCTCCGCTGGCGCCGAGGGCCGGAACTGTGGAATGCAGATTAAAGGCGATGTGGAGCAGGCCGGCGCCGATCCCGCAGACGGTGTAAAAAAGGAAATAGGTGAAGTGCCCGAAGAAGTCTTCGACATTGTCTCCGAAGATCCAGAGAAAAAGCATGTTTCCGGCGATGTGCCAGAACTCGGCATGCAGAAACATGCTGGTGAACAAGGGGAGAAATGCCACTTCGAATCCCACATGGCCTGCAAAGAAAGAGGGGATGCGCGCCGGGACAGTGGAATTGGCCAGCACAAACGCTTTGAAGGCGGGGCCAGGGAGAGTGAATTGATACAGAAAGACAACCACGTTTACAAGGATCAGCGTAATGTTCACGAAAGGATAAGTGCGGGAGGGATTGAGGTCCTTGAGAGGGATGAACATGAGAAATGGCCCGGAGCAGAGTAGCGAAACGGAAAGAAAATGGAAAGGGCAGGGAGGGCGCGACGCGCGTCCGATAATAATTTAGCAGCGAAGGGCCAGGTTAACAGAATGTTTTTATGGCGCAATCCGCGCATAAATGGCCGGATTCCCGCGCTTTTCCAAGTATGGCAATTGGAAGGCGGTGGAGTTTTCGCAGCGTCAGGAGTGTTTTGCGACTTTTTTACAGCTGTGATTTTTTCGAGGGAGAGATTGCGCGGCGTGAGCGTGTATGGTAATTACAGTAGTCCTGCGTGTGCGTGCGATTCGAACAAGCTTGTTAGCGTTCGTCAGGCGCATCGTCGGCACGCCGACAGCTCATGCCTGCCCGGGAAACGGAAGCCATCATCCTGAAAACATTTCCACTGGGCGAGGCGGACCGCCTGGTCAGTTTTTTTGGACGATCCTCGGGCAGAGTGCGGGGAGTGGCAGCGGGTGCGAGGCGCCTGAAGAACCGCTACGGGTCGACGCTGGAGATTCTCTCTCACGTGCAACTATGGTACGTCGAGAAGGAGACCCGGGAGCTGGTGCGGATTCAGCAGGCCGAGCCGCTGGAGTCGTTCCATAAGGCGCAGAGTGACTACGGGCTCAGCACCGGACTTGCGGTGGTCAGTGAAGTCTCGGAGCTGGTTCTGCCGGAGCACGAAGTCTCAGAGTCCATGTTCCGGTTGATTCTGCTGACCGTCAGGGAAGTGGAGCGCACTGGCGATTGGACACTGCCGCTGAGTTACTTTGCGTTCTGGACGGTGCGGCTGGGCGGGTGGTTGCCACGGTTCGACCGCTGCGCGGGTTGTGATGCGGCGCTCGGTTCCCAGACCGTATTTTACGACGCACACCAGCCGGGGTTGTTCTGCGAGAAGTGCCGCCGGGCGGGAATGAGGCCGCTGCACCACGAAGCGAAAATGCTGGCGGAAAGATTTACGGGTGAACGGCTCGACCGCATCGCGCCAGACAAGTTGATGCGCTCAAGCGCGAAGGAATTACGGGAGGCTTCGTTGACGTGGATCGAACACAACGTTGAGAAGCGGCTGGCGACGCGCGAACTTTTGGAGACGGCTTGAAAGTTAAAGTAAAACTTGAGAAGCGGGCGCGGGGCCTGACTTTTCAGGATTTGATCTTGAAGCTCTCGCAGTTCTGGGTGAATCAGGACTGCGTGCTGCAACAACCGTATGACGTTGAAGTGGGCGCGGGCACGATGCATCCGGAAACGTTTCTTCGCGTGCTGGGGCCGGAGCCATATCGCGTGGGATACGTGCAGCCGAGCCGTCGGCCCGCCGACGGACGCTATGGGGAAAACCCCAACCGACTGTACAAGCATTCGCAATTTCAAGTGATCTTGAAGCCTGCCCCTGTCGACATCCAGGACCTCTACCTCAAGAGCCTCGGGGCTATCGGCATCAACCTCAAAGAGCACGATATCCGGTTCGAAGAAGACAACTGGGAGTCTCCGACGCTCGGCGCCTGGGGCATCGGCTGGCAGATTCTTCTGGATGGATTGGAGATCACCCAGTTCACGTATTTTCAGCAGAGCGGTGGCATCGATCTCGACCCCATTTCGGTCGAGCTGACGTATGGACTGGAACGCATCTGCGCGTTTCTCCAAGGCGTGGAGAGTGTCTACGATCTGCGTTGGTCGGCAGACAAGACTTACGGAGAGATTCGCCTGCGGGAGGAACAGCAACTCTCGGAGTACAGCTTCAATCGCAGCGATGCCTCGGCGATCCGTGCTGAGTTTGAACTCCACGAGAAGGAAGCTAAAGAACTAGTTGATGGTTTCAAGGGGACGGCAGGGAAGGAGCGCGAGCGCTATCCGCTGCTTGCAGCTTACGACCATTGCCTCAAGTGCTCGCACCTCTTCAACTTGATGGATGCTCGTGGAGTGATCTCCACGACGGAGCGCGCGGCGCTGATGGCACGGGTGCGCACCGTGGCGTGCCGGACCGCGGCAGCGTATTTGGAGCAAATCGGCGGCGCAACACCGCGGCGCGAGGTGCGCGCGTGAAGACAGCCGCAAAGGAAAAACGCGTAGCGCTTCTGTTCGAACTCGGGTGCGAAGAGATTCCAGCGGGCATGCTGCCGAAGGCGGAAGAGGAACTGCGAACAAACATCGAGAAACTTCTGTCGGCGGAAAATCTTTCGGACGGCGTGACCGTGGAAACGTTCAGCGCTCCGCGACGGCTGACGGCATGGGTGCAGGGGCTACTGGCGAAGCAGCCGGATGTGGAGGCGGAGGTCACTGGTCCGCCGAAGTCGGTGGCTTACGATTCCGTCGGCGCGCCGACCCGGGCAGCGCTGAGCTTCGCGGAGAAGCAGGGCGTGCACGTCAACGATCTTTACCTCGTACAAACGCCGAAGGGCGAATACCTGGCCGCGCGGCAAATCAAACTCGGGCGCACCGCTGAGCAAATCCTGCAGGCCATCCTCCCTCGCGCTGTTCACGATTTGACATGGCCGCGTTCGATGACTTGGACGGGGCTGGAGGGCGCGCGCTTCATCCGACCGATTCGTTGGGTCCTAGCCGTGCTCAACGGGAAGCCTCTGAAATTGTCGGTTGCGGGAATCGCCGCAGGAGATACTACGCGCGGACATCGCTTTCTCGGCTCAAGCTCGATTCGCGTGAAGAACTTCTCGGACTACGAGAAGCGGCTTTATTCGAACGGCGTCATCGTTCGACCCTCCCGGCGCGAAGATAAAATTGCGAAGGAGCTGGAGGCCCATGCAAAGCGCAGCGGTGTGCGCGTTCACAAGGACACGGACCTCCGGAAGCTGGTAACGTACCTCAACGAATTCCCGAGCGTCATCCAGGGCGACTTCGATCCGGCGTTTCTCAACTTGCCGGACGAGATCCTGGTTACGGTGATGCGCGGGCATCAAAAGTATTTTGCCGTGGAGAAGAAGAACGGCGAACTTGCTCCGCACTTCCTGTCGGTAATCAACGTCGACAAAGATTCCAAGGGTTTGATCCGGGCAGGGCACGAGCGGGTGTTGCGGGCGCGGTTCGCGGACGCGCAGTTTTTTTGGGAGGCCGACCAGAAGTGTCGGCTCGCCGACTATTTGCCGAAGCTGGAGCGCGTCACGTACGAGTCGCGGCTGGGAAGCTATCGCGACAAAGTCGAACGCGTTCGCAGCATCGCACGCTGGCTCACGGAGCAGTGGTTCAACCTTGGGATGCTGCAGGCGCACGTCGCGGAAGCGGACCGCGCGGCGGAGCTGGCCAAGTGCGACCTGGCTACGGAGATGGTTCGCGAGTTCACGGAACTGCAGGGAATCGTCGGCGGGCTGTACGCGCGCGCGCAAGGAGAGCCGGACGAGGTGGCCGATGCCGTTTACGATCATTACCGGCCGGTCGGGTTGGACGATCCTATCCCGCGGAATCTGACGGGCTGCGCCGTTGCGCTTGCCGACAAACTCGATTCCGTGGTTGGATGCTTCGCGGTTGGAGTTGTTCCTACCGGGTCCAGCGATCCCTACGCATTGCGGCGCGCGGCGCTGGGCATCGTCAAAATCATTCTCGACAGGAAGCTTGCACTTTCGCTTTCTCTTGCGATCGGGGCGGCCGCGAAGGCACTGCTCACGCACAAGCCAAAGCGCGGGGTCACTCCAGCGCAAGAAGCCCAGATACTGGAATTCATTCTTGACCGTGCGAAGTTTGTCTTCCGAGAGCGGGAAGGATTTGGCTACGACGAGGTGAGCGCAGTGTTCCGCGCGGGTGCTGATGATCTTGTCGATGCACAGAAACGTTTGGTGGCGTTGAAGTCCATCCGCAAATCGAAGAACTTCGAGCCGCTGGCTGTTTCCTTCAAGCGCATTCGAAAGATACTCGAGAAGGCTGGGGTTGGCATCGGGGACGGCCGGCACGTGAATCCCGAATTGTTTGAAAACGCCGCGGAGCGGGAACTCTATGCGGCGGTCCGCGATGCAGCGTCGAAAGTGCAGGCGCTGAAACGCGCAGGGAAGTACCAGGAAGCTTTGGAATCCATTGCCGGCCTTAGAAAATCCGTCGATCAGTTTTTCGATGGAGTGATGGTGATGGCGGAGAACGAAGCAGTGCGAAATAACCGGCTGACGCTGCTTGCAGAACTGCTCCGGGAGTTCACCACGGTCGCCGATTTCTCCGAACTGGGCGGCGAAGAGCGGCGTTAACTTCTTCAAGTATTACTTGAAGTGCAGTTTTAAGTCGGCGTGCCGACAAGTCGTTCGAGGTCTTGGTGGGCGACGACAACAACAAGGAAAAGTTCGCATCAAAAATCTCACGCGAGGGATACAGTGAAAAAATGGGTTTATTTTTTCGGGGCAGGTAAAGCGGAAGGTGACGGGAGTCAGCGCAGTCTATTGGGTGGAAAGGGCGCGGGCCTTGCGGAGATGAGCCGCATTGGGTTGCCTGTGCCTCCCGGCTTCACCGTCACGACAGAGGTGTGCACCTACTACTACGGAAACAAGAAGACGTATCCGAAATCTCTCGAAGTAGAGGTCAAGGGCGCCGTAGCGCGCGTCGAGAAAATCATGGGGACGAAGTTTGGAGACAGAGCTGCCATGCCGATGCTGGTCTCCGTCCGCTCCGGGGCCCGCGACTCCATGCCGGGCATGATGGATACGATTTTGAATCTCGGCCTGAATGATGAAACGGTGGTCACGCTAGCTAAGGCCACCAAAAACGACCGACTCGCCTGGGATTGTTATCGCCGGTTCATTCAAATGTACGGCGACGTCGTCATGAACGTGCAAAAGCGCGCGAGCGAAGACCATGAGCCTTTTGAAGTGGTCATTCACGAGCTCAAGCACGAGCGCTATCACGGGGACATCGACGACCCGAAACTCACGGTGGACGATCTTCAGGAGTTGGTTGCTCGATTCAAGAAGCTGATTAAGGAACGTACGGGCACCGCATTTCCGCAGGATCCCTGGAAGCAGCTCTGGGGTGCGGTGGGCGCGGTGTTTGGTTCGTGGATGAATGATCGCGCCGTGGTGTATCGCCGCAAATATAACATTCCGTCCGAATGGGGAACTGCAGTAAATGTTCAAGCAATGGTTTATGGCAATACCGGGGATAAGTCGGGGTCGGGTGTGGCTTTTACTCGCGATCCGGCAACAGGCGAAAAGGTCTTTTACGGCGAATTCCTGATCAACGCACAGGGAGAAGACGTGGTGGCCGGCGTGCGCACACCTGAACCCGTGGCCCAGCTCAAGAACTACATGCCCAAAGCTTTTCAGGAGTTGGAGAAAATCCGCCAGACCCTCGAGAAACACTTTAAGGACGTGCAAGACTTCGAGTTCACCATCCAGGACGGCAAGGTCTTCATGCTGCAAACGCGCAACGGCAAGCGTACCGGGCTGGCCGCCGTGCGCTTCGCGATTGAAATGGAGAAGGAAAAGCTCATCGACTGGAAGACCGCCATCCGGCGTGTCCCTGCGGATCAACTCGACCAGGTTTTGGCGCCGGTGTTCGATCGCAACGCCGTCAAAGCCGCCAAGTGCATTGCCAAGGGCCTACCCGCCGGCCCAGGAGCTGCCGCAGGGAAGATGTACTTGAACGCGGACCGCGCTGCCGCGGCCGCCGCAAAGGGCGAAAAGGTCTTGCTGGTCCGCAATGAAACCTCTCCCGAAGATTTGCGCGGCATGATTGCCGCCGAGGGCATTCTCACGGCAAAGGGCGGCGTCAGCTCGCACGCCGCGCTCGTCGCTCGCCAGATGGGCAAGGTCTGCGTCTGTGGGGCGGCCGCGCTGCAGATTGATTACTCCGCCAAAACCATGGCCGTGGATGGGGTGACGTACAAGGAAGGCGATTTTCTGTCCATCGACGGGACCGCCGGCGAAGTTTACCCCGGACAAATCCCGACGGCGGCCTCCGAGATAGTTCAAGTACTTATTGAGAAGTCCCTCGACGCCAAGAAGAGCCAGACTTATCAGAACTTCAAGAAACTTATGGACTGGTGCGCGAAAGTCTCCCGGCTTGATGTTCGCACCAACGCGGACACGCCCGAGCAGACCGCTCACGCCATCGCCTTCGGCGCCGTGGGCATCGGCCTCTGCCGCACCGAGCACATGTTCTTTGAAGGCAATCGTATCGATGCCATGCGCGAAATGATTTTGGCGGACACCAAGGAACACCGGGAAGAGGCGCTTGCGAAAATTTTGCCCTATCAGCGAGAAGACTTTGTCGGCATGTTCAGGGAATTGAAGGGATTTCCCGCGACGATCCGGTTCCTCGATCCTCCGCTGCACGAGTTTCTGCCGCACGAAGGCTCCGCCCAGAATGATTTGGCGAAGAAAATGGGCGTGCCCGTCGAAAAGATCAAGCAGCGAGTTAAAGAGCTACATGAATTTAACCCCATGCTCGGTTTCCGCGGCTGCCGCCTGGGAATTGTCCATTCGGAAATCTCCGAGATGCAGTCCCGCGCCGTGTTCGAAGCCGCGGCTGAGGTTCAAAAGGCTGAAATCAAGGTACATCCCGAGATCATGATTCCGCTGGTCGGCTTCAAGAAAGAGCTCGACCTACAGGTCGAGGTCGTCCATCGCATCGCACACGAAGTCATGAAAGAAAAGGGTGTGAAGCTGAACTACCTGGTCGGCACGATGATTGAGGTACCTCGCGGCGCGCTTACCGCCGACGAAATTGCGGAGACGGCCGAGTTTTTCAGCTTCGGCACCAATGACTTGACCCAAACCTGCCTGGGCATGAGCCGCGACGATTCCGGCTCGTTCCTCGGGCCGTACCAGGAATTGGAGATCGTCAAGAAGAACCCATTCGCCACCATCGACCAGGCGGGCGTCGGCCAGCTGATCACCATGGCGGTGGAGAAGGGAAACAAGACGCGGCCGGGCATTAAGCTCGGCATCTGCGGTGAACACGGGGGAGATCCGGACAGCGTGAAGTTTTGCCATCGCGCCGGCTTGTCTTATGTGAGTTGCTCGCCGTTCCGAGTGCCCGTTGCTCGACTTGCAGCAGCTCAAGCAATGGTTGAAGAAGAACAAGCCAAGAAGAAGAAGGCAAGATAAATTTGAAGTTCGATCTAAAGTGTTACTTGAAGGCGTCGGCGCGCAGACATTTTCAAATTCGCTGCGCGTCGCGTTTTTTTTACGTCGGCATTTTGAAGAAAAAATAGAGGCCCAGGAAAAAGAAAATGATATCGGGCGACCATCCGGCGAGAAGCGGCGGGAGTTGTCCAACGCCTCCCATGGCCTGCAACAGTTCCGCCAGAGACCAATAGGCGATACCGAAGCCTACCCCCAGCGCGACTCCTCCGATGGCTCCGCGCGTTCCCACAAGGAATGCAAACGGGATTGCCAGCAGCATGCTCACTGGCGCGATCAAGGGGAACGCCAGCTTCCGGTGCCATTGCACGGTGAGGGCGGAAACATCGAATCCCGCGCGGTGCAGCCCATTGATGTAGCTGCTCAACTCCCGCCAGCTCATCTGAAAGGCCTGGCGCACTTCGCGGTTGAAGTAGCTGGGGGGTTCGGTTAGCTCCGGCAGCGAGGTTACTGGAGGGAGTTGGTCGTAACGCACAATCGCGCCATCTTTGAAATCGCGCAGCCACCCGCCCTCAAGCACCCACACTTTTTGCGATTCCGACCAGCGCGCCCGAGATGCAAAGATCCTGCGGCGCAGCTGAAAGGTCGCCGGATCGACCTCCAGCACACTCAAACCTCCAAATAATTTTTGCGCCGGATCGAACAGATCGTAATTGTAAATCTTGTAGTCTTCTCCAAAGATCCAGCGCTGTGGATGCGTATAGGTCTGCGGAGGGCGGCCCTTAATCAAGTTGCGCAAGGCATCCTGGCGCTGGTTGGCGTAGGGAAGATAGGTGTCGTCCAGGATTACCATGGTTGCGGCAAGGACCATGCCAGCGAGAAGGAGGGGCACAGCCACACGATACAAGCTCATGCCGCTGGCTTTGATGGCCACGATTTCGTTGTTCTTGCTCATCACGCCCAAAGTAACCAAAACGGCGACTAGCGCTCCGAGTGGCGCCAGTTGATACAGCAGGTACGGCGCGAGATAGCGAAAATAGTTGACCACGATCAGGAAGGGAACGCGGTGACGGGCGATATCATCCAGCAACTCGAAAAAGGTGAAGGTCTCAAAAAGGAAAACGAAGGTGGCCATCAGGAGCACGAAGTAGGAAACAAATCTTCGCAAAATATATAAGTCCAGCAGCCGGGGGAAGCTGCTGCCGTCCTGCGCGGCCAGTTCCTGCGCGCCGCGATCGCCATTTCCGTTCGGCACTCGCGCCGCGGCAGCTCGTGCACGGGCTTGCGCTTTGCGCCGGCGCCACAGGCGCATTCTGCTTTTGAAGTATCCTAGCGGGCGCAGCCAGCGGCTCTCTCCGCGAAACTGTTCCATGCGCGGCAACAGCGCCAATCCAAACAAGGCAAGAACAACGTTTCCAATCCAAATGCCTTGACCAGGCGAGAGCGTACCTTGACGCGCAAGGTCCGCGCCCATCACGAATAGGAGATAATACGAAGCGATGAGAATCACGGCGATCAACGAGCCGGCAGCGCGGCCGCCTCGGCGCGGTTGGGCGCCAAGGGGAACGGCCACCAGCGCAAACACGAAGCAGGCCACCGCGAAAGCGAATCTGCCGTGAAGCTCCACGCGCGCTTCGCGCCATCCGGGACCTCGATCGTCGAAGAGCTCGCGCACGGAGCGTTCTGGATTGCTCAGCTGGCGCGGCCGAGCAGCGCCCAGGTCATTGACTTCGATGGGCCAGTCGCTTTGTCCGAAGGCGGTAACGGAGTAGTGGTCCGCATCATTGCGGGAAAATTCGTGCGTCGTGCCCCCTTGAAGATGCAGCTCCAGCTTGCCCTGCTTCGGTTCGGCAATTACAATCGCGTTCTCTGCCAGGGTGAGGCGCGAACCGTTCTCTCCACCGGTCTCCGCGAGAAACACGCCGTCCCAGCGTGCTCCGCTGGCCGTGACGTCATTGACGTAGAGGACTTTGCTGGGGAATCGCTCGTCGAAGACGCGCGGCTGCACCAGAAAAGAAATTTGCGAGGCATTCAGGTCCGCTTCGATCGAACGGAAAGTGCGTAAGGCGAGCGGTGAAAGCCAGAGGCTCATGAGCAGCGTGACTGCCGTTCCCGTTGCGGCAAGCACGCCAACGGGGAGGAGAATCCGGCGGCGACCGATGCCGAGAGCGGTCAAGGCGATGATCTCGCTGTCGGCGGACATGCGGCCCAGGCCCAGCAGCACGCCGATCAAAATGGCCATGGGAACGGTAAAGATGAAGATGCTCGGGAAAATGCAGAGAAACAGCTTGAGGACCTGGCCTCCAGATCCGGAATGACGGACGACCAGTTCCATGAGGCGAACAAGTCTTGGAACGAAAAGAACAAATGTAAAGACGATGAGTCCCAGAGCAGCGTGGCGGAAGACTTCGCGGACGATGTAGCGGTCCAGGATGCGCATGGCGCGAACGGTGAGTGTAACACGGTCACAGGATTAGTACGGGAGAGACGCGGACGATGAAGCCGGTTCACCTGGTTGTGTTGTGGCACATGCATCAGCCGCAGTACCGCGATCCCGAGAGTGGCCGCTACGTCCTCCCGTGGACGCGGTTGCATGCCCTCAAGGATTACTGGGGCATGGTTGAGATGCTGCGCGAGTTTCCCAATTTTCACGCCACGTTCAACGTCGTGCCTGGGCTGGGAATGCAGCTCGAGGAGTACGCCAGCGGAAAGTTTGATGAGCCCTGGTTTTCACTGGCGTTCAAGAACGTGGAGGAGTTGACGCGAGAAGACAAAGCGGAGATTCTGGCGCGCGCTTTTCAGGTGAACCACGAACGGCTAATGTCGCGCTGGCCACGGTTTGTGGAGTTGCACGAGTGGTCCCGGCCAGCGGGCGGCGCGCAAGCGCTGGTGACGTTCACGCCGCGCGATTGGCGGGACTTGCAGCTCCTCTCGCAATTGGCGTGGATGGAGGAATCCTGGCTGCAGAAAGACGGCGTGGTCAGCAAGCTCGCTTCGAAAGGGAAAGACTTCACGGAAAAAGACAAAGCCGCGCTGAAACAAAAACAAACAGAGCTGTTGGGCTTGGTGCTGCCCGCGTATCGCGACGCGGCGCAGCGCGGACAGATTGAGATCAGCACCACACCTTTCTATCACCCGATTCTTCCTTTAATTTGCGATTCGGATATTGCGCGCGTGGCGAATCCTGGAACGCCGCTGCCTCGCCGCGCGTATCGCCGCCCCGAAGACGCTCGTGAACAGTTGCAACGCGCGCGCGCCTATCACGAAAGAGTGTTTGGACTGAAGCCCGCGGGGCTCTGGCCCTCCGAGGGTTCGGTATCGGATCAGGCGCTGACCATCGCGGTGGAAGAAGGATTCCAATGGTTTGGCACGGACGAAGGGGTGCTCGGCCGCACGCTCAACGTTGGTTTTTTCCGCGATGGAAATGGCATCCCCGCAAACGCCGATCGCCTGTACAAACCCTGGCGCGTGCAACTGGGGGGGAACGGCATTACCGGTCTGTTCCGCGATCACCACTTGTCTGATCTCATCGGTTTCGTTTACAGCCGCATGGACGCAAAGGCGGCGGCGGCGGATCTGCACGGACGTCTGCGGCATCTGGGAGAAAGCGTGCAGAGCGCCCAGCCGCTGACGATTTGCTTGTTCCTGGATGGCGAGAACGCGTGGGAATATTACCCCGGCAATGGGCGCGAATTTCTGCGCGAGTTTTATGGACGTATCCAGAGCGACCAGGACTTCCGGGCGTTAACCGCCAGCGAAGCCAACGCCGCGGCGGGCGTCATTCCAACCACCACGGAAATTTTTCCGGCGTCGTGGATCAACGCGAATTTCGACGTCTGGATCGGCCACAGCGAAGACATTGCCGCATGGGAACTGCTGTGGGACGCGCGGGACGCGTATGGCCGGGCAGTCGATGCGCGGAACAAAGGCCGTCAGGACGCGCCGACCGAGACTGCTCTGAAGGAAGCCGACGAGTCGCTGCTGGCGGCCGAAGGCAGCGACTGGTGCTGGTGGTACGGCCCGGAACACAGCACCGCGAACGACGCCGAGTTCGACGCTCTTTATCGAAAACACTTGACGGCTATCTACCTGGCACTCGGGCAGGTCGCGCCTGAGGAATTGGCTAAACCGATCAAACGCAAGCCGGAGCATGCCGTACAGCTTGCTCCCACAAGTCTGCTCAAGATTAAGGTCGACGGCCGCGATTCCTCCTACTTCGAATGGCTGGGCGCTGGTTTGTATTCACCGGAACGGCGTGGCGGATCGATGCATGGGCGGGTTTTCTACTTGCACGAACTGCGCTACGGCTTCGAAGAGGGACGCTTCTGCGTGCGCATCGACCCGTTCACGGAAGCACTCGGAGAACTCGAGGACCCGGAGTTTCGCATCACTATCGGCGGGGCGGAGGATGCCACGATTGTCGTGAAACTCGAGAGGGGCCATGTCCAAGGGTTCGCCGTTGAGAAAGACCGTGTGTGCCTGCTGAACCCGAAGCTTGTTGCGGAGGTCGCGTTCGACAGGATTCTCGAAGTGGCCATCCAGAAGGACCAGATAAACCTCACCGGGCAGGCGAAGCTGAGGCTCGGCGTTGCGATGTGGCACGGAGGATTGCCCGTTGACGTCTTGCCAGCAGAAGGGTTTTTGGATGTCACTCTTGGGGAGGAGCACTTCGCATGGCCAGCGGAATGAACTCCCAACGGCATTCTTCAGTTAAAGTAATGCTTTAGGTTGTCTTGTGCGGATTTCTTAGAATAGTTTCACGGCAAGATCTTGCGGATGCTCGCCGACGGGAATCATCGTCACTAGAAAGTTGGTGCGCACGCGGATCACGGCCAGATCGCCGGAGCCCTGGCTGACCACCAAAAGCAAGTTTTCCGCTGGATCAAAGCGTAATGCGGCAGGAGAATCGCCGGCCGGAACCGGGAACCCTTTTCCGGGATCGCGAATGATGCGCCGATTGAAGATGTCCACCGGTGTTACACGGCCGGCGGTGGTGTCGGAAACGTAGAGCAAGCTCGCGTCCTCGCTGAGGACTCCACGTGTTGGCGCTGATCCAAGCACCATGTAGTCGCCCACCTCATGCGTCCATGTATTGATGGCCTGCAATCCGTGGGCTTCCGGCGAAATCACGTAAAGTTCGCCACCGTCGGGTTTGAGAAGCATGTCCGTGGGCATCCCCGCCAATTCGAGATTGGTAACCAAAACGCCGCGGCGAAGATCGACGACCGAGATGCGGCGCTCCGAACGGCTGAGAACAAAAGCAAACGAGCTATCCGGCAGGACAGCAATCTGCTCGGGTTGGGGCACCACAGGAATAGTCCGGCGCAAGACGAGAGAGGACGGGTCGTGAATGCCCAAAGATCCGTCGCGACGATTTGCGACCAGGATCGACTTGCCATCGGGAGTAACGTGCGCGAGCACCGGTTCATGACCGGTTGCCGCACGAGCGACGACGGCATGCGATTGTGCATCGATCGCCACAAGGGTGTCGTTCCCGGACGAAGTGGTGAAGATACGGGTCCCGTCGGGTGAAAAATCAAGTGAGTAGGGCAGTGGGCCCACCGCGATCCTTGCAGCGACCTGATTGATGCGTGGATCAATGATCCAGAGGTATCCACCAGGGCTGCTGACGCCATAGACTTCGGCGCGCGTGGGATGCTCTCGCACTCCGGAGAGCCCGGGACCGACGGGAATGCGCGCAACGGCTTTGAGCTTCACGAGGTCGACCACGGTGACGTTGCCATCCGCGGTCGAGACAAACGCGGAGAGATGCAGGTCCGGTCGAAGAAAGGAAGGCCGATGCTCGCGGACCAGCAGGATGACACCGGCTATTGCCAGCACGGCAAGCAGGAAGTAGGCGCGAAAGTTTCGGGGACGGTTCATGCGGGCCTCGGAATTGTTACACGAGACGCGCAGTGAAGGAAGTGAGAGCCCACCGACAACGCGCGCTTAAAGAGGGCAGGCCCGCCAGGATGGGTTAAAGTTAGTGAGGAAATGTCAAGATGAGGCTAGCGCTTTGCGGCAGCAGCAGCCGCGGCCATGCGAGACTGCATCTCGCGGGTCATATGCGGCACGATGCCTACCAGCCGCTCGATGAGCATCAGCTGTCCGCGGTGGTGCATTTCGTGCTCTTTGACGGAAAGAATCATTTCGAACCGGCTCTTCGTGGGTGGCATCATGCCAGCGGGCATTTGCACTTGCTCAGCCAGAAAATCATCCGACAGTTCCTGAACCCATCCAGCCCACTTTTCCCCGGAGCTCTGGAGCATTTCCACAATCTGTTCCTTGGTGCGGGGCTCTTTCTCCTCCGCTGTGAATCGCTTCATCATCGAGGGGAAGTCGAAACCTTCGAGCGTCGTTCGGTGCTCGACGGCGTGGACTTGATACTGAAAGTTGTGAGAGAGCGCGATATGGGCCAGCACCTCACCGACGCTACGGGTCTCTGGCGCTGCCCGGAAAGCGTACTTCTCCGCGGGGAGATCCTGAGCAATCACCAGGGTGTTCTTGCGGACGATGCGAAAACTGTCTGCGATCTCCTTCGCGGAGTAATAATTCATAGAGCCTTCTTCTGTGGTCGAGCCACGAACTTTCCGTTCTAGAACACCAACGAAACAACCATTCTAGCACGCAGCACAGTTGTTGTTATGTTGGCAACCATCGCAAACGAGAATGTCTAGTGTTTGGAGGTAGCCGCCGCCGAGTATCTTTCCAGTGCCGTTTTGTAAGAAGGATTATCAGGACTTGCGGCTAACGCCTTCTTTTCTGTCTCGACTGCTTTCTCATACTGTCCGGCCTCAAAATACGCTGTCGCCAAGGTGTCAAGGCAAACGGCGCTTTCATTGCTCGCATCTACTGCCTTAAGGGCAATCGTGATTGCCTCATTGGGATTGCGGACCGTTGCATCCTTCGAAGTGGCGAGCAGGAAAGCCATGTTATTAAGCGCCTGCGCATCCCCCTGCTCGCCAGCCCGCCGATACCATTTCAAGGCTTCGGACGCATCTTGAGGAACACCCTGGCCATGCGCGTACATAACTCCTAGGCCGAACTGCCCCTGCGCGAAACCTTGCTCCGCAGCTTTACGCATCCACTTGACGGCTTCTGCGTCATCTTTAGCGACACCGATTCCCTGGGAGTACACCGCTCCCAGGTTTGCTTGACCCCGTGGATCGCCGTGCTCCGCCGACTTACGTAGCCATTTCAAGGCCTCTACATTGTCAACTGGAAGCCCACGCCCTGCTGAGTACATTTCACTAAGGAAGTATTCACCGGCCGCGTGTCCTTGATTGGCCGCCTTTCGGAACCACTTCACGGCTTCAGTCTCGTCAACGGCGACTCCATCTCCAGTCGCATAAGCCAGACCTAACTCCACTCGCGCCCGCGCATCTCCCGACTCAGCCTTCTGCTTTAGGAGGCCTAGTTCTTGTTGCTCGCCAAATACAGCTGTTGAAGATTTCAATACTGGCGCACTGGCGTATTGAAGAAGTATTCCAGCCAGAAAGCCCAAGCACGCGCGGCTTCTTCGACGAGCGGGGCGGCCATACCTATGTTTTGTCCCAGCGGTGGGGCGCATCAATAAGGAGAATACCACTGTTGCGGCGCGCGCCGTGCCACTGGCTCGACAGAAACCAGAAGCACGGCATCCGCAGCTCAGCGACTAGGTGCCCATGTAGGTGACGTGGACGTAGACGCCGGTGTGTACGTTATAGAGCATGTACCAGCCGGCATGGTCGGGGTCTTCATATACGGTGAAGTCATCGCCGCAATCCCAGCACCAGTCCGCGCAAATCGGCCAGTCCCACGCGGCGACTTCGAAAAAGTAGCCGCCCGGGAACCAAAAACGGTGATGGTCACGATCGAACCGTTCGATGCGGTAACGGTACGACGCGCCAAAGTGTTCGAATCGCCCGTGTTCGAACGGGTGATCCAGGTGAAAACGCTTGTCGTCCGGCCGCGCATGGCCGTACCAATGGTCATTGTTGACGTGCGGCGTGGTGTTAACGTGACCGGTCGGATGGCGCTCTGGCTCCGGCTTCACGCGGGCATCTCGGCGCGGTGGCGCAGATTCTGGGATGCGCCCCTGATTTGCGCGCGGAGGATTCTTCTCACGTTCATCACGCCGTTGTGCAAATACCGGTGAAGCTACGACAAGTGCCAAAGCAATGGGAATAAGCAAACGTGGTCTCATGCTCATCTCCTCGAACATTCAGATGGTGGATCCCCGAGCGTGGCCTGCTGGTGCGACGTGGGGAAAGACGCCGGCGGGTACATTCCGGGGGATGGGCCCAGGCGAGCCTCGAACGGACCGTTTTCCCGGTCTGTATTAGGAAAGGTACCTATCTATCGATTGGATAGTGCGTAGGATGGAAGAATCGTTTCAGCCGGCGCAGGTCAGTTGATGGTGCGATGGAGGACCGCGGCGATTTGGCGCATTTCGTCGGCGAGGATGGCAAATTCTTCCGGCAGGATCGACTGCATACCATCGGAGAGCGCCTTGTCCGGTTCGTGATGAACCTCGATCAACAGCCCATCGGCACCCACTGCCACCGCCGCACGGGAAAGCGGCAAGACTTTGTGGCGCTTGCCGGTGCCGTGGCTTGGGTCAACCAGAATGGGCAGGTGGCTACGCTTTTTTACTGCCGGGACCACGGCCAGATCCAGCGTGTTGCGCGAAAAATCGGAAAACGTTCGAACGCCCCGCTCGCAGAGCATGACGTTGTAGTTGCCCTCGGAAAGGATGTACTCGGCGGCCATCAGAAATTCGTCCAGTGTGGCCGCCATACCGCGTTTGAGGAGCACGGGCTTCTTGGCGCGCCCGGCTCGCTTCAGCAGGGAGAAATTCTGCATGTTGCGCGCGCCGATTTGAATCACATCGGCGTACTCCTCGACGAGGTCCAGACTTTCCGCGTCAATGGCCTCGGTAACGATGCCGAAACCCTCTTTTGCCCGAACTTTCGAGAGAATCTTTAGACCGTCTTCGCCGAGCCCTTGAAAGCTGTAGGGAGAAGTACGCGGCTTGTAAGCTCCGCCGCGGAAAAGCCGCGCGCCGGAGGCTTTCACTCGTCCGGCAATGGCCATGCATTGCTCCTCGGTCTCCACGGCGCAAGGACCTGCCACCAGCGCGATATGCTGGCCGCCGACAATCACATCGCCTGACGGCGTCGGAATCCGCAGGATCGTATCTTCTTCCTTGGTATCGCGGCTGACGAGCTTATAGGGCTTGCTGACGGGAATGCACTCAACGACCCCGGGCAGCGATTCCAGAACTCCCAGGTCGATAGCCCCTTTGTTACCGGTGATACCGATTGCTGTGCGGAGCGATCCCGGCATCGGATGAGCCTTCAGCCCGAGGGTTTCAATGCGCTTGCAAACGGCGCGAATCTGCTCCTCGGTGGCGTGCGATTGCATGACGACCAGCATGAAGGGCTCCCTAAACGCGGTGAGTAGTCCTTGAGTCTACGGCAAGCCGCGCCTGTGCCGCAAATGGACGAGTATCGGGGAGGATTTTGCGCGTGTGCTAGAATGGATAGTTTATGACGGATGAAAATATCACAGCAGGCGTGACCGCGCCGCCTCTTACACGCACCTCGGAATTCGACCCTGAAGACGAGTACCGCCCGGAACCTGAGCCTGAACCGCAGCCGCCAGCCTGGATGGATGGCAGCGTTCGCATTGGCATCCACACGTCCATCGCGGGGAGCTACCTGAACGCGCTGGAAGCGGCGCGCAAGCTCGGCTGCAACGCGCTTCAAATTTTCTCCGCCAGCCCACGGATGTGGCAAGGCGGTTCGGCGCGCATTGCCGAAGTGGATGCGCAGGCTTTTCGCGCGCGCCGCGATGAGCTGAAACTCGGCCCGCTCGTGATTCACGCGAATTATCTGATCAATCTGGCGTCTCCCCAGCGCATGCTCCAGACGCGCTCGATTCAGGCTTTTCACGACGAGGTGGTTCGTGCGATGGCTCTGGGCGCCGACTTCCTGGTCGTTCATCCCGGCGCTCGCGGCGAAGCCACTTCCGCGCAGGCCGTCTCCACCATCATCGAATCGGTCAAACAGTCCGCCAAACGTTCACATCTCGGCGGATTACAGATCTTGATCGAGAATACCGCGGGAATGGGAAGCGCGGTGGGTTCACGCCTGGAAGAAGTTGCAGAAATCCTGCAAGGCCTTTCGAGTTTGCCGGTGCAGGCTTGCCTGGACACCGCGCATCTCTTCGCCTCTGGCTACGACATCAAGACGGCAGCGGGCTTGGCTTCCACGCTGGGACAAGTGGACAGCACAATTGGCCTGGACCACGTGCCGGTCTTGCACGTGAATGATTCGAAGATCCCTCTGGGCGGCCGTGTGGACCGCCATGAACACATCGGGAAGGGAAAGATCGGAGCCGAAGCGTTTCAGAGAATCCTGCGTCATCCACGGCTGAGCACTTTGCCGCCGGAGGGCCTGGTGGGGCGCGCTTTCATTTTGGAAACGCCTATCGACGATCCAGGTGACGATCGCCGAAACGTAGCGGCTCTCTGGGATCTGGCGGGGTTGAAGGATCAGGCGCCCGAAGCCGAGAAAGGCTTCTCCATGCTGACGCCGGCGCTGAAAAAGAAGATGGACGCGCAGGTGCCGGCTAGAAAGACTGCGAGTTCGAAATCAAAAAGCGCGGAGCCAGGAACAGCACGGAAGGCAGCCAGCAAGCGCAAGAAATCGAAATAAGAAGAGGACCGGGCGGCGTGGCGGATTACAACCCACAAGAAATCGAAGCCAAGTGGCAGAAGCGCTGGGCGGAAGCGCGCGTATTCGAAACCGACGCTGATCCCAAAAAGCCGAAATATTACGTCCTGGAAATGCTGCCGTATCCGAGCGGCACCATGCACATGGGCCACATGCGTAACTACACCATCGGGGACGTGGTCGCACGTGTAAAGCGCATGCGCGGTTTCAACGTGCTGCATCCCATGGGCTGGGACGCATTCGGCCTGCCCGCGGAAAACGCGGCCATCAAGAACAAAATTCATCCGCGCACCTGGACCCTCCGCAACGTCGCAGAATTTCAGAGAGTGCTCTCGCGCTTTGGCTTCAGCTACGACTGGCGGCGCGAAATCTCCACCTGCGAGCCGGAATACTACCGCTGGAACCAATGGTTTTTCCTGAAGATGTTCGAACGCGGCCTGGCCTACCGCAAAGAAAGCCGCGTGAACTGGTGCCCGCAATGCTGCACCGTCCTGGCCAACGAACAAGTAGTGAACGGCGGCTACTGCTGGCGGCACGAAGACACCCTGGTGGAGACGCGTGAAATCGAGCAGTGGTTCCTGAAGACCACCGCGTACTCCGACCAGCTTCTCGATGATCTGAAACAACTGGAAGGCGGCTGGCCCGAACGCGTCATCCTGATGCAACGAAATTGGATCGGCAAGTCGCAAGGCGCAAAGGTGAAGTTCGCTGTCGCCGATGCGGCCGCTGCCGGGCCGATCGAAATCTTCACGACACGCATCGATACGATCTATGGCGCAACCGTCGTGATTCTCGCGCCGGCGCATCCCCTGGTCACGAAACTACTCGAAGGATCGCCGGCGCGCGCGGAAGCGGAACCCAAGCTCGCTAAGATGCGGCAAACTTCGGTGAAGACCGAGGATCTCGCGACCATGGAGAAGGAAGGCTTCTTCACCGGGCGCTACGCCGTCAATCCCTTCAGCGGCGAAAAGATTCCCATCTGGGTTGGGAATTTTGTGCTGATGGACTACGGCACTGGCGCGATCATGGCAGTTCCGGCACACGACGCGCGGGACCTCGAGTTTTGCCGCAAGTACAATCTGCCCGTACGCGTGGTCGTTCAACCACTCGAAGGAGAGTTGCTCGTCGCTGAGAAAATGACCGCGCCCTTTGATACCCACGAGCAGGGAAAGCTCGTTAATTCCGGCCCGTTTGACGGACTTTCTCCGGATGAAGCCATCACTAAGATGGCTTCTTTCGCGGAACAAAAGGGATTTGGCCGCGCGGAGACGATTTTCCGCCTGAAGGATTGGGGCATTTCGCGGCAGCGTTACTGGGGCACGCCCATCCCCATTGTCTACTGCGCGAAAGACGGCATGGTGCCGGTTCCAGACAAGGATTTGCCGGTGCTCCTGCCGCCGAATCCGAATCTGACCGGTGTGGGCGAATCTCCGCTTGCCACGACTCCGGAGTTCGTGAACACCACATGCCCAAAATGCGGCGGGCCAGCGAGGCGCGAGACCGACACCATGGACACCTTTGTCGATTCGTCCTGGTATTTCTACCGCTACTGCGATCCGCACAATGACAAGGCGCCTTACGACTCCGCGAAAGTGGCCTACTGGTTTCCCATCGACCAGTACATCGGCGGAATCACTCACGCGATTCTTCACCTGCTCTATTCCCGCTTCTGGTGCAAGGTCATGCGCGACATGGGAATGATTCAGCACAACGAGCCCATCGCGCGGCTCTTTACCCAGGGCATGGTCCAAAAGGGCGGCGTGGCCATGTCCAAATCCCGCGGAAACGTTGTCGGCGCAGAGGAAATGGCGCAGAAATATGGCGCGGACACTGGCCGGCTTTACACGCTCTTCGCCGCGCCGCCGGAAAAAGATTTGGAGTGGAGTGAGGAAAGCATCGAAGGCTCCTGGCGCTTCCTGAACCGCGTGTTTCGCCTCGTGGATCGTCACGCCGCGGCAGTGCGTGACGCCCAGAGCGGAGAGCCAGATGCGGCACGAACAAGTGCCAAAGAAAAAACGCTGCTGCGCAAAGCGCACCAGACTCTGCGCCGCGTCACGCAGGATTTCGAGACCCGCTGGCACTTCAACTCTGCGATCGCATTGATCATGGAGCTCACCAACGAAATCTATGCGCAGGAGCCCCTCGAAGAAGGCGTGCGCACCGAAGTTCGCAAGGAAGTGCTCGAACTGCTCACGCTGATGCTGGCGCCCATGACCCCGCACATCGCCGAGGAGCTTTGGGAAATGCTGGGGCACAAGAACGGTTTGTGGACAGTGGCCTGGCCGCTGTTTGATGCCAGCCTCGCGCGCGAAGACGAAGTCGAGATACCGGTTCAGGTCCAGGGACGTCTGCGCGGCAAAGTAAAAGTCGCCGCCGGGGCCGGGGAAGAAGAAGTGGTGAGACTGGCGCAGGCGGACTCCGCGATCGCCCATCACCTCGCCGGCAAACGCATCGTCAAACGGATTTTCGTTCCGGACAAATTGTTGAATCTCGTCGTGGCGTAGAGGAGATGGCATGATGGAGAGCGCGGCAAAGCAGGCGAAGGAGCCGGGGCAGGGAGGCAGGATGAAGGCGGAACTCGGCGGCGTCGTGGTGCTGGACTTCGGCGGGCAATACACGCAGCTGATTGCGCGCCGCATCCGGGAGCAACAGGTGTTCTCCGCCGTTTTGCCCTGCACCACCTCGCTCGAAGAAATCCGCAAGCTGGAACCGGCCGGAATCGTGTTATCCGGTGGGCCGAGCTCGGTCTACGACGCCGATGCGCCCAAGTGCGATCCCAAAGTTCTTGCCCTGGGCATTCCTGTCTTGGGCATCTGTTACGGAATGCAGTGGATCGCCCACGCGTTAGGCGGGAAAGTAGTGCGAGCGGACAGGCGGGAATATGGCCGCGCGCAATTCAATATTGGCGATTCGAACCAGAGCGGCTGCTCCGACCTCTTCGCCGGCATTCCGGCTTCCTTGCGCGTCTGGAACAGCCACGGAGATCATGTCCTTGAACCTCCTGAGGGCTTTCGTACCGTCGGGCGTACGGAAAATGCTATCGCCGCCGTAGAAGATCCCAAGCGCAAGATTTACGCCGTGGAGTTTCATCCCGAAGTCAATCACACCGAACGCGGCACCGAGCTCCTGCGAAATTTCCTCTTCAACGTTTGCAAGGCAGAGTCGAAGTGGAGCGGCGCCGCCTTCATCGAAGAAACCACCAAGGCCATCCGCGAGAAAGTCGGAAACAAGTGGGCCATCTGCGGCCTCAGCGGAGGTGTGGATTCCACCGTCGCCGCCGTGCTCGTTCACCGCGCCATGGGAACGCGGCTCACAAATATATTTGTGAATACCGGAATGCTGCGGAAAAACGAATTCGAACAGACCCTCGAGATGCTGCGCGAACGCCTGCATCTTCACGTCATCGGCGTGGATGCCTCGGACCGGTTTCTCGAAAAATTGAAAGGGGTCTCTGACCCGGAGCAAAAACGCAAGATTATCGGCAGGGAATTCATCGCCGTCTTCGCGGAAGAGGCGCAAAAGCTCCAAGCCGGCGAAGCTCACGGCGAGATCGGCTATCTGGTACAAGGGACGCTGTATCCCGACGTCATCGAGTCGGTCTCGGTGAAGGGCCCTTCAGCCACCATCAAGACGCACCACAACGTCGGCGGGCTGCCCGAGAAAATGCCCTTTGCGCTCATTGAACCGCTCCGCGACCTCTTCAAGGATGAAGTCCGCCGCATCGGCAAGGACCTCGGCTTGCCCCAGGAGATCCTTGTGAAACATCCGTTTCCGGGGCCGGGACTCGCCGTGCGGCTTCTCGGCGAGATCACCCGTGCACATCTGGTAACTCTCCAGGATGCCGATGCCATCGTTGTAGAAGAGATTCGCCGTGCGGGGCTCTATGAAAAGGTCTGGCAGGCGTTCGCTGTCTTGCTCCCGGTTCGAAGCGTGGGGGTCATGGGAGATGGCCGCACCTATGGACTTACCGTGGCCGTCCGCGTGGTGGAATCCGACGACGCCATGACCGCCGATTGGGTGCGCCTGCCCGGCGAGGTCCTGGAGCGCATCTCGACGCGCATCGTTAACGAAGTCACCGGTGTGACCAGAGTCGTCTACGATATCAGTTCGAAACCGCCCAGCACGATTGAGTGGGAATAGTCTCACCGGGATTCGTTGGGCTAGCGTACTGGCAGGATTTCGATTCAGGAAGGGAACTCGGGGTACGATTCTACTCTCGCAAATTACTCAGGCCGCGCAGCGGGATTGCGCGGCCTGGGAGTAGATACAGGATCCGGACGGTTTTGCCGGAGAAGCAGGATCGCTTAGCTACGAGCGGCCATTTTCTGGGCCATGTACAGAATGAGCTTGCGGTCCCCTTCTTCCACTTTGCTCAACAAGCGGCGAAGCTTGTTGACAAAGCGCGCATCTTTGCCGGCGCTGCCCCAGGCAATGTCATCCGACGACTTGCGCTTGGGGAGATTCGGCAGCACGGGCGGCTCTTCGCCGTCATAAAAGAGTTGATAGAGTGGGCACTCAAGGGCGCGTGCCAGCTTCTCCAGCGTCTCAATGGCCGGAACAGTGTGGCCATTTTCGACGCGGGAAATGTAACAGCGAAGCAAGCCCGTACGCTTCTCGATGTCGCCCTGGGAGAGTTTCTTTTCTTCGCGGAGTGCGCGAAGACGGTCGCCAATAATCATGCAGGTATTATTGCATGTCGATAAGATAGGTTGCAAGTAAAAAGAGTTCTGGGCCGGAAGTGAAACACCTGGTGCAGCCGTTGGCAATCCCGGGATACTATTTGTAACCAAACGTCCATGGCACGCGTCCCAAAAGTAGAGGCTTTCGGCTCCCCGGCTCCGGCGGCGGCCGCCAAGGCGCGTGTATGCCCGCCGGCGGCAGGCGCCGACGACCGGGAGTTGGTACGGCGCGCACAATCGGAAGACCAGGAGGCCTATGAGGAACTCATCCGGCGGCACCAGCACAGGGTCTTTGCCGTGGCGGGAGGGATTCTCCGAAGGCGCGAGGACGTGGAAGACATCGCGCAACAGGTTTTCGTAAAGGCCTATTTCTCGCTGAAGCGCTTTGACCAGCGGGCAGCTTTCAGCACCTGGCTTTACAAGATCACGGTGAATGAATGCTGGGACTTGTTGCGGAAAAAGAAGGTCCGGCCGCTGGTCTATGAAGCGGATCTGAGCGAAGAGCAGTCCCGGCAGATCGAGGCTTCGGAAGCGAAGGGAAACACGGCCCCGGATGTCAGCGAGCGACTCGAGGCACGGGAGCGCGTGGAGCAATTGCTGGAAGGATTGGACGAAAGGGACCGGCTTATGCTGGTACTGAAGGAAGTGGAAGGTTTTTCGATCGAAGAGGTTGCCGAGGTTTTGGATTTGAATGCCAACACCGTGAAGGTCAGGCTCTTCCGCGCGCGCCGGCGCATTGTAACCTTGGCAGCGAAGCGCGGGAACTAGTTGGCAAAATGAGAAAAGTTTTAAGAGATGGAATCGAACGGGACGATGCATGGCAAAGAGTGAGGAGGCGGGTATGTGGGACCTGCTGAAGAGGCGAAGCGACAAATGTAGTCAACTGCAAGATTTTTTGGAGGATGCCGCAACAAGAAATCCTCGAGTTGCGAGCATTGAGAAATTGCTGGAAGCGCTCCCGCCGGCGCAACGCACGCATTTTGCTGGCTGCGCTGATTGCCGCGAGGCCGCGCAGGAACTGCTTGCGGCGCGGCAACTCCTGGAAGTGATTTCCCCGAACGCGCAGGAACCTGGACCGTGGTTCGTGACCCGCGTGATGACGGCGATTGTGGCGCGCGAGAAGGAACTTTCGGAAGTGGCAAAGACCTGGATGGCCGTGCCGAAGTTTGCGTCCCGGCTCGCTCTGGTTTCCGCCGCACTGCTGCTGGTGACAAGTACCTGGCTTTATGAAAAGCCTTTCCCGGCGCTAGCGCCGGAGGCCACCTCTGTCGCCGCGCAGGAATCTCTATTCGAATCGTCGGCACCAATGGCAAACCAGGATGATGTTCTCCTCATCCGGGATGAGAGGAATCCATGAGCGAAACCTCCGCAACTCGAAAAGCAGCGCTGTGGATCGGCGTTGTCTTTCTGCTGGGAGCTGCACTTGGCGGCTTGACGGGCTACGCTTTTGCGCGACACGCGGTCTCTGCCGCGAACGCGCCGCTGCCCGAACCGGCGCGGCGGGCCCAGCGTGTCGAGCAACTGACCCGCGATCTGAGCCTGTCGAGCGCCCAGGCTCAAGAAGTAGACTCGATTCTGCTGCAGCGGCATACCGAGGCGAAGACCATTCATGATCAGATGGAGGCGCAGCTTGATCAGGTTCACCAGAATGGGCGGAACCAGATTCGCGCAGTGCTTACCCCTGAGCAAAAACCGAAGTTCGAAGAGTTTCTGAAGCACTTGGACGCCGAGAAAAAGAAAAACGCAAAGTAGCCTGCGCGCGTTGCGCTCCGATCAGACTTTGACGAGTAGTTTTCCCGTGTTACCGCCGGTAAATAGCATGTTGATGGCTTCGGGGGCCTTCTCGAGTCCTTCGACGATGGTTTCGCGGTCCTTCAGTTTCCCAAACATTTTCCACTGACCCAGCTGCGTCGCGGCTTCCATAAAGCGCGAAGCGTAATCGAGGAGCAGGAAGCCCTGGATGTGGAGGCGCTTCACGATTACCGTGCCGAGGTTGACCAGATTGGGTTCTTCTTTGGTATAGCCGGAGATGAAGCCGCAAACCACCACGCGGCCATGAAGATTCATACGATTCACGACTTCCTGCATGATTTCTCCGCCGACATTTTCAAAATCAATGTCGATGCCGTTGGGAGTGGCCGCGGCGAGCTTTTCCTTCCAGTCCGGATGCTTGTAGTTGATGGCGGCGTCGAAACCGAGATCCTTGGTGATCCAGGCGCATTTGTCGTCGGTGCCGGCGATGCCAACGACGCGGCAGCCGTGAATCTTTCCAATTTGCCCGGCGATGCTTCCGGTGGCGCCGGCGGCCGCGGAGACCACCAGCGTTTCGCCCTTTTTCGGCGCCGCGATTTCCATGCCGAAAAAAGCAGTGATGCCGTTCATGCCGAGAACACCGAGAAACACGGTGTCGGAAACAAATGGAATCTTCGGAACCTTTTGGAAGAACTGCTTGGCGGAGGAATCGACGATAACGTATTCCTGAAGGCCGGTTAGGCCAGTGATGCGGTCACCTTTTTTGTAGCCCGGGTGACGGGACTCGACAATTTCGGCGAAACCCCCAGCTCGCATGACTTCGCCGATTGCGACAGCGGGAAGATAACTATCGCCCGCCATCCAGACGCGCATGGTTGGATCGATCGACAGATATTTCACCTGCGCGAGTGCTTGGCCATCTTTCAGCTCTGGCACGGGTGATTCCGCGAGTTGCAAATCGCCGGGCGCGAGAAGACCCTTCGGGCGCGATTGCAAACGAAGCTGGCGATTGGTGGCTGGCATTTTTAGAAGGGAATATCTTCGTCGGAGATTTCCGGGCCGCCGGCGGAGGGAGCGCTTCCACCATAGGAATCTTCGGCAGGGGCGGCGTGAGATTCGAAGTCATCGCCGCCGGAGCGTGCTACTCCTCCGGCTCCTGCGCCAGCCGCGGCAGCGCCTTCGGAGCGGCCGCCGAGCATGCGGAAGTTGGTGGCGACAATTTCGAAGCTGGTGCGCTTCTGGCCTTCCTTGTCCTGCCATTCGCGGGACTGGATGCGGCCCTCGATGAAGATCAGCGAGCCCTTCTTGAGATATTGCTGGGCAATTTCGGCTTGCTTGCCCCAGACGACAATTTTGTGCCACTCGGTGCGCTTCTGGCGTTCGCCGTTTTTGTCCTTGTAAGATTCGTCGGTGGCGACGGAGAAATTTGCGACGGCCTGGCCGCCGCCGGTGTAGCGCGTTTCGGGATCTCGGCCGAGGCGGCCGACGAGAATGACTTTATTGACTGACATGGAACTCCCCCCCCTGAACCCGCGAAGATAGCATGCGGGTGGAGAAAAGGGAAATGAGGGGAGGGAAGTGGGTAGTGCTCTGATTCTGTGTTGCTGGTGGTGAACGGATGTGAATGGCAAGCCATGTGCTCAGGCAGCCCATTCGACTAACTCTTGAACTGTCCAGATGTGGTCTGCGATTCCCGCTTGCATGGCAGGTGTGACGCGCAGAGTTTGGTGAACGCGGCAGAAGTTGAAGAAGGCCATATAGAGATTCACGGCGGCTGTAAGATGGTCAACTGTTTTGCTAAATCCGAGACTCAGGCGCGTAAAACGGCGGAGATGTGTCCGTACGCTCAGGTTGGCGCGTTCAACATGGGAAGTGCTGATGCGTTCAATCTTCGGGTCTCCGCTGATGGTGACTGGGATAGTCGCGGTGACTTTGGAGGGGTTGTACCACTCCGGGCCTTCCCCATTGTTCGTTCCGTAGAGCTTGAGCAACTGCGCGAAGTCCACGTCCGCTCCAAAGTATTCTTCGACGGCGGGAACGTAACTGCGCAGTCCGTCAGTTGTAAGTTGGAATCGGCCCACTACTCGCTCGCTCAAATCCCGAATAAAGGCATGAGCGGCCATCGCTTCACGCTTTGCAACGCGGTAGGACAAGACCATTTTCGTATCACTATCAATCGCCATCCAAACATAGGCATCGCCCCACTCGTTCGGGGAGCCCGGAAGCAAGTGCCCTTCTTTCGTATGAACGAAAGTCCAGAGTTCATCGGCTTGGACGAATTTAGGACGGATGCCGCGCACGCGGTTGTCGAAGAGATTGCGGCACTTATCCCCAACCGTGAGCAGCAACGAAAGAATTGTGCCTTGGTGTGCGCCAGTAATCCGCGACACGGCGCGAACGCTCATTCCTTCGAGCAAGAGGTTGGCGATCTGCGCTGCCTTGTCGGGGTCTGTGTAGTGCCTTCCGAGAGGCCGCTTTCTAGGCTCAGAAAACGTGGAATTGCAGGCAGGACAGCGATAACGCTGAACTCTTCTGCGTCCATAAAATCCAAATCGCTTCGCTTCGGGGTGTTTGCAGCGGATGCAAGTCATGGGCTTCTCTTTCTGCTGGAGAAGCCCTACAATCAAAGTCTCGGGTTCGAGTGCGGGCTTCGTCCGTGCTTGGATTCAGCCCCGTCAGTAGCTCTAACTACTGGCGGGGTTTTTCTAAAATCCCCTCATTCCACTCCTGTACACATCGCTAAGAAATCTCTCGTCGTAGCAATAGGAAGGCTGGCCATCGGGAGCTTGCCCTTTCACAAATCCGTTTCCGGGTTTGCAAATTCTAGTGAGTGTTGTGTGAAGCATCGCCAGCGGGTTCGAGTATCCACTGATATCAATCCCCATTGCCTGAAGGTGTTGCATGACAGCCGTAGCCGTAAACCCCGCTCCCGGCTGCGAGCGCAGAATTTGGCGACACATTTCTGGAAGACCGCCCACAGGAGCAAGGCTATTATCATTTGCCAAAGGTTCCAATGTTATAATAGTCTGCTCAAGCTGAGCGATTCGATTCGTCAGACGCGCAAGCTCGATTTTCCGCTGCTCAAGCTCGGTCTTCGCAGCCAAGTAACTGGTTTGATAGGGATTTACGAGGACGTACGGCATGGAGGGAAATATACTATGCGACGTGTAAAACTGTCAAGCAAAATCTTACACACGATTAACATTGATAACAAAGGACTTGGATGGGATGGCCTAATTTTGGCCGCCGAAGGCGAATTGCGGCAAATTGAAAAGCGCGCTAATCAGTTGAGGGAAGCGCTAGAAATGTTCAGGAAACGAAAGGATTCCGGTGAGCCTTTCGTTGGAACGTCAACACGGATTTAGAGCACTACCAGGGAAGTGAACAGTGAACAGAGATCTGAGACGAGAGAAGAAAGGTCAATGCTGGATGGAGCCCGGCGAACCCGAGAATTGACAATTATGGTGGGGCAACTTAACGTTTGGCTTCTTTTGGGCGAGGGGAGGAATTTTTCGTGGAAAGAAAAATCATTGCTCGCTGGAGTGTCCTGGCTTGCGCTTGCGCTTGCGCTTTCGTTTTTGTAATGGCGGAACAGAGCGGCATCTGGGCGGACCAATCCGCTGCGCCGAATTCCAAGATGGTTGGCATCTTTGCGGGCCATGAAGATGTCGGCACGGTGCTCCATCCTGGGTCAGTGGAATACGACGTGGCGAAGCGGAGCTACACGATTGCGGGCAGCGGCGAGAACATGTGGCTTGCGAGGGACGGATTCCAGTTTGTGTGGGAAAAAGTTTCGGGTGACGTGACGCTGACGGCGGATATTTCTTTCGTTGGCAAAGGGGTGAATGAGCATCGCAAGGCAGTGTTGATGGTGCGACAGACGCTCAATGCTGATTCTGCGTATGCGGATGTGACATTGCACGGGAACGGGTTGACGTCGTTGCAATACCGCGATGAGGCTGGGGTGGCGACGCATGAAATCCAGGCGAATGTAACGGCTCCCAAGCGGTTGCGGATTGAAAAGCGCGGCGCGTACTTCGCGATGTCGCTGGCGGGGGCCGATGGTGAATTTCATTTGGCGGGCGGTTCCACGCGAGTTGCGCTGAAGGAACCGTTTTACGTGGGGATCGGCGTTTGCAGCCACGACAAGGATGTGGTGGAGAAGGCGGTGTTCTCGAATGTGGAGTTGAAAACCCCGGCGCCGACGACTGCTGCAGCTTCCACGCTGTACAGCACGCTCGAGACGATCACCGTGGCTTCGACGGACCGGCGCGTGGTTTACGTTGCTCCGGAACGGTTTGAAGCTCCCAACTGGATGCCGGACGGGAAGAATCTTCTGTTCAACCGGAATGGGCGCATTGAGAAGATTGCGGTGACGGGAGGGACTCCGCAGATCATCGATACGGGATTCGCGATAAGGTGCAACAACGACCACGGGATTTCGCCGGATGGGACGCTGTTGGCAATCAGCGATCAATCGCAGGAGGAGCACCGGTCGCTGGTTTACATCGTTCCCATCGGCGGCGGTGCGCCACGGCGCATCACAAAGAATTCTCCTTCATACTGGCATGGGTGGTCGCCGGACGGGAAGACTTTGGCTTTTGTTGGCCAGAGGAACGATGATTTTGATATTTACACCATCCCCGTGGCGGGCGGGGAAGAGACGCGGCTGACGACGGCCAAAGGGCTGGATGATGGGCCGGATTATTCGCCGGACGGAAAGTTCATTTATTTCAACAGCGAGCGCACGGGACATATGCAGATCTGGCAAATGCGCGCAGACGGAAGCGAGCAGGAGCAGGTGACCTTCGATGAATTCAACAACTGGTTCCCGCACATTTCGCCGGACGGGCAGCAGATGGTTTTTCTGACGTACGAAGCCAGCGTTTCGGGGCATCCCGAAAACAAGGACGTGATGCTGCGCCTGATGACGCTGAAGGACAAGAAAGTCACCGTGCTGGCAAAACTGTTTGGCGGGCAGGGAACGATCAACGTGCCACCGTGGTCGCCGGACGGGAAGCAGCTGGCGTTTGTGAGCTATGAACTGGCCCCATCGGAGAAGTGAGGGGTAGACGATTACTGGTGGTTGGTGCTCCTCTAAAACTGACTGCAGGATCGAAATTGGTTCTAGCGGTTTGCGTCCACGCCGGTGCGTCCGCCCAAACGAAGGGGGTCTCCATGCGTTTGCTATCTGTTCTTGGACTGCTTGCTGTCTTCTTAGTCTGTTCGTCCGGTAGCGCGGGCCCAAAGAGCACCGCTGAGCAACCGGATATCGGCAGGTCTGGTAAGGACTTTCTGGAAGCCTGCTCAAAAGTAGGCAGCGAAGGGAGCAGCGACTCAGTCCGGGTTTACAACGATGCTGCTTGCCTGGGTTGGGTAGAGGGCTTCGCAGATGGCTTCACTGTGCATGAGGAACTGCTAGGTGTCCCGGCAAAAGACAGGATGGCCTGTCTGCCGCATGGGGTAACAGCTATTCAAACCGCCCGGGTCATTAAGAAATACATCGCTGACAATCCCGACAAAGCGCATCGTCCGACTCGTTACATAGCCGCTTTGGCGCTGGCGAGTGCGTTTCCCTGCAAGGCGAAGAAATAGTGCATCATGGTAACGAGGCGAGGTGCGGCGGAGCGGGACGGTGGCGCGGGGCCGAGCGGGGGACTAAACCTTAGCGGGTGGCGGAGACGGCTACGCCGAGTTCCTTGAGTTTGGCGCGGGCTTGGCGGTCTTCTTCGGTGCCGGGGTAGCGGCGGACGACTTCGCGGAGTTCGCGGACGGCGGCAGTTTTCTGGCCGAGTTCGATGAGAGCCATGCCTTTGCGGAGACGCGCGGGAGCGAGCTTGAAGCTCTTGGGATAGTTGGTGAGGACTTTATCGTAGGCGGCGACGGCGGCGTCGTACTGCTTTTGCTTGTAGGAAATCTCGCCGAGGTAGAACTGGGCGTTGGAAGCGAGGTCGGTGTCGCCGTAAAACTTGAGGTAGTCCTGGAATTCGGAGTGAGCGAGATCGTATTTGCCGCTGGTGATGTCGCGGAGGCCGTTGGAGTAGAGCGTGTCGGCAGAAGGCGCGCCGGGGCCGGGGCCGACGGCGGGGCTCGACGTGGACGCCGTGGGGTTAGCGGTTCCGCCTGCGGCAGCGGGAGCACTGCCGGAAATCTTGGCGTCAATGTTCTGGATGGAGTTCTGGAGATCGACCAGCTGCTGATTGAGCTTGCCGAGGCGGGACTTGATTTCCTCGAGATTGTCGGAGAGTCCCTGGACCTGCGTGGACATGGTGTCGAGTCGCGCGCCGGAGTTGGCTTGCACGTCCTGGACGGACTTCTGGAGCGAACCCATGGTGCCCTCGAGCTTGCCGATGCTCGAGTTGGTCTGGTCCACAATGGTGCGCATGCCGGTGTGTTCCTGGGTGATCTGCGAGGTCAGGTCCTTCTGGCCCTGAAGCAGAGTAGTGACGTCGCGCTGGAGCTCAATCATTTCGCGGGCGACGGCTTCGGCGGGGCGAGGGCCGACGAGGCTTCCGGCGAGGGCGCCGGCCATGAGTGCCGCGCTGAAAACGACAACATTACGAATACGCATGAACAATCCTCCTAAAGGAGCTGCTGAGCGATCCCCATAAATGGCGGCCAACAAAGCGGCCAAAAAAATCACACAGGCCAGGGAAGTAGTTTCACTCTAACCAAGAGAGCCGCGGGCGGGCAAGGGGTTGCCCGGGATCGCGGCTCTGTCAGTCAACAATCGGTCATCGTCACAAACAGCAGGGCGACGCGGCGAATTAGTTCGCCTTGACGAAATGACCGCGACGGTTTTGCTGCCAGCAAGCTTCGTTGCTCTCCATGCAGAAGGGCTTTTCCTTGCCGTAGCTGATGGTGCTTATACGATCCGCGGCAACGCCCAAAGAGACGAGATATTGCTTTACGGCGCTGGCACGGCGATCGCCGAGGCCGAGGTTGTATTCCGTGGAGCCACGCTCATCGCAATGTCCTTCGATGTTGACCTTGAACCGTGGATAGTTCTTCAGGAAATCGGCGGTCTTGGAAAGAGCTGCACGCGCGTCGGGACGAATGTCAGCTTTGTCGAGGTCGAAATAGGCGTCGCGCACTTCTCTCGTGAAGAGCTCATCGTCCGTCGGACCCTTGGGTTGCTCGGGCGGGGGCGGCGGAGCATTCACCGACACGCTGGCCGTGGCGCTCGCGGAGCCGCCGGGACCGGTGGCAGTAATCGTGTAGGTCGTGGAATCCGAGGGCGTAACCTTGGTGGAGCCTTGCGCAGTCACGGCGCCAACGTCCGGCGCGATAGAGAGCTGCGTGGCGTCGGTGGAGTTCCAGCTCAAAGTCGAAGTGCCGCCCTTGTCGATGGTTGTCGGGCTAGCCTGCAGCGTCACAGTGGGTGTTGCGGCCGCTGGCGGCGGGGCCGGGGGTGGGGGCGTAGTCTTAGGTGGCTTCTTACAACCAAAGGTGAAGACAGCAACGGCAAGCATCGCGATCAATCCGGGGCGATAGAGCGAGCGTGAAGCCAATTTCATTCGAATCCTCCTCAGCAGCAGAATCCCGTGTTGGTCCCACCAGAGCCATATCCTAACACCAGCGGGCTGGGTTCGGGTAATATATCGTATCACGATAGATTATAGTTCGTGCCGGGACTTCGTGCGAGCAATTTCGCGCAAGAGTAAAGGCGGCTCGCGCAAAAGAGCACCGACCGAGACCGGCTGTCCATAAGATGTCCGGCCTGTCCGCATGGTTCCATGAAACAGCTCACTTGGTCGACCAGTTGGGCGACTCGTTGTGGCCCGAGGTGGTCAGCTGGTGCGGCTGGGAACCATCGGCGAGCATAGTCCAGATCTGGCGAGTGCCGCCGCGGGTGGATTCGAAGACGAGATGGCGGCCATCGGGGGCCCAGCTGGGGCGCTCGTTGCGGCCCTGGTCGCGGGTCAGTTCGACGAGCTGCTGGGTGGCGGCGTCCATGACGTAGATGTCGTAGTTGTCGTTGGGGCGGCGCCAACTGAAGGCCAAGAGCTGGCCATTGGGGGCCCAGGCGGGGTCGATGACGTAGCCCTTATCCGGGAGATCGAGCTTGGTGGTGCTAGTGCCGTCGGAATTCATCAGGTAGAGCTGGGGAGTGCCCCCGCGATCGCTCACAAACGCGACGGTCTGGCCGGTTTTCGGGTTCCAGCTAGGGGACATGCTGGCTCCATTGGCGTTGGTGAGGCGCTTGGGGCGGCCGCCGTTGATGTCGGTGACGTACAGCTCGGGATTTCCCTGCATGGAGGAGGAGAAAATGATTTGCGTGCCATCGGGCGACCAGGCGGGAGTGATGTTGGTGCCGCGGAAAGGGGGAAACGAAACCAGCTTGCCGGTGTCCAGGGAGAACATGCAGATTTGTGCACTGGTGAGACCGTTCGATGGCCGGAAGCAGGTGAAGGCGATGCGCGAGGCGTCGGGCGACCAGCGCGGCGTAAGCGAAATGGAGCGCAGGGAAGTGAGCGGGCGCTGGTTGGAGCCGTCGTAATCCATGACCCAGATTTCCTTGGCGCCGCCGCGCGAGCTGACGAAAGCGATTTGCGTGGAAGCAACGCCGGGGAGGCCGCCGGAAAGCTTGGCGATGATTTCGTCGGCGAATTGGTGTGCAAATTTGCGGACCTGGAGGTCGGTGGGAGCGCCGCGATAAACTTTACCGACAACGGCTTGGGAGGAGGGGTTGCGCACGTCGTACAGCCAGGCTTCGATGGCGACTTCGGCGGTGGATTCCGAGAGATTGCCAAAGCCGAGGAAATTGGCGTTGGTGGGAGGATCGAGCCAGAGCGAGGGCTTCAGTTCGGCGGGGACGCTTGGAGCTTGCGGGGGATAAAAGCTGGGGCTTGGGACTTCGAGGATGCCGCTGAATTGGAGATCTTCGCGGACGACCTGCGTGAAGAGGGAAGAATGGGATTTGGCGAGGTCGGCGCGCGGGGCAAAGTCGGCGATAGCTACTCGTGGCTTGTTGGTATCACCGAGACCAGTGCCTGCTCGGAACCATCCCTGGGACTGTGCAGATGTGCATTGCGCTGTCAGTACGACAAACGCGAGAAACGAGAACAAGCGAAATCGATTGCACGCACTCTTCACTCTGACCTCCGAACGACAAATGGAATCGAGATTTTCACCGATTCATCCCCTTCGCTAGTTTTCCTTATCCGGGAAATCCCAAAGAACGTCGACGTCGGGAGCTTTCCAATCGCTGGGGAGGGGTGCAAACGGGACCGAACTCTGGATTGCACGCAGGCCAGCAGTGTCATAGGAGGAGTTCCCGCTCGACTTTGAAACGCGGAGATTTTTTATCGTTCCGTCTCGCAAGATCGTAAATGAAATTTCACAGTAAAGGGTCGTGGAGTTGCGCGCTTGGGGATCGAGGAAGAGCAAGTTCCAGTTGGGCGCGACGCGGCGCTTCGCTGCGGCGATGTACCAACCGTAACGAGTGGCGAAGTCGGTTCCTCCTTGGCCCTGGACGGAGGAGCCGCTGGAACCGACGCCTGGAGTTGAAGAATAGCCCGTTGGCAGATCGGGATTGCCTCCCTTTCCGTAGGGCACGGCGTTGTCAGGAGGAGGCGTTTTGTTGTCGAGAGTTCTGGAAGGGCGAGAAGGCGGCAAAGGTTTCTCTTTTTCGAATTTCGGAATTTTTGTGGCGTCGGTCTTGGGTTCGGGAGGTTTCGGTGGTTCTTCCTTGTAGAGGCCCTTGGTCGGATCCACGGCTTTGCTCTCGGTGACGACCGTTTCCTTGGGCATGGGAATTCCGGCGCTGCTGACAAGCGTAACCTTGGTGCCGCCGAGATCACCGCCTACACCGCCCCACTGGTTGCTGCGAAACTGGATGAAGGCGGCAACGGCAACGACTAGGGCAATACTGCCGTGCATGATGAGGGAATAGATGAGGAATTGGCGGAGGCTCTGGTACTCGGGGTGCGCGCCCGCGTAAGAGTCGAACGAATTGGAGACGGCGGTGGTCATGGTTATTGCGTACGCGCTCGAGTGGTGATGGGCTCGGTGACGATGCTGATGTTGTTGATGCCGGACTGGCGAAGAGCATCAACAACGGCGGCAAAGCTGCCGAAAGGAACGGTTTCATCGCAGCGGAGGAATACGCCTTGTTGGGCGCTCTTCAATTGCGCGCGGATTCTGGGGCCAAGCTGGTGGATATTGATGGCCTCATTGCCGAGGTAGACACGCTGGGCTTTATCGACGGTGACGACCAAGCGCTCCTGGTTGATTTCCTTCACCGTGCGGGTTTTGGGGACGTCGACTTCGATACCGGACTGGAGAATCGGCGCTGTGATCATGAAAATGATGAGCAGGACGAGGACAACGTCCACGAACGGGACCATGTTGATCTCGGAGAGGCAAGACTGCGTCGATTTGGAAAGTTGCGGCATGTTTTCTGCTTCCCTACATCTCTAGGCGCGACCGGGTTGGGACGGACGCGCTGCTAGCTAAATGTTTTTTCGATCTGCGCGGTGACTTCCAGGGCAAAAGTATCGAGCCGCTGCGCGAGGTCGCGAATATTCTGCAAAAACTGATTGTAAAAGATAACCGCCGGAATGGCTGCCGCCAGGCCGGCGGCGGTAGTTACCAGAGCTTCGGCGATGCCGGGCGCGACGGCGCGCAAGCTGGCGGCACCGGCGCTGCCGAGGCCGGAGAAGGCGTCGATGATGCCCCAAACGGTTCCGAACAGGCCGATGAAGGGCGTGACGGAGCCGGTGGTGGCGAGCCAGGACATTCCTTTTTCCACGCGGCGGACTTCATCGGCGGAGGCAAGTTGCATGCTGACGGTCACGGCTTGCAAACTTTTCAGTTTGGGCGGCTGCGGATTGCCGGTGACGCCGCCGACCTGACTCTGCAGTTCGCGATAGCCTGCCGCATAGACGGAAGAGAACGGTGAGCCCGCAGTGGCCAAAGCCTGCGGGTTGGCAACGCCGCGCGTGGCGCGGAAAATGCGGAGAAACTGATCGCTCTGGCGGCGGATGCGGCCGAAGAGTCCCATCTTCTGGAAAATCATGGCCCAGGAAATCACGGAAAACATCAAGAGGAGCAGCAGAACGCCGCGGGCGACCAAGCCGGTTGTTTTGAGAATCTCGAAAATGTCGGTTGCAAGAAGCGCAGTGAACAGAAAAATGATGTACCCCTCAGTGAGAGCAAGTGGTTGGTGACCGCAAAGCGGTCAACATTTTTCCGGGCATAAAAACCGTAGCACACGCATCCAGAGCACGCAACAAATAGGATGCGCAAGATTCTGATTTTGCTGCTTATCGGCAAACAGGCGGATTACTTGCCGAGGACATCCACAGCGGCGCGGAAACCGGCGGCGAGCTTTACGGCAGGGCCGCGACCCCAGTAGTGGAGGAAGATGACCGCGGGTTGCGTGCCGAGCATGTGGTGGTGGATGGCGACGACGCTCAGATCGTGCGCGCGCAGGGCTTTCAGGACGGCGTTGACTTCGCTTTCGCGCATGGCGATGTCGCCGGCGACCTGCGCATCGGCGTCGGTGCCTGCAAAAGCAGCCCAGGAGTTCAGGCCCATGCGCGCGTTGATGGCCGCGCCCATTTCGGTAAGGTGCAGGTCGTCGCGGCCGAGGGTGAATTTGTAGACCGTGCCGAGCGTTTCGCCCTCAGCGGCCACAGTCTTGTTGAGCGCGGCGGTATCGAACGGGGCGACGGGAGGCAGGGCAACTGGGGGCGCCGTTCTGAGGCCCGGGGCGACGGGAGGAACATTCCCGATGAGGTCGAGCGCGGGCTTGAGGGCGCGTGCGAGAGTCATGGCATCGCCGTACGCGTGAACGTGCATGTAGTAAAGGCGGGGCTCTTCAAAGAAAAAATGATTGTGAAGCGCGGTGACCTCGATGCCGTGGTCGAGCAGGGCAGAGAGGACTGGATTTACCTCGAACTGCGTCAGGACGAGGTCGCCCATGAGAACCTCCATACCGCCATCGCCTTTCGACATGGCGATCCAGCCGCCGAAGCCAAACGGGGTGGGCGTCGGTTGCGCCACGATGGCCACAGACAAGTCGTTGCGCGGAATGTTCACTTTCAAGACGTTGGCCTTGAAGTCGCCCTTGCGGCCGAGGAAGGTGAGAACTTCCTGGTAGTCCTTGGAGATTTCTTGAGCAGGGAGCAGCGCTGCCAAAGCAAGAATGAACAGACCAACAATCCTGGTACGAGACGCGAGTTTCATGGAGATGCCCCTCGGCCCCACTCTATCCTGAAGCAGGCCGGAGGAGAACCGCAAATCTGCGGCCCGACGCGGGAAAGCAGGTGTGATAAACTGCAGTTTCGCGATGAGCAAACTGTTCGACATCGGATTGGAACGGCTCACCGGCGCGTTGCCGGGTTCGGGTATGCGCGCTGATGCCGCCGCGGGGCAGCGCGGGACTTTTTTTCTGGAGACGTTTGGCTGCCAGATGAACGATCACGATTCGGAGAAGGTGGCTGGCGTTTTGCTTTCGCGCGGGTACCGGCAGGTGGAATCGCCGGAAGCCGCGTCGATGATCCTCTATAACACTTGCAGCATTCGTGAAAAAGCGGCGCAAAAAGTTTTTTCGCGGCTCGGGGAATATCGTGATCAGCCCGGCGAGAGGAAGATCATCGGCGTGCTAGGCTGCGTGGCGCAGCAAGAGGGCGAAGACATTTTCAATCGGTCGCCGTGGGTGAGCCTGGTTTGCGGGTCGGCGAGCTACAGCAAGTTGCCGCAGATGATTGCGCAGCTCGAAGCAGGGAATCGCCGGGTGACCGGCCTGGACACGGACACCGACGAAACGTTTGAGACGGAAGTGACGCGGCGCGACAATCCCTGGCGCGCATATCTGACGATTATTGAAGGCTGCGACAAGGCATGTTCGTATTGCGTGGTGCCCTACACGCGTGGCCCGGAGCGCAGCCGCGCGAGCGATTCGATTTTGAAGGAAGTGCGGCAACTTTCCGAACTTGGCTACTCGGAAGTGCAACTGCTGGGGCAGACGGTGAATTCCTACGCAGATCCCACTTCGCGAAAGATGAGATTCTCGGAATTGCTTTTGGCCGTGGCTGGCGTGGCGGGGATTCGGCGAGTGCGCTTCACGACCTCGCATCCCAGCGAGTTCACGCGGGACATCGTAGAAGCCATCGAATCCGAGCCGAAGGTTTGCGATCACGTGCATTTGCCGGTGCAATCCGGATCGACGGAAATCTTGCGCGCGATGCACCGGACATACACGCGCGAAGAGTATTTGGAGAAAATCACGATGATTCGCGGTGCGAAGCGGCCGATCGCCATCACGACAGACTTGATCGTGGGCTTTCCGGGCGAGACGGAAGCGCATTTCGCGGAAACGCTCAGCCTGCTCGAAGAAGTGCGCTACGACAGTTTGTTTGCATTCAAGTATTCGCCGCGCCCGAATACGCCTTCGCTTGCGATGAAGGATTCCATTCCAGAAGAAGAGAAAGGCCGGCGGCTCGGCCTTCTTCAGGAAAAACAGCGCGAAATTCAGACGGTGCGGAATTCGGAATTGATTGACGAGACGTTTAAAGTTCTTGTAAGCGGAAAATCGCGGCGCGAGAACCAGTGGTTCGGTTACACAACATCTCACCGCGTGGTAAATTTCGCTTCCCAAGAGCGCGAGCTTCTGGGAACCTACGTTCAGGTGCGCGTCACCGGCGCCGGTTCGAACAATCTGGTGGGTGAGCAGGTCGTTTAGCTCAGGGAGGCCTTCAATGGAAGTGGAGATGAAAATCCGCGGCCTGATGATGGATCCCGTTACCAACATGCCGATCGTGGTGCTCAAGGACGTGCACGGCCAGGCGATTCTTCCCATCTGGGTTGGCGTGTATGAAGCGAACGCCATCGCGCTGGAAATCGAGAAAGTCCAAACTCCCCGCCCGATGACGCATGACCTGCTGAAAAATGTTCTGCTGGGATTCGATGTTCGCGTGCAGAAAATCGTGGTCAACGAATTGAAGGACGACACGTTTTTCGCGCTGATCTGGGTGGAGCGCGACGGCCAGATGATGTCAATCGATTCGCGGCCGAGCGACGCCCTGGCGCTGGCGTTGCGGATGGATTGCCCAATCTTCGTGGAAGAAGCAGTGCTGAAGAATTCCAAAATCTCCAGCGCGTTCTCCTCCGACCGCAGCACGGACGATCGGCTACGCACCTGGTTTGAGGGCCTCTCCGATGAGGACCTCGGCCGCTACACCATGTAGCTGGTTTCAGGCAGAACTAGCTTCGCTTTTTCCCCCACCAAGGCCTGCGATCGATTCCGCCTGAGCGGCTAGAATCAACTGGCGTACCCTGCGCCGCCACGCGAAGAGCAGCACGATCCCAATTAGGATCAGAGCGAGACTCAGGCCGGCCCAAAGTCCGAAGGCGCCCCAACCACGGCTGAAGCACAGCCACGCGCCCAGTGGCAGGCCGATGATCCAATACGCCGTGAAATGGCAAAACATCGGCGTGCGCGTATCGCCCGCGCCACGTAGCGCGCCAGTCGCGACAGTTTGGATGCCATCGAACAATTGGAACGCCGCTCCCGCCGCAAGCAGGTAGACGGTACTGCGGATAATCGCCGCGTCGGGAGTGAAGAGCCGCGCGATCCCGCGAGGAAAGACTAAGAGCGCAATTCCGGCGAGGGTCATGAAAGCGGCGCCGTAGAAAATGGCGCTGCCGCCGGCATCCCTGGCGCCGGCTGGATCTTTGCGGCCGATGGCCTGGCCGACGCGCACGGCGGCTGCGGAAGAGACTCCGAGCGGCACCATGTAGGTGAGCGAGACACTGTTCAGTGCGATCTGGTGGCTGGCCAGAGCGACGGCTCCCAGACGGCCGATCAGCGCCGTGACCAGCGCGAACACGCCTATTTCCAGACTGATTTGCATGGCAGCAGGAAACCCCAGCGCGAGGAGGCGGCGGATGCGCCGCAGATCCGGCTGAATCGGCGTGCGAAGCAATCGCGTTCGATGCTTTCGGTCGTACCAGAGTAGATAACCGACAAGCACCGCCGCAAGATAAATGCGCGCCCAGGCCGTGGACCAGCCAGAACCGACGGCTCCCATGGCGGGGGCGCCGAGCTTGCCGTAGATGAGGATCCAGTTACCGACGGCGTTGATGATGTTCGCGGTGATCAGAGCGAAGGCGATGGGTCGCACCATGTTCATGCTTTGCATGCAGCGCCGCACGCCAAAGTAGAGCAGCAGGGGCAGCGTGCCCCAGGCCATCGCTTTAGAATAGGGAACCGCCAAGGCGAGGATGTCCGTGGCGATCCCTGCATGGCGAAGCAGGGGATCGAAGAACCACACAGGCGCCATGAGCAGCGGGGTCAGCGCCAGGCTGAGATAGATGCCGTGGACGAGGGACCGATGGCAATCTTCGCGCTGGCCTGCGCCAAAGGCTTGCGACACGAGCGTGTCCAGGCCAACGAGGAGACCGCCGCCGAAGAAGGCCAGTGTGTGCACGAGGATGCCGCCTAGACTGACCGCGGAAATAGCGACGGCGCTGTTGGGCAGGCGGCCGACCATCATGGTGTCTACGATGGCCATGCTCATCCAGCCGAGCTCCGCGAGGACCAGCGGAATGGCTAGCCGCAGCGTGGGGCGGAATTCGGCGCGCAGTGTCTGAAGTCGAGTCATAGAAGCAGGAAAAGAACTAAAAAGAGTTTAAGCGGCGCGAAGAAAAGGAGCAAACGACTGACGGCAGTCGAAGATTATTTCGCAGGCAGCGCGGCGATCACGGCCTCGGCGAATTCATCCGTGCCGGCCGGGCCGCCGACGTCGCGCGTGGTGTGCTTGGCCTCGCGATAGACTTTTTCCAAGGCAACCTCGATGCTGCGCGCTGAGGTGCGTTCACCAAGGTGGTCGAGCATCAGAATACTGCTCATCAACAGGGCCGTAGGATTTGCGAAGCCTTTGCCGGCGATATCTGGCGCGGTGCCATGGACGGCTTCAAACATGGCGCAATCGTCCCCAATGTTGGCGCTTGGGACGACGCCGAGGCCGCCGACCAGGCCGGCAGCAAGATCGCTCATCACGTCACCGTAAAGATTGGGAAGCAGCAGCATGTCAAATTGCTGCGGGTCCATGACGATTTGCATGCAGGCGTTGTCAACGATCATCTCTTTGTATTCGATGTCAGGAAATTTCTCCGCGACCGCGCGGACGGAGCGCAAGAAAAGGCCGTCGGAAAGTTTCATGATGTTGGCTTTGTGTATGGCGTGAATCTTTTTGCGGCCGTGGCGTTTGGCGTATTCAAAGGCAAAGCGGGCGATGCGAGTGGAGGCGCGCTCAGTGATGATTTTCAAGCTTTCAACGACGCCGGGGACAACTTCATGCTCCAGGCCCGAGTACAAGTCTTCCGTGTTTTCCCGCACCAGGACCAGATTCACGTTGGTAAAATGCGATTTTACGCCGTGAAGATTCTTAACTGGCCGCAAGTTGGCGTACAAATCTAGCGTCTTGCGCAGGGCTACGTTTACACTTGGGGCTCCGCCGGCGATAGCCGTGGCCATCGGTCCCTTTAACGCGACGTGATTCCGGCGGACGCCATCGACGGCCAGCTGATTCACAACTTGGCCCTGGTCCGTGGAGTTGCCAGTACGACCGCCAATCTCTTCCCAATCGATCTGCACGCCGGCTGCTTCGAGAATGCGGCGGGTGGCGGCGGCCACTTCGGGGCCGATGCCTTCGCCGGGGATTAATGTGACTTTATGTCTCATAGGAGCATCTAATTGTATGCGAAGCGGTTCGCCTTGTCGAAACTCGGGGTAGTTGGCGTTTCGTGACAAGAACGTGGATGCCGTGCAGCGGTAAACGGAATTTGCTATAATGAGAGTGTTGTTAGCATTGCAGGCGTGCCTGCGTGCGGAGGCCAAGAGGAATTATGATCAATTTGACGCCCGTTGCGAGCACCAAGGTCAAGGAAATCATGAGCATGCAGAACCCGGCGCCGGTGGCGCTGCGCGTAGCCGTGGTTGGCGGCGGCTGCTCCGGATTCCAGTACCACATGGCGTTTGAGAACCAGACCAGCGACGCGGACCAGATTTTCGATTTTGATGGACTGAAGGTAGCGGTGGACCAGATGAGCTCGATGTATCTCGAAGGAATTGAGATCGACTACATCGAGACCATCGAAGGAGCCGGCTTCAAGTTCAACAATCCCAACGTGAAGAGCACCTGCGGCTGCGGCAGCTCGTTCAGCGTTTAACCGCGGAATCCGGTATCGCCGGACGCGATTTCAGACTGTCTTTGGGCTCCTGAGCAGTACGTTCAGGAGCCTTTTTTATGCCCTCAAGCCAAGCCGATTGGGATGAGAAACACAGGCAGGCGGCCCAAACGCCCGTTGCGGAGCCCGCTAGCATCGTGCGGGAACTGTTGCCGATTTTGCCGCGCGGTGCGGCACTGGATGTCGCGTGCGGCACGGGAAGGCATACGCTGCTGCTTGCCGCGCGGCATCAACATGTCACCGCTGTCGATTGGTCCGGGGCAGGCCTGGACATACTCGAATCGCGCGCCCGGGCAGCGCGTGTTCCCATTCACCGCATCCAGATGGCGGAAAAAATCGACAAGTCTCTCCATTTCGGAATTGATCTGGTGCACGGGAATCTCGAAGAGCTGGAACTTCCTGAGAATTCTTTTGCGTTGATCTTGTGCGTACAGTTTCTGCAGCGGTCACTCTTCCCACAGTTTGTTCGTGCCCTCCGGCCGGGCGGCATGCTGTTGTTTGAGACTTACACCCAGGCGCAACTTCAATTTGAGGGCGGTCCGCGGAATCCGGCGTATCTTCTCGAATCGGGCGAACTCCGAGATTCTTTTCCCGGATTGCGCGTGATCTTTTACCGCGAGTTGCGAGCCGGGCAGGGAATTGCAAGTCTTATGGCGCAGAAGTCTGAGAAAAAACATTGATGCCAAGTTGGACTCGATCACGCGGCATCGAGAGATGCCGGCCGTTTGCAATCCGCGAAAACCAACCGTATTCTAAAGTCCGGGAATGAAAATAGCGCTCGCGCAGTTCAATCCTACCGTTGGCGATTTCGCGGGAAATTCGGCGCGCATTCTGAGCCTGGCGGCGCAAGCCCAGCAACGCGGCGCCGAGCTTGCCGTATTCTCTGAACTTTGCCTGTGCGGATACTTGCCGCAAGACCTCCTCGAACGCCCTGCCTTTATCGATCGCAATCACAAGGAATTGAAGGAGCTGGCGGCAAAGATTGCCTTGCCATCCATTGTGGGCTATGCCGGGCGCGTGAAGAATGGAAACGGCACAGGGAAGCACATCGCCAACAAAGCGGCGCTGATTTGCGGCGGGCGCGTGGTTTTCGAGCAGAGCAAGATGCTCCTACCGACCTATGACGTTTTCGATGAATCGCGTTATTTCCAGCCGGCGGAGCAGCAATTCGTCTATGGATTCGGTGGCGAGCAATTGGGCATTACGATTTGCGAAGACGTTTGGAACGACAAAAACTTCTGGGCCAACTGCCGCTACGACCGCGACCCGGTAACGGAAATCATCGGGCAGGGAACTACGGTGCTGGTCAATATCTCCGCCTCTCCCTACACCATTGACAAACGTTCGCTGCGATTTGAAATGCTGCGGTCAATCGCGATAAATCACCGGCGGCCGGTGATTTATGTCAATCAAGTTGGCGGCGACGACAGCCTGATTTTTGACGGCGCAAGCATGGCGGTGACCGCGGATGGCCGCGTCGGCGCACAGGCACTGGCGTTTCAGGAAGACCTCGTACTGTTCGACACAGCAACGGGGCAGGGAGAAATCCACGCACAGCCGCATGAAGAGATCGCTTATGCCTATCGGGCGCTGGTGACGGGAACCTACGACTACGTGCAGAAGTGCGGCTTCAAGAAAGTGCTGATTGGATTGAGCGGGGGCATTGACTCCGCCGTGGTGGCGGCAATCGCGGTGGCTGCTCTGGGCGCGGAGAATGTGCTTGGCGTTTCCATGCCGGGACCGTATTCGTCGGAGGGGAGCAAGGCCGACGCCGCCGCGCTGGCAAAAAACCTGGGGTTCCAGCTGGTTACCGTGCCTGTCACGGAAGTATTTGGAGCGTATCTGCGCACACTGGCGCCGGTATTCGCAAACCGCCCGGCCAACGTGGCGGAGGAAAACATCCAGGCGCGCATTCGCGGCAACTATTTGATGGCGCTCTCGAACAAGTTTGGTTCGGTGGTGCTAAGCACGGGAAACAAATCAGAAATCGCTGTGGGCTACTGCACGCTGTACGGCGACATGGCTGGAGGACTCGCGGTGATTTCGGACGTTCCCAAGCTGATGGTGTACGAACTGGCGCGGTGGATCAACCGCGAAAGGGAACTGATTCCCCGCTCGACCATCGAAAAGCCGCCCTCGGCCGAGCTTCGCCCCAACCAGAAAGATGAAGACAGCCTGCCGCCTTACGATGTCCTGGACCGTATCCTTAAAGCGTACATTGAGGATTTGCGAAGTCCCCAGGAGATTTCGGATCATTACGGCTTCGATTTGAAACTCGTGCGCGACATTGCTATTTTGGTCGATCGCAGCGAATACAAACGCAAGCAGGCTGCGCCAGGCTTGAAAATCACGTCGCGTGCATTTGGCTTCGGAAGGCCCTTCCCAATCGCACAGAAATTCATCCCATAGCAGACGAGGTCCACTTGAAAACAGCACTCAGCCTATTCGCCTTTCTTGCGTTGAACCTGGTGGTCCCTGAAACGCACGGGCAGCAGAGCACAGCTCCCGCGGCGACACCGGGGGCCGCAGCAGCATCGCCAATGCAAAAGAACATCGAAGCTTATCTGCGCCATCTCTATGCCTTCGGCCCGGATGTAAAGGTATCGGTCGCGGTCCCAAAGGAGATTGGCGTCGAGGGAGTCCTGGAAGTCGGCATTAAAGTGATCATCGGCGAGAGCAAAGAGGACGCAAAGTTCTACGTCAGCAAAGACGGCAAGTTTCTCTTCCGCGGAGACATGTCAGACATGACGAAGGACCCCCTCGCGGAGGCGCGTAACCTAATGCAACTGAAAGACGCCCCCTCCGTGGGAGACGCCAAGGCGCTAGTCACGCTGGTCGAGTATTCCGACTTCGAATGCCCTGTCTGTAAGAGCCTGCACGACGCATTGCGCGGGCTGCTGCCGAAATATGGAGGAAAAGTCCGCGTCGTCTTTAAGGACTTTCCCATTGAACAGATCCATCCCTGGGCGAGAACCGCCGCCATCGCAGGCCGGTGTGGTTACCAGCAGGACCCCAAAGCCTTCTGGAAAATGTATGACCTGATTTACGACAATCAGGAGATCATCTCCGCTGCCAACGCCTGGACCAAGATGGCGGACTACGCCGACCAGTCCGGCCTGAATGCGGAGACCTTTAAAACCTGCATGGCCAGCGCAGAAGCCGGGGCGGCCGTAGACGCCAGCCGTGCCAACGGCCTCCAGGTCGAAGTGAATTCCACGCCAACTGTCTTCGTCAACGGACGGAGGATGGTTGGCGCCGATTCCCGCCTCCTCGAGCAATACATCAACTACGAACTCGCCCAGCAACAACCGACAAAAACAGCCGAGAAGAAGTAGAACTGCTTAAAAGGGCAGGGGGAAGTCACGGGAAGCAGGAGGGTTGCTCGTGCAGAGGAAAGATTCAGCCTGATTTCGCAGTTAACATAATATAACTTATGGGACGCGCTGTCAAGCGGAATCTTGGCCTTTTCCACAGCTTTCTGGGGCCTCTTCCTTTTAGGGACTCCAGAGAGGCTTTGAGGCTCATGACCGGCTGGCGCGGGGGGTGCGCCAGCCGGTCATGAGGATTGGAGTACGAGGGCTTTTTTTCTTCTCGTTCTTGGCTGTTCTGACCGCGCGCTGACTGTGTCGGAATTTTTTCCGGAGTGCGGAGGGGAAGTCCTATCTCCGAAATCAATGTGTGTTGTCGTTGTTTTTATCCTTTTGCGCATTGCGGAGCGGGGCCGATTGCCCGGGGAGGGCACTTCCCTGCTGCTGCAGCGATTCCCTCCTACGGGTGGATCTTGGCGAGCAGCTGGTCGAAGCGAGGGTCGGAGCGGATGGGGTCGGCCATGGGCTCGACTTTGAGGTAAACCAGGCGATCTGTGCGCTTCTGGTAGGCGGATTCCAGGAGGCTGAAGGCTTGGTCTTTTTCCCCGAGGCCGACGTGGATAGCGGCTAGATAGAGGTCCGGGACGATCCGCGAGTGCTGCATTTGCGTGAGCGTGTTGAGAGCCTTGCGCGCTTCCGCGGTGTTTCCCGCAATCGCTTGCGCGTGGCCGTATGCCATGACCATGAACGGGTAGTCGCCCGTCAGCTTTCTTGCGCGCGCGAAGGCGTCGATCGCCTCGGGGTACATTTTCTTCTCGCGATACGCGCAGCCCAACCAGTACGACGCCAGAACGAAATCAGGGTGAAGCTTCAGGACGCTGGAGGCCTCTTCGACCGCTTCATCATACCTGCGGGCATAGTAGAGGATTTCCGCGCGAACGGCTTTGAACAGCAAGGTGTCGGGATCAAGCTCGAGGACGTGGCTGCTCTCGGCAAGGGCTTCGTCATAGCGGCCCTCGACCATCAGCAAGTGCGCGTACCACTCGTGGGTCGTGGAGTAATTGGGATTCAGGTCGAGAGCGGTCTTGAATTCCTTTTCCGCAGTGGAGAGGTCCCAATCGTAGCTCATGGCTACGTTACCGAGGACCGCGTGGGCTTCGGCGAGGCGCGAATCGAGCTCCAGGGCGCGCTGTGCCGCGGCGCGAGCCTTGGGCTTGGCGTCTTGCGGCAGCATGCCGTCATTCGGAACCTGCCCGATGATGGCCGTTGCGCGGGCCAATCCGGCGTAGGCTTGCGCGTTGTATGGATTTTCCTGGATGGCTTCCTCGAAGAGGGCAATGCTCTTTCGCAGATCACCGCGGCCGGTCCACAGGATTTCGCCTCGCAAGAAAGCGTCGCTGGATTTTCTGGCCGCTTCGGCGGTGGCCGCTCCTGGCTGCGCCAGCGCTTTCGAGGCGACCGGCAAGGTGGCTATCAGCTTGCGCGCGATCGAATCGGAAACATCGGATTCGACTTGCAGAAAATCGGTGAGGTCGCGCGTAAAAGAATCGGAGCCGGCTTGCGCCTCGTCGCTGGCTTGAATCAGCCGGATGTCGATGCGGATCTGGTTCTTTACGCGCTGTACGCTGCCTTCGAGTACGTACTGCACGTTGAGGGTGCGCCGGATTTCCGCGACGGGCTTGCCTGCCATGGCCTTTGCGGAAGTGGGAGCAATCACCCGGAGATGCTGCGGATCAAGGCGGCCGAGCTGTGTGGTGATGACATCGGTCAAGCCGGCGCTGAGATACTCCTGGTTGGCATCGCCCGTGAGATTGGCAAAGGGAAGGACGACCAGGCGGACATTGTCATGGGTTAGTGCGTTGGCTTGGAATTGTTTGTAGGCTTTGTAGCCGACAACGCAGAGGATCGCGGCGGCAATCAGCCAGAGTATGAGCCGCTTCCCTGTCGAAGGAGCGTGGCTGCCAGAGTCATCCGGCGCGGGGTGATCGTTTCCGTTCGAGCCTTTGCCAGTGGGGGCCGGAGGAACGTTGTCCTCGATCTCATTTTCGTCGACGTCCGGCTCGGGCTCGAACAAGGCGTCGGCTTCCGGGTCGTCCACGGGCTGGCGTTTCTTAACCCAGTCATCCAGTTCGCTGGGATACGCATAGACGGTGGATTTTTTTGTGTGCTCATGGCGTCGGACGGGAAGATCTTCGGTCTTTTCCCAGCGCTGTACGGTGCGGACTTCCCTGCCGAGATACGTGGCGATTTCCTTCCAGGAAACGAGTTTCTTCTCAGGAAGGGGCGACCCTTCAGGACCGGGCTTGGCTCCGCTTGGCGGGATGTCGGGAGGCGACATTAAAACGATTCGGTGCGCGGATTATACCCTAGGAATTGTGCAAGCATTGTGAAAACCGTATCAACGAGCGGATTTGGCGGCGATGGCGCCGGCGGCGGCGCCGATAAGGAGCCATTTTGCGGCGCGACCGATGCGGCGCCAAGCGGTGCCTCCTTTGGCAATGCGCACGGCGTCGTCGCATTCTTTGGTGAGGGCGGCGGTCTTTTTTTGCTCGTCGGCGAGATCGCTTTGGGCGGTGGAGAGCTTGGCCTGGCAGGCTTTGCAATCGATGGTGAAATCGTAGAGCGGTTTCAGGTCTTCGGCGGGGAGGATGGCTTGCGCTGGCGCGGGTTTGGCGCTGCTGGCTGGCGAATCGTTTCCACCGGCGGGCTTGCCGCTTTTTGCGGGTGTGTTATTTGAAGAAGCCGCGCGTGTTGTCTGCAAAACGATGGGGGACGGCAAACCGAGCTCGCGCGGCAACGCGCTGAGGATTTGCGCGGGAGTTACTACCGCGCGCTTTTCTGCCGCGAGGGACTTCAGCGTCTCGATGAGCTGGGCGTCGCGCGTGTGCTGCTGGGCCTCGGCCGCGGCGACGAGCTGCTTGGTGGCAGCCAGTTCCGCGGCGAGCTGTGTGCGGTTGCGGCGATCGGCGCGCCAGGAAAAGAACCACGCAAGGGCCAGTGTGACGACGAAAGCCAGTTCCAAAATCCGAATCCAGTAGCGTATGGGCATCAATTAAGCCAAATTTTGGATCGCAGGGCGCAGCATTGCTGCGCCCCTACAAAGTTATTGTCACCGCTGAACTACAAGTAATGAGGGCAGCGGGCGAGGACCTGCGCGGCGTAGAGCGCGTTGGCGCCGCCATTCCAGGCGAGCAGCCCGCGGGTCACGTCGCCGCCAGCGGCCTCGATTTTTTTGCGCAAGACTTTGCAGCCGATGGCCAGGCCCTGCTCTGGATCGCAGAGCGTCGAGAGAAACACGGGCTCGAAGCCAAATTCGCGGGCGACTTGCCCCATTACTTGCATCAATCCCCAGGAAAATCCGCGGGCGTAAGCTTCCGAGGCCGACACTTTGTTATTGGTGTAGAGCGGCGCGACATACTTGGTGAAAAATGCCGGCTCGTAGCGCATGGCCCAGGGATTCCACGCGGACTCCTGCTCGACCACGGCGCAGACGAGGCCGGGATCGAGTCCTTGGGCGTCGGCGGCTTTGCGCGCGAAGGTCAGAAACTGCGAAGGAGCTCCCACGAACCATCCTTTGAACAATTACGAGCGTCGGCGGTGGCCGTTCAAGTCCACGAAGCGCACCATGGGCGTCTCCGGCAGGTCAATTCCCTGCCGCTTGGCGATTTCATGCAAGGCTTGATAAATGTGCGGCAAATGGATCGCGGCGATGTCGCGGACGAAGGCGCTGACGATTTCGTCGTTGCGCATGCGGCGATGCAGCCAGCGGAGAAATAATACGAACTGCACGCCGACGGGAACGATGGCGGTCAGAATGCCGAGCCAATGAGTGGACATGGGGTCCTTATGGAGTGCGGCAGCTTGCTGCCGCTTTTCTGGCTGATGGATTGCCGCGGACGGAAAAGCGGGAGCTGAGTCTCCCGCACTCCAAAGAAACTAGAAGAGCGCGCCGGGCAGGGCGCCTAGCGTCGAGCCCAAGCCAGAGCCGAGGGCGGAGAAAAATCCGCCGCTGCTGCGCGAAGCGTTGTTGCGAACGTTGAGGAGCTCCGCGGGGATGCCCAGCGTGCGGCCGAGGAGATTGGAGTCCACGCCGAAGAGGCCGGATAGCCCATGGAGCGCGGCCATCTGGCGCTGGAAAGCTGTGTTGGTGAAGGCCAGCTGGTTTTGCTGTGCCTGGCCCGCTTCCGCAATTCCCTTCTGGCGCGCGAGCTCGTCGGTGAGCTCGCCGAAGCCGGCGGAATTGCGTGTGCGCGCCAGGCGGTTCTGCGCGGATTGCTGGAGCGAATCGAAGGCGCTGGCAAGCGCGCCTTGCGATTGGCCGGTCACCGCGGCTTTGTCCGCGGAGCTGAGGCCCGGATTGTTCAGAATGCTCTGGAATTGAGGCAGAAGCGTGTTCCCGACCTGCTGCTGCTGGCTGAGGAACTGCTGGTTGAGCGAATTGAGGCCGGCAAGCTGTTCGTCAGTAAGCTCGCTTGGTACGTCCTGGGATAGCACGGCGATGAACGACAGCCCAAATCCTTGATAAAAATTAGTGACGAATTGATACCGCGGCATCTCCTCGAGTTCGCGATCGTCGCTGGAACGGTTCTCGTACGGCAAATGCCAGTTCATGTCGTTAGGATTCCACCACGAGTATTGCAAGCCTTGCCAAAAGAGCCGCGCCTGACGAATCCTGCGAATCTCATGACGACGCGCAACGATCCCCTCCTGGCGGTATTCCCGCACCAGTTCGCGCAGCGCGTGCACCAGCTCCGGCTTTACGTCCTCAAGCCGCTCGTTGTTCGGGCCGAGATCCATCGGAGCATCCGCAGATGTTGGGCTCAAGCCTGGCGCCGCTCCCGTTCCGGTGTTCCCGTCCGCGGGTGCAAGGATTCCTGGCTCCATCGTTTTAACCGTGGGCTCGTTATCGAAGCTCATTCGTTCGTCCTGGCTGGCAAAGTGACTGGATAGACCATTCCTGCTGCTGGCAGGTGCAACAGAGCGTAAACAAGGTGATTCAGGGCTAATTTCTCCGCCCCGGAAACACTAGTCCTTCCGTACTGATGACACGCACATTTGAAATCGCTACTTTTTCAAGAGGAGCACTTTCCATGTACCGAGCCCTGGCCGTTGCCCTGCTTGCGTGTTTTCTGACTGCTGGACCAGCCCACTCGCTGGACCAGGCCGCTCCCGCTGGCTTTGCGCCGGTACAAATCACCATTTCCGGGCCGCACCTGATTCGCCGTGGGGAAACTCTGAAGTTCAACGTGACCCTGACGAACCGCTCCGACAAGCCAGTCGCACTGCGCTTTCCATTCCTCTTTGATGACGAAACCAGGTTCGTCTGGAACATCACCAACGCCAGCGGCCGTGCGCTTCCGCCGCAGGTGTACGACGGCCCGCCGGTGTACTACTGCCCGGTGACCGGCTCGGTCAACGACATGATGATTTCCGTGCTGCAGCCAGGCGAGAAAATGGACTACCAATTCGCCGGCGATCCTTCCGATGATTTTGTGTTCACCGGCAGGGGCTACTACCACGTCGCGCTGAAGTACGTCCTCGCGCCCACTCGCAACATCGAGGAAACCCGTTACCGCCCGCCGGATGAAAAACCGGAACCCTACACCCCGCGGCAAAAGATCGAAATGCTGCAGAACATGCCGCGCTTTGAGGCCACGTCCAACGTCTGGACGATGTACTTGACGGAGTAATTTCTCTCACAATTTGGAATTTCAAGAATGCGATACGGGGCCATTGGCTCTATTTGGCAAAGCGCCATCCAAATCCACAGCGGATTCGCGACCGGCTCTGCTCCCGCGCCACGCCTGAATCTGGTGCCACGAACGCTTGCGCAGCCGAGGCAATGGCTGCGGTTGCGGCACTTCGGGAAACTCCACCGGCGGAAATCCCGCCGTCCCTAGCAGCGAATTCATTAGCGCGCGATTCTCCGCCCGCAACCGCGCGACATCGGCTTCCAGCAGGCCGACGTACCTCGACCGAACGATCTCTGTGAGAAATCGGAACATGACGACCTATGCATGCGTCCTTGATGATTTGCGTCGATATTGCCGCATGATGAAGAATGAAAATGTCCGCTACGCTTTTTGGAGAGGTCTCCGCAAGCTCCAAACAATATTAACGATAAACAAAACCAAACTCAGCGTGAACGCCGAAGCTGAGAGTAACGCGCTCCAGGTCGGCATTGCCAACCCTGTGGCACGTTCTGTGCCCAAGACCCGCCACCAGAACCGCACTATAACGCTATGCCCATACGCCCCGAGCAAGAATACGATTAATTGTGCGACGGCCAGCGGAACGCTAACAGGGCGATTGGTCTTGCGCTCGAACCCGAGATACGCAACACCGAAACAAGCCGAAAGTATTGCCACCGAAAAGGGTATCAATCCAGGGATCATGAGAAAAAACAAAGGTGCTAGCGAAGGCTCAACTGGCAGTCCCTTCTTTAGCAAAACGATTCCAACCAGCGCAAACAAAAACGCCGTCCCAAAAAACAGTTTAGCGGCGATATGACGAGTATTCACGTATGACCAACAGGCACAATGTAGTCGCTTTTGCCACGACGCGCAATGTTGCCCTTTGACTTCCCTCTTTTTGTCAGCGCCGACGCGGAAGAGACTTCGGCCGGAACTGCTTTTTCGCTTCGGCTTCGAGGCGCTGGAAGTGAATGGCGCGCGAGGTGGGGTCCGCGGCACTGACCTGCCGCGCGATCTGCTCGTCCAGCGGCATGCCCGTCACGAAACGCGCTCCGCTTCCCGCGCGATTTAAGGGCGGGGGTTGCCCCGCCCTGGGCGGCCCGAAGGCGGCCCCAACACCAGCGAACCTTCCGCCGGAGACCAATCCGTAGCGCGCGGCGTCGGCGGGGTCATCCCCCTCGACCTTGCGAATATCTTCGCGACGGCGCTCATCGCGCACCAGTAGCGGCAGACAATCGATTAGCTTCGCGCAATTGTCGGTGATGACCCAGGAATTCCCTTCCAGCATCTGGTACATCAACTGCCAGCCGCCTACGCGGTCGTCATCGGCGGGCGCCGGCCGCGGCAAACCATTTGCCACCAGCACGTCGCCAAGTTGTTCCGCGATCGAAGCTTCCGAAGTCCGGTGCGCAAACGCATCGGGCGACAGAAACACTTCGCTGATGGGTTCGCGTGCGCTGCGTTCGGTGATGGCCTGCGCCAGCATGCGCGGCGAAAGGTTGTTCTGCACGAATTCGCGGTACGTCGCGATGCGGCAGTTTTCAGTTTTCAGTGCACCGTTATCCGTAAAAGAACGAGAAGCAAGGTTGGGAATAGTGCTTCCCGTCGATCCCGGTCTCCCGATCTGTTCCGGACTGAAAACTGAAGACTGAAAACTGCCTACTGGCACAGCGCAATGCCAATACACCGCGCTGGGATGCTGAAATCCCCAGTCGATGGAAATCCACCGCGGCCACCAAGGCTCCAGTCGAATTTCTTCCGGGCGCGCGGTGTGCCGGCCGAAATCGAAGACGTCAAAATACTGTCCGGCGAAAACGTTCCAATCGCCTTCGAGAAACGCGCGCCGCTGGTGTTCCGGCAGTGACTCCAGCGTTTTGCGGTAGTCGGCGTCGCTGGCGTATATCGGATTGTCATCGAGCCGCGCGCGGATGAAAGCGTAATCGTTGCGATCGTACAGATCCCCGCGCTCAAAACCCGGCGGCGCCACATGATCCACCCAAAGTGCTTTTACCCAGGCGTGTCCGATATTTCCCGGGTTCGTTGCGCCCGCCATGGTGCAGCGCGACTTGGGCACCGGGCAGCGATTGCGTGAGGTCAGGAATTGCCATTGCTTCAGCGTGAAGTGCGTCAGCTCATCCAGCCCGATGAACAGAAACTCCGCGCCCTGATACTGGCAAACGTCGCTTTCGTTGCGGCAATAACCAAACCGCGTCGTCGACCCGTTGCCCCACGTCACCAGGTGCTTGGACTCGTTGTAACTCTTGTACATCGAGCGCGGCACATCGCGCCGGAATTGCAACAGCAGCGACGACTCCAGCTCAGGAAAGGTTCGCCGCAGCAGCAGCGAGTCGGAGCCCGGCAGCTGCAAGGCCTGCATGATCGCTTCCCACAACAGTGCTTTGGTTTTCCCCGGTCCGGCCGCGCCGCCAAACAAGCGGTACTTCGCCGCTGATTCGTGAAACTCCTTCTGTCGCGCAAATGGTTTGTAGTAGTGGCTGAATGGCCGTAGCCTGCCCATCGGTTTACTGCGCGCGCAGCTTTTTGCCGATGTAAAACGCCACGCCGCCGCCGATCAGCGCTGCCGCCGCGGGCCAATGATGCAAACTCAGCACCACGCCCGTCACTGCGGACGCAATCCCCGCGACCTGCGTCACTTCTCCGATAAACACTGTCTTTGCACTGGCCATTTGATCTCCTTCTGCTGAAAGTTCTTATCGCGGCGGCCGCGGCAAATCTCCAAGCTCCGGCCACGCCTGCTCTTCCACGGCCGCCGGGCCGACTTTGCCGAATTTCATGTCCCGCAAACGATCCAACTCGGCTTTGGCGATCTTTTGGTCGCCGGATTCCACGAGCCGCACGCTCGCGGCTACCAGGTCAACGCGTTCGGCAACGGCATTCACGTAAGCTCCCGCATCCTGCATGGCTTCCGAGTTGGTGGGGCCGGGAAAGTGGATTCTGTCCTTGTCAGCCTTGCCGCTGCTGTCCTTTTCGCCAGTTGAAGCCGGCTCAACAGCGCCACCCCGCGCCCTCTGAGCACTCGCGGCTCCAGCGGAGATGGCGCCATTCGCTGCGGATTTCTCGCCTCTATGGCGTGACCCGGCCAAATCCGCCTGCGCCGCGCCGCTGCCCTGCTCTGAGCACACCGCCGCATGACCATTCGTGCGGCCTTGCGGCTCGGCATGTCCGTTGGTTTTCCGTCTATTCATTCCGTTTGTCGCAACTCGCAGGCAGTTTGTGGAGTGCGGGAGTCTGGCTCCCGCTTTTCCAACGGCACGATTTGCCCGGCAGGAAAAGCGGCAGCTTTGCTACCGCACTCCAAAAGCTCGTCATTCGTTTCCCGCGCCGCATACCGTTTCCGCGCCCACAAAATCACGCGGTCCACCGGCACATCGGCAAAATCACAAACCAGTTCCAGATTTCCCATTTCAAAGGGACTACAGCCGCGCAGATACCGCCGCGCCCTCGCGCAGTCCAAGGGCTCGGATTCCTTCTCTTCACTGCTCGAAAGCATCTCCGCGTCTTCGTAGGCCTGCTCCAAAACCGCGCGCCACAAGTTGCGTTCCGCTTCGGCCATGGATCCTCCGGAGAGACCAATGCCTTCGTTTCGCGTAGTGCCGCTCTAGAGTTGCTGATTTGTTTCGGAGCGCGGAGCCTGGCAATCTGCTCAGTTAATTCATGAACGGCGGTTTTGCGGCCGGCTCAGCGGGAGGCATAACGGCTCGCGAAGCTCGATCCGGAAAACCTTTCACCAGCAGTCCGAGAACGACTCCGTTCGTGGCGTCGCGATGCGCGATGCAGAAATCGGAATTTCGCGCGGCACGCCGATTGCACTTCACCCAGGCGTTCCCGCCGCGGTCCGATCGAACATAAGCAATGCATTTCATGAGTGAGAAGAGTTCACCCTTAGAGCGAACTGTGCCCGTAAGATCACTGCAGTCCGCAATACCTGAAACTGCTGTTCTAGCTGGCGAGATCCACGGTCGCAGTAACGGCGTTGGTAACCGTTGTTGCGAGCAGCCGTGCGAATTTTGCGGCGACGCTGGGAAATTCTCCCCGGGCGACATTGGAAGCGTTGACCGTGGAGATCGCCGCGCCTTCGTTCACGTAGTCGGTGTCCACATCGGTATCGGAGGTTTGCAGTTGCAGAGCGATCACTCCTGGCGCGCCGCTGAACGCGCAGCGGAAGGCCACCTTGATGGGCTCGCCTCCGGGACGCTGCACGAGCGCTGCGCGCTGCGTCTTGGTTCCGCTGGCGAGGTTACCGTCACCGGTGGCCCAGACGTTCTGCACGGCACCCGCTTCGAGGGAACTCGGTGGAAACGTGTTCGCATAGGCTGGCATGGCTGCTCCTTTGTGACGACAAACGTATATGCGACGGCGCTTCGCACGGAGGCGCATACGTGTTTCCGCATCACGGCGCCGGGCGAAGGCCTTGGCAAATTCATGAAGTGACGAGATTTACGCCCCCAAGCTTGTGTCAGTCTTGAAGATGGAGGCAGGAATGGGAGCGCGAAAAAAGCGCCCTAAAAGCAAAACGTCCCGGTCAAGACCGGGACGCAACTCTCTACAAGAGAAAGTGTATCAAACTCTAAAATTTTGTCAAGGGAAACTTTCACTTTTTGCAAAGATTTTTTTAGCTTTTTATTTTCAATGAGTTGGCGCCTGCGCCGACAATCCAGTGATAGACTTCGCAGGAAAGGACGGTCGTATGTGCCCCAAGAGCCTGCTTGCCGCGTACCTCTCGTTGCGTGCCCTTGCCGTCGCCGCGCTCCTGGTCTGTTCTCTCGCAGGTCCGCCCGCGGAAGCGCAATCTTCGCAGCCGCCTTTTCCGGCACAGGCGCAGCGGCCCGACCAGACGAAACCCCTTGAGGATAAGAGCGTCCAGGCCAATCCGCAGCAACAGCCAACCGCCGCTGAAATGAGCAAGAAGGAAACCGTCGCTGCCGCTTTTCTGCGTGGCCTGAAGTACCAGGAATATGAACTCCGTTCCGCCGCCGAAGCTATGCCGGAAGAAAAATACGGCTACCGCCCCGCCGAAGGCAAGTTCAAGAACGAGAAGCCGGAGTTCGGCCCTGCGGAAGTGCGCACTTTCGCAGAACAGGTGAAACACGTAGCGTGCAGCAATTTCGGGTTCGCCGCGGAATTGGACGGCACCAAGCCACCCGAAGCCTGCGACAAAGGCGGCCCCAGTCCTGCGAAGTCGAAAAAAGAGCTGCTGATCTACCTGCGCGATTCCTTCGTAGCGATTCGCAAGTCCCTGAGCGCCATCGACTTAAAAAATATGTTTGACCCCATCGAAGGCCCCTATGCTGGGCCCAACACGCGCCTGGGTATTGCCACCGTGATCGTCTGGCATGCAGCCGACCACTACGGCCAAATGTTGCTCTACCTGCGCGAAAACGGCATCGTCCCTCCCGCCAGCCGCCCCAATCCACCGGAATTGAAAGACACTTACTGAGATGTTTCCTGAACCAGGCGGAATCGCTTCACTCCTACTTCTCTTTCCCATCATTTTCTTTGGTTCGCGGATGGCGGAAGCCTCGCCAATTGAAAAGACCCACAGCAGGCGGATACGGACGGGCTTTGTGCTTGGGATTTGTGTGCTGCTCATGGCCATTCTTCCGCTGTTGGGCCCCATCGCGCTCTTGGTAGTCCTCTTCTATGGGATTCTTTGCGCCATCCAAATCATGAGGCGGGGCGAAGGCGGCAAGCGATTCCTAATCGGCACCGTTGTGATTGCATTCACATTCTTTGCGCTCGCCGATTACGCAGCTTCTTTCGCGGGACATGGAACCCACCTCGCAGCCAATGAATCTTCAGCCGTAGGGACGCTCCGCAGTCTGTTTTCTGCTGAGGAGAAATTCAGAGACTCAACGGGCACGGAGTTGGCCAAGGAACCGCGGTACGGGAGCATGGAAGACTTGCGTAACAAAAAGCTTATTGACTCCGGATTGCAGGTTGGCATACCGCGCAGTGGATATGTCTTTCGCGAGGTCGTTGACCCAGGAAGGAAGCAGTTTCTTTATTATGCGGTTCCCGAGCACTTACCTCCGTCTCGCTCCGAATCGGGATGGGCCCACTTTCTTCCTGGCCTCTCTCTGTATTTCAACGTTTTGCGCCGTGACAAGTCCCATGGGACGGGTACGCGGAGTTTTGCCGTGGATGAAACCGGAACGGTTCGTTTTACAGCTTCCCCCATCGCTCCGCCAGTACAGCGGGAAGCAGCCGAACACTGGGGCGCGCTTTGATCTTGCGGTAGCTTCACCCGTTAGAACCTGTGAATTGACAACTCCCGCGTCAGAACTTTCTCGTACCTGATAGCCTGAGCTACACTGTGCTCGTGAACTCTTCTTCTGCAACGCCGCGCCTTGCGAACATGCGTCTCCACCCGATTAAGGCGCTGGATCCGGTCCACGTCCAGGAATCGCGCATCGGCCCGGCTGGCGGGCTCGAGCACGACCGCGCCTGGGCGCTGTATTCGGTGGATGGGCAGTGGGTGAATGGCAAACGCACCGCGGCCGTGCACTTGATTCGCGTGGCGTATGCGCCGGACGTCAGTTCCGTCACTCTTTCTGTTCCCGGCGACTCACGCGAAATTCCTTCCAGGACATTTGCGTTCCCGGGCGCTACGGAAGATGCCGCGGAATGGTTCAGCGTATTCTTTGAGCAGCAGATTGTCGTGCGCCATTCTCCGGGCGGCTTCCCGGACGACAGCATCGCTAATGGTCCGACCATCGTCTCTACCGCAACTCTCCAGGCCATCGCCGGCCTATTCCCCGGCATGACCCTCGAAGACGCGCGCCTGCGCTTTCGCACCACGCTCGAAATCGACGGAGCGCCCGCGTTCTGGGAGGATCAGCTCTTCGGCGAAGAGGAGCGCAGCGCCGTGCGTTTCTGCATCGGCGAAGCGCACTTCGAGGGCAGCAATCCCTGCGCGCGATGCCCGGTGCCGCCGCGCGATGCGCGCACCGGGGAAATTACTCTCGGCTTCCAGAAACGTCTCTCGGATTTCCGCCGCGCCAATATCCCCAGCTGGACTCCGGAAGCGCGCTTCGACCATTACTACCGTATTGCCACGAACACGCGCGTTGCTCCCACGCAATCAGGTAAAATTCTCCGCGTGGGCGATCCTGTGGTCCTTCTCTAGAGGCTGAAATACTTCCTACTTAGGAGACCTGTGACGACCGACCCATCCAACGGACCTCCAACATCCGATTCCGCGTCGCACGCTGCCTACGCCATGGGTTCCAGCGACCGCGAACGCCGGCGCCTCATGAGACAGGGTGAGCTCCTTCGCGAGCTTCTGGCCGACGCCTTTCGCGCCGCAGGAATCCGCCCCGGCATGCGCGTTCTGGACATCGGCAGCGGCGCCGGCGACGTCGCCATGCTCGCCTCCGAAATGGTCGGCCCGACGGGCTCCGTGGTTGGCCTCGATCGAGATTCCGCCAGCGTCGCCTGGGCCGCAAAGCGTGTCGCCGAAGCCGGCATCGCCAACATTCATCTTCAAACCGCGCAGTTCAACGAGTTTACCGACTCCCGGCCGTTCGACGCTCTAGTCGGCAGATTCATTTTGTTGTATCTGCCCGATCCCACCGCCACGCTCCGGCACCTCGCGCAGGCCCTCCGCAGCGGCGCCTCCATCGCATTCTTCGAACCGGATTTCACCGTTCCCTCGCGCGTTTTTCCGGAAATGCCCGAATTCGAGCGCTACGGCGGATGGATCAGCGAAGCCCTGCGCCGCTCCGGCGCCCGCACCGACATGGGCATGCGACTGTACTCGACGTATCGCGATGCCGGCTTCGTCGGCACGGAGACGGCGGTTTCGCACTTGAGTGGCTGCGGCATCACGCTAGAGATGGCCGAATACACTACGGAGACAGTGCGCAGTGTTTTGCCCAAGCTCGAACAATACGGCATCACCACCCGCGAAGAAGTTCAGATCGACACGCTGACCGATCGCGTGATGGCCGCCGGCCGCGCCGCCGACCCGCAGTGGGTCAGCACCCGCTACATCGCCGCCTGGGCGAAAAAGCCTTAAGACTTCTACCTTGTACGCTCGCCTCCGGAACCGAAGGAAATACTCTGTCCAACTCTCTATTCTTGCCGCTTCTCCATTTCCGGCGGAGTATAGCTCCGGTGTTGGGAACAAACTGACTCAACCCAGCGTCTTCTATACCTGCCGAGGTGAGGGGCATGGCTCTTAGCACTTGGTTACCCTGGGAGTTCTTCTTGATGCTCGACTACTTCTCTCGAGTCTATCTTGTAGGCGTACTGTTTATGATGATTTGGGGTTACTCTACTTCGCTCCGACTCCTCTTTGGCGCTCGATCGTTGAGGCGCGCCGGGAGTTCTGCCCAGGACGCATATTTGAGGCTGGTCAATAAGAACCGCAACTTGAATTCAATACATTCTCTGAGCGTGATTTTCACCAGCGGATGTTGTGTCAACCAAATCTTCGGTGTGTGGTTCACATACATGGATAGGGCAACCGACGCCAACCCATTTTCCGCCCTGCACCAAGCTTGGATAGTGATGCAGATCCTAATTTCCCTTCATGTTTCGTTTTATGCCGTGCGTCTCTATGCAGTCGCAGCCCTTGAACGAAGCCGCACCAACCTGAGCGCTCTTTCTGGGGTTTAGGTACCCGATGCAAAGTGCTTTCGCGGCGGGAACATGCCGCGGCTCAGCATTTCCTTGCCGCAGCGGTGACGAACCTGCTCCGACCAGTTCACCCAGGTGTGCTCGCTCAAGCCGAGAAAATGCCGTACATTTTCATACGGCGCGAGTCCCAGGTAGTAAACGCGGAACATTACCATGCGCGAAGCCCATTCCGGCCCGTCGAGCGCCGCCTGCCCGGCCAGCGCAAAATCCGACACCCACTCGTTCAGTCGCGGGTGAATATCCGGCCGCCACAGATACTTCCCCATGTCCTTCATGTTCAGCGCAGAAATACCGCGTTTCGTCTCCAGCACTTCGCGCGCCCCGCGGTAGACTTCCCAGCACACATCAAACACCATTTCTGGCTTGACGCTCACGGCTTGACCTCTCAGCCTTTTCTTCCGACTGACAACTGAAAACTGTCAACCACACACTTGTCCTTCAGACAACCGCGGGTTGAACCGCGCGCCGTGCACTGGCCTGCAATCTCCGCGCCCCGCCGAGGATTCTGCGAACCCTCCGCGTGAGCTGATACTCCCAAATCGCTCCGAAATCCTCGCCGCGCAAATCCCGGGCCATTATTCGGGGCCGTTTTTCCACCACGAACGCCCCGAACTGCGGCTTTCGCAAATGCCGCAATTGCGCCGAAATGCTCGCGGGCGGGTAATGCGTCAGCTTCGCCAGCTCGTCCAACGTAAGCCACGTCTCGCATTCCCGCGCGCTCAACATCACGTCGCAGAGCACGTCGCGCTGCCTTCGCCGCGCACTATGCTTCTCTTCCCTTCTTCGAATCGTCCTCATTTTCGTTTTCTCCTCTCCCGCCGCTTACTCGCTCTCGGCAGGAAACTCGTCCGCAGTCGCGTCTTCCGCGTTCTCACGCTCATTCTCCGCTTCCTCATCGGCCGGCCACGCCGTGCGCTCCGGATCTTCGTAATCGCCCGAGCAAGCACTGCACGCACGCAGTGCAGCGATCCCACAGCCGCCGCCATTTGCCTGGCAAAGCCCCGCGCCGGATCGCCCGACGGCGCCAATCGCCACAAACTGCCGCCCGACATTTCCACATTTTTCCACAATCCCTGCCATCAGTTACTCTTGAACTCTATTACTATAGTGTTACTCTACGGTTCCTGTCCCCGCAGGAGAAAGGCCCGTGACCCGTTACCGTACCCAGCCTCCCTGGGAATTCTTGCTTTCTGCCTCCCGGAATAGTTTGCAGAGCTACGAGCTGACGCGGCTGAGCCACGCCGCGAATCTGCGCAAGGAGATCGGCGCACTGCTCGACCAGTGGCTCGAAGAGAACGCTTCCGCCATGGTGGCGCGCTGGTTGATGGAGCAGCGCGAACACCCGTCGACTTCGATGGACGCGGCCGCCGAAACCAAAATGAGTGGCCGACATGTCGTGTCCGATAATTTTTTTGCGGATCGGGAGGCTCCGCCGCCCGCAAACCGCGGCCCGGCGTGAGGTGATCGCTATTCTTCGCGATATGTTGCACGATTCGCCGCCGGTTTTGCCCTTGATCGCGCTGCTCTCCAGCTGGCTCCGAGGTGTCCCCAGCCTCCTCCGCCAATCGCGGGGTACGCCGCTCGCTCCAGCGTTCTCAGCAAACGCCTCGCATCCGCACGCCCCGCTTCTTTCCTCTTCAACCATCGCGTCCCCCGCAGCCGCGTTCCCAAAAAGGAATTACGTCTTGAGTGCGTTATATTCGTTAGCAGACACGTCTGGGGAGAGATCGCACATCATGTGCGACAAACATGGACATGCACGATGGCAAAAAAGCGGAATGAATCGAGATTAAGTTAGGAGCGAATCAGCGCGCAGCAGTGGCGCCAGCCGGAGCCTTTTCCAGAAGCTGTTCTTTGCGGTAAACGAGAGAATTGATGTCGTAGGTCGCCAACTCAAAGCCGTGACCGTGAGTGATAGCATCCGTCGGGCACGCTTCCACACAATAGCCGCAGAAGATACAACGCGAATAATCGATGTTGTATACGCTCGCATAACGCTCGCCAGCGGAAATACGATTGGCATCGAGATTTTCTGCTGCTTCGATGTAGATACAGTTCGCGGGGCACGCCGCCGCGCAAAGGAAACAGCCAACGCATTTTTCAAGACCGCTTTCATCGCGGTGCAGGACGTGGATTCCCCGGTAGCGCGACTGAAAATGCACCGGCTCAAAAGGATAGTTCTCCGTGACGGTCTTGCGAAACATGTTGCGAAACGTCACGCTGAAGCCTTTCACCAACGCGCCAGCGGTCTCCGCAACTTCCCGAATGATGGATGCCATAAGAATTCAGTCTAGCAAACGCTCAGTAGCTCGGCAAACTGGCCCTTGCACACCACCCGTTGACCGGTCACTCAGAAAGTCCTTCAATAATTTGCTTGCCGTGCAGCCGGCCGTTTTCAATGAAAATCTCACCCGTGTGACGGCCTCCGGTAACCACCCCTGCCAGATAGATTCCCGGTACATTGCTCTCCAGTGTCTTGGAGTTGAGTGACGGCTTGCGACTTTCGGGGTCGAGCTGCACCCCCAGGCTTTCGATGAAAGAGTAGTCGGGATGATATCCCGTCAACGCAAACACCTGCTTCACGGGAAGTCGCTTCGTCATGGCATAGTGCTCTACAACAATCTCATTCGGTGTGATTTCCTCGATCCGCGCCTCCAGAAGCGCTTGAATCTGTCCCGCCTTGATACGGTTCTCGATGTCCGGACGCACCCAATACTTGAGCGACTTTCCCAATTCCTTCCCACGATGCACCAGCGTGACTCGCGCGCCGTTTCGATAGAGGTCCAACGCGGCCTCCGCCGCTGAGTTCTTTCCGCCGATGACCACTACGTCCTGATTCCAGTATTCGTGAGGTTCCGTATAGTAGTGCGAGACATGGGGCAGATCTTCGCCCGGCACGCCTAACTTATTCGGCAGATCGTAGTAGCCCGTTGCCAACGCGACCTTCTTGCAGTGATACCTCTCCTCGATACTCTTCTCGGTCGTCGTGACGACCGTAAAATCTCCGTCATGCCCATCTACGCGCAACACGCGCTCGTACAAGCGCAACTCCAGGGCATAGTACTCCGCAGCTCTGCGGTAATATTTCAGCGCCTCCACGCGAGTCGGCTTCTCCGCCGCGCATACCAGAGGCAAATCGCCGATTTCCAGCAGCTCAGGCGTCGTGAAAAACACCATGTTCACCGGATAGTGGTAGATCGAATTGCAAATACAAGCCTTATCGATCACCAGCGGCCGCATGCCCGCGCGCTTGGCCTCGATAGCCGTTGCCAAACCCGTCGGCCCTGCTCCGATGCAAATAATGTCGTATGTTTGCATAAGACGTTGAGTTTGCCGATGGTTCTCAAGAAATGCAAATTCGCTCGACTACGGTGGTGCTACAATGACAAACTCTCGAGGATGATGCGCATATGGACTATCTGAGAAGTGCCCTTGTCGGTGTCGCGGCCTTCCTGGTTTCGATGTCCTTGTTTTATCTGGCTATTATGTTCGGAGGAAGGACCGCTGATTTCATCCTATTCAGCCGCTACGGTTGGATTGTCCGCGTTCTCAGTTCCCTGGTTCTGGCGATTGGCTTTTACTTGAGGGCTAGGAGAGCTTCAAGGGCAAGAACTGCTTCTATCCAACGCTAGCTTGCTGCAGGATTTCCCCAATTTCTCGCCGGAATGATTCGAGTTCACTCACGCGATCCGGGGTGGCGTCGATTTCCGTCTTTTTCCAGACGAACACTTCGCGCGACCCGCGCTTCAGCTTGACGCTGAGATTGCCGCCCACCATGTAGGAGGGCGACGCAAGGTTTTTCAGCCCACCATTCGGAATCGGTCCTAAAACTGCCGCGCAATCACCTTTCTTCACACAAAGCGCGTTTTCATAGAAAGGAATTGCGACGGGGCGAAAACCTGCCGCAAACAATCTTTCCATGATTTGCATCTGCTGCGGCGTGAGTTCAACCATTGATGGGAAAATGAATCGTGGAGAATGGCTCGCTCCACGCATTCTTGCTCAAACTTATGCTGCTGTTGAATCCGCTTCGGAAGAGCTGCCTTCCAGCTGCCCCAAAATCTCGCGCAGCGTGGCGATCAGCTCATCCCGCGAAACGTGGCTCTTCTTGAACTGAATTCGGAACTTGAACGTCTCGTTTTGCGGCTCGAACTGGAAAATGAACGGCTGCGGACGCTGTGGTCCTGCCTGCTCTTCGCGGCGTTCGCGACGCGCCTCATCGCGCGTCAGCCCGCCTTGCATGATGCGGTGGAACATCTCGATCATCTTTTTCTCGGTCGGTTGCCGCGCGATCTGGAGAAGGAGCGACTTCGAAATGATCCCTTGCTCGATGCACTTCTTTCGGAGGGAATCCGGAATATTCCGCAGCGACAGCGTTTCTGTAACTGAAGACCGCGCCCGCCCGATCTTCTTCGCGATATCCTCGTGCGTGTATTCGAATTGCGTGCTGAGGCGGTGCAATCCATCCGCCTCTTCAAACGGTGTAAGGTCCTTCCGCTGAATGTTTTCGATCAATCCGATTTCGAGCGTTTCCGCGTCGTCGGCGGTTTTTTCGATGCACGGCACTTCGCGCAGCCCCGCCGCGCGTGAAGCGTGATAGCGACGTTCGCCGGAGATGATGTAAAAACAATCCTCCCTCGGCACGAAACGCACCAGCAAGGGCTCAAGCACTCCTTTCTCGCGAATCGATTCCGTAAGCTCGCGCAAATCTCCCAGCGCCTTCCGCGGCTGGTCGGGGTTCGGGCGGATCTGATCTACACGAATCATCCGCCCAACCGCTGCGCCGCTGTAACTCGTCAGCGATTCGACGTAGTGCGCGTCATGCCGCATCTTCAGCGTGACGGGTAACCCGATCCTCTTCGACACGTTGGATAACCTCCCCTGCGAGTTTCTTGTACTCGATCGCGCCGGGTGACTTCGGCGCAAAGGTCAGAATTGTTTCCTTATAGGCCGGGCTCTCTTCCAGCCGCACGTTCTTCGTGATTTTCGTCTTGAACAGCACTTCGCCGAACACCGTTCGAATCTGCCCGTGCGTGTCCTTCGAAATATTCGTGCGCTTGTCAAAAAGTGTAATCACTACGCCCAAAACTTTTAGCCCGGGGTTGGGACGGGCACGGATGCGCTCATAGGTCTCGAGCAGATCGTCCGTTCCTTCGATCGCGAAATACGCCGCTTGAATGGGAACCAGCAAATGTGTCGAGGCGACCAGCGCATTCACCGTCAAGATCCCGAGCGACGGAGGCGTATCCAGGACGATATAGTCGAAATCCTTCAGGATTGGCCCGAGCGCGTCTTTTAGTTTGAAAGGCGCATCGAATTGTCCCGCAAGCACTTGCTCCAGTTTTGCCAGCGCCAGCCGCCCGGGCCCCAGAAAAAGCAGCGCATCTTTCGTGGGCTTGATCACCGCGCTCATGGTCACGCGGCTGTCGCTGAGCACGTCGAACATCGAAGTGGAAATCTCACCCGAATCGTAAAAAGCGATTGTGGAATTTGCTTGTGGATCGAGATCGATCAGCAGCGTGCGTTTGCCGCGCGCGGCAAGTGCCGCGGACAAATTGATGGCCGTCGTAGTTTTTCCGACGCCCCCTTTTTGATTCGCAACCGTGATGATGGCAGTCATCTTGTTTCTGCCTCCGCTCGCGCGCTCCGCGCGAACTCCAAGGGCGCACTCAAATTCCCGCCGCTACCTTCCAGCAACTGGGTTCCTATATATGGGTGCCGCCTTCAGAAAACCCCCAAGGCCTAGGCTAACTGTACGTTTCCAGTGGATTAAATGGCAAGGAAAAAGTGGAAGAAAAACCAATCTGACCGTGGAAAACTGCCAGATTCAATTTGGGACAGCCCCTGCGGAATCCCCGCCACGCGTTAGAAATCGAGTCCCCAAAAATCGGCTGTAGGCTCTTGCAACTCCAATCCGAGCTCCCATCCCGTGCGGCCCTCGTGTCCCCGCCACACCAGAACGGCCGCGCACGAGATTTGATTGATAAGGTTGATCAGCCGCAATCTCTGGCCAACGGTGAAGCCTTGCGGGATCACAGCCAGGCAGCCTTTGGGGGCAATATCCACGGTGTACCCTTCGGCACGCAGGCTTCGGCCCGCATCGTCCCATTCCACTGCCACGGCCACACGCGAATTCAGCCGCCCACAGCTGCGGATATGGCGCATCCGAGCTTCAAGAGTTGTGTCATTCAAAAGCGCCACAATGGTCTCCTTGGCACCCGGATTGAGGGGAACCTCCCCATCCGGTGCTAACGTCCATTTCGTTGAAACTGGCAGTTTCGTAGCTAAAGCGCCGGAATTCAACAACATCTGCAGACTACGAAGGTTCGCCGGGAGGGTCAATGGAACTTGGTTCCCAGTACGGTGAAGGAGTAAACCCTTGCTTCCGCGTCCCGCGGAGAGGGACCAACCCTGGCAAATTCTTGGTGTAAGCTGCGCTGCGCCGCCGCCGGAAGTACTTCAAAAAGCCTTGTTTTTTTAACTAGATCGTGACACCATTCGCTTGTTAAGCCGCAAATGTCCCCCCAGGGCGCCTATATGCAAAGAACCAGATATCCTGAACGCCGGCGCACGATGCGCCTCTCCCTTCAAATCCCATTGACCGTGCGGTGCCGTTTGCACGAAGGCGAAACCATCGACCTCCAGGCGTCCACCTACGTGGTCGGCGCCAACGGCGCGCTTTTGCTGATGGACACACCGCTGATTCCCGGACAGACGGTTAAGGTCTTCAACGAACACACGGCCAAGTCCATCGATTGCGTGGTAACTTCTCTGCGCGAAAAGAGGGAGCGGCGATTCGTGGGAATTGCGTTTGTCAATCCCGACGTGGATTTCTGGCACATCGTATTTCCCAAGTCCGGCACGCGGCAGGCGATTCGCTCCTCGCAGACCGGCTCGCTGATGCCCCCTGGCATCCGCTCGGACAGCGCACAACAATTTTAGTCGGAATCTCTGTTCAGTCGGAAATCTTCCCGCGGGAATGCCTTGAGCTTCAACTGCTCGTTGGCGCGTAGATTTGATACAGCATCAGATAGACAATCACGCCCGTCACGCAAACATAAAACCACAACGGCAGCGTCCATCGCGCAATGGCGCGGTGTTTGTCGAACTTTTCCAGCCAGGCGCGGCGCAGTGTAATCAGAATCAGCGGCACAATTACGATCGCCAGCACTGTGTGCGATAGTAGCAGCGCAAAATAAACCGGCCGGATCCAGCCTTGCCCCTGGAAAACAACGTGCCCCACGCGAATGTGATAAACCACATAAGAAACCAGAAAAACCGTTGAAACCGCAAACGCCGAGACCATGAACCGCTTGTGCACCTCCCGCTTCCCGGCCCGAATCGCCACGTAGCCTCCCGCAAGAAGGACTCCGCTGATTCCGTTCAGAGATGCGTTGAGAGCAGCATGCGAAAACATGGTGCGAGTGTAAATCCTTCCTGGAGCTGGATCAGCCCGGTCAGCGCGGGATCTTATCGTAGACCATCAAGCCAAGCAGCAGCGGGATGTGAATAACCGTCGCGTGCATAAGCCATTTGGCGCGCGTGTTCGTCTTGTTGCGTGCGGCCCACAAGCACACCTGTACCAGCGCCGTGCTGGAAACCAACGCTCCGAAGAAATACAAAATGCCCGCCAACCCCATCAACGCAGGAAGCAAACTCACGCCGACGAGCGCGGCCGCATACAAAATGATCTGCCGGAACGTGCGCTTGCCTTCGCGGTCCACTACCGGCAGCATTAGGATCCCTGCGCGCGCATAATCCTCGCGGTACATCCACGAGATGGCGTGAAAATGGGGAAACTGCCACAGAAAGAGAATCGCGAAGAGCAGCCAGGCCCCGCGGTCAAGCGAACCGGTCGCTGCAACCCAGCCAATCATCGGCGGAATCGCTCCCGGAAACGCGCCCACAAACGTTGCCCAGACGGTGCGCTTCTTCAACGGTGTATAAGCCAACAGATAGCTCAGGCACGTTGCCACGCCGAGTCCCGCCGCCAGCGACCCCGCAACCAAATACAGATCGACAGCACCCGCAATCGAAAGCACAACGCCAAAGAGCAGCGCCTCCCGTGGCTGCAGAACGCCACTCGGCAGTGGCCGCGACGCCGTACGGCGCATGTAACGGTCGGACTCGCGCTCAATATAGTGATTCAGCGCCGCCGTCCCTGCGGCAATGAGCATAGTCCCGAACACCGCGTGAATCATGTGCAGCCAGCCAACGGGGCCGCGCACACCCATGTAATACCCCGCCGCCGTGGTCATCAGCACCAGAAAAGAAACGTCCGGCTTAGTCAGCGCAACGTAGCCGTTCGCGCGCGCTGAAAGCGTCAGTTCGGTGGTCCGCGCCGTGCTCATCCGGTGGTCACCTGGCGTGCGGCCGCGTCGGCTACTTCCCTTCCTCGCGGAACCAGCCGGTAACACATCAGCACGATCAGAATGGAGAACGCGAAGAGAATCGCTCCAACCACCGTATGAATCACCGTTAGACTTACCATCACAGGCATCGGTTGAGGCGCGTCTGCCGTGCTCAGCCGGGACCAATAGGCCCCAAACCCCAGCAGAAATTGTGTCCCGAAAATGGCGTGCAGCATCACACGCGCCTTCGAAAGCTCTCCCGACTCTCCAAACCGTTTGCGAAGCACGATTGCCGTCCAAATGACCACGCCAAGCACCAGCAGCGCCCCTGCCATGTGCGGCCAGATCGGGATTTCCTTGTGCCGGAAGCCCGCACCAAGTATCACTTGCAGATAAATGGTCGCCGCATTGAGGATCGCCACGGAGTGAATCGAAGGGCTCCCGCTATCTTCCAGTTGCGGCCGCTCCGAAACCCACCATTTGCTCGTAAAGACCGCAATGCCGAGCACCGCCGCAAAAACGATTTGCGCGAAGCACGCATGCAGAACCGGAAGCCAGTAATGCAACAGCCGGATCACCACCTGCCCTCCGAGAACCGCCTGCACCACCACCCCGCCCACAGCTATCGCGCTAAACCATCGCAGCCACGAGCGCTTCTCTTTCGTCCAAACCACGATTGCCAAAATGAGCGTGAATACTCCCAACGCTCCCGCAATCATCCGGTGCGAATGTTCGTAAAGGACTCCTCCCACCATCGGAGGCATCACCGGCCCCGGCCACGTCGGCACAGAAAGCGCCGCGTCTCTGGAGGTTACCAGCGCGCCAGCCACGAAAAGGAGAACCGTCCAGCACACGACGAAAACCGCGAATCGGTGCACACCCGGATTGTAGGTCGAGGTCATCGCCGCGCTTCCAAACCGCGAATTATACATTTATCGCGCGGTGCTGGAAAGCCGCACGGGCGATTCCTCAGCAGAGATTCCTGACGCTCGCAGCACCAGGTCTTTCAGCGCAGCAATGAACAGCGGCGAATCTCCCACGGCAGGCATCATGCGAAATCTTTCCACGCCAACTTTCTCTGCTTCCTCGCGCGCCTCAATGTTGATTTCGTGCAGCGTCTCGATGTGCTCGGTGACGAACGAAATGGGAACAACGAGCATTTCCTTCACGCCTTCGTGGCCCAGCCGCTCAATCGTCTCCGTAAGCGGCGGCTGCAGCCACTTCGCAGGTCCAACCCTGCTTTGATAGCACAGAATATGAATCTTCGGCCAGCCCGCATGCTGTTTCGCGCCAGCCTCGCAAACCAGCCGCACCGTTTCTTCAATTTGCGTCGGGTAAGGATCGCCTTTTTCCACCAGGCTCATCGGCAAACCGTGCGCGCTGAAAACGAGATGAATCCGCGAACTATCTGGAAATTGCCGCAAAACGGAACCGATGCGTTGAACAAGCGCCTGGATATACAAAGGATGATCGTAGAAATGATCAATTGTTTGTTGCGATGGGTTCCCACTCACCAGGCCCCATTTCATCCGGTCGACAATCCGTCTCCATTCTTTAAGACTGCTCAGAGTAGTGGCGTAAGAATAGTGCGGATATAGCGGCAACAAAACAATCTCGTCCAGTGGGCCGGCCGCTCTCAAAGATTCAACTGCTTCCAATGTCGTGGGATGCCAGTAGCGCATCGCTATGACCGCTACTGGATCAATGTAAGGTGAAACCGCTTCCACCAGCCGCGCTCGCTGCCGTTCGGTCAGCGTGGCAATCGGCGATCGTCGCCCGATCTCGGCATATTTGGCCGCAACCGGACTCGAGCGCCGCGACGATATCAGTTTTGCGATTGGCCGGCGCAAAAGCCCCAGCGGCCCCAGCGGAATGATGTCCGGATCGAGAAACAGATTCAACAGAAACGGCTCCACGGCTTCCAGCGAATCCGGCCCGCCCAACTGAAATAGTACGATTCCGACTTTCTTCTTCCCTTCCAAGCTATTTTCCTCGGTTCAGCGAATCCTTTAATCGCTCAATCTCATCGCGCAAGGTCGCCATGCGCCGCGCGATCGTGACGTAGTACACAAAGAAAATGGCCCACCCCGCAAGATATGCCGCTAACACGCTATCCAGATTTTTCATCGTACCTCCGCTTCTCTTCGCAACTCTTCTACGCCCGCCCGCATGGCCTCCAGCTTGTACCTCGCATCTATGAGCAAAACCAGCAGCCCGGTAAACGCAGCCCACACGAGCAGGTAGGAAACGCGCATCCGCGGATCGAGTCCGGAACCTGGGCCACCCAAGATCACCGGCTGCGGATGCTGCGTTCGCCACCAGCGAATCGAGAAATAAACCAAAGGAACATCCAGAAAAGCAAAAATACCGAAGAGCGCGCTAAAGAGCGCCCGTTTGTCCGGATCCTCCAGCATGGATCGTAGAAGCAGGTACGCCATATACAGCAGCCATAGGACGAAGGTGAGCGTCAACCGTGCGTCCCAGGTCCACCAGATTCCCCACACCGGGTGCGCCCATATCGGGCCGCTGATCAACACCACGGAAATAAATGCCAGTCCTACCTCCGCCGCGGACACCCCTAGCCAGTCCCACTTTGCCTCGCGCGTAAACACGTAACGGAGATTCGCGTAAAAACATACTCCCAGCGCGACAAAAGAACTGAACGCACTGGGCAAATGCAGGTAGAAGATCTTCTGGATGACCCCCATGGTTTTCTCGATGGGTGCATAGTGGAATGCGAGATACGCCGTGACGACAATCATCACGAACAAAATCGCTGCGCCAAAAACCGTTTTCACCACCGGGAGCCTCCCTTGAGCGGCATACTTTCCTGGCTAAACGATCTCATCCCCTTCATTCCTCAAGCAGGTATTCCCCAAAGAGCCACAGCGCCGTTAAGAACACGGCATCGAAAGCGATCAGGATTCCAAGAGCCCCGAGCGGCAGCGCCGGATCGGCCTCAAGTAGCGCTGCAGTTGCCTCCGCGCTCGCAATCAAAACAGGGGTGAGCAGCGGGAGAAGCAACAGCGGCAACATCAATTCCCGCATGCGTGCCTGCGCTGAGATCGCCGAAAACGCTGTGCCAGGAATCGCAATACCAAGACTGCCCAAAAAGAATACCAGCACGAGCTGCGGAAACACCGAGAGGATGTGGACATTAAAGAAGGCCGCGAAGAAAGGCAGCATCAGCAGTTCGGTCAACAGAAGGAAAAGAGTATTCGCCGCTAGTTTTGCGAAAAAGATCGCAAAGGGATCACTGACAGAGAGGCGCAGCGCGCTCAGCGTATCGTTATTCTGTTCTCGCAAGAAGGAAGGCTGCAGCATCAAGGAAGCGGCAAAAAGAAACGCAACCCAGAGCAGCCCCGGGCCGAGACGCTGCGACTCACTGGTCGTCGGATGCAACGTGATGCTGAAGAGCGCAATGACGATGAAAATGAAGACCACAGTCGTAGGAAGCAGTTCGCGCGAACGAAACTCCGTGCGAATTTCTTTCCCCAGCAGCGCCCCGGTGTTGGAGAGCAGGCTCACTCATGCACCTGCAAACGTCAGGATGGAGTTAAGGCTGGCGCCTGTCTGCGTGTCGGCCACCACGGATCCTGCTTCCAGCCGAATCGCTCGCGCGCCCAGCGCAGACATCTCCGATTCGCCGTGCAGGCTCATCACAATCGTGCGCCCCGCATCTCGCATAGTGCGGAGCGTTCCCGCGAGCCACGACACGCCCTGCGGGTCGAGTCCCGTCGCCGGCTCGTCCAGCAGCAAAACTGCGGGCTCGTTCAGCAGCGCGCGCGCAATGGCCATGCGCTGCCGCATCCCCCGCGAAAACGTGCGCACCAGTGACGTCCGCCGCTCGGCAAGGCCAACTTCCTCGAGCAGTTGCGCAGCGCGCTTGTCAGGCTCGGCGATTCCCAGCAATCGCGCAAAAAGCACGAGATTTTCTTCCGCAGTCAGCTCGTCGTAAACCATCGTCGCATGCGCCACGAACCCGGTCTGTGGTCCCGTCACCATCTCGTTTTTCTTGTTGTCCAAAAATGTGAAGCTACCCGAAGAAGGACGCACCAGCCGCGCCGCAATCCGCAACAGCGTGGTCTTTCCCGATCCGTTGCGCCCCGCCAGCACAACGCACTCCCCCGCTGCAATTTCCACCGAAACCCGGCGCAGCGCATAAAGGCCGCCATATCTTTTGTCAATATTTTCGAAGCGAATCCCCGCGGGAGAAGCGGCCGGCATCACCGGAAGGCCTCTGAGGGAAATGGGTCCAGCTGCGCGCTCAACGCTCAGCCTCGCACAAGGTCGCGCAGCACTTTTTCGGCCCGCGCGCGTTCCTGTGCATACTCTTGTTCGGAGATAGTGCCTGCCTGGTGCCGCAATTCCAGCCGGAAGAGACGCTCTTTCAATGCATCCAGGCTCGTTCCGATCGCGGCATCGACATCCGCAAGACTAGATGTCCCATTGGTTGGAACGGCAGGCACAGCCGCCGCTACTTTGGGAGCCATCACAGCTTTGACCTTCTGCGGCTTTGGCGCGGCTTCGCTTTCCTCAGGTGAAGCCGCTCCTGCATAAGCCACAACCGGTCTGCGCCATAGCAGCGTCGCAAGCAACCCAAAAAGGCACACAAATCCGATGATCAACGGCCATTTCAAGCTATCCAGCCGGCCGGGAACCTGCTGAATGCTGACTCCCCCGCCCTCGCCACCACCTTGTTGTGCGTCACGATCCTGCTGACCTTGATCCGCCGTACCGCCTGCATCCGGCGGAGGCGCCGTTCCGGAAACATTTATGGCGACCAGAGTGCCTGCTGGCACATCGTCTCGCCCGTAGACGCTCATTCCCTGCTCTTGCCCGCCCGCAGCCAGCCCATCTCCATTGACCTGCACCGTTGGGGGTGCAACAACAATTAGCCGCCCACCGGGATAAATGGTGGAAATCTTTACCGACGCCGCGTTTTCCGGATAAGGCAACTCATAAGAATACCGAACGATGCTCTGTCCCGGCCGGAACGCATAAGCAATCGAATAGCGATTGTTCTTCTTGTCGATCGGAGATTGCACCACGGGCATGCCCGTCGGCCCGGATGCCGCCACTTGCTGTAGTTGGCTCTTCTCCGGCAGCGCAAAATCGAAGTTTCCCTCCGTCCGGAAGTACGCCTTCGGCGGCTCGGACTTGTTTTCGATCTGATATTCTTCGCCGACAATCAGCTTCGACCCGTTCGGCTGAAACACCACAACGTGCGAAGGAACGTTGATGGTCTTGGCATCAGAGGAAGGCTCGTAAATGCTCACTACCACCGTGCTGCTTCCGGGCGGCACCGGCTGGTGAAAATTAATCCCGTGGTATACGGCGCGAACGAGCATCGGCTGCGCCCCGAGCCCCGGATTGTCAAACGTGAATTCCCCTTGCGCGTCGCTCCTGGAATTAGCAACGGGCTGCATCCCACCTTGCAATTGGATCAGAATGACTTCAACCCCTGCCGCTGGTTTCCCAGTCGTGCCGTTCTTTACCGTGCCGCGCACCGTGCCCGCTTCGGCGGCCAAGAAAGGAGCAAAAATCAGCGCCGCGACTGCGGCCCATCGAATCGTCGCACCCTTCATTGGCCGCTCCGGTCGGCCGAAGCCGGGCGCGTACCCCGTGGCCGCCGCACCTGTGATTCTGTCACCTGATCGATTTCCGCGAGCACCATCGCTGCTTCATTTTCCAGAGCGGTCTTCATCGCTTCAAAATCACCCTCGGCATATTTTCCCGAACGATACTCGAACCGCAGGTCTCGCAGATTGTCGTAAATTGTGTCGCGCCGCTCCAAGAGCTGATCCAGCCTCGTCCGGTGCGGTGCCAGATCCGATGCATCCGGCTGAATATAAAAAAGGAACAGCATCGTCGCCACCGCTAGCGCGACGCATGCGCCGACTACGGCCCAATCCATAGTCCCAATCGCCACCATTCCGAACAAAAAGAAGTGCGCCACCGTCTAGTCCTCAGTCTCGCGCGCCGCTTGCGCTCGCGCACGTTCCAGTTGTTCCGCGGAAACTCGCGGCGCGTTTCCTGCCGCTGCGATCGCCGGGACACGCGGCTTCCGCCACCGCGAAATTACGAAAACCACCAGTATCGTGCCCAGCCCCAGATAAATACTCGGCAGCGACCACGCCACCAGGCTAAACCCGGATTTGGGCGGCTCCGCATACACTTTCGTCCCGAATTCCTGCACGAACATCTGCGTGATGACATCTTCCGAATCGCCGCGCGCGACGGAACTCTCCAACTCCTTCAGCATGGCCGTTGACGTGGTGCACCCCACGTGGTTGCATTGCGTCAGCACCTGGCTGCATCCGCACATGCACATGAACTTCCCGCCGATTTGCTTGGCACGCTCCGACGGTTGTTGCGCGCCCACTGGAGTAATCACCAGTGGAGCCACCGCCATCGCCGCAAAAATCCCAATCGCAAATAGACGCCGCGCTCTAATCATGGCCTTCTCGCATCGTCACTGACGGCGACGCCGTCAGTCCGTGTCCCAACGCCTGCGCTACCGGCTGTTGCGCGCCCGCCAGCACCAGCACCGCCCGCCGATTCGGCAGCAGCGCAACCAGCGTCCCAAACACCACCACCACACCGCCAAACCAAATCCATTTCACCAGCGGATTCAAATATGCATGGATCACCGGCAGTTGTGTACCCTGACTTTGCCCCGCGTAAACCACGTACAAATCCTCTTTCAGCGTCGAGTAGATCGCCACCATCGTTCCATTTTCCACCGTAGTCGCAAACCGCCGCTTCTCCGGATACAGCATCATCTCTTGTTTGTTGTCCTTCATCACCTCGACGATCATTCGTTCCGCCGTATAGTTTTTCTCAGGTCTGGTATCCACGGTCTGTAGTAGCAGGGTATACGGACCGATCTGCATCGTGGAGCCGAGCCTCATCTCTTTCTGGATGTCGCGATTGAATGCCGCTCCTGACAGTCCGATGAAGATCAGCACCATCCCCATGTGCACGATGTAACCGCCGTACCGCCGCGTGTTCCTCATCGTCAAATCGATCGCCGACACAGCCAAAGTTGCCCCAGACCGCGCCGCAATCACTTTGGCGCCACGGAAGAATTCCATCGAAATTGTCGACGCCACAAATACGCACAAGATTAGGCACACCAGCGAATAGAACTGGCGGAATCCCAGCGCAAAGGCAACTACTCCTCCAGCCAGTCCAATCGCCAACGGCCACCCAAAGTTGCGCTTCAAACTCTCCGTCGAAGTCTTCCGCCACGCCAGCAGCGGGCCAACCCCAGTAAGAAACAACAGCAGCAGCCCGAGCGGAATGTTCACCTTATTAAAGAACGGCGCTCCCACGCTGATCCGGTCCCCCGTGAACCATTCCGAAAACACCGGAAACAGCGTCCCCGAAAGAACCGCAACGCACGCCACCAACAAAACCAGATTGTTGAAGAGAAAGCTAGACTCGCGAGAAACGATTGCGTCCAGCTGATTCTCGCTCTTCAGATAATCACGATTCTTCACGTACGCGCCGAAACACACCAACAGGATGATGCCTATGAATCCCACAAACCAGTTTCCGATACTCGATTGCGCGAACGCATGCACCGAACTCACCACGCCGCTGCGCGTCAGGAGCGTTCCAAGAATACACAGCAGGAACGTGCAGAACACCAGCCACACATTCCACACCTTCATCATCCCGCGCTTTTCCTGCATCATCACCGAGTGCAGGAACGCCGTCCCCGTCAGCCACGGCAGCAAAGACGCGTTCTCCACCGGGTCCCATCCCCAGTAGCCACCCCAGCCAAGCACCGCATAAGCCCAGTGCGCGCCCAGCAAAATCCCCATCGTCTGGAAAGTCCACGCAATCATCGTCCACTTACGCGTCAGGTGAATCCACTTCTCCCCCGGATACCGCGCCAGCAGCGCCCCCAGCGCAAACGCAAACGGAATCGTGAATCCCGTATAACCCGAGTACAAATTCGGCGGGTGAATCACCATCTCCGGATATTGCAAAAGCGGCGTAAGCCCGTTCCCGTCCCCGCGCGCCACCAGATCCATCGCCCCGCTTGCTCCCGGCACCGCAAGCGCCTTGAACGGGCTAGCCACAAAATTGTTCAGCGTGAGAAAGAAAATCTGCACCCCGGCCATGACCACGCCAACGTACGGCATCAATTCGCCATTCTTGTTCCGGTAAGTGATCAGCACGGACAAAACATAAACCGCCAGCAGAAAGCTCCAGAAAAGCAGCGATCCTTCCTGCCCCGACCACAGCGCCGCAATTTTGTAAAAAGTGGCCAGGTCGCGGTTGCTGTGCGCCACCACGTAGGCGTTCGAAAAATTGTCGCTGAAAAACAGGTATTCGAGGCTGAACGTTCCGAGGAAAATCAAAGCGCAGGTGGCAATTCCCGCCTGCCTTGTACTCTTCACCAGCAGCGGATGCCGCGTCAGAATCGCCGCGATTCCCCCCACAAACGCATACACTGCGCACACAAACGCTAGAATGAGTGCAAAGGAACCGAATACATCCACGGAAACCCCGCCTCTCCCCCGGCGAAACCGGGTGCGCTACGTTCCGCTTCGCTGGGTCGAGCTGGCTGCGGCGCCACCGCTTCCCCCGGGTGCCGCCTCATACTTGGACGCACATTTTGCCTGCACATGCTCCGCCACAAATCGCCCGTCGCTGCTGGGGCTTCCTTCCACCAGCGCCTGCGCCTTGTCCACAAACGTATCGGGCAGTGGATCGCTGCCAATATAAGTAATCGGCAGGGTCTTCCCCTCCCCTTCGAGCACGAAATCAACGCGCCCGGTATACCGGCGAATGCTGTTGGGGACCACCGTCCCGCCCACGCGCATGCGCTGCTTCAGCGCGCGTCCCTGCAGCGTCTGCAACTCCGCAATCGTGTGGTAATACGTCTTGCTCTCGCCGTACCCCAGCCACGCCAAAAACCCCATGGACACCACGATTACGCCAATCCCAATCCCGAATTTCGCTTGCTTCTTCACGCTAGTGCTCCTACTGGGCTTGCACGCACTCGATGCGCTCGATTCTATCACAGCTAAAAGTGCATTCCGACGCAGTCAAGGCCTGTTTTGGGCCAATGCTTTCGGACACCTGCGGCCTGTTCTTCCGGTCAGTCCACTCGAATCGCCAGCGCCTCTCGTAACTTCCTGACCGCTTCCCCTGCATTCGGTCTGTCGAGCGCAAATGGTTTCCCTCCATCCAGAACCAAAGGACATCCCAATTCCATCGCCGCGATTTTCTGTGCAACCCCTTCTAGCGCCATCGAAATTAGTGCCGCCCGTTTCGGCTTCAGCGATCGCCGTATCCGCGTGCCCATCGCCGGTAACCGTTGTTCCAGCAGTGACAAACGCCTCGCTCCGTCTTGCAATTCCGCTTCAAACACGCATTCCAGCACCGGCGTCAGAAAAAATCCCGCTCTCTGAAACTCTGCCTGCACGATTTCCGCGCTCTTACCGGCTGCAGAGATGCCGGCCACCTCCAGCACTCTTCCCGCCTCGCCGCTGAAGTTGCAGCTGGGAGAATACAGAAACTCTCGCTCCTCCGACTGTGACGCAGCGCACAAAAGCAGTGTGTGAATGTGTACCGGCCGATAGCGAGTACTCCATTCCAGACGCTTCAGTCTCTCTGCAATATGCCCGGGCGTAGAAATTTGCCCGCATCCGTCACACGGCATTTCTATGGAACTGGTCATGTGTGATTCTGAATGTAGTGCAGAGAGGAAAAGAGTGCAAACGAATCGCCCCGAAGCCCTTGTAGTGGCCGGTCTTCAGACCGGTGTTTTTCTCTTTGGCCTTTGTCTAAATCTAAAATCTATGATTTACGAAGAAACCGGCGTATCCGAAGGCAGCTTCGCTCGCAGACACCACTTCAATTCCTGGCTCATCTCCGAGACTTCCATCCCCGGCATCACGATAAACTTGCAGCTCAACATCTCGTGTGGCTCATCCTCATCCGGCAACTGGCACGTCACCCGGCAATACTGGCAATCCTGATTCCAGCAGAACCGCCCATACGGAATCGTCTCTGGACTGATGAACTGAAAGCACCGCAAAAGCGAATTGCGCTCCGGCACCTGAAACTTCCTCCCGAAGACGGTAATCTCCACCAGCTTTTCATACGGACGAAAGGGTTCCGACATGATGAGTCCTGTTCCCCGTGACCCGGCCCCCGCGCTTCCGCAGGATTTCCCCCGAACCAGACCACCCGGCCAACTCCCAAAGATAAGTGCCTCATCAGAGTAGCCCGCACCCCTGCCCCTCACAACGCCCCACCTCGCCCGCGTTCCCAATCTGCTACGGGGTCTCAACGCCTCTCCTTGTCAGTCGAATTCCCTTTCCGTCGTGCCGCCCACCGTGAATTGCGCTAGTGATACCCTCTTATCGCATGTCACCCTCAAGAAAAAAGAAAACGCTCAATCGCCCACCTGCCGATCCAAAGACTCCACACGTCCGTGGATTGAATCTAGATCCGCAAACGCGTTGCTTGCACTACCATTCAGCGGCGGACATTATCGCTATCAAAATGAAGTGCTGCGGCACGTACTACGCCTGCAAGGACTGTCACATCGCACTCGCCGGTCATCCCATCGAGGTATGGCCACCTAGGGAATTCAACCAGCAAGCCATTCTGTGCGGAGCCTGCCGTGCAAAGCTTACGATTCGCGAATACCTGCAATGCAAATCTCGCTGCCCCATCTGTTCTGCAGTGTTCAATCCCGGATGCCGCAACCACCACCATTTCTATTTTGCAGAGGACCTGCAATAGCCAGCCATATTCCGGCGGGTGGCCCGGGCGTGACTCTTCCCGCGCGCTCCGAGCGGCTCGGGTGGGAACTTGCCGATCAATTCCCCAAATCGAAGAACTGGCCCATCTTGCGGAACTTCTCGTACCGGGCATCGAGCAGGTTCCGCACCGGCTGATTCGTCAGAGCCACCAGCTGCCGGTCCAGCACTTCCTCCAGGAACCGCGCCGCCGCTTCGTGATCCATATGCGCGCCTCCTTCCGGCTCCGGAACGATTTCGTCGACGATGCCCAGCTCTTTCAAATCTTTGGCCGTAATTTTCATCGCCGCCGCCGCGGTCTCCGCTTTCGTCGAGTCACGCCAAATGATCGAGGCGCACCCTTCCGGCGAAATCACGGAATAAAAACTGTTCTCCAGAATGTTGACGCGATCGCCGACGGCAATCGCCAGCGCGCCGCCCGACCCGCCTTCTCCCGTGACCGTGACGATCACCGGCACCGGCAACCGCGCCATCTCCCGCAGATTCCGCGCGATCGCCTCGCCCTGCCCGCGCTCTTCCGCGTCGATTCCCGGATATGCCCCCGGAGTATCGATGAACGTAAGAATCGGCCGCCCGAATTTTGCCGCGAGTTGCATCACGCGCAACGCCTTCCGGTATCCCTCGGGCTTTGGCTGCCCGAAATTTCGCACCAGCCGTTGCTTCGTGTCGCGCCCTTTTTGGTGGCCAATCACCGCCACCGGCCGCCCATGAAATTTTCCGAGCCCGGTGATGATGGCCTTGTCGTCGGCGTAGCCGCGGTCGCCGTGCAGCTCCATAAAATCCGTAAAAAGGAGCCCTACAAAATCCAGCAAATACGGCCGCTGCTGGTGACGCGCGATTTGCGCGCGCTGCCACGGCCCCAGATGCGTGTAAAACTCGCGCCGCAGCTCCGAAACTTGGCGTCGCAAACGTTCCAGTTCCGCGTCGGCATCTTCATCGCCGGCAAGATGCCGCAACTCTTCGACGTCTTTCTCCAAGCGCTCGATCTCCTTCTGGCGGTCAAGCGGCGGCGCGGCGGTTTTGTTTTTTCCTTTAGCGCTCACGGCGTCACCGCCGCGGCGCTCTGGCCGCCGCAGATCTGCCGCACCGTTTCGGCCAATTCAGCCGTAACCGCAACGCGCTGCTGCGCTGGCAGAATCGCCACCGAGCCATCCGAGGCGCACATTTCGAACACCACCTGGCACGGCCCAGGAGTGGCCGCAAACAGATCCTCCAAACGGTCCAAAGTATCTTCGCTAAGAGAAGGCATGTCCAGCCGCACGCGGAATTCCCTGCTCGCGCCGTTCTCTTTGATTTCGTCCAGGCGGCGCGCTTCCTGAAGGGAGAGCCGGGTGCCTGCCTCCTCGATCTGCACGCGGACTTTCATAAGGAGTGGATTGCCAGGCTTCAGCACTTGCTCGAGCCGCGCGAAACTTTCCGGAAATGCCAGTAGCTCTTGCACACCGGTCATGTCCTGGATGGTGAAGATGGCCCAGCGCGCGCCCTTCTTTGAACGCATCGGGCGGGTTCCGACAATTAGCGCGGCCACGGTGATTTCTTTTCCGTTGCGCTGCTCTTCCACGAGGTCGAGCGAAATTGTCTTTAATTCCTGAAGCCGCGAAGCGTATTTTGCGAGCGGATGGCCTGAAACGTAATAGCCGAGCATGGCGTATTCGCTGGCGAGGCGTTCCTCTTCGCTCCAGGGAGCGGCTTCGCGCAATTCGAATGGCGCCAGCGCAGGCGCGGCTGCGGTACCGAATAGACCGTGCTGCCCGCTTTCGCGCGTGCGCGAAGCACGCTGCAGCGCGGCGATAGCATCATCGACGGATGCCAGCATCGATTCACGCGCGCCCAGCGAATCCACCGCGCCGGATTTGATCAGGCTTTCGAACACGCGCTTATTCAGAAAACGCGACTCGATGCGCTCGCAGAAATCATAGAGAGACTCGAATTCTCCCTGGCTCAGCCGCGAATCGCGGATCGCCCGAGCGGTGTTCTCGCCGACATTCTTGATGGCCGCCAGGCCGAAGCGGATGGATTCCCCTACCGGGGTGAAGTACAGATCACTCTCGTTTACGTCCGGAGGCAAAATCGAAATGCTCATGCCGCGCGCTTCGTTGAGGTATTTCACGACTTTGTCGGTGTTGCCGGCCTCGGAAGTCAGCAGCGCGGCCACAAATTCCACCGGATAGTGTGTTTTCAAAAATGCCGTTTGATAGGCAAGCAGGCCATAAGCACAGGAGTGCGATTTATTGAAACCGTATCCCGCAAACTCTTCCATCAAGTTGAAAATGCGTTCGGCTTTTTTCTCCGGGATTTTATTGATGGCGCAGCCGGTCATGAATTTCGCACGCTGCGCGGCCATCTCTTCTTTTTTCTTCTTGCCCATGGCGCGGCGGAGGATGTCGGCTTCGCCGAGAGAAAAACTAGCAAGGCGATTGGCAATCTGCATCACCTGCTCTTGATAGAGAATGACGCCGTAGGTTTCTTCCAGAATGTCCTTGAGCTGAGGGAGCTCGTAGCTGACTTTTGTTTTGCCCTGTTTGCGGTTGATGAAATCATCGATCATGCCGCCCTGGATGGGGCCGGGGCGGTAAAGTGCGTTGAGGGCGGTGAGGTCTTCGATGCGCGAAGGCTGGTAGCGGCGAAGGATGTCGCGCATGCCATGCGATTCGAACTGGAAGATGGCGGTCGTTTCACCGCGCGCAAAAAGCTTGTAGGCTTCCGCGTCATCCAGCGCCAGGTTATCGATGTCCAGCTTGATGCCGCGATTCTGTTCGACCATCAGGACGGTGTCGTGCAGCACCGTAAGGGTAGTCAAGCCAAGAAAGTCCATTTTCAGAAGGCCGATGCGCTCCAGCGCATTCATGTCGTACTGCGTGGTGATTTCATCGCGATTCGTCTTGTATACAGGGATGAGGTCGGTAAGCGGCCGCGGCGAAATGACCACGCCCGCGGCATGCGTTGAAGCGTGGCGCGATAACCCTTCCAAACGCAGCGCTACGGCCATCAAATCTTTCAGCCGCTCATCACTATTGATTGCTGACTTAAGCTGCGGCGCGTCTTCCAAGGCATCCTTCAGCTCGATTCCCAAGGTCGTAGGAATCAGTTTTGCCAGCCGGTCCACTTCCCCGTAAGGGATGTCCATGGCGCGCCCGACGTCTTTCACCGCCGCTTTCGCCGCCATCGTTCCGAAAGTAATAATCTGTGCCACATTTTCACGCCCATATTTCTGTGTGACGTATTCGATCAATTCCCCGCGACGGCGCATGCAGAAATCGATATCGATGTCCGGCATGGAAACGCGCTCGGGGTTCAGGAAGCGTTCAAACAGCAGGTTGTACTGCAGCGGATCGACGTCGGTAATGCGAAGCGCGTAGCTGACCAGGCTCCCAGCCGCCGAGCCGCGTCCCGGTCCCACGGGAACGCTTTGCGCGCGAGCGTAGTGAATGAAGTCCCACACAATCAGGAAGTAGCCTTCATAGCGCATCTTCTTGATCATTTCAATTTCAAAGGTGAGGCGCTTTTCGTATTCGGAGAGCGGATTCGCCAGCGCGCCCTGTTTGGCGAGCCGTTCCAGTTGCGGCACACGCGCGGCGAATCCCTCGCGGACCACGTTTTCGAAATAACTGGACGAGGTGTGCCCCTGAGGGACTTTGAATTCCGGGAACGGGTTGGGGATGCGTTCAATCTTTACGTTGCAACGCGCAGCGATGTCAACGGTCCGGCTCAAGGCCTCCGGCAGCTCGCCGAAAACCTGGGCCATCTCCGCGGCGGTTTTGAAATAAAACTGGTCGGTCTGGAACTTCATGCGATGCGCATCGCTCATGGTCTTGCCGGTCTGAATGCAGAGGAGCACTTCCTGGGCGTGGGCATCGTCGTGGTGTAGATAGTGGCAATCGTTGGTCGCCACTAGAGGAATGCCGCTTTCTTTCGAAAGCCGCACGAGATGAGGGTTGACGCGTTTTTCGATTTCCAGCCCTTGATCCTGGATCTCGAGAAAGAAATTTCCCTTTCCGAACACGTCCTGCAAGCGGTAAGCATTCTCGCGCGCCTGCTCGTACTTTTCGTCCACAACCGCTTCCGTCACCGGGCCGCGCAGGCACGCGGAAAGGGCGATCAGTCCCTTGCTATGTTTCGCCAGCAGGTCGTAGTCAATGCGCGGCTTGTAATAAAAACCTTCGAGGAAGCCAGCGGAGACTAGTTTGATGAGATTGTGGTAGCCCTCGAGGGATTCGCATAGAAGCACCAGATGATTGGTGCCACGCATGCCAGGCTCCGTGTCGCCGCGATCGGTTCCGTTTCCGCCGTTGGTCTTGTCACCGCGGTCGTGGCGGCTGCCCTTGGCGATGTAAACCTCACAACCGATGATGGGCTTGACGTCGCGCTTGCTGGCCTCGTAGAAGAAGTTCGCCGCCGCGAAAAGATTGCCGTGGTCGGTGATGGCCACGGCCGGCATTTTCTGGCGCGACGCCTCATCCAAAAGCTCGCTGGTTTCACAGGCTCCGTCGAGCAGACTGAAATCCGTATGAACGTGAAGGTGAACAAACTGCGGCTGGCCCATGGAACTCCATTTTAGAACTCTCGCAGGAGAATTGCATCACGCATTCTGACGTTTCCAACAGGCGGCGGTTTGCGGTCGAACGTGGCTATTACTTACGGCCGGTGCGCTTCTTGCCGGATGCGGCAGCCCTCGGGTGCGCAGCCGCATGCTTCCCAGCGGACTTGGCCGGCGCATGCTTTCCTGTTGCGGCGTGCTTTGCATCGGCCTTTGCCGCGGCATGCTTGTGCTTGGCGGCGTCGCCCATGGCTGCAGCGGCGTGAGCTTTGTCCGTGCCCTTTGCCGGCTTTTTTTCTTTCTCTTTCTTTTTGGGCTGCTCCTTGATGCCGGTGAGCTTGCGCAGTATTTTTTCCCGTTCTTCTTTTGTCTTTCCGCGCCCGGTGAGCTGCATGGCGAAAACCTGCTCGACAACTTGATCGAATTTCGGCCCGCGCGCCATGCCCAAGGCTTCCAGTTCGGCGGCCACAGCAGGAACGCCAAGACGGATGGGGCGCCACTTGTTCAAATACGCCCGGATCTTCGAGAGCGCCGCGGACTTGTTCGATTCCGCCAGCAAATAGGCCATCTTTTCAAGCGGGAGCTTTTCGAGGAACCGGTACGCATCGATAGGAGCGTTCATTTTGCGCCCGAGAAGCTCCTTCTGCGCCTCCAGGGTCTCTTCCTCAAATCCCAGGACGGCAGCGGCCTCGGCAGAACGGAACCCTGCCTTTGAGAGCAAGCCGGCCTGTTCCCTGTCCTTCAAGCGCCCAAGAATCGCCAGAAGCATGGGAATCGCAAGGCGCGGCCGAAACCCCGCAGTGAACAAGTCTTCGCGCGTTTTCATGAGGCGGTTGATGGCTTCGTAGTCCGGATGTTTCTTTGCCAGCACCGGATTGACGGCCTCGAGCAAATCATGCTCTTCCCAGGATTTGAGTGTGATGGCGGGCCTTTCCTCGCGCGCCACCGCGCGAAGCTCCGCGCCGGCATCCTCGGGAGCAATGGTGTTTTGCAGTTCGCGCTCGATGGCCAGATCGAACCATTCCTGCGTACGCTGCTCGACCTTGAACCCCATGCGCGCGGCAAAGCGCAACACGCGCAGCAAACGAACCGGCTGATTGGTAAAGCTGTGAATCGTTAGCGCCCGCACCTCGGCGCGCTCGATGTCCGAAAGTCCGTTGGTCGGATCGAGAAGCAATCCACGCGAAGCGGGATTCAAGGAAATAGCAATGGCGTTAAGCGAAAAATCCCGGCGGCGGAGATCCTCCATAATGGTGGACCAGCGAAGCTCGGGCCGCGTCCCCGGCCGCACGTAGTGATCGTCGCGAGCGGCGGAAATGCTGCCATCGCAATCGCCGGCAAAAAGCAACTCGACGTGGCGCAGTTTCTCATCGTCGAACAGAATTTTTGCGCCACCCTTTTCCAGTTCGTGCCCGATCTTCGAAGGATTGCCTTCCACGGTAAAGTCCAGATCGCGGAGTGACGCTCCTGTGACGAGGTCGCGGACCGTTCCGCCCGTCAGATAAACGTTGAATCCGAGTGCGGCGGCGAGTTCCTGTACGCGCATCATCGCGGCGCGTTGTTCCGGCGAAAGCCGGCTTTCCAACAAAAACATATAGTCTGGCATTGCTCTCCTTCAGCTTCAGGGTGTCCGCGCTGACCGCCGCGGAAGCACCCGCAATGGGTTCCCCTGGCCTGCCGCGCTATGCACGCGGGTGATGCGCTTTGTAAATCTGCTTTAGCCGTTCCTCAACCACATGGGTGTATATCTGCGTCGTTGAAATGTCCGCGTGGCCCAGCATGAGTTGCACCGACCGCAGATCCGCGCCACGCTCGAGCAAGTGCGTGGCAAAACTGTGTCGGAGCATGTGTGGCGTCAGTGCCGTTCGTAGCCCAGCCCGGCGTCCGTACGCGGAAAGGATTTTCCAGACGCCAACTCGGCTCAACTGACGTCCCCGGCGATTGACGAATAGCGTCGGATTTCCCACGCTCTTGCCGAGAAGCTTAGGTCTGGCATCGCGAAGATACTTATCCACCATGCCGAGCGCCTTCTTGCCCACCGGAACGATGCGTTCCTTGTCGCCCTTGCCGATGCAACGCACACAGCCAACCTTGGTATCCATATCCATAACGCGGAGCCCGGTGAGTTCGGACACCCGCAAACCGGTGGAGTACAGAACCTCCAGCATGGCGCGGTCCCGCAATCCAAGCGGTGTCTTCGAATCCGGCTGCGCCAGCAACCGCTCTACTTCTTCCAGCCGCAGATAGCCGGGCAAAGACCGCCGAATCTTAGGCGATTCCAGATTGATCGAGGGGTCGGCCGGAATCAATTCCTGGACTTGCGCGAATCGAAAGAAGTTGCGGAGCGTAACCAGGTGTCGTGCCACGCTCTTGCTCTCCAGTTTCTGACGATAGAGCCCCGCCAGGAAATCCACCAGATCGTCCCGGCTCACTGCTTCCAGACTGAGCTTGCGCTTCTTGGCGAATTCATCGAATTTCACCAGGTCGCGGTGGTAAGCCGAGACGGTATTCGACGAGAGGCCCTTCTCCACCCTCACGTGGGTCAAAAACGCCGAAATGGTTGGTGCGATTTCCATCAGGGCTCCGCGTATCCGTTTCCGCCGCCGGTGGTACGGCGCGTGGCGATGCCATAAACTTCCTCAATCTCGTGACACCGGAAAAGCCAGGCGAGAAGCAGATAAAGAACGGTGGCGCCGATAATAAGTCCGGCGAAAATCACTAACTGGACGCTGAGGCGGGAGTGAATCGTGAAGGCGGTGTAGTGGCCGCCAAACCAGCAAGCCACGCCCATAATTCCCGCGCAAAGAGAAATCTTGGAAAAGGACCGCAGGATCTCCATGGTACCCAGTGGTCCATATCGCAGCCTGAAAATGATAAAGAGCGCGAAGAAGTCGAAGTAGCAAGCCAGCGCAGTGGCCAGCGCCGGCCCGCCGTTCTGAACGCGCGCGAACAGCAGCTTCAAGAACACGATGTTGAGAATGATGTTGATGACCAGCGAGATCCCCGCCACGATCACCGGAGTCTTGGTATCCTTTGCGGAATAAAATGCGGGAACGATCAATTTTACCGACGCCAGTGCCGGCAAACCGACCGCGTAGTAAAGCAGCGCGCGGGCAGTTAGGCGCGTGGACTCCGCGACAAACTGGCCGTGCTGAAACAGCACGCGGATGATGGGCTCCCGCAGAATCATCAGTCCTAACGCAGCTGGAATGGTGATGAAAGCCACGATTCGAACGGAGAAGGCCAGCGTTTTCTTCAGTGATTCATAATCTTTTGCAGCCGCCTGATGCGACATCATCGGCAGGATGGCGGTGGCCACCGCAATGGCATAACCCCCGAGCACGAGTTCCATGACCCGGTCCGCCACGGAGAGAGCGGCAAGGCTTCCCTGCGGCATCCCCTTCGCCAGCGCAAAATAGGTATCGATAAAGAAATTGATCTGACCGATGCCGATGCCGAAGAACCTGGGGATCATCAAACGCGCCACGTTGCGGATGCCGGGATGGTTGAACGATATCCCGAAGCTGAAGCGCATCCCCTTCTGCACCAACAACGGAACCTGTACCAGGAATTGCAGCACGCCGCCTACGAGCACTCCCACCGCCAGGGAAATCGCGGGCTGTTTGAAGTAATGCCATACCACTCCCATGGAAAAGATGATGATGGACAGATTCAACAAGACCGGCGTAGCCGCGGGCAATCCGAAGGTGTGGAAGCAGTTCAGGATGCCCATGGCGAGAGCCGCGAGCGCGATGAAGAAGAGATAAGGGAAGATGATGCGGTTCAGCGCCACGGCTTCGTCCCAGGAGACAGTTTTCGCCGAACTGGAGGTGAACGTCTGGACCACAAGGGGGGAAAAGACCATTCCGAGTACGGTGATAACTGCCACAACGAGTGCCAACGTCCAAAACAAGCGGTTGGCGAACTCCCAGACCTCGTCTTGCGACTTCTCACGCATATATGTCGTGAAAACCGGGATGAACGAGGCGGTCATGGTGCCTTCAGCGACCAGTCGGCGGAAGAGGTTGGGGATGCGGTAGGCCAAAAAGTAGGAGTCCGCCACCAAGGTGGTCCCGAGGAGGAGAGTGATGCGTTGGTCGCGCACATAGCCAAGGACGCGGCTAATGATAGTGACGAAGGTGATGATCGAGGCGGACTTGAGGATCTGCTTTTTGTCGGTCAACGGGCGGCGCTCCGTGGCCCTAACCCTAATGAAAACAATGACTTGACAGGATTCGCGAGCTTAACATAACATAAGTTTTGCCGATTGGCAAATTTGGGTATTTCGTGACTGCGAACGGCTAAATCTTGAAAACTCGCACCCCAGCCTCCACGCACAAGAAGGTCATTGTTGTGCTCGCGGACAAAAAGCCGCTGCGCGGCTACCTGAATCCGGTTCGCCTGGGGCAGAGCGACCCCATCGACCTGCTGACTCCGGACGGCGAGCATGTGGAGATTCCACTAGGCAAGGTGCGTTCGGTTTTCTTCGTGCGGGAGTTTTCGGATGACTTCGAACCGGAACGCAAAGCGTTCCTGAGCCGCCCGAAGCTCGATGGGCTCTGGGTGCGGCTACGCTATAACGACGGTGAAACGCTGGAAGGTGTCGTGCCCAATGATCTGCTATCACTCCTGGACAACGGTGTGCAAATCACCCATCCGGATTTGAATTCGACCACCGACCGCATCTTCGTTCCGCGCGCGGCGCTTTCCGAAGTTACCGTTCTCGGCGTTGTCGGAATCGCCCGCCGAAAGCCCGCTGCCGCTGCAGCCGGTGCCTCGCAACCGCGCCTCTTCAACGAATAAGCTGCCCCGCCTGTACATCCCTCTTTCGCCTGTGCGAGACTCGCACGAAGACTCTCGAAGCTTTGAGGAGCCGCTCGATGAAACTTTCTGAAGTTGCGCAAAAACTGGGATGCCGCCTGGAAGGCTCGCCCGACATTGAAATTGACGCTGTCGCCGGAATCGAAAATGCAGAGGCTGGGCAGATCACTTTTCTCGCGAATCGGCGATACTTCCCGCTCCTTAAAACGACGCGCGCTTCCGCCATCCTCGTCGAAGAGGCCGTGGCACTGGCTCGGGATTCGTCACTGCCGCCGCTTGCCGCGCTGCGCACCGCAAACCCATATCTTGCATTTGCCCATGCCATCGAGCTCTTCTACCAACCGCCGCGCTATGCTCCGGGCATTCATCCGACCGCCATCATCGCGAAAAGTGCCCGCATCGGTGATGGAGCACACGTCGGGCCTTTTTGCTTTGTGGATGAGGAAGCGGAGATCGGCTGCCGTGCCGTGCTTCACAGCTCCGTCACGATTTATCGTGGTGCGAGAATCGGCGATGATTTCTTCGCACATGCCCACGTGGTCGTGCGCGAATTTTGCCGCGTTGGCCATCGGGTGATCTTGCAAAACGGCGTGATTCTCGGAGGAGACGGTTTCGGTTTTGCCAAGCAGCAGGATGGCAGCTGGTACAAGATGCAGCAGCCGGGCCCCGCCGTGCTAGAAGATGACGTGGAAGTGCAGGCGAATTCGTGCGTGGATCGCGCCACGGTTGGCGAGACGCGGATTGGCCAAGGCGCCAAGCTGGACGACCTCGTGCTTGTGGGTCACGCTTCGCGGGTTGGCGCCAATACGTTGCTCTGCGGCCAAGTCGGCCTCGCCGGCTCTACCCGAATCGGGAGCAAATGCATCCTCGCAGGCCAGGTTGGCACCGCTGGCCACCTGACCGTGGGAGATGGATCCGTTCTGACGGCACAAAGCGGTGTTCCCAACGACGTGCCTCCGGATTCCCTTTATTCCGGGTATCCAGCGGTAGAAAATCGCGAGTGGTTAAAGACTGTAGCGGCGCTCAATCGCCTGCCGGATTTGCAGAAGCGCGTGCGCGCATTGGAATCGGAGATTGAGAAGCTCAAGGCCTAGTTCTTCCAGAACGGGTCAGCGGTCGGAACAAATTCGATTGGTACTTCGCTGACGAAAGTCTTCAACCAGCGAGTGCACTCCTCCATGCCGGCCTGCTCGGAAGGAATGTGGCCCAGGATGATCAGGCCCTTCTCTTTTTTCTGCGTCACCGCGTCAGCAACATACTCCACGGTTTCCCATTCCCGCGGCTCGCCCGTCACCAGGACGTCCACATCGGGCATCTCCAGGGCGCGCGTCTCCGCGGCAAATCCGGAAGAGCCGGGAACGAGCGCCAAGCGCTTTACTTTTTGTTGAGGGTCGGCCACCACGCGCATGGCATGAGTTGATAATTTTGCTTTGAGATCCGCCGCTAGTTTTTCCATTGTGGTCTCGGGGATGGTGAACAGGTATTCGTTCTTGGCGTCTTGGTATTTTTCCCAGCCGAGCGCATGCACCATTCCTGCCACAATGCCGTCCGGTTTGCGGCGGTGCCAGTGATCGTGGAATCGCCAGACGACTAGATTGTGTTTTGCAATAAACGCCAGCTTGGCTGCGAGCACAGCATCCGTTTCTTTCTGTTCGAGAACATCACGCTTGTCCAGGTGATTGTAGAATGTCGGTTCGTGGGTGATGATCAGGTTCTTGCCCGAAGCCGCGGCGCGCTCCAAAACATCCATGGTGGCCATCATCGTCACAGCAATGCCTGTGACTGGCGTGTCCGGGTTGCCGGCCTTGAACGTGTCGACAGTCTCGATTTGCCAGGGCACTCCCACATGCTCCTGGATGCGGGCAATCACTTCTCGCGCCGTCGGGTGCTTTTCCTGCGCGGGTACAGAATCAATCGCCAGAAAAATCCCGATCGCGGCCAAGGCAGCCTTTTTCATCGCTCTCTTCCTAACCGGCATTCGCATCCTCAGTCTGCTCAATGCTTCCACCCAAAGCAGAAGCCGCTCCAGGAGCGTCGAGGGGGCGCTGCTCCGGAGGCAAAGCCGCAGCTAGTGCCGCGCGAATGCGTTCATTCAGAATTTCGCGCTCCTCCAGCGAATACTTCGACGCATCGATGGGCTCCAGGAACTCAACCAGAATTTCGCCCGGATGCATCACCAGTGATCGCTTTTCCATGATCTTCTGTGCGCCGGAGCACGCAATCGGCACAATCAGCACTCCCGCGTTGATGGCCATCATGACCGCGCCCTTTTTGAACTTCTGCAGGCGGCCATCGGGGCTGCGCGTGCCCTCGGGATAGATCAAGAAAGACTGGCCTGCCCGCAATGCTTCAGTGGCCTTCTCCACACTGGCGATGGCTGATTCATGCACGTCACGCTTTACGGGAATAAAGTGCGCGGACCAGAATGCCTGGCCAACTATCGGCCATTTGAAAAGCGATTCCTTGAGCAAAATTGCGATTCTTCTCGGAATTGCGCCAACGACTGCGGGGGCATCCGCGGAGCTGGTGTGGTTCGCCGCAAATAGGCACGTGCCCGGGGGAATGCGCTCCAGCCCCAAAACACGAACCCGCACGCCTGCGGCACGCACGAAAAACATGACGCCCTTGATTCCCGCCCAATAGATGGGATCCGGATTCCCCGTGAGCACCGTATAGACGAGCAATGGCGGCCCTACCAGCAAGATGTAGAGCGAAAGAAAGACAGCGACAAAAAGTGTGCGAAGCATGGAGCAGGCTGAACTCTCTCCAATCCCCTGTGGCGCGTCAACTACGGCGGTCACAACGCTCGATGGATTAGTGAACCGCCTCGGCCTTCGTTACTCCGCGAAGTAATCCGTCGCGGATATCTCGCGCCTTTTCGCTCGCGCGCGGATCTTCTGTCACGGCATAGAAGATCTCTTTAGTCTCGCCCAGCCGGAATTCGATCGCGAGCTCTTTCTCCTCCCGCCGAACACGCACTTTCACCACCTCTCCCGCTTTTTGCTCCCGCAGCCAGCGTTCCAGACGCCGCGGCACTTCCCCGCCATTCCAGCCAAGAATTACATCACCGATGCGCAGCCCGCTCGCAGCGGCCGGGCTATCGGCAAGGACGTTTTGCACGACCGCGGCGCCGTTCGCTGCGTCGCGCTCGGTAGAGAAACCAAGTGTCGCACGGCTGCGCATCACGGTTCGCAGCTCCAGTCCGGCGAGAGCCAGAGTCTGTTGATACGGAAATGGCTCGGTGCCTGCAACGTACTTCTGAAAGAACTCCTCAAATGAACCGCCGGCAATTTTCTCCGCCGTCAATCGGATGTCCAGACTATCCCGGTAGGGTTTCCCCGGTCTTGCGAAATCCGTGTTCAACGCGCGCAACACATCGTCCAAACTTTTTTCGTTGTGCGTGCGTTCGCGAATCAAAATGTCCAGCAAATCGCCCAGCACCTGCCCCTTGGTGTAGTACGAAACGCTGTGCTCCGGTTGATTGTAGAGCGGGTATTTCTCCAGCCAGGCATCCAGGCTTGATTGCTCCGCACTCTGCCAACGATTCGCCGGGCGGTTCTCCAACTCGCTAATCTGCTGGCCCAGGTCCATGTAGAACTGTTCTTTGTTCCAGATTCCGCTGCGCACCAGCGTGTAAGCTCCGTACGTGCTCGTCACGCCCTCCGCGAACCACAGCGCGCGCGTGAATTGTTCCCTCGAATAGTCCACCGGATCGAGCGTCGCCGGCCGGATGCGCTTCACGTTCCATAAATGAAAAAACTCGTGCGCGGCTACTACCGAAAGGTATTCGTCCGAGCCTACGCCGATCGCGGTAGAGTTCGCGTGTTCCATTCCTCCGCCGCCCGCCCCTTTCCCGATATGCAGAATAAACGTGTAGCGTTCGAACGGTGCGCCGTCCATCAGCTTCAATTCGTACTGGCAAATGCGCTGCAGGTCCTCCTCGACCTTTTTCCTCTTCCAATTGTCGCCATGAAGCACCACAGTGACGCGGGGCGTCATTCCAGGCAAGTCGAACTCTTGAAACTTTCCAATTTCGATGGGCCCGTCCGTCAGCGCATCGTAACTTGGGCTTTGAATCATAAAAACTCGATTTGGGCCACTCCGAAAAATGGTCCAAGTTGATGCCGACTCGATTCCCCATTCCGCCGGGGCATCGTTCACGGAAATCGAAGCGGATTCCGTCCGGCGATTGGGAACATAAAGCAAGATCATCGCGGGATTGATGAAGGCGTGTTCCGCATTCAACTGCGATGAAAACGGGCCAACGTCATCCCAATACGTTGCGTATAAAATCTTGATCGTTCCCGTGCCCTTTATGCGCCAGGTTTGCTTGTCGAGCTTCTCGATCGGCGCTCGTTCGGAACCGGCGAACGCCTCGACTTGCCCCACGTGATTGCTAAAATCACGAATTTGATAGAGCGCGTTCCACGCCGGCATCTGCACAACCACTTCGCCGGTCACGTCCGGAATGGTCATGGTTATGTGAAAGAGGTGCTGCTCCGGATGCTCAAGCGATACAGCATATTGAATTGTCGCCCTGCTGGGCGTGCAGTACGTCAGAATGAAAACGAAAATGAGGAACGCCTGTCTTACAAAACTAGTTCGAAAATAAGAGAGGGTCACCGAGTTTTCGCCTCACTGTGAACTGCAACGTCCGCGCCGAGTTTCTTTAGAAGCTTTTCACACAAACCGTCAAAGCTGCCGTTCGACATGATGAGCAGCAGGTCTCCTGCTTTGGCTTCTGCCGCCAAATGCTCCGCGATGGCTTCGGAGCTCGGGAAAACATGTGCGTCTTTTCCCAACGCGCGCACACTTTCCGCAACCGATTCCGGATCCAGTCGGTTCTCGCCGCCGAGTTGCTGCGCGCGAAACACCCCGCCGAGAATGACGCGATCGCCAAGCGCGAGCGATTTTGGCAAAGCCTCCTGAAACACTTTGCGCCGCATGGAATTCGAACGAGGCTCGAGAATCGCCCAAAGCCGCCGACCCGGCCAGCGCCCGCGCGCGGCCTCGATCGTGGCCTTCACCGCTGTCGGATGATGCGCGAAGTCATCGACCACCAGCACTCCGCCAACTTCGCCTTTCACGTCCATTCGACGCTTCACGCTGCGAAACGTCACCAGAGCCTTGGCAATGGTCTCAGCTTCGATTCTTCTTCCCTGCGCAATCGCCATCGCCGCCATCGCATTCAGCGCGTTGTGACGTCCCAGCGCGGCCATCGCAAACTCTCCAAACAGTTTCCCGTGATGAGCCACCCGAAACCGCATCTTGTCACCATCGACAGTAAAGCCGCTCGCCACCCAATCGTTCGCCACGTCAAACCCATACGCCTCCACCGGACAGAAAGCCTTTTCTGCGGCCTGCCGCAACGCCGGCCCTGAATCTTCCGCATCTCCCCAGATCACCACCCGACCGCGCCGCGGCACCAAATTGACCAATCGTCGAAACGCCAGCTGGTACGTCTCAAAATCCGGATAGATGTCCGCGTGGTCGTATTCCAGCGAAGTGATAATCAGATCGTCCGGGTGATAGTGAAAGAATTTCGGCCCGCGATCCCAAAACGCCGTCTCGTATTCGTCGCCCTCCAGAATGAATTCCTCGCCCCCGCCCAGTCCGTAGCTCCTCCCAAAATTCTCCGCGACGCCTCCCACTAAGAAGTTCGGTCTTTTCGCCGCCATCTCGAAGATCCACGCTAGCATCGCGGTGGTTGTCGTTTTCCCGTGCGTCCCGCTGACGACGATCGAGTGTTTCCCCGGCAGAAACACTTCCTCAAGAATCTCCGGCAGCGAGCGATACGGAATTCTTCGGTCCAGCACGTGTTCCAGTTCCGGATTCCCGCGCGCGATCACATTCCCGACAACCACCAAATCCGGCGCGGGCTGGAGATGCGCCGCGTCAAACGTGTTGAAAAACGATATTCCCAGACTCTCTAGCAACGTCGACGCTGGAGGATAAACGCCCGCGTCCGATCCCGTCACGCGGTACCCGCTTTCGCGCAGCATTCCCGCGAGCGGCGACATGGCCGACCCGGCAATCCCAATCACGTGCACGTGTTTCTTTTCGCTCAAGCCACCACCGCCGACTCCAGGAATTCCAGAGTTCCTTCGCCTTCCGCGTCCAGTCGCGCCTCGATCCCCAACGGAATCGTCAGCATCGGCCGCGTCGCATGCCCCACAGGTACGCCAAAAACCAGCGGCACGCCCAACGGCCGCAAGATTCGCGCGCACACTTCCCGCACAGTCGGCGCCCCCGCAGCCGTTGGATCACTCTCGGGAAATTCTCCCAAAACAATCCCGCGCACGCCTTCCAATTTTCCGCTTTGCTTCAGATGCCTCAGCACGCGATCCACCTGATAAGGCTTCATCGCACGATCTTCTAGAATTAGTATCGAATTCTTCGTGTCCAATTCCCACGGCGTTCCGATGGTAGCCTCCAGCAAAGTCATACAGCCGCCCAGAACTTTCCCGGCGGCCTTGCCGGTCAGCATTGGTTCTCCACGTAGCCGCAACTTCCATCCCGCTTCTGTTTTGCGAACCGCCTGCAACAACGAGTTTTCATCGTAGCCTTTCGCTACCCCTGCGCCGGCGTTCAGCCCCCCCACAACCATCGGACCATAAAAAGTCACCCAACCGCAGATCTGCCAAAGGTAGATTTGCAACGTCGTAAGGTCGCTGAATCCCATGATGCACTTTGGATTGGCCAGACTTTTTTCTAACTTATAATCCAGAAGGTAATTCGAACCGTAGCCCCCGCGCAGGGCCACCAATCCATCCACCTGGTCCGAATTCATCGCCGCTTGAAATCCGCCCACTCTCTCCAGCGCCGACCCTGCAAAATATCCTTCCGCCTTGCTGTCCTGATTCGCCACCACTTGAAACCCAAGCCGTTTCAATTCTGTGAGCCCGGCAATCATGTCCACCGGCTGCGCGGGAGACGCCGGCGCGAACACTCCCAGCCGCGCGCCGGAGGCCAGCGCCTTGGGCTTTCGGGAGGCCCCATTACTTCTGTTCATTCTTGATGGCCCTCACACGGAATCACTTCTGTGGTTACCCCTTGGCGGTGGAGGGAAGTAACAATCGTCTCCTGCTGGCTGTGGCTCACTTCGGATTCAAATTCCACGATGGAATTCGTTCCCGTCATGGAGACACGAAGATGCTGAATGGCGATTTTCATCCCAGCCATTAGCCGCTGCACTTCCGTGGCAACGCTGTCCGCGTGGCTGGTTGTGACCCGGAAAACCATCAAACGCCGTTTTAGATTGAAGCGCTCCGCAGTCCAGCCGATGACAATCAATCCAAAAAGCACCAGGCCCGTCGAGTAGGCAGCAACGGCATACAGGCCGCCACCAGCGGCCATTCCGATGGCGGCTTCCACAAAGATCGTTGCCGCCGTGGTCATCCCTATCGCGCCGGCGCTGCCGCGCAAAATTGCGCCTGCTCCCAGAAAACCGATCCCTTGAACGATGTTCGAAGCGATCCGTGTGCTTCCGGTATCGCCAAAGCGGTGTGCAATTTCTCCCGACAGGATCGTAAAGAGTGCGGTGGCAAGGCAAACGAAGAGGCTCGTGCGAATGCCTGCGGGCCGCCGCCGCAGATCGCGTTCAATGCCGATGACCGCGCCCAGCACCGCTGCCAGGGTCAGACGCATAAAAATTTCGTGGAGAGAAAGCATCGCCGCGGCGCCCCATCGCCCGCCTGAGCGCGATTCTACTATTTACAGTTTGAATTGCGTCAATTTCGCAAAGTGCCGTGCTCTGGCGTGTATCTCGCTGCGCTTCAGGTGGCGCAGGCGGTCCAAACCGAATTTCTCGACCGCGAAGCTCCCCAGCACCGAACCGTATACCATCGCACGGCGCAGTGAGGCATCGCTCTTGTCTCCACGGCCCGCCAAGTAGCCCATAAATCCCCCGGCAAAACTGTCGCCAGCCCCGGTGGGGTCGTGTGGCTCCTCCAACGGAAATGCCGGGACGCAGAACACCCCGCGCTTGTCCACCATCATCGCACCGTATTCCCCGCGCTTTACCACCAGCGTCGATGGCCCCATCTTGAAAATGTGCTTGGCGGCGCGCAGCAGATTGTGCTCGCTGGAAAGCTCGCGTGTCTCCGAATCGTTGATCATCAGGATGTCCACGTGCTTCAGCGTCTCGCGCAGCTCCGCGTTGCTCCGCTCAATCCAGTAATTCATGGTGTCCAGCGCCGCGAGCTTCGGCCGTACCTTCACCTGGTGCAGCACGTCGCGCTGCAGCTCCGGCGCGATGTTCGCCAGGAACACGTATTTCGATTTGCGATAGCTTTCCGGCAGCCGCGGCTTGAATTCGGCGAAGACATTCAGCTCCGTCGCCAGCGTCACCCGCTCGTTCAGGTTCTCCGAGTAGCGCCCTGCCCAGAAAAATGTCTTGCCCGGCGCATGCTCCAATCCTTCCGTGTCTATATGCCGCCCGCGGAAAACCTCCTCATCCTTGGATGTAAAGTCGTCGCCCACGATGGCGACGAGGGACACGTGGGTGAAAAAACTGGCCGCCACTGCAAAATACGTCGCCGCGCCGCCCACCGCGCGATCTACTTTTCCGTAAGGGCTTTCGAGCGCATCAAACGCTACTGATCCGACGACGAGTAAGGACACGATGTTCTCCTACGAAATGTATTTTCCGATGATGGCCGCGAGGCGTTTTTTCGCGGCTGTGGGGACCAGCTTCATATCCGTGACCAGCGCGTGCTGCAGCGCCGAACCGCACTTGCAAGAACGCGCCGCCGGCAGCGCGCGCACCGCCGCCCTCAGAACCTTCTGCGCGTTCTCCGCATTCTGGTTGAGCGTGGCGATGATCTGCGCCGCCGTCACCGATTCATGCTCCGGGTGCCAGCAATCGTAATCCGTGATCATCGCGATCGTGGCGTAGCAGATCTCCGCTTCGCGCGCGAGCTTTGCTTCCGTGACATTGGTCATGCCAATCACTTCGAATCGCAGTTGCCGGTGCACGTGCGCTTCGGCGAGCGTCGAGAATTGCGGTCCTTCCATGCAAACGTACGTCCCGCGCCGGTGCACCTTTACGGCCTCATGTACGCAGCTGTCGGAGAGCACCGCCGACACCTGCCCGCACGTCGGATGCGCAAAGGCGACATGCGCGACCAGCCCGTCCCCAAAAAAAGTCGAGATGCGATGCTTCGTCCGGTCGAAAAACTGATCCGGAACCAGAAACTCTCCTGGCCGGAGATCTTCCTGCAACGATCCGACGGCGCTCACGGAAATAATCCGCTCGACGCCGAGCAGCTTCATCGCGTAAACATTTGCTCGATAATTGATCTCTCCCGGCAGAATGCGGTGGCCCCGCCCATGCCGGGCAAGAAACGCCACTCGCTTGCCCTCCAACATGCCCAGTACGATGGCGTCCGAGGGGTCGCCGAACGGTGTCTTTACGCGCACTTCTCGAGTTCCCGTCAATCCGTTCATGGAATACAATCCGCTTCCGCCGATGATCCCGATGGACGCCTGACTCTCCGTCTTGGCGCTCTTGGGCTTTTTGCTTTTTTTCCCCGCCATCTTCTTTTCTCCGTGAAATTAAGAGACGTACTTTCAGCGAGCCAATCCGCTGCTCTTCAGAATCTCGTTGACCGCCGTAAAAGGATCCTTCTTCCGCTCCGCCACTTCGCCAGCAAGCTCCGTAAGCCGCGCTTCTCCTCCCGCCCCGCCCAGCGCCCGCTCCAGCAAACGCGATTGCAGCAGCTCGATCAACCTGTTCTTCCAGTGCTGCAAATGTTTCCGCTGGCGTTCCCCGCTCGCTTCAAAATGCTGGCGGAACTTCGCGATCGTCGTGGCCAGTTCTTCAATTCCTTTGTTTTCCGTCGCCACCGTGCGCACGATGCAGGGCTGCCAGCCGTCGCGCGGCATCACCAGCGAAAGCACTGCCAGCAGTTGTTGCTCCAGCCGGTCCGCACCTTCACGATCGGCTTTGTTCAACACAAAGATGTCGCCGATTTCCATGAGCCCGGCCTTCATATTCTGAATATCATCTCCGAGCCCCGGCACCATCACCACGAGCACGCAATCCGCCAGCCGCACAATATCAATTTCGTCTTGACCAACCCCGACCGTCTCGATCAGCACGTGTTTTTTCCCAGCAGCATCGAGCAACAGCGCAACTTCCGCCGTTGCGCGAGCCAGTCCGCCCAAAAATCCCCGTGTAGCCATCGAACGAATGAACATTCCTAGATCGCTCGCGTGGCTTTGCATTCGAATGCGATCGCCCAGAATGGCTCCGCCGGAGTAGGGGCTCGTCGGATCAACGGCTATCACTCCGACTTGTTCGTGATGCTTTCGATGGTAGGCAGCGAGGCGGTCGACCAGCGTGCTCTTCCCTGTTCCGGGCGCGCCGGTAACTCCGGTCAAATAAGCATTTCCAGTGTGAGGAAAGAGCAACCGCAGCAGCGCTTCCGCTTCCACCTGATGATTTTCAATGGCGGTAATGGCGCGCGAAACCGCGCGCACATCCCCAGCGCGCACCTGCTCCGCCCAACTTTCAACGGGCGGCATCATCGTTTTCCTTTGAGACTCTCTGAAGAGGCCAGGCGCATTCCCGATTATTTCTTACCCAGGAGCTGCCGGGCAATGACCAATCTCTGTATTTCGCTGGTCCCTTCGCCGATGGTGCACAGCTTCACATCCCTGTAAAACTTCTCCGCCGGATAATCCTTGATGAATCCGTATCCCCCGTGAATCTGCACGCACTCATTGGCCACGCGCACCGCCACTTCGCTGGCAAACAGTTTCGCCATGCTCGATTCCTTCGTAAACCGGGCGTCCTTCTTGTCCGCCAGCCATGCCGCCTGGTACACCAGCAGCCGCGCGGCCTCCACTTCCGTAGCCATGTCCGCCAGCTTGAATTGAATGGCCTGAAATTCGCTGATGGCCTGCCCAAATTGTCTCCGTTGCTTCGCGTATTTCGTCGCGGCTTCCAAAGCTCCCTGAGCCATTCCCAATCCCAGCGCCGCAATGGAAATTCGGCCACCATCGAGGATTTTCAAGCTCCCCACGAACCCTTCGCCTTCCGCCCCCAGCAGATTTTCTGCCGGCACGCGGCAGTCCGAGAAAATCACCTCGGATGTGTCGCTCGCGCGCAGCCCTAGTTTGTTTTCCTTCTTCCCCGGCTTGAATCCGGGCGTCCCTTTTTCCAGGATAAACGCGCTGATCCCATGCGAGTTTTTCGATTTGTCGGTCACCGCCATGGCCACGCAAACGTCTGCGTAGTGACCGTTGGTCGTAAACGTCTTCGCGCCGTTGAGTACCCAATGCTTGCCATCGCGCGTGGCCTTTGTTCTCGTGCCTCCCGCGTCGGACCCGGCTTCCGGTTCCGTCAGCGACCACGCCCCGATCTTCTTCCCCTGCGCCAACGGCACCAGGTACTTCTTCTTCTGTTCCTCGCTTCCAAACTTGAAAATGTGGTTGCTGCACAGCGAATTGTGAGCCGCGACGATAATCCCCACCGAGCCGTCCACCCGCGACAACTCTTCAATCGCTATCGCGTACTCGATGTACCCGAGGCCTGCGCCGCCATACTGCTCCGGAAAAATCACCCCCAGCAGACCCATTTCCCCGAGCTTGGGAATAATCTCCATCGGAAAATGCGACGCCTCGTCCCACTCCATCACGTGCGGCGCGATTTCCGCCTCCGCGAATTCCCGCACGCTGCGCCGCAGCTGCTTCTGCTCATCGGTATAAGTGAATTCCACGTTCTCTCCGGTTCGCTGCCTCGTTCACACTCGATTCAGCCAAATCATATTCTACAATATAGGGTGTGGGTCTAACCATTTCGGGCCTTCTGGCTGAGCGCGTTTCCCTGACTGTCATCTGCCGAAGAACAAGTTTTCTTCTTTCCCTGATTCACGCCTCTGCTAGACTCCCAACCCATGCGTCGCCGCCATTTCCTCACTCTCTCGGCATCCACGCTCGGCGGTGTCCTCGTCTATTCTTTCGATCGCAAAACTACTCTTCTCGCTTCCCAGCACAAACCCATCCGAATCCCGCTTCGCTTCTTCACCGAGAAGGAAGCTCTGATCGTCGCCGCTGCTGCCGCGCGCATTTTTCCTTCGGACGACTCCGGCCCCGGCGCCCGCGAGGCCGGCGTCGCCATCTACATCGACCGCCAGCTCACCGGTTCCTATGGACGCGACCGTTTCCGCTACACGCAGCCGCCCTTTGAAGACGCCCCCTCCGAGCTCGGCTATCAAGGCAAACAAACGCCTCGTGAAATCTATCGCGATGGCCTGAAATCACTCGCGGGCTTTGATCTCCTCAGCCCTGCGCAACAAGATCACTCCCTGCAGAAGATCGAATCCTCCGTCTTTTTTCGCCTGCTACGCCAGAACACCATCGAAGGCATGTTCTGCGACCCCATGCACGGCGGCAATGCGAACATGGTCGGCTGGCAACTCGTCGGCTTCCCCGGCCCGCGCATGAGCAATTACGACGAAATCGAGAAATACTACGGCAAGGCTTTCCGCCCCAAGCCGCTCTCCCTCGCCGAAGTAACCGGCGCAAAAGTGCGTCCCAGCGAGGACGAGCCGTGAAATCTCTCCCCGCTGTTGACGTGCTCATCATTGGCGGCGGCTGGGCCGGCCTGCTCATGGCCAAAGAGCTCGGTTCCCGCACCTCACTCTCCATCGTCGTCCTCGAGCGCGGCCCCGCGCGGGAAACCGCCGACTACGCCAACGCCATGGATGAGCTCGATTACGCGATTCGCCTGCACATGATGCAGGATCTTTCCCAGGAAACGGTCACTCTCCGCCACGACGCCAGCCACCGCGCATTTCCGTTACGCCAGCATGGTTCGTTCCAGATCGGCGCCGGCGTAGGCGGCTCCGGCGAACACTGGAACGCCCAGTGCCCTCGATTCCTTCCCGACTGTTTCGAATTGCTCTCTCAAACTACCAACAAGTACGGCGCGGACGCCCTCCCCGCGGATCACTCCATCCGTGACTGGGGCATTACCTACGACGCACTGGAACCCTATTACACACGCGTCGAGAAGTTGCTTGGTGTTTCAGGTAAAGCCGGAAATCTCAAAGGCAAGCAAATCGAGGGGGGCAACATCTTCGAAGGCTGGCGCAGCGAGGAATATCCGACCCCGCCCACCAAGGTCCCTTATTTTGCTGCTCTCTTCCGCGACGCAGCCAAATCGCTCGGCTATCATCCCTACACTGCGCCCTCCGCCACCATCAGCCAGGCCTACACCAATCCCGACGGCATCTCCCGGGGTGGATGCACCTATTGCGGATTCTGTGGAAGATTCGGCTGCATGGTCGGCGCGAAAGCCCAGCCCACCAATCTCCTGCTTCCCATCATTCAAAAACGCAAGAACGTCGTCTTGCGCAAGGGCGCTTGGGTGCGGCGCATTCTCTTTGATTCCGGACCAAAGTCCGAAGCGCGCGGTGTAACTTACGTTGACGCTTCGGGAAAAGAACTTCTTCAACCGGCGTCCCTCGTGTTTCTCTCTTCCTGGACTTTCAACAACACTCGCCTCCTCCTTCTTTCCCGCATCGGCGAGCCCTACAATCCTGTCTCAGGCCGCGGCACGGTGGGAACCAATCTCACTCACCAGATCAGCGTTCCGGCGGCCACCGGCTTTTTCCGCGAACCGCTCAATCGTTTCATGGGTTCCGGCTCCGCGGGAACGCTCGTAAGCGACTTCGACGGTGATGTCTTCTATCGCCGTGCCCTTCCCTTTTTGCGTGGAGGATATTTTGCGGCGCGAGCCTATGGTTTCCAGCCCATCGCCAGCTTCGGCGTGCTTCCGCGTTCGGTGAAAGTCACTTGGGGCTCGGAATGGAAAAAGTCCTCTATTTCCTATTACGACCGCACAGGCGTCATCACCTTCACCGGCGAGCACCTCGCCTACAAAGGCAATTTCATGGATCTCGATCCCACTTACAAAGACAAGCTGGGCGACCCGCTCCTCCGCCTCACTCTCAACTGGCGCGACAACGAACGAAAAATGACCGACTTTGCCGCCGCCAAAGCCATCGAACTTACTCGCGCCATGAACGCAGAACAAATGGATCCTTTTTCAGGCCTGGGCAACTATGACACCACGCGCTACCAAAGCACCCACGTCCAGGGCGGCACCATCATGGGCAACTCTCCCGAGCACTCCGTCGTCAACCCGCATCTGCAACACTGGCAACTGCCCAATCTTTTTATCCTCGGCGGCTCCACATTCCCTCAAAACGCTTCCGCCAATCCCACTCCCACGATTCTCTCTTTTGTTTATCGGACTGCCGACGCGCTCGTGGATCGTTATCTCAAAAACCCCGGCCCGCTCGCCTAAACGAACCTATCTTGGATTCTTTTCCAAAAAGGCGGGGCTCAGCGCGGACGCGTGGTCAGGCCGGCTCGCTTTCAGAGTTTCTCCCATTGCCAAATGCCGGGAGTTTTGTCGAGGATGCGATAGCCAAGCTGGTGGGCCAGCATCAAGATCTGGCCGCGATGATGCGCTTCGTGCGCAAACATATAAGCGAACATAGTTCCCCCGGCGGGCCACGTTGGCATCCAACTGTCGCGAGAGAATTTTGCAACGCGGCGATCCGGAGCGGCCGAGAGAGCGTCTGACAACATGTGCAGGCACTGCGCGGCGCTTCGCTTGAGCGCGGCGGCAGCTTGCTTCCTGCTGCAGCGGTGGGGATCAAGTGGCGGCGGACACTTCAGATGCGGCGCATTCCTCTTCAGCCACTTCAGACGGCAGTTGTGCAGATGCGCGAAGATGGCCGCGATGGTCCGGCCACTGCCCGTTTGACCCGGCGCCTGTGCGCGCCACGCACGAGGATCCAGATTGGAGAGGATGAGCTGGTTCATGGCGTCGTTGCTTGCGTACGTTTCGAGCAGGCTATCGCGAATTTCGGCAAGCGCCGCGAGTGACTGGAGTGCCATGGAATCTCCGCCAATTTACAATTGCACTGCTTTAAGGAATCACCACCCTGACGGATACCCGTTGGCCTTATTCTGTTCGTCGAGCCATTTTTTTAGTGGGGCAAAATAATCAGCGAGCGCTGAGGCGTCCATCTGCTTCTCGCCTGTCAATGCCTCCAGCGCTTCCGGCCACGGCTTGCTCTGCCCCATCGACAGCATCTTGTTCAACTTCTCTCCCGCTGCCTTGTTCCCGTAGATGGAACAACGATGGAGCGGCCCCGTGTATCCTGCCTCGCGGCACAGCGCGCGCTGAAACTGGAATTGCAGAATGCGCGCCAGAAAATACCGCGCGTAGGGAACATTTCCCGGCACGTGGTATTTCGCTCCGGGATCAAAATCCGCTTCCGTCCGGCCCACCGGCGGCGCTATTCCTTGATACTTGGTGCGCAGCTCCCACCATCCTTTGTTGTAGTCCTCGGGCTTCACCTGTCCGCTGAATACTTCCCACCGCCATTTGTCCACCAGCAGCCCAAACGGCAGAAACGCCACTTTTTCCAGCGCCTGCTGCAAGAGATAGTCGATATCCCCCGAAGCCGGCGGCACCGTCTCGATCAGTCCAATCTTTTTCAAGTATTCCGGTGTGACGGACAGCGCGATGGTGTCGCCAACCGCTTCGTGAAATCCATCGTTCGCGCTGTTCTGGAAGAACGGCGGCTGCGTGTTGTACGCCCTCTGATAAAAATTGTGCCCCAGTTCATGGTGAATCGTCCGGAAGTCCTCTTCCCGGATTTGAATGCACATCTTGACCCGCAGGTCGTCTTTCGAATCCACGTCCCACGCGCTCGCGTGGCACACCACGTCGCGATCCGCCGGCTTGGTAAACAGCGACCGCTCCCAGAACGTCTTCGGCAGCGGCGCAAATCCGAGCGACGTAAAAAACCCTTCGCCGTATTTCACCATGCCTTTCGCATCCGTCTTGCGATCCTGCAGAATCTTTGTCAGGTCGTAACTTTGCGCCGACTTCGGCGAATCCATCAGCGAATAAACGTTGTTCCACTCCTGGCTCCAGATGTTTCCTAGCAAATGCGCCGGAATCGGCCCATGCGCCGGCACCAGTTCATTTCCATATTTTTTCCGCAATTGCCCGCGCACGTACGCGTGCAGCGACAGATACAGCGGCTTCAGCTGCTCCCACAGCCGGTCCTCTTCCTTTGCAAAATCATTTGGTGGCATGTCGTAATTCGAACGCCACAGCGCTCCCACATCCGCGTATCCCATCTCGCGCGCGCCTGAGTTTCCCAGCTCCACCATCCGGGCGTAGCGCTGCCGCATGGGCGCGCCAATAGCGTGCCATCCCACCCACGCGCGTTTCAGTTCCTCCGCGTCGCGGCTCTCGGCCATCAATTTCTCGACCGCCGTGACGTCCAGGCACTTGCCCTTGTCGCCTTCCGGGCACCACTTCCCTTTCCCGTAGTCGCCATCCAGTGACGCCAGGATTTGCGCCAGCTCTTTCTGCGCTTTTGGATCATCAGGTGCCGGAAAGCCCGTTGCCAATTCCAGCAGCAGCCTCTTTCGCGCCACCTCCGGCGAAAGCCTCACTCCGTCAAAGCCGTGCGCTTGCTTCGCATATTTCGTGCCGGCGGTGTTCACCACTTCGCTTGCATCGGCGGCGATCTGCTCTGTGTCCTCGGTAATGAAATTCTCCTGCACCCACGACGCCCGCGAAGCCTTCAGGCCAAGTTCGTACAGCTCTTTCTCCGCGTTCTCGATAAACTTCTGCGCCTCCTCGGCCGTCGGCGCTGCTTTCTTGCCACCATCTTTCGCGGCAGGCTGCTGAGCCCTGCTCGCTGCGGTAAAGAGCAAAACCATCACTGCACACACAACGACAATGCCACGCTTCATCGCCTTCTCCTTTTACGCGCTAACCTTCCTGGTTTTGCTCACTACTTCGGCCAACACCACCAACGCCCGGTCGATTCCCGCCCGGTCCACATCGCAATGCGTAACCATGCGCACCAAGTGCACCGCCGTATCCTGCGCCCACACGCCCTGCGGATACAGCGCATCACATAGCTCCACCGCCGTCTTCCCCGTTTTCAAGCAATCGAAAATCACAATGTTCGATCGCACCTTCCTCGGATCGATCTTCAGTCCCGGAATCTCCGCAATCCCCTCCGCCAGCCGCTTCGCATTTTCGTGATCCACATGCAGCCGCCCCGGTGACTTCTCCAGCGCAATCAACCCCGCCGCCGCAATCACTCCCGCCTGCCGCATCCCCCCGCCAAACATCTTCCGGTACACGCGTCCCTTCTCAATAAACGCCTTCGACCCCGCAATCATCGAGCCCACCGGCGCGCCCAATCCCTTCGACAAACAAAACATCACCGAATCCACTTTCCGCGTCATCCCCGCGACACTCTCCCCCAGCGCCGTCGCCGCATTAAAAATACGCGCTCCATCCAGATGCACCTTCAAACCCGCCGCATGCGCATGCTCGCAAATCTCCTCCACTTGCGCAGTCGGATACACCGTCCCGCCCCACATATTCCCCGTATTTTCCAGACACACCAGCGCTGTCTGCGAATCGTAATAAATCTTCGGCCGGATCACCGCCTCCACTTCCTTCCATGTCAGCAGCCCATCCTCCGCCCGCGCCACGCGCGGCATGCATCCCGCAATCGCCGACATCGACGCCAGCTCATACAAATTCACATGGCTGCGCTCTTCGCAAATCACTTCGTCCCCATGATGCGTCCACATCTTGATCGCAATCAGGTTCCCCATGCAGCCCGTCGGCACGAACAGCGCCGCCTCTTTCCCAAAAATCTCCGCCGCCCGCCGCTCCAGCCGGTTCACCGTCGGGTCTTCCCCATAAACATCGTCCCCGACCTCCGCCTCCGCAATCGCCCGCCGCATCTCAGCCGTCGGCCGCGTCACCGTATCGCTCCGCAAATCCACCACGCCCGCCGGAATCTTCCCCGCCTCCCCCACCTGATCCGGATCCACCCGCTGATTTCCCTTCGCCACCGTGTAACTCATGTCTCTCTCTTTCCCTTCTTCTCTGTGACCTCTGTGCTCTCCGAGTCCTCTGTGTAAAGTTTCGGGTTCTTCCCTCGGTTTGTTACCGCATCAACTCCACAAAAACCTCATTCGAAACACTCAGTCTATCCGCTGAAAGCTTCACCACGTTGCCCGCCCGCTCCACGAATCCTGCCGAAGCCAGCGGATCAAACCGCCCCGCCAAACTCACACCATACTCCCGCTCAATCTCCGCCAGATCGATTCCATCCAGTTGTCGCAGCCCGAGGAATAGTTCTTCTTCCAGCGCACCCTCCCTCGTCACTTTTTCATGCTGCTCTATCGGCATTCGCCCGCTCTCCATCGCCTTCACATACTCCGCCGCATCATGCGCATTCGCCCACCGCTCCGTCCCCGAAAACGAATGAGCCCCCGCTCCAAATCCCAGATACGCCTTGCGCCGCCAATACTTCAAATTGTGCTTCGACTCAAATCCCGGCTTCGCCCAATTCGAAATCTCGTAATGGTGATACCCCGCCGCCCGCAACTCCGCTTGCGCCAGCTCATAAAACTCCGCCATCTCATCTTCACTGGGCACCGCCCCCGCACTATACCGCCCACCGCCCGCCAGCAACTCCTTCCCCAACCGGCTCCCCTCATCCACCTCCAATAAATAAATTGAAACATGTTCCGGCGAAAGCCCCGCCAATTCCTCCAGCGACCGCCGCCAGCTCTCCCGCGTCTGGTGCGGCAGCCCCGCAATCAAATCAAAACTAATGTTGGAAATCCCTGCCTCGCGCAGAATCGGCACCGCCCGGTAAATATCCGCCCGCCGGTGCATCCGCCCCGCCGCCACCAGTTCCGCATCCACAAACGACTGCAACCCAAAACTAATCCGGTTAATTCCAGCCCGCGCCCAAGCCGCCGCCTTCCCCGCCTCAATCGTCTCCGGATCCGCCTCCAGCGTCACCTCCGCCAGCTCCGTCGTGAAAGTCACCCGTATCGCATCCAAAATATCTCGCAAGTTGCTGGGATCCAACAGGCTCGGCGTACCCCCACCCAAATAGACCGTATCCACGCACCGACTCTTGATTGTGTAGGGCTCGCCTTCCGAGGCGAGCCGTTCTCCCACCTCACCAGACACTTCTTTCTCCCTTTGTAGAGCAGCATTGCTGCGCCCTCTCCGCCCAGGCCAATCCACTCCCGCCACTTTCAGCAACTCCCGGTGTTCCCGAATCTCCCTGCAAACCGCCTCGGCATAAGGCGCAAAGCGCGCCGAAGACACCACTCCCGTATGAAAATTGCAATACGTACACTTCGTCTGGCAGAACGGCACCTGCACGTAAATCCCGAGTCTATTCATCGCTCAAAAACTCTAGCACACCCCTGCATTAACCTCACCACAGGCGCAATCTTCTACAGCAATCATTTGGCCGGAGAGGCTCGGCCTCGGCTACCCAGGCGGCCCGAACGGAAAGAAGAGCTTGAGCACATGCCAGCATCAGCGACAACAAGATCCTTCATGCAATTTGTTTCGGCACAAAGGATCAAGATAGATTCGCTCCGCCCAGTCATGTCGTGGCGATATTTGCCTCTCGCCCAACCGCGCTCGCTCTCAGGTGAATGTCAATTGGCCTTTTGTCGATGCCCGGTGTTTGCGGCAGACAACGAACTCGTTGCCAGATCAACCGTGCCGAGCCGGCCCGACGTCCCGTCGCGCAGCACCAGCCGGATCCGATCCGTTTTCGCCGGCACGTCCGTGCGCACCGAAAGCTTCACCGGCTCATTTGGCCCCTGCGTTTTCGTCAGCACCACTTCCAACTCGCGCACTTTGTAAGCCAGCACCTTGCCCGACGAAGAAAGCTGCGAAGTTACCAGCGTGACCTCCGCCCGTTGCTCGCCGTTCGTCTCCGGAGCCCACGAAAGTCCCTCTCGATCGATAGCCAGAATCAGCCGGGCCGCCGGCAATTGGGCCTTCGCGTTTTTCTGCGCTGCCGCCACCGCAATCCGCTCGCCGCTTGCTGTAAACGCAACGCTCTTGAATGGCACTGGGCTGGTTACGGCGCGCGACAGCGCGAAGTCAATCTGCTTGCTCTCGCTCTGGAACCCTTCCGGGTATGCGTAATACCCTCTCTGCGTGCGTACCACTAGCCCGTCTGCCCGCTCTACGCCCTCCACTTTCACCTGGATTCGCCGGAATTTCCCATCCCAGTTCCGATCCGTTGGGTAGTAGCTCAGCGTGTAGTAGCTGCCGCCATCGTCCACCGCCGCCCCAATCGCTCCATCAATATCACTGCGGTGCCGTAAAATCGCCCCTCCGCTTTCTGGCGCAATCGCCTCGAACACCAATTCCGATGAAGTCAAATCCGGTCCCACAATCGCCGATGGAATTCCTCCTTCCAGCAGGTATCCGCCCGTCGCAATCGTCGCCGGTGATACTTCCACTCCTCGCGGATCCACCGTGTACACCGTCGTCTCCGTCTCTTCCAGCCAGTTCGCCGTGTAGTGCACCCAATTATCGAATTTTGTGCGGTCCTCACGGCTGATGTACGCGCCCGACAAAATGGGAATCCCGTTCCCAATCCAGATCACATTTTTTCGCCCTTTTTGCTCCGCATTCGCCAGCGCGATCTCCCCCAAAGCCATCAGCGACGTCACCAGCCGGTCGGCGCCCCCCTGCGCTCCACCCGATTCCAGGTTGTGCGGCGGAAGCTCGATGAAGTTTGTCTTTAACCGCGCCAACAGCCTGTCACGGTCGCGCGTTGACTCGGCGAAGGACTCCAGCCTCCGCTTGGTTAGCAGGTAAATCGCCGTGGGCTGCTTCAATACCGGAGGCTGCGCTTGCAAATAGCGTTGCATCTGCTTGGCCGCAAACATCGTGTCTTCCGAAATGGTATTCAGCTCGTCCAGCACCAGAATCGTCCGCGGCTGTTCGACATTCGCTGCAACCGTTCTCGCCGGTCCTGTCCCCGAAGTCGTAACTCCGTCCGCCATTTCCGTCGCCGTCGCCAGCGACGCCGGCGTCTCGAACGCATCAATCACTTGCCTTGCGCCGTTCTCCAGAACCGTGAAGTTCTCCCTGTTCAGTTTTGTTATTGGCTTGCCGGACTTGTCGTTCACCACCACGCTGAGCACCACCAGGTGCGTCGTCACTTTAATCGCCGGCACATCCGTTTTGCCTGCGGGAGTTTGCCCGTCAGCCTGGCCGGCAATTGCTCCCCAGCACCATAATCCGGTCGCCACCCAAATTCCGGCTCGTTTACTCAGCATAGAATTTATTCGAGTCTACATCAGTTTGACGCGCTCCCTCCGAAGCTCGTTTCGTCACACGATCTTCAAGACTGCAGGACCGAAGCCATGCGCTCCGGCGAGCGAACAAATGCCTGAAACGCATCCTACCGTAGCCGATACCAGGAGTACGCCTCGGTTCTTAGCCTCACCCGCCCCACCCCACCGCGCCTCTCTCGCTCCCTTTTTCTAGCTGGTGCCTTCTAGTTTGTAGTTTCCCCCAGTCCTAATGGAATCAGACACCGCTTGCCCTGAGCCGTGAAGGGAGCCTCGGCGCGCGTCTCCATCCCGCGTCGAGGATGCCGTTCTTTCTGTTTAATATGCATTCAGACACAAGATATACATATATAACACTGTTAGATTTATATTTCAGTATAATTGCTTTCACCACCCTCGAAGGGACGACTAACATGAAGTTCAATCTCGGAATAGTATTACTGATCGTAGTTTCTCTGTTTCCCGCTAATATTTGTGCTCAGGTTCCTGTTGGACGCTGGGAAATCGTTCACACGAGCGGAGACAACGCTGCGCAACTTGCTCAGTACCCCGGCAGCTTTTCCACCTTTCTCAACACAGGTGGTACGGGCTACACCTACGGAACATTCACCAATTCCATCTGCGTGATTGACGCTGAAACGTACAATGTCGTTCCCACCTGGACGACGTCGGGTGGCAACAACTATGTTCTCACCATCACGGTTAACAACCTTGGATTGGGACCAAACTTCTCATTTATCTACACGGGCACATACAATCCCCTTACTCTTATTCCCGGCGGCTTTCTTAACACCACTCGCGCAATTACTGGAACATATTCTTCCGCAGGAGACGTTTCTGCTTGCAACAACGGTTCCGGTAACTTCACCGCAACGTTCCTGCCCACACTTTCATCCGGTTCAGCTACGGGCGCACTGGATGGAATGGCTGCCGTCAATGGCTCACCATTCGACGCGACGGTCAGTTCAACCATCACCTTCAGCGCGCCGCCAACTCCCGGCCAGATTGCTGGCACGGTAGCCTTGGCTACGAACCCGACGTTCCATCTCAACCCATGCTTTGCCACAACAAGCGGCGCCGTAAACACCTTGACCATTAACTCAAGTAAATCTAGCCAGTCAGGCACCTCCGAATACATCTTTGCGGAAGGTCTTGACCCACAGGGTGTTCCAACGACCCTTATTCTTAACGGCGCCTCCGTCAATTTATATACGACGCCGCCTGCCAACACCGACCCCAATGCCCTTCAGATCACCTCGACCGAGTGGGCCGTAACTGCCGCCATTGGAGAAGATAATCCCGCCGCTGGCTCCACTGGTGTCAGCAATGATGGTAAGAATACCGCCATGGCTTTTTCATACGGTGTCATCGGTGGCGTGTGTAATGATGCAGGCGGTGTTGACGCGCCATTCTTCTTCCTTTCAGGTACGCCCATTGTTCATGGGCCCAAAAAGCAAAAGCACCGCGGCAACGGACCGAATCCGGATCGCGACCAGGATCAAACCCGCCATCGTAGACAGTAAGGAATCTCCTCCTGCAGCAGGAGGGTGGCACAGCCGTAGACACTTCGGCGTGGCCTACCCTTTCGGGTTTGCTTTCTGAAAGGGTGGGCTCCTCTGCTTTTCCCTATTCGTTGGGAAAACCTCGTAGCCGGTATCGACCTTCGACGTTCGGACGTTTCCACGCTGGCTCCCGGACCTCCGCTCGCTTACAATTCCGCTTTCGCCCCAGTCCAACAATCTTCCGCAAGGAGGTCTCATGTCCTGCTCCCTCGTCCCCTCTCGGCTTCTCACCCTGCTACTAGTTGCGCCCTTCTTGCTCGGCGATAGCGCAAGAGCCGGAGACTCCGTATCTCCGCGCGCTGTCGACCTCAAAGCGCCCGACGGCACCAGCCTCAAAGGCACCTTCTTCTCCTCCGGTAAACCAGGTCCAGGCGTCCTCCTGCTCCACCAGTGCAATCGCCAGCGCAAAGTCTGGGACGACCTCGCCGTGCGCCTCGCCACTGCTGGACTCAGCGTCATGACCGTCGATCTTCGCGGCTACGGCGACAGCAGCGGCACCCCTGTCGGCAAACTGACACCCGAGGAATCGAATATTGTCTTCAACCAAAAATTCCCCACCGACGTCGAGACCGCCTACCAGTTCCTCGTCTCCCAGCCGGGAGTTGCGCGCAACAACATCGTCGTCGGTGGTGCAAGTTGCGGCGTCAATCAATCCGTCCACGTCGCTGCCAATCATCCCGAGGTAAAAGCGCTGCTCCTGCTCTCCGAAGGAACCGATCCCAGCGGCCGCCAGTTCCTCCGCAATTCGCCCAACATGCCCGTTTTCATGGCTGCCGCCGACGATGATCCCGACTTCGGTGTAACCGAAATCATGCAATGGCTTTTTTCCTTCTCTACCAACCCACTCAGCAAGTTCGTCCACTATCCCACCGGCGGCCACGGCGTCGAAATGTTCGACGCGCACAAAGAACTCCCCGGCATGATCGTCGCCTGGGTTGCGACACTGACGATGAAATTGCCTCCACCGTCCGCGGCAAAACCCGTTGCTCATTCCTCGGCCGAAGCGAACTTTCTGGAACTGATCGATCATCCTGGCGGTATCGAAAAAGCCGTCAAGCAATACACCGACGCGCGCAAGAGCGATCCCAAAACCGTCCTGTTTTCCGAAGCCGTCATGAACCGCCTCGGCTACGAACACCTGCAAGCCGGCGACAACAAAGGCGGAGTCGAACTCTTGAAATTGAATGTCATCGCCTATCCCAATTCTCCCAACGTGTACGACAGTTTGTCCGACGCCTATCTCGCCGACGGCCAGAAAGACCTGGCGCGCCTGAATGCAAAAAAAGCCCTCCAGCTTCTTTCCTCCGACACCGCCGACTCCGAGGTTCGCCGCAAAGACATCAAGGAAAACGCCGAGCAAAAACTGAAGCAACTCGGCGATACCCCGCAGTAGTTGGAGCTCTTTTGTGAACGGACGTTGACTGTCCGGCCCACGGCACTTAGCATACGCTGGTCAATCGCGGACACTTCCGTGACGTGGCCCTCGAGGAGACAGCATGATGTTGCGCACGAATTTGCGAATTGCTTTGGCGATGCTTCTTGCCCTTCCTTTTGCTTTGCGCGCGGACGAAGGAATGTGGACCTATGAACACTTCCCAAAGCAATTGGTGCAACAGCGCTACGGGTTCACTCCCACCGACGCGTGGCTCGACCACATCCGCCTGAGCTCCGTGCGCTTCAACAACGGCGGCTCTGGTTCCTTTGTCAGTCCGGAAGGCTTGGTAATGACCAATCACCACGTCGGCTCCGACTGCATTCACGATCTCGGCACCGCGGCCCACGATTACATGACCACCGGATTCTACGCCGCCGCGCGTGAGCAGGAAGCCAAGTGCCCAAATCTGGAGTTGAACGTTTTGATGGCCATGGAAGACGTCACCGCCGCCGTCAACGCCGGAATTCCTTCCGGAGAAGAAGCGGCAAAGCGCAATGCCGCGCAGAAGAAATCGACGGCGCGCCTCGAGAAGGAATGCGCCGAGCGCAGCAAACTGCGCTGCGACGTGATTACCTTCTATTCCGGGCAAATATTTGGTCTGTACAAATACAAAAAATATACGGACGTGCGGCTCGTCTTTGCGCCCGAATCGGACATTGCCTTCTACGGCGGCGATCCCGACAATTTTAACTATCCGCGGTACGATCTCGACATCTGCTTTTTCCGCGTGTACGAAAACAATCAGCCGGTGAAAACTGCGAACTACCTGACATGGAACCCCGTGGGAATTGCCGAAGGCGACGTCGTTTTCGTTTCCGGCAATCCCGGTTCCACGAACCGTCAGGACACCTTGGCGCAGTTGGAGTTTGCCCGCGACGTCATGCAACCGGGGGTCCTGCAGTTCCTCAATGCGCGCTTGAAATTATTGCGCGAATATTCCGCGCGCGGGCCTGAAGAGGAACGCGTCGCCAAAGCCACCATTTTTAGCTTCGAGAACAGCGTGAAGGACTTTCAAGGACGTCAAACGGGCTTGCTGGATCCCGAGTTCATGGCCCGGCGCACCGCAGTGGAAAAGGATCTTCGCGATCGTGTAAATGCGGATCCCAAGATGCGCCAAGAATTCAGTGGCGCTTGGGATCGCATCGCGGTCGCGGAGAAGGCTTACGCCGGCTTTGCCCAGCAACAGGGACTATATTCATTTTCGCTCGGGCAGTCCGACTTGTTCCGCCATGCGCGCACACTGGTGCGCTCCGCCGTCGAACTGGCCAAGCCCAATGGCGACCGCCTTGAAGAGTTCCGCGATTCCAATCTCGATTCGCTTAAGCAGGACCTTTTCTCCGAAGCGCCGATTCACGACGCCCTGGACAAACTCATGCTCACCCAGGCTTTTCGTGAATGGCTAGGTGCATTCGGCCCTGACAATGCCCTGGTCAAACAGGTCCTGAATGGCAGAAGCTCCGAGGACGCTGCGGATTTTTACATCCGGGGAACCAAGCTTGCATCGGCGGCGGAGCGCAAACGATTGTTCGAGGACGGGCAAAAAGGCATCGATGCTTCCGGCGATTCCATGATCGCCCTGGCCCGGATCGTCGACCCCGAATCACGCTCACTGCGCAAGCGCTATGAAGATGAAGTCGAAGCTGTAGAGCTTGCCAACGGAACCCTGCTGGCGCAAGCGCGCTTTGGTGTACATGGCACCGACGTTTATCCGGAGGCCACGTTTAATCTGCGGCTGAGTTTCGGCGCGGTCCGCGGCTATGTCGATGGCGGAAGGCCTCGCCGCTGGTACACTTCTTTCCACGGCCTGTATGAAAACTCAGTGGGCATCCCGCCTTATAAACTGCCGCAGCGTTGGCTGGACAAAAAGTCCGCGCTAAATCTCGACACACCCTTCAATTTCGTTTGCACCGCTGATATCACCGGCGGCAACTCCGGCAGTCCCGTCGTCAATCGCAATGGAGAACTTGTGGGAATCGTCTTCGATTCCAACATTCAGGGAATTCCCAACGATTTTCTTTACACGGATACTCAGGCGCGAACTGTGGCGGTGCACGCCGCCGGAATCGTGGAAGCTTTGCGCGCGGTCTACGCAGCGGACTCCGTCCTGCGCGAACTGCTAATGGCGCAAAAGAAATAGCAAACGAGTCTGCATCTGGATTTTGAATCTTTTCTATCTGAATTTCGCGCTTGACCAAGGGTGCCATGCAGTTACGATGAGGCAACAGTCGCGCCTGCGGCACCCGAGGTGAGCGATGAAAAAGTTAACCTTTGTCCTTCTGGGAATTGCATTCTTGATTCCGGCTGGTGCGCTCGGCCAGGATTCCGCTAAGCCTGACGCCGTCACGCAAGCCAGCCTGAGCAGCAAGCCGGCTTCGACCAAACCGAAGACCATTTCCGGAAAAGTCGGCGAGGATGGCCGGACGCTCACGACCGCCAAAAACAATTTGTGGACCATCGCGAATCCGGACATTTTGAAGGAGCACGCCGGCCGGCAGGTACGAGTGAAATGCCAAGTTTCTTCAAACGCCGAAGCAACCGTGATTCAGATTCTTTCTATAAGAATAATTCCGAGCGAAGTGAAGTTCACAGCAAACCCGAGCGACGCTGCGTTTCGGCGCTAATATCTCGCGGCCACAAATCTTTTTGGCGTTCTGTGTACAACCCCACGCGAGGACAAATGGGTTTTTACGGAAGTTGCAGGATGAAGTGATGGCCGATTTTCTTGCCCGTTGAAAGTTTTTGCAGCTCGGTTAAGCCGCCCGCGCCCCATCGCGCCAGGAACGGCAATAAACACAATTCCCGAGACTGCAACCCTTTGTGCGGATGCAACAGCGACTCCAAGTACATTTCGTGTGAAGCGATCAGCCCGCTTTTGCGGTCTTGCGCTTTGCCGGCCTTGCGTCGCAATTTCTCAAGGTGAAACTCAATTCTTTTTTGAGCTCTCTCAACCGTGTCCTTCAGCGTAGGATCGAGCTTAGCGATTTGCTTGCCGAGTCGCGCAAGCAGTTTCTGGATTTGTTTCTGATCGCGCTCAAAACTCTTCGCCAGCGCTTTGGGCACAGAAGAGCACTCCATCTTGTGCCGCAGGTTCTGCGATCCCGTCCAGACGTCCTCGACAGTCAGGCCGTACTTGCGCAGCAGTTTCGCGGCTTTGGTATCCACCAGCGTAAATCCCGCGCGCGGCAGCATCACCGGCATGCGCCCGAGCAGATGCCGATACACAACTTCGGATTGCGCGAAATACGAAATCTCCGCGGGGCCGCCGACATACGCGGCAGTGGGCAGCAAATAATCCTGAACCACCGAACGCAGCAGTGCATTGGGGCTGAATTTCTCCGGCTCGGTGTGCGTCAGGTGTACGAGCTCATCGCGCGTCCAGGATTTTTCGCCGGCCTGAAACTTGTCAGCGCTCGCCGTGACCACTTGCCGGGTGCCGCCGCCCATGTAAAACAAAAGCGTGCTGCGCGAAGTCACCTTCACTTGCACATCGTAGCCCGCGCGATCCAGTTCCTTTCCACGCTGCAATAACTTTTCATTCAGCGCGTCGCGCTCCGCCAGCGCATGCTGATACAACGGCGCGGCCACCCGATGCAATCCCGGGTCGAGGGGATCCATCAGGATCAGGCCTTGCTGCGCGAACAACCGCGCGAAGAGTTTTCCGAACGCGCTGCCGTACGTTTCTTGCGGACGGTAACTTTCCGTCAGGAGTTGCGCCAGCAAGTCGCTTCCCTGGTTCGAAAGCAGCTCCGCGGCTTCGCGGACAAGCGGCTCGATTTGCGCGCCGAGCGGAATGCCTCCCACCGGCCGCCCTGCTTCCGCAGCGCCAACTGGCAATTCAAAGCGTATGAGTTTCCCCTGATCGAACCAGGTCGCGTGCCGAACCTCGTCGAGATCGTGATCTTCCGTGGCCATCCAAAATACCGGCACCGCCGGAATGCCGCTGCGCTTCAATTCCTCAGCAATCTGCACCGCGGTCAATGCTTTGTAGACGGCGTACGCCGGCCCGCTGAACAAACCTACTTGCTGTCCCGTAACGATGGCGACCGCGCCTTTTTCAAGCCGCTCCAAATTGGACTGCGTTTCCGCTCCGGCCCCAAGTGCGGCGTTCTGTTCCCGCAACAGCCGCGCGACTTCCGCCCTTCGCTCAACGGGATAGTTCAGCTTGCGCGAGGCACGCGCCAAAGCTTGCGTCGTGGGAGGATGAACATAAAAAGACTTTACGCGCTCAAAATGATCGAGGTAATCGAGAAAAAGCTTCGGCTGGTGAGGGAGTTGGCGAAACGCGAGGGCGCGACAATCCATGAGCCCTTAGATGATACTCGCGCGGAAACGTCTCATCAATTTTGTCTGTCCGACCTAGCGTCAGGCCCGCACCGCGGCCGGCTCCAAAGTTGCGAGGAACTCATTAAGGCGTTTCTTTTGTTCCTGGTGCAGCGGGAGCAAGGGCAGGCGTGGAAGGCCGCCGCGGTAGCCGCGCTGGTCCATGACGTGTTTTAGGCCGGCGATTCCCATTTCCGAGAGTATCCGCTTCGAAGCCAGGGCGAGAACGGACTGGAGTTCGCGGGCTTTTTCGTGGTGGCCCCTGCGAACCAATTCGAACAACGCTACGCATTTCTCGGGAAGGGCGGAAGCCAGCGCGAGAATCGCGCCGCGCGCGCCGAGAACCTGCGACGGGTAAACCGTGGGGGCGGCCCCGACCAAAACCTGAAACCCGGGCGGCGTGCCGGCGATGATCTCCGCGACGCGCTGGACGTTTCCGGAACTTTCCTTGATGCCGACGATGTTCGAATGCTGGGCCAACAAAATGACTTCGGACGATTCCAAGGCGACGCCGGTGAATTGCGGGACGGAATAGAGCAGAACGGGAATAGGAGATTCATCGGCGACGCGCCGGTAATGCGCGACATACACTTCTGGTTTGTAAGAAGGCTTGTAATAGTAAGGCGTTTTGACGAGCGCGGCGTCATATCCGATTTCTGCGGCGCGTTTGGTTCGCTCGATGGTTTCCGCGGTGGATTCGGCGCCGGTTCCAGCAATGAGTTTTTTTCCTTTGCCGGCGGCCTCTTTGACGGTGACCAGAATCCCGTCCACCTCCGCGGGCTTGAGCAGCACCGATTCGCCCGTAGAACCGTTGACGACGTAGCCTGCAAGGTCGGTGGCGTTGTAACGCTGAATATTGTGCTTGAGATCCGCGAGCGAGACGGAACCGTCATCCGCGAACGGCGTCGTCAGTGCGGGAAACACGCCGGAGAAATCCATATGCTAGTCTCCTGCTCCCGGCACGGTGGAAGCAGCAGCGCGACCCCGGTGCAAATCCTGCAGCGCGGCCACTTCAATGCCCTGCTCGTGCAAGGCGTGAATCCCACGCGCGGCGGCATGCGCGGCGGCCAGCGTAGTGATGCAGGGAATGTTGTAGCGGATGGCGGCCCGGCGGATCGATTTTTCGTCGTAAAAGGATTCGCGTCCCAATGGCGTGTTGATGACCAAATCGATCTTTCCGGTTTTCACCAGGTCGACGATGTTTGGCCGGCCTTCGTTCACTTTGAATACGGCTTCGGCTTCAATACCGGCTGCTTCCAGCGCGGCAGCGGTTCCGCGGGTGGCTAGCAGACGGAATCCCAGAGTTGATAGTTCCTTCCCAAGAGATGCCAGATGTCTCTTGTCACGATCGTTTACGCTGAGGAAGACCGTGCCTTTTCGGGGCAGGCGCTGGCCCGCGGCGAGCTGAGCCTTGGCAAACGCAAGTCCGTAGGACGTGGAGATTCCCATGACTTCGCCGGTAGAGCGCATTTCTGGGCCGAGAATGGTGTCGACGCCACGGAATTTGTTGAAGGGAAACACTGGCGACTTCACCGAATAGAATTCGTGCACGGCGACCTCGGCGACGCCGTTGTGAAGCACGACCGGGAGTTTCATGGCAGCCAGCTTCTTACCACCCATCAAACGCGCGGCCACTTTCGCCAACGGGACGCCCGTGGCCTTGCTCACGAAGGGCACGGTGCGCGAAGCGCGCGGATTCACTTCCAGCACAAAAACGGTGTCGCGCTGGATTGCGTACTGCACGTTCATTAGGCCAACCACTTTGAGGGCCAGCGCAAGGCGCTTGGTGTATTCGCGAATGGTGTCGAGAATCGCGGGCGACAAACTCACCGGAGGAAGCACACAGGAAGAATCGCCGGAGTGCACGCCAGCTTCCTCGATGTGTTCCATAATGCCGCCGATGATCACATCGGTTCCGTCGGCGAGGGCGTCCACATCGACTTCCGTGGCCTCTTCGAGAAACTGATCGATCAGCACGGGGCGCGCAGGGCCCATCAGTGCAGCTTGCGCGACGTATTCCTGCACTGTGTTCACGTCGTAGGCGATGACCATGGCGCGACCGCCAAGGACGTAGCTCGGGCGCACAAGAACCGGCAACCCTATCTCTCCAGCGACGCGCGCGGCTTCTTCGGGCACCAGGGCAGTGCCGTTGCGCGGCTGGGGGATTTTCAATTCTTCGAGCAGGCGGCCGAAGCGGCGGCGGTCTTCGGCGAGGTCGATGGATTCCGGAGCGGTGCCAACGATAGGAACGCCGTTGCGCTTTAGTTCGAGCGCGAGATTGAGCGGAGTCTGTCCGCCGAATTGCACGATGACGCCCTGCGGTTTCTCGCGTTCGACAATCGCCAAGACATCTTCGAGCGTGAGCGGCTCGAAATACAGGCGGTCCGACGTATCGTAATCGGTCGAGACGGTTTCCGGATTGCAATTCACCATGATGGTTTCGAATCCATCTTCGCGTAATGCGAAGGCCGCATGGCAGCAGCAGTAGTCGAATTCGATGCCCTGGCCGATCCGATTCGGGCCGCTGCCGAGAATCATGATTTTGAAGCGGGATTGCGGATCGGATTCGTCTTCATCCTCGTAAGTGGAATAGAGGTACGGCGTAAAAGATTCGAATTCGGCGGCGCAAGTATCGACGCGCTTGAAGACCGGAGCGACGCCATAGCGCGCGCGCTGCAGGCGGACGGAAGCGGGAGTGGTTCTCCAGATTTGCGCCAATTGTTCGTCGCTGGTGCCGTTGCGCTTCACTTCCCGCAGCAATTCTTTCGAAGCCGTCTCCACGGTCACGGCCGCGGCGCGGCGGTTCACGGCGGTCAACTCTTCGATCTGATGGATGAACCACGGATCGATTTTCGTAAGGTCACAAATTTCCTGCGCGGGCAGGCCGCGCTCCATGGCGGTCAACAGCCAGTGAATGCGGTCGGGCCGCGGCGTTGCTAATTTTTCGCGGAGCAGCGAATCGGGTGTTTCCGTTGGGGCGCGCCACGGGGTGCTCGGCTCCAGCGAACGAACTCCCTTTTGCAACGCCTCTTTGAAGGTCCGTCCGATGGCCATGACTTCGCCGACGGATTTCATCTGCGTTCCGAGGGTGCTATCGGCGCCAGGGAATTTCTCGAATTGCCACTTCGGAATTTTTACCACGACGTAGTCAATCGTAGGCTCAAAACAAGCAGGCGTTTTCTTGGTGATGTCGTTGGGAATTTCGTCGAGAGTCATGCCGACAGCCAGGCGCGCGGCAATTTTGGCGATTGGAAAGCCGGTGGCTTTGCTGGCCAGCGCGGAGCTGCGCGAAACGCGCGGGTTCATTTCGATCACAACCATCCGGCCGTTTTCCGGATTCACAGCAAACTGCACGTTGGAACCGCCGGTTTCAACGCCCACTTCGCGGACAATCGCGGCGGCGGCATCGCGCATGCGCTGATATTCCTTGTCGGTCAGCGTCTGAGCGGGGGCCACGGTAATGGAGTCACCGGTGTGCACGCCCATGGGGTCGAAGTTCTCGATGGTGCAAATGACCACGAAGTTGTCGCGAAAATCGCGCATGACTTCGAGCTCGTACTCCTTCCACCCAAGAACCGATTCTTCGACAAGCGCTTCGTGTACTGGGCTCATGTCGAGAGCGTGGGCAATGGCTTCGCCGAACTCTTCCTTGTTGTAGGCGATGGAGCCGCCCGTGCCGCCGAGCGTGAACGAAGGCCGAATCACCAAGGGAAAGCCGAGTTGATCGCAAAGGCGCAGCGCATCTTGTGCGTTGTTCACCAGCGCGGAGGCTGGAACTTCCAGCCCGATTTTGCGGCAAGCGTCCTTGAACCACAGGCGGTCTTCAGCAACTTTGATGGCCCGGAGAGACGCGCCGATCATTTCCACTTTGTATTTTTCGAGGATGCCGCTCTCGGACAGTTCGACGGCGAGATTCAGCGCGGTTTGACCACCGACGGTGGGCAGGAGCGCGTCGGGCTTTTCTTTGGCGATGATTTCTTCGAGGTATTCCTTGGTGAGCGGCTCGATGTAGGTGCGAGTCGCAAGCTCCGGGTCGGTCATGATCGTAGCGGGATTCGAATTGACTAGAATGACCTTGTACCCTTCCGCACGCAGCGCTTTGCACGCCTGCGCACCCGAATAATCGAACTCGCAAGCCTGGCCAATGACGATCGGGCCAGAGCCGATAATCAGGATTTTCTTAATGTCTTTGCGCTTCGGCATAGTCTCCCGTAAAACTCTTTAGCGCCGCGAACTACCTGGCTGGGCGAATTCCTTCATCAAATCCGTGAACTGCGTGAACAAATAATGCGAATCGTGCGGGCCCGGGGAGGCCTCCGGATGATACTGCACGCTGAAGAGCGGCAGCGATTTGTGGCGCATGCCTTCGTTGGTGTGGTCGTTCAGATTGATGTGGGTGATTTCGACTTTGCTGGAGGGGAACGATTCCGGGTCCACGCAGAAACCGTGATTCTGCGCCGTGATTTCGACTTGTTCGGTGAGCAGGTTTCTCACAGGGTGATTCGAACCGTGATGGCCGAACTTGAGCTTGAATGTTTTTCCGCCGAGGGCAAGGCCGCACAGCTGGTGGCCGAGACAAATTCCAAAGACGGGAACCTGGCCGATGAGCTTTCGAATGTTTTCTACCGCATAGCCGATAGGCTCGGGATCACCGGGGCCGTTCGAAAGGAAGACGCCGTCGGGCTTCATCTCTAGAACATCTTCGGCGGAGGTCTGCGCGGGGACAACGTAGACTTCGCACTGGTGGTCGACAAGCAAACGAAGAATGTTCTGCTTGATGCCGTAGTCGTAGGCCACGACGCGATGTTTGCGCGATTCGGAGTGAGCGTCAGATTCGCCCATCTGTTCCGACCAGGGCGAAATGGCGACTTCCACCGAACCTTTGTCCCAGCCGTAGGATTTTCCGCAGGTCACGCGGCTCGCCAATTCCTGTCCGGCCATTCCAGGAAGTTGTTTCGCTTCGAAGATCAACTGCTCAGCAGGAGTGCCATCGGTTGCAACGACACCGCGTAGCGCGCCGACATTGCGCAGGTGGCGGACGAGCGCGCGCGTATCAATGTCCCAGATGACGGGAATCTTGTGGCGGTTCAGATAGAGCTGGGTGGTTTCCGCCGAGCGCCAGTTCGAGGAGATCTGCGAAAACTCGCGCACGATGAGCGATTCGATATACGGCCGCGCAGATTCTTCGTCGTCAAGATTGGCGCCGACGTTCCCGATGTGCGGATACGTCAGGCAGACGATTTGCCCGGCATAGCTGGGGTCAGTGAAAACTTCCTGGTAACCGGTGAGGCTGGTATTGAAAACGACTTCGCCGCCACGGCGCGTGATGGCGCCGGCCGCGCGGCCGTTAAAAACGCGTCCGTCTTCCAGCGCGAGGATGGCGGGTCGGTGCGGAACTTCGGTCAGTGTGTCCTCCCGTAGAGATCATTAAGATTTGCCGCGTCACTTGGTGTCTGCTTCCGTGCTCGAGAGCGAGCCGAAATGATCCACCGGCCAATAGGCAAACACGGCGCGGCCGTAAATAAAGCGATTCGCGACCGGGCCAAAAACGCGCGAATCGTTGGAGCTGATGCGGTGATCACCCATGACGAAATAGTTGTCCTTGGGCACGCGCACGGGGCCGAAATCGCTGAGGTCTTCGTACTGCGGCGGAACGTAAGGCTCGGGGACAATTTTTTCGTTGACGTAGACGACGCCGCGGCGGATTTCGACAGTCTCGCCGGGCAAACCAATGACGCGCTTGATGAATGATTTTGTACGGTCGAGCGGATACCAGAAGACCACCACATCTCCGCGCTGAATGGGCTCAAAGCGGTAGACAAATTTATTGATGAAGATGCGTTCCTGGTCGGAGAGCAGCGGCGCCATGCTGGTGCCTTCGACTTTCACCGGCTGATAGAGGAAGACGATAATGACCAGGGCGAGACCGATGGCGATAAGAAGGTCGCGGGTCCACACGCGAATCTCGTTCCGGAGCGAATGGGAGTGAGCGGCGGGGGCGCTGGGCGCGGATGGATCTGAATTCGAAACGGGAGAGGACGCCGGAGCGGCGGGTTCCGGTGAGGCGGAGGGCGCGAGATGTTTCTCGTCGGTGCTGTCCATTTTTTGCTGCCTTGTATTTATAGCATGTCCGTCACGGCCTGCGCCAGATGCGATTTGCGGATTTGGCCGGGCGGCGCGACGGTAGCGAATCGCCTTCGCTTGATAAGATTCTTAGGTTTCCGACCGCGTTGCTCGCCGAATTGTCAGTCATTCGCCGCAAGCGCGTAGTTGATCGAAGAGAGGGCGGCGATGACGGCGGTCTCCGTGCGCAAAATCAGCTTTCCGAGAGAGGCTTCCTGAAAGCCGCTGCCCCGCGCGGATTCGAATTCGGCGTCCGTCCAGCCGCCTTCGGGGCCGATGGCGATTGCCGCCTTTGCATGGCGCTGGCCCTCAAGGACTTTACGAATCGACGGCGAGTCCGACCGTTCCGAGAGCAAAATGCGCACGCCATCCTTGAGTGAGGCAAAGCCGGCCTCCGGAGCGGTGAGTTCCGCGAGCACAGGGACGCGCACGCGGCGAGACTGTTGCGAGGATTCGAGCAGAATTTTCTTCCACCGTTCAGCGCGTTTGATGGCGGAAGTGACCAACGCTTTTTCGCTGCGCGCCGCGGACAAGGGAACAATCGTGGTTACGCCGAGCTCAGTAGCTTTTTCGATGGCCCATTCGAACATGTCGAACTTTACGACCGAGAGCAGAAGAGTGACGTCCAGCCTTGGCTGGTGCGCGGGCAATTCCTCCACCAGGGTGAACTCCACGCGATCCCGGCCGACGCTTGCAATCTCGCCGAGCCACACACGTTCCCCATCGCTCAGTTCATAGCGTTGGCCGATTTGCGCGCGCAGCACGCGCCCCAAATGATGCGCCGCTTCGCCTTCCATAACGGTGCTTCCGCCCGCAAATTGCTCAACGAAGAATCGTCTGCGCACGCGGAGATTCTAGCTTAGATACGGTTCCGCGTACGTGCGCCGAGCGAATTTGGGATTGCCCGGCCCTGACAGTCAGCCTGTACTTGGGGACAGATAATTCTTGAGCCATTTGCCCTTCGTCACCCGACTCTTTGTCGAGCCCCTCTTATAAAATGGATCTAACCCGCCCCAAGGTTTGACTAGGAAGGAGTGAATCCATGACGAACACATCGGAAGTCGAGGAGCGGATTCACGAGAATGAGCTGGCCGGCGGCCCGTCCAACCCCGTGGCACAACACGTTTACAACGGTTTGGGCAAGAGGCAAAGCACGTCACGGCCGTCGTTGGTTCTTGGAGCGGCCGCGATAGCGCTTGTCCTGGTTTTTGCTTCCGTTTTCGGTCTGTGGCTTGTGAGGTCGGTCAGGCGATTGAACCGGGAAGTCGCCCACCTCAACCGTCAGACAGAGCAGCTCAACCAGCGCGTGCAGGGCGCCGAGCAGCACGTCAAGAGTCTCGATCAGAGAGCTTCCCAAGCCGCCGCTGCCCAAGCAGCCCCTGCCCAAGCAATCCCCGCCCAAGCAGCCCCCGCCCAAGCAGCCACTACTCGCCCCGAGCAAGCGCCCGATCCGGTGAAACAGCCGGAAGCGGCATCGGCAGCGCAAGCGCCTTCGCCCCTTGAGCCGGAGGCAGCCGCGCAACCGCCCACTCAGCCCGCGCCCACAACAAAAGAAAATCGCACGCAGCACCCCGACGAGCTTCAGAAGTTGAAACAGTCCCTCGGGCAAATAGCCGAAACGCGCCGCACCCCAGATGGAGTGGTGATGACGCTCGGAGAGAAGTCGCTTCGGTTCGACTCCGGCAAGTCGGCCATTGCTCCTCAATATCGAGCCATCTTGAACCGCGTTGCAGGTGTCCTCACCCCGCTCAAGGGATATTCCATTTACATATACGGATATACGGATGACAGCGGGACAAAGGAGCACAACCTGGAACTCTCCGCCAGTCGCGCCCGCGCTGTTCGGGCTGCGCTGGTTAAGGCGGGAGTCGATCCGAGCCTTATCACTACAAAGGGTTTTGGCAAATCCAAGCTGCTTGTTCGCGATAGCAATGCCAAAGCGCGAGGCGCCAATCGCCGTGTGGAGATCGGCATTGTCTCCGCCACCCAGGTATCCATCAAGCAGGCCACCTCGAAAGTTGCGACAAAACAATGATTACAATTCACGTCGCCACATGTCCGGTAAGGCGACTCACCAGGAAGTTGTCGTTGCAGGCGCAACCGTACTAAGGAGCAGTTTCTGAGGGAGCCTGAGGAATGCTATACAAATCATGATGGCTAACCGAATCGGCAGGCTCGAACTCCTCTTTTGGTTCACGACATCAATCTTTGGAGCGGGAATCGCACTTGCAATCGTGTCTGTCCTTACAAACACACCGATAGAGCCAGGACGCACTCGGTACCCATGGCTGCAAGCCGTCTGGTTTCTGCTGGCTGCATTACTGATGCTCAAGGCAATCGTGTCTAGGTTCCACGACATAGGTTGGCCGGGTTGGGCAGTGCTCGTTATCGCTATTCCATTGGTCGACATCCTGGCATTGTTGTTTTTGATGCTCGCGCCAGGACAGAAAGAGGCAAACCTCTACGGTGAACCACCAATATTTCTCCGGCGGTTCAGAAAACTGGCGCAACGTTGATTTGTCCGGTTTGGCGGGTGGTCTCAATGGATCGACGCAACACTTTCCTGAAGTTTACTCGCAGGAGTCTGAAAACCCAAAGTTTGTCGTGGGCGTTGATTTAAGCGCAGCGCTACTTTGTTGGAAGGTGATTCGCCGGGTGCCCCGTACGCCGGGTTTGCGTGTGGGGATTTTGACTTTTCCTCTCTACTCTTCCACCCAGCCGGGTGCCCCAGGTTGCGCTTTTCTACCTGGGGCTTTCGTTTTCTCCCCATCGCCCATCCTCTGCCGGGCGTCCCAGGCTGACAGCTAACCCCCTTGGCGTGCCATCCCGAAACCAAAGACGAAAGGGAGGGGCACCCGCCCGGCTGTTTCGACTTTGTGTTTGACGATTTATCATTTTGATAAATCCTGAGTTGCTCCGGGCCACCCGGCCCACCCAAAGGCGTTTTTCGGAACCAATGCGCGGCCACCCGCCCTGGACGTCACCCTAAAGACTGGGAATGCTTTGAGCGTGTGCTTCGGTGACCGCCGTTTTCACGGTTTTGTCTTCTACAGCTGCGAACGAACGAGGCCTTGCGCTCTGAAATATGCCTGTGATTCGGGACCACCTTTGAAGTGCGGAAGAAGGCCGTCTCTTAGGATTCTTAACAAGCTAGCGCGAACGATGAAGCTCGCTGCCTCCTCTAAAGTCATGAGCTTATTTCCCTTTTCACTGAACGACAGCCGCCCAAAGAATTTATTCGGGACCTTGTCTCCATGAGCGATGCAGTTTCTAACCTCGTATAGGTCATCTATGACCTCGCTAATTGTAGGTTCGTCTTGTGCTGGCATGAATGAAGGTACATCACCGGGAGCGTAGATTTTGGTGTTCTCTCCTAGAAACCACTTGATTCTCGCCTTTGCCACAAAGCTGCCGCTGTGTTCGCGGTCTTTTGTCTGAGAAGTGAAGATCGCCTCTATGGCAGAGGTCCACAAAGAGAACCGGGCTTTCCATTCACGATCCTGAAAATGCCCTGCCTCATACAGACTCACAGGCATTCTGAATTTCCAGTACTCGCCTGCCATCGCCGAGACGAACTGGGGCGCCACGGATTGTAATTCGCGCAGGTCGCGGTCGCGAAGCGTAAATCCCTTCTGTATTTCCGGAATCTCCATCAAGTGAACTGGATTGTCAAAAGATTGAATCTGGATCACACCATTGGGTTGAAGTGGTCCATTTATTTGCAATGCGAACTGGCGCATCGGACGAATTAGCCTCAGGCATGCGGCATTCTCATGCACTACACGAGCAGATGCCATCTCTGACTCACCCGTTCCATATTGGCTTGATGTGTACCGATGTACGATTGCGTGCTTTACACGCTCCAGTACCTCCAGATCACGTTTTCCAATTTCGCGTTCGACCCATTTCCACGTGTCGCCGTTGAACATGGCCGAGACGTCTTCTAGCGTCACGCCCGGGACAATAGTCGCCGGGAGTTGAGAAAGATCAAATGGCTCGTCTTCCCAAGCCCCTGCCAATCCCGCAATGGGATATACCGTTACCCGCTGCACTTCACTCATAAGATCCGCGGCTTCAGTCGGTTAAATCTGTTTCTTCCCGTATCTGTACTATTGTTCGCCCTTCCCTTTTCCATTACTTTCCAGAGTTCATCCAAGCTTTCAAGATCCACACCGCCAGCCGATTCTAAGCACATCACGCAAGTTTCTTTAATTTGGTCAAATGGTTCCTTCGGCACCTTACAGATTTGTGCAGCGAGAATAACCAAAAGCGCCAGCGCTATAGCCATTTCATTTAGAACAACCAAAATTCCCGCTTCCTGCAAATAGATTCCTCCAGTCATCGATCTCCCGGCATGGTTAAACCGCTGCGGACGCAGATTCGGAACAGGATGCGTACTCACTTCACAGAGAGCAGCGTACCGCGTCGCTGTTATCGCGGGTATCTTCCCCAGCGCCTCTATCCGCTTCCTAATCTTGCTCGGTGAAAGGTTCGTTAGGCGATGGGCTCGATCCGATTTCTTCCATTCGTCGATGGTTTCAGGAGCCAACGAAAAGAGAGAAAGGAGATTACAGATTTCGCCCATACTGCGAACAATAATCAGAGCTTCATCATAGAAGCCCATTTTCGTCAATCGAAGAGCCGCGCGCCCAAAACTGCTCGTTCTCGCGACAAGATACCAAACCGAGTGCACGTCTTCCGACTTCCCCGGACAGCCATACGCACACGAGCCGATCATGTCGGCATAAGCCAGAAGCTGTCCGAGATACTCGTAGCATATCGGAGCTTTCTTACCCATCCGAGGAATGCATTTTTCGGTTGCCTTTTCGCATCGGTCTTCATATTTCCCGATAGCGCGCAGCATTTTTCTACCATTCAGTTTCTTCATGAGTCCTCGCGTGGCCGGCGGGCGGCACAGACAATAAATCCTATGGGGGAGGGGGGGACAAACGGGTAGTTCCGTAAATCTGAAAATCTCCAAGCGTTACGAGCAAAACGAGTCCTGCCAAACAAATATCAGAAAACGTTCCGTGTGTCCCAGCTTCCTAGATGCTGTGCTGTGAAATGAAGTCGGCGAACTGTGGGAGGCATTCAATCTCATCCTGCCTCAGGTCCCGCTCGCTGTAGAAGCCCGTTGATGATGCGCTCGAGATTGAACCGTGCTCCTCGTGACACTGACAGTTATAGATGAACAGTCCTTTTCTTTTTAGAATCTTTTTGAACAAAAACGTCCGACCGTTGATCTGGGCCTCCCACTCCTTGTTCGGGTTTTCAGGTATGCCGTGCTTGAAGCCGATTTCTTCTTTCATCATCCAAATCATCCTCTTACAATTTGATTCTGAACCTTTGGTCGATTGTTTTCAGAGAAAAGTCACCAGGAAAGAGTCGGTGGCTGATCGTCGCGGTGACTGTCGAGCTGGCAAACTCGTAGGTCGTGCGAGACGGTTCCTCGTACTGGCGCTGGTCATCGTGGGGATTTTCATTCGTGTAATGGAACGCTCCCACGGCAATTGGTTCATGGCCTTCGCAAGATAGAGCTGCGGCAATCATCGTACTGGTGACAATTATGACAGCGGGCTTCTTGTAGTTCATGCACCTACCCCCACACTCCCAAGTATAATCGCATAGGAAGGCGAATGGAAGGCGAAAGGCGCGTGGTGCAATTCCAACAGGCTGATCGTTCCGAGCGGGTGGCTGCGCCTTTGGGAAACATGCGGACAGACGGGACGTTTTCCGATATTTGCCTGACCAGACTCGTTTGGCCCATAGTGATTTGAGATTCCAGAGTAAAGGAAACTTCCCGTTTGTCCCACTCTCCCGGATCGCCTCCCCAGTTCCTTGCGTCCTACCGAGGTTTAGCTCAGAGGCTTATGTACCGTGGGAGGCAGTATTGACATCGAATGCATAACCGGCTATATATCCCCCCGTGAGTAAACTCTGCACTTGGTTACTAATCCCCCAGCCCCCAGGGGTTTCCCATGAGAATATGGACGCTCTTCGAAGTCATCCTCGCTGCAACCCTATTACTCCTCGGGCTCTACCTATTGGATGCCGGGAGTTCGAACAAAGCGGCTAGTGAAGGTCAGGTCCTGATCGGTGCGGTCTGCTTTGCGCTAAGCATAATAACCTTGGTCTCCGCCATTAGGTCTATCATCTGGCATCGACACATGCTCCGACACTCGATGCGTAACCAGGATCGCGCCTGATTCGTCTGAATCTCTGAGCGCAGTCCGCGGGCGCGCCGCGCGATTAAGCAGGAACGTACGACAACCGAATCACGTCATCCGCGATTAAATCGCTGGCCACCAGGTGCAGCGGCGGACGGGGGCCGGCGAAGAATGGCTGGCCACCGCCAAGCACCACTGGGCGGAGGTAGAGTCGATACTCATCGATAAGACTAGCCTCGCTCAGGCTTTGCGCCAGGACTGGTCCGCCAACGTGAATCTCGCCTGCCAGCTCAGCCTTCAGCCTGCGTATCCTCTTCTCGAAGTCACCCGCGACCAGCGTGGCGTTGCGGCCAACGGACTTCAGGGAATGCGACAGGACCCACTTCGGCTGGCTCCGCCACACCGCCGCGAAGTCGCGGTCCTCCGCGTCCCAATCGGGAAGGTCTTCCTCCCAATAACGCATGATCTCGTAAGTGCGGCGTCCGTAGATGAGGCCCGTCAGGCCACGCATCACCTCCAGGAAGTGACGGCCGACCGCGGGCGCAGGCGGCCCAAGCTTCATGTGGTCGACGTAGCCATCGAGGGACTGCATCAATCCGTAGACAAGTTTTGCCATGCTGCAAATCCCTTTGGAGTGCGGCGGCTCGACGCCGCTTTCGATTTTCGAATTTCGCCTCTGGGTGCCCCATCCTTGCGGGTTTTGCAAGGGTGGGTCTTTCTTTTGTCCGCTTTCCAATTTCGATTTTCGAATTTCGCTTCTCTACCCGAAGATGTCTTTGACCTTATCAAAGATCGAGGAGTTGCGGTCGGCTGGCTTGTTGTCGACTCGTATCGTGTAGCCAAGCTGTTCCATCAATTTGCGCTGCTCGCGTGTGAGCTTCGTCGGCGTCAGCACGCGGACGTGATAGTACAGATCGCCTTTGCCGCCGCCACGCGGGTCCGCAAGACCCTTGCCCTTGATGCGAAAAACGGCGCCGCTCTGGGTGCCTTCGGGAATTTTCAGCTTCTCTTCGCCCGCCAAGCCCGGGACTTGGAGCTCGGTGCCAAGCGAAGCTTGAGCGATGCTCAGCGGGATGGTGCAATACAAATCGGCGCCGCGCCGTTCAAAGAAAGGATGCTCTTTAACTTCGAGGACAACGTAGAGATCGCCTGCAGGACCGTTGTTCGGGCCAGGCTCGCCTTCGCCGGCGACGCGCAGACGCGTTCCCGTGTCGACTCCCGGAGGAATGCGGAGCTCGATGGTCTTCTCGCGTTCGAATCGGCCTTGGCCGTGGCATTCGGGGCAGCGCTCGCGCACGATTTGGCCAGCGCCCTGGCAGGCCGGGCACGTCCGCGTGATAGTGAAGAATCCCTGTTGGTAGGCCATCTGGCCGCGCCCGGCGCAAGTCTGGCAAGCAATGACTCCAGTGCCCTTCTTCGCGCCCGTGCCGTTGCAGGCTTCGCAGAATTCTTGGCGCGGAAGTTTGATTTTCGTCGCCACACCACCAGCAGCTTCTTCAAACGTCAGCGACATGTCATAGCGCAGGTCCGCACCGCGTTGCGCGCGCGTGCGCCCGCGACGGCCCCCGCCGCCAAAGAGATCTTCGAAGCCGAAAAAATCGCCAAAGATGTCGTGGAAATCCTGGAAGACGGTATTGTCAAAACCCTGGCCCATTCCCGCGCTGGAAAGACCCGCGTGGCCGTAGGTGTCGTAGACCTGCCGTTTCTGCGGGTCGCTGAGGACGCTGTAGGCCTCCGTGCATTCGCGGAATTTCGTCTCCGCCTCAGTCTTATTCTCCGGATTGCGATCCGGATGCCATTTCAGCGCGGCTTTGCGGTAGGCCGACTTGATTTCGTCAACCGCAGCCGTCCGGGAAATGGAAAGCACTTCGTAGTAGTCCCGTTGAGTCCCCTTGGCCATGAAAACCCTCAGTCTCCTTTAGTTTAGTGCTTCCTTCGATGCGGGATTCGGATGGACCGCTACACGCACCATCGCGGGACGCAACACGCGCCCATGAAAAACGTATCCGGGTTGGAACACTTGCAGGATGGTGCCATCGGCGTGCTCCGTGGTTTCCGCGCGATCCACGGCCTGGTGCATGTGAGGATCGAACGGTTTGCCCACGGGATCGATGCGTTCGGCTCCCAGCCGCGTCAGATTGTCGAGGAGCTGTTTATAAATCAGCTCGAAGCCTTTGCGATAGGTTTCGTATTCGGCTTCGCGATGGGCGGCCAGGGCATTTTCAAAACTGTCGATCACCGGGATCAAACCTTCGATAACGCGAGCGGTGGAGCGCCTGGAATCTTCCGAGCGCTCTTTCTCGATGCGTTTGCGGTAATTGTCGAAGTCTGCCTGGCGGCGCAGTAGCGTCTGGCGCAGGTCGTCCAGATCGGAGGTCAGCTTTGACAGCTCTGCGTCGGCCTTTGCCGAATCCGCGGCAACGGCTTTGGCCTCGGCGGATTGCTCCAGTTCCGAACTATCCGCGTTGGTGTTCACGTTCACATTGATCTTCACTTCTTTGTCACGCGGTCCCATGCTTCTCCTGTGTCCCTCGATTATTCAATTTTATTCAGCGATTCGCTGAAGAGCTGCGCGACGTACGCCACGGCGGTCATCGCGCGTTCATAGTGCATGCGCGTCGGTCCAAGCACGCCAAGCGAACCTTGCACGAGATCGTTGCGCGTGTACGCCGCGCTGATCAGCGCCAGATTTTCTCCCGACTGCGAAATTTCCTTAACGCCGATCTGCACGTGGACCGGCTCGGGAGTCTCGATGCACGCGTTCAACATGGTCACCAGGCGATGTTTTTCTTCAATAGCAGCAAGCAAATCGCGCAGTTGCGCCTGGTCCGCGAATTCCGCGGCGCCCACAATTTGTGGAGTGCCTTCCACGTGGACATGGAGCGCGGATTCATCTCCAAGCACCGAGGGATCGCACAACGAAAGCGCGCTCTGCACGATGCCTTCGTAACGCTCGCGCTCGTTTGCCAGCTTTTGCAAAAGATCGCTGCGGATAGCTTCGAGTGTCCATCCGGAATAATGGCGGTTTAAGAACTCCGCCGTAGCATCCAGTTCGATCTGCGTGAAAGGCCGGTGCGGCCGCAAAATTTTGTCCCGCGTATTTCCCCCCGGCGAAATCAGCACCACAACCACGCGTCCATCCGGCAGCAACCACATGCGCGCGTGCTCCAAAACGGTTTTGCTCAGAGGCGGCGAAACGATAATTCCGAGCCCATTCGAAACTTCCGCCAAAATATGTCCCGCGCGTTCCGTAATTTCCGAGGCGCTGGTAGCTCCGCTCATTTCACGCTGAATCCATTCGCGGTCGGTCACAGTGATGGTCGCCTGCGAAGCAATCTCTTGCGCAAAAAAACGGTAAGCCGCCGCCGTAGGCACGCGCCCCGCCGAAGTGTGCGGCTGATACAAAAATCCGCCATCCTCCAGGTCCGCCATCAAGTTTCGAATCGTCGCCGTACTGAGTGTCTCTTCGAATCGCTTCGAAATCGCCCGCGAAGACACCGGCTCCCCCGTTTCAATATAGGTCCGGACGATGTCGGCCAGAATCTGGCGGTTGCGGCGTTCCTGTAGGGCTGAATTCCTCATAGCAGCACTCTACTCCTAGTGCTAACGAGCGCTACCTTCTATTGTAGGAACGGTGTCGCGCAGCGTCAACGCGTTCGAATCGGCTAGGCATTATCGATTTGGGCGGGTTCGAATCGGCTAGGCATTATCGATTTGGGCGCGCTGGAGTTTGTCGGAGTAATCGATGTAGACGGTTTTCCATTCGGTGAAAAAATCGATGGCCGCGATGGCGGCTTCGCGGTGGCCGTTGCCGGTTTGCTTGGTGCCGCCGAAGGGCAGATGCGTTTCCGCGCCGATCGTTGGTGCGTTCACGTAGACGATTCCGGTGTACAAATCGCGCATTGCAGCAAAGGCGCGGTTCACGTTGCGTGTGTAGATGGAAGCGGACAAACCGTAGGGGACGCCGTTGGCGATGTCGATGGCTTGATCGAAACTTTCGATGGGGATCACGGAAACGACAGGGCCGAAAATTTCTTCCTGGGCGATACGCATTTTTGGCGAGCAATCCCCAAAAACCGTTGGCGCGTGGAACCAGCCTTTCGAAAGTTCGCCGGTGTCCAGACGGTTTCCGCCGGTCAGCAACTTTGCGCCTTCGTTCTTGCCGATTTCCACGTAGCTCATCACCGTTTTCAGCTGCTGCTCGTTGATGCAGGGGCCCATTTCTGTCGCGGCGTCCAAACCGTTTCCTACTTTCAGCGATTTGGCGCGTTCGACGAAACGCTCAACAAATTCTTTATAAACATTTTTATGTACGGCGACGCGGCTTGCGGCGGTGCAACGCTGGCCCGAGGTGCCGAAGCCGCCCCAGATGGCGCCATCCACTGCGAGATCGAGATTGGCGTCTTCCATCACGATGATGATGTTCTTGCCGCCCATTTCCAGGCTGTAGTGTTTGAAGTCCGGCGCGCACGCTTGCGCGATGATGCGGCCCACGGAAGTTGAGCCTGTAAAACTCACGACGGGAACTTCTTTGTGCTGCGAAAGCGGCGCGCCTGCGTTGGGCCCGTCGCCACTCACCAAATTCACAACGCCGCGGGGAACGCCGGCCTCGGTCAAAATCTGGACGAGGTGGTACGAGGAAAGCGGCGTGTCTTCGGCCGGTTTTAGCACCACTGTGTTTCCACTGATAAGCGCGGGCATCATTTTCCAGGAAGGAATGGCCATCGGAAAATTCCACGGCGTGATCATGCCGCAGACGCCAATGGATTGGCGCACGCTCATAGCAAACTTGTTCGGAAGTTCCGAAGGAGTGGTCTGCCCAAAAAGCCGGCGCCCTTCCCCGGCCATGTAATACGTCATGTCGATGGCTTCCTGAACGTCGCCGCGAGTTTCGGCGAGGACTTTACCCATTTCACGCGTCATGTCTTTGGAAAATTCTTCTTTTCGCTGGAGCAGCAGCTCCGCGGCACGAAACAGAATTTCCGCGCGCTTCGGCGCCGGAACCAGGCGCCACGATTTGTAAGCTTCTTTCGCGGCATCGACCGCAGCATCGACATCTTCCTTTGTGGAGGAAACAAACATGCCGATCAATTCGTCGGTGTTCGCCGGATTGCGGTTCTCGTAGGCTTTCCCGCTGCGCGATTCCACCCATTCGCCGTTGATAAAGTTCTTGAACAACCGTGGCGCGACTGCCGTAGCCATGCTGCCTCCCAATCTCTTTTAACCGCCCATTGGATGATCTATGGTTCCCTGTGGGTTCAAGCGTAAGCCAAAACCGCGTGGAATGAAAAACTTAGCACCCAGGTCCAGGCAGGTCAAATTCTGGAGTTGAAGACCCTTTCAGTTGTTTTCAGCAAGCGGTTGGCTTCCCGGGGACGACATGCGAGCTTGCAACTCGCTCCCATTCTTGGGCACGGTGCGGGCAGCGAAAAGCAGGAACACCGTTAGAAGCGCGCTGCAGACAGGAATCATATACATGGCACTGTGCAGACCTACGGCCTTAAAGTGTTCGTTCAGCGCGCTCGCGCCAGCTGCGGCCATGGCTTGCTTTGCAAAATGGTCGCTGAGCCTCCCGGCGAGCACGGTTCCGAAACTTCCGCCAAGGGCATACATGGCAAGAAAGTAGAGAGCCATGGCGGTGCCGCGAAGGTTGGGTGGGACGAGGTCCTGGATGGTGGCGTAGACAGAGGCGTAATAGACGTAGCCCACCGTGCAACCTGCGGTCATGATGAGCGTAAAGAGAATTGTCTGACCGGGTTTCTGGTTCAGCGCGAAGTACGTGCCGAAAGCCATGAGAAGAGCCGACACGGCGGCGACGAGCAGCCGTCCATTGGCGCGGACCGCGGCCACACGATCCGCGGCCCAGCCGCCCAGCAAGAGTCCTAAAACGCCGCTGGCTCCAAACAGAATTGCCGCAATGGTTGTGGACTGCTTCTGATCCAGCGCATGGTAACGATGGAGATAGGCGGGCAAGAAAGCGGCGAGGGTGTACATATTGGCGTTATAAAGAGCGCCGGTGAGAGCGATCCAGCGGATGCACGGAATCCTGAGGATCGTCCAACACGATGCCCAGAACGAAGGGGGTTTGTCGGACTGCGCGGCAAGCGGCGCAATCTCCGCCGCGCCGCGCGGGGGATCCAGCAAGCGCATGACGGGTATTGTGAGCAGCAGGCCGGGAATGCAGCCGACGTAGAAAGCCATGCGCCAACCGTACGCGGCCGCAATGTGTCCGCTGACGTAAGTACCTAGAAAACCTCCCAAGGGAAGCCCGAGCATGAAGAACGCGAGGGCGCGAGCGCGCTGTGCGGCGGGATACAAATCGCCGATGAGTGAGTTGGAGGCAGGAGCACAGGCCGCTTCGCCCACGCCAACTCCCAGACGCACGGCAAACATGGAGCCATAGTTCCAGGCCATTCCGGAAGCGGCCGTGAGGAGACTCCATAAGGCGACTCCCCAGGCGAGTATCTGCGAACGCTTCCCGCGATCCGACCATCGTCCCAGGGGCACACCGACTACGGCATAGAGGAGTGTGAAGGCGGTGGCCAGCCAGCCGAGCTGGGAGTCGGTCAGTCCCCATTCCTTGCGAATGGGTTCGGCCAGCGCGCCGGGAATATAGCGGTCGTAAAAATTGAGCAGATTGATGGCGAACAGAATGAAAAGTGTGTAATGGGCCTGTTGTTTGGAATGATTCACACGTTCCTCGCCCGCGAAGTTTACGGGAAATGGGTGGAGGATTCCATGACGCACTGAGACGACCGGCAAATCCGCAAAGAAAGAGGCTAGCGAAAACCAGCCCCACCCTTGCATGAAACAAACCCGCAAGGATGGGCCACCCAAAGGCGTTTTTCGGAATTAAGGGGCGGCCACCCGCCCGCCGGCTGTCTCAGCCTGTTAAGGATGCGCCATCCGCGGTAGATATTGGCAGGCCATTGTGATAGGTTACATGTAACCAAGAACGGAGTTCGATATGGGAACACGAAGTCGATCCAAGTCCTCTCGCGATAAGGTCAGAACACATCGCAAGCGATTGCGACAACAAGGCTTACGGCCCATCCAGATCTGGGTGCCCGACATGCGCTCGCCCTCTTTCGTGGCCGAGGCACGCCGGCAGTCCATGGCTGTTGCCAGGAGTTCTCACGCCAAGGAGGATCAGGACTTTATCGATGCAGTCTCCGATTGGGGCGGGAAGTGAAGCGCGGTGAAATTTGGACCATTTCAGGTGGTAAGGATTACTCAGGAAAACCTCGCCCGGTGGTGATTCTCCAAGACGACCGTTTCAACAAGACGGATTCCATTACAGTGTGCGGGTTCACAACGGATCCAACGGATGCTCCTCTTTTTCGAATCCTCATTAAGCCGAGCGAGAGCAACGGACTGCGAGCAGTTTGTCGCTTGATGGTGGATAAGGTCACCACTGTTCCGAAAACAAAAATAGGGGCGCTTGTTGGCCATCTTGCAGACGAGGATATGGTGCGGCTGAATCGCGCCGTTCTGGTCTTCTTGGGAATCGCTGCTCCAACTGGCAACAAACAGCTGGAATCGTCATAACATTTTCTAGCGGACTTGCGAAGCAGTCGCCACTCGCCGCAGGAGTTGGTTGGGGAGGGTTTCTCGATCAAGTTTGGAGGCTCTTCTGAAAAAGTAGTCGCGAATCGCTTATCGGGCAACGATCGGCCCTTGTCCGGTAAGCGCGTAATCAGGACTTGAGAAACTACGAAGTCAGAAGACCTGGACCCCATGGCCGGTAGTCATCAGCAATTTGGTCCATCAATCGTTTCTCGACCCAAGCGGCCACCCAAACTATGAAAAGGAACACAATGGGATTTGGAGCGAGATAGGGTGCCAGCCGGTCGATTGCGACGATTATCCCAATGAGTGCCACTTGAAACGGAAGCGCAACTAAGACTGTCGCCCAAAGCCACGGTGACGTGAGATCGTCCTTTTCTTCCACATACAAGAGATGACCATAGCTGAGAATTGTCAGCAGGCCGACTTTGATTATGTACAGTCCCGTTCTGCTGGTGACGGCTCCCCTTAGCAAATAGCTCACCAATAGAATTGCGCTGACGCCCCAGAAGACCCATCGTAAATAGTTCCGCCTCGACTCTCTTGCGGGGTCAGAGTCGTCTCCACTTTCACCGCCCAGCGTAATGATTCTTTCCATCTTCGCCTTTGGTTTGTTTTGCCAAGGCAGGAGACGCGTGAGTTTGCGTGGCGGTTCGTCAGGAGCTGCACTTGCCTTGAAATGGTCGATGACCAAACTGAATATAACCATCTCAGCTACGAAGAACGGCCAAATTCTATACGCAAGAATGTATCCCGGACTCAGGGGGCCTTGTGCGTCCCACCAAAACAAGCCAGCTAGAAACACGATGTGCAGCGGTATCGTCGCTAGAACGCCCTTCCACAACCACAATCTTTTGAGATGCTGAAATTCTTCAACATAAATGAGGGCACCATAAGTGAGCACGGTGAGGCCGTAGGCGTGAAGTACGTGAAGCTCAACACTCTCTTGAAGATAAAAGCCACAGACCACCAAGAGCATGGAACCGACGCCATAGAAAACCCACTGCAGGCGTTCCTGCCTCTGCTCCTTATCAAGATTGAGAGTTTCACTCGTAGAATCAGACGCCATTGCAGAGGAGTTTACACTGATGTCGCCTCTAAGTCCTGGTAAGTCGCCTTACCGGACAAGTGGTTTTGGCACGCGGACGGATCCGTCAAATCGGACTGCCTCGCCTGCAACGATGGTGCAACCCGACCTCTAACCCACTGAATCCACACGCGCCATATCTGACTCGCTGCTGACGTATCGGAAGGTCGACGGGTGGAGCACAGATCGACCCGCGTGACGATTCTCGGGTGCTCTGCCCTTTCGGGTTCGGTTTTTCGAAAGGGTGGTTCCTTCTGCGGTTCGGTTTTTCACTAGCGAACTTGTCCCTTGGTCTTGTCCGCCAATACTGCGCCGCCTTTTATCACAGACTAAAGTGCGTCTCTTCAACAGCTTATAGGTAATGCACTTTTTACTTGACAAGGTAAGTACTAGGGTGGTAGATTTATCGGCGTAGGAAAGTGTGCCCCGATGCCAGTCGGGGCTTTTTCTTTTTTGGGGGGGCGCCGGTTCCGCGCAGCGGCCAGAATTCCGTGCCTCTTCCCTGTGACGCACCTACGGCGCTTGGCTTCAGGAGGGGCACTATGCCCAGCGCTTACGCGCTGGGCTAATGTTGTGAAGCGCCTCCGGCGCTAGCGCTACGCTCTGAGTTCCCTCTCTGCGTTCTCTGCGTTTCGCCTTTTACTTTTCTTTTTTCATTCAACTCTTGAACCTTGAACTCGTCGACCCCTTTCTTCTTGTCAATTTCTCTATCTCACTTAGGACAAAAACGATGAAAAAGACAAAAGTCAATGCGGCACAAGTGTGGAAACAATTTGAAGACGTGCTAGCGCCGAAGCTGAATTTTTCGAGGACTGACCGCGCGATCTACTCGCATCTTTTCCGGCATAGCCGACTGGAAGGCAAGCTCAAGTTTCGCTTCTCGATTGCGTGGCTGGCACGTGGTGTGAGCCTTTCGATGAAGGCCACGCGCGGGTCAGTACGCCGCCTGGTGGCGCGGGGGGTGCTGGGTCTGGTCGAACGGAACTGCCGATCGCAGCACGTGGTGCGGGTGCGTCTGCCCTTAGAGGTTAAAGGAGTACGGGCCACGAGAAAAACATCGCTTCCCGAAGCGCACCCTGCTTTTGCCAAAATCGAGGAGGCCGATTTCATTGAAAAAAGGGTTTTGCGCGTTTCGCTGCACGAACGCGAGGGCGGCCACTGTTTTTATTGTTTACGGCGAAGCCCGGGCGACCGCAAGTGCCTGGACCATGTTGTGCCACAGGCGCACGGAGGCGGCAATTCCTACCGCAATTTGGTGTCTTGCTGCGTGGATTGCAATTCACAGAAAGGAGAGCAGCCGGCAGAGGAGTATCTGCGTTGGCTGTTCCGCGGGCGGCGTCTGAGCGACGCCGAACTGGGCGGCCGCCTCCGCGCGCTGGATGATTTGGCTGCCGGCAAGCTCAAACCGCCACTTCCGGGCCAGGGGTAACTAGCAGTGATTCAGAAAACGGGGAACTTCCCGTCTGTCCCCTTGGTTCCCCCACTAACGAACGTGTCTGAGCTCTGTTTCCACGCGCACGGCGCCAAGCAAAGCCACAATGAAGAGAATCCATACGAATACCTTTAGCCATACTGATGCCTGCTTTCGGAAGAGCAGGAAAATATTAAGAACGAGAGCAAGGAAGAGATAGAAGCGGTCGCCAATCCCCACGGCGATCTCACATAGACCGATGAGTGTCCATAGGCGGCTAGCGCTTGGAATCGGATCCAACAACCGTTTTGGAAGCCAGGAAAAAACCTCGACTATGTCCGCGGGGGCCATGAAAAGAAGGCTGAGGACTGTCGTCCCTAGCGTGACCCAAAGCCTTTCCCGCTTTTCCCCGTTTGTCATGGTGTAGTGCTCCCCACAAACCCACGCACTGAGGAAAGTCCAAAATCCTCACACGCAAGGGTGGCGTGCGGGGCGCCCGGCAACTTTCTTTACTCGCCGCTCTTTGTCACCCGGATCGGTAGCTCATCTCGTAATTTGGCTTCCAGGGATAAAAGCTTTTCGGACAACGCATTGATCTCTTTCGGCGCGCTCCCCATGGGGAAAGTTACAGACTTCTTGCTATGGTCACTGAACTTTACCTCAATGAACTCGTCCAAGCCGTCATAGCAGCTCGCACACCCAATCCTGTCGGGCAAAGCGAAGAAATCGTCGTGGTCGACCAGTCGCTGTAGCTCCTGCCAGTGCTTGCCCGATAGGTCTGCATTTACTCTGAGATCGCGATATCTGCGTGAATCTTGTCGGTGACATTCCCGAGAGAAAGTAACGAGCAGCACAGCTTTACCAGGCTTTACCTCAAGTTGGCCACCGGAACAGCACTCGCAAGTCCCTCCGAACGCCGAGAATCGTATGCTCACGACGTGCACTGGCAAGGCTTGCTGATACCCCTCCTTCGCCCCAGGTCTTGTTTGTTGAGCGGATGCGGGGTATCCCCCGATGCAACAGGCTAGGAGTACACTCACCAGCTCTTGCCGAGCGGAAATCACGGAAAAAGACATGTGGGGCCACCTGTCCTTCAATTTTAAGCTCGATGTTCTTGTGAAATGAAGAGAAGCATTCGCATCGTTCCAGCTAGTCAACTCCTGACTAATGGGAAAACTGGAAGTAGTCCCACTTGCCTAACTCGGAGGACGGACGGGACGTTTTCTGATATCTGTTTCACAAGACTCGCTTGGCTCATAATGACTAGGCACTTCAGAGAAAGGGAAACTCCCCGTCTGTCCCCTTCCGTCCCCTCCGTCGGAATTAAGGGGCGGCCACCCGCCATTCTCGCTCACTCTTCGACTATTTCTGCCGTCTGAACGATCAGGGTGGTCGCGCTTCCAGGTCAGAGTTGCCGAAGGAGAACATTATGGAAAGAACGTTCTGCGTTTTGATTGTTACCGCCCTTGGATTGCTTAGCGTCGGTCCGATTTTGGCCCAGCAGCCGCAGAAAAACGAAGAGAAGGCTGCGCCTGCGCCGTCGGTTTCACAAGCCGTAATCGATTCCTGGAACGAAATCGGGGGCAAGCTCACGGAGATGGCCAAGGATTTTCCCGAGGAGAAATACGATTACAAGGCAACTCCGCAGCAGCGCACATTTGCGGAAGTCTTGCTGCACGTCATCGGCACGAGCTACGTTTTAACGGACTCCGCAAATGGCAAAGAGCCGCGGCCCCACGATCTCTCGCGCAGCGACTACAAGACCAAGGCGGACATCGTAGCTGCTCTCAAGAAGTCGGTTGAGGAAGGGGCTGCCGCTCTGAAGTCCCGTGGCGACAGAGGCATGTCCGCCACCGTTAGAATGTCTTTCAACAACCAGATGATCCGCATCCTCGATCTTGCTTATGGGATGTGTATGCACGCAAGCGAGCATTACGGGCAGCTGGTCGTGTATTACAGGCTGAACGGTCTGGTCCCACCGGAATCGCGCCCCAACCCTTGAGGATGCCATTGCCTTTGACGGCTTCGGCCCAGGAGTGCGTTTTTCGGAATTAAGGCGCGGCCACCCGCCCTTCATGATGCATTTCACGTTGTTCCGGGCACACGGATATCCGCACTGACCCGCGAAAGGGAATAGATTCACTGTCCCCGGAGTCAGAATGTACGGCGGTGGCGGCTTGACGGCCGAGGAATGGAGTACCCGTGAAACGTGTCTTCCCCTTGTTGCTGTTGTGTTCGTTGGCGCTTGGCGCAGGTTACCCAACGGGTCAGCGGAAGGATCCAGCGGCGCTGGTTCAGATCGAACAGGAGTGGCTGCGAGCCGTGGAGCAGCACGATATGGCTGCGCTGGGGAGCATTCTGGCAGATGAATTCGAAGAGGCTGACTTTGATGGCTCAGTGATCGACCGCCGCGCAATGCTGGCGAGCGCCGCGACTCCGAGGACCGTGCACTTCGAATTGTCTGACTTGCATGCGCGCGTGTATGGCGATTTCGGGTATGTCCGCGGGCTGGGCGGGATAAGGAGCGATGACGGAAAATTCCATGCGAAGAATCGCTTTACGGATATTTTTGTCTATCGCGATGGGCGCTGGCAGTGTGTAGCCGGCCATGAATCGCATTTTCCTGAAGAACGCTAGGGAGGTGCCCCACTTCACGTTGTTCCGAGCGCACGGATATCCGCACTGACCCGCGAAAAGGTATAGAATGATCGCAAGGAGAATCCTTCCGTGGCAGCGCTGGACTGGTCACAATGCCCGGCGGTGGAAAGCATCCCGGGAAAGGTAAGCGGGGCCTGGGTGCTTAAGGGCACGCGCATGCCCGTCTCCGTCATCTTTGAAAATCTGAAAGCGGGCGCCAACGTTGACGAAATTATGGAATGGTTCGAAGGGCTGGACCGCGAACAAGTCGAAGCGGTCATCGAATTTGCCGCCCGCAGCCTTGACGTGACTCCCTCATCGCCTGTTGCCCGCTGATGCTGGTTCTTTTCGACCAGAGCACTCCGGTCCCTATCCGTCCCTTCCTTAAGGGACATACAGTTGAAACAGCCTGGCAGCGAGGATGGGACGAGCTGAAGAACGGCGATTTGCTAAAAGCCGCTGAGGAAGCCGGGTTCGAAGTGTTTGTCACACCGGACAAAAACATCCGTTACCAGCAGAATCTAGAGAAATATAAAATTGCGATCGTAGCGCTTGGAAATCCGCAATGGCCGGTGTTGCGTCATCATGTGAAACGAGCCGTGGCAGCCGTCAATGCTGCACAGCCTGGCACTTACTGCGAGGTTGAGATTCCGTAGCGGTGAAGGATGCCTAGTGCGCTCGATCTTTGGTCTTGTCTGCCACCACCGCGCCGCCCTTCATGACCCATTTCACCTTATAGATCGCCACATCGATGTCCGCCAGTGGATCGCCTTCTACGGCCACCAAGTCGGCAAGATAACTCGGCGCAACGGCCCCGAGTTCTTTTTCTTTTCCGAGTAACTCCGCTGCATTTGTCGTTGCAGTGCGCAGCGCTTGCTCCGGCGTCATTCCTGCTTTCACGAACCAGCCAAGCTCGCGCGTGTTTTCGCCAAACATGGTGTAGATGGCATCGGAACCCATGGCGAATTTCACTCCGGCCTTGTGCGCCTTTCGAGCCGTCTCCAGGTTGCGCTCAATAAACGCCTTGGTCTTCGCCTGAAAACCGTTGGTATAGCCAATCTTCTGCCAGTTGTCGAGGTAATAGCGGTTGTGATCGATCGTTGGGACGTAATACGTTCCGCGTTTGGCCATTTCCCGAATCGTGGCGTCGTCCATGTCCGTGGCATGTTCCAGCGAATCGGTTCCCGCGCGAACGGCGTCACGCGCGCCATCCGGGCCGTAGGAATGAATGGCGATCTTCTTGCCGAACTGGTGCGCGGCGTCTACCGCCGCTTTAATCTCTTCGTAGTTGTAGGTTTCGAAGCCGGTCACATCATCGTCCGTCCCCGTGGAGGCGTACATCTTGATGACGTCGGCTCCTGCGGCAATTTGTTGGCGCACGACGCGAAGAACTTCGGGAACGCCGTCGGCGATTCCACCGGCAGGCGGGTTTAACCCCGGTTTGTACGGCGTATTGGTGATGTAGAGCCCATAGCCGACGACGAACATGCGCGGGCCGATCATTTCGCCGCGATTGATCAAGTCGCGCATGGCGATGTCCAGGTATTGGTCGGCGCCAAGGTCGCGCACGGTGGTCACGCCCGATTCCAAAGTGCGCATGGCACCTTTGCGTGCGAGGAAAAGTTCCACGGCGGGAGGATTGCTCGTAAGTTGTTTCAGCATCGGCACGCCCGGGGTCTCGTCCGTATAAATGGTCATGTGCGTGTGCACGTCGATCAGTCCGGGCAATCCGGTGTATTTGGAAAGATCGATGACCTCGGCGCCCGGAGGAATGGACGAAGCATCCGTCGTGATATTGCGGATGCGGTCACCCTCAACGATTACAATCGCATTGGTCCACAGTTTTCCTTTGGCGTCCCACAATTTTCCGAACTTCACCGCTTTGAGCGATTTTGCGGCGGCCCGGTCCTGGGCATTCGTGTTCAGCGCGCAAATCGCAAGCAGGAAAATCGCCAGAAAAATCCGCGTCAGTTTCATCAGAACTACCCCTTGGCGCGCGGAAAATCATTCCGTGCGGCTCCTGACTTCTAATTCAGTTGGGAAAGGAAAGCAATCAGGAAGAACTGCGGCTCACGGCTGGCGGTGGGCGGTTTGGGTGGGCCGGGTGGTTGTACTCGTGGAACTGGTTGGGGGAAGCGGCGCGGCCACACCGGCGGTTTGCGAACCCAGGCCCAGTTGCTGCAGCGTTTTCGCATCGAGCTTGCCGCTGGGATTCAGCCCGTGCGCATCCTGGAATTTTCTCATCGCTTCCACGGTCGAGTCGTCCCACTTCCCATTGGGGGTCCCGGCGAACGAGCCGTCTTTCGCCAGCGCTTGCTGAATTTCAGAAATGCGGTCGGGAGTAGGGGCTTTTTGCCCCTTCTCCCACCGGCTCAGTTTTTTCGGCGCCCTCTTCCTGTGCGCGGTGCTCTTGGAACGGGCGGGCGAGGTTTTTTTCTGCGAAGTGGTCTGCGCCTTTGTGGAAGCCACGGACACACCCAGCCCGGCTGCAAAGAGCAGCGTCAGGGCCAGGTGGGTCGCTTTTCGCAGCTGCATAGGCTTTCGATGCGTGTTTCTAATTCCCTACTGCTGATTGTCCGCCGGTACCCTGCCAGAGAGGTACAGGGTCAGGAGACGGTCGCTGTCCTGGCGGCGAAGGACTTTGAAGACTACGTCTTCGCCAGCCTTGAGTTTTGAGACGGCCTTGCGATAGTCGGAAACCGAGGCAACGGATTCGTGGTTGATTTCCACGATGACATCGCCGCGGTCAAATTTCAGATCGTCGGCAAACGTCGCGGGCTCGACTTCCGTCACGAGCACACCTTTTTGCCCTTCCATTCCGACGCGATGCCCGCGGTCGGGTGTCAGTTCTTCGACGTGCAAGCCGTATTCCGTCGGCGCCGATTCACCGGAGCCGGGTTGATCCGTCATACGACCAGCCACATTCGGAAAGACTCGCGTGCGGTCTTCGACTGTAGCGGTTACTTCTTTTTGAGAGCGGTCGCGAACATACGTGAGTTTCACCTTGCTGCCGATGGCCGCCTGGGCGATCGGGTTCACGAGATCGTTCCCGGTCTTAACCGGTTGTCCGTTCACGCTGGTGATGACGTCGCCGCCTTTCAATCCCGCCTTCTCAGCGGGGCTGCCCGGCTCCACGCGTTCAATGACCAGGCCGTAGGGAGCGCCCAGAGATTTCAGGGTGATCGGATTCGTGCTCTGCTCTTCCTCGAAGCTGACTCCGATGGAACCGCGGGTCACGCGGTGATATTTGACGATCTGATCGTAAACGTTGATGGCGGTGGTGGATGGCAGTGCAAAGCCAACTCCCTCGTAGCCACGGCCGCCCGTAATGATCGCGGTGTTAATGCCGATGACCTGGCCGGCAAGGTCCACGAGCGGACCACCCGAGTTTCCTGGGTTGATGGCGGCATCCGTTTGCAAAAATCTCTGGAACTGGTGTGCGGCGCCGCCGATGCCTGCGCGATCCTTGGCGCTGACGATTCCTGCCGTGACGGTGGCTTGCAAGCCAAACGGGCTGCCAATGGCGAGGACCCAGTCACCCACTTGCACTCCGTCGGAATTACCAAGTTTGGCTGTCGGCAATTCCTTGTTCGCTTCAATCTTGATGACTGCCAGGTCCGTATCTTCGTCGACGCCGATGACCTTGGCGGTATATCGGGTCGTGTCACCGTTCAATTGAACCTGGATTTTTGTGGCCTGCTCGACCACGTGATTGTTCGTCAGGATGAAGCCGGCCTTGTCCACAATGACGCCGGAACCGAGGCTGCGCTCGGCTTGCGGTGGACCATCCTGCCTGCCGTCAAAGAAACGGTCGAAGAAATCCTGCATGGGATCGTCCTGGTCGGAGGGCTGCGAGCGGCGCTTCTTCGTTTGCCGACGCTCCATCACCTGAGTGGTGGCGATATTCACCACCGCGGGTTCCACACGATTCACAATCGATGAAAATGAGTTTGACGAAGGGATGGGATCGGGGACCGTCAACGCTGTTGCCGTTGCGCCTCCAAACCCAAGGGTTTTCGTAGCAGATACGCGGCCCGAAACCACCGACCCGATCATGATCCCCACCATGAGGGTCAAGACCACAAACACGGTGGCGAGAATCTTCCGCCGCCGCGCCCAATCAAAAAGTTCTTTCACTTGCTCTCCCATTTTTCCCTGCTCCTGTCTTTTGACCCCACAGCCGTTCGCGACAGTTCGTCTGCTCCAGATCGCCTCGAGAGTGTCCGGCGATTCTTCCAAAGTATAACATCCCTGATTCCAAGGGGTTTATACCTTCAAACGATGCCACGGAGCAATAACTGTCCTGACGGCCGGGTGGCCCTGCAAATCTCGTTCTCCATTCTATTGGACGCAGGAACTCCTAAATCTGTTGTCAAAAGGGGGTAATTATTTTCCCGTGGGGTTAAGCGAATGAAATCCAAGCATTTCTGGACATGCTCACTGGCTGTAAACCATTCAAAATTGTTAACACCTCGGGCTCCCATTGCGTCTAGCATTCCTAGCCGTCTCTCGCTTTGGATGGCTTGGACGTGGAACACACAGTTGACTTCCGAAGCGCAAGCGGAGAACGTCGGGTTGTGAACGCCTGGCCGGTGTCCCAATCGAATGATGACGACGGGCTTGTGCACGCCGCTCGCGAAGGGGACCGCGCTGCGTTCGGACGGTTGTACGACCGTTACGCGCGCATGGTGCACGGAATTTTGCTGGCGCGCGTTCCTCCACGCGAAGTGGATGACTTGTTACAGGAAGTCTTTCTCGCGGCGCTTAGGCAGTTGCACGCGTTGCGCGACGTTTCCCGGTTTGGCGCGTGGCTTTCCGCAATCACGCGCAACCGCGCCAACGATCACTACCGGAAATCCGGTCCGGAAGCGGCAGTCACCGAACCCGTTACGGAGGATCAGGCCGAGGGGCGCGCGACCGACCACGCCGCCGAGCAGGAAGCCGCCATGATCCTGGCAACTATTCGAACGCTTCCTGAGGCGTATCGCGAGCCGCTTATCCTGCGGCTGGTGGAAGGCATGACTGGGCCAGAAATCGCGGCGCGCACTGGCCTTAAGCATGGGTCGGTTCGCGTCAATCTTTGCCGCGGGATGCAACTGTTGCGCGAAAAGCTGGAGGAGACGGCGAAGAACACATCGTGAGCGGAATTGCCAGGAACACCAAGCCCATGAACGATGAGAAGAGGCCGTGAAGAGTAAGGACGAATCGATGAAAGACGATTACTTGTGGGACGGCTCGGGAGAGCCTGATCCCGAGGTTCAAAAACTGGAGAAGGCGCTGGGGCGTTATCGCCACGAACGCCCTGCGCCCTCATTTGAACAGGTTGAAATGGTTCGACCTGAGAAGAATCGCCCGCGCTTTCTAGGATTCCGCTTGTCGTTTGCGTTTGGAGCTGCGGCCGCGATCCTTCTTGTTGCGGCCACAGTTTATTTTTATCTGCGTCCAAAACCGGTCTCCAATCTCGGCCCTGCCTGGGAAGTTGCGCGCTTGGAAGGCGCGCCGCAGGTGGGTTCTAAATCTATGGGGGCTAACTCGGGACTGGAAAAGCTTGGAGTCGGCCAGACGCTTGTGACTGACAGCACTTCGCGAGCCGCCGTCTCGCTGGATGAAACCGGCCGCGTGGAAGTCGATGCGGGATCGCGCCTCCGCCTGGTCACCAACGGGCCCGGGCGAAAGCGGCTTTCGCTGGAACTCGGCACGATACACGCCACCATCTGGGCACCGCCCGGCCAGTTTGTCGTGGACACCCCTTCCGCTGTCGCGGTCGATTTGGGTTGCGTTTACACGCTGCATGTGGACGAGTCCGGTGCTGGCCTTCTTCGTACAACCATGGGCTGGGTAGGTTTCAAACTAAATGGCCACGAATCCTTCATCCCTGCTGGCGCCGTTTGCGCCACGCGGCCCAAGATCGGCCCGGGAACTCCGTATCTGGAGGACGCCACGCCCGCATTTCGTGACGCGCTGTCCCGATTTGATTTCGGTTCGAATACCCCGGCGGAACGTAACGCGCTGCTCGGCATCATCCTTGTTGACGCGCGCAAAAACGACGCACTTACACTTTGGCATCTGCTCTCCCGCGTCAGCGATGCGGATCGCCCCGGTGTTTATGACCGCCTCACTGCGCTCGCTCCTCCACCAGCAGGCATAACTCGCGAAGGCATTCTCCGCCTCGACCGCCAGATGCTCGACACCTGGTGGAACTCGCTTGGCTACGGCGACATCTATCTGTGGCGCACCTACGAGCACGACTGGTCTCAGCCTGCACCTAACATCAAATGAGTCTTGCACGACTACGAAGAATTCCTTCTGGCTCCCATCCGAGACGCTAATGATCGGCACCGTGAAGGCATTCGGTCATCTTGCAATAGTTATCTCCGAGAACACAGGACTCGCTTTCCTATGTTCCTCACGAGTTTAACCCTCAAAATCAAACTGTCGATTACACCCTATGCGCTCCCCTGACATGTTCGACATAATTTTTGTGCTCGTTGTTCTATTGGTGAGTGGGCGGTTAGTATTGGTTGAACTCCGCGATTTCTTCAGACGGCTTTCAAGTCGGCATTGGCCTTCTACGAGTGCCACTATTCAAAGGTGAGCCGTCGGACGCGTGTCAGGGCCAGGACGTTTTGTGGGTCATTGTAGCTTTTTCGGGTATAGATTCATCGTCCAGGGCGTTAACTACATCGGCCGTTTTGCAGTGCTCGCCAAAGAAGTGCGGGCGGGCGAACTGCAAACCAAACTAACTGGCAGATCCATTGATATCCGCTACAACCCATCCGACCCAAACGTATCTGTAGTCGCTGAGTTGCATGATCCACTGTTTGATGGCTTGAGTGCGACCCAGAATCCTGATCGGCTCAATCAGGCTCCTCTATTCCAGATTACGGCAAAGACCGAGAAATAGATCTAGGCGCAGAGAAGTTAACATTCTTCCGGTCGGAAGCGTCTTGTCTCCTGAAGGCTGAAACAATTCGGAAGGAGATTATAGAATCCATGAAAACATATCGTATTCATTCACCGAGATTCATCGCCGTATTACTAATTGCCATGCCGTGCTTCGCAAGCGTCGCCCAGGCAGGCCCTCCGCTAATTTGCCACGCCATTGAAATAGGTCAAGCAAAGTCCTTGCCGTGGATCAGCCACAGCTGGAACCTCAGCGGCGGGGAGAACTACGATGTGAAGAATCTCGTCCGGGACACGCTGGACATTCTCGGCCCCGACACGCCCGTGCTGGTGCGGATGGAAACTCTTCGCCGTGCGACGCTCTATGCTCGCAAGGATCCCTTGGTAGCGAAGGAACTTGTCGCGAGACTTCACGCACGCGCCACCGCGGCGGAATCTTCCGGCCGCCCCGATGCGCTGGCTTGGTTCGACGCCGGCTATCTGGCGGAAGCCTACAAACAATGGCTGGGACAGAATTTGCCGCACATGACCGACGGCATGCGAATGGATCCCAATCCAGCTGCCGGCGTCGACGGGTATTCCCTGGTGAAAAAAGCGATCGCCCTGCGCGGAGCGGATCCGCAAATGGAGTTTGCCGCGGCGCTAATCACGCTCTCCGGCCCGCAAGAGGAACACAGGCAGCACGCACAGAAAGCCATCGCCGGCGCGAAGAGCGATTCTCTCCTTGCGCAAAACCTGGCGACTCCCTTCCTGGGGCAGCAAAGCCAGACGGTGTCCGCGATGCCCGCCAAAAACTCTGGCCCAAACTGAAGGGAAAACCGCTTGCCAACTACAGGGGCGCAGCCCGCCGCGGCGGGCTGCGCTCCTGCAAAACCCGACCGAGCTCTCACCTCGTTGGCCGGAAACACAATGGTCTTGACTTTCATCCTTGGCTCAAGCATAAAAGAAGGAGCCGGCGTTGCGGCGAGTGTGGAAGTCACACTTAAAACGTGGCGATTTAGGGCAACTTGCTCCACGTAAAAAACTGCTAAAGGGCTTTTCGAGTTTCCCAGAAGATTTTCTGAGACCCTCCGAGCACTTTGGCACGGAGGGTTTTTCGTTTCTACTCTCCGCGCTGCCCCAAATCGAATTCACCCTGACGTCCCGGCTATGTGAGCAACGGCTTTGCCGGTTCTGGCGGCAGAGCCTGCAGCACTGCTATTAGCAGCGAGGCTGCCTGAAAGGTAGATGGAAATGTCCGGTCACTATGAACTCCGATGTCGGGAATGCGGCAAAACCTGCGGCAACGCTCCGCGCTCGTTCTGCGAAGACTGCTTCTCTCCCCTCGAAATCGCCTACGATTACGATTTCCTGAAGAAAATCGCGCGCCGCGAGAATCTCGCCTCCCGCGACTTCAATATGTGGCGCTACTCCGAGTTGCTCCCGCTCCCCGAAAGTTTCGTTGGACCAAACGCCGTCGGCGGCACGCCTCTCGTCGCTTCGCGCAAGCTGGCCTCCCGCTGGGGCCTGAAGAATCTCTATTTCAAAAACGACGCCGTGTGCTTCCCTTCTCTGTCCTTCAAGGATCGCGTCGTCGCCACGGCTCTCGCCGCCGCGCGCCGTTTCAATTTCACGACCGTCGGCTGTTCCTCCACGGGGAATCTCGCCAATGCCGTCGCCGCGCAAGCCGCGCAGCAGGGCTTCGACGCCTGCGTCTTCATCCCCGCGGACCTCGAGCCCGCCAAAGTGCTCAACACCGCCGTCTACGGCGCGCGCATCGTTCGAATCAACGGCAACTACGATCAAGTCAACCGGCTCTGCGCGCAAATCGCCGACCGCTTTCAATGGGGCCTCGTCAACGTCAACCTGCGCCCTTATTATTCCGAAGGCTCCAAGACCCACGGCTACGAAATCGCCGAGCAGCTGGGCTGGACACTCCCCGACAACGTGGTGGTACCGATGGCTGGCGGCTCGCTGATCGGGAAGATCGCCAAGGCATTCAACGAACTCGTCACGCTCGGCTGGGTCGAAGCCAAGCCGGTAAAATTCTTTGGCGCGCAAGCTACCGGCTGCTCGCCCATCTCCGACGGCGTGAAGCGCAATCTCCAGCGCTTCGAACCGCAAAAACCGAACACCATCGCGCGCTCCCTGGCCATCGGCAATCCCGCCGACGGGCCTTACGCCATCAAGTTGATCCGCGAATCCGGCGGCTGGGCGGAAGACATTTCCGATCCCGAAATCGTGGACGCCATCAAGCTGCTCGCCGAAACCGAAGGCATCTTTACAGAGACGGCGGGAGGCGTCACCGCCGGCGTCACGCAAAAACTGATCGCGCAAAATCGCATCAAGGCGGACGAAACCACCGTCGTGTGCATCACTGGCAACGGCTTGAAAACCACAGACGCCATCGCCGCCGAATTTCCGGCCGCCGAAGCCATCGCCCCGCGCCTCGACGCCTTCGAAGCGCTCCTCGATCAGCAATTTGCAGCCACCGCTGGAAAAGGAAATTGAGAGGACTAACGAACATGCCAATCACCGTCGAAATCCCAACGGCGTTCCGGCGCTTCACCGACGGCGCGCCGAAAATCGACTGTAGCGCCATCACCGTTGCCGATGCGCTGAACCAGCTCACCACGCGCTTCCCCGATCTCTCGCGCCACGTCCGCGACGACCAAGGCCAAATCCGCCAGTTCCTCAACGTCTACCTCAACGAAGAAGACATCCGCTTCCTCGGCGGCGAATCCTGCTCCCTCAAGGAGGGCGATCGCGTCCTGCTCGTCCCCTCCATCGCCGGGGGCTAGCCCGCCGACTCAGCGCTAGACCACCCTTCGTTGCGTTATTCTGTACCGGCAACGGAGGAAGCAAAATGCCCTACTACGCACTTTTCTATGAAATGGCTGATGATTTCATGGCTCGCCGCGCCACATTTCGCGACGAGCATCTTCGCCTGGCACGCGAATCGCATGCGCGCGGCGAGCTCGTACTTGGCGGCGCCATGGCAGATTCGCCTGCAACGGCGCTCCTGGTCTTCAATTCCTCCGACGCGACCGCTGCGGAGAAATTCGCGCGTCAGGATCCATACGTCAAGAATGGCGTCGCGAAAAACTGGAAAGTCCGCCCGTGGACCGTGGTGGTAGGCAACGAGGAACCACGCGTCAGATCCGCGGAGTCTGCCTGAAGCCGCAACTTTTCTCCCCTTGCCGTGTTTCTAGAAGTATGAGAATAAGGCTTCTCATCTACGCTCTCGCTTCCCTGCTGCTTCTGGCCTGGCACGCGCCTTTCCGCGCCGTCGCCTCCCTAATCTCGGATATCCGGGAACTATAAGCCCAGGCAAGTCGCCATCGTTCCTCTTCAAGCCAAAATTCATTCGCCGCTGGCCCATCTTCGGGTACACTAACGTCCACAATTTTCACGCTATTTCCTAAGGAGACCTTTATGTCCGAAGCCGCCCTGAGTGGCGCCGAATTCAAGAAGCAGCTCCGAGCCGGCCAGCCCAAGCTTGGCCTGTTCCTCAACGCGCACAGCCCCACGGTCGCCGAGCAGCTCGCTCATAGCGGCTACGATTGGCTGCTTGTGGACACGCAGCACGGCCCTATGGGCTACGAAAAACTTTCCGCCATGCTTTCGGGCATTGCGAATGGCGGCGCGAAATCGATGGTGCGCGTCGGCGGGTTTGCCGATCGCCCCGGCATCCAGCAGGCGCTGGACCTCGGCGCCGACGGCGTGCTCATTCCCTACATCAATTCCGCCGACGAAGCTCGCCAGGCGGTGAGTTGCACGAAATACCCCACCACGGGAACGCGCTCCGTCTACTTCCCGCAACGCAGCATGAACAAGGCCGGGCTTCTCGGCTACGCCGGCGGCGCTAATACCAACCTCATCGTCGCCCTGCAAGTCGAGACAGCCGATTGCATCAAGAACATGCCGGAAATCGCCGCAGTGCCCGGCGTGGACATTCTCTTCCTGGGCCAGAACGACCTCTGCATGTCCATGGGCCTCTACGAAAAATACGAATTCCCCCACATGTACACTTCTCCCGAGCTGGGCGCCGCCACCGAAAAGCTGGTCGCGGAAGCGCGCAAGAACAGCGTCATCCTTGGATTATTTCTCTTCGGCACCGCGCGCGTGGGCGAGTTTCTCGACAAAGGCTTCACCTTCATCAGCATCGGCAACGACCTCCACCACGTTCTCACGCAAGCAGGCGCCTACGTCAATGACGTCGAAGGCATCGCCAAAGCAAAAGGCAAATCCTGGACGCGCCGAACCACTGCTTTGTTCTAGTTGGGGATCCCTACACGCAAAAAAAGGCGGCTCGCTACTGCGAGCCGCCTTTTTTTTCAATCCGCCCAAGCCAGCCGCTATCTTGCCTCGCTCGTACGTAAAATGAGCCGTTGCCGCTTGCGCATTCGTGCCACCCCGTGGCCGACTACCGCCGCGATCAGTCCAAATGGGACGGGGGACACCCACCAGCCCGTTACCAGATGCACTCCGGCATAGCAGAACAGAAAACCCCAGACAAACTGACTCTTTTCCAAAAGAATTCCCACCGCTGCGCCGGAGATCACGTAACTGGCGCACAAAACGACCGTCGCAATCAGCCCGGCGTCAAGCCGCGCCCGGGCGGCGTACTCCGTGGCCGTTGGAATGATTCGCAGATACGTTGCCGCTGGAAGACCAATCGCCAGGATTCCTGCGAGCACAAGTCGCGTCGTTGAAAACCGCTCCGCGAAGGGCACCAGAAAATTTCGAATTCCTCTCCAGAACGCCTTCTTACTCACCACGTATCCGGTGGCCGTTCTTTCGAACGTTTCGCGTTCCACTTGAAATTCCGAAAACCGGCGATGCTGCTTCTGATAGAACTCAAACATCCGCGGCACACTCATCTCCGCGGAGACCGGTACCCCCAGCTTCGTTGCCCGTGCATCGTGCTTCTTCTTCAGTGCCGCCAAATCCTCTTTATAGGCGTATTCCTGAACGACATACTCCGGCGGGTGATCCAGCACCGTCCTCCATTGCATATTCCTGGTAGTGAGTTGCTTCCCGTCCGTGAACACCGTCAAGAAGGATACGTTTGAAGCAAGATTCGCGGATTCCACGCCGTCCACTCTGGACTTCACTTCCACTGCCATAACCGTGCAGGCGGCGCGATCCGTGGGATTGATGTAGCGCCGCATCAGATTTGCGCCGTAATTTCTCACATGGTAGGTGCACATCGGGGAGTACTGCAGTTGCAGAAGCTGCTTGTCGTAGGGCTCGAAGAAAGCTTGCTGCTTTGGCGTTAATGCTTCCGGCGGAACCTCTTCGAATTCGTACTCGGCGGGAATTGCGGCTACATTGCGCCGCAAGTGCGGCATGCTGCCGAACAGAATTCTCGCCGCCGTCGCGAGAAAAACCAGCAGATCGACGTCCAACCGAAGCGTCGCCACGCCCACACCTCTCTTTCGCCAGCGTAGCAACTGCGTTCGGTTTCAACAATGGAACCCCCGTCCCCGAGTTTCGAGAGCGCCAATGTCGCTTTTTGGCGTGGGCACGCCCACAAAGAGAAATGCTGCCCGCAGTAGCGAGGCGCCTTTCTTGCTTTGGATTATTCGGCTTGTCGAAAATACCTAGAGCAAGCTCATCTGCCGGCTTTCGAGGGCGAGCAGTTTTTTCTTGTTGGGCAAGCCGCCGCCGAAACCGGTCAGGCTGCCGTCGCTGCCAATGACGCGATGGCAAGGAATGATGATCGGAATGGGATTGCAGCCATTCGCAAGGCCCACCGCTCGCACCGCCTTCGGATTTCCGATTCGTTGAGCCAGTTGCAAGTACGAAATCGTTTCGCCATAGGGAATCGCGCGCAGGCTGTTCCAGACGCGGAGTTGAAACTCCGTTCCCTCCGGCGCCAGCGGCAAATCAAACGTTTTCAGTTCGCCGCCAAAGTAAGCATGCAATTGCCGCATGACTTCCGCAAAAGGCGTTTGGTCTTCACGCCAATCGGGTTGCACCAAAGAGGCTCGCTTGCTGCTCTCGAAACTCAACTGTCGCAGGCCCTGCTCGTCACCCGCCAAGAGGAGCTTGCCAACAGGGCTCTCTATCCTGGTGTAGGCCATCCCGCTCATGGGTTGCCGTTTCGCCGCCGCTCCCAGTCCATTCATTCCTGGTTCCTCACTTCGCGGTCTGGACCGCGTAGGGACTCGCGGCCCGGTATCTCTTCTCAAATTCCTCGCGCGTGCACATCGTCTTGATATCCGTAATGCGATCCACGGCCAGTATGCCGTCGAGGTGATCGATCTCATGCTGCAGCAGCTCGGAAAGATTGCGCTCCTCGCCCGCGCGGATTTCGTGCCACTTTCCGCCCAAATCCTGATAACTCACAGTGATTTCGCGATGCCGTTCCACCTGCATAAAAATAGATAGAAAACTCAGGCACGCATCCCACACCACAATCTTTTCCGCGCTCCGCTCCGTAATTGCGGGATTCACCAGCGGCCAGGGCTCTTCGCCCGGCAGCCGTAGAAAAATCACGCGCGAACTGACGCCAAGCTGCGGAGCTGCGATGCCTCGGCCATAGCCCGTCGTTTTGCGCCAATGCGCCAGGGTATCCGCAAGGTCCTCCACCAACGCCCGAATTTCAGGCGCTGCGGGGTTCTCCACGCGCTTCGCCACCTCGCGTAATCCCGGATCACCCAGCTGCAATACCGTCCGAACCGCCATCCCCTTCACCCTCTAAACCGCTTCGGGTACTTCCCACCTTCCCGATTCCCCTGCCTTGAACACTGCCTCAATCACCGCCATATTGGCAATCGCATCCTCCAGCGGCACGGGAACTTCGCCTCCTTCGCGAATCGCGCGCGAGAACGCGTCCCCCTGCACCGCATATTGGTCGCAAACCGGAATCGCTTCCATCCGAATCCCTCCGCCAAACACATCGCGCCCATCATCGATGAAAATCCGCGTGGGCCTGTCATTCGGCGCATTAAACGGTATCTCAATTTCAATTCTTCCCTTCGTCCCCAGAAATTGCATCCGCTGATACGGCACCAACTGCGTGCTGCACGTAAACACCGCCTGCCCCGACGGAAACTCCATCACCGCCGAAGTCAGCCGGTCCGTCGCAAATTCCGGATCATTCTCCACGATTCCCGCCACGCGCACCGGCTCTTCGCCGAAAATCCAGCGCGACGTGGTAATCGGGTAGCACCCGATATCCATCAATCCGCCTCCGCCCCACCCCGCCACGTTCCGCACATTTTTCGGATCGCGGTTGAAGTAGCTGAACGTCCCCACAATCGCTCGCAGCTCCCCGATCACCCCGTGCCGGATCAGCTCCAGCGTCCTCAGCCACTGCGGATGCGTCTTCACCATGAACGCTTCGCCGATCTTGACTCCGCAGCGGTCCCGCCCCGCCAGCAGCATCCTCGCTTCCGCCGCCGTCAAGCTCAGCGGCTTCTCGCACAGCACATGCTTCCCCGCCTCCGCCGCCTTCACCGACCACGGCACATGTAAATGATTTGGCAGCGGATTGTAAATCGCCTCAATCTCCGGATCCGCTAACAGCGATTCGTACGAACCATACGCCTTCGCAATCCCCAAGGCATGCGCGGCATCCTCCGCCTTCCGCGCATCCCGCGAAGCAATCGCCGCCACCTCGCTCCATTGCCCCCTCTGCATCCCCGGAATCACCTTCTTCACCGCAATCCCCGCCACCCCCAGCACTCCCCACTTCACCTTGTCTTCACTCATTGCATCTCCCTTATCGGATTGACCTGCCCCCTCGGGCCGCGCACGGAATCATACGACACGAAGCTCTCCTCGAACCTGAACTCCCCTCGCGCTACTCAACAGCAGTCCCATTACTCTCAATTGCACGAATAACTCAGCGGATGTACTAGAACGCACAGACATTGACTCCTCGAATCGTCAAGCTAGCGCCTTCGAGAGTTCCGCTCCTGGCCATACTCTGCGAAAACTTGGGAGGAAAGAATGAGATTTCGTAGTATCTCTCTAATGCTTTTCCTGGCACTGGCATCGAATGCCTATGCCCAAGCACCTAACCTGCAAACAGCGGGCAAGTTTGCGGTTCTGGCCGGGGCTGGCGTCACCAGCGCTGATGCGGGAACCACCATTATCGGAAATGTCGGAAGTTCTCCTACACCAACGGTCACGGGACTTCTGCCAATCCAGGTCACTGGCACGTTGTACACGGCCGCGAACGCCGTTGTGAACACAGCCCAGACGGACCTAACAGCCGCCTACCTTAGTGCCGCGCCGCCCAGGGCGTGTACGAGGACCCTCACTGGCGTTGATCTGGGCGGACTTAATCTGGGCCCGGGAGTTTACTGTTTTTCGTCATCGGCGCTGCTGACTGGCACTCTGACACTGACCGGCAGTGCCACCGACGTGTGGATCTTCCAGATCGGCAGTACTCTCACAACCGCCACGGGTGCCAAAGTTGCTTTTGCCGGCGGCGCCTCACCCTGCAATGTGTTCTGGCAGGTCGGATCCTCCGCGACCATACAAACGGGCAACGATTTTGCCGGCAATATTATGGCGCTAACGAGCATCACGCTGAATGGCGGCACCTTGACTGGTCGGGCCCTGGCTAGAAACGGCTCGGTCACCATCAGCGGTAAGGAAACCATCATTAACGGGTGTTCGGGGTCTTCCAGCGCGCCTTCCATCGTGCTCTCCCCTGTAACATCCTCGATCATTTGCGGCGCCACCGGCTCAACCATCACCAAAACCGCGGTCGTTTTGTCAAATGGTGTCCCCGTCGCGAATACCCTCGTAACGTTTAAAATCACCGCTGGCCCGGACGCTGGCAAGACCGGGACCGCTACTACAGATTCTTCCGGCACTGCGACATTCACATTTGCGGGGCCCTTTTCATTAACCTCATCGGCGGGAGATTCCATTGTCGCCACCGCGAACGGCGGATCGGTTGTCTCCAACACAACCTTTGCCACCTGTTCCGGTTCCACTTCAGGTGCATTTTGTTCCACTGCGCCATCTCCCACCGTCAACGTAACCGCTGTGACGGCAGGTCCCCCTAAACAGGTCGTTTTCTCGGTTCAGGCTCCCGCCGGATTGTTTTCGGTGGTCTCCAACACTCCTCCGACCACGAATGCTACGGTCCTTATCCCACACTTCGATCATGGAACGACCCTGGCTTTGGGAGTCACCGCCACGAAGATCAATCAGTCGGCGTCGGCAGTGGTGGAACTTACTGTTACCGATCTATGTGGCAAAACAACTGTCTTTGATCCCGTATTCGCCACCATCACAATTCCCGTCGTTGGCTTCCGTTTTCAGCTCCGTCATGTTGAAAAATTCGACTTCGATCATTGGGTAGTAGCTCACTTCGACGGCATCGTCCGCGCTGAGGGAATAGTATTCCTTCAGAACGATACTCCCGGAGTGGAATCGCTGGTGATCACCGTCAATGGGAAGCAGTTTAGAACTCAGCTTGCGGATGGAAAAACCAAAAAGATCGATATCTCATCCGCTTTGTTCCATGGAACCAACACCGTTACGATCGCCGCTTTCGGCGATCGAGGAAGTTCCATCGATTTGGCCATCTCCGACGGAAAGTAATTCTACTGCCGGGTTCGCACTTCACATTCTCCAGGTCAGCCTGGGTGGACCGAACCCGGTATTCTTCTTGCTTGCATCCGCAAAACACCTGCCGAAGCAGATATACCCTTTGGGTGCGCGCCCTAATGCACCTGACCTGTCCTGCGCATTCTCTCCATTGCCAACCGGACCGGCCGAACCAAGTAATATGCCACAGCGAGAGCGCTCGGCAGCGGCAGAAACCAGCGGTCACGTTCTGTCGGCTTAAGTTTATTCCAGAAATACCGGAGGAGGATTTTCGTCCGGTCCCGCAAGCGTTCACGCATCTCAACCTGACAAGTAATTCCACCTTTCAGACCCCAGCGTTCCCCGGGCTCTTCGAAAAAGCGAGTACCGGCTTGCGCAGCCAAAGCTTTCGCAGTGCGATCGATCCTCAGACCCTGGCCGAGTTTTGGAGGCACGGTCGCCCCAAGCAATTCCTGCGCCAGGAGAAGACCCGTCCCCAAGGCACGCTTAAGGCCGAGATCGTCCGCTTCACGCAGCACGTACTGCCACTCTAAATCAGGAACCGCCAGGATCTCGGCGATGTCGCAAATCAACTTTAGTTGTACCCACTGGTGCTTGGCCGCATGCATGGAAAGAACCAACAGGTAGGTTTCCAGCCGCAGACTTTGCACTTCCACTCCCTCTATGGAAATCGTCTCTAAATGCTGCTGGAACCGCTCAGGATCTCCTCCAAGACACGCTGCTCTGCTCGTATATCGCCAGTGCAAATCCAAACGTACCTTTCCATCCGTACGATAAAGCAGCATTTCGTGGTTCTCGCGCAAGAAATGGTTCAGATCGCCAGTGTCCACCCTCTGAGGTGCGTAACCACGGTCGATGAGGAGACGTCTTGCTCGCAAGGCATCCCGCTCGCAAACCATAATGTCTAAATCGCCAAACCCTCGCAGCGACAAATCGCCATAGAGCCTGACGGCCAATGCTGGTCCTTTGAAGGGCACTGCCGGAATACCCCACGAGTCGAGGTAGCCTAATATGCCCACCAATTCCTTGCCGAGTAGCCGGCACTCCACTGCCTCCGCCTCGTACCGCGCTCGCAGCGGCTCAAGGACGCCGTTCGGCACAAGATCTGGACAGATTCGGTGCAGGTTCCAATAAGTGAGCGGCAGCGTGTCGTGACGGAGCATCAGTCGAATGAATTGGACCCAGTCTATCTCTTTCCGAGCGGCTTCTCTGATCCGCTGCGACATTTCCGCGTTGGCCCGAGTGCGGGCGCAACAGAGAAGCAGTTCCATTTCTGCGCGAGTCGCCGCGCCCCGGAGTTGCCCGGTCTGTTCCGCCATGATCTTGTTTCCCGTCATGATTGCAGCATCTCCCGAAATCGAATGGAGAGCTGATCAAAGTCACGTCCCGTTTCAAGGCGGTAGCACGGCGTGGACGCCACCAGTCCCCTCAAGGTATCCAAATGAGCGCGGCACGAGTTGGTCTCTGTGAGCAAGACGTTGGGAACCATCTCCAGCAACGCTTCGTCAGGATCCATCCTGGTGACCACACTGGTCTCAGATTCCGCAATACGAGGAATCACAACGGCTGCAGGCCGAGCTTCAGGCGCCACTTTCGCGCCGTAAACCTGTATCGGGTGGATTTGCCGCTTCCGCCATCCACAACGCTTGGGAGCGCTCAAGAGAAAACTCAGTTCCGGAAAAAACGCGGCGGTTTGGTCACTGACATCCACCTCCTCAGGAAATGCCAGGACCCGGAACCCTTGCGGTTGGTCAATTAGAAAGACCATGTCATCGCTCATGTAGTCAAAATTTGCTCTGAGCGAGGCGACCGTGAGCGTGGATTTGCCTGCTCCGCTCGTGCCTGGAATCAGCAGGCACTTGCCATTTGTGCTGAAGCCGCCGGCGTGCAGGCTATACAGGCCGCGCCGCTTCAATATTTCAACCAGGCATATCGTGAACAGAAGATGAGTGGCAAGCCAAAGGTTCTCAATCTCCGGCTCGAGCACGGAGAAGTACGCGACACCGGAGTCGGGGTTGCACAATACCCGGACGCGCTCACCGTAGCAAAGGTAGAGTAGGTCTTCGGCTTCAAAGTAGCTGGCCTCGCCGCCCTCCAGTTGATAGAAAGGCTTTCCCCGCCCGGACGGTTTCCAGACGCGATGCACTTTCGAATTCGAAACGGACTCGAAGTCAAAAAAAAGAGTCTCGGCGCATTCCCCATTCGAGGGAAGCATTTGGAATCTGGAATCGAGGCAAGTTGCAATCGCAGCCGACGAGGACACCTCGAGATTCAGGCCGTGAAATCCGAAGGTTTGTCTGCATTTGCTGTTGTTCACGGCCTTGATTGCTCCAGCTCATTTTCTCCGGAGGGGATCATGTTCCCGCGGGCGATGCCTGTTAAGCGGTACATCTCCGAATACAAGGGTCGCGGATCGCGCGTTTCTAAAAAGGGAACTCCGTCTTTGACCAACCAGCAATGGCCGGCAAACTCCCCATCGATTTCGCCCATGCCGAAACACAGAGACACGTCTACTCCGTCGCGGCGAAAAAAGTAGTATCGCGTGACCCCCCGTGTGAGGCATCCCGGGCGCACGAAGGGCCGGCCCTCGCGGATCGCCTTTTCCACGTACTCGGTAATCTGTTCAATTCGATCTCGGTCCGCTGGCCGAGCAGCCCGCGGCTCCAGCAGAGCTTGCAGTCGCCATATTTTTAGCCGAAGGAGTACCGGAACAATCGCGGCGAAGCACGTTATCTGTAAAAAGAGAAATACATCGGAGATGATTCGTTTGCCCATGACTCACCTACGCGCTTGCTCGATGTTGGAGATCAGCAGCAATCGAAGTGGACCCATGGATATCTGCAAACGCCGCGAAGCCGCCGGCCGAACGTGACCTGCTCTCTTTAGTCACCAACTCCTGCTCGTCCAAAGTCCGGCGCCTGCGGGGATGAGCCGGACAATTCGCATCGCAGGCCATCGTTTATGCAAATCTCTGAGCCACCCCGCTCCCGTCCCCGTTCAGACGGTCTCCACCACACTCGACAACAAGATTCTTGGTTCGTAAATCCTCAAGTACTTCCAGGATGTCCGCCTTTATCATTTCGGCGGGGGCGTCATATTCCTTCGCCAGCAAGCAAACCATTTCCGCCATCCCATGCGTTCCGTCGCAGAGCTCCCATATTCTGTGGCCTACCTCGTTCAGCGCGTAGTAACTCCCGTCCTCCATATTAAAGAGCAACACTTCCTGCGACCCCTTCTGGACAATGATCTGCTCCTGACGTCTGGGGCAGCTGCCAAAGTTCGGTTTCTCTTTCATCGTCTATCTCGGGTACCCAATCGCTTGGCGCTTCTTCCGTGGAGCTTCGCTCTTTAACCCTTTCTGGATCCGCAAGCAAACACGCCAACGCGCCTTTGCCCTTCTTGAGCAGGCGCGCGCGGCCTTTCTTCTCCGGTTTCCGAAGGCAAGGAGAAGTTCGGTACTGCTAAACCAGCGCTCCTTGCCCCCGCTTATCGTTTATGCCAGTCCCTTCAAAAACTGAATTTAGTAACCAGCCTTAGAAGTCCCAGACACCGTAGCCTCGGCTTTACATACTTCTTCATGGTCAGCTCCACCTTTCCATCTTCAGTTTGATCGCAAACTGCAGATTGTGAATATTCATCGGCATTGAAAAACCGCTTCCGGTTCTCCGTTACTTTTTGCGATGCTTTTCGATGTAGGTGGGGTGAACAGTTTTCGCCTGTCCGGCCAAAAATCCCGCCATCAGGAACTCCGCCATTCATGTTCTCGCACGGTGATCGTGACCACCACTATTTCCACCGTAGTCGTTGAATGGCAATTCCCTCTGGTCTCCTGGACGCCTCACGGAGGCGGCTAGAATGAAGCGGCTGGACTATTTGCAACAAAAACTCCCGCATTCACTACACGAGACGGGAATGCTAGAAGGCTCAGAGCCATATGTCTGTTCAATACTGCACACGCTACACGCACTCCCCATTCCACCTTGCCGTCGCTCATTGATCTCCCTCGTCGTCCCGGCGCTGCTCTCTCTTAATTCCCAGCTACTCTAACACCAGCCCTCTTTGCATCCCCCTCTCTCAGGCCAATGGATCGACACTTTCTGTTGAAAGTGTGCCGACCGTCCCCCATGCCGTCCCCCATGCCGTCCCCCGTTTCCCAGTGTTTCCCTAGTCGTTTTCAGGCTGCTCAGTTTGGCCAGTGTGAACTACTATTGTTACGGCGCAATGCATAAACGGACCAAGATTTCCTTCGGCCTTCTTTTCTTGCTCGGCTACGGAGCATTGGTTTTCCTCTATCCCATTTCAGCATTTTGGTGGCATCTCAGGCATGGAAATTCCATCAAGTATGTCAACACCTCCATTTTTGTACCTCCCGGCTGGACGACAACTACCACTTCTCGAATGGCAGTCCTATCCAAGCGATCAGTTACGATCTTTTCGAAACTGGATGTTCTAGCCATGGTGGCTCCATCACCTATTCCTAATCCCCCCACCACAGAGAGCACAAAGGAAGACCTTTACAAGTCTTTTCCAAGCGTTTACTGGGCGTCGGACATGGTTAAGGGCCGAAGTACAGTCAAAGGCCCCATCCGCTTAGGCCCCGACGAAAATGAGGCGATTTGCATGCAGTCAACTTCTGTCGATAAGCCGAATCTGACGGAACTCTTCTGCCTTATCCATCGGGGTCGGTGGCAGGCGACGTTCGAAGGGCGTCCCCAAGAACTGGACGAGTTTTACCGCATCATCCTCTCGCCCCCTGGCGAATAGCTGGCACGCTTACGGTTGATTGGATGAGTGCACCGAGAGGGAGACCGGGAGACATACAGGACGTTTCCGCCTTGACTTTTTCTCTTCAAAACCCGGCCGCGGCTTCCGCAACCGTGGGATAAAACTCGATGAGCTTATCGACACTCGTGAGCCTCAGCGTATCCCCGACCATTCCGTTCACTCCCGCGATGCGCAGCGTCCCGCCGCATTTCTTCAGCTTCGCATGGCACATCACAATGATGCCCACGCCGGTGCTGTCCACCACCGTCACGCCTCCCAGGTCGAAAACAACTTTCTTGCGGTTTTCCTTCAGCAGCTCCGCCAGCTTCCATTCCACAGTCTTCGCGTCGTTCCCCAGGACAATTCGCCCGTTCATTTCCAACACCGCAATGTCCGGCTCAATCTGTTTCCGCCCAATCGTCAAAATCATCGGCGTCCCTCCACTCCCCGGCGCACGCATCTTAGGCCGCGCTCACCGCTCCGTCAATGCCACTGGGAACTCGAAGCTTTAGGCAATGTCTTGGTCACGGTACCTCCAGCCATTCCGTACCGGTTTGTGGAAAACTTGACTCACCAGTTCCCTATTTATCTTTCTTGCATACTCCCCCAGGTGTTGGAATATAATCTTTCCGCGGCTCTCGCCTGCCAAAAATGCCGCGCCGTTTTCGCATTGTGCCGGCCTCGCAATTGGGGCAGAAGCCAGCACCAGGGGAATGCATGAGAAACAAGAATGGGTTTTCGCTCATCGAGCTGCTAGTCGTTGTTGCGGTTATTCTGATCATTTCCGCAATCGCGGTTCCGAATTTCTTACGCTCTCGCGAACGCGCCAACGAAGCTTCCGCCGTCGCTTCGATGCGCGTCATCAACACCGCCTCGGTGACCTATTCCATGACCTATCCGGACATGGGCTTCCCAGCGCTGCTGACGAATCTCGGTGGCGCCAATCCGTGTACCGCCACCACAGCGCAAGCCTGCTTAATCGATGACACTCTGGCCCTGGGCGCGAGAGGCGGCTACACGTTTATATTGACGGGCGACGGCCTGACTCCGTCGGCGAGTTACACACTTGCTGGCACTCCACAAGTGCTCGGCTCATCGGGCCAACGCATGTTCTGCACCGATCAAACCGGCGTGATCCGCTACGATCCCTCCGGCGCCGGCTGCACCTCGTCCAGCCTATCGCTGGAGTAGGCCTCGCGACCGTTGATCGAGAAATTCTCGTAAGTATTTTCTGAGCCCTGCGTTCTTACTTTTTTCTTTCCACTCTCGGTCAACTTCTCCACGATTTGGACATATATTTCTCCGGTGTTACACTCGGCAGTGAACCATCATGACCGCCAACAATTTACCGAAAACGTTGTACCAAAAAATCTGGGACTCGCATGTCGTTCGCGAAGAGTCCGGCCAGCCGTCGATTATCTATATCGACCGCCATCTTATCCATGAAGGCACCTCGCCGCAGGCTTTCGCAGGACTTCGCGCTGAAGGCCGCAAGGTGCGCCGGCCCGATCTCACCTTCGCAGTGATGGATCATTCTGTATCCACCACCGACCGCACGCTGCCGATTCTCGACAATGATGCGAAGCTTCAGTTTGATGCTCTGGAGAAAAACTGCCGCGAATCCGGCGTCCGCCTTTTCGATATGAACAGCAAGAATCAGGGCATCGTGCACATCATCGGTCCGGAGCTCGGGATCACGCAGCCCGGTCAGACCATTGTGTGCGGCGACAGCCACACGTCCACGCACGGCGCGTTTGGCACGCTGGCGTTCGGCATCGGCACCAGCGAAGTTGAGCACGTCCTTGCGACGCAATGCCTGGTGCAGTCGCGGTCGAAGACGCTCCACATTCTTGTTCACGGCAAGCGGCCCAGAGGCGTCACTGCCAAAGACCTCATCCTGGCCATTATTGGAAAGATTGGCATCGGCGGCGGCACCGGCCATGTCGCGGAATACGGTGGCGAAGCCATTCGGTCCCTATCGATGGACGGCAGGATGACCGTTTGCAACATGACGATAGAAGGCGGGGCGCGCGCAGGGATGATTGCGCCGGATGAAACTACGTTTGCGTTTCTCGAAGGACGTCCGTTTGTGCCGCGAGGAAAAGCGTTTCAGGATTCCGTCGAGCGGTGGAAACAACTGCGTTCGGATGACACCGCCAAGTTTGATATGACCGTTGAGCTGCACGCCGAGCAGATCGCTCCGCAGGTCACCTGGGGCACGAACCCCGGGATGGTCACCAGCGTGACCGCGCGCGTTCCGGACCCGCATGATTTCAAGGATCTCAACGATCAGAAGGCCACGGAGAGTGCGCTGAAATACATGGGGCTGAAAGCCGGCACGCCGATCGTGGACATTCCGGTGGATCGTGTGTTTATCGGCTCGTGTACGAATTCACGACTGGATGATTTGCGCGCCGCGGCGCATTTTGTCAAAGGCAAGCACATTGCCAAGAGCATCAAGCAAGCGCTCATTGTTCCCGGCTCGCGCGGCATCAAGACGCAAGCTGAAAAAGAAGGTCTCGACAAGATATTCACCGCCGCAGGATTCGAATGGCGCGACGCGGGCTGCAGTATGTGCATCGGGATGAACGCGGACGTCCTGCCTCCGCACGAACGCAGCGCCAGCACCAGCAACCGCAATTTTGAAGGCCGCCAAGGCAAAGACAGCCGAACGCATCTCGTTAGCCCGGTCATGGCCGCGGCCGCCGCCATCGCCGGCCATTTTGTAGATGTGCGTTCCCTCGACAATGTCGCGTCCGTTGAGTAAAGGGAATTTGAATTCGTTTATTACTGAAAGGCTTTGAGTAGCATGCAAGGCGTCCGAAAAATACAATGGGTTGGATATGCAATTTGCGTCCTGGGAGCGACGCTGATGCTCGTCTCTAATGTGTTCTTGCTCCAGCCCCAGCACGTCCGGAAAGCGATCCTAGTTGCTGATTTCTGCTTGGTTTTCACTGGATCGACCATAAAATTGCTAGGAGCACTCAAGGAGAAGAGAGCCTGGCCATTCCAATCAGGGCCTCGGACCTTGAATAAAAATGCAACCCTTTAACACACACACCGGCATGGTCATGCCGCTCGATCGCGTAAACGTGGACACGGACCAGATGGTGCCGAAACAATTTCTCAAGGCGCTGACGCGCGAAGGATTTGGGCGAATACTTTTTTACGACTGGCGCTATCTCCCCGGAGAAAAACCCAATCCGGAGTTCGTCATGAATTTCCCGCGCTACAAAGGAGCTTCGGTGTTACTGGCGCGCGCCAACTTCGGCTGCGGCTCCAGTCGCGAGCACGCTCCGTGGGGCGTGAAGGACTACGGCTTCCGCGTCGTCGTCGCGCCGAGTTATGCGGATATCTTCTACAATAACTGCTTCAAGAACGGCATCCTGCCCGCGACGCTTCCTGAAGAACAGATCGAGGAGCTTTTCCAGCGTACCGAGAAAGAAGAAGGCTACTCACTGACTGTGAACCTGCCGAATCAAACCATCGCCGATAAACACGGCCTGATGTTCAAATTCGAAATCGCCCCGTCGCGAAAAGAAGTCTTGCTCAAAGGCCTGGACGACATCGGGACCACTCTGCTGCATGAACCCGACATCACCACGTACGAGAAAGCGCACGCCGCCACCGCCACCATGTTCGAGGCCGTCGACGTGAAAAATTATTCCAACGGTCGCTGAGGCTCAGGCGGGTTCCCTCGTCGGCTCGGGCGATTCTGGAGCCATCGGCGGGCCCATTAATTCCGCAATGAATATTCCCGCGAGGACGAAGACTGCGCCGAGTACGGCGCGCGGGGCAAGACGCTCGCGAATCAAAATGTAGGAGGTGATCACCGCAAAGACAGGCTCGAGCGTAAACAAAATCGCTGCGTGACTGGGCGTCGTATAGCGCTGCGCCCACAACTGAATCGAAAATGCCACCGCGGTGGCAAACACGGCGCAGATCAATATTCCCAGATATAGCTCCCAGCGCCATTCGAATCGCGCGGGCTGCCAACGGATTGCCGCCGCAACTCCGGCCATCACCCAGGCCATCGCGGCACACGCCGCTACCTGGACGAGGCTGAGAGCCGTTGCGGAATGTTGCTTCGTGTACTCGCCAACCAGAATGATGTGCACAGCATAAAGCCCGGCGGCCACAAAGGTAAGCACGTCTCCGCGGTTCAGATAGGCGAAGCCCTGGGCAGGAATGGTCAAGAAGTACAGCCCGAAAACGGCAACCGCCGCGCCGGCATAAGCGCCGCGGGCAAGCCGTTTGCCCCAGAAGATGGCGAGCAGAAGTGGCACCAGAACCACGCTCGATCCCGTCACGAACCCTGATTTCGATGGAGTCGTGTATTGCAAACCGGCAGTCTGAAACGCGTATCCCAGGAACATGAAGCAGCCCAGTCGCAGCCCCACGAAAAGATCCTCGCGTTCGAATCGGCGTAGAACACGCGCGCTGAAGGCCACCATCAACACGGCCGCAAGGGTGAAGCGTACGGCGAGAAAAATGAAAACGGAAGAATGGTCGAGCGCGTTCTTGACGACAACAAACGTCGCGCCCCACAGCAGAGAACACAGCGCCAGGGAGAAATCCGCGCGCAAGCGTCGACACATATTGAGAACCCAGGAGAGTTGGCTGCCCAGTGTAATGGAATTCAAGAGCAAGACGGCATCTAAATAAAAGAAGGGGAAGGCCGGAAGGCCTTCCCCTTCAGAAGCGCGCTCTCGAAGAGCCGCCTGAAGAAGTTAGAAGCGGAAGCGCAGACCGAGTTCAATTTTTCGCGGGCTGTTGACTTGCCCGTTCAGCGCACCCCAGTTCCCCGTTTCGCCGATGACGAGGCCGGGGTTGCCGGGATCGAACATCTGATTGTGGTTGAACACGTTCGTGAAGATGGACGAAAATTCCAAATGGTACCGCTCGGTGACCATAATATCCTTCTTCACACTCAGGTCTACGTTCCAGAACGGCATGCCGCGAAGATTCCCGGCACCGCCATTGTGTCCCGAGTCTATGCCCAAAATCGGGTTACGGAAACACATGTAGGAAGCATCCGGATTCTGGAAGAAGGATGGGCCGAATCCATTGGAACCCAAGCCCAAGCTGCTGGGCGCGGGATTATTGTGGCGCGAGCTGCCGAAATTGTTCGGGCAGATGAGAATGGCGTTTTGCTGGGCGCCGAAATTAGTCCCGTCGGCTTCGCCGAAGGCCTGACCACCCCCGTAAAGGTCGTTTCCACTGTTGTCCGAAGGAGAAACCTGCAGGGGTAGTCCGCTGCCATAGGAAAGAAGAGGCGCAATGGTCCAGCCGCCCGCTACCCGCCCAAGGATACCGTGCTGGCCGTGGAAGAACGCTGGCTGGTACACAAACCAGGTATTGAGTAGGAATTTGCGGTCCCAGGGCTGTACACCGTAGTCGTTGCCGATATTGAAGGGGTCGATGGCGGTGTATTGGCTGGTGGCCTGCACTTGCGATCCAGTGCCCAAGGCCTTTCCATAGGTCAAATTGGACTGCATGGTCAAGCCGTGCCAATTTGCGGTTTTGAGGGAAACGAAACCGGCGTTGTAGTTCCCCCAGCCGAGGCTGGTGTTCATGCCCACACCGGAGGACAACTGCCCATTGGCCCCAAAGGCCGAGCCCGCGATGGGCGTGTTCATCATGGACCTGGGGAAGTTAAAGTTACCGTTATCCAAATCGCTCCAGATGGTCCAGACGTTATCAGCCTGGATATTTCCAGCTTCCTTGGATGCCACGGCCGCAGTGCAACTTGCGAATCCCGCGCAGTAAGCAGGATTCATTGCGTTCTCGAAGAAGGGCTGTGGAGTCACAGCACCGAGGTTGCGAGTACAGCCGCCGCCGGCCAAACCCGCGTTGCCGCCGCAGAATTGCATAACCATCTGACCGTACGCTTTGTCAAACCGCTGGCCGCCAATAGTCATCATGTAAGGCACGGAGTTAATTTGAATTGGCTGAAACTCGTGGGTGATCTTCCGGCCAATATAGCCGAACTCGATCGACACTTTGTTGTTGATCTGACGCTGGATGGTCAAGTCAAACTGATAGTTCACGCTGGGCCGGAAATTTGGATCAATGCCTTCGCCGGCGCCGGCCGCAATGGCGTTGATTCCAGGGAAATCCGGTTGGGGCAGAGTCGGACTCGCGGCAGGTATTGGGGCCACGAGGCCGTTGAAACCGGCCGAAGTTGGACCGATGCGGAAGGCCGTGTTGGGATTCGATCCGGCAGGCCCGCCGCAGTTGCCATTGGCAAGAGGGCTGACACACTGGACGGCCTGAATCAGACCGGTGCCGAGCAACGGTACCAGCACCAAGTCCACTCCGTTTAGACGTCCATAGAGGATGCCGAATCCGCCTCGAATGACTGTCTTGCCATGACCGAATACCTTGGCAAGCAGTCCACTATCATAATTTGGGTTCCAAGCTGCCGCGATGCGCGGGCTAAAGGAGCCATAGAAGGGCTTGTATGGATATTTTTGTCCTCCTCCGGTATTGCCAACCAGAGCAAAACCAACCTCGGGATTGTAAACCTGCCCCTGAAGGGCAGCAGCCTTGCGAGCGTTGAGGTAGGCGACGGTGTCGACCTGTTGGCCAGCTGAGTCGACGAACTCAACTTGCTTTCCTTGGGCCTCCACCGGAGGCATTTCCAAGGTCCAGCCCAGACCGTAGTTGAATGTAAGTGTCGGCTTCATGCGCCAGGAATCACTGAAGTACACGTTATAGAAAGGAATCGTGCTTTGGTCGAACGCGGGCGTGTTGGGCGGATTCAAGTTCAGGTTTGCGCCCACGCGGGTGTAAGCGATTTGCGTCACGCCGGGCACGCCCAAGGTAATGCCGTAGAGGCGGGCCCAAGCGGTAGCGCTAACACCAGAAGGTGTGAACCCCGTCATGTCCATGCCATTGGTACTTCCCACGCTGGAGCCGAGCCAGTAAACCGTCTGATAGTTGATGCCCCCACCGTTGTCGGTACGCTGGTGATAGTCCCAGTTGTGCTGGTAGGTACCGCCAAACTGGAAGAAGTGAGTGCCTTTGACCAAGGAGAGATCGTCGCGGAACATGTGGTCCTTGCCGTCCCAGAAGCGCGTACGCACGTTCTGCGTGTCCAGGTTAAAGGGAGCGAGCACGTTGGTGGCTGATTCCCCAAATGGTTCGAGTGCTCCTCCCAAGCCGGTTACTTGTGGCGGCTGAGCATTCGAACCGCGAGCCCAGAAGTTGCGCAAAAAGCTGTAGTGGAAATCGTTGGTAAGGTTAGGACTGATGTTCGTGGTGACACCCGCTGTCAAATACCAGGGCACCTGCGGACGAGCGGAGATTGCTGCCGGCGCACCCAGTTTATCTCCCTTGAAGAAGCCGCCGATGTCCACCTGGTTCGTGGTAGCGCGCTCCATCTTGTAGTAGCGATAGGTCGAGTTGAAATGCCACTTCGGTCCGAAATCGTGGTCCAGGCGAACCACCCCAAAGTTGTCATTCCAAATGACAGGCAAGTTGGCTTTAAATTCCAGCACGTTCAAATGATCGCAGCGGCTGACACCGCTGCACGTGGCTGTGTTCGACTCCGGCATGAATTGCCACAGTGCCTGAAGAGTGGGACTAATCCCCAGGCCCCGCGGATCAAGCGTAGTGCCGGAACCAGGGTACGTTGTGCCAGGTACCAGCACCCCGTCCGGTGCCGCGGTCGACGGGTACGTGGTAGGCCCCGGATTCAGGTTGTAAACCGTGCCACCGAACTGCAACAGACCGAGCCGCATACCGTCCGAGGGAGTTGCCTTGGAGAGGGTAACCGAGTTCGGAAAGCGAAATCCTTCGTAATTGGCAAAGATATACGTTTTTCCGCCAAGGACATCCTTGGGGATTAGCGGTCCGCCGCCCGCAGCACCAAAATGGCTGTAATGGTAGCTTGGCAACGCGGTACCGGAAGCGTTGTTATCGAATGAGTTCGCACTCCAGTTGTTATCTAAATAATACTCATAAACAGTGCCGTGATACTGGTTGGTGCCGCGCTTGGTGATGAGCTGTATTACGGCGCCGGCTGAGCTATTGAAGTCCGCGGTCTGGTTCGTCGTCCCGACCTTGAATTCCTCAATACTATCCACAGGGGTGGGCATCACGCCGGTGGTGGCCCCGCCGCCGGGACTGCCGGCGGGAGAGGTCCCGGTGACCAAATTGTTAATCAAACCTCCCGATGGATCGCCCGCGAAGCTCGCCGTGTAGGTGTTCTGCGTGCCGTCCATGTCGCTGGAATTATTGCCGCCATCCAACATAAAGGAATTCTGATCCTGGTTCGCGCCTGCGACGCTGCCGTCCGGAGCGACGCCCGGCTGCAAGGTCGCGAAGGTACTCACGTCACGACCAAGACTGGGCAGAGACTCCAACGCCACGCCCGTGATGGTGTTGCCTATGGTAGCGTTCATGGTCTGGAGCTCAGCATTTGTGGCGGTGACCTCGATAGTCTCGCTCGTGGCCCCTACTTCCAAAACGGCGTTTAATGTGAGCGATGAACCGATGTTTACGTTCTGATTGTTAAACTTCGTCAGGCGGAATCCCGACTTGTTTATCGTTAGCGTGTAAGTTCCCGGCGTCACGTTTGCGAAGACGTATCTGCCCACTTCGTTTGTGGCTGTCGTCCGAGAAATGTTCGTCGACGTATCGGTCAAAGTGACCGTGGCGTTAACGACCGCCCCCTTCGACGGGTCCGTGACCGCTCCGGCAATCGTCCCCGTCGAAATGGACTGTCCCAGGACCGCCACCGGGATGCAGACACAAATTAGGAACGCTAGAAGAGAAAGTCCCACCACACTGCCCATTCGTAGAATCTTAGACATAACACTCCCCTTCCACTCTCATTTAGATATCCCGGGGGCAACCAATGGGAATTTGAGGGGTTTATAGTCTCCTGGGCGTGATTTTGTCAAGCGAAGATAAATTCTATCTAAATTTTATATAAATATGGACCAGTCCCGCGGCAGGCTTAGTGTTCCATGCGGGCCCACAGCCTTGCCAAGAGAGCACTCGCGGGGAAGGATTCACATGGAAGTCAATCAATACTCAGAAGAGGCCGTGAGGCAACCACGAACTGAAGGCAACGCACCAATACCAAAGAATTACCATGTGGGCAAAGCCTTGTCCCTGGTAGGCGTGAGATAGACGCCCAAGGGGACTCCACTAGCCATGAAAATGAGGCAAGGTCGAATCTCTGGCTAATGTCAATGATCCACGTAAACCGTGCGGCCGCCGACTACGGTGCGGAGGACGCTGGTCTTGGTGTACTGCGAAGGTGGAATCTTGGTGAGGTCGTTCGAGAGGATGATGAAGTCGGCGTACTCCCCTTCCTTGAGTTCTCCCTTTTTTCCTTCCTCGAACTGCGCGTAGGCAGAGCCCGACGTGTACGCGCGGATACAATCTTCCAGCGAGATTTTCTCCTGTGGCTCCCAACCATTTTTTGGACCACCTTCGGGGCGTTCACGGGTGACGCAAGCGTAGAGGCCACGGAATGGGCTGATGGGCTCGACGTCGTAGTCCGTGCCGAAGGCCAAATGCACGCCATTTTTCAGCATGGTGGCCCAGGCATAAGCGCCTTTGAGGCGATCGCGGCCGACGCGATCCTCGGCCCAGCGCATGTCGGTGGTCTGATGAGAAGGCTGCATCGAGGCGATTACGTTGAGTTTTGCAAATCGCGGAAAATCCTCGGGGGCGACGAGTTGCGCGTGCTCGATACGATCGCGCCGGTCGCGCGGGCCATTGGCCTTGGCAACTGCTTCGAAAATATCCAGCGCAACGCGGTTCGCGCGGTCGCCAATCGCATGAAAATTCATCTGGAAACCCGCTTTATCGCGGGCGATGGCCATCTCGCGCAGCTTTTCGGGATCGATGGTGAGAATGCCGCTCGTGGTGGCGTCGTCGGAGTATGGCTCAAGCATCGCGGCGGTCCGCGAACCCATGGCGCCGTCCGTAAAAGCCTTCAGTGCGCCGGTTTTCAGCCAAGGATCCTTCGTGCCGCCCTGCGCGCGCAAGTTCTGCAAATCGTTCAGAGGCGTCAGGAACGGCAGCCACTCGGTGATGCGGACGGTTAGTTTGTCCTCATCCTTGAGCTGCTTGTACATCTTGAAATCTTCCCAATCGGAAAAATCCTGCACGGAAGTGACACCGTTTTTGGCGACATTTTCGAGGACCAGCTCGATTCCCCGGCGGCGCACCTCCGGCGCGGGATCGGGAATCCGCACGTTCACCAGAGACATGGCTGCATACTCTTTCAACATGCCCGTAGGCTCGCCAAGACTGTCGTGTTCAATCTCGCCGCCCGGAGGATTGGGCGTGTACTTGTCGATCTCCGCGTGCAGAAGCGCCAGTGAGTTCGCCACGGCCACGTGACCGGAAATGTGCGTGAGGATCACCGGATTCTTGGGGGCGACGGCATCGAGCTGCTGGCGATTTGGAAAACGTTTATCCGGCCAGAGGGTGTGGTCCCAGCCTCCGCCGGTGATCCACTCGCCCACTTTGTGATGTGCCACGGCGTCGGCGACGCGCTTCTGCAATTCTTCGACGCTGGGGACACCGGTCAGCGGAACGGCGAGAAGGTCTGCGGCCGCGCCGCCCAGATGCACGTGCGCATCGTTGAAACCCGGCATGACAAACTGCCCCTTGAGTTGGACGGTCTCCACGCCTTCCTGGCCGCCGCCGCACTCGAGCAGCACGTGATCCATTTTGCCGATGCAGCTGATCTTGCCGTCGGCAATGGCCATGGCTTCCGCCCATGGCTCCGCAGGATCGTTGGTGTAGATGCGGCCGTGAACGTAGTAGGTGGTGCGTGTGCGGCCCTGTTGCGCAAAAGCGCGGGCATGAAGGAAGGTAATGGCGGCAAGCAAAGCGATGGAAAGTATTACGGCGAGAGGGACGAGGCGAACCGCTTTGGTCTTCAAGGAGATTTCTCCTCCGCAATTCCCGAGACTCCAAGTACGGTAAGAAGAACGCGCTTTAATCCCACTTCCCGGCCCGCGGAATCGTACCATTCCTGAAGGGAATGCGCTCCGCCCCCGCTGCCGCCGGCGCCGATGGAGATGGCATCGATTCCCACTGACAGTGGAATATTCGCGTCGGTAGAGGAGCGTTCAACGCGCGATTGGTTTCCAACATATTCATCCGCGGCACGAACGGCGGCGAGCAGCGGCGAATCGGCAGCGAGTTCCCCGCCCGGACGCCTCCCCAGTAGTTCCACTTTCCATTCCAGCTTGCCCTTGGAACGGTCCCGCGCGGATTCCATTTCGTCGCGCACTCCGGCGGCAATGCATTCGCGCAGCGCGGAATCGAGGCGCGTGAGTTCGTCCTCGCTCTCGGAGCGAATGTCGACTTTGATGCGCGCCTCGTGCGGAACGGAGTTGACGGAAGTTCCGCCTTCAATCTGGCCGATGTTAAAGGTCGTGCGCGGCGTGGCCGGCACTTTTGTATTGATGAAGCGCACAGAACCACGTACGAGCGCATTGATGGGATTTGGCATTCCGAAATCCGACCAGCTGTGGCCCCCCGGGCCGGTGACGAGCGCTTCCAGGCGACGGGATGCCAGCGCTTTTGTCGTGATGTAGTCCGTGCTGGAACCGTCGAGGACGACCACGGCCTTTAGTTTCGCGCGGTACGTCTCGACCAATGCACGCATTCCGCGGAGATTCCCTTCGCCTTCTTCGCCAACGTCTGCCACGAAAAGCAGTGTCCGCTGTGGCTTCAAGTGCGCGGATTGCGCGGCACGCGCGACTGCCAGGAGTGCGGCCAGCCCGGCGCCATTGTCGGAAATGCCCGGGGCGGTCATGCGGCTGCCTTCGCGGTGAACTCGCACTTCCGTGCCGGCGGGAAAAACAGTGTCGAGGTGCGCCGCGACCATTACGATTTCTTTCTCGTTCGCGCCGCGGAGTTCACCGATGACGTTGCCGGCCTTGTCGATCTCAACGGATAGCCCCGCTTGTAGGAGCAACTCTTTGACCGCGGCGGCGCGCACTGCTTCCTGAAAAGGAGGCGCGGGGATTCCCGTAAGGCGTGCCTGCTGGTCGTTGATCCAGGGAATGTTTAGCGCAAACCAATCGAGCGCGACGCGGACTTGCGGATTTTCAGAAAGCCGTGGAACTTGCGGAGGACGGGAAGCGTGGAGAGGGGCGATCGAGCGAACCGGCATAGCCATGAGAATAACGCAAACGAGCGCGCGTTTCACTGTGGAGCTGCGCCGTGAGTTTCGCGTCAATTGCGTGCAGCCTCGGCACAGAGCGCCAGAACCTCCGCATCTGTAAGCACACGGGCGGATTGCTTGGCGGCATCGAAGATGCGGTTGACGAGGGAATCGTCAGCGGGGATGCGGTGTTTCTCCAGCCAGAACAGCACGTTCGATTTTCCGCTCATGGGGCCGATTTCAATCACCTGGTCGAGACCGAAAAGATGCGCGGGCACACCGCTGTAAACCGCATTGGCAAGCTCGGTGTCATTTTTTCGAAAGGCTTTGATAAGTGCGGCGGCGTGAACGCCGGTGGCGGTTCGAAAGGCGTCGTGGCCGACGACGGGATAGTTGGGCGGAATCTTGGTGTGCGTCGCTGCGGCTACTTTTTCGCAATAGTTCTTGAGCAGTGAAAGATCCTGCTGGATGAGACCCATGAGGCGCAGGTTTACGAGCATTAATTCCATTGGCGTATTGCCGACGCGCTCCCCGAGGGCGTTGGCGGCGGCGTGAACCTGATGCGCTCCTGCGGCGACGGCGGCAAGAGAATTGGCGATCGAGAGGCCGCGGTCGTTGTGGCCATGCCAATCCACGCGAATCTTTTCGCCAGAAGGCTTCACCACTTCATCGATGGCGAATTTGACGAGATTGAAGGTACCATTTGGCGTGGCGTGTCCGACGGTATCGCAAAGCACGATAGCGCGCGCGCCACTGCGAATGGCCGTGGAGTAAAGGCGCTTGACCGTATCGGGATCGGTGCGCACGGTGTCTTCCGTGACGTACATGGACGGTAGACCGTGGTCGACGGCGAACTTTACTGCCATTTCTGTGGTGCGCTCCAGATGATCGACGGTCCAATCTTCCACCAGGCGGCGGATGGGGCTGGAGCCGAGAAACGTTGCCGCTTCAATGGGCATGCCCACGCGCTGGGAAATTTCAACGATCGGGCGGATGTCGTTTTCATGCGTGCGGGCCGCGCAGTTGGGCTTGATCTTCATGCGCTGCGTGGCGATTTCTCGCGCAAGCGCCTCGGTGTGCGCCGCGGCCCGGGGACCGGCGCCGGGCAGGCCGATATTCACGGCATCGATTCCCAGCGATTCCATCAGATGAAGGATTTCGATTTTTCCTTCGATGCTGGGATCGAAGACGGATGGATTTTGCAGGCCGTCGCGAAGCGTTTCGTCATTGAGCAAGACGTGTGTGCCCGGAGCAATCGCCGGGGCTGTCGCCACGTTCCAATCGTAGATCCATTCGTTTTGCTGCAAGGCGGGCCTCGTTTACTTCGAGAGCGATGGCTTTAGTTGCGCAAGGTGTAGCTCTGCGGCTGCTGCACGGGATCCGGGCGATACAGCGTCTTGCAGAATTCGCAGCGATAGATTTCCGCTTTTGAACCGATGACCGCTGCGACTTCCTTCGGGTAGTCGTAGTAGCGCTTCAGGTGGCCATTGCAGAGCTTGCCCTTCTCATCTTTTTCATCGCACGCGCGCTGTTTGGGCTTGCGCGTTTTGACTTTGGGTGACGCTGCCGTCTCTTCGGGCATGGAGTTCCTCTCTACAGTCCGTGGTCTCGAAACATGGTTTTTAATGCGCTTCGGGCGTTGGCCAGCTTCGCGGTGATGCCGCCCGAGAATTCGAATTTCAGGAAAGCGTCCGCGGCGCGCTCCAAGTCGGAGCCGTAGCGGTACCACCAGGGCTTTTCGCGGCGCGGCAGGCGATCGACGTCGATGTATTTCATCTGAACCATCTCCAGCAACCCGGCACTGCCGTGCGTGCGGCCCCAGCCGCTTGCGCCGCAGCCTCCGTGCGGAGCTTCCGCAATTCCAAAATAGCTGATGGCATCGTTGACCATGACGGCGCCGGCGCGCAGGCGCTTGGCAATGGCTTCGCCGCGCTGCGCATCGCCGGTCCAGACGCTGGCAGCAAGCGAAAAAGCGGAATCGTTAGCTCGGGCGACGGCTTCTTCGGGGTTCCGCACCGTTTGAATCGCAAGGATGGGGCCAAAGGTTTCTTCTTGAAATAATTTCATCGACGAATCGACGCCGGCGATCACTGTCGGCTCAAAAAAGTTCGGGCCGAGATCGGGACGCGCGTTGCCACCGCACAATACTTTCGCGCCGCGGGAGACTGCATCTTCGATCAGGTCACGCATGCGCTGGACGTGCTGTTGGCGAATCAGCGGACCAACATCCGTGGAAGTATCGCTCCCCGCCCCGAGACGCAACTTCTTCGTCTTTTCCACGCAGCGCGAGGCAAACGCTTCGCTCACGGACTCTTCGATGAAAAGCCTCTCGACCGACAGGCATACTTGACCACAATTCGTGTAGCTGCCCCACACCGCCGCGCTAGATGCCACATCGAGGTCGGCATCGGCGAGAACGATCATGGCGTCCTTGCCGCCAAGCTCGAGCACGGAGGGGATGAGCTTCTTTGCACAAGCCTCAGCGACGCGGCGCCCGGTCGCCACGCTTCCCGTAAACATCACCTTATCCGGCGCGGCATCGATCAACGCTTGTCCTATTTCCCCGCCACCCTGGACGACGGAGACTAGACCTTTCGGAAAGCCTGCATCGAGGAAAAGCTTCTCGATCATCGCGCCGCACTGCGGAGTGAAATCGCTGGTCTTGCACACCACCGCATTGCCTGCCGCCAGCGCGGGAATGATCTGGCTCAGCGGAATGGCCAGCGGATAATTCCATGAAGAAATAATCGCGATGACGCCAAGCGGTTCGTAGACCATGTATCCACGCTTGGCTTTGGCCGCCAGGCTGTGATGCGGCACGCGCTGCGCTCGAAGCGCGCTTGCTGCGTTCGCCGACCAATACTTTGCGGAATCCAGCGCGACGAAAATATCGGCGAACAGAGCTTCCACGCGTGGCTTGCCGGATTCGCGGACGACCGCATCAGCCAACTCGTTGCGCGAAGCCAGGAGACATTCCTCGAGAACCCGCAGTTTAGTACAACGATCATCGACCGATAGTTTGGCCCAAGCGAGTTGAGCCGAGCGCGCCCGCGAGACGATTTCGCCCACCTGCGCCGGCAAAGTCCGTTCAAAATGGCCTACGACTTCGCCCGTAGCCGGATTGATCGAGGGAAGCGTATCGATAGGAATGGCCGTAGCCGCCATAGGCGAGATTCTACCCGATTTTGTCTCCCGCGTGCTTGCCGCGGCGAACGGAGGGCTTGCTATTTGGATGCCGTCGTTGCGCTGCTGGAAATACTCACTTTTTTCACGTTGTCGTCGGGAACGCGGTCGATGAGCAGAGCGAAGGGATCGATACCAGCCTGATCCGGCAGACCATCGACCGTGAAGGTGTGCGTGGACTTCGACTCCGTCACGTGAATTCGCTCGCGATAGAGTGTCTTGCCGTATTTCTTGTCCTTCTCGGGTTTGGCGAACGCGCCGATGTCGATCCAATCGTTTATGGGAACTTCGGTTTCATTGCCCTTGGGATCGGCCTTGAATTTGTGCGCTTCCACGTCGATGGTGACGTCATATTTGCCGTCAGCGCGCTTGTGCGCGGAGGCTTCTACCGTGCGGTTTGAAAAAATCGTAATGTCCTCAAACAGATCCTTCAGCAGATACTGCAACTCCGGCGGCGTCTCCACGCGTAGCGCGTCTTCCAGCGCATACGATGTGGGATAAGGCGGCTGGGCATACGCATATTGCTTGATGAGGTTTCTAAGCGCGCGATTGACGGCCTCTTCGCCGATCATTTCCTTCATGTAGTAAAGAGCCAGGCTGCCCTTACGGTAGTGCACGTAGCCCTGGCCAGATTCCACCGTAATCAGCGGGCGTTCCTTCTGCCGCTCTCTGCCGCGTGAAGAAAGATAGCGGTCCATCTCATAGCGGAGGAATTTACGCATGATGTCGCGCCCGTACTCATGCTCCATGACCATCAGCGCCGAGTACTGCGCCAGCGTTTCGGAGAGAAATGTTGCGCCCTGCATATTCGCGCCAATCACCTGGTGCGCCCACCACTGGTGACCCATCTCGTGCGCCACGACGTAATAGACCATGTCAATGTCGTCAGGATGATTGAGATTGGCGATGAAGCCGATCGATTCTGAGTACGGCATCGTGCCCGGAAATGCCTGCGCGAAGCTCGCCACGCGCGGAAATTCGATAATACGCGCCTCTTTGTGGTAGTACGGTCCAAAGTTTTTCGTGAAGTAGTCGAGCGACTTCTTCAGAGAATTCGTCATGCGCGGGACGTTCCACGGATGCCCCTTGTCGTAATAAACCTCAAGCTTGATGCCGTTCCAGTCTTCACGAGCCACTTCGTAGCGCGCGGAGATAAAGGAGCAGAATCCGAGTGAAGCGTGGTCCAGCTTGTACTCGAAGTAGCGCCGATCCCCGTCCTTCCATTCGCGCACAAGCGACCCCGGCGCAACGGCAATCTGATCGGCGGACGTGCTGATCACTGTTTCCATGTCCACCCAATCCATGTGCCCACCGATATAGTTCTCCATGCAGTGCTCACCGCAATTGCGCTCCAGCACCGGCATCAGTTCTTGCTCCCCCAAGCCGTACTTCTTGCGATCGTTCGGGTCGGTCAACTCGTTTTGACTGGAATAGCCGACCATGGGAGCGATGGAATTGTTAAAGAAGGTCCCATTCTGCACGACTGTCGTATCGCTGACTTCGTTCTCAAAGCCGTGGGTATTTGTCTTGACGGTGACATGAGCCGTGCGGTTCTCTCCGGGTTGGAGCGGAGGTGAAAACCGGTAGACTTGATAGTAGAGGCGCTTGTCGTCCTTCACCAAAGTAGCGCCGGGAATCTCAATCGCCGAATCGTACAAGCGGTTCAGCGTGAAGTGAATTTCTTCCAACGGCTTCGCGTATGGGTTCTCCATCGTCGCGTCCGCTTTCATCACCAGATTGCGCTGTTCCGGATAAATCTCGATGTCGTACTTGACGTTGCGAATCCTCGGCATCAGCTGGTTGGCCAGCGGTTTATACGTTTTCTCGAAGTCCGCCTGAAGGCGCTGCATGTCCTTGGGCCCGCGCATGGGGTTGAGCATCTCCGTGTTGTAGTACGCCCAGGAACCTACCGCGGCAAACCCCAGGAAGAAGATTACGGTGGCCGGCGGCCACACGCCCGCAAACCGCAGCCGGGCATTGCCCATGCGCTCTCGCCACTGGCTTTGCTTGCCGCGCGGCCAGAACAGCACCGTAGAGATGTACAGCAGTCCACAGAAAAGCAGCCAATAGAGCGAGAGCCAGCTCCATGCCACCCGAAACGGTGCGTCCTCGTAGAAGTCCGAATAGATAATCCGCGGGCGGTTGGCGAATTTCACCAGGTTGGTTGCAACATTAAGGGGCCCCCATGCGAATAGGTTCGCGATTAGGAAGACGACGTAGCCGAAGTATCCTACATACTTGTTCGGAGACAGTACGTGAATAAAAAAGGCGAGGATCGCCAGCATCAGGAACAGCGAGAGGTCGCGGATCAGCAGTTCCTTAACGTAGAGCCCAAACTGGTAGCGGTGAAATCCGTACGAGGCTTGTACGATCACGCCGCTGGCAAAAACCAGGAGCTGAATCAGAAGAATGATCCCCAGGAGCGCTGTCAGCCGTGATGCATAGGAAACCCATTCCGGTGTCGGCAGCGAATCGGTGATCTCATCCATTCGCACGTCGCGGTCTTTCCAGACGAGGACGCCCGCGTAGTAGGTGATGATGGCGACGAGAAACAGGTACAGCGTGCCGGCAATAATCTGCAAGATCCAGTGAGTCACCGGAAAGCTGCTGTTTCCGTAGCCCTCCGAGGCATTAAACGCCATGCCGGGAATGCAGTTCAGCAGCGCCGCGAAAACGAGAACAATGAACGGCGTGCTCTTTACCACACCGAGGAAATGGATGCGCAACGAAGCAAAATACTTCGCCCATGGCGCGGCCTGAAATGAGACTTGCGGAAGCGCCACGGAGGTGCCCGGCGCCTCAGCCAATTCCTTGCTCTTGACGCGCACTTTCTTGCTGCGTTCCGAAAAACTGAATCGGAAGTAGGCAAAAAGAAAAATCGCCGCTGCCACCGCTACCCACAGCAATCGGTTCCACAACAAATAACCGCTATACCCCGCCGCCACGGTATTCTTCTCCGCAACGGTCCAATACCGCGTGACGTAGGCATAGGTCCGAATCCCGAAGGGATCCAGAATCGCACCAAGCTTCTGCCGTTCTACGTTCATCAGCAGAATGTCTGAAACGATGTAGCCCGCCAGCATGACCACGGAGGCGACAAACGACACGATTTCGTTCCGCGCCAGTACAGCCACGGCAAACAGCACAGCCGCAAAAATGAAAGCATTGGGTAGCGCAAAAACGAGAATGCCATACAGGTGTGCCTTCCAGGCAATCGGCCCCCAGCGGTCCGGCTCGACCCACGGCATGTATTTCGCAAGAATGACGCCGATGGAAACCCCCAGCATGGGGATCATGGATACAGACGTAGCACCCAAGAATCGGCCAAGAATAAAATCGGACTTTCTAAGCGGCGTCGAAAAAATAATCTGATAGGTGTTGTAGCTGAAATCGCGCGCTGCGGCAGAATTCACGAAAGCCGCCGCCATGATCATGGCAAAGAGCCCGATGAACGAATAGAAGTTCTGAATGTTGTAGGGAGAGTTGCGCAAGGTATTAGAAAGCGCGTCGCCCAGTGTAATGTTGTCCGAGCTGGCCGCTCCGAAAATCATCGCCGAGATGATCAGCAGGAAGATCCACAGCATCCAGGAGCGCAGCCAATAGCGAATCTCGAACGCCAGAATGTGCTTAAGCATCGAGGCGCCTCAATTCCAACCGCGAATTTTGGTGAAAAAGACGTCTTCGAGATCGGGAGTGCTCGGCGAGAAGCCGCCATTCAGCGCCTGTCCGCTGAGAACGTGGATGAATGGCCGGCCGCCGACAAGCCGGCTGGAAATAATCTTGTACTTCTCCTCGTAGGCCGGCAAGTCCGCCTTGGGAATTGAGCGCTGCCACACGCGGCCCTTCAGCTCGGTAATCGCGTCTTCCGGCTTGCCCTGAAACAGCACTTTGCCTTCATGGATGATGGCCATGTTGGTGCATAGATCCATCACGTCCTCGACGATATGCGTCGAGAGGATGACAATCACCTGCTCGCCGATTTCCGCGAGCAAGTTGTAAAAGCGGTTGCGCTCACCCGGGTCCAGTCCCGCAGTGGGTTCATCCACGATCAAAAGCTGCGGGCTTCCCAGCAGTGCCTGCGCAATCCCAAACCGCTGCCGCATGCCGCCGGAGAAACTCGCCAGCGATTTTTTGCGCGAGTCAAAAAGATTGCAGCGCTTCAGCATCGCTTCCACAATTGCTTTGCGCTCTTTCCCATTCACGATGCCTTTGAGCAAGGCAATGTGATCCAGCATGTCCTGCGCGGAGATGCGTGGATACACGCCAAAATCCTGCGGGAGGTAACCGAGTCGGCGGCGAACTTCGTCTTTCTGCTTCAGTACGTCAAGCTCACCTAGCGATGCCCTGCCCGCGTCGGGTTCCTGCAACGTCGCAAGCGTGCGCATCAGCGTAGACTTGCCCGCACCGTTGGGGCCAAGTAGCCCGTACATGCCGCACGGAATCGCTAGCGATACGTTATCCAGCGCTTTCACACCGTTCGGATAAGTCTTAGACAAACCTTCAATTTTTAGTTCCATTAGAGCTCCCACCACAATACGAGAATAGGTCAAGAATAGTTCCCCGCCGAAAAAGATATCTCACGCCCGCCCCACCCGCCAGGATTCCTCATGCTGCACTTCGACCATCACGAGACCTTGCGACGGCACGGTCGGCCCGGATTTCGAGCGGTCCCGAAGTTCATAAAGCCGATCGATGTCTGCAGGTTGCAGCCTGCCGCGGCCGACATCCAAAAGTGTCCCCACCATCTTGCGCACCATGTACCTAAGGAATGATCGCCCGCTCACCGTGAACACCAATTCTTCGTTGTCCGCCGTGCGCGCAAGTTCTGTAGAGAAAATCTCGCGTTCCGTGGAGCGCTCTTTGTCGTCCTCCTCGGAGCCCGTCGAAGCCGCAAACGACGCGAAGTCGTGCGTGCCAACAAACCGCGCCGCAGCATCCCGCATGGCATCCTCATCCAGCGGAAATGGATAGTGCAGCACGTAGCGCCAAATCGCCGGCGGCACCACCTTTCCGCGATAGAGCCGATAGCGATACGTCTTCCCACGAGCCGACCAGCGCGCATCAAAATCCGGGCCAACTTCTTCGGCGCGCGCGATTCGAATCGACGGAGGCAACAGGGCATTCAGCGCGCGCTGAAATTCCTCCGGGGAGAGCGGCGATTGCGTTCGAAAGCTGCCCACCTGCCCGAGCGCATGCACGCCGGCGTCTGTTCGTCCCGCGCCGTGAAGATGAATCTGTTCCTGCGTCAACCGCCGCAGCACGTTCACGATTTCCCCTTGAATGGTCGGCTTCTCAGCCTGGATTTGCCAGCCGTGGAAGTCCGTGCCATCGTAGGCGATCGTTAGCTTGAAATAGCGCATGCCGCGGTGAGGGCTTTCGAATCAGTGGGCGGTTCGAACGAACCGGCTTCCGGGCTTGACGGCGATGCTCCCCTGCCGGCAGAGCGGGCAATCCTCTTCCTCGTAGTGTGTGATCGGCAGCTGAATCAGCGACTGAGTATCCACTTCGAAATCAATCTTCCCACCGCTTCTGTCGATTAGTGCGCCCGCCGCGACTACGCGAGCCCCGGCCTCTTCGACTACCCGAATGGCTTCCTTCGTCGAACCGCCGGTGGTCCAAACGTCTTCGACCACAAGGACGTGCTGATCGGCTTCGAGCGAAAACCCGCGCCGCAGCGTCATCATTCCACTCGCATCGCGTTCCACAAATAGCGCGGGAACTCCCCCGCCCTGTGACTTCTTCGGCTCCGGCAAAGCTCGCGCTACTTCCTGCCCAATGATTAGTCCCCCCATCGCCGGAGACACAACCACGTCAATGCGCGCATCGGAAAAGAGGGCCGCCAGTGCCTGCCCTAGCTTTTCCGCGAAACGAGGGTATTGCAAAACCAAAGCGCACTGCACGTACATGCCACTGTGCAGCCCGCTCGACAGCTCAAAGTGGCCGTGGCGAATGGCCCCCGCGGTTTCAAACATCTTGAGCAATTCTTCGCGCTTCAGCATCCCGGTCCGCTAACTGCTGGCGTCTCCTAACCGTCGAATTGTCAGCAGCCTAGCTGCCGTCTCCTGCGTTGTCAAGGAACAGAACGCCTGCTAAACTTTCGCCTTCGTTCGTTTTGTGATGGGCTGGCTCAAGTGGGGGAGTACGAACCGTGCGCGCTGGGAACATTCCCAGGGCGGCGAAATATCGAGTGAGACCGCCCAGCGGTCAACTTCGTGAAACAAAACCCATTCTCTGAACGTTTTACACAGTTGAGTGAGAATAAATTTAGTCCCTTGGGGGACATCATCTCGAGGGTGAGGAGCACTATGAAGACGCTGTTTGCTCGACCGCTGTTGGCCGCCGTGTTGGCGGTAACGCTCGTGGGGGGGCCCATTTCCCCGGCCTTCGGGCAGGACGCGCCGCAAAATCCGCCAGCCGCCACGGCCAAGCCGGCAACGACCATTGTGCCCATTTCCCTAGGCTCAGCCAAGTACAACTATACCCGCGCACCCAGGCCCTTTCCGAACATCATCGATCCTTACCGCTCGATCAACATCGGCGAACCGGGCCTCACCAATTCTCCGCGCGTTGACCAGCTGATCCACGACGGAAAGCTGGAGTTGAGCCTGCAGGAAGCGGTTGAATTGGCGCTCGAAAACAACCTGGACATCGTGGTGCAGCGGTACAACCCGTGGTTCGCGGATACGGGTATCCTCAAGGCCAAGGCCGGCGGCTTTGGTGGCGCGATACCCGGCGCCTTCTTTGGCGGCTCATCGGCCAACAATCCGCTGATCAACTTCGATCCCATTATCACTTCCACACTCGGAGTGGATGACCGCAATGTGCCTGTCAACAACCCGCTGACCTCCGGTACGGGTACAGGTCTCTCCGCGCTTGCACGGCTAACAATTCACACTTCCACGTTCAATTCCCAGTATTCCCAAGGGTTCGAGACCGGCACGACTTTTTTCACTACATTTAACAACACGCGGAGTTCCTCCACTTCGTTAGCGAACTTGTTTAACCCTTCCGTGCAATCGTCAATCTTCGTCGGATTCCAGCAACAGTTACTCAACGGATTCGGCCGCGCCGTCAACGGCCGAAACATCCGCATCGCCAAGAACAACCGCAAGATCGCGGATTGGGCCTTCACACAGCAAGCCATCACCACCGTCACCAACACCATCACCTCCTACTGGGAACTCGTATTCGCTCGCGAAAACGTCAAGGTCCAGCAGCAGGCCGTGACCGTCGCGGAAAAGCTTTACAACGACAATAAGAAGCAATTGGAAATTGGGACCATGGCTCCGCTCGATGTGACGCGCGCGGAATCCGAGCTAGCCACCGACCGTCAGAACCTGATCGTGGCGCAAACCGTAAAACTTCAGAATGAACAGATTTTGAAGAACGCCATCAGCAAGAATCCCCTGGCACCTTCTTTTGTGAACGTCGAACTCGTTCCCACGGATCTGCCCGGTCGCCCGGAGACCATCGAGGCTCCGACCTTCGAAGAAGCAGTGAAGGAGGCTTTTGGGAAGCGCCCGGAGTTACAGGAACAAGCGCTCAACCTGCTGAACGGGGAGATCGACGTCAAAGCCACGCGCAATGCCCTCTTGCCAATTGCAACCCTCAGCGCACAGTATGGCTCGGTTGGACTAGCGGGCAACCAAACCCAGGTTCTCACCTCCAATACCGTGGCCGGCGGTCAATTGGTGGATGCCAACGGCAATCCCGTCAACGTTTTCATTCCTGTGTCGGTGCCTACCAGCACAAAGGTGGTTACCGCCGGTTTCGGCGACGCCGCGAGTATGGTCTTTCATAACAATTTTCCCGACTATTCCGTCCAATTAAACTTGCTGATCCCCATTCGAAACCGTTCCGCGCAGGCCGACAATCAGCGGGCTATTCTTACGCAGCGCCAGCTTGAGGCACAATTGCAACAATTGAAGAACGCCGCGCTGCTCGACGTCCGCAATAGCTTCATCGCACTCACCCAGGATCGCGCGCAAGTCGAGGCAGCCAGCAAAGCGCGGGAACTCCAGCAACAAACCTTCGATGCCGAGCAGAAGAAATATCAGCTTGGCGCATCGACCGTATATCTCGTTATTCAGACGCAACGCGATTTGATCAACGCCCAAGGAACGGAGCTGCGCGCTCTTGCCAACCTCGTCGAAGCCAAAGCCAATTACGAACGCGCCATCGGACGTACCCTCGAAGTCAATCAAGTGACGATTGCCGATGCCAAATCCGGCCAAGCCGAACGTGATACGCTCATCCCAGGCACCTTGCACGGCCAGGTCGTCGGTACGGAGAAGCTCTCCTTTATGGGTGGTCAAAAGTAATTTGCAGCGAAGACTCGCTCCAGCCGGCTCGGGCAGCGCTCACGGGCCGGCTATTCTTTCGTGATGTCGGCATCGTCGCTGTTGGCCATTTCTCGGCCTTACTCCACCCCGCACTTGCCCCTGCTCTACCTTTCGAATAGCATTGAATTGTGAAGAAATCCAAGTCTGGTTCGAATCTATCCGCCCGGAGCTAGGTGCATGAGCGAACGTCTCAAAGGCACTGCCCAAACCACAACGACGGTTGAATCCTCATCTCCGCATCGCGATCCCTCGGCTCAGGAGCAAGCCTGGGAGAAAAACACCTTACGCCCTACCCTCGAAAAGAGCCCCGAGCGCCAGTCCGAATTCACAACCATCTCGGCCCACCCCATTCGCAGGCTGTATACCCCCGCCGATCTTCCCGATTGGGACGCCGATCAGCAGCTCGGCTTCCCCGGTGAGCCACCCTACACGCGCGGCATTCATTCCACCATGCACCGCGGACGCCTCTGGACCATGCGCCAGTTCGCCGGCTTCGGAACCGCCGAAGACACTAATCAACGTTTCCGCTACCTCCTCGCGCAAGGTCAGACCGGTCTCTCCACAGCCTTCGACTTGCCCACCCTGATGGGCTACGACTCCGATCACGCACTCGCCGAAGGTGAAGTCGGAAAGTGCGGCGTGGCTATCAGCTCCCTTGCGGACATGGAAGTTCTGTTCGACAAAATCCCGCTGGCCAATGTCACCACTTCCATGACAATCAATTCGCCCGCCGCGGTGATTTGGGCCATGTATCTTGCCGTCGCCGAAAAACAGGGGGCGGATTGGAAGAAGCTTTCCGGCACTTTGCAAAATGACATTCTGAAGGAATACATCGCGCAGAAGGAATACATCTACCCGCCTGAACCTTCAATGCGCCTGGTGATCGACACGTTCGAATTCAGCGTGAAGAACACTCCGAAGTTCAATCCCATTTCCATCAGCGGCTATCACATCCGCGAAGCCGGCTCGACCGCCATTCAGGAGTTGGCGTTCACCTTGCGCGATGGCCTCGAATATGTGGAATGGGGCATGCGCCGCGGGCTGGACGTCGATCAATTTGTGCCGCAGCTCTCGTTTTTCTTCAATGCTCACAGCGATTTCTTCGAAGAGATTGCCAAGTACCGCGCCGCTCGGCGCATCTGGCACAAAGCCATGGTCGAGCGCTACGGCTCGAAAAATCCGCGTGCGTGGGCGCTGCGCTTCCACTCACAAACGGCCGGTTGCTCCCTCACCGCGCAGCAGCCTTACAACAACGTGGTTCGAACGGCGATCCAAGCGCTCGCGGCCGTTCTGGGCGGCACGCAGTCTCTGCATACGAATTCGCTGGATGAAGCCTGGGCGCTGCCCACAGAATTTGCCGCCACCATCGCCTTGCGCACACAACAGATCATCGCCCACGAGACCGGCGTCACCAATACGGTGGATCCGCTCGGCGGTTCCTATTTTGTTGAAGCTCTGACCAACGAAGTCGAGAGCGGCGCCTGGGAATACATCCGGAAGATCGATTCTATGGGTGGCATGGTCGCGGCTATCGAACGCGGCTACCCTCAGCGCGAAATTGCTGAAGCCTCTTACCGTTACCAGGTGGCCCTCGACAAAAAAGAAAAAATCATGGTCGGCGTCAACGATTTCGTCTCTGAAGAAAAGCATCTGGACATTCTGCAAATCGACGAATCCGTGGCCCATCGCCAGGCCGAGCGCCTCAGCAAACTCCGCGCCGAGCGTTCGAAAGACGAAGTCGCCCGCCGACTCAACGCCCTGCGGACCGCCGCGCAAGGCGCCGACAACCTCATGCCCTTTATCTTCGACGCCGTCAAATCCTACGCCACGCTCGGCGAAATCTGCGACGCCATGCGCGACGTCTTCGGCACCTACGAAGAGGTCGCCATCACCTAGCTCATGCCTGAAAAAAAAATAAGAGTCTTAATAGCCAAACCGGGGTTGGACGGTCACGACCGCGGGGCAAAGATCATCGCCCGCGCGCTCCGTGACGCCGGCATGGAAGTCATCTACACCGGCCTGCGCCAGACTCCGGAGATGATCGCCTCCGCCGCCGTCCAGGAAGACGTCGACGTCATCGGCCTTTCCATCCTCTCCGGCGCGCACAACACAATCTGCCCTCAACTGATGAATCTGCTCCACGAAAAAGGTATGCACGACGTCACCGTGCTGCTCGGTGGCATCATTCCCGAAGCGGACATTGCCGGGCTCAAAAAAGCGGGCATCGCTGAAATCTTCCTCCCCGGCACGTCCACCCAAGAGATCGTCGACTTCATTCACAAACGCATTGCGCGTTAGCTATTTCTCGTTGTATAGGCGCCCACCGCCTGCGCTTCCGCCAGCTCAATCCGCCGTGCAAGTTCCAGATTCAAAAGCGGTGCTCTCATCCTGCCTCCGAATCCGAATTCTTGTGCTTGTACATCTGGCGAATGCCGCGGAACATCCGCTTGATCTTCACCTTTTCCACGTGCCGCGCTGCCGGATCGATTTTCCTCCGCAGAAATTCCTGTTCGCGCAGCAGCTTCCGCCGGTTTTCCAGCCGCGCTTCGTCCAGTGTCCCCGCACTGATCGCCGCCTGCACCGCACATCCCGGTTCACCTTCATGCCCGCAATCCGTAAATCGGCATTGTGCCGCCAGCGCGTCGATATCCTCAAACGTCTCCGCAACTCCCTCGTCGGCGTCCCACAATTGCAACTCGCGCAACCCCGGCGTGTCCATCAGCAGCGCTCCACCCGGCAAGGCCATCAGCGTTCGGCTGCTCGTCGTGTGCCGCCCGCGACTATCCGCCTCGCGTACCGGCTGCGTCTCCTGCAGCACTTCTCCCGCAAGCCGGTTTGCAAGCGTCGATTTCCCGACTCCCGAAGACCCCAGCAGCACTAGTGTGTCTCCACACTTCAGGAATGGACTGAGCTCTTCCATTCCCTGCCCAGTTTTCGCGCTAACCACGCACACTGCTGCGCCCAGCGCAACGCGCTCGATCTCCGCCGCCTTATCGCGCGCGTCCGCGCACGCGTCCGCCTTGTTCAACACCATCACCGGCCGTGCCCCCGACTCCCAGCATTGCGCCAGGTAGCGTTCCATACGGCGCGGATTGAAGTCTCCGTCCAGCGCCGTCACCAGCAGAGCTGTATCCACATTCGCTGCGATCACCTGTTCCGCAATCTTTTTTCCGGGCGTTTTGCGCACAAACCGGCTGCGCCGCGGCAGAACCTCCTGTATCACCCCATTGCTTTTTCCATTTCCGACTTCAACCACCACCCAATCCCCAACCGCGGGCCATTCCACCGCCTCATCCGTCGCCAGCCGCAGCTTCCCCGACGGCTCCGCCCAGCTTTCGCCGAACTCCCCCGCAATCCGCCAATATTTCCGCTGCTGCTCGATCACCCGCGCCGGCACTGCATTTTCGCGTTCGCCCTCGTTCCACAACGCCTCAAAGTACGAATTCCAACCCCACCTTTTCAAAGCTTCTGAATTTACCACTGAAGGATCCTCCCGCAGCCATGGCACAACACACGACCGCCGTTAGCGCCAAAAAAGACTGCCTGGGCTCTACTGGATTTGAAAAACCGGGAGGGCGCTGCCTGATTACTGCAAGCGAACCGCGGAGGCACACCTGCCCGTCGGAACTCTGGTGTTCGTTCGCACAGGCGCCTCCAACGTTGAATTGAGCAGCTCTTGCGATTTCACAAAAGCCGTCTCCAACAAATCTTACCGTCGGGTTCAGTCTGCGTCAACTCTGCTTCCCATCGCCGCGTCACCACCCACAGTCACATGCCGCCCGTGCCAGGTTGCAAATCCTTCCTTCACCAGGCTGAAAATCGTCCGCCGGTTTTGATAAATCAGTTTCATCCACGCCAGCGGTCCCATCTGCGGAAAATAAATTCCACGGAAGCACATGCGCGCAATGAATATGTTGATGCGGCAGCCCAGCGGCTTGTCCCTCAGCGAATCCACAGCCTGTGCCATCGCCTCCGGGCTGTAGGCGCTTGCCCATCCCGCTCTGACCTCGGCATGCGCTTCGTCGATGGTCATCTTCAACGGCGTGTGTGCCATCGCAAACGGAATGAACTCCTTCCAATGCTTCGGCCGCGTCAGACGCCCCGCTGCTTCGAGCCGCTTGTAGAGCGGAGTCGCCGGCAGCGGCGTAAGCAACCCAAAGATCGGCAGCCCGGCGGGCCACGTTCGAATCTCCTTAAGCGTGCGCTCCGCGACGCCAACCGTATCGTTGTCCATGCCGAAAATGAACGACGTAATCGCATAGACGTTGCGCCGGGCGAGCCTCTCCAGCACGGCCGCATATTCACCCGGCTTGTTGAATCCCTTGTTCACACCGGCCAGGTTAGTCGGATCGATGGACTCCATCCCGATAAAAACCCACTTGCCGCCTGACGCCGCAATGAGGTCCACCAGTTCTTCATCGCGCAACAGGTTGGCGCTGATCTGCGCCACCCAATGTACTTGCGCTCCCGCCGCGATAATGTCGCGCAGCAGCGACTTCGTCCGTTTGATATTGATGGCGAAATTGTCGTCGATGAAAAAAACCGCGATCTGCCCGCCTTCACTCTTCGCCCGCGCTTTCAAAAGCAGCAGCTCATTCACCACGCTTTCGTTCGTTCGAAACCGAATCGAGTCTCCAAAAAATCCCGTCACCGTGCAGAACTCGCACCCGTATGGGCACCCTCGCCCCGACTCCATAGGAATGATGCGAAAGGTGCCCCAGCCGTCCCCAATTTTTTGCAGGGTCCGTGTCGCCATTTTCGGAACTAAGTTAAACTGGTCAAGATTTATCTTGTCCCACGGAATCGCAGGATACTCCTTCAGGCTCGGCTTGCTCTCCTGCCCAAACGCATCCACCGGCGCATAAATATCTTTCAGCTGGCCGCGCGCGGCATCCTCGACGATCCGTGGCCACGTCTCATCGGCTTCCCCCAGCGCCACCGCATCCGCGTGCCGCGGCCCGCCGTCCCGGCCAAGCGCCTCATCGGCTTCTTCGGTAACGTGAGGTCCTCCCATCACCACCGGCACGCCCACCGCTCGAATCGCGTCTGCCATGCGGTAGGCCTTCGCAATCATCCGCGTCATCGCGCCGATTCCCACCAGGCCAATATTGTTTTCAAGCACGTACTGCGCGATCCCCGCTTCATCCATGGGCTGCGCGTTACCATCAATTAGCACAACTTCATGGCCTTCCGGAGTCAGCGATTGCAACAAAAACATCCAGAGGTGCGGCATAAAGTTGCGCGTCACCCCGTTGTCCGGGTTGTACAGCAGAATTTTCATCCGTTCGTCTCCATTCCGGCAGCCGTTTCTTCGCCGCTGCACAGACCGAGCCACGCCCCGGATCAGCTCATCGCCAAATTTTCAAAGGGGTACAAAGAAACATCGGGAAGGATCTTCAAACCTGGTGCGGTACCCCCGCAGAGGAGGAGGGTACCGCGAGCCACTTTTTAACAATGTGCAATATTGCACAGTTTGTTGAATTCGTACCGGATGGGACTGTTCGCTGTGTCCGCCTCTACCTGGACACAACTACTTAAGGAACGATCTTCCCCTCGGCGTCGCGAATCTCCACTTTGCCCAGATTCAGCTTCTTCATGCTTTCTTCGATCTTCGCGCGGTCGCCAATGGCAAGCACGATCATCTTGTCCGGGAGAATATGTTTCTGTGCCGCGGCCTGCGCCTGCTCGGCGGTCACGGCATTAATGCTGCTCGGCAATGTCGAAAAGTAGTCCAGCGGCAAATCGTATGTGAACAGTTCCGCAAAAGTCGCCGCTGCATCGGTGCCGCGTTCGAATCGCCCTGGCAGCGACCGTGCGATCGAGTCTTTCGAAAGCGCCAGTTCCGCCGGAGTCATCTGGGTGTCGCGCATGCGCCGCAGTTCGTTGAGAATTTCCCCAGTCGCCGGAGCGGTAACGTCCGTTCGAACGTCGCCCCCCGCTATAAACGGCCCCGGCGCACGATGATACGAAAAGAAAGAAAACGCGCCATACGTATATCCATGCTGCTCGCGTAAATTCATGTTGATCCGGCTCGAAAACAGGCCGCCGAGATCAGTATTCATTACTTCGACAGCAGGGTAGTCGGATGTCGACCGCGCTAACCCCATCGAAAAACAAGCGAGCGTTGACTGCGGCGCTCCCGGACGGTCCACAAGAATCAGCTTGGCGTCGGTGGTCTCCGGCGAGCCTATCCCGGCAGCAGCACTTTTTCCCACCTTCCACGCTCCGAATTGTTTCTCGAGCAGCGGCTTCAGCACCGCCAGCTTGATGTTCCCCGTTACGACCAGCGCCGCATCGGCTGGCAAATAATTCTGCTTCCAAAAACTCAACAGTTCATCGCGCGAAATCGCTTTGATGGACTCCAGCGTTCCGCTGGCAGGGTACCCATACGCATGTTTTGGCCCGTAGAGCGCCGCATCCAGCACGCGCGTCGCCAGCGAAAAAGGATCGTCTTTCTCCTGCACGATGGCCGTCAGCCGCTCGGAGCGAACCCGCTCTATCTCCGCCTTTGGAAAACTTGGATGCAGCGCGATATCGGCAAGCAATTCCAGCGCCTCGGGAAAACTCCGCGACAGGGCGTGCGTGGATATCCCGGCAGTGTCTGCCCCCGCGCCCGCATTCAGCGAGGCGCCTAAGTCGGCTGCACGATCGGCAATCTGCAGCGCCGATCGCGTCGCCGTTCCTTGCTCCAGCATCCGCGCTGTCATGCTCGCCAGCCCGGGGCGATCCGCCGGATTGGCCCCGCTTCCGGCGCGCAGAACCAGGTCCGCAGTAACGAGCGGCAATCCCGGCCGTTCACTAAACAGAATCGTCAGTCCATTAGACAGCTTGAATTCTTGCGGTACGGGCAGGTGCCACGCGCTGGCAGGGCCCGGCTTTGGCACCTCTTTGCGCCACTCCGCATCGGCGTTCACCGCTTCCCCGCCGCTTTTGGATTCGTCCTTCTGGCCCGCCTTCGGCGTCGGTACTTCTGGCCCGAGATCCTGTTTCCCCGGCAGGCCATAAACGACCGCCCTTTGATTTCCATTGAGCTGCACTTGCGCAAACGCCCGAATCGCTTCCGTCGTGGAGTTCTCGTAGCGTGCAATGTCCCCTGCCAGAAAATCCGGCGTGCCCAGATAATGGTTGTAACCGTTCAAGCGATCGGCAACGCCGCCGGATCCACCAAGTGTTTCCAGCCCCGCAATGATTCTCGATTCGATCACGTTTCTTGCGCGCGCCAGTTCCGCCGTGGTGGGCCCCTCTTTTCGAAAGGCATCCAGTTCCACGCTAATGGCCTTCTCGAGCTCCTCGGGGGTCGTCCCCGATTTTGCCGTCGCCTGCAGCTCAAACACCGAACCAAGCATCAGCGACTGCTGCGACACCGCAACGTCCTGCGCGATCTGCTTTTCATACACGAGTTTCTTGTACAACCGGCTGGACTTCCCTCCGCCGAGTATTGTGGCGGCGAGCTCGGCTTCGGCGTCGCCTGGCTTGAAAATCGGCGACGTCAACCAGCCCATGTAGACGCGCGGAAGCTGCACGTTGTCCTGCACCACGGTGCGGCGCTCGGCGGTAATCGGTGGCGTGCGTGCTTGGATTCGGGGCACATCTTCGCCGCGCTTGAGCGGGCCAAAATATTTTTCCACGAGCTCACGCGCGTTTTCCGCATCAAAGTCCCCGACAATCGCCAGGCTCGCATTGTTGGGCGCGTAGTAAAGCTTGAAGAAATTCCGAACGTCCTCCAGTTTTGCCGCTTGGATGTCCGCATGCGACCCGATTACATCAGCGTAATACGGATGCTCCTTCGGAAACAGTTGATGGAACAACGCCTCTTCGACTACTCCATACGGAGCGTTTTCGAGGCTCTGGCGGCGTTCGTTTCGAACAACATCTTGCTGATTCGAAAGGTTGGCCTGGTCCAGTTTGTCCGGCAGATATCCCATGCGGTCGGACTCCAGCCAAAGCGCAAGCTCCAGCTGATTCGAAGGCAATGTTTCATAGTAATTTGTGCGATCGAATTCCGTCGATCCGTTGATGTCCGATGCGCCCGCAGCCTCCAGATACCGATCGTGCGCGTTGCTTGCCACGTGCTTCGAACCTTCGAACATCATATGTTCGAACAAATGCGCGAAACCCGTGCGCCCCGGCAGTTCGTTCGCCGGTCCGACGTGGTACCACAGATTCACCGCGACCATTGGCAGCCGGTGATCTTCGGACAAAATTACTTCCAGCCCGTTGTCCAATTTGTATTTTTCAAACTTGAGCTCAGGCACTTGCAACGGAGCGGGCTTGGCCGCGACTCTGGCGGCTGCGGGCTTCGCAGGCGCTTGCGCCGGGGTCTTGGGTGGCGCCTGCGACTGGGCTGCTCCCGCGGGCGCGAACGCTAGTCCTGCGATCAAAGTGAATGCGCAAACACTCTTGTAGAAATCCCTCATCACCGTATCCTTTCAGATTGGCGCAATTGTTCCTTCAACCGACGGACAGCACTCGCAGGTGTCCCCAGGAAGCCTGCCGCCTAGCTTACCTTGCTTCCATGCCGACGCAAAGAGTTCGCCCATCGGGCCGCCTTTCCGTCGCCAGCTTCGCGTGACAATCTGGGAAAATCCAGCAGACTTCCCCGGACTTGTTTTGTCCTCGAACTGATATTGACGATTACTCGCACTTCTCTCTCGAATTCGCGGCTTGATCCCCGACTGCATGTTAGAAAAAGAATAGGACATCTCGATGCCCATCTTCGAACAGCGTTCGCTGAAGAGTCTCTTTCTTGACTCCCTTTCCTTGAAGAAAGTTGTGAACCCGCTGCGGCCCGAACTGTATCTCGTCGCGGTCGGCCTCGCTCTTCTTGTGTGGCTGTTCCGCCCTCTCGAACATGTTTTCTTTCACTGGCCCATGCTGATCGGTATCGGCCTGATCGGGCTGATCGTTCAGGCTACGGAACGCAATAGGAAACCGGTGTCCACGCCTCACAGCCTTGCTACGCCAGACCCGCCGCCAATTTTGCAACTCCTCCATGATTTTACTTCCAGCATCGCTCTTCTTCTTCCCTTGAGTATGGCCGCGGCCTTTCTCTCTCCCACACAAGATCTGATGTTCTCGCTCGCTCTCGAAGTCATGTTCCCACTGCTGAATCTGCGCTTCCTGACTTCACTTTGCTGGTGGCTTGTCTATCGGCTCGTTTACACCCGATAATTCCGCGTGCCGCAACCACACGGGGAAGCAGGCGCCTCGACGTTCGCACAATCAGGCCCAACCTCGTATACTGTGACACTCGGTTGATCGGGCTGACTGCATCCCGAACTACATTTCCAATCGTTTGTACGTGAGGTCGCCGCGTGTCCGCTTCGGTTTTGAAGAGCAGCGTGAATCCGAAATCGCCTGAATTCGAAAAGAATGCCCGCCGCGTCGTCGACTTGCTGACGAGCATCAAGAATGAAGAAGAGCAAATCCGCCAGGGTGGCGGCGCCAAGGCCATCGAGGCGCAGCACAAGAAAGGCCGCCTGACGGCCCGTGAACGCATTGCCAAACTCATCGATCCCGGTTCGCATTTTTTCGAATTGGGCATTTACGCCGCGTTCGAAATGTACGAAGAATGGGGCGGCGCGCCGTCGGCAGGAACTGTTACCGGCCTCGCGAAAGTCTGCGGACGTACCTTCATGCTGATCGCGAATGATGCAACGGTAAAAGCCGGCGCTTTTTTTCCCATGACCGCCAAGAAGGTCATTCGCGCGCAAAACATCGCCATCGAAAACAAAATCCCCACCATTTACCTGGTGGATTCCGCCGGCGTGTTTTTGCCGCTGCAGGAAGACGTTTTCCCCGATACCGATGATTTTGGCCGAGTGTTTCGAAACAATGCGGTGATGAGCGCCATGGGCATTCCGCAAATTACCGCCATCATGGGCATGTGCGTCGCCGGCGGAGCGTATCTCCCGGTGATGTGCGATCACATTCTCATGACCGATGGCTCGGGATTATTTCTGGCAGGCCCCGCGTTGGTGCAAGCCGCGATCGGACAGAAGACTTCGGCTGAAGATCTCGGCGGGGCAAAAATGCATTCGCAAATCAGCGGCACAGTCGATTTTCGCGAGCCCGATGACGAAGCATGCATCAAACGCATGCGCGCCCTGGCGGACAAAATCGGCGCGCCTAATCCTTCGCCCTTCAGCCACATTAAATCTCGCGATCCGCTTTTTTCGTCCGAGGAAGTCTACGGAATATTTTCAAGCGATCCCGGCAAACAGTACGACATGCGCGAAATTATCGCGCGCATTGTGGATGCCGGAGAATTCGAGGAATATCGCGCCGAGTCCGGCGAAACGCTGCTCTGTGGCTACGCGCGCATCGGCGGCTGGGCCGTTGGAATCGTTGCGAATCAGAAAAAACACGTGCAAACTCTCGCGCGCGGTTCGGACCAGAAGCGCGTGGAATTTGGCGGAGTGATTTACACGGAGTCCGCCGAGAAAGCCGCGCGGTTTATTCTGGACTGCAACCAGAATCGCATCCCGCTGATTTTTCTCCACGATGTAAACGGCTTCATGGTCGGCAAAGACGCGGAGTGGAGCGGCATCATCCGCGCCGGTGCAAAAATGGTCAACGCCGTCGCCAACAGCGTCGTCCCGAAAATTACCGTGATTTGCGGCGGTAGTTTCGGCGCCGGAAATTACGCCATGTGCGGAAAGGCCTATGACCCGCGCTTCATGTTCGCCTGGCCCACCGCGCGTTTTGCGGTAATGAGCGGCGACGCCGCAGCCAGCACCCTCGTCGAAATCAAACTAAAGCAACTCGAACGCGCCGGCAAAAAAGTCGACGACAAACTAAAAAAAGAACTCTACGACTCCGTCCGCGCCACCTACGAACACCAAACCGATCCGCGCTACGCTGCCGCCCGCCTGTGGGTCGACGCCATCATCGATCCCGCCCACACACGCGACGCGCTGATCTGGGCCCTCGAAGCCGCCGCGCTAAATCCTGAAGTCCGCGAATTCAAAACCGGCGTTCTGCAAACATGACACGGCTGCGGACAAGAGCGGCATTCTATTGCTCGGCACTGTGTTTTGCTTTCTCCATTTTCCTCTGGACACATCCGTACTTTCTCCGTCCAGCGTATTCAAAGCCTCGCTTTCTAGAAGGCTCACCATTGACTGATTTCTTCGGAGGCCTGATGTTGTTTCTGTTCCTACTTGGATCCGTTTCGCTTAGCTATGATCTCGTACTGCATGACAGGAAGAAATGACGAATAGAGCGACCGTCGTCGAGTGCCCGCGGGATGCGTGGCAAGGATTGCCGGAGCTGATCCCGACAGAGTACAAAGCGGAATATTTGAGGGAATTGATATCCGCGGGATTCAAGCACATTGATGCGGTGAGTTTTGTTTCGCCGAAGTATGTGAAGCAGATGGCGGACAGTGAAGAGGTGATGGCGAAGCTGAACACTTCCCTTCCCGCTGGAATTGAGCCGCCGGAAATAATCGGGATTGTCGTGAATGAAAAAGGATTGGAGCGGGCTCTGGCTACGCCGGGCGTGACGACCATCGGATATCCATATTCGATCTCGGCGTATTTCCGGCGGGCGAACGCCAATATGACGCGCGACGAATCGCGAAAGCTGGTGGAGACACTCAGGAAGGAAACCACCGCGGCGAAGCGCGATCTAGTGATTTACATTTCGATGGCCTTCGGCAATCCGTATGACGAGCCTTGGGGTGCGGAAATTGTGCAAGAGGCGCTCGAGTGGCTGAAAGACATTCGAGTGCGGACGGTTTCGCTGGCGGATACCGCGGGAGTCGCCACGCCGGAGATTGTCGCCGGCTTGTTTTGCGATGTGAAAGATCACGTCGCGGGAATCGAGCTGGGCGTGCATCTGCATAGCAGGCCAGAAAACGCCGAAGAGAAAATTCTCGCGGCGTATGAAGCGGGATGCCGGCGATTTGACAGCGCGCTGACGGGGCTTGGCGGTTGCCCGTTCGCGGGAGACAATCTGGTGGGCAACATCGCGACGGAAGATGTCTTGGCCGCGCTGCGAAAAGCGGGCGCCGATCCCGGCATCGATTCTTCGCGACTGAAGAAGGTGCTCGAAATGACCAACGCGATTCGCGCGAAGTACGCGCATGCTCCACTTTCAAATTAAGGAGTGTTCCAACATGTATTCGACACTTCTTCTCGAAATATCCGGAAATCTTGCCACCATCACGCTGAACCGGCCGGAAAAACGCAACGCCATCTCCACGCAGATGATGGCGGAGCTACAAACGGCGCTCGATGAGATTGAAAAAAGCCACGCACGCGTGGGGATTCTGACCGGCACAGGCAAAGCGTTTTGCGCCGGCATGGACTTGGACATGCTTGCAGCAATCGCCAAACAATCTCCGGCAGAAAATCAAGAGGACTCGCGGCGAATCGCCAAACTGTTCCGGCGAATCTGGAGTTATCCCAGGCCGCTGATAGCAGCAGTGAACGGAGCAGCCTACGCCGGAGGATGCGGAATGGCCACGCTCTGCGATTTCACACTGGCTGTGCCGGAAGCGAAATTCGGGTACACGGAAGTGAAAATCGGGTTTTTGCCGGCAATTGTTTCCGTTTTTCTGACGCGCCAGATCGGCGAGAAGCGCTGCCGAGATCTTTTGCTTACGGGCCGCATCATCGAAGCTGTGGAAGCCAAGGAATTCGGCCTGGTGTCCGAGGTGGTTCCGGCGGAACGTTTGATGGAACGCGCGCACAAGCTTGCGGACGAGCTGATCGCCGCGAGCCCGAGCAGTCTTGCTCGTTCCAAGCGGCTGCTCGTTTCCTCGGCGGCGGCGGGCGTGGATCACGATTTGGAGCGTGCCATCCTGGAGAATGCGCGCATTCGCTGCACGCCTGATTTCCAGGAAGGTGTTGCGTCGTTTCTGGAGAAGCGCAAGCCCGTGTGGCAAGGCGAATCGGAGAAATAACGGACTCACGAATGATTGAATATCATGACGCGGCGGTGCGGGTGCGGTACGCGGAGACGGACCAGATGGGCGTTGTATACCACGCGAACTATCTCGTTTGGTTTGAGGTCGGGCGCGTGGAGCTGATGCGCGCGCTGGGTGTGGAGTACAAACGGATGGAGATTGAAGATGATTGCCGTATCGTGGTTGCCGATGCGCACTGCCGCTATCATCACGCGGCGATGTACGACGAAGTCCTAAGGATTCGCACGCGCATTGCGGAATCGCGCAATCGCGTGGTGAAGTTCTCCTACGAAGTGATTCGCGACGCGGACGGAAAAGTTCTGGCGAACGGAGAGACGACGCACGTGAACTGTGGAAGCAACGGACGGCCGAAATTATTGCCGAAGAAATACCACAGCGTTTTCAGCGCCGTAGTTGCGCCGCAGCCCGACCGGAGACCTGCATGAGCATAGCGGTGAGCGGAAACGACCTGACGTTTCAGCAGCTTTACGATGTCGCTCTGCGTGGGGAAAGCGTGGCACTGGCGCCGGCGGCCATGGAGCGAATGAATGCGTCACGGGCGGTCGTCGAGCGGCTGGTCGCGTCGGGAGCCACCGCCTACGGAATCAACACAGGATTCGGGAAACTTGCGTCGGTGCGCATTTCGACGGAACAGGTGCGGCAACTGCAAGTGAACCTTGTGCGCTCGCATGCATGCGGCGTGGGAATAGCACTGAGCGAAGCGGAAACGCGCGCGATGATGCTGCTGCGCGCGAATGCGATCGCGAAAGGCTTGAGCGGGGTACGGCCGCGCATCGTCGAGACGCTTTGCCAGATGCTGAACAGCAAAGTGCATCCGGTAATTCCTTCGCAAGGTTCGGTGGGCGCATCGGGCGACCTTGCGCCGCTAGCGCACCTTGCGCAAGTAGTGATTGGCGAAGGGCGCGCGAATTTCCGCGGGGAGATTCTTGCCGGCGGCGAGGCGATGAAACGTGCGGGAATCACACCGGTGGCGCTGGAAGCAAAAGAGGGTCTTTCGCTGCTAAACGGAACGCAGGGGATGCTGGCGCTGTTGAGCCTGTCGTTGCACGAAGCCGACATTCTGGTGGACACGGCGGACGTGGCGGCTGCTCTTTCGCTGGATGCGCTGCGGGGCAGCCCGGGCGCCTTTGATTCGCGGATTATGCGCGCGCGCGCGTATGCGGGAGCAGCGACGACGGCGCGGAACCTGGCGCATTTGAATGAAGGAAGCGAGATTCGCGAGTCGCATCGCTGCGCTGAAAAAGACACACGCGTGCAGGATGCCTATAGTTTGCGGTGCACGCCACAGGTCCATGGCGCGGTGCGCGATTCGCTGGCGCAGGCGCGGGAAATAGCCGCAGTGGAATTGAACAGCGCGACGGACAATCCGCTGGTGTTTGTGCGCGATGCAAACAACGGCGATATTATCAGCGGTGGAAATTTTCATGGGCAGCCACTGGCGATGGCAGCGGACCAGGTGGCGATCGCCATTGCCACGCTCGGCGGAATCGTGGAGCGGCGCGTCGAGCAGATGACGAATCCGCTGACGAGCATGCTGCCGGCGTTTTTGACGCCGGAGCCGGGACTGAATTCGGGATTCATGATCGCGCAAGTAACGGCGGCGGCGCTGACTAGCGAGAACAAAGCGCGGGCCACTCCGCATTCGGTGGATTCGATTTCAACTTCAGGCAATCAGGAAGACTATGTGTCCATGGGCATGAGCGGAGCACGTCGGCTGGAGCGCATGCTCGTGAATTTGCGGCATACGATTTCGATTGAGCTGCTGTGCGCGTGCCAGGGGATCGATCTGCTGGCGCCATTGCAGACCGGGACGCTGGCCAAGAAAGCGCATGCGGCAGTGCGTGGCAAGTCGGCCAAGGTCAGTGAAGATCGGCCGCTGGCGCCGGACATTGAGGCGGTGTCGGCTCTGGTAGCGAGCGGTGCCCTGTCCGCTATTCTAGGTTAGAAAAACAACGCAATTGCAGACTCAATTCCCCGCGCAACAGGAGCCCCCCTACCCCCTGTTTTTTGTAAGTGCAGATTCTAAAGGAGTTAGCGTTTCTGTAAGTGCTTTGGCATGTGCAGTTACAGGCGATCTTGCAAGTGCACATTCTAAAGGACTTAGGAGTCAACATAATCCTGAAACCCGCAACGCGATGCCGGCCAGGAATCGAGTGATACTGGGTGCGTTTGGTCGGTGCTCGGCGGGAAGAAAAGCGGGAGCAAGCTCCTGCACTCGCTGAGACCAAATATTTACTAATACGTTAAATAGTTACTTGGATATGGAAAGTCAATCCCTCTCTGGGCTTCTAGGCGATTTTAGGCTTCCAGGCGGCCAAGCCTAGGGAGGGCAGGCTGGAGGTCGGTTTGGCGGAAGTCGTCGCCTTTAAATAGCAGTGGCTCGCCCAAGGCCTTGGCGAGGGCGTAAGAGAAGCAATCGCCGAAGTTGAGGCCGGCGGGATGGCGGCCCTTGCCATAGTCGGAGTAACCTTGGCGTGCCAGGAGAGCTTGCTCCTGGGTAACCGGCTCAATCAGAATTCGAGCCTCGCGAAACAAGGCGTCGCACTGACGTATGACGGCGTCCCCGCCTCGAGATTCCAACACGATCGAGACTTCAACGAAACCGGCTGCAGAAATCCTGCATATGGGTGCGTCGGCAAGAACTTGCTCGAAAGCTTCGAAGCCCGGTTCACGAAAAAGAATGGTGAGAACGGCTGAGCTGTCGAGGATCATTTCGGGAGGCCGTGTTCGTCATAAAGCAATTCCGCATGGTCAATATAGGGACCTTTCAGGAGCTCGGCGGAACGCTTGCTGATGGCATGGATGGCAGCCAAGGTGGCATCGCGCTTGCGGCGGCGGCGAATGGATTCGAGGCGTTCGCGGATGGCTTCGGTCACGGCGGCGGTCATGGTCTCGCCAGTTTCACGAGCAAGTTGCTGGGCGAGTTTGTGGGCTTCGGGGTCTTTGATGTTCAAACTCATGTGTCTACCCTTACAGACGATTGTCTACCCTTCTAGCTTACCTCTGAAAGAGTGAAAACGCAAGGCGTGAGGGTGATTCTAAGAGTCTGGCGGAGGGAATGGGCGCGATTGCTGCCAACTCCGCCGAGCAGTTCACTACGCGAGGGATTCGAGGAAGAAGGTGAGCATGCGGTAGCCGGCGATGTAGGAGAAGGGGGCGAGTTCGAGGGAGTAGTGGCCGCAGGGCAGTTCGAGGATGCGGGGATCGGCGCCGTGGCGGCGGAGGGAGTCCAGCATCTGGCGCGTAAGCTCGGGCAGCATGGTGGGGTCGTATTTGCCATAGAGCATGAACGTATTGCGGCCAGCGTCCATTCCTCGTTCGACGTAGGGCATCGGACTGATGGGGGCCCAATAATCGCGGAGTTCGTCGACAGTGACATGGTTTCTAAGGCCTTCCCAGACGTGATTGGTAGTCATGCCCTGGCTGATGACGTCGGCGTAGTAGGTGGAGACGTGGAAGAAGCCGCCGGCGCGGACGCGTTCATCGTGGACGAGGGTGATATAGCCGACGGAGGAGCCTATGCTGGTGCCGAGGATGCCGAGTTTGGTGTACCCCTGCTGCTCGAGCCAGTGGAGGCAGCGGCGGGCGTCCTGGACGGCCTGGCGGTTGGCCTGGAGGGTAAGGCCGATATTGGGGCCGCAGATCTGGTCGGCGCGCTCGTGGCCACGAGCCATGCGGCGGTCGTGGTAGGGCATGCTCATTTTGAGGACGGTGATACCCATGCGCTGGATCCAGTGGCAGAGGCCGTTCTGGCCGTGCCATTTGGCGTTCCAGTTGGGGAGGAGTAGGACGGCGGGGCCTTGCTTCTTGCCGGGAAAGAATTGAGCGTGGACGGTGTTGTTTTCGGGCCAGGGGGAGTCGAGGGAACTGGTAAACGTCAGCACGTTTTCTTGATCAAGGTGGCAGTCAGTGGCAGGAGTTGCGGCGTACCACTCTCGGCTTGATTCGATGGTCTTTTGAGCGTATTGGCGGACGAAGGCGCCGGGATCGGGATCGTCAGGGGAACCGCCGATGTGTTCGAGGCCCCAGTGGAAGGGCTGGACGCGGCGGTTGTCGTCGGTGGTCCAGCGGCGGTGCTCGTAGCGGCGGATTTTGCGTTCGAACCAATTCATGGAGAAGTGATCAGAGATCAGCAATCAGTTTACATTCAACGCCTGGAGAAAGAAAAAGGTGAAGCGTGGAACAGCATGGAAAAGGAATTACACAGAGTGCACGGAGGGCACAGAGGGCCACAGAGAGGAAGAAAGCGTTAGGGATGGGGCACGCGGGCGACGGCGTTTGTTGAGGGCGTGCGGTTAGTGTGAGAAAGTCGAAACGTGGTCATTGTCTTCTTTTTCCTATTTGGGATTGTGATTGGGAGCTTCCTGAACGTCTGCATCACGCGGATTCCGGAGGAGATATCCATTGTTTCGCCGGGATCGCGCTGTCCGAATTGCGAGACGCCGATCAAGGCGTATGACAATGTGCCGGTGTTCGCGTGGCTGTGGCTGCACGGGAAGTGCCGGGCGTGCGGACAGGCGATTTCGCCGATGTATCCGCTGATTGAGCTGAGCACGGGGCTGCTTTTTGTAGCGGCGTTTCTGGAGTTTGGGATTACACAGGCCACGGTGAAGTGGCTTTTCTTTACGTGCCTGCTGATCGTGCTGACCGTGACGGATTTGCGCGCGCGGATACTGCCGGACGTAGTGAATTGGCCAGGGTTTGCGGCAGGACTGCTGTTTTCGGCGTTTGTGCCGCCCGACGACGCGTTTGGGCGGTTCCTTGGCTACCGGTTATTTCGAACGCAAATTCCTGGGTATGCGGCCGGAATCCTCGACGGATTGCTTGGGGCAGCCTTTGCGAGCTTCTTGCTTTGGGGTTTGGCGAAGGCGTACAAAGCGGTGCGCGGGCATGAGGGCATGGGCATGGGCGACGTGAAAATGGTGGCGATGATCGGGGCGTTTCTCGGATTGCGAGGGACTTTTCTGACGCTGCTGGCGGGGAGCCTGCTGGGGAGCGTGATTGGAATTAGCGTGGTGCTGGCGCTGTATCTCGGAGGTTGGCGGAGCGCGCTTGCGAAACGCGCGCATCGGCGCAGGCTGGGGACAGAGCGTGGGTTGCGCTGGGCGATTGCGAGCCAGTATCAGTTGCCGCTGGGGACGTTTTTGGGAATTGGGGCGCTGGCGGTGGTGTATTTGACGCCGATTTTGGTAGGCCGCTGGACGTTTTTCAGAGGGATTACTGGCTGAAGATAGAAAAGGCTTAACACAGAGAACACGGAGAAGCCCAAAAGATAACGCAGAGACGCGGAGAATCGCAAAGTTGCGCAGAGGAAGAGAGAGAAAGGGTGAAAGAGAGAATTGATGTGGGGCGCGATACAGATCGGGAATAATACGCAGCATTTGTGGACGCTGGCGGCGGAGCTGGGGATTGCATTCCTGGCCGTCACGGGGCTCGTCGTACTGCTGATGCGGCGATTTTTCCAGAGCACGCGGGAAGAGCACCGGGAAGAGTTCGCTACGAGCAGCGCGCCGCGGACGGAAAATCCCTCGGCGTTCATGGCTGCGTCGATGCAGGGCGTGATTCAGAAACTGCGCGAGCAAGAGAAAGAGCTGGAGCGGCTGCATCGCATCGAAAAAGAGCGCGCGGAAAAAACGGAGCGGCTGAGCGAAGAGGTCACGCGGAACATGCCGGCGGGGCTACTGGTAGTGAACGCGACGGGAATTATTTCCACATCGAATCCGGCGGCGGAACAGGTTCTGGGGATTCGCGGGCTGGGATTCCGGCGCTATAGCGAGGCGCTGGGAACGGATTCCGGCTTGACGCGGCTGGTGGCGGAATGCCTGGCGACGGGGAAAATCTTTCGGCGGGAAGAGGTGGAGCACATTCCTCCTGCTGGTGATACGCGGCATTTGGGCGTGACGATTTCACCGATCCGGCGTGGGACGGAAAACATCAGTGGCGTGATCTGCCTGTTGACGGACTTGACGGAGCTTGCGGTGCTGCAACAGCGAATGCGGCTGAAGGAGAATCTGGCGGCGCTGGGAGAATTGTCAGCGGGGATTGCGCACGAGTTCAAGAATGCTCTGGCAACGATTTCGGGTTATGCGCAGATGATCCGGTCGGAAGCGCCGGAAGGGGAGGCCAGCGACCACGCGGGGAGAATTCTGGAGCAGACACGGAACATCACTCATGTGGTGACGGAATTTTTGAAGTATGCGCGCCCCCTGGAAATTTCCGATGAGACGGTGACGCTGCGGTCGGTGGTGGAGCGCGTGGTGACAGAAGTGGGGGAAGCTGTGCCAGGGGTGAAGATTGGATGGGAGGGGAAGTTTGGGGACGTGGGGGGAGATGAGGGGTTTTTGAGACAAGCGCTGTTGAATTTGGCGCGGAACGCGGCGGAAGCGTGCGAGTCGGCCACGGGCGGGGGGCGAGTGGTGGTCAGCGGCGAGGTGATGGAAAGTGAAGAGATGGGATTCCAGGTGATTCGCATTACGGACAATGGAGTGGGGATCGCGGCGGACGCGATGGCAAAACTTTTCCGGCCGTTTTTCACGACGAAGGCGAATGGGACGGGGCTGGGGTTGGCGGTGGTTCAGAAAATCATCGTGCAGCATGGCGGGCAGGTGGAGGCGCGGAACCGGCGGGAAGGCGGGGCTGAGTTTATTGTTACGTTACCGCTGCCGCGGCGGGTGCCAGAAGCGGTAGAATCAAGGCAGGATAGCATCTAAGAGAAAGAGCGGGGTTTTCCAGCTGCTCCGGGAAAGTAGGACGGCATGCGTGTGAAAACGTGGATTCAGGGAGTGGCGGCGGTTGCGGCGCTGTGCCTGGCGGGACTGCCGCTGTATGCGGAGCAGCAGAGCTCGTCTCAGCAGCAATCGGGCAGCGATCCGGTGGCGGATGCGGCGCGGAAGGCGCGTGAGGACAAGAAGAATGCGGCGAAGCCGAAGAAAGTCTATACGGATGACGATGTGAAGCCAGCGGCTCCCGCTCCCGCAGCTGCGGAGAATCCCGGCGGCGCAGCTGGCGCGGCCCTTGTTGCGGCACAGCAAAAAGGGGGCGAGGCGGGACCAGCCGAAGACCCTAACGGTGAAGCGGCATGGCGGAAGAAGTTCAAAGCGCAGCACGACAAGATTGCGAAGGCGGAAACTGAGCTCGACATCCTGCAACGAGAGTTGCAGAAAGCTCAAGTAGAATATTACCCGGACCCATCGAAGGCACTCAGCGAGCAGAACAACCGCAAAGAAGTGAACGATAAGATGGCCAAAATCGACGGGAAGAAACAGGAGATTGCGCAGCTCAAGCAGGGGTTGGACGACCTGGAGGATCAATTGAGAAAGTCGGGCGGAGATCCGGGGTGGGCGCGGTAGTCGATCCAGTTGTTAGTTGTAAGGTTCTAGAAAACCCTTCAATTCTTAGGCCGAGAGCTTTGCGGGACCCTTTGTTTGGTGTCTCGCAGAGCAGCGACGATCCTATGTCTGCTTGATCGGGCTGATGCGCTACTTCCCTTCTCTGCACACGTGTCTCTCGTAGTTCCCTGACGACGGCGTGATTCGTGGTAGAAACGAAAGAGATGGAACCACTCCTCCTCGTTGAAGACAAGAATGAGCTGCGCGCGATGCTGCGGAAGGCATTGGAACGCGCGGGCTACGCCGTGGACGAAGCAGCGGACGGTTCGGCGGCGATTCAGAAGGTGCGGGCGAGAAGGTACCTGCTGGTGATTACGGATTTGAAGATGCCGGGGGCTTCCGGGCTGGATGTGCTGCGCGAAACCAAAGCGGCGGATGCGACGATTCCAGTGATTTTGCTGACGGCGTTTGGGTCGGTGGAAGAAGCCGTGGCGGCGATGAAGGACGGCGCATACGATTTTCTGCAAAAACCGGTGGACCTGGACCATTTGAAACTGCTGGTGCAGCGCGCGGCGCAGCAACAGGAGTTGCAACGGGAAAACTTGTTGCTGCGAGAGGAATATGCGACGCGGTATGGGTTCCCGCGCATCGTGGGAGAGCATGCTGCCATCCGGGAAGTGAGCCAGCAGATTCAGAAAGTTGCGGCGACGGACTCGACATGCTTGCTACTGGGAGAGAGCGGGACGGGGAAAGAGTTGTTTGCGCTGGCGATTCACCATTTGTCGCCGCGGCGGGAACATCCGTTTGTGGCACTAAATTGCGCGGCGATTCCGGAAGGGCTGGTGGAGAACGAATTGTTCGGGCACGAACGCGGGGCGTTCACCGGGGCGGGTGCGCGCAAGGTTGGAAAAATGGATTTGGCGCACCGGGGAACGCTGTTTCTGGATGAAATTGGGGAATTGCCGCTTTCGATCCAGGCAAAATTGTTGCGGGTGCTGGAAGAGCGGCGATTCGAACGCGTCGGGGGAACGCAGTCGATTGACGTGGACGTTCGAATCGTGGTGGCTACCAACCGGAATTTGCAGAAAATGGCGGAGGAGAAATTATTCCGCGAAGACTTGTATTTCCGGATTTCGGCGGTGCCGATGACGATTCCACCGCTGCGCGAGCGCGGGAAAGACGTGCTGCTGCTGGCGGATCACTTCCTGGATAAATTCAGCCGGGAATTCAAGAAACCGGGGCTGGAATTGTCGGCGGACGCGCGCGACCGGCTGTTGCATTACCGGTGGCCGGGGAATGTGCGCGAATTGCAGAACACGCTGGAGCGCGCGGTGATACTCGCGGATGGAGTGAGCATCCGCGCCGATGGATTGCAACTTCCGGTGGCGAAACCGGACGCGGATCGTCTGCCCGTGGGGATGCTGCCAGAGGATTTCAAGTGGGAAGGGTCGCTGGAGGAGGTTACGGAGCGGGCGGCGAGCCATGTGGAAAAAGTTTTGCTTGAGAGCACGATGAAGGATTGCCAATGGAATAAGACGCGGGCGGCGGAGAAGCTGGGAATTTCGCCGAAGACGTTGTTGGCGAAATTGCGCGGGGCGGGGTTGGAGGAATAAAGCACGAGCGGGCCGGGCTCCCGACCAGGTCAGGACAGGCGCCGCCCGGCGTCTACGCAGGACTCCGGACGGCGGTGTGGAGGGCGACGGTGCCGAAAGTCCAGGTGCGATAGTCGACGGATTGGTATCCGAGGGCGGTCATGAGAGAGGCGAGCTCGAGCGGGCGGAAGAAGCGGGCGACTGACTTGGGCAGGTAGCTGTAGGCGGCGGGATGGCCGGAAATGAAGCCGCCGATCCTCGATAGAACTTCACAAAAATACCAGCGGTAGAGTTTTCCAAACAAATTGTCGGGCGGCTCGGTGAATTCGAGGATGGCGATGGTGCCACCGGGTTTTAGCACGCGCTGGATTTCCTGCAAACCGGCTTCGTAATTGGCGAGGTTTCGAAAGCCGAAGGCGGTGGTGACGAGATCAAAAGTGCCGTCTGCGAACGGGAGCCGCAACGCGTCCGCCTCAAAGAGCGGCATAGGAGGCGGAGCAGTCAAACCCGAATGGCTGGGGACTCGTTGGCTCTTGGCGATTTTGGCGCGCGCGCGGATGAGCATGGAATGAGAGAAATCGGCACCTATGATGCGGGCAGGGCCCACGCGAGCTAGGGCGAGGGCTAGATCACCTGTTCCGCAGCAGAGATCAAGAACCAGAGCATTGTGGTGCTGGAGGACAGGACGAAGGCGACGAGCGGCGCGCTTGCGCCAAAGGCGGTCGAGATCAAAAGAAAGAAGATGATTCAGCAGATCGTAGCGCGGGGCGATGAGCGTGAACATTTCACGGATTTTTTTTGAGGCGTCGTGTTCGGAGACGGCGCCATCGGGGCGAGTTCCCTTCACCGGGGCGGCGGCTTCAGCCATGGTGATTTCTCGAGAGGCTGCTAGTTGCCGCGACGAGACGCGGGGTGAAATGGAGAACGCGCTCCACGACGTGCAGAGGGACCGTGTCGTAGGAGCGAGCTTCGCCAATCTTTGGAGAAAGAACGAAGCGAAGAATTCCGCGGCGCGTCTTTTTGTCGGAGCGCATGGCATCGAGCAGAGTTGCAGGCTGCACGCGGGGCCATGGGGGGAGGGGCACGAGATGGCGGATGAGCGCGACGATACGGGAAACATCGTCGGCGCGAGTTAATCCTAGTTCATGGCCGAGGAAAGCGGCGGCGATCATGCCCCAGGCGACGGCTTCGCCGTGCTGGTAGCGGCGGTACTTGGTGACGCTTTCGAGGGCATGGGCGAAGGTGTGGCCGAAATTGAGAATCTCGCGGAGGCCGGATTCGCGTTCATCGCGGCTGACGACGTGGACTTTGATTTGGACGTTGCGCGGGATGAGCTGGGCAAGCGTCGAACGATCGCGCCGCAGAATCTTCTCCATATTTTTCTCGAGCATGGCGAACATCGGGGCGTCGGCAATGATGGCATGCTTGATGACTTCGGCGAGACCCCCGCGAAATTCGCGGTCGGGGAGAGTGCGCAGCAATTCCGGATCGGTGAGCACGAGACGGGGCGGATAAAAGGCGCCGACGAGGTTCTTCCCTTCAGGCAGATTCACGCCAGTTTTCCCGCCGATGGAGCTGTCCACTTGTGCAACGAGCGTGGTGGGCACATGGACGAGTGCAATGCCGCGGAGAAAACTGGCCGCGACGAATCCGGCGACGTCTCCGACGACTCCGCCGCCAACGGCTACCATGAGCGATCTGCGATCAGCGCCGGCCTTGACTAGCGACCGGGAGAGCTTCTCTACCGTACGCAGGTTTTTCGCCGATTCGTCATCGTTCATAAGATGTGCGTGCCCGTTTTTAGAGGTGGGAAGTCCTCGTTGGACGGATTTGCCGAGGGCGCGCCAAACTTTTGGAGAGGAGATCAGTTGGATGCTGGAGAAACGGCCGAGCCTGGAGATTTCGCCGGTTGCTTGACGGAGCGTGCCGGCACCGGCAAGGACGGAATAGTTTCCGGCGGAGGATTTGACAGCAATGCGTTTAATTTTCATTTGCGAGACATTTTCAATGTAACACACGAGTTTGCGCGAAGCCTACGCGGGCGGAGCGCTGCGTTGCACCTCCGGTGCGTGGACAAGAGCGGCCCGCCTCAGAAGGCGGGCCCTACAAGCCAGGTTCTGGTGCGGTGGAGTAGGCGCTGGCGAAGGTAAGGTTTTATTTTGCTTGGAGTTGCTTGATGGATTCGAGGAAGACGTGGCCGACGATGGCTAGCGTTTTGGGGCTGATTTTGTCGAGAGCGTCCTGCGGAGTGTGCCAGTAACCGTTGTTCACGAAGTCGCCGATCACATCCACGGCGGGAACACCGCGCTTCATGAAAGAATCGTGGTCGTCTTGGGCGGAAGTGTTGCCATTCTGAAAAAGGTTCGTATAACCGAGCCTGGTCGCGGTACTCCAAACGAGATCGACCAATGCCGGTGTGGAGTCTGATTCACGCAGGAACTGGGCATTGCGGCCGCCGACGATATCGGCGAGGAGAAAGGCGCGGATTTTTTTGATGTCGCCGCTGGTGGAGAAGCGCGCGGCCATCTGGCGGCTGCCGTAACGGCTGTCGGTGTCGCTCCATTGCTTCATGGCTTCTTCGCCGTCGAAGAAGGCGATCCAGACGGCGTACTTGCCGTGCTGGGCGCAGAGAAGACGCGCAAGTTCGAGCATGAGGGCGGTCGATGAACCGGCGTCATCGGCGCCGACGAAGTTTTCCTTCAAGAGAGTGTCGTAGTGAGTTCCGAGGAGAATCACGCCGGGTTTCTCGCCGGGGATCTTGACGAGGATATTCTTCATGGGCAGGCGGCCGATGGGCGTATCGCTGCTGAAAGCATCTGTCTCCACTGTGCAGCCGTAACTTTTCAATTCCGAGAGCAGGTATTCCTGCACCTGCACGATAGCGGGTGAGCCCGACGGGTGAGGACCGAAACTGACCTGCTTGGCGACGTGTGCGAAGGCGCGCTTGCCGTCGAAGCCACCGGTCTTCTCCGGCGCGGGCGCTTCGTCGGCCACTTGCGGGGGTGGAGTTGCCACGGTGCTCATGAAGGGCGCCGTGCTGGCTTCGGCGCCCTTGGACTTGCAGCCCGCCAGGCAGGACATCGTCAGCGCGGCCAATACCAGAATCGAAAAGATATTCTCGTGTTTTGATTTCATCTAACCGGCCTCCGCGGGGGCAGCAAGCCTTTGTTTGCGACGGCGCACCACCAACCAGGACACACCGACGCCGACGAAGTACAAGGCTACAAGGACGCCCATGAAAACCAGCATGGTCAGGGCATCCGGCGTTGGGGTCAGGACGGCGGCAAGGATGGTGATGACTAGAATGGCGTAGCGAAAATTGTCTATCAAGAATTTGGGGGTGACGATTCCAAGAAGCGTGAGAATGAAAATGAGGACCGGCAATTCGAACACCAGCCCCAAACCAAGAAGCACTAGAAGGGTCAAATCGAAATACTCATTGATGCTGATCAAGGGCTTGACCGGCCCCTGGAAACTGATCAAGAAGCGCAGAACATAGGGCAGCGAGATGAAATACCCGAAGCCGATACCCGTGAGGAACAGGAGAACCGTCGAGAACAGAAAAGCGGTAATGGCTTTGCGCTCGTGTTTATAGAGGGCGGGAGCAACAAAGAGCCAAATCTGATAGAGGATCCAAGGCGAGGCAATGACCAAGCCCAAGTAAATGCTCAAGGTTATCAGCAGGTTGAGATAGCCCGCGGGATGGGTGTACACCAGTTTCTGTTCGAGTCCAGCGCCTTCCAGCGCGACAAGCATGGGCTTGGTAATCCAATTGACAAAATGAGGGGCCAGAAACCAGCCGATAGCCGCGCCAACCAGAATCGAGACGATGGAGTTGATGAGGCGCTTGCGAAGCTCGTTGAGGTGCTCGAAAAAAGTCATGGCGCCGCCGGGCTCGTTGTCGGGAGCTGTGAGCGCGGTATTGTCGGCGGGTTCAGGCTGGCTGCTGGGTGTCATGAGGGGCGTCGTGTGTGTCGGAAACGGTGGAGGCCTCGGTCTTGGCTTCGGTGGCCGCCTCGGAAGAATGCGGAACCGATTCAGCAACCGGTGAGATTATGGGCGCGTCCGTGGCAGTAGCAGAGGTCTCAGGGTTAGCGGAAGGCGCCTCCGGGGCAGGCAGTGCTGCTGGTGTAGCAGGGTCGCCGGAAGCTACGGCTTCAGCCGCCGCCTTGCGGGCTGCCTGAAGATTCTGGCGTTCCATTTCGCGCATTTCTTCTTCAAAAGCGCTCTTGAAGTCCGTGGAGGCCTTGCGGAACTCGGCCATGATCTTCCCGAGCCCCCGGGCAAGCTCCGGGAGCTTCTGTGGCCCGAAAACGACCAGGACCACGATAAACAACACAATCATGTGAGGAATGCTCAACATTGTGCCCAGGCACCGTCTAATAGGTTCATTGGCATCATAGAAAGGGTGTCAGTCGCTGTCAAACCGGAGTTTGCGGTGTGCTATAATTGAAGATTGAGCAGTCTGGCGAGGTCAGGATGAATTCAGAACGCCGTGGACTCGTAGTAGTGGTGGGAGTACTGCTGCTATCCGCCGTTTTGGGCGGCATTTACGGGCCCAATGTCCGGGCTACGACAGCCTCGACGGACGACTATCAGACCGCGGTGCGGGAATTCACGCGGGTTCTGAACGTGGTGCAGAACAATTACGCCGACACGGTGGATATAGACAAGGCCGTGTACCAGGGCGCCATTCCGGGCATGCTGCGCATGCTGGATCCCCACTCGAGTTTTTTTGATGCCAAGCAGTTTACGTTACTGCGGGAAGACCAGCGCGGGAAGTACTACGGCGTAGGGATGATTGTTGCGCCGCGCGAGAATCATACCGTGGTGATGGCGCCGTATGTGGGCGCGCCTGCGTACAACGCAGGGCTGAGGCCGGGCGACGTAATCCTGAAAGTGGATGACAAATCCACAGAAGGCCTTACCACCAGCGAAGTGGCGGACATGCTGAAGGGGCCGAAGGGCACGGTGGTTAAGATCGTTGTGTCGCGCGAGGGCTATTCGGAACAGCTAACGTTTACGGTGACCCGCGATGAGATTCCACGGCATTCGGTGGACATTGCTTTCCTGCTGAGACCGGGGATTGGGTACATCCGGCTTTCCGGATTCAACGAAACGACGGATCGGGAAATTGCGGATTCGTTGAAGCAGTTGAATGCTTCCACACTGGACGGGCTGATTCTGGACATGCGCGGGAATCCCGGGGGCTTGCTGAATGAAGCGGTGGCCGTGGGAGACATGTTCCTGGACAAGAACCAGCTGATTGTTTCGCACCATGGGCGGACTTCGCCGGAGCGGCGGTACTACGCGGTACGCGGAAATCAGGGAGTGACCGTGCCGCTGGTGATCCTGGTGAACAACAATTCTGCATCGGCGACGGAGATTGTTTCCGGCGCGGTGCAGGATCATGATCGCGGATTGATTGTGGGGGAGACCACGTTTGGCAAGGGCCTGGTGCAGACGGTTACTCCTCTCAGCGAGAACACCGGGTTGGCGTTGACGACGGCGCGTTACTACACGCCGAGTGGGCGGCTGATTCAGCGCGATTACAAATCGGTTTCGCTCTATGAGTATCACTACGAGCGCAAAGTTCCGGAGCATCCGACGGAAGTAAAGTTGACGGACAGCGGACGGCAGGTTACGGGCGGAGGCGGCATCGCGCCGGATATTACTGTTCCTGCGCCAAAGCTCACGAAGTTTGAACAACTGCTGTACCGCAGCGACGTGTTCTTTCCGGCAGAGACGGGCGTGGGAGGTTTCACGCGCTTCTATCTGGGCACAAGACCGGCGATCAGCAGAGATTTCGAAGTCGACGACACACTAATGCACACGTTCCGGGAGTACTTGAGCAAACACAACGTGCGGTACACGGAACCTGAGATGGCGGAAACCAACGACTGGATCCGGCACAAGATCAAGCAGGAAGTGTTTATGTCCACGTTCGGACAGCAAGAGGGATTCAAAGTCCTGCTGGAGGAAGACCCGCAAGTGCAGAAAGCCATTGAAGCAGTGCCGCAGGCGCGAGCGCTATATCAGAACGCGCGCAGAATCGTGGCGCAGAGGACCGGCGCAAGCTTCCAACAACCGTAAGACAGGCTACTGTTTGAATTTTTGGGGCGCCTTGACTTGATCGAGGCGCCCCATTTGTTTACAGGCGGGCGATCGCGTGTTGGCAAGGTGTTCCGCGTTTGCTAAAATTTGACTGCTGCTCGTGGGCGAGTAGCTCAGCTGGGAGAGCGCCTCGTTCGCAACGAGGAGGCCGGGGGTTCGAATCCCCTCTCGTCCACCAATCTTCTCAATAACTTACGCATTTGCCTTCGCGGTTTCATACCCATTTGTGACGTAGTTTGTGTCATTGGATGCATTCCACCCCTCTGCGAAAGCGCGTCTAGTGCCTCGCGCTTGGCGTCAATGCGAATGTGCGAGTGGTGCTCCAGCATCTTCTGTGAAACGTGTCCCGCGATACTGCGAATTGTTTGTTCGCTGGCCTGACCTTCGGCCAGCTCTGTAATTGCGTGGTGCCGGAGATCGTGGAAGCGAAGACCGGCGGTGGGGCTCACGACCTTGCCGATACCTGCTTTGCACTCTTTGTGAGAACAGGTTTTAGCGGGCTTCTGCAGGCGGCCGCATGCTGGACATTGAATCGCGCGAGTCAGGTTGCGCCACGCAGTGCGCCAGCCAGACATCGGCATTGTTGGACAGGGATTGCGTAATCCTTCAGCGTGTGGGAGGACGTACCACTCTGGCTCAGGTTCGCATTGGAAGAGTAGCTTCGAACGCTGTCTCAGCTCAAGCACGGCAGCCAGTGCGTCACTATTGAGGAGTATCACCCTCTTCCCTGCCTCGGTCTTGCTCCTACGCACCGCGAGTACCTTGTTCAATAAATCCACATCTCGCCAGCGAAGGCCCCGTATCTCGCCTGCACGCATAGTAGTATTGAGCGCGAGGGTTGCTGCGACGCGGGCTATCTGCCATTCGGGTTTTGATTCAGCGATTTTGAGTAGATGGAGTTTTTCAGCCAGTGAGAGTGCCCTGCCGATGCGGCCCTCTACCTTCAGCGGACGCAATTCATCTATCTCAAGCAAGTTCCAGCGCTGAGCTTTGACGAGCACTCCGCGCAGGAGATCACGCTCTCGATTGATCGTTGCGTTTGAAATTCCTGCCCGATTGCGCTCTGCGAAGTAGCCCAGGACATCGTCAGTGTCGATACTTTGGACCGTTTTGGCGGCAAAATAAGCAACAAGCGGCTTACTGCGCTCCCGTTCCGTTTGAATGGTCTTGCGAGCCAATCGGGGCAGGCGGAGAGTCAGGTAACGCTCAATGGCGACGGAAAACGCCAGCCTTGCAAGAGCACGGCCAGGCTGCGATATCTTTCCAGCCTCCGCCTGTGCAATAAGATTTCTTTCTTGTTTTTGTGCTTCGCGCCAGTCGGTCGTATCCAAACTCACGCGATAGCGCTGACCGTTCACTGAAAAATCAGTCCACCATGTTCTCTTCCGTTTGTAGAGGGCCATTGTGTTTCTGCTCCTAACTGCGACCGCCTTACATTTATTGCCATTTTTCAGACTTGACGAGGACCTCGTTGCAACAATGCGAGGCGATACCAGTAGACCCGCCCGCGTTTGAAGATTGCCATTTGTAGTTACCTCCCTTTCTTGGCCTTTTTTTTCTTGGCCCGTCCTTCACTCCTTTTTTTCGAGCCCACCCGCTTCCACCAATCCAGTTTCCATCTTTGTTGAAAGACTTCCGCGCAATCCGGCGAGCAATATCGTTGTGTTGTCCTTCTTGCGATAAAGTACGGCGCTGTGCATTCGGCATTAGCGCAGATCTTTGCGTGCGAGGAGTTGCGAAAAAGGGCGTAAAGTGCGCGTTCAAACTCGTTTCGCGGCTCATAGGTAATTTCACCGCGTTTCCAATCAAATTCAACGCGACTACCATAGAGGAGGGCCTTCAAGTATTCGTTCGCAGACGGATCGCCGCGCCAGATTCGACGAAGGATGTCTCGCATCCTGAGCGTCACATTCGGCAAATCCTTTGACAGGGCCTCCGCCAAGTGCAGCGCATGTCCACTGAGGATGGTCCTCCCCGCACCGCCGAGGCGCAACAAGAAGCCGTTTTGCCAGCCTTCCTCAGAGAGATTGTCCGCCAAAAAGAAGTCGCGGTGCTCCGCGCGGAACTTTTCAACCTTTTCATCACGTATGTTGGCGAAATCGGTCAGCACCTGCCGCTCACTGGCTAGAGCCGAAGCGGGCTTTAACTTGCGCGAGTATTGGCTGACATGTTCCATCTATTGAACTCTAGCACCTCAACCGCTATTCTATTCTCGACGCCGTGAGTTGGTGAGGTTGCCGCGGGGCGCAGAGGCAGCTGTGCCGTAATGATTCTCGTCGTGGCCGGTGTAGCTGCCTGAGCCGAGGAGTGTTTGCGTTGTGGCGGCGGAACAGGGAGTGGTGCTGGAGCTGCCATCGTAAAAATAATCGGATTCGGCGACGCGGTTGGTGCCGCTGCTATCGTAGACGATGGTGTTACAGGGTTTATCAAAGATGGATGCCGCGCTGGGGAACAAGGGCGTGGCGCTGAAGGCCTGGTAGTTGTTGACAGTCTTTCGGATGAGGGCAGTGCCGCTGGGGAAATCGAAGTCGCTTTCTGAGGTGACCTGCGCGCCGGGGCCATACGTGTAAGTGGTCAATGAGAAAGTGACCGCGTCCTCGAGAGTAGTTTTTTCACTCTGCAATTCGTATTGGTCGAACCAGGCTTTGGTAATGGTGCGGAGGGTGCTCCCGCTGGAATTCTTGTAGGCAATGGTTTGTTCTACGGCAACTTGCGGTTGATACTGCGACCGATCGTTGGGCTGACGGGGAACTGAGATCGGCAAGTAGGTATATGCGTTCGTGGAAATCGCGCCGGTTACTAGGTCGGTCGTCTTTACGGAGGTGGTCTTAGTAGTCCATTGGGAGTGATTCCCGCTCCAAGTGGTCGTATAGGTGAAATCCTGCTGGAGAGCGATGCTGAGGCCGTCGAAGCTGACGTAGCGATGCAGGACGACAGGCGTATCGTGATGATAGTCGCAGCTTCCCGCGCCGTTTGAATCCGGATAGTTGGAAAACTCAGCAAGCGTGCTGATTCCCCAGGTGTAGCTGACATATCCGCCGCTTGGATAGGTGACCTTGTTAACGACTCCGTAGACGGGATCATAAGTTAAGTGATAGAAGGTGTTGTTCGGCAGGGAGATGGCGGTGATCACGGGCATGGTGTGCACGTCGGCCGGGAAGGAGGTCCAGCACTGGCCAGGCGGGCTCGTGAGCAGAGAACTGCTCATGGAATAGTTCACGCTCGTCGTACCCCAAGTCACGGTGTAAGGATTCGAGAGGCCCGCAATGGAAACGGTATCGCCATTGAAGCCAAACCCTGATGTGGAGATCATCGTCCGGCCCAGGGTGTCTTTGACGGTGAGAGACCCGTACTTGCCTCCGGTCTGAGCGCCAAGATCCGTGAGTGTCAGAATGTTTCCGTTGCGGTCTTCGATCGTGGAGGGGAGGGACGCCGCCGCGATTGAAGAATCGGAATTGTTAGGGTTGAGATGAATTTGATTATTCCATTGCGGAAATGTGTAGACAGTCCCGTCTGCGTCAGCGACGAGGGCAGGAAGCTGGTTGATAGTTAGCGCGGCCTCGTAATAATCGTCGCCACCGGAAAGCCGCTGAATGGGAATTATGGGCGTCCCCCAGGGACACTCTAGCGGGTTCTCCACCAGGGAGAGAGCAAGGGCGTGTCGGCCACCTGTGGCGTCCTGCATGACAAAGAAGCCGTCATAGATGCAACGAGCGGCCGGGCCACCGTGGCCGGGAACGAGCATTTCTCTGATCTGCGCGTTGGAAAGCATTGGGACGGAGTAAGACCACCCCGATCCGGCTGGGTACGACCAGTTATCCGTCCAATAAAGTCCTCCGACTCCGTCGCTCACAAGCTGCTGTGCACCATTGGAATCATAGGCGAAGGAGAACGGGAGTGATATTTTGCGCCCAGGCGGGGTGGGCGCCTGGATGCGCAGACTGACAGAACCGTTCGACGGATTGACGGTTTCCGAGAGCAACTTGATGTAGTCGTGACCGGCGCCGGGAATCGGCGTGGAGGTGGTGTTTGTGACGTTGGTGATCTGCGCGGACACGAAGGAACCGGAAATTAGAGCGAAGGACGCAGACAACAGCAGACGAAGAGACGAGCGGGGCACTCGCACGGAGCCTCCAGGTTTGTGGTCCACGAACCGTTCGGATGGAACCGGTGAGACGTGGGGACGACGTTCTGTCTAAGAGAGACCGCCGGAAGTGACGTGGGCGGGCTGATTGGCAGGATGGATACGGTTTATTCTTGTTTTCTGTAAATGTCAATAACTATATTATTTATTCTTTTGCGCTAAATATCGACAAGCTTAGATGTACGGGCTCGAAACGGAGCATGGGTGCTGAGGGTGCACGAAAAAGTTCGGAATTGAGTGGTGAGGCGGGAAGATAGCGCAACAACTTTCAGCGTGTTATAAATTTGGAATGGCAAATAGAACTGGTTGGGTCGTATACGAACGTCGCGACGGTGAGTTCATCTTTTTGTCGAAATCCTTTAAGACAAAGAAGCGCGCGGAGCAAAAGCGGACAAAACTGTCGGCTCGCCCGGTATATGCACGGGCCTCGATTGGTGTTGGATTTGTTCGGACGGCTTAATGTCAGCCATTGCCGGGAGATTCTACACCTGCTTGGCTGCTAGATGGCGCCGAATACGGTGACGGGGAATACTTTTCGTGTCAATTAGGGCTGCCGCCTTGATTCTCGCGAGATGAATAACAGAGAATCCACCCGAAGTTGTAATGCAATCGCGGCTAGGTTTTGCCTTGCAGAAAGGGCAGTGTAAGCTTATCGGGCTAGTTGGCAGCACTTCTGGTATTGAAGGGCGAGATTTTGTCATGCTCATAGGATGCCACACCTGCGCAGGTCTCGAATAACGATGGAATCGCGCTGAGGGGAAAGGGGGTCCTCGCCGTGACAAGAACCATCACGGTGACAAAAATCGGCAAGGACGACCGTTCCCAGCGAAAGTATGTGAGGTACCGAGTCGAAATCACCGTTTCGGATCAAAGAACATTCGAGGTTCGAGTTCCGTTAACGGTGGTGGCAACAAAGGCAACCATCAAAGCAAAAGTAGAAAAACTATTTTCTCAGGGCTGGCTTCCTGTGAACGGAGCGGTGCATTTGATGGGAAACGAGAGTTGGTAGGGACGATGCAGGTGCCGAGAAGTGGGGCGATTGTGTGCTGTTCGGAACTGCGCGCCGCAACGACTCTGTGAGATGATCCCTTCGATGTGCTTCTTGTCTCCCTGAATCTTCTGGGCGCGCTCTTGTAGCTGACGCCAGGGAGGATTCGCCAGTATCAGATGCACCCCACCCCTGAGAAGCGTGACGAACACCCGAACACCGAATTCGCCACGCTTCTCCACCTATCTGCCCAGGTGATCTGAGGCGCGTCCAGCTACCGGACGGTTACATTGCTTCGTCCTGATAAAGGCCGGATTCCCCTTGTCCAGTTAGCGATTATCAGGCATTGACACGGCTGTGTACTTTGCACTATAAAGTACTTGGAGGGTCGATCTCTTATGCAAACGTCTAAACCCTTCCGATTGCCAATTCTTGCCATCAGTGAGTGGTTGTTGGTTTTGCCCGCGAGCGTGTTCTTCGTAGCGGCCGCACTGCGCCTCCTTCAACCTCGCCAATACGAACCAGCGCGCACAAGTTGGATGATCTTCGAATGGACCACCACCCGCATCTCGCACGTTGGCGCAGCAGTGCTCTTCCTCGGGATGCCCGGCTTGGTAGTCGTTGCTGGTTGCAGCGGGCTACTTCGAATGTGGCGTAAGGATCAGGTGTTGCGTCACGATGTGCTCCTCGGGCTTACCGACTTTCGGCGGCATCTGGCTACTGGTTTCGTGGCATTGGCAACTCTGCTTGGAGCAATAATTCTCGCGCTCGCTGTTGCTCACGTCATTACGGACTGAGGCGAACCCAGAAGGGCTCGAACTACGGCTTAGTGATGTGATATTGCTGCTTGCCAGAATCTTAAATCACCCGGCAGCGCAAAGCTTCGCTGGTGCCGTCTTTTTGAGAAAATCGCGCCATCCCTGAATTGTCTTGGTCCGCTCCACTTCGGTAGCGCCGTTATAAATGAAACCGAAATCCCGCCCGGTGATTTGGTTAAGGATTGCGGCGAGCGCATCGACTACCACTTTGGGACCGTAATGGCGAATTCCTTCAAACGCGTCTGGCGATTTGTTTCTAAGCGAAATGCGAGGGTCGGGTAGTTTACGTCTATCATCCATTCGCTTAATGATTGCTGGAACAGCTGAACATCCCAGCGATTCAAGGTCAGAAAATGCCCGCTGCTCGGTCTTTTCTTCAACCATGTTGTCAATCAGTACGGCGACATGCTTATCGATGGACTGTTCCCGGCCTGCTTGAGCAGAGGCCGCCTTCGTCCAGGTGAGGAAAAGCAGCGCCAGGGTAATCGCCATGAGGCGAGCACTCTCAATGACTCTCAATCTCACCGTCTTCAGCATGGTCCCATTCTAGCCGCATTCTCACGACCGCGTGCTAATGCCTGGTAGGTTACCGAAGATGTGAAGCAAAACCTTGCTTGTGCGGCTTCGGCGTTAATCAGGCGTTGAGACTTATGAAGGTTTGGTTGAACCGACAGTTGGGCTATCTTTTCGCGTCGGTCTTCGGGCGAATGGGCCGAGAACTTTCAAGGAGCCGGTTAGCTTTTTCGACTTGGCCCTGGGCGCGATAAACGGAAGCCAAATTCTCAAGGCTGATTGCAATCCAGGGATGATCGGGCTGAAAGTGTTTTTTTCGAATCGCGAGAGCGCGGGCAAATGATGCTTCTGCCTGGGCGAGCTTATTCAGATCGCGTTGGCAAAGGCCCAGGCGGTTTAGTGTGGTGGAGACTTCCAGTCCTTCGGGCCCGAAGGCTTTTTCTTCTATCGGTAAGGCACGCGCTGCAAAAGATTCACCGATGTCGTATTTCTTTTCGTAAAAGTAAAGCAGCGCCATGTCACTTACGGTCTCGGCAGCCTCAGGGCTGTCCTGCCCAAAGTTCTTTTGGCGGATTTCGAGCATTTGCTGAAATAGGGGTTCAGCCGCTTCCATCGGGAATCTCTCTTCATCGCGATATAGCTTTGCCAGGAAGTTCAGGTCGTCAGCAACTTTCGGATGGTCAGGGCCGTATTTTGCTTCATCGGCTTCGATGGCTCGTTTGTAGAGAGACTCGGCTTCTTTGTACTTGCCCGCAGCTGCTCGCGACTGGCCTCGCTCAATGAGGAGCACAGCTTCGCTCGTGGTTTGCGACGGACCGGCTTTCTCAAGAATCGCCAGCGATCGTATTCGGAGCGAAACTGCCTCGGAAGAATTCCCTTGCTTGTAACGGACATCGGCCAGCCCGCCCAGAGTGCGGCCCAAGTCGGAATCATCGGGACTCAATTGGGCTTCCTGAATGCTTAGCGCCCTTCTATAAAGCGCCTCCGATTCTGAATACTTGCCCTCCTCGTCATAGACTTCGGCCAAGCTCGTTGATGCCAAGGCCAAATGCGGACTGCCGGTGCCCTCGTACTTCTCGAAATTCGCCACGGCCTCTGCCAGAAGGTTTTGAGCTTCCTCAAGCCGGTGTCGCCTGAATGCGAAATCGCCAACATTAAGCAGATACATCGCATAGTCGCCGCGATAAATTTCCGGGTGCTGCCGATAGATCGTGAGAGTCTCTCGATAGAACTGATCGGCTTCCGCGTCATCTCCCTTGTCACGCAGGGCCTGCGCCAACCCGGAGAGAGAGGAAACCAATTCCGGATCATCTGGCTTTAGCAACTTTTTGCGAATTTCGACGGCTCGCTTGTAGTAAGCCGCCGCCTCCGAATCCCGATGCTGGAGATACGTCACAGCCCCGAGACCATGCAAGACGCTTGCTTGATGGGCAGAACCTGGCGAATTACGTTCCGTTTCTTGTAAGAGGCCGGTCAGAATGGCTTCGGCATCGACATATCGCTTCTGCTGAAACGCCAAAAGGGAGTCACTGAACGGTTTTGAGAATCGCGCTTCGCGCTCAAGCGCTGCCCTGTCTTGAGCACGCTTCCAGAGCGCCAGGGAACCAAGTCCTAGTGCGAGGGCTAGAAAGCCGAGTAAAATTCGGATGCGCATTTTCTTTAGTCCCAGACTAGAAACGACCGGAATAAACAGGGCCGTTTTGAAGTGGATTTAGCGTCATAACTGCCGTTAACGACAATACTGGGCTCCGGCCACTGGGAACACAAAGAATCTGCGTTTTGTATTTGTCCGCCTGGTAACTGTCTGACACGGATATCTGGCCACGAGACCAGAAGCATCGCGCAAGCCAGATGCTGGGCCAGAAAAAAATCGCACAAATGATCGCCCCAGCCTTCGTCACCGTCTTCTACTTGCCCTTGTCCAATTCCACATGCCTGGTAAGTCATGCCAGCTCAACCGGTCGATGCAACACCATCTAATCAGTTGATCCGGCAATACTTCCCCTGGAGAACCGATTTGTTTGGCTGTACCTGGTCAAAACCTAGCCGGAGTAGCGTTCCGGCCGATCCAACCTAGCGAGCGCTTTTAGCTTTTGTTTTCAATGCAGGTGGGTTTGAGCTGAGTGTTGCGTCGACCCATTGAGACCACCGCCGTTATCGTACAAGTGGAACCGGCCAGAATCCTCAATGTCCAGTTATCCGAATTACCAGGAGTTGACTGTGGTCAGAGGCAAAGGGTATGCGATGATACTCAGATGCATCCGGCTGCGCGATGACCTGCGGCACATCTCTTTGAAATCCATAGCGCTTGCGCTCGTTCCCTCCCAAGACGTACCATCCCCTCGTTCGGGCCTCGATTAGCCAGGAATGAGGAGACGGGCGGCCATGGCGATCCCCCACGACACTTCGTCTTGCTCCCGCCTCCTGGTCTATGCTCTCGCGTCCGTCGTTGCCATTGAATCCGGCTGCGGCAGCGGATCCAGCTCCGCGGGTCCGCCGCCAAATCCCGTGCCCGCCATTACAACCATCGCCCCCACCACCGCCGTGCGTGGTGGACCTTCGTTCACGCTGACTGTGAATGGCTCCAAACTGATCTCCACCTCGACCGTGCAGTGGAACGGCCAGAGCCGCCCCACGACATTTCTCAGCAGCACCGAGCTCCAGGCTCAGATTCCCTTGGACGACATCAGCGTGGCAGGCACTGACGCTGTCACAGTTTTCAATCCCGCTCCCGGCGGTGGCACTTCCAACGCCGCGTCCTTCAATATTCCATGTGTACTTGCCACCACGAGCACCGCGTCAGGGCAGACCCTTGCCCGCCTGGGCGCCTACTATTTCGACGGCTGGTCCGGACCGCTCACGAACTTCCACTTCCAAGGCATGCCCAACGGGCCTTATCAGGATCGCGAGCCCCTTTCGGGTTGGGAGGACAACAACACGTGCGCTGTCGAACAACAGCTCGCCTGGGCCCGCAGCTTCGGCATCGACTTCTTCGTCTTTGACTGGTATTTCAACACGGCGGTCACCGACCCCGGCGAGGATCTCAATTCCGCTCTCAAAATCACCCATGCACTTCCCAACCGCCACGGCATGCAGTACGCGATTCTGTACGTTAACTCGCCTCCGTTTGTCATCGGCCCCGCGGATTGGCCGGGAGCCATAAACGAGTGGATGGGTTTCATGACCGATCCCGCGTACATTCAGGTCAATGGAAAGCCGCTCTTCCACATCATCGATATGGGGCAGATGCGGCAGGCTTTTGGTTCCTCAATGGCCGTCAGCGCTGCTCTTAACCAGTTGCGCGCGGCTGCGCAGGCGCATGGATTCGCTGGTGTCTATATTGTGGGCGGTTTCGGAGTTCCTGACGGATCGTCAGGGCAGGATGGGCTCTTTCCGAATTTGGCCATGGCATTCGTCGACGGGTATGACGCGGTCAGCATGTACGGCTATCCATTTGCCCCTCCGGCAGTCAACGGTGTTTTGCCCTTGGCTAGCCTGTCCGGCGCCGGGAAGTGGATCTGGAGCCAGGGCGCGCTGAAGAGTCCGGTACCGTTCATCCCCGTTTCGATGACTGGGTGGGATCCGCGCCCTTGGGACGAGCGGGAGCCCAACACAAATGACCTCATGTGGTTTAGCCGCAGTCCTCAAGAGGTCACTACTTTCGTGAGCGACGCAATCACTTGGGCGGAGTCCAATCCGCAACTTCGCGTGGAACCTTCTCCAGGTCCTCCGATCGTGCTTATGGAGGCCTGGAACGAGCAGGGAGAAGGCAGCTTCTTATCTCCGACCGTCGGCGACGGCACCAACTACGGAGATTCGCTAGCGGCCATGCTTTCGACACCGCCGACTCGCTCTCGGACCGTTCTCACCATCAACGATAGTGGACCCACGAATCCCAATCGGACCGCCAGCGGTAAACTCTCCGACGCGTCGGGAGCACCGATCAGCGGAGCTACCATCACACTCTCGGACACGTCAGCGAGCGGTGCATTTGCGCAATATCAACTTTCGGGTCAGGCCCCCGCTACGGCCACACAGGCAGTCGTCGGGTTTCGAGTCAACATAGAGGGCGCCGGCCCTGAACCCAGCGACTTCTCGCTGTATCAGGCCAGCTATATCCAAACTGCGGACGGAATCGAACGCGTGGTCAATGGGGATTTCTCGTTGGGAGCGCAGTCTTGGTCTTTCGGAGGACAAGCTCAACTCACCCCCAGTGACCGCGGAGTCGGCCAGATGGTGCAGGTTCTTGCCACACCGAGCCAGACTGCGGCGCTGACCTCTGTGCCGTTCTCGCTGACGTCAGGTGCCACGTTCCAAGTCTCGTTTTCAGCTCGTGTCGCTCCCTCGTCCTTTGGAAGCGGCTACTTCACGGTGATCTTCCTCAGCGGCGGCACGGAGATCTCACGGCAAGAAATCCCATTGACAGCCAGCAAGCTCATGTTCGCTACGACTACGACCGACGCGGCGGGAAACTATCAATTCGTTCTCACCTCTTTGGGAACTTCACAAGTCACCCTTGAAGCCGCATACGTCGGCGATGCCCAACACTGGCCCGCCTACGCCCGCGTCGTTCCATAACCTCCTCGTGGACTGTGGCCCACACCTATTGTGAAGGCCGCCACTTCGACCTAGAACGCGCTAGCCGGACAAATGAACTTGATCCAAAACCACATGTCCGGTAAGCCGACTTACCAGGCAGTGAGAAATTTATGCGGAAGCAGCGGCTTAATCTTCGCCGAAGAATCGAGCGCGTGCATCGGAAGCGAGCGAGATTTCAGGTCCACTGAAAAGGAGATCCGGGACGCGAGTAGGGTCCTGACCGATCAATGGAAGGGCGCGCGCGCGGCGGGCATCGGCTTCTGGTCCGGTAATCATAAAAAATTCGCGGAACCAGCCGGCAACGGTGCGCAGTTTTCCGTAATACCGATCTAGTTCGCGGGCGTAGTCGTGACCGGCTGCATCCCAGTCCTCGCTTCGGAGCAGAGCGTCGCGGAGGGTGCGGGCACCACGCAATGCAAGGGAAAGTCCTTGCCCCCATGTAGGATCGTTGCTGGCAGCCGCATCCCCGAGCAACGCGACACCATTCTGGTAGGGATGCTCAACCCAATGATCGGCACCTTCGAACGTAGCAAGCGGGCCTGCCTGTGTTGCTCTTGAGAAATACTCGCCCGCAGTTCCGGTCCATGCTAGAGAGCCAATGAAGCGACTAACGTCAGCTGAGCCCTGAAAGCGCGGCCTAGCTTCTCCCCAATAGCAAATATATGTACGAACCCGGGCGTCCCCTTGAGGGGCCCAAATAATAATCTCACCCAGTGCGGGATTCGTGAACAGGTGAAAAGTATCCTCTGGCACTGAGACTGATTCGAGAAGGATGCCAGCCGTGCACAAGGAATGCGTCTCGCACTGCACTTGAAAACCAGCGTTGCGGCGGAGTCGGGAATTGCGGCCGTCGGCGATTACGACCAAGCGAGCAGCGATCTCTTCCGTTTCGCCATTCGTTTTGTGCGTGACATGGGCAGGACGTCCCGGCACGACGGAGCTGACCACTACGCCTCGGCGCACTTCGGCGCCACTTGCTTCCGCTGCGTTCAATAGAGAAGTCTGCATGCGAGGATGGTAAAAGGTCATGACCGGCGTCTTTGTCAGCGTGGTAGCCGCAAAATCGCGGTGCTCGATCAGCTGGGGGCCCATATATTGGTTCAGCCAAGGTAATTTGCAGGCGTCCGCCTGTTGCAATACGACTTCGAGGCCCAATGCTTGTGCTTCGGCCACACCCCACGGGACCACAACTTCGCCGCGAACGCGGTCCTTGAATTGAGTCTCAGCCTCACAGACCAATACTCGCGCACCCGCCTTGGACATTGAATGAGCGAGCGCAGCGCCGGCAATGCCTCCGCCGATCACTGCAATGTCATAGTTCTTCGTCATCGGGTACCTCCTCGACGAGCGGTATTCTCAACCTAAATGGAAGATTTTCAACGTGATTTTATCTGAGAACTAGATATTGAGAGAAACCTGTGCATGGGCCAGCAAATAGTCGCATGCAATGGGCACCTGTCCGGTAACCCGACTTATCAGGAGTTGGCCAGCCATAGCCAGGGCGATTACTGGTAGAAACCCGTGGCCATTCGAACTGTCCACAATCGAACACAAATGTCACCCGAAGTCTGCTATTCAAGTGTCCGTGAAATCGGCACCCCACCAAGATCAAAGGCAGGGTCTTTGAGGCCGGCATGACTCGTCAGCGCCAGAGGTCCTTTCAACCAGCGGTATTTCTAACAAGAATGGGTGCGAAAAGCGTTGTCGCTTTATTTCGTGAGGGTCAGGCCATCTGCTCACAGGGCGACGTTAGCAAGGAAGTGTTCTATATCGAGAAAGGACAAGTGAAAATCACCGTTAAGTCGAAACGGGATAAGAAGACGGTCCTCGCGATTCTCCATCGTGGAGACTACCTGGGTGCGGGATGCATGACTGGTCAAGCCTTCCTCACGGCGACCGCTACGGCACTTACACGATGTACGATCCTGGTCATCCAAAAGAAGGAGATGATGCGCGCTCTCCACAATGGCCATGAGTTCTCAGACCATTTTATTGCCTGCCTGCTTGGAAGGAACATCCGAATCGAAGAGGACCTAATCGACCAACATTTATGCTCCTGTGAGGAACGGTTGGCTCGCGCACTATTGCTAATCGCGCGCTACGACAAGATACGTAAGCCAACCGCAGTCATTCCAAAAATCAATCATGGGACACTCGGGGGACTGATAGGCTCAACTCGCAGCCGCGTCTGTTATTTTATGAATAAGTTTAAGAAGCGAGGGTACATCGAGTACGGAAAGGGATTGCTAGTTCACAATTCTTCGCTCAGTGGCGTTTTGAAAGACTCGATCTTCTCCGACCTGGCTGCTTATCAACCGAACTGAACACCTGGGCGATTCCAACATGGCACGTGAGCCTTTGCCGAACTGGAGCGACTGTAGCACCCTCTATCGTTAGGCAAGGCTTCAATAAGTGTTCAAAATTAAACACGTCATGCGTCCCCTTCTTGGGGCATGGGACACTTTCGCCCACTTTTTAAGCGTGTTTCACCCTACAGACACTGTCCAGTTTTGCACAGGGTCAGGAGCGTATACTGCGGCCATGCCACGTAAGCTGGTGTGGATTGAGAGCCAGAAACTTCAGGGCTTCGGTTGCTCCGAGTGCAACTGGGTATTTAAGCCTTCTGGTGCGCCCCTTCACAAATCACTGGATGAAATGAAGCAGAAGTATGAGGACCAGCGCGACAAAGAGTTTGATGCTCACGTTTGCGTCAAGCACCAAAAGTCAGAAGGCCCGAAGACTGAATAGGTTGCAGCGGTCATCAGGGATACTGCAGGCACGACTACGAACATGCGAGACGAAGACTGGATCAAAACACTTGAAGACGGCAGAAGAGTGAAATTCATATGCCAAGAACTGCTGGAAGATGGGGCGTTTATCACCGCGCAGCTTGAAGGCAATAAGGTCGTCTATTCGGTCGTATTGACCAAAGCAAAAAAGCCACTTAGTCGTGAAGATGTTGAAAGCCACTTCAAGGGCGAGCTTTCAAAAAAGTAGTACCACTCATTTGGAACACTACCCGCGGAAGTTACACCGTTTCTTGCGCACGGGGGAGCAACGTTGTGGCTGAAAAAGGAGGCTTTCAAATCATGCAGCCGAACGAACGGACAACCACTGTAGGGTACCGAGTAGGCAACAAAATCCTTTTATCAATTCCCGACAAGGAGTACGCCCTGCTTAATCCTCACCTGGAATTTCTCCGCATGCCTCACCATCTTACTCTCTACGAACCGGGCCACCCGCTGGAGTTTGTCCATTTCCCAAATGCAGGTATGGTGTCTCTCGTCATTGCGACTGAAGATGGAAAGACCGTTGAAGTAGGAGAGGTTGGCAGGGAAGGGTTTTCGGGGATACAGGCCGCGGTTGGCATAAATAAGAACCAAGTGCGCGAGATCGTACAAATCGCGGGAGACGGATTCCGGGTGAGGATGGGCAGATTGAAGAAGGTCTTGCAATCAGCCCCAGAGCTTCAACGGATTCTGACCCGTTATGCAGTAGTCCAGGGGATGCAATTCGCGCAAACAGCCGCATGTAATCGGCTCCACAATATTGAACAGCGCCTCGCGCGCTGGCTACTCATCACTCAGGACAGAGTGGATTCCGCGACGCTCACTATCACCCACGATTTCCTTGCCACGATGCTGGGGACTGACCGGCCCACTGTAAGCTTGGCGGCTGGTATCCTGCAGAACAAGCAGATTATCGAGTACACGCGTGGTGCGCTGCAGATCCTGAACCGCGCGAAACTCGAAGAGTGCGCCTGCGAGTGTTACGAGGTTATCCAACAGTATAATAACGAGATTGGACTAAAATAGCCTACCGACCGTGTTTGATACCCTGCAGACAGTAATCCTCCTTCACAGTTAAATTGGATTTGAGGACTCACATGGCTACGATGGCCAAAAAACTCAAAAAAGTAAAGGTGCCCGTTTTCGATGCCCAAGCTTTCCTCGATTCCGCCGGTGTGGCGAGAAAAGTTAGAACCCTTAAGGAAGCGGAAGTCATTTATTCTCAAGGTAACGACGCGACGAGTATCATCTACTTGCAAAAAGGTGGGGTGAAGCTCATCGTCGTTAATGAAGTCGGCAAAGAGGCGGTCGTCGGCATTTTGGGACCGGGCGACTTCTTTGGTGAAGGCGCTCTCGCAGGTCAGCCAGTTCGCATGGGAACGGCTACTGCGATAACGCCTAGCACTGTGCTGGTTATTGGGAAGAATGAAATGTTCAAGGTGCTTCACAAGGAGCATGCCCTTTCCGACCGATTCATCCGCTTCATGCTGGCACGGAACATTCGAATCGAGGCGGATCTGACCGATCAGCTCTTTAACTCTAGCGAGAAGCGTCTCGCCCGCACCCTTCTATTGCTTGCCCGTTATGGCAAAGAAGACCAGCCCCACGGAGTTCTCCCCAAGATGTCGCAAGAAACGCTGGCGGAGATGATTGGCACGACGCGCCCACGAGTCAATTTCTTCATGAACAAATTCCGAAAACTGGGTTTCATCGAGTACAACGGCGGTCTTCAGATCAATACTTCTCTCTTGAGCGTGGTACTGCACGAGTAGCGAGGAACGGACTGACTCGGCTAAGTCCTGATTAACGCAGTAACAGGACAAGTGTTGCTCTTTACTTAAGACTGCGCCACTGCTTCTTTACCCTTCTCGGTCATCGCGTAGAAGTCGCCACCGCACGCGTCCAGCATGCCTGCGCGTACCAACTCATCAACGGCATCGAGCACGCGTAGCCGTTGTTCAGGATCGTTGCCCGCTGCCTCGAAGAGCACATGCAGGTCCAAGCGATCCTCCCCCATTGCTCCGAACAGTCTCAGAACACCCAAGGAGAGTGGCTTCACTGTGCACCTCGCAAAGTTGAATGAGATATTAAGACTTTTCTCGACGAATTTGTGATCAACGCGTTCTAGTCTAATGCTGCCTCGTGACTAGTGCCTGGTAAACGCCGTAATCGTACAAGTGAAATCGGGCCAGATCCCATTGTCCGGTAAGGCGACTTACCAGGAGTTGGCTACGACAAGACATCTGAACCGCAGAACAGTTTGCCGACAAGGTCAGGCAGGTTGGATTACTTCCTGTTTGCCCGCGATACAACAAATCACGAGACCTCTCCCCATCGTCTCCGCTTCGCTTTTCGCCACACGAGCCAAGCGAGATAGAACAGCGTTCCGCCTATTAAGACTTCGGCAACGGCGTAGTAATTCACGGTTGGCGAGTGGCCAACTATCGTAGGGGGAGAGGTGTTGTCCGTCCGAATCCAATGGACTTTTGCATCCCAAAGACTTAGCTGTAGCGTGACGAGGTTGTGATTGTTTTGATAGAACGTGTCCATGTCCACAGGTTGTGGCAGTCGAACATTGTCGAGATAACCTCTGTTGGTCGAGAGGGTCGCAATATCGCAGGGCTGATTGTATGCGCAACGGAAAGTGATGATTTCAGCAGTCATCACGGACTTCGGGCCAAAAGAAGCAGCACCAGTAATGAAGATTCCGTGGATAAGGACTGCAAGCGCCAGAAGAAACACTCCTACTGCTCTTTTCTTGGACATCCAAGACTTTCGCGGTGTCCCAACGAAGCACACGAGAGTGCCTATAATGAGCAGAGGGAGAGCCAAATAGGC